>Ga0335085_10000112_pt1 | contig 264344 bp, 220 predicted proteins | sample Lox_Sample_45_FD_206712 | JGI IMG/M metagenome (GOLD analysis project Ga0335085, IMG submission 206712) | Soil microbial communities from Loxahatchee National Wildlife Refuge, Florida, United States - Lox_Sample_4.5 | ecosystem: Environmental > Terrestrial > Soil > Wetlands | place: USA... | reverse complement strand
TGACCAGCTCCATCCGGACCAACTCAAGCGCCGACTGGTCAAACGTCTGCAAGGGCTCGGATACCAAGTCACCCTAGTCCCAAGCCCGCAGTCCCCTTAGGGGCAGAGATTTTCGAAGGAATGAGCCATGGCGCTCCGGGGCGCGCATCGATTCGGACCGGCGCCTCTCCGATATGCCCGCGTCCGGCGGCTGTCCCTGTCTTCCAAAGGGGCGCCCGCCCTCTTTGTCGCCCTGGCCGTGCTGGGTTGATTTCGCGTGGAAAGGCACGCCCGGCCGCCTGATCGAACGGCTGCCGGCGGGTAGTCTCTCCGGCCAAAAACGGACAGTGTCCGAAACTGGACACCACAGCGTGACAAAATTGCCACTAGTACGTCAGACTGTAGTGAAGGGATGAGTGGAAGCTACAGTAGAGCCGGAACTTATGGCCCAGGACGCACCTGGCGCGGTAGGTGCCAGGTTGAGCCCCAAACAAGATGAAGCCGGCCTGATCCGGGCGGTACAGCGCGGCGACCAAGACGCTTTTGAGCAGCTCGTCCGCGCTTATGACCAAAGTGTGCTCCGGCTCGCTATGAACCTGCTGCGTTCCCCGGAAGACGCACGTGACGTCTTTCAGGAAGCATTCCTGCGCGTGTTCCGCAGCATTGACTCGTTCCGGTTCGATTGCAGCTTTCACACCTGGCTTTACCGGATTGTGACGAACATTTGCCTGGATTACCTCCGGAAACGGAAAGTACGCAAGGAAGAGCCGGCGGTGGTGGATACCCCCGACGGCACCCTCGACCGCATGAACGATTTTGAAGAAGAAGCCGCGCACGCCAATCCCGAGCGCAACCTGTGGAACCGCCAGTTGGGCGGCCGCATCGAGGGCGCCTTGGCCGGGCTGACGCCGCGCGAGCGCATGGTTTTCGAGTTGAGGCATTACCAGGGTCTGCGCCTGCGCAATATCGGGGAGATCCTGGGCACCAGCGAAGAGGCTGCCAAGAACTGTCTGTTCCGCGCCACCCAAAAGATGCGCGCGGAGCTGGGAGATTTTCAATGAACTGCGAATCCGTGACCAAGCTTATTCCGCTGTATTTTTACGGCGAATTGCCGCCCGAGGAGGAGGACAGCCTCGAACAGCACCTGGATGCCTGCGCCGCTTGCGCGCGCGTGGCGGATTTGCAGCGGACCATCTCCGCCGCCCTCGACCGGCGCGAACTCGCGCCCTCGGCCGCCTTGCTCGCCGAATGCCGCCACGATCTGATGCGCGCGGTCTACCGCGGCGAAACGCCCGTGCTGAAACCGCTCGCGCCGAAATCGCACCGTTTCAGCGACGGGTTCGCCGCCTGGTTTCCGGCGCTGGGCGCCTGGCGCATGCCCATCGGCGCCACCGCCATGCTGACGCTCGGCTTCCTGGCCGCCCGGCTGACCGCTCCGGGCGCCGCCGGTCCTTTCAGTATGGCCTCGCTCGGATCCGAAAACGTGATCTCCGCCATTCGCTCCGTGCAGCCCGCCGCGGAGGGCGCGCCGGCCGGTGAGGTGAAGATCGTACTGGACGAAACCCACCGCCGCGTGATCTCCGGTCAAATGAACGATAGCCACATCCAGCAACTGATGCTGGCCGCGGCCCACGACGAGAATAACCCGGGCGTGCGTTGGGAATCCGTGAACCTGCTGAAGAGCCATTCCGACTCCATGGCCATCCGCGAGCTGCTGTTGAACCGGCTGATCGAAGATCCGAATCCGGGTGTGCGGCTGAAGGCCCTGGACGGTCTCAAGCAGTATGCCGCCGATCCCGGCGTCCGCCAGGTGCTGGCGCAGGTGCTGGTGCGCGATGACAATCCCGGCGTGCGCATCGGCGCGGTGGATGCGCTCACCGCCCACGCGGACGACGCCATGGTGGGCGTGCTGCAGAGTGTCGTGCAGAAGGAAAACAACGGCTATGTCCGGCGCCGCTGCGCCAAGGCGCTCCAGGATCTGAATGCTTCGGTAGGGACGTTTTAGCGGGTGAACATGGTTCGATTTCCCATCTTGGTTCCGGCCTTTCTGAGCGTCGCGCTGGCCGCCGACCCGTCCCTGACGCGCGAGGGCCCCTATTGGGTCGAAACCCGCGCCGGATCGGAGTCGCTGGCTGCCGGCGCGCGGCTGCGGATCCAAGGCCGCGGCCCGGTTAAGGTCGACGGAGAGCCGCGGCCGGAAATCTCTTATATTCTCAAGATCAAAGTGAAAGCCCGGGATGCGGCCGAAGCCCGGCGCCTGGCGCGCGTGTTCGGCGTACGCCTGGTGAAGCAGGGACCCGGCGCCGCTTACCTGGTAGTCACCCGCGGCAACGGCCTGGCCGATCTGGAGGTCAGGGCGCCCCGCACTGCCGCGGAAACCGTCATCACCACCAGCGAGGGAGCGGTGGCCTTGAACGGTCTGAACGGCGCGGTGCACGCGGAGACCGGCGGCGGCGCGGTGACCGCGGACCGCATTGGCGGTAACCTCACGGTGCGCACTGCCGGCGGCGATATCAACCTGGGCGAAATCGATGGCGCGGCCAACTGCACGACCGCCGGCGGCCGCATCACGGCGAACGTGGTGCGCGGCGAAGCCACCTTCGAAACCGGCGGCGGGGACATCAGCGCACAACTGGTCGATGGCTTGGTTCACGCCGTGACTATGGCGGGCAGTATCCGCATCGTGCGCGCCGGGTCGGCGGTGATTGCCAGCACGGGCGGCGGTCCCATCGACGTCGGCCAGGCCCACGGCGTGGTGACGGCGAAGAACTCCGGCGGGCCGGTAAAGGTCGGATCGGCGGAAGGCGTACGCTGCGAAAACGCGGCGGGCGCGGTGCACCTCGACAACGTCTCCGGCGCCGTGCGCGTCTCCACCGCGGTCGGCAGTATTATCGCCAGTCTGCTCGCCGGCAAGCCCATGGCGGACTCGTTCCTGTCCACCGGCAGCGGTGACATTACCGTATTCATCCCGTCTAACCTGGGGGTGACCATCCGCGCGCAAAACGAGTTGGCCGGCAGTATCCGCAGGATCGTATCCGAATTTCCCGGAATTACGGTGAAAGAACAGGGCGGCCAGGTGGTCGCCGAAGGACGGCTGAACGGGGGCGGTCCGATTCTGCGTATCTCCGGCACCGGTGGAACGATATTCATCAGAAGGCAAAGATAAGAGGTCATATGAAACGGGCTACCTACACGAGGTTGTGCTGCATGCTTCTCGGCGCGGCGGCTTCCTGCCTGCTGGCGCAGGATACGGCGCCGCGCGCGCGTACCGCCAACAATCGATCCATCGTGATCCGTAAGTCGGGCAGCAGCTACTTGGGCATCGGCGTGGCCGAGATCGACGACGAACGGGCCAAGGCGATCAACCTGAAAGAGGTGCGCGGCGTGGAGGTGAAGAGCGTGGATCGCGACAGCCCCGCCGCCAAGGCCGGCCTCAAGGAAGGCGACGTGGTGCTCGAATACAACGGGCAGCGCATCGAAGGCACCGAGCAGTTCGTCCGCCTGGTGCACGAAACTCCCGTGGACCGGCAGGTGAAACTGGTGGTCTGGCGCAATGGCGCCAGCCAGACTCTGACCGCCGTCATCGGCCACCGGATGGAGCACTTGTCTTGGGTGGCAAACGACGGCGACGAAAACTGGTCCTTCGAGATGCCCCCGGTGCCGCCCGTGCCCGAAGTCGCCCCGATGCCGGCGACGCCCCCCATGCCGCCCATGCCGGCCACCCCCTGGCCGGATACGATGCGCTTTTTTAGCAGCGCGCGCAGCGGCATGCTGGGCATCGACTGCGAGTCGCTGGGCGACCAGTTGGCGCAGTTCTTCGGCGTGAAAGAAGGCGTGCTGGTGCGCGAAGTCCACAAGGGATCGGCGGCCGAAAAAGCCGGCATGCGCGCCGGCGACGTCATCGTGAAAGTGGATGGCGAGACCGTCACCAGCGCCCGCGAAATCACCAGCATGCTGCGCGCGGCGCGCACAAAGAAGAGCTTCCCGGTGGTGGTGGTCCGGGACAGGAAAGAGATCACCCTCACCCTGACGCTGGACTCCATCCGCGGCATGCGGCCCGTGGTGTGGGGCAGCCGCGCCTGAAAGGCCCTGGCTGGATCGGCCTTACTGAACCGCCACCGTGATCCCGCTCTGGCTGGAATTCCCGCCGATCGAGATGAACACTTCGGCCGCGCCCGGCGCCACGCCCGGAGGTATGAACGCGTTCACTTGCAGCGCGCCCGCCACCAGGCCGGGAGCCGCTCCGATGTATTGAATGTTCGCCGGCAGCCCGCCGATGGTCACTCCAGGCGCCCCCAGCGGATAAGGCAACGGCAGGCTCAGGGGTTCGATCAGCCCGTCGATACCGGCCGGATTGGTTTGTCCCTGTCCGGTAGCGAAGATCTGGATCACCGATCCTACACTGACCGGATTGCTGGAACTGACCAGGTGATAGTTCACGTCCAGAATCGCGCCGTTACCCTGGCCGGATTCGTCCGCGCTGAATATACCCGGCGCGCTCGAAACCACCGGCAGAGTGATGGCATTGGAACGCGAACCGCCGAAAATCACCTGCACGTTGGCATTGGAGCTTCCCGCCAGCTCATAAGGCACGATGGTGTTGATCTGGGTGGCGCTGACGTACAGCAGGGGCGCCGCATACCCGTTGAAGGTCACCTTGACGTTGGCCAGGCTGCTCTCGATGTATCCCTTGCTGTCGATGGTGGCGGTCACGCCGGCGGCCGGGCCCATGGCGCTGCCGAATAGCACCGCGATCTCGCCCGGGGAGATGCCGCCGCCCAAATAGCTGGCTGCGTTCACTACTCGCGAGATCGTCACCAGGGGTGTGGTCACCGCGAGGCTGACATTGACGGTGAACGTTAGGGCGCCCGAGGAGTCCACCAGGTTGATGGTGCCGGCGTAGGTTCCCTGATTCAGGTTTGCCGGATTGACGGAGACGGTCAGCTGCGCCGGCGTGGTGCCCGAAGTTGGCGTCACCGACAGCCAGCCGCTGCTGGACGCCGTGGCGGTGAAGGTAACGGCCGCCCCCGCGGACGACACGGACAGCGTCTGGGAAGCCGGCGCCGGGTTGCCGGCGACGTAGGCAAAGGCCAGCGGAGTCGGGGTCGCCGTCAAGGTGGCGGGGGGCGAGACGGCCAGTGTAACCGCGACGGTCTGTGCCGTCGAACCGGTCGGCGTCACCGTGATGGTGCCGGCATACGTTCCCGCAGCCAGCGCGGCCGGGTTGACCGACACGGTCAAGGTGCCGTTTCCCGTGCCGGAAGTCGGAGTCACCGACAACCACGAAGCGCTCGGGGTAGTCGTGGCGCTGGCGGTATAGGCCACGCCGCCGGTCACCTGGATGGTCTGCGGCGAGGGTAGTGCGCCTTGCTGCGTGTAGGCGAACGCCATCGTCGTCGGGCTGATACTGAACGGAGTCGTATTGGGACCCACCGTAAATGTTACGGCGACGGTGGTGACCACGCCGCCGCTGGTCGTCAGGATGACCTGGCCGTCGTAGGTGCCCGCGGTCAATCCGGAAGGATCGGCTGTTACCGTGACGGGCACACTGCCGATGCCCGTAGTCGCGGAGCTTGGCGAAACCGACAGCCAACCGGATCCGGTAGTCGTGGTGGTGGTGGCTGTGAAAGCGAGCGCCGACGCCGCCGACACGCCGAACATCTGGCTCTGGGGCACGCCGCCGGAAGATCCGGTAAAAGCCAGAGACGTGACACTGGCCGTAACCGCCGGATTATTGGTGACCGACAACAGAACCGGCACAATCGCCGCGGGATCGCCCGGCGTGCTCGGCGTCAGCACCACCTGTCCCAGGTAGATGCCCGTGGGCAAAGACTGCGGGGTGATGGACACCGTCATCAACTGCGGTGTCGAAAGCGAGCCCGTGGGACTGACCTGCATCCACGACGGCACCGCGGACGCTACCGAGAAAGTGACAGCCGAGCCCGTGCTGCCCACATTCAGGGTCTGCGTGGCGGTGACGCCGGAGCCCGGCGCGCCGCCGCCGGCATAGGCGAAAATCATATCGCCCGGAGTGGTGGTGATCACCGTATCGTCGGAAACCACCAGCGTCGCCTGTATGGTTTGCACGTGGGTACTCAGGTTGATGGCGATGCTTCCCTTGTAAGTGCCCGCCGCCAGCCCGTTCGGATTGGCCGCCACAGTGATCTGGGCGGGCGCGGATCCGCTCTTCGCCGAAATCGAGAGCCACGATCCTTGCACCGTAGCGGTATAGGAAGCCGCGCCAAAACCCTGGATGCTTACCGTCTGCGTCGATGGCGCCGCGCCTCCGGTCTGCGCCAGGAACAATAACGACGTCGGATTGGCCACGCCGGATATGCCGCTGATGACCAGCGTAACGGAGACCGTTTGGGAGTTATTGTTCGTGTCGGTCGCGAGAATCGAGCCCGTATAGGTTCCCGGCGCCAGGCCCGCCGGATTGACCGTAACATTCAAGGTGGCCGGCAACGATCCGGTTACGGCGGTAGTGACGCCATTGACCAGCAGCCAGTTTCCGCTGCTGGTGGCTTGCACCGTAAAAGTGTCCTTGGGAGCCAGGCTGGACAGGTCCAGCACTTGCGGCGGCGGGATGGTGGAAGTCTGCGTATACGCGAACGACATGGACGTTGGCGTGACACTCAGGCTGTTGGTGCCGACCTGCAGGCTGATGGGAATCGCCAGGCTGCCCCCGGAAGGCGACGGCGTCACGGTGATCGTGCCGTTGTAAGTGCCGGCGGTGACGATGCTGGGATTCACGGTCACGCTAAGGGTTGCCGGCGTAAAATCGTTGTCGCTGGTGACGCTCAGCCAGCTTCCGCCGCTGCTGGTTGCGACCGTATAGGTAAAGCTGATGTTGGGAGCCCCGGAACCGGTGAGGACCACCAGTTGCAGGTCCGAAGTGGTGGGTGTGAAGGTCAGGGAAGCGGGCGAGGCCACGATCGACGAGGTGGCGCTGATGGTGAGCGAGACGGGGATGTTCAAGGGCGCGAAACCCGACGCCGAGACGGTCAGGGTCGCGGTGTAGACCGCCGGCCCCGCGGCCAGCAGCGTGTTCAGCGTATTCGGATTGATCCCCAATTGGAAGGTATCGCCGCTGATGGCGGGCATGGGAAATAGCGACGAAGGGGTATTCGTGGCGGGCGTGACCGTCACCGTAATCGCCGGTGAACTCGCGTCGCTGGCGGTGATGGTGACGAAGACCGGACTCGGCACCGCTGCCGGCGGTGTATAGCTAAACGTGATATTGTCGGGCGATGCCGAGAGAGTGGGAGACGCGGCAGATAAGGCCGCAGGCGCAAGTATAACTAGAATTAGACAGATTAGACGCAGCTTCAGAACCTGGAATCCGAAGACAGGCATAAATATACTCCTTTGCAACTAGGATCATAACTTAAAGCGCGCCCAGGTTACAGGGGTAGATGCGATCTTCTGGTCCGTTTATCGGTACCGGTCGGCGCCCGGTACGCCGGCTACCGTCGCGCGCCGGCCGCCGCGTTCGGCTTGGCCGCGGATTCCGGGGGTGCGGGCTTGGCTTCCGGCTCCGCCTTGAGCAGCCCGAGTTGGCGGCGCAGTTCGGAATCGATCGCGGCGCGAATGTCGGCGTTGTCTTTGAGAAACTGGCGCGCATTCTCGCGGCCCTGCCCGATGCGCTCGCCTTTATAACTGAACCACGACCCGCTCTTCTCGATCACGTTCTGCGCCACGCCTATGTCGATCAGGTCGCCTTCCTTGGAGATGCCCTCGCCGTAGATGATGTCGAACTCGGCTTCGCGGAACGGGGACGCCACCTTGTTCTTGACCACCTTCACCTTGGTGCGATTGCCGACCACGGAATCGCCGTCCTTGATGGCCGCGATGCGCCGTATGTCCACGCGGATGGTGGCGTAAAACTTCAAGGCGCGCCCGCCCGTGGTGGTCTCCGGATTGCCGAACATCACGCCGATCTTCTCGCGAATCTGGTTGATGAAGATCAGGCAGGTCTTCGACCGCGACACCACGCCGGTCAATTTGCGCAGCGCCTGGGACATCAGCCGGGCCTGCACGCCCATGTGGCTGTCCCCCATTTCACCGTCCAGCTCGGCCTTGGGCACCAGCGCCGCGACCGAGTCCACCACCAGCACGTCGATCGATCCCGAAGCGATCAGCGCCCCGGTAATCTCCAGCGCCTGTTCGCCATAGTCCGGCTGCGACACCAGCAGGTTGTCCACATCCACACCCAGCTTGCGCGCGTAAGCCGGATCCAGGGCGTGCTCCACGTCGATGAATGCCGCCATGCCGCCGCGCCGCTGCGCCTCAGCCACGACTTGCAGCGCGATGGTGGTCTTGCCGGAGGACTCCGGGCCGTAGATTTCGTTGATGCGTCCGCGCGGGAATCCGCCCACACCCAGGGCGGCGTCCAGCGAGATGGACCCCGTGGAAATGGCGGACACCGGAACAATGGCGTCCTTGGCTCCCAGCCGCAGAATCGAGCCTTTGCCGAACTGCTTTTCGATCTGGCCCAGCGTCAGTTCCAGCGCGCGGGCGCGTTCTTTTTCATCCATGAAGAAGTGATTATAGCAGTGCCCGCCCGCCGATTCACCACTGCTAGCGGGCGGCTTCGACGAGTTTGCGAATGGCCGGCTCGACGCTGAGCAGCAACTCGCCGTGGGCCCGCTGCGCCCGGTCGAGCAGGGGCTTCTGCTGTTCGAGCCAGCCGGCCGTGCGCGAACCCGTCTGCAGCCGATCGAGCGCCTGCAACCCCGCCGCGGCGATCGCGGAAAGGTCTTTGGAGATCTCCGCATTCTCCGCCAGCAGCGCCGAATGCGCCATCACCGGCGCCAGCCGCGCATCGTTGTCGCGCCACAACGTCAGCCACTCGCCGATCACCGGGTAATCTTCGGGCCTTAGATGATCCACCAGCGCGGAGAAACGCTGTGCGTCACGGCCGAACGGCTGCACCATGTCTACCAGGCGGTTCAACGGCGTGAAACTGGTGTAGGGCCGCGCGTCGCCGCGCGCGTAGTCCTTCACCTGCTCCACCACGCCGGCCAGCACCCGCACCGGATCCACGGGACCGCCCGCCGCCGCGCGCTCCAGCATGCGGTCGTAATTCGAGATGTGCCTGGCCCCGATCCACTCCAAGTCGCGGCTCACCACGGGCAGGCGGCGATACATGTCCGCCGCGTCGTTCACGTTCTCCGGCGACCAGAGGCGTTCCGCAATGGCCGCCAGGCGCGGCCAAAGCCGCAGATCCAGCACCTCCGGAGTGACGAACTCCGACCACATGCAGGCTTCCCCGCCCAGCACCAGCTTCTTCTGTTCGTCGCTCAGGCCGGCGGCTTCTCCTCCCAACGGATCGACCGCGTAATGGCGCGCCGCGGAATAGTACAGATCCAGATAATAGCCGTTCGAGAGAATCCCGCTCACACCCTGGCGCGCCGCGGCCGCCAGGGCCTTGGGACCCCGCCACGATTGCACCAGGATGTCGTGCGGCATGTCGGGCGTCAATATCTCGTCCCAGCCGATCATCTTCTTTCCGTGCTTGGCCACGAGCGTCTGCACCCGGCGCGTGAAGTACGCCTGCAGCTCCTCGTCGTCTTTGATCTGGTGAGCCTGCATGAACTGCCGGATGCGCGGATTGGCGTCCCATTGCTTGCCGTTCACCTCGTCGCCGCCGATGTGGAAGTACTCGTCGGGAAACAGCGCGGCCATCTCGCCGATGAAGGCATCCAGGAACTGGTAGGTCTCCTCCCGGGTCGGGTCCATGGCCGGATCGAAGACGCCCCACTGCCGCTCGATCTGATACGGTCCCGGCGCGGACGCCAGCTCCGGGTAGCCCACGAACCACGCCGTGGTGTGACCCGGCATGTCGAATTCCGGGATGACGCGAATGCCGCGATCGCGAGCGTAGGCGATCACTTCGCGCACCTGGTCCTGCGTGTAGTACTCGCCGTCGGATCCCAGCTCCTGCAGCTTGGGAAACAGCTTGCTCTCGATGCGGAATCCCTGGTTCTCGGACAGGTGCCAGTGAAAGACGTTCAGCTTCACGGCCGCCATGGCGTCCAGCGTGCGTTCGACATCCGGCAGCGGAATCCAGTGGCGCGCCACGTCCAGCATCAGGCCCCGCCAGGCGAACCGCGGATGATCCTCGATAGTTACCGCCGGAACGCTGAAGCCGTTGGCATCCAACTCCACCAATTGCAGGAAGGTCGCCATGCCGCGCAGCGCGCCCAGAGGATTGGGAGCGTCCAGCTTGGCGCCCATCGGCGTAACGATCAGCCGGTAGGACTCGTCTTCCCGGGCGGTTTGCACCGGCGCGCTGGCATGATCGCAGTAGACGATCAGCGCCGGCGAAGGCATCTGGCCCGCCACTCCGGGATTCATGGGAATCCCGGTCTTGCGCGAGACGTACTCGACCAGGCGCGCGGCGGCGGCATCCAGGCGCGGTTCGCGATACCCGCTCAACTGTATGAACGAAAAATTGCGGTCGATGCGCAGGCGGCCCTCGCCCATGCGGATCTGCGCGGGGACGGGCATCAGGTCATGCGCCAGTAAGGCCAACGGCGCCATCAGGAGAATCGGAGCTTTAGGCATCATTACCAGACTACCGCGAGTGCGGCAGGCAGCTCAGTGCCGCGGGACCGACGCGCGCCTCCGCTCCAGGAACTCGGCGAGCGCCGGCGTCACGTACTCTGGCGGGCGCACCACGAAGCGCGGCAATCGCTCCCAGGCTTCGCGGGCTACGCCCTTCCAATTCGCCGCGCGCGGCGCGCGCTCGATCTGGACGCAGGCGTCCGCGCGATCCAGAAAGCGCCGGCTGGAATCCTTGAAGTCCGCTTGCGCCGGGTCCAACACGACCAGGTACAGATCCGGGTCCAGAAACTCGACGATGCTGTTGGATTCCACGATCGTGTTCCGGCTGGCCGCGCATATCTCGCGTATGGCGGGCACCGCGCGGCCCAGTTGGCCCATGGGCGCACGCACCCAGTATGATTCGCGGGCGCCGGACGCCAGGAAACGGCCGCTGTCCGATCGGTTCGGGTGCTCTTCGCGGGTCACCAGGTAAGGACACTGCGGCTCCAGGGCACAGGTGCAGTCCCCGCCGCTGGCGCAGATGCCGTGCCCGAACTGGGTGATCTTCACGGCGGTCCAGTCCCATTCCGGCAGGACCCGGATCAAGCCCGCTACCACCGACGTTTTCCCGATGTTGCGGGAATGCCCGCCGACCACCACCAGCATCAGGACCTCGCCGCCGGGCGATTCCCGGCCCCGCCCTCCAGGTGCGCCAGGCGTCGCTTCAGTTCCGCCAGTTCGCGCCGCATGGCCGGCAGGCGCGACAGGTTGGCGAGCTGTTCCAGGTGTTCTTTCAGCGGACGCGCCGGCGTTCCCCAGACGGTCTGGCCGGCGCGTACGATCTTGGAAGTCAGGATGCCGCAGCCGGAGCCCAGCACGGCGCGCGATTCGATGCGGGCCTTGTCGCCGATGCCCACCTGGCCGCCGATCACCGCGTAGTCCTCCACCACCACGCCGCCCGAGAAGCCGGTCTGCGCCGCCACCACCACGTGGCGGCCGATGCGGCAGTTGTGTCCCACGTGTACCATGTTGTCGAGCTTGGTGCCTTCGCCGATCACGGTCACGCCCAGCGCCGCGCGGTCCACGCACGAGTTGGCGCCGATCTCCACGAAATCGCCGATCTCCACGCGGCCCACCTGCGGGAACTTGTGATAGCGGTCCTCTTCGAACACATAGCCGAAGCCGTCGGCGCCGATCACGCACCCGGCATGCAGAATCACGCCCCGCCCGATATCCACGTTGTCGTAGATAGTGACGTTCGGGTTCAGTACGCAGCCTTCGCCCAGCACCACGCGTTTGCCGATCGAGCAGCCCGCGCCGATGCTGCTGGCCAGGCCGATGCGCGTGCTGTCGCCGATGTAAGTGTGGGGGCCGATGTAGGCGAGCGCGCCAATCTCGACGTCCTTGCCGACCACCGCCGTGGCATGGATGCCCGGCTTGATCTCCGCCGTGGGGTAGAAGCGGTTCATGGCGCGCGCAAAGGCCGTACGTGGCTCCGCCGCGCGGATCACCGTGCGGCGGCTGGGGCTGGGATATTCGGGCGGCACGATGAGGCAGCCGGCGGCGGAGGAGTCGGCCATCTGCAATGCGCGGCGTCCGCCGATGAAGGACAGGTCGCTGCCGCCCGCCGTCTCGAGCGCCGCCACGCCGGTCAGTTCCTTTTCGCCGTCACCCTCGAAGGTGGCGCCAAGCCATTCCGCCAGTTCGCGTACGCGCATGTCTTATGATACAAGCTGATGGGAGAACATGATCGCTTCTAGCGCGCGCATCCATCCGGACGCGAAGATCGGCAGCGCTGTGAACATCGGCGAGTTTTGCGTCATCGAATCGGACGTGGAGATCGGCGCCGGATGCGTTCTGGAGCCGTACGTCTACGTGAAGCGCTGGACCACCCTGGGCGAGAACAACGTGATTTCGGCGGGGACCGTACTGGGAACCGATCCGCTGGATAAAGTGTTCACCGGCGAGCGCAGCTACCTGCGCATCGGCAACGGCAACCAGATCCGCGAGCATTACACCATCTCGCGCGGCACGCAGCCGGAATCGGTGACCGAGATCGGCGACGAGAACTACATCATGACCTCCGGCCACATCGCGCACAATTGCCGGATCGGCAATCGGACGGTGATTTGCAGTTGCGCGCTGATCGCGGGTTACGTGGAGGTGGAAGACCAGGCGTTCATTTCGGGCGGCGTGGTGGTGCACCAGTATTCGAAGATCGGCCGCCTGGCCATGATCGGCGGCAATACGCGCGTCAACAGCGACGTGCCGCCCTTCTTCCTTTATTCCGGCTTCAACGTGACACCCATGGGATTGAACCTGGTGGGCCTGAAGCGCGCCGGCTACAAGGCGTCGGACGTTTCGGCGCTGAAGAAGGCGTACCAGATTCTGTATCGTTCGGGGCTGAAGCTGGCGGACGCGCTGGCGCGGATCGAGAGCGAGATCGATACGCCGGAGGCACGGCACCTGGTGGCCTTCGCGCGGCGCTGCGAGCGAGGGATATGCCGGGAGTGAAGCCGGGTCTAAGGCGCCGGAACCAGTGACCTCAAGATCGGCTCGACCCACTCGTCCTTCTCGATGTTGTATACGATGAAGTCCGAATCGAACTGCCAGTACGTCCACGCCCAGCCGAGCGACTCGGCGGTGCGCGCCACGTGCGCGTTATAGCGGACGCGCGAATCCATCCCGGCCTTGTCGTAGGCGCCGAACTCGCCCAGCAGAATGGGGCGGCCGTTGGCCTCAGCCCACTCCTGCACGCCCGCGAAATCCGTCTCCACCTTGCGTTTCTCGGCGCCGGTGCCCCAGGCGATGCCTGAAAGGCGCGCGGTCTCCTGGTTCCACGGCGCGCCCTGGTGCGTGAACCGCATGGGCAGGTAATAGTGCACCGTCACGATGATGTGGCGGTCATCCGCCGGCAGTTCCAACGACCGGAGCGTGGCGATGCTGTTCCAGAACGCCGGGCCGATGACCACCGTGCGCGTGGGATTCGAGGCGCGAATAATGGCCAGGTTCTCCCGCAGCATCTCGTTCCAAAGCTGCGGCGTGATCTGGCGGTTGGGCTCGTTGAGTATCTCGTAGAGCACCGTCGGCGGCGCATTCTGGTAGCGTTCGGCGACCTGCTGCCAGAAGGCCTTCAGCCGCGTGCGGCAAGTTTCGGCGTTGGCGCCGCACAGGTTGAAATCGTGCTCGTCGAGAATCACCCACAGGCGGTTGGCAGTCGCGCGGTCGATCACCCAATCGAGCGTACTGAGCCACACCGGGTCAAGCTGATTCGCGGAGTCCATGTGCGAGAAGGCCTGCAGGTTCACGCGCACCGTCTGAAAGCCGGCCTGGTGGATGCGCTGGAAATGCCGCTCCTGGAAGCGGGCCTTGGTGAAATCCTCCCACAGCGGATCGTAGCCGATGATGTTCACGCCACGGCCCATCTGCTTCACCTGCCCGGCAGCATCCGCCGGGACGCCGGCGGGCGCGGAGGGTGACGCGAGTAGCTGGAACGCCAGGTAGTCGATATTGAAGTTGCCTTCCTTCAACACCGCCAGCGTCATGACGTGCAAGCCCGGATCGAGCTTCACCTCGAGCAGGCGGTCCGCCACGCGCCACTTGTGCCAGTGGCCGGTGGTCGGGAGCGCGATCGGCTGACTCGGCGGCGCGTCGTCGAACGCCAGGCTGATGGCGGCCGAATCGGTACGCGACGAAAGATGTGCCGACACCAGGTAGGATCCGGACTCGCGCACCTCGATGGTGTACTTCACCCACTCGCCGGGCGCCGTCCAGCCCAGGTACAACTCGCCGGGCTTTTCGGCCTCGCCATCGGCGGTCGTGTCGATGCCCGCCTTGGTGTACGAAAGGTCCACGCCTTCGTCGCGGCGGAAGCGATCCACCCACCGGTCGCCTTTGTTCAGCTTGCCGCTACCCTGGTTCTCCGCTTCTGTGTCGTGATAAGCCACGCCCTCGCCGCCGGTGTCGTAGAACTCCGCCTGCACCCGGCCGGGTATCGCCTGCGGATGCCCGAGAAACGGCTTGCCCCGGTAGCCGCCTGGAATCTGCGCCGTCAGGCCGCATACCGTCAACGCGGCGAGCGGCAGCAATCGTATGGTCATATTTAAGACACGATTGTCTCAGTAAGCCGTGAACGCCGCAAGCCGCGCAGCCCGGCCCCGTCGTGCTAAGGTAACGAAGTCGATCCGCTCTGCCATGACCTTCGAAAGACTCAGCGAGTTCCTTCAGCAGATCCCGTTCAATGCGCTGGTCGGCCTGCGCCTGGTACGCCTGCACAAGGACGGCGTCACCATCGAATGCAGCATGCGTCCCGAACTGCAAAACGGTGCGGGGGTGATGCACGGCGGCGTTACGGCCACGCTGGCCGATGTGGCCGTCGGCATGGCGCTGGCGCGGCACCTGGGACGGCCGCGCTCCTCGACTACGGTCGAGATGAAGATCAACTACCTGCGGCCGGTGCCGCACGGCAAGATCCGGGCCCGCGCGCACCTGGTGAAGGTGGGCACGAAACTCTGCTGCGGACGAGTGGAGATCGTGGACGCGGATAAGCGTCCGGTGGCGGCGGCGCTGATCACCTACATGATCCTGGACGCGTAACGAGGTCTCACCGCCAATAGCCTGTACGCGTCTTGGCGCGCAGCTCCGGCCGATCCTTCACGGCCACCTTGATGGTGTGAAAGATACCGGGCTCGCCGCCTTTGGGTTCGAAGCTGATGACGTACTGCCGGTGCACTTCCTCGCCGACCAGTTGAATCGCCTGCTCCAGCGCGCCCTTCTTCAGAAAGTTCAAGGTGCGTCCGCCGGTGGTCTTGGCGAACAGGGAGGCCAGGTCCGGCTTGTGCAGCCGGATCAATTCGGCGATCCCGTACAGATAGCCGCCCGGCCCCAGGTCGGGGGGCACGGGAGTATCATCGGGCTGCTGGCAGTAACTGCACTTGGCCGTCTTGATGCGTTCGTCCTCCGGCTTTTCGTCTTCCGCGGTTTTGGGTTTCACGGAGAAAGGCTGCAGGAAGGGCGAGTAAGTCAGCCAATAGATCGCGGTGTTGAGCCGCTGCGCCTGCGCCATGACGTCCGGCAGTTTGGCGCGGCTGCCGCGGTCGCGCTTCTCGGCGATCATGACCACGATGCGCCGCCGCCCCGGAGGACGGCGCTCCAGCATGCGCAGCGCCTCGCTCAGCGCGTCCAGCATGTGCGCGCCGCCGCCCTCCTTGCGCAGCATGCGCAGCGCATGGCTGACGGCATCCGGATCGGCGGTGAAGTCCTGGTGCAGCCTCACCTCGTCGCTGAATGAGATGACCGCGGTATCCCCCGCGTCGGCGGCGAGCAGTTGGGTAAGCAGGATGCCGCTGCCGCCCAGCTTGTCGATCACCGCGCCGGAGTTGGCGCTGGTCTGGACGGCCACCACCAGGTCGATGGGATACGTCATCCAATCCAGGTGTATGGGTTGCGGCACATTGTTGTCGTAGAGGATCAGATCCGCGGCGGTCAGCCCGTCGACGTATTGTCCGTCGGGATCGGTAACCGTGGTGGGGGCAAGCACCAGCGGAGCGGTGCTTTTGAACTGGCCCCCGGCCGTTCCGGCGAAGATTACCAGGATCGTCGCGATGCGCACGGGCGTCACCTATGCAGATCTTAGACCATTCGGCGGGAATCCATATATTCGAGTTAGTTATGCGAGATTCCGCACGATTTGTGAGTGCCCGCACGGGAGCCGGATGAGCGAAAATCTGATATCATAGAATCGCATTTGATTTGCCCGCAAAACCTGGCCGCGATGTGCGCCTTGTCTGCTTGCTTTCAAATACTGAGGAGATCACGTGAAGAAGATTTTCGTAGGCAACCTGGACTTCAAGGCGACGGAGGATTCCATCCGCCAGCTTTTTGAGCAGCACGGCGCTGTCGAGCGCGTGAGTCTGATGACGGACCGCGACACCGGCCGGTCGCGCGGCTTCGCTTTCGTGGAAATGACCGATCCCGCCGAGGCTGAGCGGGCCATCGCGGCACTGAACGGCTTCAATTTCGGCGGCCGCAACCTGAACGTAAACGAGGCCCGTCCGAAGACGGACGGCGGCGGTCACGGGGGTGGCGGCGGTTTCCGCGGCGGACGCGGCGGCGGGGGCGGCGGGCCCCGGCAGCGGCGAGAACCCCGCTGGTAGGCCTCTCCACCGCGGCAGCGCTGTCCTGCCACTACTTAACTCGGCTCACCCGAAAAGCGAAGGAGGAAGGTTATGGCTATGAGATCGCGCACTACTTTCAAAAAACGCCAGAAGGAACTTGCCCGTCAGGAGAAACAGCGCGACAAAGCGGCCCGGCGGCTCCAACGCAAGATCGAAAAACGCTCTCCCGGCGAGGGAGACGAATCGCCTGACGAGAACGAGGAAGGCATCGAGAACGAGGAAGCCCTCGAAGATTCTCCCGTCGAGAGCGAGTCGCAATTTTAGTGTGAACGCCGGCGGGCCGTCCGGAAGACTTGAGCCTTCCCTGCCCGCCTCGATTTACCGGCCCAGTGCCCTTTCGATGGCGCCTGTCACCTTTGCATCGTCCGGTCTCACCGGTGGCTCGAAGCGCTCCAGAATGGAGCCGTCCCGCCCGATCAGAAACTTAGTGAAGTTCCACTTGATGTCCCCGCCTTTGCTCTGGGTCAGATACGCATACAGAGGCGCCATATCCGCGCCCTTCACCGAGATCTTGGCGTACATGGGAAATGTCACGCCGTAGGTGCGCGTACAGAACGCCTTGATTTCCGGATTCGTTCCCGGTTCCTGGGAGAGGAAGTTATTGGCCGGAAATCCCGCAATCACCAGGCCCTGGTCTTTATACTTCTCGTAGACCGCCTCCAGTTGCTTGTATTGGGGCGTGAACCCGCACTTGCTGGCGACGTTCACCAGCAGCAGCACCTTTCCCTTATAGGCGGACAGCGGCGCGGGCTTGCCGTCGATGGAGTTCAACGTAAAATCGTAAACACTGGCGGCACCGAACAGCGTCGCCGCGCACACAAACAGCGAGATAACCAGCAGCATCCGTTGCATAGAGTCAAGTATAGCCTTCCACGGTGCGGTCCGGCACCGGTACCCGGCCGAATTGAAACGCAACCTTAACCCTGATTTGCGATCCTGAATGAAGGAGCCGCCATGACCGGACCGCTATCACCCGAAGAACTGCGCAAGATCAACGCTTATTGGCGCGCCGCCAACTACCTGTCGGTCGGCCAGATCTATCTCTACGACAATCCCCTGCTCAAGGTCCCTCTGCGAATCGAGCACATCAAACCGCGGCTGTTGGGCCATTGGGGAACCACGCCCGGCTTGAATTTCATCTACGTGCACTGCAATCGCCTGATCCGCAACCACGACCTGGATATGATCTATATCGCCGGGCCGGGCCACGGCGGCCCGGGGCTGGTGGCGCACACCTACCTGGAAGGCACCTACAGCGAGTATTATCCGAACATCTCGCGGGACGCCGAGGGCATGCGGCGCCTGTTCAAGCAATTCTCGTTTCCGGGCGGCATCCCCAGCCACGTGGCGCCGGAGACGCCGGGTTCCATTCATGAAGGCGGCGAGCTGGGTTACTCGCTGCTGCACGCTTATGGAGCGGCGTTCGACAACCCCGAACTGATCGTCTGCTGCGTGGTGGGGGACGGAGAGTCCGAGACCGGCTCGCTCGCCACCAGTTGGCACTCGAACAAATTCCTGAACCCGGAGCGCGACGGAGCGGTGCTGCCCATCTTGCATCTGAACGGCTACAAGATCGCCGGCCCCACGGTGCTGGCGCGCATTCCAGAGGCCGAGTTGAAGGAACTGTTCCACGGCTACGGTCATGAGCCGTTCTTCGTGGAGGGCGACGATCCCGACGCCATGCATCAGCTCATGGCAGCCACCATGGATGAAGTGCTGAGCCGCATCCGCGCCATCCAGCAGGACGCGCGCGCGAACGGCTTCCATGAGCGTCCGCGCTGGCCCATGATCGTGCTCCGTACGCCCAAGGGCTGGACCGGCCCGAAGGTGGTGGACGGCGTCCAGGTGGAGGGCACGTTCCGCGCGCACCAGGTGCCGCTCTCGGAGTTAGCCGCGAAACCCGCGCACGTGAAGTTGCTGGAAGAGTGGATGAAGAGCTACCGGCCGGAAGAGCTGTTCGACGCGGCCGGAGCGCTCATCCCCGAGCTGCAGGAGATCGCGCCGCGGGGCACGCGCCGCATGAGCGACAATCCCCACGCCAACGGCGGACTGCTGCTGCGCGACCTGAAGATGCCCAACTTCACCGATTATGCCGTGGCGGTTTCGAAGCCCGGCACGGTGGTGGCGGAAGCCACGCGGGTCATGGGCCAAATGCTGCGCGACGTGATGAAGCTCAACGCGGACGCCCGGAACTTCCGCGTGGTGGGACCGGACGAAACCGCATCCAACCGGCTGGGCGCGCTGTTCGAGGTCACCAATCGCGCATCGACCGCCGAGATCCTGCCGAACGACGATCACGTCAGTGCCGACGGCCGGGTCATGGAAGTGCTCAGCGAGAACATCTGCCAGGGCTGGCTGGAAGGTTACCTGCTCAGCGGACGGCACGGTTTCTTCTCCTGCTACGAGGCTTTCATCCACATCATCGATTCGATGTTCAACCAACACGCCAAGTGGCTGAAGACCACCCGCCACATTCCCTGGCGGCGGCCCATCGCGTCGCTCAATTACCTGCTCACCTCGCACGTCTGGCGGCAGGACCACAACGGCTTCAGCCACCAGGATCCCGGCTTCATCGATCACGTGGTGAACAAGAAGGCCGACGTGGTGCGGGTGTATCTGCCGCCGGACGCCAATACTCTGCTCTCGGTCACGGATCATTGCCTGCGCAGCCGCCACTATGTCAACGTGATTGTGGCCGGCAAGCAGCCCGCGCTGCAATGGCTGGATATGGAATCCGCCATCGAGCACTGCACGACCGGCATCGGCATCTGGGAATGGGCCAGCACGGACGACGGCGTGGAGCCGGACGTGGTGATGGCCTGCTGCGGCGACATCCCCACGCTGGAGACGCTGGCCGCGGTGGACTTTCTGCGCAGCCGCTTCCCGGACCTGAAGATCCGGGTGGTGAATGTCGTGGACCTGATGACCCTGGAGCCTTCCACCGAGCATCCGCACGGGTTGGCCGACCGCGAGTTCGATTCGCTGTTTACCGCGGACAAGCCGGTGGTCTTCGCATTCCACGGCTATCCGTGGCTGATCCACCGGTTGACTTACCGCCGCAACAATCACGCCAATTTCCACGTGCGCGGGTACAAGGAAGAGGGCACCACCACCACGCCGTTCGACATGACCGTGCTCAACGACCTGGACCGCTTCCACCTGGCCGGTGACGTGATCGACCGCGTGCCGCGCCTGCGTAACCTGGCCGCGCACACCAAGCAGGATCTGCGCAACAAGCTGATCGAGCACAAGCGGTACGTCATCCAGCACGGCGACGATCTGCCCGAGATCCGCGACTGGAAATGGCCCTACTGAGCGCATGAAGATCCTGGTGCTCAACGGCGGGTCGAGCAGCTTCAAGAGCAGCCTGTTCGATGTTACGGGAATAGACGGCGGCGCCGCGCCCCCGCCGCTCTGGGAGGCGCGCGTCGATTGGGAACATCATCCCGGCACCGCCGAGATTCGGGTCAAGGCGGCCGGCCGGACAACGAACCGCGCCGTTCCGGTGAAGGCTCCGCTCGACTCCCTGGATCCGCTGATGGAGATGCTACCCAGCCGGGAGCAGATCAGGGTGGCGGGGCATCGCGTGGTCCACGGCGGACGCAAGTTTCGAGACAGCGCCCGCATCACGCCGGAGGTGCGGGCGGGCATCGCGGAGATGGCCAGTTTCGCGCCGGAACACAATCGCCTGGAGTTGGAAGCCATCCAGTGCATGGAGCGCCTGCTGGGGCCGGACGCCGTGCAGGTCGCGGTATTCGACACGGCGTTCCACGCCAGCCTGCCGCCGCCCGCCTATGTATATCCGGGGCCGTACGAATGGGTGGGACAAGGCATCCGCCGCTACGGATTTCACGGCATCAGCCATCAATACACCTCGCGCCGCGCGGCCGCTATCTTAGGACGCGACCTGCGATCGCTGCGCATGATCACCTGCCATCTGGGCAATGGTTGTTCGCTGGCCGCCATACGCGACGGCGTCAGTATCGACACCACCATGGGCTTCACGCCGCTCGAAGGACTCATGATGGGCACCCGGTCCGGCACCATCGATCCCGGCATCGTCATTCACCTGGTGCGCCATATGGGCTTCCGGGCGGACGAGCTCGACCGGGTACTGAACAAGGAATCCGGGCTGCGCGGGATCTCCGGCCTGTCGGGCGACATGCGCGCGGTGATGGAGGCGATGGCTCGCGGCGACGTGCGCGCGCAACTGGCGTTCGACCTCTACGTGCACCGGCTGTGCCGGGAGACCGGCGCCATGCTGGCCAGCCTGGGCGGTCTGGATGTGCTGGTCTTCACCGCGGGTGTCGGCGAAAACAGCCCGGAAATGCGGGCCAAGGTCGCCGATGCGTTCGCGTTTCTGGGCATCCGGCTGGACGAGGCGAAGAACGCGCACTCGCCGGTGGACAGCGATATAGCCGCGCCGGACTCCGCCGTACGCGTGCTGGTGGTGCACACGGATGAGGAATGGGAGATTGCGCGGGAGTCGTATCGGGTAGTGAGTCAGCCGGCGAAATAGGCCGCTGGAATTGTCCCGCTTCATCCACACGTGGCAGTCCCTGGCGTCGGACTGGTCGAGCACCTGCGAAACATAGCGAAAGATGTTCCCGTACCGGTAGCACCTGCCACTGGCCGCACGAGGCCCAAAAAAGGGCGCAATCGCCGGTGGACCGCGCGATAGCCGGAACGCCCACACGATTCCCGTATTGTGATACTCTCGTCTGCACTATGAAACGTCTGCTTTTCGTGCTGCTGTCTCCCCTCCTGCTGGCTCAGGAAAAGGTCGACCTGTACACCATCAACCGCATCAAGGCCGAGGAATTTCAGGATTCCAAGGTGATGGAAAACGCCTTCTATCTGACCGACGTGTACGGACCGCGGCTGACCGGATCGCCGGGCCTGAAAGCTGCCGGCGAATGGGCCGTGAGGCAGATGACCGAATGGGGCCTGGCGAATCCGAACATGGAGAAGTGGGGTCCGTTCGGCCGCGGCTGGACGTGCGTACATTTCAGCGCGGAGCAGAAGGAGCCCCAGTTTGCACCGTTGATGGGATTCGCGCAGCCGTGGTCGCCCGGAACCAATGGGATGGTCTCCGGCGAGCCGATCCTGGCGGTACTCCGCACGGAAGCCGACCTGGAGAAGTTCAAAGGCAAGCTGAAGGGCAAGATCGTGCTGCTGCAGGACCCGCGGGTGTTGGGACCCGAGACCGAACCGGACCTGAAGCGCTACAGCGACGACGACCTCAACACCGAGGCGCAGGCGCCCGAGCCGGGCCCGCGGCCGATGTTCGGCATGTTCGGCAATCCGGGGGCGACTCCGCCGTATCCTTATCCGGGCCGGCCGGCGCGTCCCATGGGACCGAACGGGCAACCTTTCGACCGCGAAGCGCGGGCCAAGTTCCGGGACAAGGTGAACCAGTTTCTGGTAGACGAGGGCGTCCTGCTGACGCTGACGCCCAGCTACCGCCCCACCAGCGGGGTGATCTTCGGCGCCGCGGCCGGATCGCAGGATCCGAAGAAGCCGCTGCCGCCCCCCGCCGTCGCGCTGGAGCTGGAACAGTATAACCGCATCGCCCGGCTGATCGAAAAGAAGATTCCGGTGACGCTGGCGTTCGACATTCAAAACAAGTTCTTCGACGATACGCAAGACTCGTTCACGGTGGTCGGCGAGATTCCCGGCACGACCAAAAAGGACGAGCTGGTGATGCTGGGCGCGCACCTGGACTCCTGGACCGGGGGCACCGGCGCGACCGACAACGGCGCGGGCAGCGTGGTGGTGCTGGAAGCCATGCGCATCCTGAAGGCCCTGGACCTGAAGATGCCGCGCACCGTGCGCATGGCGCTGTGGACCGGCGAAGAAGAGGGGCTGCTGGGCTCGCGGGCCTATGTCAAGGAGCATTTCGCGGATCGCGAAACCATGGCGCTCAAGCCGGAGCACGCCAAGCTCTCCGGCTACTTCAACCTGGATAACGGCACGGGCAAGATCCGCGGCGTTTATCTGCAGGGCAACGACATGATGCGTCCGATCTTCCAGGCGTGGCTGGACCCGTTCAAGGATCTGGGCGCCAGCACGGTGACCATCCGCAACACCGGCGGCACGGATCACCAGTCATTCGACGCAGTGGGGCTGCCAGGCTTCCAGTTCATCCAGGACCCGATGGATTATTCCTCGGAGACGCATCATTCCACCGCGGACACCTACGATCACCTGGTGGCCGGCGACCTGATGGAAGCTTCGGCGATCATGGCGGCGATCGTATACGATGCCGCCACGCGGGACGAGATGCTGCCGCGCAAGCCGCTGCCCAAACCGGAGCCCCCACGGAGGCGGGAGGGAGCCCAAGGCGCGCCGGTCAGCTCGTCGGGTTCCGGCAAATAGGCATGGCGGATCCGGGGATTCTGTAGAAACTCCACCGCGGTACGTGCAATCCGTGCGATGATAAGTCTCCGCGGAGGCAACCATGCCGTTAATGAAACGTCTGAGTGCCGAGTTTCTGGGCACGTTCTGGTTGGTTTTCGGCGGCTGCGGCGCCGCTGTTCTGGACGCCGCATACCCGCAATTAGGCATCGGATTCCTGGGTGTGGCCCTGGCTTTTGGCCTGACGGTGATGACGGGCGTGTACGCCGTCGGGCATATCTCGGGCGGCCACTTCAACCCGGCGGTCACCGTCGGGCTGGCGGTGGCCAAACGGTTCCCCTGGAGCAACGTGATCGCCTACATGGCCGTGCAGGTGTTGGGCGCGATGGTGGCCGGCGGGGTGCTGTTCGCCATCGCCAGCGGCAAGCCGGGGTTCGTCACCGGCGGCTTCGCGTCCAACGGCTACGCGGAACATTCGCCGGGGCAGTATTCGATGGAGGCCTGCATCCTGGCCGAGATCGTGCTCACGTTCATGTTCCTGATCATTATTCTGGGAGCCACGGACAAGCGTGCGCCGGCGGGTTTTGCGGGGATCGCCATCGGTCTGGGATTGACGCTGATCCACCTGATCGGCATTCCGGTCACCAACTTGTCGGTGAACCCGGCGCGCAGCACCGGTCCGGCGGTAATCGCGGGAGGATGGGCATTGCAGCAGCTCTGGCTGTTCTGGGTGATGCCGATAATCGGCGGCGCCCTGGCGGGCGTAGTCTATCCCTGGATCGCGGCGGAAGAAACGCCGGCAGCTAAGGCCGTGCGCGCATAGATTCGTCCGGCCAGTCCGAGATAGGGGCAGGCGACCGGGTAGCACCGTCTGTCCGGCCATGCCTGGCGGCCCAGCGCACGTAGCGCCACAGGTCCGCCCGCCGCTGCCAGACAAACCGCCAGAAATCGGCGAACCGGACGGAGTCTGCGTGAAGCCCCCAATACGTCTCCATCCGCCAACACAGATAAGGGCTGCGCCAGGGAGTAAGCCGGTACCCGCGGGTGAGGTTCCAAAGCAGCCGCAGCATCAATTGCTGCCGTTGTTGCGGGCCGTGGTGTTGCCGCCGATACCGTCCGGCGTGGCGTAATAGCCGGAGCGCGTGCGCACCGTCGGCCGGCCCGGCCCGTTGGCGGTCACGCGGATTTGACGGAAGGATCCATCGAGCGCCAGGTTTTCGGGCGTGTAAGCCAGGATGTACTGGTTGCGGATGTCGCGGGCCACCTGGTGGGCAACGTGGTCGACTTCGCTCAGTTCTTTCGGAAAGTAGGCCTCACCGCCGGTAACGCTGGCCAGTTCCTGCAGGGCGCGCTTGCAGCGCCGGGCCTCTTTCTTCTCTTCGTCGTTCAACAGGCCGACCGTATAGACCAGCACGCCGCTATCCTGCGCCGCCTTCACCAGGCTCTCCAGGCTGATCAGGCTGCTGTTGTCGTTACCGTCGGTGACCACCACCAGCACTTTCTTGTCTTTCTTGGCCTTCTCCTTGAGGTGGTCGATGGACATGCGGATGGCGTCGCGCATGGCCGTGCCGCCGCGCGAGTCGATGCGGGCCAATCCTTCCTGCAGTTCCTTGGGGTCGTTGGTGAAATCCTTATCGAGAAAGGCCTCGTCGTTGAAGTTGACGATGAAGACCTCGTCCTGGGGATTGGAGTCCTTGACCAGCGCCAGGGCCGCGGCTTCCACTTTGGCGCGTTTTTCGCGCATGCTCCCGCTGTTGTCGATCACCAGTCCCATGGAAACCGGGACATCCTCGCGCTTGAAGACCTTGATGTGCTGCTGTACGCCGTTCTCGAAGACCGAGAAGGCCGTTTCGGGCAGATTCAATACCAGGTGGCCGTTCTTGTCCACCACCGTGGCGTGCAACACGACCAGGCGGGTGTCCACGCGGATGACGGGCGTACTCTGGCCCGGCGTATCGGCCGCCCCCAGGCCGCCGGCCAGAACCGCGCACAGGCAGGATGTCAGAATTTGCTTATTGCGTGGGAGCATAATAGCCCATTCTCCAGAAGGCGCGCAGCGGCGGCAAACCGCGCGGCTGCACCAGTTTCACCTGGACCCGCCGGTACTTGCCATTACGCTCCGTGTTCTTTGGAGAGTAGCCGATTATATATTGATTTCGCAACTCGATGCCAATCTTAGCCGCGATATCCGGCAGTTCGTTGAGATTCTCGACTGGGAAGTGGCGGCCGCCGGTCTGTTCCGCGATCTCGCTGAGCAGGCCGGGACCGGCCAGTTCCTCGGGCGTCCGGCCGCGGGAGGCAGCCGGCTCGAAGATGCCGATGGCGTAAATCTGGACGTCCGCCTCGCGCACCAGGTTCTTGATCTCCGTCTCGGTGTAGCGGCTGTTGTTGTCACCGCCGTCGGAGATGATCAGAATCGCCTTGCGCGCATTCTTGGCCTTCTTCATCTGATGCAACGACAGATAGATGGCATCCAGCAGCGCCGTCTTGCCCCGGGATTGGCTGAAGGTCAGGCGGTTTTGAATCTCCTCCAGATTGGTCGTGAACTTGATGGCCAGGTCCGCCCGGTCGTTGAACTCCACCAGGAAGAACTCGTCGTCGGGATTGGCGGTTTTGAAGAACTGCGCCACCGCATCGCGCGATTTCACCAGTTTGTTCCCCATGCTGCCGCTGCAATCGAACACGATGCCGACGGAGATGGGGGCGTCCTCACTGGAGAACTGCAACAACTGCTGTTCGACCTTATCCTCGAAGATGCGGAAGTTATCTTTCTCGAGTCCGGTCACGAAACGGTTCAGCGGGTCAGTCACGGTTACCGGTATCAACACCAGGGTGGAATCCACGCGGATGTTGGCTTTAGGCAGGATCTCCTTGGCTTCACCCGGCTTGGGCCGCGAGACGATGTTGACCTGGGTGTTGCCATTGGGCTGGTCCGCGGCCCAGGCAAGCGCGCCCAGCAGAACGGGAAGTAATGCAACCAGCCTCAGCCGCCGGCGAAATCGCGGGCCCGTCACCATCCCCAGCCTTTCTTCTTTCCTGAGTGTAGCACAGCACTTTTGTGTTAGAATCGTCCGTGCCCCGTAAAATCTTGGGCGTAATTCCTGCGCGGTACACCTCTTCTCGTTTCCCCGGCAAACCTCTGGCTCGAATCGGCTCCACGACCATGCTGGAGCATGTCTATCGCCGTGCCTCCCTGGCCCGATATCTTACCGATGTAGTGATTGCCACCGACGATGAGCGCATCGCGCAGGCGGCGCGCGACTGCGGCGCACCTGTACGCATGACGCGCGGCGATCATGCTTCGGGTACGGACCGGGTAGCGGAAGTTGCGTCCTCCCATACAGCCGAACTGGTGGTAAACATACAGGGCGATGAGCCATTGATCGACCCGGCGGCCATTGACGCGGCGATCCTTCCCCTGATCCACGATCCCGACATTCACATGGGAACGCTGAAGAAGCGAATCGAAGATCCGCGCGAAATCGGCGATCCCAACGTGGTCAAGGTGGTGACGGACCGCTTCGACAACGCCATCTATTTTTCGCGCTCCACCATACCGTATGTACGCGAGAACCGGCCGTCCCATACGCTCCCTCCAAACCATTTCAAACATATTGGTCTTTACGTTTACCGGCGGGATTTTCTGCTGTCTTATTCCGATCTGCCGGTAGGCCCGCTGGAACAGGCCGAGCGCCTGGAGCAGTTGCGCGCGCTGGAGAACGGCTACCCCATACGGGTGGTCGAAACCGAGTACGAGTCCCTGGGCGTGGATACGCCCGCGGATCTGGAACGTGTGTCGAGGCTCTTCGAGGCCTCCATCGAACTTGCGAAACCTTATGGCTAAATACGTATTTGTGACCGGCGGCGTGGTGTCGTCGCTGGGCAAAGGCATCGCCGCCGCGTCGATCGGGTGCCTTCTGGAAAGCCGCGGGCTCCGCGTTACCCTGCAGAAGTTCGACCCCTACCTGAACGTGGACCCCGGCACCATGAGTCCGTTCCAGCACGGCGAAGTCTTCGTCACCGACGACGGCGCCGAAACCGACCTCGACCTGGGCCATTACGAGCGCTTCACGCACGCCAAGCTCACCCAGGCGAACAATCTCACTTCCGGCCGCATCTACGAGCAGATCATCGCCCGCGAGCGGCGCGGCGATTACCTGGGCAAAACCGTGCAGGTGATCCCGCACGTCACCAACGAGATCAAAGCCGCCATGCGTAAAGTGGCCGGGGACGTGGACGTGGTCATCGCGGAGATCGGCGGTACGGTGGGCGATATCGAATCGCTGCCCTTCCTGGAGGCCATCCGGCAGATGCGCCACGAGCAGGGGCGCGACAATTGCGTCTTCGTGCACGTGACCCTGGTGCCCTGGATCGCGGCGGCGCAGGAGCTGAAGACCAAGCCCACGCAGCACAGCGTGAAGGAACTGCGCGCCATTGGTATCCAGCCGGACATCCTGCTGTGCCGGTGCGAGCGCTCCATCGCGGCGGACATGAAGGACAAGATCGCTTTGTTCTGCGACGTGGACGCCAAGGCGGTAGTGACCGCGCGCGACGTGCCGTCGGTCTACGAGGTGCCCCTGGTGTTCGCCGACGAAGGAGTGGACGAGATGGTGGTCCGCCTGTTGAAGCTGGAGGCTGGCGGGCGCGATTTGAGCCACTGGCGCGAGATGTTGGAACGTATGCACCATCCGGTGGACCAGGTATCCATCGGTCTGGTAGGCAAATACGTGGAGTACGAAGACTCCTATAAAAGTTTGAAAGAGGCGCTGCTCCACGGCGGGCTGGCGCACGGTCTGAAAGTCGGGATCAACTGGATCGAAGCCGAGGGTGTATGCGGCCCCGACTGGGAACGGCAGTTGGAAGGCTACGACGGCATCCTGGTGCCGGGCGGATTCGGCAAGCGCGGCATCGACGGCATGTTGAACGCGATCCGTTACGCGCGCGAGAGCCAGGTGCCGTATTTTGGCATCTGCCTCGGCATGCAGACGATGGTGATCGAATTCGCGCGCAACATGTGCGGCCTGGAGCAAGCCGATTCGACCGAGTTCAACCCCGGCACACCGCACCGTGTGATCTTCAAATTGCGCGAGCTGAAGGGCATCGACGATCTGGGCGGGACCATGCGGCTGGGCGCCTGGCCGTGCCATCTGGCGGAAGGCAGCGCGGCGCTGAAGGCGTACGGCGCGCGCGATATCAGCGAGCGGCATCGCCACCGTTACGAGTTCAACCGCGAATACGAGGAGCGTCTGACGGCCTGCGGGCTGCGCATCACGGGCGAGACGCCGGACCAGACCTACGTGGAGATTTGCGAGATTCCTGAACATCCGTGGATGCTGGGCTGCCAGTTCCATCCGGAGTTCAAGTCGAAGCCGCTGGAGCCGCATCCTTTATTCAAGGCATTCATTGGGGCGGCGTATTGTTATCGGCGGCAGCGGCTGGCGCCCCTGGCGCGGCAGGTGGAGGCGGAGTTTTCGCGGAGGGATTGAAGGCAAAATTGGGCGCCGGTTCATGTTAAGATCATAAGAGCCGCGTGACTGCGGGGACGTAGTTCAGTTGGTTAGAACGCCGGCCTGTCACGTCGGAGGTCGCGGGTTCGAGCCCCGTCGTCCCCGCCATTTCTTTCCAATCACTTCCACGCATTCCCTTTGAAAACCCAAGACTTTCGGCGATGAAATTTGGACCCGTATCGGACCCGTAAGAACGCCGACGTTGACGTTTTGGACCCGTGTTAGACCCGTGGGGTCCAGGCACCCGCCCTTCGCCCTCCCGATTGTAAATAAGGCAAGTGCGCTCCCGTGTCAAGGGTCCGCTGGCGCCGGGCAAAAAACGCCCGCCCTTGACACGGAATCGCACTTGCCTTCTGAACCTGTGATGAGGGCGAAGGGCTCCTCTGAAATGCGGGCTTTGCTTGAGAGGGTCAATTGAGCTACTTTAGGCTACAGAAGCCCCGAAAGACGGGGCTGGGAACCACCTCCGAGGGCTGGGTCTCAACTTACCGGCTGTCTCATTTTCCGGGCAGGTCAGAGGGCTGGGTCTCAACTTACCGGCTGTCTCATTTTCCGGGGCAGGTCATACCGGAGATTTCTCAACTACGTTTGGTAGAGAAAACGGGGGCAGATCACTCCTACGCGCACGGTCGGTCGTACTCGCCTTCGCGACGCGGTAGAATAAAGCCATCTCCGTTCCATGAATCAAGTGACATTCGCGATTCCGGATGAGATTCTTCTCGCCCTCAAGGCAAACCCGGAAACCCTTGCCTCGACCATTCGCCTGGCCGCAGCGGTCAAGCTGTTTGAGGTGGGCCAGCTTTCGTCTGGTGCCGCCTCTCAGCTCGCGGGCGTACCGAAGGCGTATTTCTTAAGCCACTTGGCGGACTACGGGGTGGACACCTTCGACCTTACCGAAGAGGAGACGCTCCACGATTTCGAGAACGCGTGAGGCGATCTGCGATACCTCGCCAATCCAATACCTCCATCAGGTCGGTCTCCTGCAACTGTTGGATAAGCTCTATGGCCGTGTTCTGGTTCCCCCAGCCGTTGTGACCGAATTGCAGCATGGCAGGGAAGGTGGCGTCGATTTACCGCACCTGGAACGACTCCCCTGGATCTCCGTCGTATCACCAGAGGGCTTGGATAAGGTGCCCACCGCCGTTGAACTCGGCGCCGGCGAGAAAGAAGTACTGGCATTGGCAATGCAGCGGCCCGGCTCCCTGATAGTTCTGGACGACCGGCTGGCGCGGTCCCATGCTGAGGCACTGCGATTAACGGTGACCGGCACGCTCGGGATTCTCTTGCGTGCGAAATCGGGAGGATTGCTCCCGCGGATCGCGCCAGTGCTGGACAAGCTCGACCGTTTAGGATTCCGCTTATCCTCGAAAACGCGTACCGTGGTGCTCAAGCTGGCAAGCGAGTGAGAAACGGCGCAGGGCGCTGTATAAGTAGCTGTTTCGCGATGATCCGCCCGCCCGTGTCTGCCCACACCAGCTTTTCGCGAGGCACCTCGCCAGCGCCGATCACGTCGTTGGCGGCCAGCGCGATCCCATCGGTATTCCACATCGGCCCACCAACCCGCGCCAACACGCGGTACTGGCCCTCGCCGATGATCTCGTATCTGGGGTTGTCTGCCATACACGACGATTCATGGCTCGGTGTGGCCGGAACCTCAAGGAAATTCTTAAGACCAGTCCGATTAGCCGTACGTTCTTAAGGATTTTCCCGGTACGGGAACGACATTCGCAAACTCAGAAATGTCCTTTGCAGACGGGCGCCGCGAATCCCGATGTATTCCTGGGGCATGCAGTCTCCTTCGGGGTGTTTCAGTTTTCGCTCCCGGCGACGGAGGAACGCAGATGGTTTTCCCGTTGCAACCCGCGCAGTGACGGTGAGACCAGACCGCCCAGACCGGCGAGGATGCAGGCGACGCCGGAGATAGCGATCACCAGCGGCGCCGGGAGATATTCGAGCAACAGGCCGCCCAAAGCGGCTCCCAGCGGCGCCGCCGCCACCACCAGCGAATGCCGCGCGCCGAACACCTGGCCGCGTATCCCGGCCGGGACGAGCCGCTGCAACAAGGTGGTTTCCATCGGCGTATAGGGCGCCCAGGATGCCCCAGCCACGGCCAGGAACAGCATGGCGAGCGGAAGTTGCCGGATGAAAAACAGGGGGCACAACAGCGCTCCCCAGAGCACCGCGATCATTGGCAAGGCAATGCTGGGCCGCCAGCGGTGCGAGAGCCTAGTCAGGGTCAGCACGCCGGCGAAGGCCCCCGCGCCGAAGCCGGTCCACAGCAGCCCGTAGCCGTCCGCGTTGGTGTGCAGTGTCTGGCTGCTGTAGACCGGCAGAGCCGCCTCCAACGGGCCGTAGGAGAAAAAGAACACCAGGGAGAGGAGCGTGAGCGCGGGCACGTGGCGCAGGCGGAAGAGCGCGCCGAAACTTTCTCGTAACAGGCTGCCAAACGGCGCGCCGCCCTTGGGGGCCGGCTGGCGACTGGCTGCTCCAGGCTGGGCCGGGTGCGGTTCGCGAGCGATTGTGGGCAGGGTCATCACCAGTAGGCCCATCAGCAGGAAGCTGGCGGCATCGAGGAACAGGGCCGAGGGACCGCCCCACCGGGCGACGGCGAACCCGGCTGCCACCGGGCCGGCGAGATACGAGAACTGCAGGCTGGTTCCGGTGAGCGCATTGGCGCGATCCAGGGCCGCGTCGTCCACCAGGTGCGGCACAAACACCCGGACGCCGGCCGTGGTTGCCGGCGAGAGCGCACCGGCCAGCAACGCCAGCGCGAAGACCTGCCAGAGCCGCAACGATCCCAGGGCGTAGAGCGTGGGAATCGCGGCGATGAGTGCCGCCCGGGCAAGGTTGTCGAAGCCCATCACCAAGCGGGGCTGGTAGCGATCCAGCAGGCGCCCAAGGATCGCACCGGTGACCACGCCGGGGAGATCAAAGCAAAGGATGACGAGGCCCACCGCCGCCCCAGACCCGGTCAACTGCAGAACGAACCAGAGCAAGGCGATGATGGTGAACTGGTCGCCGAGATAGGAGATGCTCAGCCCCAGCCAAAGCCGCCGGAACGCGCCATCGGTTGATGATCCTCCAGTCTCGATCGCCGGCCGGCCAATGAGACGCGCTTTACCTTTTAGGCGCTTTCGCCCGAGCATCCGCAGGCCTTTTGCTCTTCAATCTGGTCCGATTGTAATCAATGGCGGCGCGGACGAGACGTTTCAGAGCGGGCACGTTAATCTTGTCACCCTGGAAGAGATCGATGGCCCGCCACATGCTGCCTCCGAGGCCTGCGTTGAAGAGCTGGTCGGGATCCGAGAGACTCGCCCCGTGGGAGAAGGTAAGTTTCACCTTGTCTTTGTGGGCGTTGCCGACAGCGATCATTCCGTCGCGCGACCACACGGGGCTTCCCATCCACTTCCATTCCTCGACGATCTCGCGGTCGGCCTCGAGGATGGCCTTGCGGACGCCGGCCAAGGTTTTGCCGCGCCAGTCTGTGAGACCGGCAATCAGGTCATCAATGCGTTCCGATGGGGTCATGGGATCCTCCGTTTTCATGCGAGTTGTTTCGCTGCCGCGGCCGGCGAGGCCGACCTCTGGGACCACAGCCGCCGCAGGAGGTGGCCCTTCCACATCCACAATCCCGAGAGGAGCATCACCGGAACGACGACCAACCGGACGCGGCCCGCGTATTTTGGAATCTGGTCAAACGGACTATAGATATAGCCGAGTATCGGAATGCTGAAGACGATGTGAATCCAGCGAAGAATCGCACGTTCGGTAGCAGCTTTCATGATTGTCTCTCCTCCTTCAAGGGCTCTCGAGCCGCCCGGGGCGGCTGGTGGGGGGGTTCCATACCAAATTGTTTGGCGTACTCGGCGTTCAGCCGCTGCCAGCCGGCGAACTTCATGGCGTCGGCACCGGCGATGCGTCCAATCGGCCGTCCAGCGAGGAGTCGCTCCAGGACGTCGAAGCTGATGTGCCAGCCCGCAGCGCCCCACGAGACGAAGCGGCGATCGATCTTGTGCCACAGCGTCAGGCGCGTGCTGCTGCCGGAGGCTTCGAGTTCCCAGCGGAGATCGCCGTACTCGAGCACTCGGGGAGGGTCGGCGCGCGTCACTTTTGTTTCGAGGGCCTGGGGGTTTCCCACCCAGGTGAGATTCACTGTGCCAACCCTGCCCAGACTCGCATCCACGACAAAGGGCGCCCACTCGCGCAGATGCGCCGGATCGGTAAGCGCCTGCCAGACTATCTCCGGTGAGTGACGCAGTTCCCTGACGAGAATCAGCGTCCACTTCTCACCTTCTTTTAGTACCTGCGCTCCGCTGGCCGGACCCGGTACGTACTGCTCGCTCTCGGGCATCATGGTCTTATTCCCGGCCGGCCCTACCAGCGCAACTGCGTAACCTGAATGAGATTGCCGCAGGTGTCCTTCAGCGTCGCGATGGTGGAGCCGGTCACGTCGGTGGGCGGCATGGTGAACTCGGCGCCGCCGGCCTTCATCCGTTCATAGTCGCCGCGGACGTCGTCGGTGAAGAACATGATAGCGGGCTGCCCCTGTTGGAACAAAGCCTCCTGATACGTCTTGGCCGCGGGGTTATTGTTCAACGCCAACTGCAGCTCGGTTCCGTTCGGGTCTTCGGGCGAAGCCACGGTCAGCCAACGATAGGGGCCCTGACTGAAATCGGTCTTCTTGGCAAATCCCAACACTTCCGTATAGAAGCGCAGGGCCTTGTCCTGATCGTCCACGTATATGCTGGTTACTTTGATTTTCATTTCGTTTCTCCTTTGTCACGTTCGCGGTTTGGGCCGCGGCGTCTTTTCTTTGGTCTTGCTTTTCGGCGGTATGGCCGGATCGATGCGGTTGAGGTGGCGTTCGAGAGCATCCACGTGAGCCGACCAGAACCGGCGGAACGGAGCCAGCCAGGCATCCACCTCCCGCAGCGGTTCCGGTTTCAGCCGGTAGAGACGGCGCTGCGCGTCCACCGTGGATTCCACGAATCCGGCGTCCCGCAGCACGCGCAGGTGCTTGGAGACGGCCGGCTGCGGCATATGAAGCTGACGCTCGATCTCTCCCACCGACTGTTGGGAAGAGACCAGGAGGCTCAAGATCGCGCGGCGGTTTGGCTCCGCAATGACTTCGAATACAGACTCCACTCTTTTGATATACTCCACGGAGCATATACTTGTCAAGGAATATTATAAAAAAAAAAGCGCAGCACAACCGTGGTCCCGATGTGTGGCCGGGCACAGTCCGAGAAGGCGATGTCTCAGCTCTTCTGAAACAGCAGCATCGCCGGCGTGCCGAGCGGCGTGTATTGTCCGGTGAACAGCGGCGCACCGGTCTTCCGATTCACGCGAAAGGCGGCGATGGCGTCGCTGCGCTGGTTGCAGGTGAACAGGAAGCTGCCGGTGGGATCGATGGTGAAGCTGCGCGGATAATCGCCGCGGGTCCATTCTTCGCCAGCCCAGGTCAGTTGGCCGTCGGCGCCGACGGCGAACCAGACGATGCTGTCGTGCAGGCGATTGGCCGCGTAAAGAAAACGCAGATCGGGCGAGAGGGCCAGCTCGGACGTGAAGCTGGTGCCCGCAAACCCACGCGGCAGCGTGGAAAGGGTCTGGCGCGCGGCCAGCCGGCCTTGGGCGGCATCGTAATCGAATCTCACCAGGGTGGACGCCTCCTCCTGGAGCGAATACACCCAGCGACGATTCGGATGAAAGATGAAGTGGCGCGGGCCATCGCCGGGCGGCAGCGCGACCCACGGCGGATCGTTCGGCGAGAGTTTGCCGCGCGCGGCGTCGAACTTCCAGATCAGGATACGGTCGAGTCCCAGGTCCGCGGCCAGCACGAAGCGGCCGGAAGGATCGGCCTGGATCATGTGCGCATGCACGCGGTCGTGGCCGCTGATGGCGAAACTTCCCGGCGGCGCACTGGCGGCACGCGCAGGCCCCACCGGCCCGGCGTCGTGTTTCACGTCGCTAGCCTCGCCCAGCGCGCCCCCGGCGAGGATGGGTAGAACGGCGACGGTCCCGCCGGCGTAGTTGGCCACCAGCACGAACTTGCCCGAGGGATGCACGCTCAGGTGCGCCGGTCCGGCGCCTTGCGAACCGACCGTATTGCGCAGGGTGAGCCGGCCACTGGCCCGATCGACGGCGTAGGCGCTTACCGAGCCGTCCGCAGTTTCGTTCGCGGAGTAGAGATGCTCGCCGGCGGCATCCAGGGCCAGCCACGAGGGATTGGAAGGGTTGGGAAAGACCGCCCGCTCGACCAGCGCACCGGTTTCCGGGTTCATCTCCAGAAGGTAGATACCCTGCCCGTTGCCGCGGCTGCCTTCGGGGCCTTGCGGCGAACTGTAGCTGGCGGCATAAACCAGAACCGGATGCCGCGACGGCGCCAGCGCCCATGCCGCACCGCTCCGCAGCAATCCGCGGCGCGTCATCATTTGCCGCCCACCGGCATGCCTTCGCGCAGTTCATCGGTGCCGCGCCGCACCACGCGATCGCCGGCGCGCAAGGCGCCGCTCACCTCGACCAGGTCGCCTTCGGCCGTGCCTTTCCGCACATCGATCCATTCCGCGCGGCCGTCTTTGTCACGGATCACGAAGGTGCGCTCCGTGGTCGTGACCACGCTGGTCTTGGGAACGAAAAGGGCAGGATGAGTGCGCCGCACCGGCCATTTGACGGTGGGGAACATACCGGGCGCCAGCGTGCCGTCGGGATTGAAGACGTCCAACTCCACCGGCATGGTGCGGGTTTTGGGGTCCAGGGCATGCGCCATACGCGCCACGGTTCCAGTGTACTCACGTTCGGGGTACGCCGGCACGTGAAACGCGACGGCGGCGCCGCGCGCGGTGCCGCCGACATCTTCCTCGGGCACGGGCACCACCAGCCGCAGATGCGAAATCTGCTGAATCACGAGCAAAACAGCATCGGCGCCCGTGCCTACGAGCGCGCCCGGATGCACGAGGCGGTCGGTGACCACGCCGTCGAACGGCGCGATGATCTTCAGATACGCCTCCAGGTCCTTTTGCGCGCGGAGGGCGCCCTGGGCGGCATGGCTGGCTTCCCCGCGCGCGCGCACCAGGGCCTGCGCGGCTTCGACCTGTTTCTGCGCCAGGACCAGCTCGTTGCCGGCTACCGCTCCGGGCGTCTCGGCGGCCTTCTTCAGCCGGTCGTAAGTACTCTGTGCGGCTGCCTGCTGCGCCTCGGACTGGAGCCGCTCCGACTCCGCAGCCTCGACCCGCGATTCGGCTTCGGCGATCCTGGCTTTCATCTCCGGCGCGCTCAGCTCGGCCAGTAACTCACCCTGCTTGACGATACTGCCGCGATCCACCAGGACCCGTTCCACATAGCCCGGAATCTTGGCATGCACCGAGACGGCCAGATAGGGTTGTATCTCGGCGGGTAAGTCGACCGTAAATGACACCGGCTTGGAGATGACCGGCGCCAATCCGCCGGATTGTCCGAAGGCCAAGGGCAAGAACAAAACCGAGATACTAAGTCGCGTCATAATAACGGCTCCCCGGATCCATGGGATTGAGCGAGGGCGACTCCAGGCGGGCCCGGCCCTGCAAAATCGCGTAGATCGAAGGCAAAATCGTCAGCGTGGCGAAGGTGGAAAGCAGCAGGCCGCCGATCACGGCGCGGCCCAGCGGAGCAGCTTGCGGGCCACCCTCGCCGAATCCGATGGCCATCGGCAGCATACCGAAGATCATGGCGGCGGCGGTCATCAGCACGGCGCGGAGGCGGCCCCCGGCGCCGCCGCGCGCCGCGTCCATCACGCTCCGCCCGGCGTGCCGCGCCTGCTCGGCGAAGGTGACCAGCAAAATCGAATTGGCCACCGCAATGCCGATCGCCATAATGGCGCCCATGAACGACTGTACGTTGAGGGTGGTGCCGGTGGCCTCCAACATCAGGAGCACGCCGCAGAGCACTGCCGGCACGGTCAGAACGATGGCCAGGGCCAACTTCACGGACTGGAAGTTCGCGGCCAGCAGCAGGAAGATCACCAGCACGGCCAGCAGCAGGCCGATGCGCAGTCCGGAGATGGTCTGTTCGAGCGGCGGAATCTCGCCGCGGAGCTTCACCGAAACACCCCGTGGCGGCGCGCCGGCGGCGGTTACCGCCTGGTTGAGCCGGGCAGACGCCTGTCCCATCGTCAGCCCATGAATATTCGCGGTCACGCTGACCACATGCTGCCCGTTATAGCGATCGATCTCGCCGGGCATGGTGCCGTTCTTCAGACTGGCGATGTCGTCCAGCAGCGGTTTTACGTCACCGGTCTTCATCACCGGAATGCCGCCCACCTGGCTCACGCTCTGAACCTGGTTGGGCGGCAGCTCCACCTGGATCTGAAAGGCGTTTCCCGAATTGGGGTCGCGCCAGTAATTGGGGTCCGTGAAACGCGACGAGGAAGTCGCCGGCACCACGGAGCGCACCACGTCGGCCATGGTCAGGCCGAACTGTCCGCTGCGCTCGCGGTCGATGTGGATGTCCAGCGTGGGATAGTTATACTCCTGGGCGAATTCCAGATCGCGTACGAAGTCGAGCCGGGCCAGTTGGGCCCGCACCTTCTGCGCGAAGGCGTAGTCGTTGGCCAGATTAACACCCTGGACAGCGATCTCGATTGGCGTCGGCGAGCCGAAACTCATCACCTGGGTGACGATGTCGGCGGCTTCGAAGGAGACGCGCGCGCCGGGCAACTCCCGCGCCAGGCTGGCGCGCAGCCGTTCGCGGAGTCCTTCGCCGCGCGGAGCGTCCGGCCGGAACCCCACCTGGATAATGGCGTCCTGCGGACCGCTGGTGAACAGGTGGATCAGGTCCACGGGGTAACTGGACGGCACCACGCCCACGAAATCACTGGTGATCGAGACATTGTCCGGGCCGGCTTCGCGGCGTATCACATCCAGCGCGCGCAGCACCGTGCGCTCGGTTTCTTCGATGCGCGTGCCGGCGGGAGCGCGCAGCCGTATGCGCATCAACGGCGCGTTGGCGTCGGGAAAGAGCTCGGTAGCCATGCGGGGCAGCGCCAGGGCCAGGAAGCCGAAGGCCGTGACCAGGTACAGGGCGGCCAGCGGCCAACGGAACCGCAGGACGACGTCCAGATAGCGGTCGTAGAACGATCGCAGCGCGCCAAAGAGCCCCTCGCGCTCCTCGCCGCGATGGGCTTCCCGCATCAGCCAGGTGGAGAACACCGGCACCAGCGTGCTCGACAGCAGGTACGATGCGATCATCGAGAACGCCACGGCCAGTGACAACGGAACGAAGAGCTGCCGGCCCACGCCGATCATGAAAAACGAGGGCACGAAAACGGCGAGGATGCAGAACATCGAAAGCAGACGCGCCAGGGCCGTGCGGCGGCACGCCTCCACCACGGCGCGCGCCCGGGAGACGCCGGGCAGCATCTGGCTGTGGATGTTCTCGATCTCCACGGTAGCCTCGTCGACCAGCACGCCCACCGCCAGCGCCAGTCCGCCCAGGGTCATGATGTTGATGGTCTGACCCGTGGCCCACAGCAGAACCACGGCGCTCAATAGCGCGAATGGGATGTTCAAAATCACGATCAGGGCGCTGCGCCAGTCGCGCAGAAAGATCAGGACCATAAGGCCGGTCAGGGCGGCGCCCAAAAGCCCTTCGATCACCAGGCCGCGCAGCGAATTGGTCACGTACGGCGACTGATCGAATTGCAGGCTCACGTCCACATCTTCCGGGACGGCCCTTTTGAATTCCGGGATGGCGGCCTTCACCGCATGGATCACGGCCAGCGTGGAGGCATCCGCCCGCTTGGTGACCGGAATGTAGACGGTCCGCTTGCCGTTCACGTGCGCGTACGCGGTAATCAGATCCGTGCCGTTTTCGATGGTGCCGATATCGCGCAGGTAGACGGTGGCGCCCGAGACCGGCCGTATGGGGGTACTCAGCAGGTCCACCAGGTTGGCGCCCAGCGCCGAGTTGGTGCGGGCGATGCGCTCGATTTTACCGGTCCACATGTTGCCTGAAGGCATCACCACGCTGGATCGGCTGACGGCGCTGATGGCTTCTTCCGGCGAGACCCGGTACTGGCGCAGTTTATCGGGATCGAGCGTCACCACGATGGTGCGTTGATTGCCGCCGAACGGGGGCGGAGCGGACACGCCCGGCAGGGTGGCGAATAAGGGCCGTACGCGGTTGATGGCGAAATCCTGCATTTCTCCTTGCGAGTGCGCGCTGCTGCTGAACACCAGCAGTCCCACCGCCACGCTACCCGCGTCGAAGCGGGTGATAAACGGCGGAACCGTTCCGGGGGGCATGAAGGAGCGGGCGCGATTCACGTAGCCGACGGTTTCGGCCATCGCCTGGCTCATGTTGGTGTTCTGGTGGAACACCAACTTCATGAGCGCCGCGCCCTGGATGCTCTTGCTTTCCACATGGTCGATGCCGGTAATGTACAGGAAGTGATACTCGTAGTAATACGTCAGGTAGCCTTCCATCTGGGCCGGGTCCATCCCGGCGTAGGGCTGTGCGACGTAGATGGCCGGGTCGCCCACCTGGGGAAAGATATCCACCGGCATGCGGTCGATCGCCAGCACGGCGCAGAGGGCGATGGCGATCAGGGCCACCGCCACGGTCAGCGGCCGGCTGAGAGCGGCCAGCACCAGCCTCATTGCCCGGCCTCCGCCAGAAACGGTTGGATATCGCCGCGGGCGGTCTCCACTTCCAGCAGCGCGCGCCAGACGTTCAGACGCGCCAGGGAGTCGTCGATCTGGGCTTCGACCAGCAGGCGCTGCGCCTGCGCCACGTCGTCGATGGGCGCCAGTCCGGCCTGATAGCGCGCGTTGGCCTGCGCGAAAGCCGCGTGCGCGGCGGCCACTTCCGCGGGTGTGTTGGCCGCCACTTTGCGCGCACCGGCGAGGGTGGCCACCGCCATGTTGAAGCGGGCCTGCAGGTCGCGGGTGACCAGCGCATATTGCGCCTGCCCCGCGCGGACGGCGGCCGATTGCGCGGCCTCCTGCTCGCGAATGGCAAAGCGATCCATCACCGGAAAAGTCACCGTCAGACCCAGGCCGTAATTTTGCACATTCAGAGCCAGTCCGTTCAAGCCGCCCAGGCGTCCGCCATCCGCTTCGAGGCCGGTACCGCGCGCCGCGGCCAGACCCTGCAGCACGAACTGCGGGTAATAGGTGCGGCCGAGCGCTTTCAAGCGCGATTGTTCCTGCGCCACCGCGGCGTTTTGCTCCTTCGCCGCGGGATTGGCGGCCGCGTCCAGGGAGGCCACCGGCCGCTCGGGCGGCAACTGGCCGGCGATGCGGCCCGGGCTCAGGCTCAGGCGGGACGGGTCCAGGCCGACGAACCGGGACACGTTGGCGCGCGCCACCTCGATGGCCTGATCGGCCTGCGCCACCTGGGTCTGCGCCAGGGCCAGTTCGGCCTGCACCCGGGATTCGTCGGCGCCCGGACGCAATTCCGCGCTCACCAGCGCATGGATGCTGCGCAGCAGTACCTGCCAACTGTCCACAGCGGCGCGCGCGGCGCGGGCGGTCTGCTCGGCGGCGAGGACCGTGAGGAAGGCGTCCGCGGTGGCCACGGAAACGTCGTAGCGCGTGCGGGCCACCGCCGCCTCGGCGCGAGCGCGCGCGGCCGTGGCGGCGGAGACATTGGCGCGGCGTAGACCGAAATCGAAGGGCTGCCAGGTGACCAGCAGACCGACGCCGCTATCCCACACCGAGCCCAAGTTGTCGGCATGCACGCCGTCCACGCCGGGGATCACGCCCTGCGGCAACAACAGCCCGTAAAACGTGTTGCGAGTGGCGCGGTTGACCTGCGCCAGGCCGTCGACCCGCGGCAGATAAGCGGTCTGCGCCAGGCGGATGCGGGCGGCGGCAGCGTTCATCTGCTCCTGCGAGACCAGGATCGACGGATAGTTGCGCAGGGCGGCCGCCACCGCTTGTGCCATGGTCAAGGGGCCTTCGGTTTGGGCTTGTGCGCCCGCCCATGCCATCCATATCGCCACCAGCAGTTTTCTCATTTGCCTTCGATCAGCTCGCCAAAAAGCTCCCGCACCTTGATCTTCGCCGCGCGCAATGCGGTCCGGCCCAGCGGTGTCGCCCGATACACTTTGCGCCAGGATTTGCCGTTGCGCTTCTCGGTGGCGCGCAGATAGCCCTTCTTTTCCAGTCCATGGAGGATGGGGTAGAGCGTGCCGGGACTGATGCGGTAGCCGTGGCGGGCCAGTTCCTCCACCATGCCCAGGCCGAAGATGGGCTCCTCGGCGGCGTGATGCAGCACATGCAGACGGATCAGGCCCGAATACAGATCCCGGTCCTGAGCGTAGTACTCGGATTTCGTTTTCGTGTTTCGATTACGAATATTGCAAGTATAGAGAGACGGGTCGCCATTGTCAACCACGCCGGATGAGATTATGAGATTCCGGAGGCGGTCCGCCGGCGAGGTACGGCGACACCCGGCGGCAAGATCTAGAGGTGCTGCGCCAGCGCCCGCGCGAAGCCGCCGCGCTTTCGGACCGCGACCGACTCCAGCCCCAGCCAGCCGGACCAGGCGGCCAGTTCCGCGGCGAGCAGCGGCGCGGCTGCCTGCGGATCGCCGCCGGGCTCGATCTGCGCCGACAATACGCGTAGTTGTCGGGCGGGGCGGTCGGCCTTCAGGTCCACCCGCGCCACCAGCCGGTCGCCCAGCAGGAAGGGCAGGACATAGTATCCCCAACGGCGCTGCGGCTTGGGCACAAAGATCTCAATGCGATATTCGAATTGAAACAGGCGCGCTACCCGCGGCCGGTACCAAACCACCGGGTCGAAGGGCGAAAGCAGCGCGGCGGCCGGGATCTCGCGCGGCGGGGGCGCCTCGCGGTGCAGATAGGCCGGGGCGCGCCAGCCTTCCACGCGCACCAGGCGCAGGTCTCCGCTCTCCACCAACTCGGCCAGGCGCGGACGCGCTTCGCGCAACTTCATCCGGTAATAGTCCGCCAGATCGTCCGCCGTACCGATGCCCAGCGCCCGTCCCGCCATCCGCAGCAACTCGCGCTGCGCGGCGGGGGCGTCTACGAGTTTGCCGTGGTGGTCCGCGGGCAGGACCCGCTCGGCCAGATCGTAGACACGCGCGAAATTAGGCAGCCGGTTGGCGATGGCCAGGGCGCCGCGGGCGAAATGCGCCTCCAAGGCCGCCCGGGGCACGGAGCCGAACCATGCGCCTGGAATCCGGCGTATGATGCCATCCTCCTCCCGTAGTTCATCGGCTACCAAAGGGCCGCGCGCCTTCACCTGCTCCAGCACCCAATCCAGGTATCCGGGCGTCTCTTCCAGGATCTTCTGAAAGCCCCACGGCCGCATTTCGTGGCGCTCCATGCGATGGCGCAACAGGGGCCACGTCTCCACCGGAATGATGGAAGCTTCGTGCGCCCATTGCTCGGTGAAACCGCGGCCGCCGTAGGCCAGCCGGTCCAGATGCGCGCGCGGGTAAGGTCCCAGGCGCGCGAACGGGACTTGGTAATGCGCCGGCACGAGTACGTTGACGAAGTCGATCTGCAGCAGGCCCAGGCGCCGGATAACACGAGCCAGGTCCCGTGGGCCAGGCGCCGTGCGCGGCCGCGGACGACCGAATCCCAGGGCTGCCAACGTGATGCGGCGGGCGTCACGCAGTGAGATGTCGATCATGCATTATTCGGCAGTCAGCAGGCGTTTATACAGCCCCCATAACCGCGGAAAATCCAGATCCAACATGACCCGTACCGGGGTCGCGTCCGGCGCTAACCTACGATCCAGGGGGACCGTTGCGCCGTAGTTCTTGCCAAAGGTGGCATCTACGTCCAGCCAGGACGTCTCGGATTTGGTTACAAAGCCGGTATCCAGAAGCCATGCCGCGGCCAGTTCATCCCACAGGTACCCGGTGGCATGCGGATTCTTCAGGAATCCCGGGTAGCGTTGCCCGTAGTCTTCGCGGTAGCGATCCGTGATGGGAGTCCGGACGGCCACAATCTCGTCGAAGTGCGCTTTGTCCAGCACCGCGCGGTTGCAGATGTCCAGCGGGAACATGATTTTCTCGGGGACGCGAGAGCGCAGGACGATCTGTGCCGCTTCCGGATCGAACCAGAAATTAAACTCCGCCGCCGGGGACGCATTGCCGGGGACATGGACGTTACCGCCCATGAAGACGATGCGCTTGATCTTGGATTCCAGGTCCGGGTGAAGGCGCAACAGCATGGCAACGTTGGTCATGGGGCCAAGGGCCAGGATGGTGACTTCGCCGGGTTGTTTGGCGATCGCGCCGGCCAGCGCTTCCACGGCGCTGGCCGGTCCGGCGTAAGCGAATTTCGGCGGCCTGGCAAAGGCGCCCTGAAACTCGAGCGGGCCTTCCAGCTTGGCCAGGTCCGCGGTATGGATGAGCGGCATCTGCGCGCCGATGTAAGGCTTCAGGGTGTGATTGCCGAGCAGGCCCAGGATCTCGCTCAAATAGCCGGTAGATTCCAGCGCCCAGACGTTTCCGGAAACCGCCGTGACCGCGGTGACGCGCACTTTGCCGGGACTGCGGAGAATCATCACCAGCGCGGAGCCGTCGTCGCCGAAGAAGCCGCAATCGGTATCGAAGACGATCGGTTCCACGGTGGCGGCGGCCAGCGGGAGCAGCAGAAGGGGCCACAAAGTCATAAGGGGATATCAAATGGTAGCATCGAACTCCGCTAGCGGCCGATCCACACACCCACGGCGGATGGCTGGACATCCAACCGCTCGATGCGGTGGCCCAGGGCGAACGGCTGGCCCACTTTGGCGTCCGGGTACGCCGGCAGCAGGTAGTTACGAATCAGGAAATCCAGCATCCGGCCTTCGATGGTCACGCCGGAGATCTCCACGCTCTCGACATCGACCGTCGCCGTACCGGCGGCGGAACGGATGCGGGCCGTAATCGTGACCGGCCGTTCGCCGTCCAGCAGGTACGCCAGGATGCGTCCGGGAGGCTTGCCTTGCGCCCGCCGCAGTCTGCCGAAATCGATGAGCGCCGACGCCGACGCGGTACCGGGACCCAAGTCGAGCTTGGCGTTACGGACGCCGTCCGGCGCCACTTCGGCCACCTGCTGCCGGGCATATGCGTTCAACTCCTGCTCGGTGAGCACCACGCGCGTTCCCGGCTTCAGGCGATCGTGCTCGATCAGCGAGAATTTGTGGACGACGGACTGATAGTCGGGCGAGACGGCGGGGAATACCAGGGCGGCTGCCAGGGTCCCTAACAGGAGAGTGCGTCCAGACATACCCAAGATGACGCGCCGGCTGACGGCTGCGTTGCCACCCATCCGGGTCAATGTGCGCACCGACTTGTGGGAAACCGCGCACCTGGCTCTTCGGCGTATTTTCGCCGCGCACGCGAATATCTTTGGACTTATAGACATACATCCTGGTCATGCGTTTGCACGCAACCGGGGGAAGGTAAAACCCGTATGCTTACTCTGTCGGTAATCGTCGGCGCGGCTATTTTAGTAGCGTTGCTGGCGATCTTCGGACGAGCCTTTGCACGGCAATATCTGAAGTACAGCGGCGATCGTGTGATTACCTGCCCGGAGAACCAGCGCCCGGCGGGCGTACGCGTGGATGCGCCCCATGTGCTGCTCACCGCGATGGAGGGCAAACCGGACCTGCGGCTCAAAACCTGCTCGCGCTGGCCCGAGCGCCAGGATTGCGGGCAGGCCTGCCTGCGCCAGATCGAGGCGTCCCCGGAAGGTTGCCTGGTGCGCCATATCCTGACCCAGTGGTATGCCGGTAAGAACTGCGTACTCTGTGGCAAGCCGATTGGCGAAATCAACTGGATGGAGCATAAGCCCGCGTTGCTCAACGCGGAACACCACACCGTGCAGTGGCAGGATGTATTGCCGCAGGATGTACCAGATGCATTGGCGACCCACCAGCCGGTCTGCTGGAATTGCCACATCGTGAATACGATGGTTAGCACGCACCCGGAACTGATCGTTGACCGGTCCCGGCATATTTGACCTTTTGCGTAGGCGAGCGCCGATCTCGAAAATTTACGCAAATTGCCGATTAATACTATGGGAACGTAATATCCGTTCCACCGCTTGTCTTTGGAGACATGATGAAATGGTTCCTATTCTGCCTGCTGCCGATGATCCCGGCGGCAGTCCGGGCCAGTTCCGGTAACGAAGCGGCCAGCGATTCCTCCGATTTCACTATTTACATCGATTTTGCGCGCCCGCCCTCGGCGTCCGCCGTACGGCTCATGAAAGGCGAACTGCACAGCATTATGGCGCCGCTGGGAATGAAATTCGATTGGCGGCAACTGTCGACAGCCGATGGTCACAGCGCTGTTCTCGAACTGTTGGTTGTGCGATTCCGAGGCGCCTGCCAGGTTGACATCCTACCGCCGCGATCGAATCCCGGACCGCTCGGATGGACGCACGTTTCCAATGGAAAGATACTGCCGTTCACCGATGTGGATTGTGATCGGATTCGCGAGCTCCTGGCCTTGCATCTGGCCATGGCGCCGCGCCAGGAGCGGCCGGGCCTGCTGGGGCGCGCTATGGCCCGCGTACTGGCTCACGAGCTGTACCATTTCCTGACTAATAGCACCCAGCACACGTCCTGCGGCATCGCCAAGCGTTCCTATAATGCCGGCGATCTGTCGGCCTCGGCCCTGGTGTTCGATCCGGAGGGGTTGGAAATATTGCGGGAGCACGCACCGCACCTGTCCGGAGAGTTGACCCACGGTTCACCCTAGTCAGCAGCGCTGTTACACAAATATTACGATCCGAGTCCCTGCATTGGCGGTACAACAAGGGTGAAGCATACCCGAAAACCCCAAAATGCCAACTCATCCCAAGGGCGCCAATGCCCGAGTCCTGCTATCGGCTGTCTTCGGCCCCTATGCGCAGAACGACAGGTTCGGCAGCCGCGCCGTCAACCCGATGGAGCTGTATCACAACCAGGTCACTCGCGAGCAGGGACCCTTCTCCATACGCATGTTCCACCGCTCCTGGGGCATCATGATGATCCAGGAGAACATCCCGGCGCCCTGCACGGTGCTGGATTTCCCTACGCAAAAGGCTTTTGAAGACGAATTAACCGCGAACGCTTACGACATTGTGGGAATCTCCTCCATCATAGTCAATGTCGGAAAAGTCCGCGAAATGTGCCGGACGGTACGTCGCTTATCGCCACAGTCCCAGATCGTGGTCGGCGGCCATGTGGCAGCCATTCCCGGCCTGGATAAAATCGTCGATGCCGATCATATTGTGCGCGGGGACGGCATCTCGTGGATGCGGCGCTACCTGGGGGCCGACGAGAACGCGCCCATACGTCATCCGCACATCGTCTCTGGCTATGCCGTCCGGACCATGGGCATCCGGGTGCCGGAAGCTCCCGGGCAGGTGGCCGCGACGATTATCCCTTCGGTAGGCTGCCCCATGGGATGCAATTTCTGCACCACCTCGGCCTTCTTCGGCGGCAAAGGCAAGTTTCTGAATTTCTACGAGACCGGAGAACAACTGTTTCGGCTCATGTGCGAGATGGAGTCCGCCATGAAGGTCCGCTCGTTCTTCATCATGGACGAGAACTTCCTGCTTTACAAACAGCGGGCTATGGAACTGCTCGACCGCATGAAGGCCAAAGGCAAAGCCTGGGCGCTGTATGTGTTCTCCTCCGCCAACGCGATTCGGAAGTACTCCATTAAGGAACTGGTGGAACTCGGAATCTCCTGGATCTGGATGGGACTGGAGTCGCCCAAATCGAGTTACGCCAAATTACAGAATGCCGACACTCTGGAATTGACCCGCGAGCTGCGCGCCAATGGCATCAAGCTGCTCGGCTCGACCATTGTGGGCCTGGAGCACCACACGCCGGAGAATATCCGCGAAGAGATCGAACACGCCGTCAGCCACGAGACTGATTTCCACCAGTTTATGCTTTACACCCCGGTGCCCGGCACGCCCCTCTACCAGGAAATGGAACAGCAGGATCGCCTGCTCGACGGCGTGGATCTGGCCGACATCCATGGCCAGGACCGGTTCAATTTCGCACACGCGGCCATTTCGCGGGAGCAGTCCAAGCAGTTCCTGGACTGGGCTTTCCAGCGCGATTTCGAGCGCAACGGTCCGAGCCTGTTTCGCGTGTGGCGGACCACGCTGGCTGGCTGGAAGCGTTACAAGGATCACCCGGACGCGCGCGTCCGCGAGCGCTTCGAATGGGAAGTGCGCTCGCTGAAGAGCGCGGCCAGCGGCCTGTTGTGGGCCATGGAGCGGCAATTGCGGAAAACCAACGCCGAGGTGAGCGCCCAGATTCGCGCCCTGCGCCAGGATCTCGGCCGCGAATTCGGTCCGCTATCCCGCGCGGCGGCCGCGCTCGGTCCGGCCCTGTTGTGGAGCACGCGGCGCGAACAGCGCCGGTTGGCGCGCGGCATCACCTATGAGCCGGAGATGGTCATTGAGCGGCGGAATTGGGGCACGGTGTAGCCGATCGCTGCACGCGGCGTATCTATGCCGCGAAATAGCGCGCGGATACCCGTGCGTGCCACTTCAGGAACACCTCTTTCAAGCTCAGGCGGTCCTTCTCGGCGAGTGCGCCAGCCGGCATCTTGTGGATGAAGACGTCGGTCACGCCCTCGTCAAAGACGCCGCCCGTAATCCCCTCTTCGCGAAAGATCAGAATCGGAAGCCCCAGTCCAAACAGAATTCCGGCCTCCAAATGGTTCCAGGATGTCGGAAACACGGCCGACTCTTTTGCGCCAAGGGGCTTCTCCCCCTTGGTGCCACGCTTCCAGACGCCGGCGGTGGCCCGGAACTGCTCGAACCCAAGAATCAGGCCTCCGGCGCAGTGCCGCGCGATGACCAGAACCTCGCGCAGCGGGAATTCCGCCGGATAGTCCGACCGCCCGAGCGCACGCGCTTCCAGGTTGAACTCATCCAGAAATCGGATCAACGACTGGCGGGCGGCCTCCTGGCTCCTGTTTAGCGAGGTAGGACACGAAACAAACACCGGTATCTTCATCGCCAAGATTGTACTCTACCTGGGCAGAGGCCGTCGCCCGGCTCAGGCGCGACTTTGCGCGGCCGCCGGACGGTGGCCCGTGCGTTGCGTCAGAAAGCCGATGATGGCCCCGGTCACAAAGCCCGGCAGCATGATCTCCAGATAGTGCTCGTGCTGCATGGCCGCCACCAGGTAGGCGAAGAGCAACCCCAGCGCCGCGCCCACCACGATTCCCCACATGGTCGATTCCACCTTGCGTGCGAACCAGCCGCTGAACAGCCCGACCAGCATGCCCTTGATCGACGATCCTACCAGGATGCCGCCGATCGCCGAACGCACCTCCGGGTAGAACCACGCGCTGCCGCCGTCGATAGCGCCCAGGACCAGGCCGAAAACCAAACCGCCCACGATCTTGTTCATCCTAATTACCTCCCAGCATAATATTCCGCGCCGCCGGCGATTCCTTTAAAGATTTCGCAGAAATAACAGCAGAAACTTGACGCCGGCATAGGCCGCCAGCAGCCACAACAGGACGGCGTTGCGCGAGGCGAAGCGGCGCAGGCGATGCCACCACGGCTCGGACCAGGCTTCCACCGCCCGTCCATCCTGGTAGCGCTCGATATCGGCCAGCAGCGCGGGAACATCCGGATAGCGCGCGGCCGGATCCGCGCGCATGGCCTTCGCGGCGATGGCGCGCAATGCCGGCGGCGCTGCCGTGGGCAGAACAAACCGCAGCAGTGCACCAAGCGCGTAGAGGTCCGAAAGCTGGTCGAGCCGCGCCTCGGGGGCCCGAAATGCGGGCGTGCCGGCCACCGCCTCCACGCCCCAGTCCATCACGTAGACCTCGCCGAACTCCCCGACCATCAAGTTTTGGGGCTTCAAGTCGCGATGGATGATGTCGCGCGTGTGAGCATAGGCCAGCGCCTCGCCCACGCGGCGCACCACGCGCAGACGCTCGTTCAGGGAATGCGGTCCGGCGGCGAACGCATCCAGCCGCGCGCCGCCTACCAGCTTCATGGCGTAGAACGCGCGGCCATCGGCGAGGGTGCCGGCCTCGTAAACCGGCACGATGGACGGGTGCTCCAGGTGGGCGATGAGTTGGGCTTCACCGGCCAGCGCGGAGTCGAGCACCTTGAGCGCCACGCGCCGGCCGAGGTCCCGGTCCAGCGCTGCGTAAACCACCCCCAGTCCGCCGCGCCCGATCTCGCCCGCGAGCTCGTAGCGCGTCCCGGTGAGGTCCGGCAGCGCCGCCACCTGCCGCAGATGATCGAGGACCGAATCGCTCACTTCCATAGGCGCCGCATCTCGTCCCGCATTTCGCCTTCACCGGCCGTGACGCCCCGCAGCCGGTCGTTCACCAATTGCCGCAGCGTGCGCCGCGCCCACGCCAGATGGTTGGTTACCGACGTCTCGGCGACCGCGTAGCGCGCGGCCAGCTCGGCGTAGGACGGGCGGGCGCCGTCCGCCAGATCGTACGCCGCGAAGAGCGCGAACTGTATCCCTCTACCCGACAATTCGCAGTACGCGCGGAGTTCGTCGAGAGCCAGCGCAAACAGTTGCCGCTGCCATTCGCGCTCGAACACTTCCTCCGGCGATTCACCCGCCGCGGACGCTTCTTCCAGTGGTGCGAACCGCACATCGCCGCCGCGCTTCTGCCGGCCCGCCGCGGCGTACTGCGACGCCGCATACCGTTCCACAGCCATCCGCAGATACGTGCGGAAAGAAGCTTGCGACGCATCGAATCGGGCGAAGAAATCGCGCTCCAGTGCGGTCGCGAAAAACCCCTGTGTCAGATCCTTGGCGTCTTCGTTCGACTTACGGAACTTCACCCGGATGAAATGATAAACCGGCTTCCAATAGAGCGCGGTGACGCGCTCGAGCGCGTCATTCGGCAATCCCGCGCCCGCGCTCGCGGCTTCCAGCAGCGACAGCCGGGTGGAGGGAAAACGATGCTGAGGCCCGCCAATGGCGGTGTCCGGATCCAAACTCAGATGATAGCCCAGCCGGAGTGTGCGAGAATCAAAATCGCCATGCTGTCTCAACTGCTCAACCGCTTCTCCAAGCCGCCGGCAGAGACCACCTTCCCGGTGGATGAGGTTTCGCCGGCCCTAAAGCCCTTGTGGACCGAACGGCTCGACAACCAACTCAGCCGGCGGTTTCAACGGCAGGTCCTGGTGCTGCCGGATGGCGGGCGGCCGGTGGTGGATGCCGATGGCGAGGGTACCCGGCCAGACCGGGCAGGCCGCATCGCGGTCGCCCGCTGCCATCCCCTGATCGACGCCATTCACACGGCCTTCGCGCAGCACCGTCCCCTGGTTCTATCTCCGGATGCGATCTGGCTGGTCATCGCGCAGGGGTTCAGCCATCACGTAACCGTCAACGCGGAGCGCTTCCGCGGCCGCCTGGTACGCCACCAGGGGAAAAAAGAGCTGACCGCTTCAGTCGGGGAGTGGAGCGTGGACGGTTTCCAGCAGGCCATCGCCGGTTTCTCTTCCCAGATCCGCGATGCCACCGATCCGGCGCTGCACGAGACTCTGGTCTGCGATTTCTCTACGACTACGCCTGCCGTGCGCACCGCCAGCGAGATCGCGCTGATGGACACCTACGCGAGCTACTTCAGCTACGTCATGTTGTGCGTTTGCGGTATACCGTCCATCACCCTGACGGGTTCCCTCAACGACTGGGAGCGCATCCGCGCGCGGATCGAGGTGCTCGAGACATTCGGCCTGGACTGGTGGGTTTCACGCGTGCGTCCCATCCTGGACGAGTTCGTGAAGACCGTGGGCGGCCACCCGAACCCGGAATTTTGGAAGGCGATCTACAAGCCCGCCCGGGCATACGCCGCCACCATGGTCACTGGCTGGATCGCCGACCTGTTCCCGTACGTGGGCCAGGCTCCGCGCTATGTGCAGAATCCCTCCTTGAAACAGCCGCGGGTCGGCTGGGCGGTTCCCATGGGAAACAAGGACGACTTTGGGGGCCGGCTCGGCGGCCCCGTGGGGAGCGTTTCCACTAAGAGCTTCCCCGCAGGGCTTTCGCGCGTGCCGGTCAAGCTGGCTTTCCCGGACGGCCAAACCCACGATGCGGACTTGCTGGGCGGCTTCTTCGCGGTGGAACAAGACCAGGCGAACCAGGCGCTGTCACCCTACATGAGTTGGTGCGTCGCGGTCCCGCCGCCCGAAAAGCCGGTGCCGGTTCTCCCTTAGAGCCCAACCGGGACGCTCGCGGTTGTGTCATAATCCATTGCATGTCCGCCGTTGCTGTCGTCAAGATGGAGCCCAAGTCGGAGGGCATCGCCACACCGCGCAAGAAGCGGCCCAAGGAACTGGCAGTCATCACGGAGTGCTGCACGGGTTGCGCCGGTTCGCCGGCCTGCGTGCCGTACTGCCCGGTGGCCGATTGCATGTACTGGGTGCCGGACGAAGATCATCCGCCCTTCGGGCACATCGAAGTCGATCCGGTATTGTGCATCGGCTGCAAGAAGTGCACCAGCAAGGGGCCGGACGGCGCCTTCCTGGACGGCTGCCCGTGGGACGCCATCGCGATGGTGGCCATCGAGGAGGTCGAGGCGAGGATCGGCTTCAAGATGCCAGTCTGAAATGAGTCTCGAAATCCAACAGCGCGAGTGGGAAGGCATCACGATTCTGGACCTGAAGGGCCGCATCACGATGGGCACGGAAGCCGGCGCGTTGCGCGAAAAGATGGCCGCGCTCACGGCCGCGGGTTCGACGAATGTCATCCTCAACATGGCCCATATTGACTATGTGGATTCGACCGGGCTGGGCGCCCTGGTCATGTGCGCCACCAGCCAGCGCAAAGCCGGCGGGGTGTTGAAGCTGCTGAACGTCAACCGCCGCAACATCGAGCTGCTGGTGATGACCAAGCTCGCCACGGTATTCGACCTGTTCAGCGACGAACAGGACGCGGTAAACAGCTTCTTCCCGGACCGTGCCATCAAAACCTTCGATATTCTAAGCTTCGTGGAACAGATGAAGAAAGAAGGCTAGCGGCCCATGCGGCTGCTGGTGATTGGCGGCGTAGCGGCGGGCTTGAGCGCCGCGGCACGCGCGCGGCGGCTGGATCCGTCGCTCGAAATCACGGTTCTCGAAAAGGGCGCAACCATCTCCTACGGCGCCTGCGGCCTGCCCTTCTACCTGGAGGGCCGCGTCCGCCGCGCCAGCGACCTGGTGGTCTACACGCCCGAATACTTCCGCAAGGAACGCAACATCCTGGTGCGGACTGACGCCCGCGTGGATACAATCTCGCACGCGCGGCGCGAAGTCATCCTGGACGGCGGCGAACGCGTGCGGTACGACCGTCTGGTGATCGCCACGGGAGCCCGGCCGCATACGCTGGAACTGACCGGCGCGCCGGTGTTCACGCTGCACACGCTGGAAGACGCCGAGCGCCTGCGGGCGTTTCTGCGCACCCGGCAGCCGAAGCGCGCCCTGGTCGCGGGGGCGGGCTATATCGGCCTGGAGATCGCCGAGGCGCTGCGGCGAAACGGCCTGGGCGTGACAGTCGTGGAGGAGAGCGCGCACGTGTTGCGCCGGGGCGATGGCGAACTGACGAACGCGGTGCGCACGCGCCTGGAACGGTTCCGCGTCGAACTGCAACTAAACACCCGCGCGACGGATGCGCGGGGATACGATCTTGCCGTGCAGGCGGCCGGCGTGCGGCCCAACGTGGAACTCGCTACCGAGGCCGGCGTGGAAACGGGGCGCACAGGCGCGATCCGCGTGGACGAACACATGGAGACCAACCTGACCGGCGTATACGCGGCGGGCGATTGCGCCGAGGCGCCGCACCTGGTCACCGGACGGCCGGCTTACATTCCGCTGGGAACCACGGCCAACAAGATGGGCCGGATCGCCGGCGCCAATGCCGCCGGACGGCGGGAGCGGTTCAGCGGGGTGGTGGGAACCGCGATCGTCAACGTGTTCGGCTTGGGCGTGGCTATCACGGGCTTGTCCGTGGAGCAGGCGGGGCGGGAAGCTTTCGCGCCGGTTTCGGCACGCATCACGGCGCCGGGCCGCGCGGGCTATTTCGACGGCCGGCCACTGACCGTGGAACTGGTGGCCGACCGCGGATCGCGCCGCCTGCTGGGTGGATGTGTCTGGGGCGAAGACGGCGTCGAAGGCCGGATTAATGTCATCGCCACCGCACTGCACAGCCGCCTGCGCATCGAGGAACTGGAGCAGCTCGATCTGGCTTACGCGCCGCCCTTCGCCACGGCGTGGGACCCGGTCCTGATTGCGGCGCAAAGGTTGTTGAAGCTGTTGTAGAGTCCGGGACATTCCCTGGCAATTGCGATAGGCTGAATGGATGCCCCTGGTCAAGGTCGCAAGTCTCTCTCAACTGCCTGTCAATTCCGTAAAGGAAGTCTCGGTCGGGAACGATCTCTATGCGCTCTGCAACGTGGACGGCCGCATCACCGCGCTGAGTGGGACGTGTTTGCATCGCGGCGGACCGCTGGGACAGGGCACCATCCACGGCAACTATGTAGTGTGCCCGTGGCATGCCTGGGAATGGGATAGCCAGACCGGCGCCAACGACTACGACCCGAATCAGAAGGTCGCCACGTATGCGGTGCAGGTGAATGGCGACGACATCCTGCTCGACGTGCCCGAACGTGCCTGAGCTGCCTGAAGTGGAAACCGTGGCGCGATCCATCGCGCCCATCGTGGGACGGCGCATCGTGTCGGCCGAGTTCACCTGTCCGCGCATCCTGCTGGGTGACGCGGAGCGGATGAGCGCGGCGGTCGCCGGACGGCGCATCCGGGGCATACGGCGACGCGGCAAATTCATCGTCATCGATCTGGATGGCGGCCACTGCCTCACCGTGCATCTCGGCATGACCGGAAAACTGCTGCTGGGCGGCAGCCTGGGAAAGCACACGCACGCGCTGGTGAACCTCGATCGGGGCGTGTTGCGATTCGAAGATCAGCGGCAGTTCGGCCGTATCGAAGTCAGCCGCGGGCTGCCGGCGCGGGTGGAGAAGCTGGGTCCGGAGCCGCTCGAAGTATCGCTGGCGGAGTTCGCCGCGCGGCTCAAGCGCCGCAAGGCCCGCATCAAGTCGGTGCTGCTCGATCAGCACTTCATTCGCGGCGTGGGGAATATTTACGCCGACGAAGCGCTGTTCCGGGCAGGCATCCATCCGCTGGCACTCGGCGCGCGATTGCGTCCGGACCGCGTCAAGCAACTGCGCGCGGCGATCGTAGAGGTGCTGACGCAGGCCATCGAGAAAGGCGGCTCGTCGATTTCCGACTACGTGGACGCGGAAGGCCGCAAAGGCTTCTTCCAGCTGGAACACCGCGTCTACCAGCGGACCGGCGAGCCCTGCGTCAAGTGCGGAACGGCCATCCGGCGGATCCTGGTGGCACAACGCGGCACCCATTTCTGCCCTAAATGCCAGCGGCGCTCGTGAAGCTCAGGCGCGGCCGGCTGTTGTCGTACGCGCTGGGTGCAACCGCCGTCGTCTATGCGTTTCTGGCCGGTTTGAGAACCGTCGCCGAATTCGATCTGGGCTGGCAGATGGCCACGGCCCGCTGGATCGTGCAACATCGTCAGATTCCATCGACAGACGTACTCTCGTACACCGCGGCGGGCCAGCCCTGGATCTATCCCGTGGGAGCCGGCCTGGTTTTTTACGGCTTGTTTCTGCTGGGCGGATATGCGCTGCTATCCTGGCTGACCGCGGCCGCTTCCGCGGGCACCGTGGCATTGCTGCTGCGGCGCGGGTCGGCCACCGCCGCCGGGTTGGCCATCATCGCCGTGCCGCCGGTGACGTCCCGCATCACCGCGCGCGCGGAGATGTTCAGTGTAGTGCTGTTCGCCGCCGCGCTCTCGATCGTCTGGCAACAGTACAAGACCGGCGACGCGCGGCTGTGGCTGCTGCCGCCGATCATGGCCGTCTGGGTGAATCTGCATCCCGGCTTCATTGCGGGCCTGGGACTGGCGGCGGCGTACATCGTGCTCGAAGTATTCCACCGGGCTTGGGACCGTCTGCGGCGCGCCGGGCCGTGGCTGATGGCCACCTGCGCGGCCACCTTGATCAACCCGTGGGGCTGGAAGGTTTACCAGGTGCTGGCGCGGCAGGAAGCCGTTATGGAGGTGCATTCCGAGGCGATCCTGGAGTGGGCGCCGCTGCCGTTGAATTGGGCGCACATACGGGTTGAACTGTGGCCCCTGGCGCCGGACACGTCGTATCTGCTGCTGCTGATCGCACTCTGCGCCATGGTGCTCGCGCTACGCCGGCAGCGGGTCCCGGAGGCCTTGCTGCTGGCGGGAGCGGTGTATCTGGTCCTCCGGCACCAGCGGACGATGTCGTTGGCCGGCATCCTGATCGTGGTGGTCGGCGGCGAGGTCCTGGCGTCGCAACTGCCGGCCCTGAAACGCAGGAGCCTGGCGGTAGCGGTTGGCGCATTGTTGATCGGCATAGGCGCCTTGCGTATGGCTAACCTGGTGAACGGCCGGACGTACCGGTCCGCGGACGAAACCGTTTCCTTCGGCCCGGGTCTGTCGTGGTGGTTTCCGGAAAGAGCCACGGCCTTCGTGAAACAGCAACACCTGCCGGCGCAGATCTTCGGCGGATACAGCGAGGGAGCTTACCTGGCGTTCCGGTTGGGCCCGGAATACAAGGACTACATCGATAGCCGGGCGATTCCATTCGGTGCGGACCGTATGCTGCGCGCGGCGCTGCTGAAAAGCAGGCCGCCAGACTCGCCCGAATGGCAGGCGGAAGCGGAACGCTACGGCATCCGCACGATCGTGGTGCCGCTCGGACGATATTTCGCGCTGCAGTTTTTTCCGGTGCTGCGGCAGTTCTGCCGGAGCAATACGTGGACTCCGGTATACCTGGACGAGGTGTCCGCGGTTTTCGTGCGGAACGCCGCAGGATATCCGAAGGTAGACTGCGCTACCGCCCCGCTGCCGGGCGGCCGGGGGTTTGACGCCTGGGCAAATGCCGCCGCCGTGCTGCACGCCCTCGGACGTGATTCCGAAGCGCTGGCAGCGGCAGCCAGGGCATTGCATCTTCACCCCGATACCGGTTACTTGTACTTCCTGCGCGGTCAAATCTACGAGGACATCGGCAACCCGCAAGCCGCGGAGCAGGACTTCGTGCGCGCCACCGAACTCGAGCCGGACCTGGTGGCGCCATGGTCGGCGCTGGCGTCGTTCTGTCAGGCGCGCGGCCGGCTGGAGGAGGCCATCGGAGCCTGGCAAAAAGCCGTGGCGGTCTCCCGGTGGCCCTTCAAGCCCCTGCAGAACCTCGGATACGCATGGCTCGCAGCGCGGCGTCCCCAGGAGGCGCTGGCCGCCTTCGATGAGGCCGCGCGCAGTTTGCCGCCGCATCCGGAGTTGTTGGTCGACAATGCATTCCTGGCAAATACGGCCCACGGCCGCGCGCGTTCGTGGTATCGGTTGGGCGATCTGCAGCGGGCCATTTCTTATGAGGAGGAAGCCACCCGGTTGCTGCCGGAAAACGCCAGCCTCTGGCAGCAACTCGCGCAGTTGTATGCCGCGGCGGGACGGTTCGCCGATGCGGATCGCGCGTTGAGCATGTCGAACCGAAAGTGAGATGCTCCGCCCGGGCGGCGGCCCTTTAGCCGGCGCCCGGAGCGCGGACCACTTTCATCAATTCGCCTTTGTCCAGCCAGTCCAGCGAGCAGCGCGAACAGTCGTCGATGACGATATTGCCCGGACCCTCGTAAACGTGCGTCTCCATGCGCTGGTGGCACTGGGGACAATCGAGGTGGCGCTGCAGTTCGCCGCGGTTTACGGGCGGCTGAATGGCATGGTCGTGGGGGTGTTGCGCGCGCAGTTCCTCCGTAATTCCCAGGAAATCCTCCATGGGAACCAGTATCCCCTGGCATCTGGTGCAGTACAGAATCCGCCGCCCGCCCAGCGCCGCTTTTTCCAGCGGCACCCGGCACACCGGGCAGGCGAGCGGGGAAGCCTCACCCAATGGGCGGACGCCGTCGACGTTCGGCTCCGGCGTGTAAACGCCGCGGCAGTATTCGCACGTCAGCGATTCGTCGTTTTCGGTGAGGCGCATGGGAGCGCCGCAACTGGGACAGTTCATAGTGTTCTTCAGGCCTGCGGCTGCGGCTTGCCGCACTCCGGGCAGAACCGGGCGGATCGGGGAATCTGCTTGCCGCATTCCATGCAGAATTTGGCCTCGGCGGCAGGGGGAGCCGCAGGACCCGGCGCGGCGGCCGGATGGCTGGTGACGGCGTTCACCAGAGTCTGTCCCATGGCGATACCGGCGCCCAAACCGACGCCCATGCCAGCGCCGCCGCCCGGATTGGCGGCCGCGGCCGGAATGGCCTGCGCCGCCGAGAATTGCGTGTAACGCTGCACGTCGCCCACCATGTTCATACTGATGCGCTGATCCAGGAACTTTTGCAGCTCCTCGGGAAGCGAGAGGTTCTCGATCACGAACGACACCAGCGCCAGTCCCAGCGCGGTAAAAGCCGGCTCGATCAGCGTCGCGGCGTGCTTGGTCAATTCACCCAGATTGGCGGCCATGTCCAGAAATGGCACTTCCACCGGCGCGATCCCTTCGGTCAGCTTGGCCACGATGGTGTTGCGCAACTGGCCTTCCAACTCCTCGACCGCGTAGATATCCTGCGTCGCGCTGATATTGGTGAAGAATACGCGTGGATCAGCGATGCGATAGGAATAAATGCCGTAGGCCCGCACGCGAACCGCGCCGAATTCCTTGTCGCGAATGGAAATGGGAGTCGGCGTGCCCCACTTCTGATCGATTTGCAGGCGCGTCGAGAAGAAATAGACATCGCTCTTGAATGGCGACTGAAATTCCTTGTCCCAGTTCTTCAGGTCGGTCAACAACGGCAGCGTACGCGTGGTGAGGGTGTAGAGACCAGGCTTGAAAACATCCGCGATGCGGCCTTCGTTGACGAATACGGCCATTTGCGATTCGCGCACGGTCAACTGCGCGCCGCTCTGAATCTCCATGTTGGACATCGGAAACCGATAGGCCAAAACCCCCGTATCCGATTCAGTCCATTGAATGACGTCGATGAACTGCTGTTCCAGGAAACTGCGTAAGCTCATGCTGGCTCCTTCTCCCATAGTCCTGGAAATCCACCCATGGAGGCGAGGTTAACTACCGTTATACGAATTCGCGCTACGGACCGCCCGAGAGTCTATTTGCCGTGTTTGCGCTCGAAATCCGTGACCGTCATCTCGCCGCGCCGGATGGCTTCGATGCTTTCCTGAATCTCTTCGATTTCGCCGGGCGCGAGGGGTTCGTCGGAATCGAGCAGCGATTCCAGGTACCGCTCGGCGGCATGCAGATCGCTCTCGGGCAGTGCTGCTTTCCTGGGCGTCATAGCGACCTCCCTGCCTTCAGTAAAGCACGTAAACGAGCCAGCCGTTTACAATGTTCGTTTGCTGGCTTTGCCATCCATCCTCTTCGGGGCGGTTTTCACACTGGCGCTGGCTTGGATGCTTGGCAGTATCTGCCTCCCGCGACTGCCGGTTCCGGCGACAATCGTCCTGGCTGTGGGCGCCGCGGCGGAAAGCCTGATCGTCTTCCTGCTGCTGGTGGCCGGCGCAGGAAACCGTATCAGCTTCGCGGCGCTGGCGGCGGCCTGCTTGGGCCTGCTTCTGTGGCGCCGATACCGCGCGCCCGGGCTGGCCGATCCGGTGAAGGCGCCAGCCGACCGCGTCACGCTCTATGTGGCGGGCGCGGCGCTGGCCTGCTACGCCTTGCTGTACCTGATCAACGCGCTGGCGCCGGAAGTGGAGCCGGACGCGGTCGCCTACCATTTGGGTCTCACCGCGGAGTATGTCCGGCTGGGCGGCTTCCCCGATCGCGTGGGTTTCTATGAGATGGTGCCCCAGGGATTGGAAATGCTGTTCGTGCCGGCATTCGCGTTCGGACAACATTCGGCGGCCAAGCTGGTGCATTGCGCCTTTCTGCTGGCCAGCGTGCCGCTGATCCTCTCCATCGCGCGCCGGCTTCAGCTTCCGGATGCGGCGGGCCTGGCGGCTGCCGTTCTCTATTTCTGCGCGCCGATGGCGGGGGTTACCGGCACGTCCGCATACACCGACGCTGGAGCGGTCTTCTTCGTGCTGGCGACGTTCTATCTGCTGCTGGTGTGGCGCGACACGCGCGACGCGCGCTACCTGGTTCCCGCCGGAATCACGGCGGGGTTTTGTTACGCGATCAAGCTGCCGGGCGGCCTGGTATCGATCCTGGCGCTCGGCTTCGTGGCGCTGATGGAACGGCGGCTGCGGGTCAAGACACTGGCCCTGGTGGCGGCCGGAGCGCTGGTGATGATCGCGCCCTGGATCTTGCGGGCCGGAGTCATGACCGGCAATCCGCTGGCGCCGCTGTTCAACCGGCTGTTCCCTAACGAGTATTTTCATCCGGCGATGGAGCTCGATCTGGCCCGGTCGTTGAGTTCGTGGCGCGGCGTGCCGCCCTGGCGGGTGCCTTACGAGATGGTCCTGGGAGGGGCGTTTCAAGGCATTATGGGCGTAGCGTTCTTTTCCCTGCCGGTCGGATTGCTCGCGCTGCGAAAACCAGTAGGGCGGCTATGCTGGCTCGCCGCCGTGCTGCTGGGGCTGCCGTGGTTCTGGAACACCGGCGGCCGTTTTCTGATGCCGTCGCTTCCGTTTCTGGCGCTGGCCCTGGCCATGGCGCTGCCGCGGCGCGCGCAACTGGCGGCCATCGCGGTGCAAGCCATTGCGTGCTGGCCACCGGTATTCGGGCTGTACCATCCGGCGTACACCTGGCGGCTGGAGCGTTTTCCGTGGCGCGCCGCGCTACGCATCCAGCCGGAGGCCGACTATCTGTCCAGCTTGCAGGGCGAGTATCGCATCGCGCGCATGGTCCAGGATCACACCGCGGCGGGCGAGCGCATCTTCTCTCTCATGTCCGTCCCCAGCGCTTACACAGACCGCGAGATGCTCGGCTTCTGGCATTCGGCAACGGCCGACGATTTGAACGATGCGTTGCGCGTGGCCATGGCGCCGCACGATCTGATCTACAACGTGACGGCGCATTGGACGCCGCGTCCCCTGGAAGGCCTACGCATTCGCTTGCCGCAAGCGGCTCCGGCGGAGTGGTTGATTCACGAGATTCAGCTTTTCTCCGGCGACGATCAGATCTTCAATCGCGCGGACTGGCAATTGCGCGCCTGGCCGAATGTCTGGGACCTGCCGCTGGCCTTCGATGAGAACCAGGCGACCCGCTGGCGCACCTGGGAGCCGATCCGCGCGGGCATGTACGTGGAGGTGGATTTTGCCGCGCCGCAGATGCTCAGCGGGGCGGTAATGATGACACCCGATCCCATGCTGCATCTGCCGTTCGACTTCTACGGCCGCGAGGCCGGGAAGTGGCGCTGGCTGGCCCACAACCCGATCGCCACTCCGCGATCGGTGGGCGATGTGCGCATGGGCGCCACGCGGGCGGTGCGCCGCGCCGGTTACCGTTACATCCTGACGTCCAGCAGCAAAGACGAAGGCAACGGACAGATAGGGGCCGCGATGGCCGCGCACCCCGCCGATTGGGGCGTGGAGGCCGTGGCTTCGCTCGGTCCCGTGGTGCTGTTTCGGATCCGGTAAGGCGATCACTCATATCGCAAAGCGGACATGGGATCGATGCGGGCGGCGCGCCGCGCCGGCAGCAGCCCCGCCAACAGGGCGATGGCGGCGAGCAACAGTGCCGCACCGGCGAACACGACCGTATCTTCCGGACTTACACCGTACAGCATGCCCGCGATGATCGTCGAGAGGAAACGCGTCAGGCTCGCCGCGGCGGCCAGACCGGCGGCGAGACCCGCCCCGACGGGCACGATGGTCTGCCGCAGGACCAGCTTTTGCACGTCCGCGCGCTGCGCGCCCAGCGCCATGCGGATGCCGAATTCGTTGGTCCGCCGCGAGACGCTATAGGCCACCACGCCGTACAGTCCAACCGCGGCCAGCAGCAACGCCAATATGCCGAACGCGGCCGAGAGAGTCGCCGTCAGGCGCTCCTGGGAGATCACGTCGTCGACGGACGTCTCCAGCGGCGCGACGTCTTCGAGCTGCGCGGACTTGTCCAGCGCGGCGGCTTCCGCGCGAATGCTATCGTTGGACAAGATCGCGCCGGATTGCATGCGGACGTAAAAGCTCCCGGCCTCCACCCTCCAGGCGGGCAGATAGACCATGCGCATGACGGGGTCCCGCACGCCGTAGTGCCGGGCGTCGCGCACTACACCCACAATCTCCCGCGGGGTCTTCGGAAACCGGGCCAGCATTATGTGGCGCCCCAGGACCGGACCGCCGCCAAAGAAGTAGCGGGCTAGGCTCTCGTTGACCACCACCACCGGCGGCTTGTCGTCCTGGTCCCGCGCATCCAGGTAACGGCCGCGCACCAGGGGCAACCCGATCGCCTGGAAGAAGCCCGCACTGGCCGCGATCATCCCCACCTCGTTATCTTCGCCGGGCTGCGGGGAACGCCCTTCGATCCGGATCCCGCCGGACCAGCCCCCGCGTCCATAGATGCCGGGCCAGGCGTAGCCGGTTACCATCACGCCCGGATGCAGTGCGAGTCGCGCCTTGAGCCCATCGTAGACCTGGCGCATGTGCGGCTCCTCCGTCGCCTTCGGAAACGCCAGAGAGAACGTGATCACGTGGTCGGGACGGAAGCCCAGATCGGCGTTTTTCAGATTACGGAGCGTGGCGGCGAAGAGTCCGGCGCCGATCAGCAAAAGGAGCGCCAGCGCGAGTTGGCCGGCCGCCAGCAGCCGGCCGCTGAAGGAAGTTTGAGCGATACGCCGCGCCGCGCGCCATGTGCGATCCGCGCCCGCGCGCCAGGCCGGCAACAGTCCGACCAGCACAGCGGTGGCCAGGGCGATGGCCGCGGTGAAGCCCAGCACAGCCAGGCCCGGCCGCAGATCGAATGCCAGCGGCACTTCCTGCCTGGGCAGGAACGAAATCAGCAGGCGCGTGCCCCAGGCGGCCATGGCGAGCCCGCCGGCCGCACCAGCCGCCGCCAACAGCAGGCTTTCACTGAACAATTGCCCGGCGATGCGCCAGCGGCTGGCGCCCAAGGCGCGGCGGATCTCGATCTCATGCTGCCGGGCGTGGTTGCGAGCCAGAATGAGATTGGTCACGTTGGCGCACGCGATCAGGAGCACGATAGCTACCAGGGCCATGACCAGCAGCAGGGGCTTCTGGTACTTGTGACCGGTGGTGGCCAGGCCCGCGCCGGCCGCGCGCAGCGTGATATGTTCCGCCTCCAGCACCGTCTTCCAGTACGGCGCGGCGCCCGGCAGCAACCGATCCGCGACGTGCCGGCGGAATATGTTCTCGAAGAGCGCCTGCGCGCCGGCCGGCGACACGCCGGGATGGAGCCGCACCAGAACCCGCAGCCAATTGACGTCCGGTGAGGTGAGCCATCCCTTATCCACGGAACTGGTCACCGGCACCCACACGTCCACGGAAGCTTCCGCTTCAATGCCCGTGAATCCGGGCTGCGCCACTCCGACGACCGTGTAAGGCGTCTCGTCGTAGAGAATGGTCTTGCCCAGGATGGAAGAATCCGCCTGAAAGCGCCGCGTCCAGAACGCGTGACTCAAAACGGCCACGCGGCTGCCTCCGAGCACGTTATCGTCCTGCGGTTCGAACAGGCGTCCGCGCATGGGATTGACGCCCAGCACCGTGAAGAAGTTGGCCGATACGGCCGCGCCCGTGATGCGTTCGTTCGCGGCACCGCCTACACCAAATTTCCGCGCGGCGAAGCCGCTGGCGGCAAACACATCGCCGGCGCCGCGGCCCGCCTGGCCGAGCCGTCGAAACAGCACGTAGGAGTCGCCGAAATCTCCGATCCAGGGCCCGCTGTCGGCGTGCCGCCACAGTTGATAAACCTGCTGCGGCGCCGGGACCGGCAGCGGTCTCCACAGCGACGCGTAAAGCAGAGTGAAGATGGCGGTATTGGCGCCCATGCCCAGCGCCAGCGACAGTACCACGGCCAGCGTAAACAGCGGACTCGCGCGCAGTGCCCGCGCCCCGTAGCGCAGATCCTTGGCAATACGTTCCAGCCACGTCCAACCCCAGACTTCGCCGCCAGCTTCCGCGATCCGCGTAGGGTTGCCAAATTCGCGCCGGGCCTGCTGGCGCGCTTCGTTTTCGGGCACACCGTTCTCCATGAGTTCTTCTGTGCGCTCGGCGATGTGCGCTTCGATCTCCGCCGCCAGTTCGCGGCGCAGGCGGCGGGCCCTCACGATTCCCTCGGCCGCATGACACGGGCGATGCCCTCCAGCATGCGCTGGAAGCTGGACACTTCCCGGGCCAGTTGTTTGCGTCCGGCGGAAGTGATGCGGTAGATGCGCACGCGGCGGTTGCGCGCCGAGACGCCCCATTCCGCCGACACCCATCCCGCCTTCAACATGCGTTGCAGCGCCGGGTAGAGGGATCCTTCTTCCACCTGCAGCAGGTCGTCGGAGGACTGCTTGATGAGCTGCGCCAGGGCATAGCCGTGCAGCGGCGCGCGGCGCAAACTCTCCAGGATCATCATCTCCAGGGCGCCGGGAAACAGGTCGCGGGACTCCATATTATTTTGCTCTATGCCTAGAGTAAAATAGTATTGACGCCCGAGTCAAGAAGTTTCTCGGGCCGGGCGGTCCGGCTCCGCCGATCCGCTACTTCCGGGGCTTGAGGAGTCCGATGACGTTGCCGTCCGGGTCGGAGAACCAGGCAAAAGTGCCGGTCGGAATCTTGACCGGCGGCACCAGGATCTTGCCGCCGAGGGCCGCGGCCTTATCCAGGTACGCCTGCACATCCTCCACTTCCACGTAGAACATGGTGTAGTGGTACGGCTCGTGGCCGAGAGACGTCATGTGTCCCGCAATGCCGCGCTCGCTGGCCGTGTCGATCACCGACGCCGGGCCATTGGCTGTGATGTGCCAGTCGAACAAGTCCGCGAAGAATCGCTCCGATTTGGCGCGGTCGCGACATCCGATCTCAAAGTGCACCACGGGATGTGGCATGTGTCCTCCTTCGGGCTGGTTGGTCTTTTGCGGTTGGCTTCGCGCGGGTATCGCCGCTGCCACCAGCGTCAGCGCCGCACGACGGGTATACCGATTTCGAGCTCGAATGTCTCCCATCCTATTTCCTCCGGAAGCCGTACAAACATCACGGTGAAAGAGAATTGACCCTGCCTTTCACCCGTTGCGTAGTCCTAACAGGATAACCCAGGACTTCCACACTTGCGCGACGATTGCGCCGCGGGGCGGGGTTCCGGTATCGTAGGCATCTATGCCCGCACACGCCGCCCTCGACGGCATTCGCGTCCTGGATTTCTCGCACGCCCTGGCCGGCCCTTACGCCACCCTGCTGCTGGCCGATTTCGGCGCCCGGGTCTACAAGCTCGAGAATCGCGCGGGCGGCGACATGGGCCGCGGCTGGGGTCCGCCCTTCGCCGGGCCGCAGTCCTCGTTTTTCTTCGGACTGAATCGCGGCAAGTACGGCATTTCCATCGACCTGAAACAGCCGGCCGGCATCGATCTGTGCCTGCGCCTGATCGAACGCATGGACGTGCTGATCGAGAATTTCCGCCCGGGCACGATGGATCGGCTGGGTCTGGGCTATGCGGCCGCGGCGGGGCGCAATCCCCGCCTGGTCTACTGCTCGATCTCCGGTTATGGGCAGGCCGGCCCGTCGCGCGATGAAGCCGCCATGGACCTGATCGTGGAATGCTCCAGCGGATTCATGAGCATCACCGGGACGGAAGAGGGCGAGCAGGTCCGTGGCGGCTACGCCGTGGCCGACATCAACGCCGGATTGTTCGCCGTGATCGGCATCCTCATGGCTCTGCGCGCCCGCGAACAGACCGGTAAGGGTCAATACATCGACGTGTCCATGCTGGACGGCATGATCTCGGCAATGAGCTCGAACTACATGACATTTCTGGGGTCGGGCAAGGTGCCCCGTCCGCTCGGCAGCGGCTTTCCGACCGTGGTTCCTTATAGAGTCTTCGCGGCCCAGGACCGCAGCTTTTCGATTGCGGTGGGCAGCGAGAAACTGTGGTCGGCCTTCTGCCGCGTCATCGGACGCAACGATCTGGAAGCGGACGCGGACTATGCCACCAATGCGCGCCGGGTCCAGAACCGGCATGCGCTCGAAGAAATCCTGAGTGCCGTTTTTCGCGAACGCCCGATGCAGGAATGGGTGGATCGCTTCCACGCCGCCGGCATCCCCTGTTCCCCGGTCAGGACCTTCGCGGAGGTCGTCGCGCATCCGCAAACTGCCCTGCGCGACATGTTCCCGGTGATCGAAGGGCCGGCCGGTCCGCATCGCGTCACCGGCAATCCCATCAAGATGTCCGGGACGCCGGCGCGCATCGGTTCGGCCGCGCCGGAACTTGGCGAACACACGGCGTCCGTGCTGGCCGAGGTGCTGGGCCTGGACCCGGCCGAGTTGGACGGCCTGGCCGAGGCCGGCGTAATCGTCCCGGTCCGGCCATGATCGCCGGGCTGGGATTTCTCACGGTTGGCGTGCTGCTGGCGCTGGTCATCAGCAAGCGGGCGTCGCCGCTGGTGGCGCTGATCGCGGTCCCGGTGGTTGCGTCTCTGTGCGGCGGTTTCGGCCTGCGCACCGGCGGGTTCATCGTCAAAGGCGTCGAAAGCCTGGCCGCCATCGCCGGCATGTTCGTCTTCGCTATCCTCTACTTCGGCATCATGTCCGACGCCGGCCTGCTGGATCCCCTCATCGACCGCATCCTGGCCACCGCGGGCAACCGGCCCACGCGGCTGGTGATGGGCACCGCATTGCTGGCCCTGCTCATTCACCTGGATGGGTCCGGCGCCGTGACGTTTCTGGTCACCATTCCGGTGATGCTGCCGCTTTACACACGGATGGGCATCCACCGGCGGATCCTGGCCTGTGCGGCGTCTCTGGCGGCCGGGGTCAACTTCCTGCCCTGGACCGGCCCCATGATCCGGGCGTCGGCCGCTTTGCACATCCCGGTCGCCACCCTGTTCCGCCCACTCATACCGGTGCAGATCGTGGGGCTGTGCTACACGTTCGCGGTCGCCTGGTGGCTCGGCCGCCGGGAAGAGAAACGCCTGGGATGGACGGCTGCGCATGCGCCGGAATCCGTTCCAGGGCGGACGCTCACCGAAGCAGAGAAACTGCTGCGCCGCCCGCGCCGGGTTTGGGTCAACGGCGCAGTCACGCTGCTTTTGATCGCGGTTCTGATCGCCGGATGGCTGCCCCCGGTGGTGGTCTTCATGGTGGGCGTGGTGATCGCCCTGACCGTCAATTATCCGGACACGCGCATGCAGCGCGAGCGTGTGGACGCGCACGCGCGGGAGGCTCTCATGATGGCCAGCATTCTGTTCGCGGCCGGCGCCTTCACCGGGATTATGAAAGAGTCCGGCATGCTGGCGGCTATGGCGCGCGCATTCGTCAGCGCGATGCCCGGCAGGCTGATGCATCACGTTCCGGTGACACTGGGCGTGTTGTCCATGCCGCTCAGCCTGCTGTTCGACCCCGACTCATTCTACTTCGGCGTGCTGCCGGTGCTGGCGGAGGCGGGCAAACTGGCCGGAGTCGCACCCGCGCACGTAGCGCAGTCGGCTTTGCTGGGGCAGATGACCACCGGTTTTCCGGTCAGTCCGCTGACCCCCGCCACCTTTCTGATCGTCGGTCTGGCGAACGTCGAGCTAGGGGAACACCAGCGCTTCGCGATCCCTTATCTCTTCGCCGCGTCGCTGCTCATGACCGCGGCCTGCGTCGCATTTGGTGTCTTCCCGCTTTAATCGCGCAGAGCGCCTTCGGCAATCAATCCGGCGATGGCGGCCATGTCGTGATGCGTGGCCCGGTCGTGTTCCAGGGCGGCCGATACGGTACGGATGCGGGTGCGCGCCTGCTCGATGGGGAGACTGCTGCGCAACGGCTGCAACAGGTCCAACGCGCGGGCCGCGGACAACGCTTCGATCGCCAGCACCGTCCGGGTATTGCGCACAATGCTCTGGAACTTGAGGGCGGAAGTCATACCCATCGAGACGAAATCCTCCTTGTTGCCGCTGGTGGTGATGGACCCCGACGACGCCGGATGCGACAGCACGCGATTCTCCGCCACCAGCGACGCCGCCGTGACCTGCGCCATCATCAAGCCGGATTCGAGGCCGGCGTGTCCGGCGAGAAAAGGCGGGAGTTCTTCGTTCAGGGCCGGGTTTACCAGCCTGTCGATACGGCGTTCCGAGATGCCGGACAGGGCCGTCAGCGCCACCGCCAGAAAATCCAGTTGAAAAGCCAGCGGCTCGCCGTGAAAGTTGCCGCCGGATACGATCTCGTCATCCAGGACCAGGGGATTGTCGGTGGCGGCATTCAGTTCGACGGCAAAGACGCGCCGGGCCTCGGCCAGCGCGTCGCGGACGGCGCCGTGCACCTGCGGCGCGCAACGCAGGGAATAGGCATCCTGCACGCGCCGGCAGGTGAGGTGCGATTGCCGGATCTCGCTGCCCTCCAGCAACCGGCGCAGGCGGGCGGCGCTCGCGCTCTGGCCGGGATGCGGCCGGGCGGCGTGCAGGCGGGGATCGAAGGCGCGAGGAGTGCCGCGCAGAGCATCGAGCGTCATGACGCAGATCAGGTCCGCGGAATCGGCGAGCGTTTCCGACGCGGCCAGTTCCAGGCAACCGATGGCCAGCATGGCCTGGGTGCCATTGATCAGGGAAATGCCTTCCTTGGCGCGCAGGGTCAGCGGTTCCAATCCGGCGCGCTGCAGGGCTTCGCCTCCGCTATAGACCGTGCCTTCGTACTCGGCCTCGCCTTCGCCGATGAGGACCGCGGCCATGTGCGCCAGGGGCGCCAGGTCTCCGCTGGCGCCCACGCTGCCTTGCGACGGCACCCGCGGCGTGACGCCGCGATTCAGCAGGTCGCAGAGCCGCGCGGCCACGATCGGCCGGATGCCGGAGTAACCCTTGGCCAGCACATTGGCGCGGATCAGCATCATCGCGCGCACCGCGGCGCGGCCCAGCGGATCACCCACGCCCGTACAGTGCGAACGCACCACATTCCGCTGCAACCGGTCCAGATCGGAAGCCGCAATGCGCACGTCCGCCAACAGGCCCACGCCTGTGTTGACGCCGTAGACCGGCGCCTCGCCGTCGGCCAGCCGATCCACCACGGCGCGCGAACGCTCCATCTTCGCCACGGCGGAAGGCGCCAGAGCCGCCTCCGCGCGGCCCTCGGCCACAGCACAGACGCCTTCGATCGTGAGTTGTTCGCCGTTCAATTCCATCGCGTACTATTGTCCCCGATTGCCGCCGCTCTGCGTGGGCGCTAATTCCCCGGTTCTGCTATCGTCTTTCTGGTATGCGCCTGTTGTACGTTTGCCTGCTGGCCTCCTGTGCGGCCGCGGCCGATCTGCCCCACGTGATTTTCCTGGAGCCGGCCGGCAAGGTGAATACGGCATCCGCCGAGATCCGCGAGGAGATGCCGGTGTACCGGCGCGTGCCGGATGCGTCGAAATACGCCGCATGGCTGCACAACGAGTCCGCCGAGCGGGCTCTGCGGCTGTACGCGCAGGCGGCCCTTATCGTAGCGCCCGGCGCCGCGACGCCGGACTATTACGTGGCTCTCGTCAAAGGCGGCAATCACGGGGCGGTCGGCTTCCGCCTCGAGAGCGCCGGCGGCGTGAAAGAGTATCCGCATACAGCCTACATCCTGCTGGACGCCGAGCCGGAGCTTTTTGAGACGACCATGTATCATGAGACCGGACACGTGGTCATGGACATGTTGGCCGGCGGGCGCCGCCTGGACGGCCTGGAAGTAGCGTCTATTCCGCATTCGACCGCGGCGCTCTCCGATCGGACGACAGCTTTCAGCGAAGGCTGGGCCATTCACCTGGAGACGCTGGCGGCCCACCTGGCGCACGGCGCGGACCTGCGGTGGCAATATCATCACGAGGGCGTGGGATTCGGGGATGCGCCTTATCGCGGCAACGAATATTACCGCGGCGCGTCCGATCTGACTACGTTTTCACAGACCCTGGCGCGGTACTACGAGGTGCGTGAGAACCATTTCGCTTTTGCGAGCGCCTTCCGGGGCCCTGACTATTTGCGCGTTCAACTGGAGAAGGCGCGCGATTTTTCGACGCTGCGCGACGCCAATCAACTGTTGCAGGCGGAGGGTTTCTACGCCAGTTTCTTCTTCCTGTTTACCATGCGCGGCAAGCAACTTCCCACCGAAGACACCGTGTCACATCGCGAGGACCGGATGCTGCGCGCCATGGCCGCCATGTTCGCGGATGTGAAAACCGACGTCTCCACTCCCTGGCTGCTGGAACTGGTGACGCACTACATGCGCTTGTTCCCGGACGAGCGCACCGAGATCGTGGATGCATTGAACGATCTGAGCCACGGCGTATTCGCGGACGCGGGCGCGGCGGCGCTGTGGCGGGCGCATTACCTGGCCAGTCTCCGCCTGGATCTGGAACACCTCAATCGGGACGCCATCAACGCGGCGCGAAAGCGCTGGCGCGACCAGGTGCTGGCCGACCCGCATGTATTGTACTCGCGCATCGGCCCGGAGATCGTCTGCACCGTGCCTGCGGTGCAGGTCAGGCTGGTGGCGTTCGGCGAAGATGCGCCTTTGCGGTTCGACGTCAACACTGTGCAAGAGGGGATCTTGCGGCTGATTCCCGGCATCACGGAAGCGGAGATCGCGCGCTGGACTTCCGAGCGGGAGAAGACGCCGTTTGCCAGTTCCGCGGATTATCGGCAACGCGTGAAATTGCATGAGGCCGTGCGGGCGGGGTTAAAGCTCCGCGCAGACTGATTCCCCTCCAAGCCTGGAAACAAGTTATCCTCTTACTTCTATATGGCGCGCAGAGCGGCTGTAATCGGGAGTGCGGGGCAACTTGGTGTCGAGTTGACCGCCGAATTAGACAGACGAGGCTACGAGACGATCGGCTGGGATCGCGCGCAACTGGATATTACCGATAACGGGAAGGTCGAAGCGGTACTGACGCCCTGGAATCCGGAGATCGTGTTCAACGCCGCCGCGTATAACCAGGTGGACGTGGCGGAGAGCGAGCCGCACGCCTCGTTCCAGGTGAATGCCTTGGCCGTGCGCAACCTGGCGCTGGCCTGCCGCCAACTGGACGCTCTGCTGGTGCACTTCTCGACAGATTACGTCTTCGACGGCACCGCCGGCCGGCCCTACACCGAAGCCGATGCTACACACCCTTTGGGAGCCTACGGGGTTTCCAAGCTGGCGGGCGAATTGTACGCGCAGGCGTACCTGGAAGCGCCGCTGATCGTGCGCACCTCGGGTGTGTTCGGTCCCGGCGGCCTGGGAACCGCCCGCGGTAATTTCGTGGAGCTGATGCTGCGCCTGGCGGGATCCGAACAGCCCATCCGGGTGGTGGAAGATCACGTGGCCTCTCCCACCTACGCGCCTTTGCTCGCCGCGCGCACGATCGACCTGGTGGAACGCGGGCACAGAGGCATCTTTCATATCGGCGGGGGGACGCCTATCTCCTGGTTCCACTACGCCCAGGCGATTTTTGAGGTCGGCATGCCGGGACGGAGCATCGCCTTGCATCCCACCAACGAACGCGAGTATCGTACGGCGGCCCGCCGTCCGAAGTTTTCGGCGCTGTCGAACGGCAAGATGGAGAGCCAGGGGATTGCCCCGATGCCGCCGCTACGCGCCGCGCTGGAGTCGTACTTCGCGGCGCGGGCGGGCGTGAAGACTCGCGCGCGTTGAAGTCCGCCACTCGCCTCAGGTTCGGTCCGGCTTGCTGGCGTAATACCCCTTGCGCACCTGCACCTTCAGATTCTTGTCGGCGACTTTCACGTTCAGGCGCCGGAACGAGCCGTCCCGCTCCGGATTCGTGGAGCTATAGGCGATCGCGTATTGGCTGCGCATTTCGTCCTGAAGCTGCTTGAATGCGTCTTCCAAAGTGTGCTTGCGGTCCACTTTGAAGACCCGGCCTCCGGTCTCGCCGGACATCCGCTGTAGAGCGAAGTCGCTGACACCAAACGAGAACATGCCGTAGGCGCTGGGGTCGGCGTAATCGATGCTGTAAATCACGGCATCGGCCTTCTGGGCGGCTTCGACGGCCTCCTCGATCCTGAGCTTGCTTCCCTGGTCGATGCCGTCGGTAATCAGCACGATGACCTTGCGTCCGACTTCGGTCTTCAGCTTTTCATTAGCGGCCAGGTAAACAGCGTCGTAGAGCACGGTGCCGCGCGGCTGGCTGATGGTCGGCACCGGACCCGGCCCGAGCCCCGATGCGCCGGAGTTGATCTGCAACTGCGAAAGACCGGACTGCAAGAGCTTGGGCGAATTTGTGTAATCCTGCAGAAGTTCGGCTTCTTCGCCGAAACTGATGAGAAACGCCTCGTCTTTCTTGCGCAAGACCTGGGAGAAGAACTCGTGCGCGGCGCGCTTCTCGATATCCAGAAGATTGCGCTGGCTGGCGCTGACGTCAATCAGCAGCCCAATGGTCAGGGGCAGATCCGTCTCGCGCGTGAAGTACTTGATGGTCTGCGGCTTGCCGTCTTCCAGAACGGTGAAGTCATCCTTGTTCAGGTTGCCGATCAAGGCTCCGTGCCGGTCGTGCACCGACGCCAGGATGTTGACCAGGGTCACATCCACGGTAATCGGCGCCGGCAATTCCTCGGCCGGCTTTTCGTCGGGCTTCTGTTGCGGCATGCCCGGAGGTGCCATCAGGATCAGACAGAAAATCGCGCGTCCCAGCGCGCCGTTGGGTAGGGCCATAACGATACAATGAGGGACGTAGCAGCCCTCGTACCTGTTTCAATCATGCGCAAAGCCATACGTCATCTGCAAGCGGCCGACCCGGTAATCGGCGGAATCATTGAGCGGGTAGGGGCCTATCGCATAAAATTTCGCGATCCGGATTTCGAGACCCTGGTGAAATCGATCGTGTACCAGCAGCTCAGCGGACGCGTGGCGGAGGTGATCTTCGGACGCCTGTCCGCGGCGGTTCCGGGCGGCCAACTGACCCCGGAGAACATCCTGGCGCTGCGGCCCGCCAAAATGCGGGCGCTGGGACTATCCAAGCAGAAGACGGCGTACATACGGGACCTGGCGCGCCACACACGCGCCGGTACGGTAGACTTCGCCGCGCTGGCGGCCCTTGCAGACCACGAGGTCATCGAACGGCTGACGCAGGTCAAAGGCGTGGGCGTCTGGACCGCGCACATGTTTCTGATCTTCGCGCTGCGGCGCACAAATGTGCTGCCAAGCGGCGATCTGGGTATCCGCGCGGCGGTGCGCAAAGCCTACGGGTTGGAGGAGATGCCCCAGCCGGCCGAGGTGGAAGAACTGGGTCAGCGATGGCGCCCCTACTGCACCGTGGCGGCCTGGTATTTGTGGCGCAGCCTGGAGCCGAACGCCAACCTGTAGGGTTCTTCTGCCCGCGGAATCAGGGCGGCCGTCATAAATGGTGTTTAAATGTTCTGCATGTATACGCGCAGAGCATTCGCCGGCCTGGCTGCGGCCGGCGCGGCAGCCGCGGCGGCGGCGAAGCCCGCATTGCAGCTTGGCCTGATCGTCTCCGCCGGCAGCGATCCCGAGGCCGCCATCCGCAAGGTCCACTCCTTCGGCATTCCCACCTGCCAGGTGGGCGTGGGTGCGTTCGACGCCGGGATGGCCCAACGGCTGCGCGCGGCGCTCGATCAGTACCATATCGAGGCCAGCTCGCTGGTGGCCGGCGGACCCGGCCCGGAAGTGTACGACTTCTACCATGGTCCGCTCACCATCGGCTTCGTGCCACGGCAATACCGCGAAGCGCGGATCGCCCAAATCCAGAAGACCTCGGACTTCGCCAGGCAATGCGGCGTACCGGCGGTACAGACGCACTGCGGATTCATTCCCGAGAACCCCAACGATCCCCTGTACAAAGAAGCCGTGGACGCGTTGCGCACCGTAGGAGCCTACTGCAAACGGAACGGGCAGAACTTCCGCTGCGAAACCGGACAGGAGACCCCCATCACGCTGTTTCGCGCGATCCACGATACGGGCCTGGACAACATCGGCGTGAACTTCGATGCCGCCAACCTGATCCTGTACGGCAAGGCCAACCCGGTGGATGCGCTGGATATTCTGGGGCCGCTCGTCCAGGGCGTTCACGCCAAGGACGGGCTGTATCCCACGAACCCCCGCGAATTGGGGAAGGAAGTTCCCATCGGGCAGGGGAAGGTCAACTTTCCCGCGTTCATCAAGCGGCTGAAAGAGGCCGGCTATCGCGGCCCGCTGACCATTGAGCGCGAGATCTCCGGCGCTAAACAAGCCGAGGACATTCGGGCATCCATTGCCTATCTGGAGAAACTCATATGACGGACAATTCCAAACCGGATCGACGCGCGTTCCTGGAAGCGGCGGGCGCGGCGGCCACCTTCATGATCCTCAAACCGCACCTGGTACGCGGCTCGCAGGCCAATTCCACGGTTGGCGTTGGACTGCTGGGATGCGGGGGGCGCGGCACCGCCGACGCCACCAGCATCGTGACCAACGGGCCGGCGCGGATGGTGGCGCTGGCGGACCTGTTCGAAGACCGCCTGGTAACCGCCAAGAAGAAGTTCGACCTGCTGGCCGAAAAACAAAAACAACCCGTCGTGCCGCCCGCGCAGATGTTCCAGGGACCGCGGGCGGCCGAACAAATTCTGCAATCCCGGCAGGTGGACGCGGTGGTGATCGCCACGCCGCCTTATTTCCACCCGCAACACCTGGCCATGGCCGTCGAAGCCGGCAAGCACGTTTACTGCGAGAAGCCGGTGGGCGTGGACGTGGCCAGCGCCCTGCGCGTGATCGAGATCGGCAAGCGCGCGGAAGGCCGCTTGAGCCTGGACGTCGGCTTTCAGATCCGCAAGGCGCCGCCTTTCGTGGAGCTGGTGCGGCGTATTCATGCCGGCGCGCTGGGTGAGATCGCGTGCGGCGAAGCGCACTACTATTGCCCTTTCCTGAGCATGCCGGATTACCCGAAAGCGTCGCCCGCCGAACTGCGTCTGCGGCACTGGCTCCATGACCGGGTGCTATCGGGGGACATTATCGTGGAGCAGAACATCCACGTGATCGACATCTGCAATTGGACGCTGCAGGGCCATCCGGTGAAGGCCATCGGCACCGGCAGCCGCAAGGGCCGTACGGAGTCCCCCGGCGACGCCTGGTCGCACTTCGACGTGGTGTTCACCTATCCCAACGACGTGCACGTCAGTTTCAGCTCGTGCCAGTTCGGCAAGACAGGGTTCGAGGCCAGCGAACGGTTCTTCGGCACGCGCGGCAGTTCGCAGTCACCGTACGCCGGGCCGATCCAGATCGATGGCGAAGAAGCCTGGACCTGGAGCGGCAGTGAGAAACCCAAGTCCGGCGAGTTCTCGGTGACCGGCAATTTCTCGGACAACCTGGCGCAGGCGGACGCCGAGAAGCACGCCGATTTCATCCAGAGTATTGTGCAAGGAAAATTTCACAACCAGGCGGCGATGGGGGCGGAGTCGGCGCTGTCAGCCATGCTGGGCCGCACGGCGGCTTATACGGGCAGAGAGACCACCTGGGAGGAACTCCTACGATCGAATGAGAAGTGGGAGGCCGGGATCGATATCGAGAAGATGGGTTAAGGGGCAGACCATGTAAGATCATGGCCTGCCCCGGGGTTGCGGTTTACTGACCGGTCCCGCTTAAGGCCAGCGTCTGCGGGCTGCCGGGACTGTTGTCGTACACGTTTAGGGTCCCCGACTCCGCGCCGACGATGGACGGCGTAAAGTATGCGGTAAAGGTACAGACGCCACCGGACGCCAGCGTCCCGCCGCAAGGCGGATCCGCCAGGTTGGTAGTGAAATCCGCCGCGTTGGCGCCTGTGATGGTCCACGCGGTGAACGTAATGGGCGCGCCGCTCACGTTGGTGATCGTGACGGTGGACTGCACGCGGACTCCGACGTTCGACGTGCCGAAGCTTACCGACGATGGCGTGAACTCGACGCCCGTGCCCACTCCGGCCAGGGAGACGGTTTGCGGGCTGGACGCGTCGCTGTCGGTAACGCTGACGCTACCGGTGACCGTACCGACGGCAGCCGGCGTAAACGTGACGAAGATTGCGCACGTGCCGGCCGCGGCAATGGGCAATCCGTTGGTGCAAGTGGTGGCATGCGCGCTGGCGAACGGCCCGGTGAACGAGAGAGCCGGATTACCGAGCGTCAGTTTAACGCCGGTATTGTTGGTCAGCGTGATTCGGGTTTGCTTGCTGGTCGTGCCGATGGCCTGCGCCGCGAACGTGAGCGAAGTCGGGCTGAACACTACTTTACTGGTGCCGGTGCCCGTGATGCCCACAACCTGCGGGCTGCTGGGGTCGGTGTCCGCGATCACCAGGGCTCCCTTCTTGGCTCCGGTCGTCTGGGGAGTAAAGGTAACGCTGATCTTGCAATTAGCCCCGGCTGCCAACTGGCTGCCGACCGCGGGGCAGGTATTGGCGGAGATGGCGAAGTCGGTGGACTCGTTGACCGTGTATCCTTTCATAGTCACGCCGGCGGAGCCCTTATTCGTAATGGTCACACTCTTAGCAGCGCTACTGGTCTTCACGGCCTGATTACCGAAGACCAGCGGTCCGCCGGTGATAGCCAGCGCACTGCCGGTACCCGACAGGCTCACCGTCGTGCTGGAGCTGAAGAAGCCGTTGTCGGAAATGGTCAGCGTCCCGGTGGCGGGTCCGCCGGCATTCGGCTTGAAGGTGACGTACACGGTGCAGGTCTTTCCATTGGCCAGCGAAGTGCCGCAATTGTCCGACTCACTGAAGTTGGCGGTGGTGGTGATGCTGCCGATAGTGAGCGGTCCCAGCGCGCTTACGGTCAGGAGCTGTGGCGCACTGGTAGCCCCGACTGTCACCAGGCCGAACGCCAGGCTGGTGGCAGAGACTCCCGCCGCCGGGAAAGCCGAGACCTGGCGAACGCGGAAATTGTACTGATCCACGATCAGGATGTCGCCCGCAGCATCGCGGGCGATGCCCGCCGGATAATAAAGCTCGGACAGAGTTGCATAACAGGCATCGCAGTTCAGCCCGGCGCCGCCGGTCCCCGCGATGGTCGTCAGGTTGCCGGAGGGATCGACCCAGCGGGCCATGTGATTGTTGGTATCGCCGATAAAGAGGTTGCCGTTGGAATCGGTCAGAAGTCCTTGGGGATAATTCAGTCGTTCCTGATTGGCCACCCCATCGCCGGTGTAGCCGCAGGTCCGCGGAATCCCCGCCACCGTGTGGATGATCCCGGCCGTGTCGACCTCGCGAATCACGCAATTGTCGGTGTCCGCGATGTACAGGTTGCCGGCGCCGTCCTTGCCGATCGCATACGGCGTGTTCAAGTAAGCGGCCGTCGCCGGATCGCCGTCCCCGAGGTAACCGGCCTTGTCCGGCGTTCCGGCTACGGTGGAGATGGTGCCGCTGGCGTTCACCATGCGAATAATGTGATTGGACGAGTCGGCGATGTAGACGTTGTTGGCGCTGTCCACGTATACGCCGTACGGGTTGTAAAGTTCCGCGCTGGTCGCCGGCCCGCCATCGCCGGAGTACCCGCAGATGCTTTTACCCGCGAAAATGCTGATGTTTCCCGTACTGGCGGCTACTTCCCGGACCACGCAGTTGCTGCTGTCGGCGATGTAAATGTTACCGGCGCTGTCGCGTGCGACTCCGTAGTTCAGATTGAGCTCGGCCGCAGTGGCCGGGCCGCCATTACCGGTACTGCCGCGCGTGCCGTTGCCGGCAAAGAAGTCCACCAGGTCCGTCGCCGCCACCAGTTCCCGAACCATATAGTTGTTGGAGTCGTTCACAAATACGTTGCCGGACGGATCTTCCAGAATGCCAAAGGGGTAGTTGAAAACCACACCTTGTGGCGGAACGCCTTGAGTGCTTATCAGCGTAGGGGCGTTCTTGCCGTTTCCGGCGACCGTATTGATGATGCCGCTAACGGTGAATTGCCGGATGCGGTCGTTGTTACGATCGCTCACGTAAATGGAACCGGTAGGCGTCACGGCCACGCCCGTCAGGTTGTTGAAGGTGGCACTGGTAGCCGCGGCGCCGTCGCCGCTGAATCCCGTACCGCCCGTGCCGGCTATGGTATTAATGTTGCCGGTGTTCGGGTTTCCCGAAACGGTGAACTGACGGACGCGCACATTGCCGTTGTCGCATATCGTCACCGTAGTGCCGGCGCCATTTACAGCAATGCCCGTGTAGACACGGTTGATTTGGGCGGACGTGGCGGCGTTCCCATCGCCGGAAAAGCCGGCCGTACCGGTGCCCGCAATTGTGGTGATGATTCCCGTGGACTTAGTAACCAGCCGGATGCGGTAGTTATTGGTGTCGGCAATGTATAGGTTAGCCGCGGTATCAAGCGCCAGACCGTTTGGCTGGTTCAGCTCGGCAGCGGTGGCCGCGATGTTATCGTTGTTGTATCCACCCACACCTGTACCCGCATAGGTACTGATGGTCTTGGTGGAAAGAACCAGCTTTCGCACCCGGTTGTTACCGGTATCGGCGATGTAGAGGTTTCCGGAATTGTCCACCACGATTCCATCTGGATGGCAGACCTCGAAGTTCGTGGCCGGGCTGCCATCGCCGTTATAGCCACAAGCGCCCTGAACACCGGCGATAGTGGTGATGGTTCCGCCGGTATCTACCTTGCGAATCGTGTAATTGTAGTACTCGGCAATGTAAACGTTACCGGCGCTGTCTACAGCAACGCCAGAAGGACAGTTCAAAAGCGCGTTGCCCGCCCCGCCCGGAACTCCGTCACCGGCATAGCCCGGGGGCCCCAGACCCGCCACCACAAAGACGGTTCCCGTGGTGTCCACCTTGTACACGCGGTTGGCGGCGCACGCCGCAATGTAGTAATTCCCGGCGCTATCTAGGGTAACCTGGGTAGGATCGTTGATATCGGCCTGAGTGGCAGGTATGTCATTGGGACCGCCACCGATAAACGTAGTTATCCAGTCCTGCTGAGCCCAGGCGGGCAGCGTAATCGCGATTAACCCAAGTGTAATAAGAGTGCGGCGCATATGATTCTCCTTTTTGATTTACTGGGTAGCGGAGCTGTCGTCGAGCGGGATCGCAGGCCGTCGGCTCACCTGCACCGTGCGCTCCCGTTCCCTGCCCTGTTGGTCGCGATTCAGGACCAGCACGAACGGCTGGCGCCTATCCCATCGCTGATATTCGGCCTGGGGAACAGTGAGGTGCATCACAATCTTCACGTCAGTGCCATCGCGCCATTGCTCGATCGGCGAGTAGGTTCCATAGGCGCCCGTTGTGGGTGGGGCAGGGCGAAGGGCCACGCTGGCCTGGTCCAGGTCCGCGCCGCTGTAATTGAAGAGCTGCATGGTGACGGTAACGCGGACCGAATCGCCTTCCGCGGTCGCGTGGGTGAGGCTGTAGAATCCGGCAAAATCCCGGCCATCCTTGGCGGGCGCTACCGTTGCGGCGAGGGTCACGGCGGCCATTGCCACGATGGAACGTCTGATAAACAGCATCGTTATCTCCTCTTGCTACAAATGCTAAAACACAGGACGCCCAGTACTTGCACCGGCGGCACAGAGGTGGTAGCATCCCAGAAAAGCCGGTGCTCTCAGAGCCAGAGTCAGACTGGTGTCTACTACACATTACGCAAACCCCGGCAGAAAACTGTCATGCGTGTTCGAAATATTTCTGGGGCACGTGGATTTGAGCCGGTCGATTCGGATGTCACTCCGGACGAGCGCCGCGCCATGGACCAGCTTTTCAGCCTCACCTACGAGGAATTGCGGCGCCTGGCGTCCACCGTCAAGCGCGGCGATCCCAAGGCCACGCTGAGCCCGACCACCCTGGTACACGAAGCCTGGCTCAAGATGGCTAATTCGGCGCAGGTGGCCACCACGTCCCGGCTGCATTTCAAGCGGATCGCGGCCCGCGCCATGCGACAGTTTCTGGTGGAGGCAGCGCGCCGGCGAAACGCCACCAAACGCGGAGGCGAAGGGGAGATGCCGATGGTCGCCTTTGACGAGTCGATGGAACAGGCCGCCGGTAGCGACGAACTGCTGGCGCTAGACACCGCCCTGGAAGATCTGGCGCGCATGAATCCACGACAGGCCACCATGGTGGAGACGCGATTCTTCGGCGGCCTGGACGTGACGGAGACTGCCGAATTGCTCAACATCTCCGAAGCCACCGTGATGCGCGACTGGCGGGCGGCCAAGGCGTGGCTGGCGCACCAACTCCGCCGGGCAAGCTGACGGCAGGCGCCCATGGAAGACGACCGCTGGGAACGGATCCAGACGATTTTTCATGCGGCTGCCGACCTGCCGCCGTCCGAGCGAAGCGCTTTTCTGGAGTCCGCGTGTAGCGGGGACCGCATACTTCTGCGCGATGTGACGGCAATGTTGGAAGAGGACGCCCGCGGCGGTTCTCTGTTGGAACGCGGTTTGGCCGAGGCCGCGCAAGAGGTGACGGGCGCGGCGGCGGCGCCCGCGTTTCTGCAGCGGGATTTCGCTCCCTACCGCATCCGGGACCTGATCGGCGAGGGCGGCATGGGGGTAGTGTACCTGGCCCAACGCGACGACCTGGGCAGCCTGGTGGCGATCAAGCTGTTGCGCGACGCCTGGCTCTCGCCGGCGCGCCGGCAACGGTTCCGTAGCGAACAGCGTACCTTGGCCCAACTCAACCATCCGGCTATCGCGCGTCTTTACGATGCGGATACGCTGCCGGACGGCACTCCCTGGTTCGCCATGGAGTATGTCGTCAAAGGCGTGCCGTTGACGGAGTATTGCCGGCAGCGCAACTGCTCGATCGAGGAGCGGCTCCGGCTGTTCCGCCGGGTCTGCGAGGCCGTCGAGTACGCGCACGGACAAGCCATCATTCACCGGGACCTGAAGCCTTCCAATGTCCTGGTGAGCGATAACGGCTCCGTGAAGCTGCTGGACTTCGGGATCGCCAAGCAACTGGACCGCTTGGAGGAGACCGATCAGACGATCACGGGGTTGCGGATGATGACGCCCGCGTACGCGGCGCCGGAACAGATACGCGGCGAGCGCCCTGGTGTTTACACGGATGTTTATTCGCTCGGGGTTATCCTGTACGAGCTTCTGGCCGGGCGGCTGCCGTTCGATCTCTCGACTTGCACTCCGGCGCAGGCGGAACGCCTGATCGTCGAGAGAGAACCGGAAAAACCCTCGGCGGCCCGGGTGCTGGCTGCCGGCCGGGAAGCTTGGGCAGACCTGGACGTGCTTTGTCTGACGGCCATGCACAAGGATGTGGCGCGCCGATACCGGTCGGTGGAAGCCCTGATCCGGGATATCGACAACTTTCTCAGAAGCGGTCCGCTGGAGGCGCGGCCGGATTCCATCCGGTACCGGCTGGGCAAGTTCGTCCGGCGGCGCCAGCGTTCCGTGATCGCGACCGCCGGAGCGTTCGCCGCGATTATGGCGTTGGTGGTCTTCTTCACTTTGAGGCTGGCGATGGCGAAGAATGCCGCGCTGGCCCAGGCCGCGCGCGCGCAGCGAATCCAGCAGTTCATGCTGCATTTGTTCGACGGCGGCGATCGTTCCGCGGGACCGGCGGACAGCCTGCGGGCCAGCACGGTGATCGATATGGGCGTACAGGAGGCGCGAGCGCTTGACCGGGAGCCGGCGGTGCAGGCCGACCTCTATGCCACTTTAGGCGGTATCTATCAGAAACTCGGCAGCCTGGATAAGGCCGATACGCTGCTCCAACTCGCATTGGAACGCCGCCGGGCGATTTATGGCGCCGAGAATCCGGAGGTTGCGGAGAGCCTCGGGTCGTTAGGATTGTTGCGGATGGAGCAGGCCCGCCTGGAAGAAGCCGGGAAACTGGTGCGCCAGGGATTGGCCATGAGCCGGCGGACTCTGCGGCCCGACGACCCGGCGCTGGCCACGGCCCTGACCGCTCTGGGAAAGGTGCAGGAGGTTCGCGGCGACTACAAGGCGGCCATCGGCACGCTCGAGCAGGCCGTGCGCATCGAGTCCCGGCAGAAAGACTCCGGCCCGGATCTGGCGGCTACTCTCTCCGAGTTAGCCAATTGCCGGTTTTACGAAGGCGATTATGCTGTTTCGGACGAATTAAACCGGCGCGTGCTGGCCATGCATGAACGGACCTACGGCGGACGCCATCCTCTGATCGCCGACGATCTCATCAACCTGGGAGCCATTCAAACAAACCTGGGCCACTTCGCCGAAGCGGAAGCTTTCGACCGGCGCGCGCTGGGGATCAATCGCTCCTGGTACGGGAACGATCACCCCGAGACCGGAGCCAGCCTGAACTATCTGGGCCAGGCTCTGGTGATGGAAGGCCGCTACGACGAGGCCGAGGACATGCTGCAACAGTCGCTGGCCATTCAACAACACATCTACGGGCCGGTGCATCAGCGCGTGGCGGTAGCGCTCAACGAACTGGGCATGCTGGCGATGCGCCGCGGCAGATTTGCCGATGCGGAAGCCCGTTTCCACCGCGCGCTCGAAATCGATCGTGCCGTTTACGGCGACCGGCATCAATCGGTGGCGCTGGAATCGGGCAACCTGGCCACCGCCTATGCGCGGGAAAAGCAGTTCCCACGGGCCGAGCAGTTATTACAGCGGGCCATCGCCACTTATAAGGAGATCCTGCCCCCCGGGCATTTGAACATCGGGATCGCGGAACTCAAACTGGGGCGCGTGCTGCTCATGGAGAAACGCTATGGCGATGCGGAGAGTCACATGCTGGCCGGTTACCGGATTATCAGCCAACAGGCGACTCCGTCGGTCAGTTGGCTCCAGCAGGCGCGTGAGGGGTTGGTTGGTCTCTACGAAGAGTCGGGACACCCGGATAAGGCCGCGCCTTACCGGAAATGAACCTACGACGCGCGCAGTGCTTCTTCCAATAGGTCGGAGACCTTCAGATGGGCTGCCCAGCGAATCAGATATTCGCGATCCAGACTTCCGCCCTGCACGGCAACGATGCCGCGCACGTCGTTCCATTGCCGCTCGGACACTTCGCCGCCGGAGCGGAACCGGACCAGTTTCATCAGCAGGGTGTCTTCGGCGGTGGCCACGGGGACTATCAGCGTCTGAGTTTCCAACACGATCTCCCTGACTGCGCGGCGCGAAAACTGCATCTGTTGGTAGGGATCCCGGAGGAGCGGAAAGATATCGAACTTATAGCTGGTTGCGAAGTGGATCAGGTTAAAGGATCGCTCTGCGCGTAAAGCGTCTTGCATGGCTTCCGGATCGGCATAAAAGTCGCCGCCCAGTTCGCGCACGAACTCAGCGACCTGTGCGGGTTGGAGGCCGGCCACCAGGTCGACATCTAATGAAGCCCGGTAGATACCGTGAATGCCGCTGGCGATTGAACCGCTGACAAGATATGGGATACCGCGGCGGTCCAAAGCCTCGACCAACTGCCGAAAGGCCTGGGCCAGACCACTCACACGCCGGGCCCCGGATCCCAGCCATAGACCCGCTGCATCGTGTCGCGATCCAGGTGACGGGCAGCCGTCCGCAGGAAGACCTCACGCTCGTTCAGGCCGGGATGCTGGCGACGAATCTCGCGGCGCGCGGTATCAAACACCATCTGGCTCAGTTCCAGCATCCCGCGCACTTTTTCCGAAGCGGTCATGCGGCGTTGACACTCCAGGAAAATTTCGAGCGCGTGCGGATCGGTGTCGGAATACCAGTCTGATCGCGGCATCAAGCCTATGGTACAACGCGGATTGCGTCCGGCCGCACACCCGTGCCCAGCCGATAAGGCGTGTGGGCCGCCTCGAGATCGTTGTTCACCAGCCGAATGCCGCGCGTGCCGGTCCCGGTCAATTCCAGGAACACGCCGGTGCCGATCGCGGCCGTCGAATCTCTGACTGTGGCGCCATCCACGTTGGAAAACGCGATCGCCGGAGCCCCCGCCGTGGCCGGACGGCCGCTGAAGTTGTCCAGTTCGACATTGCGCACATCCTCGAAACGCAGCGGTGTGCGCCACTTCTCCGAGTCCGGCTTTTCCCATGCGATTTCGACATTCTTCAGCCGCAGGTTGCGCGCCCAGCGAATCTGCATCGCCTCTACCGTCTTCTGCAAGGGCGATTCGGGATCGTTGGAAACGAACAGCTTGATATTGTCCAGCGTCACCCCGTCGAGCCAGCTATCGGGGTGGCCGTTGATCATGGATGATCCCATGCCGTGGGCCACCACGTTCTGGATGATCACGTTGCGGATGGAGCCGGCGGGCGGTTCGTTCGCGCGCGCGTGCCCGTCGACTTCGCTGCGGCGCTTGATATTGAAATGGATGGGATCCCCGTCGCCCCACCAGAACCAGTCGTGACGGCGGCATTGAATCGTAAGATTGGCGATCACCACATCGCTTACATATCCGCCGTCGAAGACCATGAAGGCGATTCCGCGATTGGAATCCGTGATCACCGTATTGTCGATGGTCACGTGACGGATGCAATTCATGTTTCCGTCGCAGAACTTGATGGCGCTGGAGGCCGAAGACAGGCGGCAGTTGGTCACGGTGATATTCTCACAGGGCAGCGCCGGACCCCAGCCGTTGGAAGAATAAAAGACAATGGCATCGTCGCCGGTCTCGATGGTGCTATTGGCGATGCGCACGTCCTGGCAGCCATCGGGATCGATGCCGTCGGCCCAGACGGCGTCCTTCAGGCTCGACCGGATATAGACGCCATCGATCGTGAGGCGGCGGCAGGCGTAGGGGTTGATGGTCCAACTGCGCGAGCGGATAAACGACAAACCGGCGATGCGCACATCGTTGCAGCGCAGCAGCAGCACCAGGTGCGGATACATCTTCTCGTTCGGGAATCCTTGGGGAAACGATCGCATCAAGGGCTTGCCCAGCGCTTTGGCCAACAGCATATTTTCGCGGATGTAGGCATCGTCGAAATCGCCGTTGGGCTGCCAGACGTATTCCGCCTGGCCGTCCAGCGTGCCGCGACCTTCGATGGTGATGTTATCGACACCCTCGCCGTAGAGCAGCGCGGCTTTGTCGAAGGCCTTGCTGTCCAGGGAGGCGTACAACGTGGCGCCGGAATCGATCAACAGGCGCACGTGGCTGCGTAGATGCAGCGTGCCGGACGTGTACGCGCCGGGCGGCAGGTAGACGGTGCCGCCCCCCGCCCCGCCCGCCGCGTCCAGGGCTTTCTGGATGGCGGGCCGGGCATCGCTCGACTTGCGTCCAGTGGCGCCGTAATCCTTCACGTTGAAGACAGCTTCGGCAGCCGGCAGCGGGCAGCCGATGAGGAGTAAGCAAACCAGCGCGCGCATGGGTCAGGCCCCCAGTTCGGGTTCCGGAGGGGCGCTATGCACCGTCGCCGGTTCCGTCACCGGCTCGGTGAGCGGCACTTCGCACTCGCAACAGTCGCTGCAGCGGCCGCATTTCTGGCACAGGTGATTGGCGCACGTATCCTTCGTACACCAGACACAGATGCGCGTGGATTCTTCGCCGCAAATCGTGCAGTTGAATGGCATGTTACCTCTTCTCGGTTTTGGGAGGCTGCTTGGCCAGCATCCCGCGGCAGCGCTGCGCCTCGTGATCCATCACGGTGCACTCCTGTTCTTTTTCCGCCGCCAGATCCAGGATGAAGCGCTGGAAGCGGTCGCGGCTGGCCGTATTCTGCGCCATCTCGCTGCCGAGCAGGTCGGCCACCGCCGGGTTCCAATATTTGCGGATTCCCTCTTCCACCGAAAGCAGGGTCTTCTCGAGCGCCTGCATGCGGAAGAAGGTGAATAGATCGGCGGAAACTTTGTCCGGCGAATTGGCCAGCGCCGACGCTTCGGTGGCCAGCGCCTTGGCCTGCACCTTGCTCTCGTTCACCTGCGCCAGGTAAGTATCGGGCGCGCCGTTCTTCCGCATGGTATCGACGTCCACCTGGTCCAGCACCGGGACCAGGTGCTGCGCATGCGCGGCGATATCCTTCAGCACGGGATGAATGTCCCAATCCGGCTCGACGCCTTTCTGCTGTGCGGATGCGCACAGCGCCAGTACGGCTGACAACGTGAGGAGCCGGCACAAGTTCATACTTCTTCCAATCTAACATTTCGGCTGCGGCACCCCGCGCAGAACGAGCTACCCCTTCTGGCGGCGGTAGGGTTCCGAGATGTAACGCCGCGACTCCCGGGCCGCCTCCGCCTCGGGCGCATAAGCCATCGCCTTCCTGTAAGCCGCGATCGCCAGGCTGTGCCGCTGCTTGAGATCGTAAATCTGTCCCACCCGCATCCAGGCCAGCACGCCGGTGTTCAGATCCACCTCGTCGGCGTGCGCGGTCACCTTCTGCATGTTGGCCAGTGCGGCGTCCAGATCGTTGTACCAGAACTGGATGGTGCCCATCTGATACGCGATCGCCTCCGCCGGCACACGCGTGTAGCCCGGGGCGCCCTGCGCCTTCAACTGCGCCACCTGGTCCACGCATGCAAGGGCCTTCTTACCGTCGCCCAACTGCGAGTACATGCCGGCCTCTTCGAAACGCAGCAGGTAGTTCCGCGGAAAGCGCCGGATCAGATCCTCGACCACCGGCAGGGCCTTGGCCGGCTGGCGCTCGCGGCGATAGATCGCCGCCAGAAACACCTCGGCGTCCACGCGATTCAGGGTGCCGCGCGCGGCTACGTCCTGCACCGTGCGGATTCCGCGCTCTTTGTCGCCGTGAAAACCGATCAGGAAACCGAAGATCTTGTAGATGGCCGGCAGACTGCCGATCACGTAGTCGTGCAGTCCCTGCACCAGCCGCGCGTCCACGTTGGATGGCTCCAGCTCGCTGACGCGGTTGTGGAGTCGGCGCGCAGTCGTGGCGTCGTGCAGCGCGCTCACCCAGTCCTTCTGCACCAGGAAATAATAGTTCGACCGCAGGCCGTAGGTGATGCCCATGGCGTACAACGCGCCCGCGTCGTTGGGATTTCGGCGGAGCCGCGCCTGCTCCAGGCTCATGGCCCGCTGGATCTCGCCCAGGAAACGCTTCTGTGTCTCGGGCGTGGGATTCAGCTTGGCGCGCCGCAGCAGAGAGTTGTTGCCGGTAACCAGCTCGCTTTCGAGCGCCCCGTCGCGAAACATCTCCTGAAACACGATGGTCTCCGCGGCATGATTGTGCAGATCGGGATTGTCGGGGGCCTGTGCGATGGCTTTCGAAAAATCCGCCAGCGCCTGATCGTATTCCAGGTTATAGAAATGCTCGTAGCCGGCATCGACCAGGCTATTTCCGGCGAGCAGGTGACTGGCGAACAGTATCGCCGCGAAAGGTACCTTCAACGCCTTCATTATAGCGTCGCCGCCTAATGCGCCCCAGGCGCTTGCGGTACAGTGAGGCTATGGCGAGGGAACCGATCGAGCTCCAGAAAAGCTACCGGCAGGCGCCTCCAGGCGCGCGCGTGGCAGGTATGCCAGCGGCCAATGAGAACGTGCAGTTGACCGTCGTGGTGCGGCGGCGGAATCCGTTGCCCGGTCCCGGCGCGATACGCATCCGGCGCCAGCATTTCGCCGCCACCTATGGAGCGCATCCGGACGATCTGGAGCGGGTCGCAAAGTTTGCGCGCGATGAAGGACTCACCGTCGTGGCCACGCATCCCGCCCGCCGCTCCGTCATTCTGTCCGGCACTGTGGCGGATGCCACGCGTGCTTTTGGCGTCCATTTGATGCTCTATGAGCGGGCCGGCCACCGCTTTCGCGGCCGCACGGGAACCCTGACCGTCCCGACGGATCTGGCCCATGTAATTCAGGGAGTCTTCGGGTTCGATCAGCGGCCGCAGGCCAAGCCTCACTTCCGCCTGATGCGCGCCGCCGCCGGGAAATCGTTCACGCCGGTGCAGGTGGCCCAGCTCTACCAATTTCCGAAGGGCACCACCGGCGCCGGCCAGACCATCGCCATCATCGAGCTTGGCGGCGGATATCGGCAATCGGATCTGGACTCTTTTTTCTCCAATCTCGGTTTGCCAACTCCCGCCGTCACACCCATCGGCGTGGATGGCGCCTCCAATCAGCCGGAGGGCGACCCCAACGGGGCCGACGGCGAGGTCCTGCTGGACATCGAAGTGGCGGGCGCCGTGGCGCCGGGGGCGGCCATCGCCGTGTATTTTGCGCCCAATACCGACCAGGGCTTTTTGAATGCGATCGCTACCGCCATTCACGACCAGGCAACCAAGCCGGACATCGTTTCCATCAGTTGGGGCGGCCCGGAATCCTCCTGGACATCGCAATCGTTACAGTCGTACGACCAGGCGTTCCAGGATGCCGCGGCGCTGGGGGTCACAGTCTGCGTGGCGGCCGGTGACGACGGTTCGACCGATGGCGAAGACGATGGCCAGGCACATGTGGATTTTCCGGCTTCGAGTCCGCACGTGCTGGCGTGCGGCGGCACCACGCTGGTAGCTGCCAAGGGTGCGATTCAAAGCGAGACCGTGTGGAACGATGGACCGGGCAACGGCGCCACCGGCGGCGGCGTCAGTGAGACCTTCGCGCTGCCGCCATTCCAGCAATCCGCAGCGGTACCGGCATCGGTGAATACCGGCTTTGCCGGACGCGGCGTGCCGGACGTCGCCGGCGATGCCGATCCGAATTCCGGCTACCAGGTGCAGGTCGACGGCCAGGCGGCGGTGATCGGCGGCACCAGCGCGGTCGCGCCGCTGTGGGCCGGATTGATAGCGCTGCTCAACCAACAACTCGGCAAAAGTGCCGGCTTCCTGAACAGCGCGATCTACCAGGCTCCACTTTCCGCGGCCGGATTCCACGACGTCGTAACGGGCAGCAACGGCTCTTACAACGCCGGCCCAGGTTGGGATGCCTGCACCGGTTGGGGGAGTCCGAATGGCGCCGCGCTGTTGAAAGGACTGAGCTGATGCCTACCGCTGTACCTTACGCATCCAGGCGCCCCAGGAGGATCCGGCGCGCGCCATGAGGGCGCCGAGTATCAGCGTCCAGGCGATCCGCGTCCAGAAGTGCGCGGCGTCCGGTTCCACGCGCGAAAACACGTTGCGCACCCAATCGGTGGTGCTGGGGACGAAGAACGGAAAGTAGCCCGATCCGAAGATGCGGTTGTGCGCCGCGGGGGTCATCAGGAAATCGGCGAAGGGCCACTGTACGGCCATGAGCGCGGCCAGGAAGATCGCCGGAATCGCGGCGGCGCGCAGCCACAGGCCCCAGCGTTGCCAGTACGGACGTGTCAGGTCCAGCAGAAAGGCGGGCACGATCACCAGGATCGGGAAGTCGGGCGGCACGAAGTGGGTGATGTTCTGGTAGACGGGTCCCAGCTTGGGTTCCGCCGGAAACAGCGGCAGAATCCAGACGTACAGCAGGTTCAGGACCGTGTAAATGCCGCACACCACCGTACCCGACCAGCGATAGTCGGACATGCGGTAAAGTCCAGCCAGGAAGAAACACGATCCCAGCGTCATGAGCATGTAGAACAAGGCGCTGTGCATGTAGTTCCGCAGCAGGAACTCCTGAAAAATACCGAACGAAGTCACCAGCAGAAACGTGTACGTGTACAGGAGCAGAGCCATCGCACCTCTGCGGCCGTGGCCGTGCAAGCGGTTGAGATGACCCATGATCAACAGCAGGGTGCCGACGCGAATCACCAGGATGCCGAAGATCAACAGCACGTGCGGAGGACTGAGCACCTTCACGTCCAGGCCGTAGGCATCGTGCCACCAGTTGTCGAAGGGCGCGGACGTGATCATGGCTACCCCGCCCCACGCCGCCACGAACGCGCCCAGCGGTCCACGGAAACCCCAGATGCGGACCGAACCGTCGGACGCGGCCGGCCGCCCGAACGTGCTGGACAGAATCAGGTAACCGCAGGAGATCCCCGCCAGGATTCCGCACAACTGAATCAGCATGTGCGGCGCGGTCCAGAACGTGTCGCGGCCGATACTCTTGTGCCAAGAGATATCCCAGATGCCGCCGACGGAGGCGGAGGTGATGGCGATCACGCAGGTCCAGATATACCAGGGGATGGCACCGGCATGCTCCGCCTTTGGCGGCGCCCAGGTCATCGTCGCGCTCTGAGCCATAGGTATCCTCCGAGTCTCTTATCAATTTAGCAGCTTGCCGTTGTGCGAGAATGCTCCGCATGAGTCCTCAGACCCGGATGGCCGCACGCACGGATTCGCCACCGCAGTGGGGCCTGATATCGCGAATCGCGTTTCGCCTCGGCGTTGTGTATTTCGGATTGTTCTGTCTGTTAACCCAGATCCTGCCCAGCCTGATCCCGATCAGCGATCTGGACATATCGGACCTGTCCACCTTGCCGCCGATGCGCCAGATCGTGTTCTGGACCGCGGCGCACGTGTTCCGCATCATGCAGGCGCTGGTCTACACCGGCAGCGGCAGCGGCGACAAGACCTTCGACTGGATCCTGGCGTTCTGCCTGCTTGTCATAGCCGCGGCGGCAACGGCCGCCTGGTCCGCCGCCGACCGTCATCGGCGCGGCTACCCGGTCCTGCACAAGTGGTTCCGCATCGCCATGCGGCTGGCTCTCGCCGGACAGATGTTTGTCTACGGGGCCGGCAAAGCGATTCCGGTCCAGATGCCCTTTCCTCGTCTCGCGACCTTGCTCCAGCCTTACGGCCATTTCTCACCCATGGGCGTGATCTGGTCGGCCACCGGCGCTTCTCCGGCCTACGAAATATTCGCCGGCTGCGCCGAAATCCTGGGCGGCCTTTTATTGATGATTCCGCGCACCGCCATGTTAGGCGCAGTCGTCTGTCTGGCGGACATGATTCAGGTGTTCACCCTGAACATGACATACGATGTCCCCGTCAAACTGTTCTCTTTTCATTTGATTCTGCTGTCTCTTTTCCTGCTGGCGCCGGACCTCCCGCAACTCGGAGACGTTTTTCTCAGGCGCAGCGCCGTGCGGCCATCCGGCGAACCGCTCCTGTTCCGGTCACGATGGGCGAATCGCACCGCGATCGCAGCACAGATCGTTTTCGGCCTTTTTCTGCTCGGCGCGGACTTGCGCGGCGCCTGGCACTCCTGGAATACCTATGGCGGCGGACGGCCGAAGCCGGCGCTGTACGGCATTTGGGATGTCGATCAGATGTGGGTCGACGGTCAACTGCGCCCGCCGCTGCTGACCGACGTCGATCGCTGGCGCCGTGTCATTTTCGACTCGGAAACTTACCTGGCGGTCGAGCGTCCGGACGACACCATCGCTTACTACGGCGCGTCGGCCGACAGTAACAGGAAGACAATCGCACTCACTAAGTTCTCGGACAAGAAATGGAAAGCGCTGCTTGGCTTTCATCGCGACCAGGACCGTTTAACATTGGAAGGCCCCATGGAGGGTCACCGGATTCAAATGCAGCTCCGGCTGGAAGACTCCCGGAAGTTTCTGCTGGCGACCCGCGGTTTTCACTGGATCCAGGAGTATCCCTTCAACCGGTAGAGGAGCCCGGTCCACCGCCTTCCCCCGATTTGTGCGGACTCTGCTAACGTCGAAATAGACAGATCATGAGGGCACATCGTTTTGCTTTGTTCCTGTTGCCACTGGTGCTGGCGGGGCAGAATCTTCAGGAATTCGAGAAAAAAGTAACAGAGTTCACACTCGCCAACGGCATGCACTTTATCGTCGCGGAGCGTCACGAGGCGCCCGTGGTGTCTTTCCACACCTATGTGAATGCCGGCTCGGTCGACGACCCATCCGGCGCCACCGGGATCGCACACATGTTCGAGCACATGGCGTTCAAGGGCACCGAGACCATCGGCAGCAAGAACTGGCCGGAGGAGAAGCGCGCCATCGCCGAGGTGGAAACCGTTTACGACCGGCTGGACGCCGAGCGCGACAAGGGCCCCGAGGCGGATCCCCAAAAGGTGGCCGGGCTCCGACAGGAGCTCAAGACCGCGGAGGCTAAGGCCAGTGCCCTGGTGGAACCCAATCTCTATCCGAGGATCATCGAGCAGAACGGCGGCGAGGGCATGAACGCGCAGACTTCCTGGGACTCGACCGAGTATTTCTACAGCCTGCCTTCCAATCGGCTGGAGTTATGGTTTCTGCTCGAATCGCAGCGTTTCCTTCAGCCGGTGTTCCGCGATTTCTACAAAGAACGCGACGTGGTGATGGAAGAATACCGCATGCGCGTCGAGTCCGAACCGCAGGGAAAGCTGCTGCAGTCCTTCCTGGCCACCGCCTTCGCCGCTTTTCCTTATCGCGTGATGGGAACCGGCTGGCCCAGCGATGTCGAGCACTTGCGCCGCGCGGATGCCTGGCGGTTCTTCCACGAGTATTACGTGCCCGCGAACATCACCATGGGGATTGTGGGGGATGTGAATCCGGCGGAGGCGCGCCGGCTGGCCGGGAAGTACTTCGGCCCCATGCCGGCGCAGCCGCGGCCGCCTTTGCTGCATACCAAGGAGCCTCCCCAGGATGGGCCCAAGCGCGTGGAAGTCGAGTCTCCCAGCCAGCCGCTGCTGATGGTGGGCTACAAACGTCCGGACGAGTACAGCAAAGAGGACCCGGTCTTCGATGTGATCAGCCACGTGTTGGCGAGCGGGCGCACCGGCTTGCTCTATAAGGAACTGGTGCGGGATAAGCAGATCGCACTGGAAGCAGAAGCCGACGACACGTTTCCGGGCGGCAAGTATCCGAACCTGTTTGTCTTCTTCGTGGCGCCCGCGGAAGGACACACGACCGCCGAGAACGAGAAGGCGCTGTTCGATCTCCTGGAAAAGTTCAAGGCCGAAAAGGTGGACGCCGCCACCCTCGCGCGCGTCAAGACCAAGACACGATCGAGTCTCATCCGCCGGCTGGATAGCAATCCGGGCCTGGCGTCTTTGCTGACCGAGTATTACGCCATCTACGGCGACTGGCGGAAGTTGTTCACATCCCTGGACGACATCGATCGCGTGACCGCCGACGACGTGCAGCGCGTCGCCAAAGAATGCTTCGTGCCGGAGAAACGCACGGCGGCGTACTTGATCGGAGGTGCGAAATGAGGACGGAATTCCGCGTGCGTGCGGCCTTGGCTCCCATCCTGGTGCTGTTCGCCGCCGGGCTGGGCGGCCAGACCGTAGGACCGGCCCAGATTCCGAACACTCCGCCGGCCTATCGCGATCTGCGGTTTCCGCCGCTCAAACGCATCCCCATTCCGGACGTAACCACGTACACGCTGTCCAACGGCATGAAGATCTACCTGCTCGAAGATCACGAACTGCCGATTGTGAGCGGAGCGGTGCGGGTTCGCACCGGCAACCTGTTCGAGCCCGCCGACAAGGTCGGCCTTGCGGGCGTGACCGGCACGGTGCTGCGGACCGGAGGCACCAAAACGAAAACCGGCGACCAGCTCGACGAAGAGCTGGAAAACGTGGCCGCGTCGGTCGAAAGCGACATTGGCGAGACCAGCGGCCTGGTTTCCTTCACCGCCTTGAAGGAGGATGCCGGCCTGGCTATGGGAGTCTTCCACGACATCCTCACCCAGCCGGAGTTCCGCCAGAACAAGATCGACCTGGCGTTGAACGAGTTGCGCAGCAGCGTTGCGCGGCGCAACGACGACGCGCACGGCGTGGCGTCCCGGGAATTCGCGGACATCGTCTACGGCAGAGACACTCCGTACGGCTGGGAGATGGAGTATGCGACCCTGAACAACATCCAGCGCGCCGACGTCATCGCGTTTTATAAGCGCTACTTCTTTCCGGCCAATATGCTGATGGCGGTATGGGGCGACTTCTCGATCCCGGAAATGAAAGCCAAGCTCGACAAGCTGTTCGGCGGCTGGCAGTACACGCAGCCGAAGGTGCCGCCATTTCCTCCCGTGCGGAAGAAAGCCGAGCCTGGAATTTTCCTGGCCCGCAAAGACGACGTCACCCAGACGTTCTTCGTCGAGGGACACCTGGGAGGTGAGTTGCGAGACAAGGATCTGCCTTCCCTCGAAGTGATGGCGGACATCCTGGGCGGCGGTTTTCAAAGCCGGCTGATGCAGCGCGTGCGCACGCAGTTAGGACTGGTTTACGATATCTCCGCCGACTGGGGCGCGGATTACGACCACCCCGGAGTGTTCGAAATCGCCGGCAGCACCAAATCCGCTTCTACCGCGGACACCTTGAAGGCGGTCCAGGAAGAAGTCACCAAGATCCGTGCTGCGGAAGTGAGTGAGGACGAATTAAACACAGCGCGCCAGTCGGCGCTGAACAGCCTGGTCTTCGCTTTCGATACCAAGGCCAAGACCCTGGCTCGGCTGCTGAACTATGAGTATTACGGCTACCCCAAGGACTTCATCGATATCTACCAGAAGGGCCTGGAAGCCGTCACGCGGGCGGATGTGCTGCGCGCCGCCCGCGAACGGGTCCATCCGGAAGATCTCACCATAGTCGCGGTGGGCCGCACCGCGGAGTTTCAGAAGTCTCTCGAAACGCTGGGACTGCCGATTTCGTCCCTGGATATAACCATCCCCGGACCGGAAGCCCAACCGCACGGCAAGCCAGCACCCGGCGGCGCGGCCGAGGCCAAACAACTCCTGGAGCGCGCGCAGGACGCCGCCGGCGGGGCGGCCAGGCTGGCGGCGGTCAAGGACATGGTGGAACTTTCGGAGATACATGCGGTGCAAGCGCCGGCCGGCGGCTCGATCATGAAACGGAAGGACCAGTGGATCGCGCCGTCATCCTTCCGGGAGGATGCGGAGCTGCCCTTCGGCACCGTGACAACCTATGGCGATGGCAAGAGCGGATGGATGGCAAGCCCGCAGGGCGATACCACGCTGCCGGCATCGCAATTGAAACCCGTGCAGCAGAAACTTCTGCGTCTGTACTTCCTCCTGCTGTTAAGCGATCGGTTGCCGGACCGCACCCTGACGCCGGCTGGCGATGATAAATTACGTATCGGGGACCAGTACGGTAATACGGTGCTTCTGTTCCTCGATCCGAAGACGGGCTTGCCCGCCAAACTGGAGTATCAGTCGATCAATATGAGCGGCCCGCCCTCCACCATCGACGAGATCTTTGATAGCTTCGAGGAAGTGGACGGCATCAAAATACCGAGCCGAATGACTCTGATGCGGGACGGGCAAAAGAGCGCGGACGTGATCGTGGAGTCAGTCAAACTCAACACTGGATTGAAAGCGGAGAGTCTGAGCAAAAAGAAATGAGAGTGATTTGTGTGGCGCTGCTGGCGGCCGCCGCCGGGTGGAGCGCGCAGGCGGAGACCAGTCAGCAGAAGGGGAAACGCATTGTTGACGATGCCCTGGCGGCGCTCGGCGGTCCGGCATTCCTGGCCATGCAGACGCGCGTGGAATCGGGCCGGATCTACGGCTTCTATCGTGAGGCTATAACCGGCTTGGGAGTTACGACTCTCTATACCAAGTACCTGCCGCATCCGGATAAGCCCGATCCGGACTTTCTGGGTGTGCGCGTGCGCGATGCCCGGGGCAAGAAGCAGGACGATGTATTGCTCTATGGGGCCGGCGACTGTTATGAAGTTACCTTCCGCGGCGCGCGCCCGCTGCCCGACAACACCGTCAAGCAGTTCCGCCTGGCAACCCGGCACAACATCTTTTACATCCTGCGCGAACGCTTGGCGGAGCCGGGATTGATCTTCGAGTGGCGCGAATCCGACTTCTTCGATAACCGTCCGGTTGAGATTGTGGACATAACCGACGCTACTAACCACACTGAAAGCGTCTATTTCGATCAATTGACAAAGCTGCCCGTGCGCCAGGTTTACAGCCGCCGTGACCCCATCGACAACGCCAGGCAGGAAGAGGTCAGTATTTTTGACAAGTTCCGGGACGTGGGCGGCGGTGTCATGTGGCCCTTTTCGATCCGGCGTGAGCGCAACGGCGAAAAGGTTTTCGAAATGTATTCGGAGAGCGTGGAGATCAATAAAGACCTGCCGGACAGCATGTTCGTCCTGCCGCCCCACCTGAAGATGCTGAAGAAGCAGAACTAGGGCTTCGCGTTTCCTCGCTCGCACGGCGGGTACGCTACAATATCGCGTTCGGAGGCAACGCTATGGAAGATGCCGTCATCCGCCCGACCCTGAAATTCATCAAGCTGGGCTATGCTGCGGTAGCGCTGGCGATCATCGTGGCCATCGTGCTCGCCAGCATGCTGCCCCAGGATGCCGTCCAGTACCGATGGTGGGTGATTGGACTGCCGTTCCTGCTGCTCATCTTGCCCATTCGCCGCCACGTACAGCGGCAGTTCACCAAGGCGACCATCACCGGCGACTGTCTGCGGTATCAGGTCGGGGCGCTGAGCCGGACTACGCGCAATATTTCATTGCCCAAGGTGCAGGATGCCCGCGTGGATCAATCCGTGACCCAGCGGATGTTCGGCGTGGGCAACCTGGCCATCGAGACCGCCGGCGAAGCCAGCCGCCTGACCCTGCGCAACGTCGACAATCCCCAGCAGGTGGCGGATGAGATCCTGGCCGCCTCGCACAATGCCCCGGGAGGCCAGCCCCGGTGAGCGGTCCGCTAGCCGGCAAGGTAGCCCTGATCACCGGTGCCAGCCGCGGCTTGGGCAAGGCCATGGCGCTGGCCCTGGCCGCCGAAGGCGCGCAGATCGCACTGGTTGCCCGCGACCGCGAAGCTTTGCAAAAGACCGCGGAAGCTGTGTGGCAGACCGGCGGCGGGGCTCAGGTATTCGTGGCTGACGTTACCGCCGAGTCACAGGTGTCCCGCCTGGAAAATGAAGTCCGCACGGCGTTCGGTCCAGTCGATATCCTGATCAACAACGCCGGCATCAATGTCCGCAAGCCGCTGGTGGAGTTCACGCTCGACGAATGGCGCCGCGTGGTGGACACCAGTCTGACCAGCACGTTCCTGATGTGCCGGGCGTTCGTGCCGCAGATGAAAGGCCGCGGCTACGGACGAATCATCAATCTGGCGTCCATCATGGCGCACGTGTCGATTCCCGGCCGTACCGCCTATTCGGCCAGCAAAAGCGCTCTGCTGGGGTTGACGCGCGCGCTGGCGCTGGAACTGGCTTCGGAGGCCATCACGGTCAACGCCATCAGCCCGGGGCCGTTCGCCACGGAGATGAATACGCCGCTCATCGAGAATCCCGAGCTGAACGCCCAATTCGTCGCCAAGATCCCGCTGGGCCGCTGGGGCCGCGTGGAAGAAGTCGGCCGGCTGGCCGTCTATCTCTGCTCTCCGGCCGCCGGCTTCATTACCGGCACCGACGTGCTGATCGACGGAGGTTGGTGCGCGGCGTAATCGAGATGCGGACCACATTTATGAGATTGTCATCCACCGTCTTCGCGGCGTCGCTCATCCTCCTGCTCTTAACCTCCTGCCACTCCGCCCATCGCGCCACCATCGCCGTTGTCCCCAAGGCCACCTCGCATCTGTTCTGGGTTTCCGTGCAAGCCGGAGCCATCGCCGCGGGGCGGGAACTGAACGTGGATGTGCTTTGGAATGGGCCGGCCACGGAGACCGACTATGCGCGTCAGGTCGAGATTGTGGACTCCATGATCGCCCGGCAGGTGGATGGCCTGGCTGTCGCCGCGCAGGATCGGACCACCCTGAACGGAGCCTTGGATCGCGCCGCGCAGGCGCATATCCCGGTAACTGTGTTCGATTCCGGCGTGGATTCGACTAACTATCTCACCTTCCTGGCCACTAATAACTACCAGGCGGGAGAGATGGCGGCGCGTAAGTTGGGCGCACTTTTGAAGGGCAAAGGCAAGATCGCCATGCTGATGCATGCGCCGGGCAGCAAATCCACCATGGATCGGGAAGCCGGTTTTGAAGAATGCCTCACCAAGAATTTTCCCGGTATCCACATCGTGGCCCGCCAATTCTCCATGTCGGATCGGGCCAAGGCGGTGGATGCGACCGAGAATTTCCTGACGGCGCAGCCGGATCTCGATGGTCTGTTCGCCTCCGCCGAGCCCGGTTCGGTGGGTGCGGCGCTGGCCCTGAAGTCACGCGGGGTCGCCGGCAAAGTGAAACTCGTGGCCTTCGATGCCAGCGACGAACTCGTGCAGGATCTTAGAGACGGCTCGATCGACGCGCTGGTGGCTCAGGATCCGTTCCGCATGGGATACGAAGCCGTGAAGACGCTGGTGAACAAACTGCACGGCATCGATCCGCCGAAAGAAATCGACCTCAGCGCCACCGTCGTAACGCGGGAAGATCTCGAAAAGCCGGCTATTAAGGCGCTTCTTTTCCCGGATGTCAAGAAGTACCTGAACTGAACCGCGCGGCTCTTGCGCCGCTGCTCTGCCCCGTCTCTCGCGTGATATGCTAAAGACTCCCGAATGGCGCAGACGAGGCCTCTCCCGCGCATTTGTATCGCGCTGGGTTTTCCGGATTTGGATCGACTTTTAGAGCACGCGCGGCGGGAAGCCGAAGCGGGCGAATCCTTCCTCGAATTCCGCCTGGATTACCTGCCGCATCCGGCGCGCGGCGCGGAGGCCATTCGCACATTCCTGGAAGAACATCCGGAATGCCTGGTGCTGGCCACCTGCCGCCGCCATCAGAACCGGGGCAAGTTCAACGGCAGTATCGAAGAAGAACTGCAGGTGCTGGACGCCGCTGTAAGCGCCGGCGCGCAAGCGGTCGACGTGGAGATCGAGAGCGCCGAACCCGCCGCCGCCCGGCTCGGTGTATTCCGGGGGCGGGCGCGGCTGATCATCTCCTATCACAACTACGAAGCTACCCCGCAACTCGATACCTTGCTCAACCGCATGACGCGCATCCCGGCCGATTGCTATAAGGTCGTCACCACGGCGCGCAAGCCCACCGATTACGGGCGCGTGCTGGCCCTGACCAAGAGCCATCCGCGCACACCGCTGGTCCTGCTGGCCATGGGCGAATTGGGATTTCCCAGCCGCGTGTTATCGCCGTTATTTGGGGGACTGTATACTTACGCCGCTCCCACCGCGTCGCAGGGTACCGCCGCCGGCCAGGTGTGCGCGCGCCAGTTGCGGCACCTTTTTCGCGTGGAGAAACTGTCGCGGACATGCAAGATCTATGGCGTCATTGCCGATCCCGTGCGCCACTCCATCTCTCCCGCGGTACACAATCGCGCCTTTCAATACCGGCGTATGGAGGCGGTCTATCTTCCATTCCTGGTTTCACCCGCACAGATGCGAGACTTCTTCGCGCTGGCGGAGCGTTTGCCCGTCGCCGGCTTCAGCGTGACCATCCCCCATAAACAGAAGATCCTGCGCTACCTGGACGTAGTCGATCCGCTGGCGCGGCGGATCGGCGCCGTGAACACCGTATGGCGCAAGGCGGGCAAATGGCGCGGCGCCAACACCGACGCGGCGGGTGTGACCGCTCCGCTGGCGCGCCAGGTGCGCCTGCACAACGCCTCCGTCCTGATAGTGGGAAACGGCGGGGCCGCCCGCAGCGCGGCGTGCGCCCTGTCCGATGCCGGCGCGCATATTTCGCTGGTGGGACGCAACGCGGACCGCGTGCGCGCCCTGGCCAAGATCTGTGGGGCCGAACCGCTGCTTACCGAACAACTCGACGGGCGGCATTTCGATGCCCTGGTGCATGCCACGCCCCTGGGCATGTTTCCGCATGTCGACGATTGCTTCTTTGCGGGGCGCATTCCCGCTGACGTAGTGCTGGATATGGTCTATAATCCGCTTGAGACCGTCCTGGTGCGACGCGCGCGCGAACAGGGCGCCATCGTGATTCCGGGCATGCAGATGTTCATCGAGCAGGCGGTGCGGCAGTTTGAACTGTGGACCGGCGAGCAGGCCCCGCGTCCGGTGATGGAAAAGGCGGCATTGGAGGCGCTTACCTGCGTCACATGAAAAACAAATTGACGCGCCGGCAACTCGCGAGTACGATGCTGGCCACCGTCGCGGCGGCACAGGCTCCTTCCGCGGCGCCGGCGAATCCGCAGGCCGAACTGGATGCCGCCCGCCAACAGAATCAGCGGACCGCTGAAACGCTCTCCAAAGTGGACACTCCCATATCGATGGAACCGGCGTTTCACTTCACCGCTTGAGGCATTATGGCGGAACCGGACAGCCGAATCTTCTTCGCCACGATCTCGGAATTGAGCGCCATGCTGCGGGCCAAGGAGACTTCCGCGGTGGACTTGGCGCGCGCGTTTGGCCGCCGCCTGGAAACGCTCGGTCCGCAGTACAATGCCCTGGCGCTGCCTCTCACGGAGCGCGCGATTCGGCAGGCCAAGGCCGTGGACGATGAAATCAAGCGCGGGCGGTTGCGCGGCCCCTTGCAAGGGGTGCCCTATGGCGCCAAGGACCTGCTCAGCGTAGCCGGCCAGATCACCACCTGGGGCGCGCGGCCGTATGCCGCTCAAGTCTTCGATTACGACGCCGCCGTGGTTCACAAACTGGAACACGTGGGATCGCCCCTGGTCGGCAAACTGGCGATGGTGGAACTGGCGGGCGGGCCGGGTTACCGCTATGCCGCGGCTTCGCTCACCGGGCCGGGACTGAACCCGTGGGACCGCGGCCGCTGGTCCGGCGGATCTTCCAGCGGCTCCGCGATTGCGGTGGCGGCGGGCCTGGTTCCCTTTGCCATTGGCTCGGAAACGTCCGGATCGATCCTTACGCCGGCGGCGTTTTGCGGAGTGACCGCGCTGCGTCCCACGTACGGCCTGGTTTCCCGTTATGGCGCGATGCCGCTATCGTGGACCTTGGACAAGCTGGGACCGTTCTGCCATTCCGCCGAAGATTGCGGCCTGGTGCTGGAAGAGATCGCGGGAGGCGACCGTCACGATCCGGGATCTTCCGGCAAGAGCTTCTACTACGCGCCGCAATACACGCGCAAGATGAGCGACCTGCGCATCGGCTTCGCACCTGCGGACTTCAGCGAGTGGCCCGCGGAAGCCGCACGTCCGGCCTTCTCGCAGGCCCTCGAAGCGGTGCGCGGTTTCGGCGCCAAAATGGTGGAGACCAGGCTGCCCGATTTCCCGTATGGCGCCATGATCGGTTCCATCATTGCCGCCGACGCGGCCTCCGTATTCGAGCCTCTCATCGCCAGCGGGAAGGTGGAGGAACTGGCGGACCAGAAGCAGATCGCGGGGTTGAAAGCCGGTCAGGAAATTCCGGCGCACGTTTATTTGAAAGCCATGCGCGTGCGCCGCGGGGCCCGCGACGCGATCTTCAAGCTGTTCGCGGATGTGGATCTGCTGTTGGCGCCCAGCCGCTTGGGTGTGGCGCCCAAAATCGACGAGCCGCTCGATCATCGCCCGGATCGCGCCGTCCCCAAGGAGGCCGGTCTCACGGCGCTGATTCCAGCGGGCAATCTGGCCGGCATGCCGGGGCTCGCGCTGCCCTGCGGTTTCGCGGACAATCTGCCCGTCGGAATCCAACTGGTGGGCCTGCCGTTCTCGGAGAATACACTGCTCGCCGTGGGCAAGGAATTTCAGAGCCGGACGGATTGGCACAAGCGCAGACCGCCGGGCCTGGGATGAGGCCCCAGACCGCGGGCGGAACTATGCCTGGTTGATGAGACTCGCCACGTATCCCGCGCCGAAACCGTTGTCGATATTCACCACGGCGACGTTGCTGGCACAACTGGTCAGCATTCCCAATAGCGCGGCCAGGCCGTGGAAGCTGGCGCCGTAGCCAATGCTGGTCGGGACCGCGATTACCGGGCATGACACCATGCCGCCCACCACGCTGGGCAGCGCGCCCTCCATGCCGGCACACACCACCACCACGCGCGCTTCCATCAGTTGGTCGCGATGGCTCATGAGCCGGTGAATGCCCGCCACTCCGACATCGTGGATGGCTTCCACGTGGTTGCCCATGACTTCGGCAGTCACTTGCGCTTCTTCGGCCACCGGTATATCGCTGGTGCCGGCGCACACGACGGCAATCGTGCCCTTTCCGCGAATGCTCCGGTCACGCCAGAAACGGATGGCGCTCGAAAGCGGGAAGTATTCGCCACAATCGAAACGCGCGGTGACGAGCGCGGCGGTCTCCGCATCGGCGCGCGTGATCAGGACGTTGCGGGCGTTCTCCAGCAGCGTGCCGGCGATAGCGATGATCTGTTCCGCCGTCTTACCCTTGCCGAAGATCACCTCGGGCATGCCGTGCCGCAGGGCGCGATGGTGGTCCACCTTGGCGAAGCCCAGGTCTTCGAACGGCATGTGGCGCAGGCGTTGCAGCGCCCCATCCACGTTCACCGCGCCCGCCTGCACCTGCTCGAACAACCGCCGGAGCTGATCCTCGTCCATATAGCCAGAATAACAGCCGGCCGAGTCAGCCGCGCCCGGCGTCCTCAGAACAGGAACTTCAGCCCAAGCTGCAGGATGCGGGGGTTGTGCGCCCCGGCCGCCCGCATGAAGTTGTTGTTTTCCCAGCAGTCGGAGTTCGAGGAGAAATCGAAACAACTGGTCCCGCTGTTTACCCCGCTCCACTGCGTGTGGTTGAAAACGTTGTAAGCCTCGGCGCGGAACTCCAGCGCGCGTGCTTCGTCAAACGCGAAGTGCTTGAACAGGCCCATGTCGAAGTTCGTCCGCCTGGGATTGTTCAGCGAATTGCGTCCCACCGTGCCGAAGCTCAGACCCTGGGGAGCCGTATATGCGGCCGGATTGAACAGCAGCGGCCCATAGACGCCGTCCGGGCTGTAGGACGGATTGGCGATCGCATGGGCGTTGCCCACCTGGTCGAGGAACGAGCCTAGCCCGGTACCGTTGCCGACGCCGGCGTTGAACAGTCCATCGACCACGCTGAACGGCGTGCCCGTCTGAAATGTAGTAATGCCTGAAATCTGCCAGCCGCCGAGAAACTTGTGGGCCGATCCGGGGTTTTTGAAAAACGGCAGATCGTAGACGTAGCCGACATTCAGCAAGTGGCGTTGATCGAAATTGGAGCTGGCGCGTGTCAGTCCCAGGTTATAGGCATCGACGAAGTTGCCGTCGTAACGATCCGAAGAGTCGTCCAGCGAATGGCTCCAGGTATAGGCTACGTCCAGGCTCAGGCGGCCGACGTGCCTGTGCGCCGACGCTTGTAATGCGTTGTAGATCGAGTTGGCCTGCGCCTCCAGGGACGTGATGGAGCCGTATCCCGGATAGGGGCGGTATAGGTCCGGATCGCCGCCGCAGGCCACTGCGAACTGATTGCCGGCCGCGCCGGTAGGCACCACACCATTCACTGTGCCGTTGTTGCAGTCGTCCTGGGTCATGGCCTGTCCCGGCGCATATGGATTCTGGGAGGGACTGATGGGATACAGTTGATTGATGTCCCGCTGCAGCGAGAGGTGCGTGCCTTTGCTGCCCACGTACGCCACACTGACCACAGTCCCATTGGAGACCTCGCGCTGGATATTGAGATTCCATTGCTGCATATACGGCCAGATCGCCCTGGTGGGAATCGCGTTCACGCCCAACGGGAACAGCACTCCGCCGCCGCCGATGCTGGTATAGCCGGAGACGTTGTACTGCTGGGAGCTCAGCACCAGCGGCGCGCTGCCTTCAAGTGATTCCGTGTTTCCTTCATTGCCGTTGGTGTGTTCGTAAAATATGCCATAACCGCCGCGAATCGACGTCTTGCTGTCGCCGAAGGGGTCAAAGGCGAAACCGACGCGCGGCGCCGGATTGAAAAGGTGACCGGTCATACAACCCGCCGGGACGCCATTCACGCCGCACTGCACCAGGCCGGTATACGGATTGCCGCTTCCGGGAATGAGAGCCCCGGTTTGTCCCGTCACCGACCCATCCACATCCAGAAGCGGCGCCGCGGAAGACTGGTAAGCGCCCGGCTCGAAATTGTACGCCTGATGATACTTCTCCCGATAAGTTCCAAACATGCTCAGCCGCATCCCTAAGTTGACGGTGAGCCGCTTGGTGACATGCCAATCATCCTGGAAGTAGGGTTCTACTATCTTGTACCGGTTGTAATATTTGGTCTTGAGGTTTGTTTGATAAAATGATGCGATCTGGCCGGTCAGCATATCCGCAAACGCGTTGCCGGTGGTAATCGACGTGTCTGTGTTGTCGAAGCTCAAAACCCCCTGAATGTACGGACTGTTCATCTCGTTCTTTTCGGCGGTCACTACATAAGCGCCGAAATAGAGATTGTGTCCGCCCACGATCTTAGTCAACTGGTCTTTGTAAGTGTAGGTCGGGTTGGCGTTATTCCAGGGGAAGTATCCCGTGTCCAGGCCAAAGCCTCCCGTATCGTAGTTGATCCCGCCCGAGACGCTGACGGTCGGCAGCAGGCCGCCAAACCCGTTATTGTACAGGCCGGTCATGGTCATGTCGGAAGGCCGCGCCACCGGACCCACGGCATCCAGGAAGATGTGATCCGTGGTGTAACTGAATGTAAATTCGTTCAGCAAGGTGGGCGAGACATTGGCCGTAAGATTCGCGACCAGGCTCACGCCGGGGCCCACAAAATTGGTCTGTACCGTGGGGAACGACGACCCCCAGCCCCAGGTAGGAGTGGGTTGCGTCTGGCTCCAGGAATCGTGAATATAGCGCACAAAGAGCCGCAGTTTATCCGTGAAGTTTTCATCCACCCGGAAAAGTTCCTGCCGCCAGTGCGTCGGCAGGGCCGGCGCCGAGCTATAGTAGTTATCCGGAAGGTTGGCCAGCGGCAGCAGCGGTAACAGGTTCTTGGCGTTGTTATCCACCGGAACCGTGTTATTTGCATAGTACGCTCCGGTCGCCGGATTCACCGGACAGTCCGGGAAGTTCCCGGTGTCGACTCCGGACCCCGGCGAGGGACAAACATCGGAGAAATTTCCCTGGCGCTCCTGCGCCGAAGGGACCTGTCCGGTGAATATGCCGCCGGGCACGATTTCCCGCCGGGCCTCTTCAGAGAAGAAAAAGAAGGTCTTGTCTTTGTTGGTGTTGTAATGTCCCGGTATATACACCGGGCCGCCGATGGTGCCGCCGAAGTCGTTTTTCTTATACTCGGGCACTAGCGGCGGAGTGTAGGAAAAGTAATTCCGCGCGTTGAAATCGTCGTTGCGGAGGAATTCGAATAAGTCGCCGTGGAAGTCCCTGGTGCCCGACTTGGTTACGGTCTCGACGGTCGCCGAACCGTTTCTGCCGTACTGGGCGCCGTAATTGGAGGTCATCACCTTTACCTCCGCGATGGCATCCACATTCGGGTAGACATTCAACGTATCGTTGCTGCCGTTGTCCATGTTGTCGCCGCCATCGATCTCCCAGTTGTTGTATTCGACGCGGCCGCCATTCACGGCGTAAGACACATTGCCGGCCACCCCGACCACGCCTTCGTCCTGCCCGGTTTGATTACTAACGCCGGGCACCAAGGTGACCAGTTGCGTGAAATTGCGGCCGTTCAGCACCAACTGGCTGATCTCTTTTTGCGTAACGACGCCGGAGATCTCCGAGGATTGGGTCTCCACCTGGGCGACAGCCGTGCCCTGGACACTGATTTCAGAGGTCACTTGCCCCACTTCCAGGTTGGCGTCGATACGCGCCTTCTGGCTGACTCGCAGCACCACATTGTCGGCCTCGTAACCCTTGAAGCCGGTGGCGCTGATCTTCAGGTTGTAAGATGCCGCGGGCAACCCGGCCACCAGGTAGTCTCCTTCGCCGTTGGTCTTGGTCTTGAATGTGACGCCGGTGGACACGTTGACGACCGAGACTTCGGCATCTGGAAGCACGGCGCCGGTGGCGTCCCGCACTGTTCCGGTTATGGAGGCGGTGTTCTGGGCGGAGAGCGGAATAGCGGCAACCAGGCAGACGGCGACGAGAATAACAGCGGCAAAACGAAGATGCATTCGTATCCTCCCTAATTTAAAAGCGAGCGTGAAATATTGTACTTCCAAGTAGCGTCCCCGGCAAGAGATGATCCAAGGAGACTCCTGGCTTGACAAATCCGGACCCCCGGCTGCAAAATTAGAGTACAGGCGAATAAAAGGCGAATATGGCGCCCTTGGCATTAGGCCGCGATTTTGCATTTCGAAGCCAAACCGCGGAACTCCGCCCGGCCGGTGTGGTGGAAATCGATGTCACCTTCGGAGGCCTTCCGCAGGGGTGTCTGACAGAGATATGCGGGCCGGCATCCTCCGGGCGCACCAGTTTGATGCTGGCGGCTATGGCGGCCGCCGGCGGCCGCGGGGATGTCTGTGCTCTGGTGGATGCCAGCGATGCCTTGGATCTGGCATCGGCGGCAGCCGTAGGTGTGCATTTGGACCGGCTCTTGTGGGTGCGTTGCGGCGGCAATGCCGAGCACGCGCTGAAAGCCGCGGATCTGCTGGTGCAGGGCGGCGGCTTCGGCCTGGTGGCGATGGATCTGGCCGATATACCGATAGCTGCCGCGCGGCGAATTTCGCTGACCTCCTGGTTCCGTCTGCGGCGGGCGGTGGAGCACACGCCTACGGCGTTGCTGGTGATCGGCCGGCAGCCGCTGGCCAAGACCTGCGCTTCGCTGGTGCTGGAACTGCGCCGGGAACGGGCAGACTGGTCCGGCGTGCCGGGTTGCTCGCGATTGCTGCGCGGCATCCGGGTGCGCACGGCACGGTGCAAGCCGGTACCCGCGAGAACAGCGTCATTTGAATCACGCTGGTGAGCCGTTATGTTCGCCGCCCTTCACACCGCGCCCGGCGAGGCCGGCAATCTGCTGCGGCTGGCGCAGGAGTTTTCGCCGCAGGTGGAGCAGACCGCCGCGGATACCGTGGCGCTGGACGTTGAGGGGCTGGAGCGTATTTACGGCCTGCCGCAACAGATCGCGGCGGCGCTGGCGCGGCGCGCGGCGGAGCGCGGATTGCAAGCCAGCGTGGCGGTCGCCGCCAACCTGGACGCCGCGGTACATGCGGCCTGCGGTTTTTCGGGCGTGAGCGTGATTCCCTACGGCGACGAGGCCAAGTTTCTGGGCCGTCTGCCGCTGACGCTTTTGAATCCTACACCGGAGATGCTGGAGACGTTGGAGCGCTGGGGCATCCGCCGTTTCCGCGATCTGGCGGCGCTGCCGGATTTGGGCCTGGCCGAGCGGCTGGGCCCGGAAGGTTTACGTCTACACAAACTGGCGCGCGGAGCCGGCGACCGTCCGCTGGCGCCCGTGGCGGAACCGGTGCATTTTGCGGAAGAAACGGAGCTGGAATATGCCATAGAACTCCTGGAGCCGCTGTTGTTCGTGCTGTCGCGTATGCTGCACAGCTTATGCGCGCGGCTGCTCTCATACGGCCTGGCCACCAACGAATTACGTCTGCGGCTGAAGCTCGAAAGAGGGGGCGAACACACACGCACATTGCACTTTCCGGTTCCCATGCGGGAGACCCAGGCATTTTTGAAACTGCTGCAGTTGGATCTGGGTTCGCATCCGCCGCCGGCGCCGGTGGTGCACGTATGCTTGGAAGCGGAACCGGTGAAGCCCCGGACCGCACAGAACGGCCTCTTCATCCCCCTGGCCCCGGAGCCGGAAAAACTGGAAATCACGCTGGCACGCCTGCGGTCCCTGGTGGGCGATCGGCATGTAGGTTCGCCGGAGTTGCTCGACACCTATCGCCCCGGAGCATTTGCGATGCGGAGCTATGGCGGAAGCTTTTCCGCCGCGCCGCCGCGCTGCCCTGCCGCCGCGTCTCTTAAACTCCGCGCCATGCGCCCACCCCGCGCGGCCAGCGTGCAGATGGTCTCCGGACAGCCGGTGCATGTTCAGGCGGATGGCGTCCGCGGACACGTGACGTCTACGGCAGGTCCCTGGCGCACTTCCGGCGATTGGTGGACCTCAGATCCGTGGGCGCGCGACGAATGGGACGTGGCCCTGAGCGACGGCGCGCTCTACCGGATCTACACCGAGCAGGGCCGCTGGTTCGTGGAAGGCAGTTATGACTGAGCCTTACGTCGAGCTGCACGCGCGCTCGGCCTTCAGCTTCCTGCAAGGCGCGTCCACGCCCGAAGACCTGGTGTCCGCCTGTAACGAGCTCGGCATTCCGGCGATGGCGCTGCTCGACCGCGATGGCATCTACGGCGCGCCGCGCTTCCACATGGCCGCGAAAAAGACCGGCATGCGCGCGCACATCGGCTCGGAAATCACCTGCACCAACGGCCAACGCTATCCGCTGCTGTGCGAGACCCGCGCGGGCTACCGCAATCTGTGCCGCCTGGTGACGCGTATGAAGCTCCGCGCCAAAAAAGGCGAAGGCGCAGCCACTCTGGAAGAGATCGCTGAGTTTTCGCCAGGGCTGATCTGCATCACCCCGGAGATCGACGAAGCGCTGGCCGGCATCTTCGGCCGGCATCGTCTTTATGCCGAATTGCAGCGCCACATGGACCGCCACGAGGAAGCCCGCAACCAGGCCGTGGTCGAAAAGGCGCGCCGCCTGAGTATTCCGCTGGTGGCCACCAACGGTGTCTGCTATGCGCAGGCCAGACAGCGCGAGGTGCTGGACGTGCTGACTTGCGTGCGCGAAAAGGTGACGCTCAAGACCGCCGGCCGGTTGCTGTCGCCGAACGCGGAGCGCTACCTGAAATCCGGCGCGGAGATGGCGCGGCTGTTCGCGGACCTTCCGGAAGCCATCGCGCATACCGGCGAGATCTCGTCGCGCCTGGAATTCACGCTGTCGGACCTGGGCTACGAATTCCCCCGGTATCCGGTGCCGGAGGGCGAAACCATGGCTTCGTTTCTGCGAAAGCGCGCGGATGAGGGCGCGCGGCGGCGCTACCGGCCCTATCACGACAAAGCCCGCCGGCAGATCGAGCGCGAGCTGGCCTTGATCGAGAAACTGGAGCTGGCCGGCTATTTCCTGATCGTGTGGGATATCGTGAATTTTTGCCGCGATCGCGGCATCCTGGCGCAAGGGCGCGGATCGGCGGCCAACAGCGCGGTCTGCTACGCGCTGGGGATCACCGCGGTGGACCCGGTGGGCATGGATCTGCTCTTCGAGCGCTTCCTTTCCGAGGAGCGCGGCGAGTGGCCGGATATCGACCTGGACCTGCCCAGCGGCGATCAGCGCGAGCGCGCCATACAGTACGTCTACGAGCGTTACGGCAAGCTGGGCGCGGCCATGACCGCCAACGTGATCACCTACCGCGGCCGCTCGGCGGCGCGCGAAGTGGGCAAGGCGCTGGGATTCGAAGTGACCTCGCTAGACAGGCTGTCCAGCCTGGTGCGGGCGTGGGAATGGAAGGACCCCAACGATACGCCCGAGCGGTATTTTCGCGATGCCGATCTGGACATATCCAATCCGCGCGTACGCAAGTTTCTGGAACTGTATCAATCCGTGCAGGATCTGCCGCGGCACCTGGGACAGCATTCCGGCGGCATGGTGATCTGCCAGGGACAGCTCGATTCCGTGGTGCCGCTGGAGCCGGCCACCATGCCCGGCCGCGTGGTGGTGCAGTGGGACAAGGAAGACTGTGCGGACTTGGGGCTAATCAAGGTAGACCTGCTGGGTCTGGGCATGCTGGCAGCCATCGAAGAGTGCCTGGTGCACATACGCGAATCCTATGGCCAGGAAGTGGACCTGGCGCACCTGCCGGCTGACGATCCGGCGGTGTATGGCGCACTGCAGAAGGCCGACACCATCGGCATGTTCCAGGTGGAGAGCCGCGCGCAAATGTCCTGCCTGCCGCGGCTCAAACCGGCGCGGTTCTACGACATCGTGGTGCAGGTGGCCATCATCCGGCCGGGGCCGATCGTGGGCAAGATGGTGCATCCGTATCTGCGGCGGCGGCAGGGCCGGGAGCGGGCCGACTGCCTGCATCCGTCCCTGGAGCCTGTGTTGCAGCGGACGCTGGGCGTGCCGCTGTTTCAGGAGCAGTTGCTGCGCATGGCCATGATCGTGGCGGGATTCACGGGCGGCCAGGCCGAGGAGCTGCGGCGCGCCATGGGCTTCAAGCGGTCCGAAAAACGCATGCGGGAGATCGAGGCCAAGCTGCGCGCGGGTATGGACCAGAACGGCATTCGCGGGGCGGTGCAGGATCAGATCGTGCTGTCGATCACTTCGTTCGCGCTCTACGGTTTTCCGGAATCGCACGCCGCCAGTTTCGCCATGATCGCCTATGCCAGCGCTTATTTAAAGTGTCACTATCTGGCGGCATTCACGGCGGCCCTCTTGAATAACCAGCCGATGGGCTTTTATCATCCGTCGATTCTGGTCAAGGACGCGCAGAGACATGGCCTGCGCGTGCTGCCGGTGGATGTGACGAAGTCAAAATGGCCTTGCACTATAGAGGTCGCCGGGACCCACTGTTTGCGCCTGGGCTTCGGTTATGTCCGCAGCCTGCGCCGGGAGGCTGCCGAAGCCATCGTGCGTGCCCGGGCCGAGCGGCCCTTCAGCAGCGTGGACGACCTGGCGCTCCGCGTTCCGGAACTGCGCAAGGACGAGATGAAAATGCTGGCCGAGGTCGGCGCGCTGAATCCGCTGGAACGGATTCACCGCCGCGATGCGCTGTGGATCGCCGAGCGCGCGGTGCGCCCGATCGGTCCGCTGCTGGATCGCCTGGAAGCGTTGGAGGGGGCTTCGCCGCTGGCGCGCATGACCCACGAAGAACGTCTCACCTCCGATTATCGAGGTACGGGCGTAACCATCGGACGGCATCCCATGGCCTATCGCCGCGCCGAAATGCAGGTGCTCGGCGTGACTCCGGCGGCGCACCTGGCACGGGTTCCAAGCGGACGGCTGGTGCGGATTGCGGGATCGGTCATCGTGCGGCAGCGGCCCGGCACCGCCAAGGGATTCGTGTTCCTGAGTATGGAGGACGAGACTGGCGTGATGAACGCCATCATCACCCCGTCCACTTATGAGCGATATAAGCTGGTCGTGGTGGGCGAGCCGTTCTTATTAATCGATGGCGTGCTGCAGAATCAGGATGGGGTCATTTCCGTGAAAGTCGGACGGGTGGAGGCGCTGCGGGCGGGCGCGGCAGCGGAGGCGCACAATTTTCATTAAGACTGCACACTCCGGCAAACCCGCCGCCCGCGGCGTGAATCCTATTTCACGTTGCCCGCCAGCGCCTGTTTGGCGAACTCGCCCGACGGCGTGAGCTTGTACTCCCAATTGCTGATGAGCGTGGGGCCCCACTCCGGGTCGAAGCACCAGGCGATCCAACTGATGCCTTTGCCTTCCAGGTACTTGATGATCGACGGACCATAGTCCCCGCTGAAGCCGCCGAATTCGGTGGCCACCACGGGATATTGAGCGGCGGCGAAGCCGAAGTCTTCTTCCCATTTGGGCTCCCAGGGACGCGGGCGCTTTTGGGCATAAGGATGCGTCACGTAACCGATGCCTTCCGCGTTGATCGGCGCCATGTGCAGCGGCGTCAGATCGTAGGCCCAGTCGAAACCCGCCACCAGGGGGATGGCGTGCGCGTTGTAGGCGCGGATGATGGCGATCATGTCCTCCTGCATTTTCTTCCACTCCATCCAGTCGACCGGCCCCAGTTGATTGCGGAAGGTAGTGGGTTCGTTAAACAATTCGAAAAAGGCGATGGTGTTGTGGCCGGCGTAATGGCGGGCCGCGGTGCGCCAGAAGTTGTACGTCTCCTGCTGCGAGGTATCGTACATCGGATCCTGAAACAGGCCCGTCGTGAGGTTGCCGATCGAATGCCAGTCGAGGTCGATGTACAGATCCAGGTCCGTACACCACTCCACGGCCTGATCCAGGAGCTTCAGATATTCGGCCGGCGTGCGTCCGCGCCACGCCACCGGATGCACGGGGATGCGCACGATGCGCGCGCCGAATTCCTTCACCTTGGCAAACAGTTCCCTATTCCAGTGGCCTTGGCTCTCGATCTTGTCGGGATCCGCGATCGAGACGCCGCGGAATAGGACGGTGTTGCCTTGCGGATCGACGAACTTGTTGCCCTTGACCGCGATCAGCGGCATCTTCCGGGCGTTGACGGTGTAAGGGCGTGCTCCAACGGGCCGCTCGTTCCACCATGTATGGGTTTGCCTGTCGGCGGTCTGCGCAGTCGCAGCCACGGCTGCGGCGACTGCCACTATCAGAAGCTTCATGGTACGTCTCGTGAAATAATGTAGCGCGGCTCACGTCAATCCGTGTTCGCGCCGCACGGGGTCCGCGACGGCTAAGTCCGGACTGGGATACCGCGCCCGGCGGGCCTGGCACGCGGCCGCACCGGGCAGAAGATGGTAATTCTCCAACGTCCGCCCGGCGATCAAAGCGTCTACGATTTCCATGCCCGACTGCGGGCCGGATCGACGAGCGAATCACGTTATGATAAACCCGTTCGCAAATCACTATGACCGAAGTGTTTCGCAAGCGGCTGGACGACTTGGTTCGCGCTCACGAACAGCTCGTCCAGCGACCGAATGAAGCGATCCCGGAGGCCAGCGGCTGGTTCCAGCGCTACCGCTATCCGGTGCTGACAGCCGCGCATGCGCCGCTGGCGTGGCGGTACGATTTCGACCCCGAGGCTAATCCGTTCCTGTTGGAACGGTCGGCGGTGAACGCCGTCTTCAACGTAGGCGCCATGGAGTGGAACGGCAAGGTCGTGCTGATGGCGCGGGTAGAGGGCGCCGACCGCAAATCGTTTTTCGCCGTGGCGGAAAGCGCGAATGGGGTGGACGGATTCCGGTTCTGGGAGTATCCGGTGGCGATGCCGGAGGGCACGGATCCGGAGACCAACGTTTACGACATGCGCCTGACCGCGCACCAGGACGGCTGGATCTACGGGCTGTTCTGCGCCGAGCGCAAAGATCCGGACGCGCCGCCGGGCGATCTGTCGTCGGCGGTGGCGCAGTGCGGCATCGCGCGCACGCACGACTTGAAAACGTGGGAGCGGCTGGACGATCTGCGCACGCCGTCGGCGCAGCAGCGCAATTGCGTCCTGCATCCGGAGTTTGTGGACGGCCGCTATGCGTTCTACACCCGCCCGCAGGACAGCTTCATCGAAGCCGGGCGCGGCGGCGGTATCGGCTGGGGCCTGGCCGCCGACATGGAACACGCCGTCATCGAGAACGAGAGCATCATCGAGCAGCGTGCCTACCACACCATCAACGAGGTGAAGAACGGCCTGGGACCGGCGCCGATCAAAACCGCCAGGGGCTGGCTGCACCTGGCGCACGGCGTGCGCAATACCGCGGCCGGTCTGCGCTACGTCTTATATTGCTTCCTCTGCGACCTGGCGAAGCCGTGGGAAGTGATCGCGCACCCGGGCGGGTACTTCCTGGCGCCGCAGGGCGAGGAGCGCGTGGGCGACGTCTCGAACGTGGCGTTCTCCAATGGCTGGGTGGCGCGCGGCGGCGAGGTGTTCATCTATTACGGCGCCTCCGACACGCGGACTTACGTGGCGGCCACCACCGTCGAACGCCTGCTCGACTATGTCCGGAACACCCCCTCCGATCCACTGCGCAGCGCGCTTTGCGTGCAGCAAAGGATCGCCCTGATCGACAAAAACCGCCAGCGGGCCGGGCGATGATCGCTGACAAAGAATGGGCCGAGCGGTTCCGGCGCGAACTGACCGGGAACATCCTGCCCTTCTGGATGCGCCATACCGTGGACCGGGAAAACGGCGGATTCTACGGCGAAGTCGATTGCGACCTGCGCGTGAATCGGCAGGCGCCCCGGGCGGCGGTCATCAACGCGCGTATCCTGTGGACATTCTCCGCCGCGGCACGCGTTCTGGGCGACGGCAAATACCGGGAGATCGCCGATTGGGCGTACGAGTATCTGGCCGATAAGTTCCGCGACCAGGGGTGCGGCGGCGTCTATTGGATGCTCGATTACCTTGGGCATCCTATCTCCGATCGCAAGCAGATCTACGCCCAGGCATTTGCCATTTACGGCCTGGCGGAATACTTTCGGGCGGCCGCGAGCGCGGAAGCCCTGGATTGGGCCAGGCGGATTTACGGCCTGATCGAAGAGAAAAGCCGCGATCCGGAACATGGCGGCTATGTGGAAGCCCGCGCCCGCGACTGGGGCGCACTCGAAGACCTGCGGCTGAGTGAGAAGGATCTGAACTGTCCTAAGTCGATGAACACCCACTTACATATCCTGGAGGCGTACACTAACCTGCTGGGTGTCTGGGACGATCCGGGTTTGCGGGCAAGCCTGCACGGGCTGCTGGCCAACACCATGGATCGTATCGTTGCGGGATCGCATTTTCAATTGTTCTTCGACATGCGGTGGAATTCGCTGTCCGATCACGTGTCGTTCGGGCACGATATCGAGGGCAGTTGGCTGATCCAGGAGGCCGCGGAGGCGCTGGGCGACGAGGCGTTGACCGGCCGGGCGCGCGCCCTGGCGGTGCGCATGGCGCGGGCCGCGATTGACGAAGGTCTGGATACGGACGGCAGCCTGTTCTACGAGGCATCCCACGGCCGGCTGGTCGATCCTAACAAGCACTGGTGGGCGCAGGCGGAGGCTGTCGTCGGATTCTATAATGCCTGGCAGGTTTCAGGCGATGAAAGCTTCCGCGCGGCGGCATGCAGGGCTTGGGAATACATCGAGAACAAGGTGGTCGACCGGCGGCACGGCGAATGGCACGCGAAGTTGAAGCCGGACGGGACGCCGTGGACGGCGGCCGAGGATGCAGATGCGTGCCTGGCAGGTGCATGGAAATGTCCGTATCACAATGCGCGGGTCTGTCTGGAAATGATGGCGCGGCTGCGTTCCTGACATGCGCACGCAGCATGCCGCGCGGCGGTATAATGCATGTCGTTATCCGGAGTCAGTCAGCGAATTCCTATGCAATACGGTTATTTTGACGATCAAAATCGGGAATATGTGATTACCCGGCCAGATACTCCCCTGCCATGGATTAACTATCTGGGATGCCAGGCTTACTTCGGCATTATTTCGAATACCGCGGGCGGTTACTCGTTCTATCGCGACGCGCGCATGCGGCGTATCACGCGGTATCGTTATAACAACGTTCCGTTCGACACAGGCGGACGTTATATCTACCTGCGCGACAATCAGAGCGGCGATTACTGGTCGCCCTCCTGGCAGCCGACGCACGGCGATCTGGAGCAGTACACCTGCCGGCACGGCATGGGTTACACCACCATCGGCTCCCGGCGGCGCGGGATTGCCGCCAGCACGCGGTACTTCGTGCCGCTCGGTGAGAATCTGGAAATCTGGCAACTGAAAGTTACCAACCAGCGGCTGGCGCCGGCGGCAATGTCGGTCTTCTCGGCGGTGGAGTTCTGTTTGTGGGATGCGCAGGACGATTCCACCAATTTTCAGCGCAACTTCAGCATCGGCGAGGTGGAGGTGGAAGACAACGTCATCTACCACAAGACCGAATACCGCGAGCGGCGCGACCATTTCGCCGCTTTCGCCTGCTCGGCGGAGCTGGCGGGATTCGACACCCAGCGGGACGCATTCCTCGGCAATGCGCGCGGATGGGACCGCCCGGCGGCAGTCGAACGCGGTGAATCGGGTGACTCGGTGGCGCATGGGTGGGCGCCCATCGGCGCGCATCACGTGCGGCTGATCCTGCAGCCGGGAGAAACACGCCAGATCGTTTTTGTTCTCAGCTACCACGAGAACCCGAAGGACGCCAAGTTCGATCCGCCGGAGTCGCAGACCGTCAATAAGACGACCGCTAAGCCTGTCATCACGCGGTACCTGGTTCCGGAGAACGTGGAAACGGCGTTCCAGAAGTTGCGCACTTACTGGGACGGTCTGCTGGATGTCTGCCAGGTGACCACGCCGGATATCCACACCGACCGCATGGTGAACGTCTGGAATGCCTATCAGTGCATGGCGACCTTCAATATGTCGCGCTCCGCCTCGTTCTACGAGTCCGGGATTGGCCGCGGGTTGGGTTTTCGCGATTCGAACCAGGACCTGCTGGGCTTCGTCCACATGGTGCCGGAGCGCGCCCGGGAACGCATCCTGGATCTGGCGGCCACGCAGCTTCCGAGCGGCGGCGCCTATCATCAGTATCAGCCGCTGACGAAGAAGGGTAACAATGATGTCGGCAGTAACTTCAATGACGATCCGCACTGGCTGATCCTGGGTGTGGCCGCCTACTTGAAAGAGACCGGCGATTGGAGCATTCTGAATGAGCCGGTGCAGTATGACAACCAGCCGGGCTCCGAGCAGCCGCTCTACGAACACTTGCAGCGCAGTTTCCGTTACACGCTGGAGCGGCTTGGGCCGCACGGTTTGCCGCTGATCGGCCGCGCGGACTGGAACGATTGTCTGAATCTGAATTGTTTCTCCGACACGCCGGGACAGTCGTTCCAAACCACCACCAACAAGGACGGCAAGGTAGCCGAGTCGATATTCATCGGCGGATTGTTCGTGCTGGCGGCCCAGGAACTGGCGGCCATCGCCCGGCACAGCGGGCATGCGGCGGAGGCGCCAGGCTACCTGGCGGAGGGCGCGCACATGGAGGAAACCGTCAGGAAGCATGGCTGGGATGGCGAATGGTTCCTGCGCGCCTACGACGATTTCGGCAACAAAGTAGGATCCAGAGAATGCGCCGAAGGCAAGATCTTCATCGAGCCACAGGGATTCTGCATCCTGGCCGGCATCGGGCTGGCTGACGGCCTGGCGCGGCGCGCGCTGGAATCCGTGCGGAAGCACCTGGCCACGCCGCACGGCATCGTGCTGCAGCAGCCGGCTTACTCGCGCTATTACCTCCACCTGGGGGAGATTTCGTCCTATCCGCCGGGCTACAAGGAGAATGCCGGGATCTTCTGCCACAATAATCCCTGGGTAATCATCGCCGAGGCTATGGCCGGCAACGGCGACGGCGCGCACGATTACTATTCGCGCATCAATCCGTCGGCGCGCGAGCCGATCAGCGACGTGCACCGCTGCGAGCCGTATGTATACGCGCAGATGATCGCCGGCCGCGATACGCCCACCCATGGCGAGGCCAAGAACTCGTGGCTCACCGGCACCGCGGCTTGGAACTATTACGCCATCACCCAGTGGATTCTGGGCATCCGGCCGGCCTACGACGGCCTGCAGATCGCGCCGGTGATTCCGGAACGATGGCCGGGTTTCCGCGCCGTCCGGCGGTTCCGCGGCGTCACCTATAACATCACGGTGCGGCGGGCCGGTCCGGGGAATACAGTGACATTGACGGCGGATGGCGCGCCGGTGGAGGGCGACGTGATTCCCGCCCCGGTGGATGGACATGCCGAAGTTGCGGTCGAAGCCGTATTGAGCTGAACCATGTACACTCCCGATCAGAATCGTTACGATCACATGCCATACCGCCGCTGCGGCGCGAGCGGCCTGCGTCTGCCGCCAATCTCCCTGGGCCTCTGGCACAACTTCGGCGGCGTGGATACCTTCGAAAACATGCGCGCCATGCTGTGCCGGGCATTCGATTTGGGCATCACGCATTTCGATCTGGCCAACAACTACGGTCCGCCGCCGGGCTCCGCCGAGGAGAACTTCGGCCGGGCCCTGCGCGCGGATCTGGGCGCCTGGCGCGACGAGTTGATCGTCTCCACCAAGGCGGGCTACCTGATGTGGCCGGGACCGTACGGCGAGTGGGGATCGCGCAAGTACCTGCTGGCGAGCCTGGACCAGAGCCTGCGCCGTATGGGCCTCGATTATGTCGATATCTTCTACTCGCACCGTCCGGACCCGGATACGCCGGTCGAGGAGACCATGTCGGCGCTCGACAGCGCGGTACGCGCGGGGAAGGCGCTGTATGCCGGCGTCTCGAATTACAGCCCGGAGCAGACTGCGCACGCGGTGGCTGCCCTGAAACAGTTGGGCACCCCCTGTCTGATCCACCAGATGAAGTACTCCATGTTCGTGCGTAACGCGGAGGCCGGACTTTTCCCGCAATTGGAGGCCTTGGGCGTGGGTGCCATCGCCTTCTCGCCGCTGGCGCAGGGTTTGCTGACGGACCGCTATCTGGGCGGCATCCCGGAAGGCTCGCGCGCCTCCAAGCCCGGCACGTTTCTGCACGCCGCCGACGTCACCGAAGCGCGGCTCCGGCAGGTGCGGGCGCTCGGCGAGATCGCCCGCCGGCGCGGCCAGAGCCTGGCCCAGTTGTCGCTGGCCTGGGTACTACGGCATGGGGTGATGGCCAGCGCGCTGGTGGGCGCCAGCCGCGTGGCGCAGATCGACCAGTGCGTGGGCGCCGTGGACAAGCTGGCGCTGGACGCCGGCGAATTACAGCAGATCGACCGCATCCTGGCGCCGGCGCCGTAGCGCTTCCGGGGGCCAAACGGTGGCCTCAGTCGTCATCGGTCACCGCCATGATCGTCAGCGGGGCGTTGCCCTCCAGGCGGTTGTTGACGAACAGAAACGCGAGGGCGCGCTCCTCGCGCGAGCGCCGGATCAGCACCCGCAGCGAATCGCGTACACCCGGATTCGGATCGCGGATCTCGCTGTAGGGCGAGAATCGCGCCACCGCCTCTTCGTAGGGCCGGCCTTGCCGCAGCAGCGCCCGGCACACCGTGAATCCCGCGGTCCGCGATCCGGGAACGGCCATCTGCTCGCGCAGCGGCGGCATGCGCGACCAGGCGTTGTACACGTGCGCCACGCCCCGCGCGCGCAGGCAGTCGAAATAGTCGGGCGCCAGGAATTCCGGGTTGCGCACCTCCACCGCGTAGCGGAAATGCGGCGGCAGCGCGGCCAGAAAGGGATCCAGGCACTTCAGGAAGCCGTCGAGGCCGGCGAGAGAGTGTTTGGCGATGGTGCCGAATTCGAAGATCAGCAGCGCGGTCTTCTGCCGGTGCGGCCAAAGCGGACGCAGAAACATCTCCTTCAACATCTCGGCGTTTAGAAACGATTCATTCTCCTGCCCGGCCTGCGGCCCGTAGCGCAGGTGCGACGGAAACACCTTGCAGGTGATCTGTTCCGGTACTTTAAAGGCAAACTGGAAACCGTCCGGCGTCAGCGCAAACAGCCGCGACCAGAATTCCGGCGTGGGGAACTGGTAGAAGGCGAAATCGCCGCACACGGTGGGGAAGGTCAGAGCGTATTCTTTGAGACAAGTCGATTCGAAGAGCTTGCGCGAGAACTTTCCGCGCGAAAGATAGTTGCTGCGCGAATAGATCTGCCCCAGCCAGCCTTCGTATTTCCAGGAGCTGCCGCCGATGAAGATGCCCTCGTCCGCCAGCCGCCGTAGCCGTTCCGCGAGCGTGTCGCGATCGAACGTGGAGGGCTCGTCAAACAGCGTGTCCAAGGCGCGCCCCCGTTTCCATACGGCTATAATAGCGTTAAGCCGGTGCCGGATCCCGAACAGAAAAGCGAAGACGAACCCATGCTGTATTGTCCGGTCTGCTCCACCCGCCTGTTGCAGCATAAATGCAAGCTGGTGTGCCCCCAGTGCGGATACTACCTGAGCTGTGCCGATTATTACTGAATCGTGATGAGTGAGATTTCCGATTTATTGGAGCGTTTCCGCCGCGGGCCCGAGTTGCTGGCCGTGGTTTTGACCGGTGTGTTTGGCGAGGAAGAGGACTTCGTACCCGCCCCCGGCAAGTGGAGCGTGCGCCAGATCATCGCCCATCTGGCCGACTCCGAAATGGTCTGCGCGCAACGCATCCGCCAGATCGCCGCGGAAGACAGTCCGACCCTCATGGCCTTCGACCAGGAAGCCTGGACCCGGAATCTGGACTACGCCTGGCGCAAACCCAAACAGTCGCTCGAAAGCTTCCGCCGGGTGCGGAGTGAGAATTACGAACTGCTCAAACGCTTGCCCGAGGCCGCTTATGCGCGCACCGGCAATCATAGCCAGCGCGGCCCCATCACGCTGCAGTTTCAGGTGGAATTGCTGGCGCAGCATGCCGAGGCGCACGCCCGCCAGATACAGGCGGTACGCGACGAATACCAGAAGGTGAAAGGCAAGAAATGATCCGCCGGTTCTGCATGACGGCGGCCGTGACGGCGGTTCTGCTCGCCAGCGTACCGGATGGGCGCCGCTGGTGGAGTCACGTGCAACAACTGGCCGACGACAAGCTGGAAGGGCGCGGTACCGGAACCGCCGGATATCGCAAAGCCGCCGCTTACGTGTCGGGAGAATTCGAGCGCGCCGGCCTGAAGCCCGCCGGCACGGACGGCTATTTCCAGCCCGTTCATTTTCATACCCGCCGCTTGAAAGAGAACGAGTCCAGTCTGGAACTGGAGCGCAATGGAGAGTCCGAGGAATTGGTCCTGGGTGAGGACGCCGTCATCAGTACCCGCATCGACCCGGCGCCTACCGTAGAAGCGCCGGTCGTGTTTGCCGGATACGCGCTTACGGTGCCCGAACTGCAATACGACGATCTGGCCGGCCTCGACCTGCGCGGCAAGATCGTGCTCTATCTCAGCGGCGGGCCATCCAACATTCCCGGCCCTCTGCGCTCGCATTATCAAACGGCCGCCGAACGCGGCAAGTTTCTGGCGCGCGCGGGGGTTACTGGAACTATCGTCATCCCGGATCCGCATCACATGGATCTGCCCTGGCAGCGGATCGCGCTCGGCAGCCGGCAGCCGTCGATGAGCCTGGCCGATCCCGCGCTGACTGACCAGCATGGCTTGAAGTTCGCCGCCACCGTCAATCCCGCCCAGGCCGAGAAGTGGTTCGCGGGCAGCGGGCACAGCTTCGACGATCTGTTGAAACTGGCCGACGCCGGCAAACCCTTGCCGCGTTTCCCGCTGCACGCCTCCATCCGCGCGTCGATTGCCGTCGAGCGCGGCGAGGCGGAGTCGCCGAATGTGGCCGCGATTCTGCCCGGCACGGATCCCGTCTTGAAGGACCAATATGTGTTGCTGACGGCGCACCTCGATCACCTCGGCATCGGCGAACCGATCAACGGCGACCGTATCTACAACGGCGCTATGGACAACGCTTCGGGGGTGGCTACTCTGCTGGATATCGCCGACTCGCTGAACCAGGCCAAGCCGAAACTGCGCCGGTCGCTCCTGTTTGTGGCCGTTACCGGAGAAGAGAAGGGCCTGCTCGGATCCCGGTATTTCGCCGCGCATCCCACGGTGAAGCCGGGCAGCATCGTGGCCGACCTCAATGTGGACATGTTCCTGCCGCTATTTCCACTGCACAGCGTGACGGTGTACGGCCTGAACGAATCCGACCTGGGTGAAGACGTGCGCGCCGTGGCCCGCGCCCGCGGCGTGCGCATCCAGGACGATCTGGAGCCGGAGCGCAATCTCTTCATTCGCAGCGATCAGTACAGCTTCATTCGCACGGGTATTCCTTCCCTGGCCCTGAAGGTCGGCTACGAGAAGGGATCGCCGGAGGAGAAGATCGCCAAGACGTGGCTGAAGGAACGCTACCATGCGCCGGCCGACGATCTCAAGCAGCCGGTGGACCTGGAATGCGCTGCGCGCTTCGACGACTTGGTGCGCGCGCTGGCGGAAAACGTCGCCGACCGTCCGGAACGGCCGCGCTGGAATCCGGCAAGCTTCTTCCGCCGCTTCGCCCAGTAGGCCGCCAGCCGCGGGACCTAATCCGGCTTAGCGAGTTCAAAGCGCAGGCAGGCTTTTCCCAGGTAGATCTCGTCGCCGTCGCGCAGGCGCTCCCCGCGCCGGTTGCCGGCGGGCACTTCGATGGATCGGCCCTCGCGGAAGACGCGCGTGCCATATTCGCTCTCGTCGTCGCAGATGCGGTACTCGCCCGCCGCGGCATCGAACCGCACGTGGGCGTGCCCCCGGGAGACCGTAGCGTTGGCCTCGTCGGCGCCCTCTTCAAAAACCACTTCGTTCCGCCGCACGACACGCTGCTGGCTGTCGGTCAGTTCCGGCATACGGCCGATGTTCGTACGCGCCTTGTCGATCGTATAACTCGCTTGCGCGGTGCTGCCCCGGACCGCCACCAGGCAGGCCCGCGCGGCGAGTCGCGCCGGCGGCGGCGGTTCAGACGGCGGTACCGGCTGCGCGGCAGCCGTTACCTCACGGATGGCGTACTCGATTTCGAACCCGCGCGCGCCCTCATCGGCAGTCGCCACGTCTACCGCGAATCCGTTCGGGATGGCGCATCCGGCGCCCTGCAACGCCTCCCGGATGTCGTTTTCCAGGCGGTGCTCTTGCGCGAACGCCGCTTGAAACAGCGCCCGGCGCTCCGGCTCCTGTGACACCAGCGTCACCTTCAGATAGTTGTACGGGAACAGGCGCTGCCCGCGCTGCACCACCTGTATCTTGCTCTCGATCTCCTCCAGGATGCCGCGATGCACCACCAGTAACTCGTCCGACTGAGCGGGTCCGAAGGCGCGTTCCGTCCACTTGCGGAACGTCCGCTCGATCGTCTTTTCCACCTCGGCAAAAAAACTCATTGGCTATTTCCCCGCTGAAATCAGTCCCAGGTTTTGCGCCGCGGCTACCAGGGCGGCCGCGGCGGGCGCGGCATACGTGCCGCCGTACTTGCCGTTTTCGATCAGCACCGCGAACGCGATGCGCTTGGGCCCCTGATACGGCGCAAAGCCGATGAACCAGGCATGCGACGGCGCGTCGGCCAGTTCCGCCGTGCCGGTCTTGCCGGCGATCGGCACCGGCGATGCGGCTGCCCGCTGCCCGGTCCCCTGGGTCACCACTTCGCGCATGTAACGGGCAATCGTGGCCGCCACGTCGGGACCGATTACCGGCTGCGGCGCCTGCGTCCGGTCGTTGCTCGAGTCGGCGATCCAGCGGCCCTGGGGCATCTGGCCGCCATCGGCAATGGTCGCCGCCACCCGCGCCATCTGGAACGGTGTCGCCACTACCTGCCCTTGCCCGTACGAAGACTGCGGCAGCGACTTCCGCAACTGGGGCGCGGTATCCGGCGACGCCATCGCGATACCCAGCAGTTTACCCGTGTCGAACAACGGCTGCGCCCCGACATTGTAAGTGCCTAACTGGGCGAAATACGCATTGCATGACACGATGACTGCGCGCTCCATGTCGAGGTTTCCGTGGGGCGTTTTGTCTTCTATGTCGTCGCGGATGGGACGGTTCGATCCGCGGATGTAGTTGCCCACGCGCCCGTCCGGCAGCCGTATGCACTCGTAAGTCTGCCTGGATAACTGCGGATCTTTGCGCAGGGCGGCCATGGCGGTCACGATCTTGAAGGTCGATCCGGGCGGATAAAGCCCGTAGCGCGCGCGATCGAGATAGGGATTGGCCGTGTCTTCGCCGGTCTCGGCGGGCGCTGCCGCGTCGCCCGGTCCGATGGGCGGCAGCGGATAACTGACCGCCGCCAGCAGATCGCCATTCGCCGGATCCAGCACCACCAGCGCGCCTTTGTCCTGGCCGGCCTTCTGCAAGGCATCTTTCAGAATCTGGCCGGCGCGCACCTGCAACCGCGCGTCGATCGACAGGCGCACATTGCGCGCCCGCTCGAGAATCCGCCGCACCGCCGGATTGTCCGGCTGGTTGCGATGGCGCAGCAGAGGCACCAGTTCCCGGAGGTCGTAACGCACGATGCGCTCCATCTTGCCGGTCTTCGGATTCTCCACATCCACCAACGTGGGCCGGTCGTCATAACCGCGCAGCCGGGTGGCCGAATCGCGCTCCACGAACGACGTATTGCTGGCGCCCCAGCGGATGCGGGTACGCAGGTCGCCGAGCAGGTGGAAGGTCAAACCTTCGAACGGATAGTGGCGGCTCTCCGTACGGGAACAGGCCTGGTCGATGTTCACCCCGAGCGGCTGGTATCGCGCGCGGTTCTTTTCCAGTTCGTCCCAATTGCTGGTGGCCAGCGGCAGTCCGTTGCGATCGTAGATGCTGCCCTTGGGAATATCGCGCGTGATCTCCTGGAAGCGCGGATTGTACTGGTAGCGCCGCGCCCCATCGGCCTGCACCACCAGCGTACCGGCGCCCATGATCGCGTCGCTGCGCAGCACTTGCACGTACGCCGCTTTGCCCGCCACCAGCAGCGCCAGCGCTCCCAGCGCCGCCCCGGCCGCTGTAACGGGAGCCCGGAACGGCAGATTGCGCTGCGCGCCGCCGCCATGGCTGGAGATGGACAGCAGCATGGCGAACATCAGGAAATTCGCCAGCATCGACGATCGTCCGTAACTGAGGAAAGGCGTCACCACTCCGGAAAGCGGCAACACACCCAGCGATCCGCCCGCGATCAGCAAAATCTGCAAGCCCATCGACACCGCGACGCCCGCCGCCAAAAAAAACTCGTAGTCGCTGCGCGCCCGCAGCGCGATGCGCGCCGCCCGGTACAGAATAAACGCATACAGGGCGAAGACCGCAACTACGCCGATGAAACCCCACTCCTCACCCAGGGCGGAGAGGATCAGGTCCGTATGGGCGGCGGGCACCAGCGCCGGATCGCCCAGCCCCGGCCCGGTTCCCCAGATGCCGCCGGTAGCGTAGGCCCACAGCGATTGCGCCAGTTGATCGCCGCCGTGGATGGCGTTGTTCCAGGGCGCGGCCCACATGGAGACGCGCTCGTAAACGGTGTGCGGCACACGCACCAGGTATCCGCCGACGAAGCCCGCCAGCAAAACCAGCAGGCCGGCCGCGGCCATCAGCGCCCCCTGGCGCGCAATCGAATAGAGCACCAGGAACAGGCAGGTGAACACCAGCGCCGGACCCATGTCTTTCTGCAGAAAGAAAAACAGCAGCGACAGCGCCACGCACCCAAACACCGGAATCGTATACTCGAGCGGCGGAACACCTCCCCAGCGTGTAAACCGCGCCAGCGACGGACGCTGCTCGCGCGCGTGCCGCAGAACGTCCCAACGTTGCGCAAAGTAACCGGCCAGGAACAGAATCAACAGGACGCGGATCAGTTCGACCGGCTGAAAGCCGAACAGGTTGACCTTGGCGTCGCTGGTGCCGGGCCCGTACCCGAACACGATCAGCAGCACCGACAGCGCGAAGCTGGCCAGCAGCGGCACGAAGCTCAGCTTGCCTAACAGGCGCTCGTAATCGACGGCGCTGGCGATCGCCAGCAACACGCATCCCGCCGCCACGCCCTGCGCAAAGTCCACGAAGAGCAGGCTGTCGCGCACCGGATCGCGCAGGCTGATCATGAGGATCAACCCGATTCCGGTGAGCATCAGCATCGACGGCAGCAGCACCTGATCGCCGGCAAACGCGCGCAGGCTCCACCACAGGCTCACAGCCCAGAACGCCGCGAAGAAAACCGCCACCCATAGCAGGAAGTCGCGCCGGAACTGCGCCGGCCGCCGCACCACGAACGATGGCTTCAATTCGCGGAACTGTTCGCCGGTCAACAGCGCGTGGCGTCCGCTGAAGGACTGCAGACCCCGCGTGGCCTGAATCTCGGCTTCGGAAACCCGCAACCGCGCCAGCGCGCCGGTGTTCGGCAGGCTGCCGGATGCGTCGTAGATGCGGCGCGCCACGTATTGCCGCTCCGCGGGTTCGGTGAAGATCTGGAGGAAGGGCAGCACGTCCTCGCGCGCACTGAGATCGTTCAGGTTGAGCAGTTGTTTGTTCGCCAGTCCGGAGTCGATTTCCGCGAAGCCGCGCGCCTTTGCCCGGTACACCAGGATGAAGCCGAAGGCCAGGATCAGGGTGGCGGCCAGCAGCCAAAAGGCTTCGTCGCGCCGCCAGGCGATGGCGCCGCGTTTGTGCCGCGTGGTTTCGGTTCTTTCCGCAGCCCTGCTGCGCGTTACCGCCATAGCTGGTCCAAATTCGATTCTAAGCTACCGGCGCGCGGTATTACAGTCGGATGCGAGAGGAACCCGAGGCGGCGCGTGTTATGGTCATTACTTCGAATCCGATTGGGGGCAGGGATTGATTGGCGCACTGGACATAGGCGGCACCAAGATCGCCGCCGGCGTGGTGGACCGGCAGGGCCGCATTCTCAGCCGTGCGGAAGCTCCCACCGCCTCGGAGCGGGGCTTTCCGGACGGCCTGGCGCGCATGATCGGCATGCTGCGCGAGGTGGCCGCGCGCGCCGGCGCGCAGCTCGAAGGTATCGGCATCGGCTGCACCGGTCCGGTCGACCCCTTCACCGGGGTTCTGGGCAGCGTCGATCTGCTGCCCGGTTGGCAGGGTGGCGCCATCGTGGACGGCTTGCAGCAGGCTTTCGGGGTTCCCACCGCTATTGAAAACGATGCGGACGCCGCGGGTCTGGCGGAAGCCGTGTGGGGCTCGGGCCGGGGCAAGCGGCGCTTCCTGTACGTCACCGTCGGCACCGGCATCGGCGTGGCGCTGATCATCGACGGCGTGCTGTATCGCGGGGTGGACGGCTTCCATCCGGAAGTCGGCCATCACGTGATCGACTACTCCGGCCCGCCTTGCTATTGCGGCGCGCGCGGCTGCTGGGAGGTGCTGGCCAGCGGACCGGCGATCGAAGCCTGGACCGGCGGCGGCCTGAGCCTGAAGCACATCTGCGCCATGGCCGAACAAGGGGATGCCAAAGCCCTGGCCGCCATGGACCGGCTGGGCTTCTATCTCGGCGTGGGCCTGGGCAACCTGGTCATCATGTTCTGCCCCGATATGATCGCGCTGGGCGGTGGCGTCATGGAAGCCAGCCGTCTGTTCCTGGAGCGCGCGCGGCAAGTCGTCCGGCGGCACTGCACTCTGGTCCCCTTCGAGAAGGCCAAACTGGCGGTCGCTTCTCTGGGCGCCGATACCGCGTTAGTCGGCGCGGCGCAGGTGTGGCATCACCGCTTCGGCCCGGAAAGGCACGGCCGTGCAATTTGAACCGTCGATGGTGGAAGGCAGCTACCTGCGCGACATCCTGGCGGAACCGGAAGCTATCGCCGAGACGGTGGCCGGATTAAACGGCGACTCCCCCCTGACCGGGGAACGCTTCGCGCGCGTGGTGCTGACGGGCATGGGCGCATCGTATCACGCGCTGCACCCCCTTCACCTGCAGCTCGTGGATCGTGGGTTTCACGCGGCCATGGTGGAAACGGCCGAGCTGATCCATTACCTGGCAGCCATGCTCTCGGCCGGCACGCTGGTCGTCGCGGTGTCGCAGTCGGGACGCAGCGTGGAGATCGTCCGGCTGCTGGATCTGGCGGTCGGCCGCGTGCGGATCATGGGTGTGACCAACACGCCGGACTCACCCCTGGCCGCCCGCAGCGACATGACCGTGCTGACGCACGCCGGAGAGGAATCGTCGGTCTCGTGCAAGACCTACGTGGCCATGCTGGCGGCGCTCGCCTGGCTGGGCGCCGCGACCGAGTTACAGGAAGCCGCGGCCGCCGCCAAAACGTACCTGGCGGACTGGGAAACCAAGGTGGCGGCATTGACGGATCTGCTGGCGGGGACCCGCACGCTGTTCGTCGTCGGACGCGGATCTTCCATGGCGGCTGCCGGCACCGGCGGCCTGATCCTCAAAGAGTCCGCGCATTTTCACGCCGAAGGCATGACCTGTTCCGCTTTCCGCCATGGGCCCTTCGAACTGACCGGCCCCGCCACAGCCGTGCTGATATTCGCGGGTGATCCGCGGACTCGAGCCTTGAATGCCAGTTTGGCCGCGGATGTGCGCAAAGCCGGCGGCCGCGCTTTTTGGATCGGCCCCGACTCCGAAATCGACGCCTTTCGCATCCCGGCCGCGCCGGACGCCGTGCGGCCGATTCTGGAGATTCTACCGGTGCAACTGGTATCCCTGGCGCTGGCCGCGCTGGCCGGCCATCAACCGGGCGATTTTAAACTGCTCACCAAGGTCACTACCATCGAATGAGCCCGCCAGCCACACCTGCCAGACGGCCATACCTCGTCGCAGTCGTGCTGGCGATCTTTTTCGTCATCGCCCTGTTGACTAATATTCTGGGTCCCATCATTCCGGATATTATCCACAGCTTCCATCTGAACCTTACCGCCGCCGGCTTTCTGCCCTTCGCCTTCTTCATCGCGTACGGTGTGGCGTCCATACCGGCCGGGATGCTGGTCGAATGGCTGGGTGAGAAGAAGGTGATTCTAGGCGGGTTCGGCCTGGCTTTCGCGGGCGCCCTGTTGTTCGCCTGCGTGCCGGCTTACCAGGTCGCCATCACTTCGCTGTTTCTGATCGGCGTAGGCATGGCCCTGCTGCAAGTGGCGATCAATCCGCTGCTGCGCGTAGCCGGCGGATCGGAGCACTTCGCCTTCAACGCCACGCTGTCGCAACTGGTGTTCGGCTGCGCCTCATTCATCAGCCCGCTGGTTTACTCCTATCTGGTCCGCAACCTGGAAAGCGGCGCGCGCGCCGGGCCGCTGATCGGCATCCTGTCGGCCGTGGTGCCGCGCGCCCTGGCATGGGTGTCGGTCTACTGGGTGCTGGCCGTGACATCCGTCCTGATGATCGGCGTGCTGGCGATGATCCGCTTTCCGCGCGTCGAGCGCCAGGCAGACGAAATAGCCGGAAGCTGGGCCACCCATCAAAAGGTGTTTCGCAATCCCGTGGTGCTGCTGTTCTTTCTGAGCACCTTCTTCTACGTCGGGGCGGAACAGGGCACCGCCAACTGGATGTCGCAGTTTCTGGCCACCTATCATCATCGCGACCCGCAGACCACCGGCGCGCTGGCGGTCTCCTGGTACTGGGGGCTGATGACGGCCGGCTGCGTAGCCGGCGCGCTGCTGATGAAACGCTTCGATTCGCGGCGGGTGTTGATCGGATTTTCCTGCGTGGCCCTCACCATGCTCACGGTGGCCATTTTCGGCACCGGGTCGCTGGCAGTGTGGGCCTTTCCGCTGGTGGGCTTGGGAGCCAGCGCCATGTGGCCGGCGGTCATTTCGCTGGGACTGAATTCCGTGAGCGAGCACCACGGCACGGTATCCGGAATCCTGTGCACCGGTATTGCCGGGGGCGCGGTAGTACCGCTGTCGATCGGTTACCTGAGCGATCACGTGGGCCTGCGGGGCGGCATCCTGCTGCTGTACCTGGCCTTCGGCTGGGTGCTGGGCATCGGCTTTTGGGCCAACCCGATCGTCGCGAATAAAACCACTTGATCTGTGATTCGAAGCCAACCGCGGACTATTCCACGCGCAGGCAGACCATGGGATCGACCGTGGCCGCGCGCCGCGCGGGTATCCAGGAGGCCAGCGCGGCGACCAGTGCCAGAAAGGCCACCACGCCGCCGTAGACCTCCGGGTCTGTCGCACTCACCATGACCAGGGTGGCGGAGGCGGTGCGCGCCATGCCTGCCGCCGCCAATACACCGATCGCCAGACCGATTGCCGCCAACGCCATGCCGCGACCGAGGGCCGTCAGGACCACGTCCGACGGCCGCGCGCCCAATGCGATGCGAATGCCGGTTTCATGCGCGCGCTGCATCACCGAGTAGGCCATCACGCTGTAGAGCCCGATGCCTGCCAGCAGCAACGCGATCACGCCCAGCGCACTCAACAGGCTGGCCGCCAGTTTCTGCCCGAACAGGGCGGCGCTGATATGTTCGCTCAGAGTTTCGCCGCCGAACATGCCGACGTTCGGATCGATGGCCGCCATAGTCTCCCGTACCAGGCCCACGCCGGCCGCGGGCGCGCCGGCCGTACGCAGGTAGAATTTAACGCCCATTTCCGGCCGGTAAATCTGGCGGATCGGTATATAGAAGTAAGGCCGCGGGCTCTCGGTAAACGAGAGATACTTGCCGTCCTTGGCCACGCCTACGATGGTGAACCATTTGCCCCAGCCCTTCACCTTCCGGCCGAGCGGATACTGGCCCGGCAGGAACCGCCGCACGAACTCCTGGGTGACGATCATGACCGGCAGCGATTTGTCGTCATCGTGGCCGGTGAAATCGCGGCCTTCCAGCAGCGGAATGCGCATCAGGCTGAAGTAGCCCGGCGCGACCATGTTGCGAAAGATCTTCATGTTCTCGCTGGGACGGGGCACGTAGCCTTCGATTTGCAGGTCCTCCCAGGAAGCGCCCACAAAGCCCAGGGGTATGGTGTCCGCGAACGTCACGGCCTCGACGCCGGGCTTGGACTCCAAATCCTGGCGCAACCGCCGGCAGAAGATCGTGGCTTGCTCCTGGTTGTAACCGGCCGAGGACAGATCCACTTCGGCCACCGCCACGTGACGCGGATCGAAACCGGGACTGATCGCCTTGGAAAGTTGAAAGCTCTTCATGAACAGGCCGGCGCCGGCCAGCGCCACCACGGCCAGCGCCACTTCCGCCACCACCAGCGCGCTGCGCAGTTGATGAGAACGCGCGCCGGAGGTGCCGCCGCGGCCGCCCTCTTTCAGGGCATCGTTCATCTTCAGCCGGGTGGCGTGCCATGCCGGGACCAGGCCCGCCAGCAACGCCACCGCCACCGCCAGCGCCTCGGTGAAGAGGAGCGCGCGCCATTCGAGCGGCGTCTGGCGCAGCGTAGGCATAGTGGTCGCGGGCAGCAGCCACCTCATGGAGACGCGCATCTGGTCGGCGAGGAGCAGTCCTATCAGCGATCCGCCGAGGGCCAGCAGCAGCGTCTCCATCATCAACTGCCGCACCAGCCGTCCGCGCGGCGCGCCCAGCGCCAGCCGCACGCTGAATTCCTTCACCCGCGTGGTGGCCCGCGCCAGCAGCAGGTTTGCCACGTTGGCGCAGGCGATCAACAGCACCACGCCGCAGATGCCCATCAGAATGCTCAACGGACCCAGCATGGTCTTCTGCGCGCCGAAGGCGGCTTTCCAGATGGGCACCACGGTCGCGCTGATGCCGCCGTTGGTATCGCCGTGCGATTCGGCCAGCCGCTGCGCCAGCGACTGCAATTCGGCGCTAGCCTGCGCCATCGTGACGCCGGGCTTGAGCCGCGCGAACCCCAAAAACATGCGGCATTTGCGATCCTGCAGCAGGTAGCCGGAACCGGTCATCTCCCCGAAGCTCATGGCCGGCAGCCAGAAATCGAACTGTAAGCTGGTCATGGATCCGCCGAACTTCTCCGCCGCCACGCCGATGATGGTGACCGGATGGCGGTTGATACGCAGAGTCTGGCCCAGCACCCCGGGGTCACCGTGAAAGCGGTGTTGCCAGTATGGATAGCTGAGGACGGCCACCAGGTGTCCGCCCGGCGCGTCGTCCCGTTCGGCGCCCGCAAAGAAGCGGCCGAGCGCGGGACGGACCCGCATCACGTCGAAAAAATTCCCCGCCACCAGTTCGCCCCACAGCCGCTCCGCGTGCACGCCCTCGCCGACGTTAAAGGCGCGCGGCTGCGACAGGGTCATCTCCAATAGCCGGCTGTTATCCCGCAGGTCGCGGTAGTCCGGGTAGGACGTCGTCAGGTGCTCGCCGGAGGGGGCCACCGTTTCGAGCGACACCAGGCGATGGGCCGCGCCCACGCCCGGGTACGGGTGCAGCAGAACGCTGTCAATCCAACTGAAGACCGTGGTGTTGGCGGCGATGCCCACCGCCATGGTCAGGACCGCGACCGCGGTGAATCCCGGGTTCTTTCGCAAGGTTCGCTGCCCGTATCGAAGGTCTTTCCATAGGTTGGCCATGCGCGTTCCTCGGCCCGATACGGGCAAGTTTACGGCCATCGGCCACGACCGGCATGTAGCCTGGAATGATTATTATTTCGAGGTCAGGTTGTCCGCTTATGGGAAAGCCGGGTACACAGCCGGACAGTCTACGACGCGGCGTGAGCCTGCTGGAGACGGCCACCCCGGCGCCACATCGCCCCTGCCAGGAATGCCACGCGCAGGACTTCGTCGCGATCGAACGGTTGCGCCAGCACGTCGTATCCGCCCAGGTTCAAAACCTCGGCCCAGAGACGTTCATCGGCGAGCCGCGAGGTGACGATCAGGTTGGGCGCATCCGCGCGGCGCTCGAAACCCGCCAGCACCGACCGCCAGTCGCCGTCTTCCATGGCGCCGGCGCAGATGCATACGCCAAAGCCCTGTTCATCCAGGGCTTGGACAGCTTCGCGGCAAGAAGAGACGTCTCGAACTTCCCACTCCGGGGATGCGAAGAAGCCGCTCAGGAGATCCCGATCTCCGGCCCCGAAGCCCATCAGCAGAATCGAAATCACACCCCGCACCCCCTCTTCACCAGACATGTTGTGATTCGAGATCCTAGTTGCAAAGTGTTTGCAACATTCTCAGCAAATTTCTTCGGCCCGCGGCGGGCGTTTACCGCTTTCTAATGTGTATTAGAATCAGCCTGAGGACTGGCATGAAATTCTTGGTAGTCGTAGTGGCTGCGCTGACCTTGGTCTCCTGCAGCCGGGATCCGAATATCGCCAAGAAGCGTTATCTGGAGAACGGGAATAAGTACTTCGCCAAGGGGAAATACCGGGAGGCGTCGATCATGTATCGCAACGCCTTGCAGAAGGACCAGCGATTCGGGATGGCCTACTACAAGCTGGCGCAGACGGATCTCAAACTGGGCCGCATTTCGAATGCCCTGGGCGAGTTGCGGCGGGCCATCGAGCTGATCCCCAAGAACCAGCAGGAACACACCGACTCGGAAATCAAGCTGGCTGAGATTTACCTGGCCTTTACCCGCGAGACGCAATATTTGACGGAAGTGGAGAACATCACCAGGGAGCTGCTGCAGCGCGACCCGAACTCCTACGACGGGCACCGGCTGACGGCCGATTTGAATTTTGTGCGCGCCCAGGCCAGCTTCCACGCGGGACAACCTGCAGAGACTCAGCAGATGCTCGATACGGCCATCGCCGAGTACCGCAAGGCCGCGGCCATCAAGCCGCCCACTCCCGCGCTCAAGATGCAGTTGGCGCGTACCCTGGCGGCCAGCCGCCAGTTCCCGGAGTCGGAGCAGCTTTATAAGCAGTTGATCGACCAGGACAAGACATTCGTCCAGGCGTACACGGAACTGTACAGCGTGTACGTAGTACAGAACAAGCTGGCGGATGCGGAGCAGGTTCTCAAGCTGGGCGCGGCTAATAATCCCAAGCAAGTGAACTTTCTGGTCACGTTGGCCGGCTACTATTCCAGCCTGAAGCGCCACGATGATATGGTCGCAGTGCTCGATCAGATCAAGACCCACGCCAAGGACTTTCCGCGGGCCTACCTGGTGGTCGGCGATTTCTACTTCCGCAACGCGGACCTGCCGGAAGCGCTGAAGCAATATCGGGAGGGCATGGCCGCCGATCCGAAGCAGAAGTCCACCTACCAGAAGCGCATGATCGAAGTGCTCATGCGCCAGAATCGGCGGACCGAGGCTGCCGATATCAACGCCGCCATCCTGAAAGACAACCCCAAGGACTCGGATGCTCGCGGCTTGCAGGCCTCCCTGCTGCTCGACCGCGGCGACATTCAAAAGGCGATTTCCGAATTGCAGGCGGTGGTCAATGCGGCGCCCGATAACTTCGTGGCGCACTACAACCTGGGCCGCGCGCATGTCGCGCGAGGCGAGTGGGAGCAGGCCCGCCAGCAGTTTTCGCAGGCCATCCAGCAGAGGCCCGACTACCTGCCTGCGCATCTGGCGCTGGCGCAACTGCAAGTCATGCGCTCGGAATACGATGCCGCCCTGAAGTCGGTGGCGCAGATCCTGACCATCGACCGCAAAAACGGTCCGGCGCGCATGATCGAGGCCGCCGCTTTGCTCGGCCAGAAACGATACACCGAAGCCCGAGAGTTGCTGGAAGCCATCAAAAAGACCAATCCGAATGTGCCCGATGTGGACTTTTCCATGGGTATGGTGGCCTTGAAAGAGGGCAAGCTGACGGACGCCGAACAGATATTCCGGCGGGCATATGCAGCCAACCCCAAGGATACGCGCGGGCTGGTGGGGCTGATCGAAACGCTGGCCACCGAGAACCATTACGATCAGGCCATACAGTTCCTGCAAGGCGAAATCAGCCGTAATCCCACGCGGCAGGACCTGCAAATGGCATTGGGCAACGTGGCGGTGCGGGCGGGCAACTTCGACCTGGCGGCGCACGAGTTTCAGACCGTGCTGGGAGAGTTGGACAAGAATGCCAAGGCCCGCGGTGAGGTCTACTTCCGCCTGGGCGTTGTGATGCGGAAGAAGGGCGACATGAACGGCGCCATCCTGGCGCTCAGCAAGGCCAAGGAGGTCATGCCCGAAAACTCCATGGTGATCGAGGAGCTGGCGCTGGCCCTACAAGGCGCCAACCGCATGCCGGAAGCCCGCCAGACCTATGAGCAGGCGGTCAAATTGGACCCGCAAAACGGCTTCGCGTTGAATAACCTGGCGTTCCTGATGGCCGAAACCACGGGTGGAGACCTGGACGAAGCCCTCACCTACGCCCAGCGGGCCAAGATGGCGCTGCCCAACATGAACGAAGTCTCCGACACCATGGGCTGGATTTATCTGAAGAAGAACATGACCGACAACGCCCTGGATATCTTCCAGCACCTGATCGACAAGGCCCCTGGCAACTCCACTTTCCGTTATCACCTGGGCATGGCTTTCGCCCAGAAGGGCGACAAGCCGCGCGCCATCAAAGAACTCCAGCAGGCTCTCCGCAGCGCGCCGGCCAAAGACGAAGAGAACAAGATCCGCGATCTCCTCAACAAGCTGCAACAATAAAACGGACCGCCGGCCTATAGCCGCCCCATATCGACCATAGCCCGCCGGCTGGCCCACTCCGCCCCGACTTCGGTGATGACGATCCGGTCACGATCGTCGATGAACTGGCGTAGCAGATTCTTCAGCTCCGCAGCCGTGTACGTGCTGCGCAGGGCCCACTGGTTGTCGAGCACCTGTTTGGCGTCGAGCGTCCGCAGGCGCTCCCGCAACGAGCGGTAGTCGCCCGACTGGAAGAGATTACACGTTACCAGGTAAAGCTTCAGAGCCATTGCAGGGCCATTATATGTCAATAGCGAATAAAAAGCGAACATATGGTGGCCGGAATCCACCACGGGCGGTTGAGGACCACCGGGATTGCACGTTATTTGGCTCTTTATTTTCAATCATCCAGAGTGGTACGCGGCTTGCATAAAGTCAATCCGACGCCGCGCAATGAAGCGGCTCGAAGGAGGAGTGATGAAGACCAGATTATTGGCTGTTCTTTTATTGGCGGGCAGTTCCCTCTTGGCGGCGCCGCGGGTGTTCGTGGGGGTCGGCTTTGGCGGAGTCCGCGTCGGCGTGGGCCCGGCTCCGGTATACGCCTATGCGCCGCCTCCGGCGGCCGTGGTGGCCTACGGGCCGCGCGTGGTGCGCCCCGGGTACACCTGGGTCGGCGGTTACTGGTATCCGGTGGGAGCGCGCTGGGCCTGGCGCGCCGGTTACTGGGCACGACCGCCCTATGCACGCGCCTATTGGGTAGCGCCACGCTGGTACGGACACCGGTGGTATCGCGGCTACTGGCGCCGGTAGTTTGCGTACAAATGCGGGGCCGGGCAACGGTCCGGCCCCCATGCGGCGGCCTGCCCCCGGAGTACAATGGCGGCAGGCACGCAGATGAAGGCAACTCAACTGCTCCACAACCTGGGCCAGAGTCTCTGGCTCGACTACATCACCCGCGACCTGCTGGATAGTGGAACGCTGGCACGCTATATCAGCGAGCTGTCGGTCACCGGTCTGACTTCCAATCCGACCATCTTCGACCACGCCATCAAGGGCAGCGCCGCATACGATGCCGCCATCCGTGAACAGGTGAATCAGGCGAACACCGGCGAGGCGCTGTTCTTCGCATTGGCCCTCCAGGATCTCACGCGGGCAGCCGCCTTATTCCGGACCGTTCACGAACAGACGGACGGCGTCGATGGCTGGGTCTCGCTGGAGGTCTCGCCTCTGCTGGCGCACGATACCGCGGCCACGCTGGCCGCGGCGCGGGATCTCCACCGGCGCGCGGGGCGGCCGAATTTGTTCATCAAGATTCCGGGAACGCCGGAGGGGCTGCCGGCGATCGAAGAGGCGATCTTCGCGGGCGTCCCCATAAACGTGACTTTGCTGTTTTCGCGCGAACACTACCTGGCGGCAGCCGAGGCGTATCTGCGCGGTATCGAACGGCGTATCGAGGCCGGGCTCAGCCCCCGTGTCGCCTCTGTCGCGTCGCTGTTTATCAGCCGCTGGGACGTCGCGGTCAAGGACCAGACGCCCGAACCGTTGCGCGATCAGCTCGGCATCGCCATCGCCCAGCGAACTTACAAGGCATATCGCACGCTGTTAGCCTCGCCGCGTTGGCAACGTGTGTTCAATCAAGGCGCGCGGCCGCAGCGGCTGCTCTGGGCCAGCACCGGGACCAAGGATCCGCGGTCGTCGGACGTTCTTTACGTCAAGTCGCTGGCCGCGCCGTTTACCGTGAACACGATGCCTGAAAACACCCTGAATGCCTTGGCCGATCACGGCGTGCTGGGTAGCATTCTACCGGCCGATGGCGGCGAGTGCGAGCAGACCCTGGCGCGATTCGCCGCGTCCGGCATTGACGTCGACGCGTTGGCATCGCGGCTTCAAGAGGAGGGCGCACAGTCTTTCGTCCAGTCGTGGAACGACCTCATGGCCGTGATCGCGTCGAAATCGGCCACCCTCGCCACCCGGGCGGCGCATTAAACCGCAAATAGAGAGGATCGGAAGATGGCAGGCATATCGACATTCGCCGGTGCGGTGGTCCCGCTCACGGAACGGAAAGCGTGGAAAGCGCTGCAGAACCACTACCGCCAGATTCGCGACACGCATCTGCGAGACCTTTTCGCGGCCGACCCTGCGCGGGGCGAGCGCCTGACCGCCGAGGCGCCGGGATTGTTTCTGGACTACTCGAAGAACCGCATCACCGACGAGACGATCCAACTGCTGGTGCAACTGGCCGAAGAGTCGGGCCTGCGGGAGCGCATTGACGCCATGTTCCGCGGCGAGAAGATCAATGTCACGGAGAAGCGGGCGGTGCTGCACGTGGCGCTGCGCGCGCCCAAAGACGCCGCTATCGAGGTGGACGGCGAGAACGTGGTGCCGCACGTCCACGCCGTGATCGACAAGATGGCGGCGTTCTCGAATCGTATCCGCGGCGGCGAGTGGAAAGGCAGCACGGGCAAGCGCATTCGCAATGTGGTCAACGTGGGTATCGGCGGGTCCGACCTCGGTCCGGTGATGGCTTACGAAGCGCTGCGCCATTACAGCGACCGCGCGCTGGCGTTTCATTTCGTCTCCAACGTGGACGGCACGGACTTTGCCGAAGCCGTGCAAGACATCGATCCCGCCGAGACGCTGTTTATTGTCTCGTCCAAGACTTTTACCACGCTCGAAACCATGACCAACGCGCATTCCGCGCGTGCCTGGCTGCTGGCCGGCCTGGGCGGCAACGAAAGCGCGGTGGCGCATCATTTCGTGGCCGTCTCGACTAACACGGCCGAAGTGGCCCGATTCGGCATCGACCCCGCCAACATGTTCGGCTTCTGGGACTGGGTGGGCGGCCGCTATTCCATGGACTCGGCTATCGGTCTTTCCACCATGTTGGCCGTCGGACCGGATCATTTCCGCGCCATGCTGGACGGGTTCCATCAAATCGACGAGCATTTCCGCTCCGCGCCGTTTGCCCGAAACCTGCCGGTGCTGATGGGACTGCTGGGGATCTGGTATACGGATTTCTTCGGCGCCCAGACGGTGGCCGTCCTGCCTTATGAACAATACCTGAAGCGCTTTCCGGCGTACTTGCAGCAATTGACCATGGAAAGCAACGGCAAGCATGTCACTTTGAACGGCGACTCCGTTGCCTACGCCACCGGTCCGGTCTATTGGGGCGAGCCGGGCACCAACGGGCAGCATTCCTTCTATCAACTGATCCACCAGGGGACCAATCTCATTCCCTGCGATTTCATCGCCTTCGCGCAAACTCTCAATCCGCTGGGCCGGCATCATGACATGCTGATGGCAAATGTCTTCGCCCAGGCCGAGGCGCTGGCGTTCGGCAAAACGTCCGCGCAGGTCAAGGCCGAGGGAACGCCGGACTGGCTGGCGCCGCATCGCGTGTTCGAAGGCAATCGCCCGTCAAACACCATCCTGGCCGAGCGCCTGACTCCGGAGACGCTCGGCAAGCTGGTCGCCTTGTATGAGCACAGTGTCTTCACCCAAGGTACGATCTGGCAGATCAACTCCTTCGACCAATGGGGCGTGGAGCTGGGCAAAGTGCTGGCTCAGCGTATGATTCCGGAATTGGAGAACCGTTCGGATTTGCCCCTGAGCCATGACAGTTCGACGAACAGCCTCATCCGGCGCTATCGGAAAATGAAGCAGTGATCCCTGTCCTGGGGAGTGGAGCCGGGAGCGGGGATCGAACCCGCGACCTCAAGATTACAAATCTAGCGCTCTGCCAGCTGAGCTATCCCGGCGCACTTCCCGATTATCGCATTTGACACTGGCATCCGCAGGCGCTCGGCACCAGCGGTGGCGGTCACGCCGCGGCGGCGCCTTACGCGGACCGGCTGCGGTACGCATGGTTGGCTGCCGCGATGACCTGCTTCAGCGGTACACCGCGTTCGTGGGCGATGCGGCGGCAGTCTTCGTACTCCGGCGCATACGTACCTTCGCCGGAGACCTTCACGCGCACCTTTCCATGCGGCGTCTCGACTTCCACCCAGTGCCGCACCTGCACGCGGCGTTCGGCGGCGGATATGCGCAACCCGAGTGTGGATGTCTCGGCAAACATGGTCTGCGCCAACGCTTCCCGGTCTTCCGGCCGGGCCAACACCCGTAGGAGCGTGCCGGGCCGGCCCTTCTTCATCAGGATCGGCTGCAAGGTCACGTCCAGCGCGCCCTGCTCCAGCAACCGCTCCGCGGCATAGGCCAGAATCTGCGGGCTCAGATCGTCGATGTTCGCTTCGAGCACGGCAATCGCGGCAGCCTCCGCCGCGCCGGACTCCTCACCCAAAATGACGCGCAGCACATTGGCCCGATCCGGGAAATCGTGCCCGCCCGCGCCGTAGCCGGCGGCTGCGATCCGCAGCGGCGGCAGGCCGCCGAATTCGCGCGCCAGGGTGATGGCAAGGGCGGCGCCGGTCGGCGTGGTCAGTTCCACGGGCGGTCCCGCGGCATAGACCGGCTTGCCTCGCAGCAAAGCGGCGGTCGCGGGCGCGGGGACGGGCAAGATGCCATGTTCCGTCTTCGCAGTTCCGCTGCCGACATTCAAAGGCGACGACACGATCGTGCGGACACCGAGCAGTTCAAACGCGACACAGGCGCCCACGATGTCCGCGATAGAATCGGCCGCGCCCACCTCGTGAAAATGCACACGCTCCACCGGGATCTGGTGTACCGCGGCTTCCGCTTCCCCCAGCCGCTCGAAGACCGCCGCGGCGTTCTGCCTGGCGCGCTCCGGCAGTGCGGCGCCCTGGATCATGTTCAGGATGTGCGGCAAATGCCGGTGCGTCCGCGTTTCCTGGACCGTGACATGAAACTTGGTGGCGGCGATGCCGCAGCGCTTCACGCGTTCAAAGGACAGTTGGGCTCCAGTCCCGAGCGAATCCAGCGCGCGGATGATGGCGGCCTGATCCGCGCCGGCATCGGCCAGCGCGCCGACCAGCATGTCGCCGCTGATCCCCGAAAAAGCATCCAGATAGCAGAGTAAGGGCACGGGTCTATTGTATGTGGTGGTGTGTCGGCGCCGCGCGGCTGCGGCGCCGCGAAATGAATGCCGAGCCGCCCGAAAAACACCCGCCCGCGTCCGTTACAATAGCAGTTAATGCTCAGAATGCTGTTGTGTTTCACCTCGCTGGCCGGGGCGCTTTTCGCCGCACCCGCAAAGCCCGATAAGCCCGTTGAGAAGGCGCCCGAGAAGAAGTCGGCCTTTGACAAACCTACGCTCGAAGCCTATGTGCGCCACCTCAACGTTTGGGGTCCGCAAATCAATGTGGCGATCGGCGATCCGAAGCCCTCGGACATGCCTGGATTCCTCAAGGTGGTGGTGCATGCCTCCGCCGGGCAAGCCGCCGCGGACTTCGACTATTATGTGTCCAAAGACGGCCAGAAAGTGGTGCAGGGCAACTTGTACGACATCAGCCAGAACCCTTTCAAACCCGAGTTGGACAAGCTTCGGACGGACCTGCAGCCCAGCTTCGGCACCCCTGGCGCGCCCGTGGTGCTGGTGGAGTTCAGCGATTTCGAATGTCCGGTCTGCAAGGAGGAAGCCAAGGTGCTCCGGGACAACCTGTTGAGCGCCTATCCGACGCAGGTCCGCTTCTACTTCGAGGAATTCCCCATCGATCAGCTCCATCCCTGGGCGCGCGCGGCGGCCATCGCCGGGCGCTGCATCTTCCGCCAGAACGCCAACGCTTTCTGGCAATATCACGACTGGATCTTCGCCCACCAGGACGAAATCAAGCCGGACAATCTGAAGGACAAGGTGCTGGAGTTTGCCAAGGATAAGCAGTTGGACCTGCTGCAGCTCGCCCGTTGCATGGACAATCGGGAGACCGAAGCGGAAGTGAACAAGGCCCAGGCCATGGGCCGGGAGGTCGGCGTCGGCGCCACTCCGACGTTGTTCATCAACGGCCGCAAGGTGGAGGGACGCCGCGATTGGAATACGCTGCGCAGCATCATCGACTACGAGATCGACTACCAGAAAGTCGCGCACAATGCCGGTGAAAACTGCGGCTGCGAAGTCACGCTCCCGGCGCCCAAACTGAATTAATCTCGTGCCTAAAACTACCGATCGTCTTCCCCGCCTGCTTTTGCTGGTGCTCGGCACTGCCGGCCTGCAGTTCGGAGCTACCGCCAGCATCGATCCGAATCGCTATCTGGACGATGTCAAATTCCTGGCCTCGCCGAGCCTGAAGGGGCGCGGCACCGGAACCCCCGAATTGGAGAAGGCGGCCGCCTTCATCGCCGATAAATTCCGCTCCTTTGGGTTGCAGCCTGTCGACGGCAAAAGCTACTACCAGGCGTTCAGCGTAACCACCAATGCCAGGCTGGGCCCGGACAACCGTTTTGTTTACCATGCCGGCGACACCCGGGTAAAACTCAAGTTCCCCGAGGATTTCGCACCCCTCAATTTCTCGGCGCGCGAAGCCATGCGCGGCGCGGTGGTCTTCGCCGGCTACGGCATTACGGCTCCCGAGTACAACTACGACGACTACAAAGGCATCGACGCCGCCGGCAAAATCGTGCTGATCCTGCGCCACGAGCCGCAGGAGTACGACGAGAAGAGCGTATTCGACGGCAGGGTCTACACCCAGCACGCGCAGCTCTGGAGCAAGGCCACCAACGCCAAGATGCACGGCGCGGTCGGCGTCATCATCGTGAACGATCGCGCCGCCCATGCCGGCGAGGAAGATACGCTGGACAAGTTCGCCGGCGCGGCCGGCCCTGGCGACGCCGGGATTCCTGTCCTCGAGATGCGGTACGAAATCGCCGAGCGCTGGTTCGGCATCGCCGGAAAGAACCCGGACGAGATCCAGAAAAGCATCGACCAGGACCTGCGCCCGCGCTCCTTCGCGTTTCCCGATTCGTTGCGCGTGGACGCGAACCTGGACGTGGAACGGGTGGTGAAAACGGTCCACAACGTGGCGGGTTACCTGCCGGGCACCTCGGATGAATACATCGTGATCGGCGCGCATTACGATCATCTGGGCCTGGGCGAGCAGTTCTCTCTGGCACCTTCGCTGGCGGGCACGGTGCATCCGGGCGCGGACGACAACGCCTCCGGCACCGCGGGGGTGATCGAGCTGGCGCGCTGGTTCGTCACGCAGCCCAAACAGAAACGCGGCATCTTGTTTCTGACGTTCGCGGGCGAGGAGCTGGGACTGCTGGGCTCCAGTTTCTACGTCAACCATCCGGAGCTGCCCCTCGGCAACGACGTGGCCATGATCAACATGGATATGATCGGGCGGGTCCGCGAAGGCAAGTTGTATATCGGCGGCGTGGGCACCGGTTCGACGTTCAGGAAGTTCATGGAAGAGGATGCGCCAAGGTACAAGCTGCACATCGACTACTCGGAGACCGGCTACGGTTCCAGCGACCATACTTCGTTCACCGCCAAGCAGGTGCCGGTCCTGTTCTTCTTCTCCGGCCTGCACGCGGACTATCACAAACCCAGCGATACCTGGGACAAGATCGATGCGCCGGATGCCGCCACGGTCCTGCAACTGGTGGCGGATGTCAGCCAGAATCTGGTCGACGCAGCCGACCGGCCGCTGTTCGTGCGCGTGAAGGAACCTGAACACGCCGGCGACGTGGCGGGATCCGGCGGCCACTCGGGCTACGGCCCGGATTTCGGCAGCATCCCCGACTTCGGCGAAGGCGTGAAAGGAGTGAAGTTCGCCGATATCCGCGAAGGCTCGCCGGCGGCCAAGGCCGGACTGAAGCCCGGCGATGTCCTGGTGGAATTCGACGGCAAACCCATCCAGAACCTGTACGACTTCACGTACGCCCTGCGCGCCCGGAAGCCCGGCGACGAGGTCCTGGTGAAGGTAATGCGGGGCAGCGAGATGGTCGAAGCCAAGGTTCTGCTCACCAAGCGGAAATAGTTTATGAGCCACAAGACGTGCCGGGCGGCTGTCATGCTGGCCCTGGCGGCCGCGGCTGCGTTGGCCCAGCCGGTAGTGTTCGACCGCGACGGCGCCGCCATCGCCTTCGAGCCCTATGCGCCGAACATCATTCGTGTCACGCTGAGCCTGATTGAGGATCAGGCCACCGCCCCGCCCGGTTACGGATTCGTGGCGCACGCCAATGCGCAAGGCTGGACCCGGCAAGGCGATCTGTACCGATCCGCGCGCCTGGCGGTCCGGCTGGAGCCGAATCGCGCAGCCAGGCGGTTGCCGACGCAGCTCGACATCGCGAAGTTCTTCAATGGCTCGACACCTGCCGCGCATATCGTCGTGGCCACGCCCGGCGGAAAAACACTCGTGGATATGACGGACTGGTCCATGTCCGTGCCCAACTACAAGGACGGCAACGCGGGCATTCTGCACGACCGGCGCGATGCGGACGCCGCCTTCTACCAGGTAGGTGCCACCTTCGTCTCGCCGGCGGACGAGCATTACTACGGACTGGGCCAGAACCAGGAGGGTTTCCTCGACCATCGCGGCCACACCGTCGATTGCCGGCACAATTACACGGCGCCCGGCGGTCCCAGTGTCTGCGTGCCGTTCGTGGTGACCAACCGCGGCTACGGCTTGATCTGGGACAATCCTTCGCGCACCGTAATCGAGCCGGGCTTCAACGAGCAGACTCGCTGGACCTCGGACGTGGGCGACCGCGTGTCCTACTTCGTGATCGCGGGCGATACCACCGACGAGATCTACGCCGGATACCGCCTGCTCACCGGCGCCACGCCGATGTTGCCGAAAGCGGCCTACGGCTACATCCAATGCAAGCAGCGCTACAGTTCGCAGGACGAGGTGCTGGCGGTGGCCAATGGCTATCGCGAGCGGCACCTGCCCGCAGACGTGATGGTGGTCGACTGGTTCTACTGGACCAAGATGGGCCAGATCGACATGGATCCGGCGAAATGGCCCGATCCCGCGGGCATGAACCGGCGGCTTCACGAGCTGGGCTTCCACACCATGATCAGCGTGTGGCCGCGCTTTGTGCCCGGCACGCGCTACTACGACATGCTGCTGAAGAAGGGTTGGTTCGAACATCTCGCGGACGGCACGCCCACCAACGGGCTGCCCTACGATCGCGCGGGTTCGGACATCGACACCACCAACCCCGAAGCGGCGCGCTGGTATTGGGACACCATACGCGACAACATCCTGAGCCTGGGCTTCGACGCGCTGTGGATGGACGAGACCGAGCCGGATCTGCCGCCCAACGGGAGCTACTTTTCCATCGGGCCGGGCACGCGCTATTTCAACGTCTACCCGTTGTTCCACACCTCCGCGATTTACGATGGCTTCCGCCGCGACCGCCGGCAACGGGCGCTGATCCTGTCGCGCGATGCGTACCTGGGAGCGCAGCGTAACGGAACCATCTTCTGGTCATCGGACATCTATCCCACCTGGGACACCCTGCGGCGGCAGATTCCCACCGGCCTCGACTTCGCGGCGTCCGGGTTCGCGTATTGGACCAACGACATCGGCGGCTGGCAGTATCTGCCGGCGGAACATCACCCGGCGCATCCGCCGCTGCTCGATCCGAAAGACGCGCGCGACAATGTCGGCGGCTACGACGACTATCCCGAGCTGTACGCGCGCTGGTTTGAATATGCCACGTTCCTGCCGGTGTTCCGCGCGCACGGCAGCCGCAGGTACAACGAGATCTGGTCGTTCGGCAAAGCCGCCGAACCGGTGCTGGAGAAGTATCTGAAGCTGCGGTACGAGCTGATGCCGTACATCTACTCGCTGGGGTATCGGGCGCACCAGACCGGCGCGCCGTTCATGCGGGCGCTGTTTATGGATTTCCCGAACGATCCGCGCGTGGCCGACATTCGGGATGAGTACATGTTCGGCCCGGCGTTTCTGGTCGCGCCCGTGACCGAACAGGGCGCCACCACCCGGACCGTGTATCTGCCGGCCGGCGCGGACTGGTACAACTACTGGACCAATGAACGCGCGCGCGGCGGGCAGGCGATCGTAGTGCCAGCCCCCATCGACCGGCTGCCGCTGTTCGTGCGCGCGGGATCCATCGTGCCCCTGGGCGAGCCGGCGCTGAGCACGAATGAAAAGCAGAAGCTGGCGCGGCTGCGCGTGTATGCGGGCGCGGACGCGGACTTCACCCTGTACGACGATGACGGCCAGACGTACGCCTACGAGAGCGGCGCGGCCACCGTCACGCACCTGCATTGGGACGATAGCGCACACCGCATCAGCCCCGATTCGGATACGGCGCTGGTGGAAGTAATCGGCCGGACTCAGTAACGAATAGAACCGCGGTTTCAGGCACGCTATTTGCTTAGTCAGTGACAGGGGCAGAATCATGAAAACCGTGTTACTGATTACGTTGGCTGCCGTCGTATTGCTCGTGCCATCCGCAATCGCCAGCGATCATTACGCATTGAACGGAACCTGGGTGCTGGTGCCGGACCGCTGCGATTTTGCCGGGCAGCCTCCGCTACAGGGGGGAACCGTGACGCTCTGGTATCGCCAGCACAATATTACCGTCTCGCGCACGTTTGACCTCCCTGGCGCCGGGGGCGCCATGGAATACACATTCGGCATCGATGGGCCTTCCGGGTCCACGATCCACAACGGTAAGGAGGTCAAATCGAAGGCCAGGTGGGAGGGACATGCGCTGGTCGTCACCACCACCGAGGACCGGATCCCCACCGTGGAACGGTTCCGCATGGGCGCGGACGGCATGTTGATCCTGACCGTGACCCGTCCGGACCGGCCGCCGATGACGCTGGTATTCGAGCGCCGGTAGCCCTGGCGATTAGAGAATCTCGCGCAGCAGCGGGATGCGCCGGAACACCGCCGCACTGAGGGCGAACGTCGCGCCCGCCGCCATCAGGGTGAGAATCGCGAATTTCGCCACCGGAGGCCCGGCCCAGGTGTGCAGCCAGCGTGCGCCCAAAATGACGATCGGCGGATGGAAGACGTAGACGCTGAATGCGTTATCGGAAAGAAATTTCCGCCAGCTCCCCTGGGTCTTAAGCCGGTCCCGGTAGATCACGATAAGCCCGAACGATATCGTTACGCAGGTAAACGATTCCCAGAGGCAGAAGGCCGCGCTTTGCCAGTGCCAGCCGCCCGAGAACGCGCTGAAGTCGCCGTGGAGTCCGCCGCCCACCGCCGGCATGGCGGCCCAGAGGATCAAGCCTGCCGGCAGACCCACCTGCAGCCAGCGCACGCCGGATCGCCGCGGCAACTTCTCCAGCCAGGCGTTCCGCGCCGATAGGATGCCGGCGCCAAACAGAAGTGTATATTGCGGAAAGTCCCCGAGGTGCATATTGAGCACCGACCCGGGACGGAAGCCGCGCACCGTGAAACTGAACGCCGCCATACCAAGGGCAAAAACGGCGAGGCCCGCGGTTCGCGGAACGGCGCGGCTCGGGGAGCCGGCAGAACGCCTCGCGGCGTGGACCGCTGCGTATGCCACGCAGAAAATCAGCAGCGCCAGGCAGAACCACAGGGGGCCGTTTTCCTGTAAGAACTGCCCGTTGCGGATATGCTTGATCCATTCGTTCGCCATCGAGGTCGGCTGCGTGGATGTCCAGGAGTGAGCCACGTAATACTCCGTCACCGGGCCTAGAACGAACATGTAAAACAGCACCGGCAAGCCCAGCCGCCGGGCCCGATCGCGCAAGAAGCGCGCCGTACCCTTCCGGTCCAGGGCCGCGGGAACGAAGCAGCCCGCGACAAAGAACAGCAAGCCCATGAAGAACGACTGCAGGTAAGTTTGCCAGGCGGCGAAGAAAGTCAGGGCCGCGGGCGTGAGCGGGGTCCGGTCCGTGAAGTACCAGTTGCCGAGCGGGCTGTAAGTGTCCGCCGCATGCATACTGATGACCAGCACGATTATGCTCCAGCGGAGATTGTCGATGTACAGCAGCCGGGAGGCGGGCCGGCTCAGCGCCGCACCAGATATACGGCCACCTCCGCGCGCAGGTTGGGGCGCGCTTCGATACGCTGCTGGCCGGCCAGGAAGAAACGCCGCTCCACCACGACTCCTTCCAGCCGCGCCAGTTGTTCGAAGTCATGCACCGTCAGGAAATGAATGTTGGGCGAATCGTACCATTCATACGGAAACAGCCGCGTCTTGGGTGCGCGCCCGCTCATCAGCATCGACAGCCGCACGCGCCAGTGGCCGAAGTTCGGAAACGCCACAATCGCGCGGCGCCCCACCCGCAGCATCTCCCGCAGCACCTGCAACGGCTGGCGCGTCTCCTGCAACGTCTGGCTTAGGATCACGTAGTCGAACGCCTGGTCCGGATAGTCCGCCAGTCCCTGGTCGATATCGCCCTGGTAAACCGAGACGCCGCGGGCGATGGCGCGCTGCACCTTGGCCCCGGATATCTCCACGCCGCGCGCATCCACGCCCTTGTTCGCCGCCAGCCATTCGAGCAGATCGCCGTCCCCGCAGCCCAGATCGAGCACCTTGGAGCCCGGCTCGACGATCTCGCCGATGATGGTGTAGTCGCTGCGTCCCAGGGCAGCCGTGGTCACGCGGATACCTTCTCGAAGGTGCTGGCCAGAAATCCGCGCACCAGTTCGGTCTGCTCGCCTACGTCCACCAGGAACGCGTCGTGGCCGTAGTTCGAGGGCAGCTCGCAATACGCCACGTCCACGTTCCGGCTGCGGAGGGCGCGCACGATTTCCTGCGACTGGTAGCTCGGGTACAGCCAGTCGGAGCTGAAGCTCAACACCAGGAAACGCGCCCGGGTGTGCTCGAGAGCGGCGGCCAGCGATCCGTTGCCGTTGCTCAGATCGAAATAATCCATGGCCTTGGTGATGTAGAGGTAGGAGTTGGCGTCGAAGCGGTTGACGAACTCGTGACCGCGGTAGCGCAGATAACTCTCCACCTCGAAATCCACCTCGAAATCGTAGCCGAAGCTGTTCTTGCCGCGCAGCCTGCGGCCGAACTTCTCGCGCATGGAGTCGTCGCTCATGTAGGTGATGTGGCCCACCATGCGGGCCACCGCCAGGCCGCGGGCGGGCGGCTGCTTATCGTAGTAATCGCCCTCGCGCCAGTCCGGATCGGCGATGATCGCCTGCCGGCCCACCTCATTGAACGCGATCTGCTGCGCGCTGTGCCGCGCGGTGGTGGCGATCGGAATGGCCGAGACCACCGCCTCCGGGAACGATACCGCCCATTCGAGCGCCTGCATGCCGCCCATGGAACCGCCCGAAAGGCTCAGTAAACGCGGAATTTCCAGCCGGTCGATCAGCATCCTCTGCAGGCGCACCATGTCGCGGATGGTGATCACTGGAAACGACATGGCATAAGGGCAGCCGGTCGCCGGATTGATGGATGCCGGTCCGGTAGTGCCGCGGCAGCCACCCAGCACGTTCGAACAAATCACAAAGTACTTATTCGTGTCGAATGCCTTGCCGGGCCCGATCATGTTGTCCCACCAACCCGGCTTGCCGCTCTCATGACCGATACCGGCGGCATGCGCATCGCCGGAGAAGGCGTGCAGGATCAGGATGGCGTTAGTCTTCGGCGCGTTCAGGACGCCGTAGGTCTCATAGGCGACGTCCACGGGCCCGAGCGTGGCGCCGCCGTCCAGGGAGATGGATTCGAAGCGTGCGACATGGGACTCCACGATCATGACGGGGAACTTTCATCATAACAGCGGCAGGCTGAGGATAAGAGAGGCGCTGGCGTTCAACTCTTCCCGCCGGCCCGCGCCACCGCTTCGGCGACCGCGGCTTCCGTCTCCCGCCGATACCGCTCCAACAGCTCTGGCGTGCCGGCCTCGAAGCGCAGCACCAGGACCGGCTGCGTGTTCGAGGCGCGGACCAGTCCCCACCCCTCCGGAAACAGCACGCGCGCGCCGTCCACGTCGATGATTTCGTGCGTCCGGCGGAAGTGCGCGGTAACCCGCCGCACGACGTCGAACTTGATATCGTCCGGGCAGTCGACGCGAATCTCCGGCGTGGTGAACGTCGGCGGCAGGTCCGCCAGTTGCGCGGAAAGCGGAGCTCCGGATTGCGCCACGATTTCCATCAGCCGGCAGGCGGCGTACAGGGCATCGTCGAAGCCGTAGTAGCGATCCGCGAAAAACATGTGGCCGCTCATCTCGCCCGCCAGCTCGGCGTGCGATTCCTTCATTTTGGCCTTGATCAGGGAATGGCCCGTGCGCCACATGATGGGGTTGCCGCCACGGGTGCGAATGTCGTCGTACATCAACTGCGAGCATTTCACTTCGCCGATAAACGTCGCGCCTGGCTTGCGGCGCAGTATCTCGCGCGCGTAGACGATCATCAGGCGGTCGCCGAACACCACGTTGCCCTGCTCGTCCACCGCGCCGATGCGATCTGTATCGCCGTCGAAAGCGATGCCCAGGTCGGCGCCGCGGGCGCACACGGCGGCCGTCAACGCTTCCAGGTTTTCCATCACCGTGGGATCGGGGTGGTGGTTGGGAAAGCGGCCATCCATCTCGAAGAACAGCTCGGTAGCTTCACAGTTCAGGCCTTGGAGCAGCCGGTGCATGATGGGCCCGCCGGTGCCGTTGCCCGCGTCGATTACGACTTTGATGCGCCGCGGGAAATGAAATTGCGCAGCCACTTCCGCCACGTACGCCGCGGAGACATCCACGTGTTCTTCGCTGCCGGGAGCGCTGAAAAAATCGCGTTGCTCTATCAAACGGCGGATCTCCTGGATCTCGCCGCCGTAAATCGTGGAAGCTCCGCACACCACCTTGAAGCCGTTGTACTCCGGCGGATTGTGACTGCCCGTGATCATGACCGCGGCGCCGGCTTGCAGGTGGAACACGGAATAGTAGAGCAGGGGTGTGGGCACCACACCGACGTCCCGCACATGGCAGCCGCTGGCTTTCAATCCGCAGGCGAGCGCATTCCGGAGACGTTCGGAGCTGAGACGGCAATCGCGGCCCAGCGTGAGATGCTCGCCGCCGTGCCGCCGCAGATAGGTGCCGATCGCGCGGCCCAGGATCTCCACATCCACATCGCCCAGCTCCCGGTCGGCGACGCCCCGAATATCGTACTCGCGAAAAATAGCGGGATTGAGCATACCTAGATGAGTATATCGCCCGAATCAATTGCATCCATTTGGCCGAAACTGCAATCCAGATAGAAACGGAGGGTAAAGCCATGGATCGTCTAAAAGGGATGCGGGCGCTGATTACGGGCGGCACGTCCGGGATCGGCCTGGAAACAGCCCGCGAGTTTTTGAAGGAAGGGGCCCGGGTGGCCATCACCGGCAGGAACCCGGCAAGCCTGGAAGCCGCGCGGAAGGAGCTGGGGAACGATGTGCTGGTCTTCGCCTCGGATGCCGGCGACGCGCGGGATCAGCGCCGTGTCGCCGAGACGGTAGCCGGGGCGTTCGGGCAGCTGGACGTGCTATTTGCCAATGCCGGCATAGCGGAACTGCGCCCAATCGAGCAATGGGACGAAGCAGCCGTGGACCATTCCATCGCCATCAACTTCAAAGGACCGCTCTTTCTGATCCAGGCCCTGTTGCCGGTCTTTGCCAAACCCGCGTCGATCGTGTTGAATGCCTCGGTCAACGCGCACATCGGCATGCCGAATACCAGCGTCTACGGAGCTTCCAAGGCCGCGCTGTTGTCGCTTGCCCGCACGCTTTCGGGCGAACTGATCGGGCGTGGCATCCGGGTGAATGCGGTGAGTCCCGGTCCTATTGCCACGCCTCTTTACGCCAAGCTGGGCCTGCCGGAGTCCGAGTTGAAAACAGTGGCCGCCGCCATCCGCAGCCAGGTTCCCGCCGGCCGATTTGGAGAGCCGGCTGAAATTGCGCGCGCCGTCGTCTTCCTGGCCTCCGCCGAATCCGGGTTTGCCGTCGGCACGGAGATCCTGATCGACGGCGGCATGGCCCTGTGATGGAGAATGGCTAATTATTACGGCTGGAGCCGGTTCGCGGCTCACCCCGCGCGTCGAAACGGGACCCGGACGCCAGCACGGCGCGTACCCGCTCCCGATTGGGTCCTGCCTGCCGGGCGGCTTGCACCAGGGTCCGCACGGCCAGCTCAACGGTGGCGTCCGGCGGCAGCCGGAAAATCCACGGAATGTTGAGCGCGGTCAGGGACCGGTCTGCCGAGAGCGCGATCAGGGGCACGAACATTTTCACCGCAAGCTGTTCCGCCAGGTGGCTCGAGTTGCGGTCCGTCGAGATCAGCCCGATCAGCCCGGCTTGCTCCATCATCGCCACCAGCCCCGTGGATGCTTTGCCCCAGGGAACGTCCGCGGCGACGCCAACCAGCCTGCAGTGCGGACCGGCGGCATGCTGCAAGACCGGATCGGCGGCCAGCTTATCGGCCTGTGGACCAAAGATACCGATGCGCAATTCGCCCGCGGGTAGATCCGCCAGCGGCGGCCCGGAATAGCCCACGTGCTCGTCGCGGATCGAAGCATAAGCCTTTTCCATCGGCTCGCGCCGGAACTCCGCCTTGCCGTTGTGGATTGTCCCCAGGTACAGAGACGCGATGTTCTTGGCGTTGGGATCGAAGATCATCTCGCCGGTCACGCCGCGATAGCGCTCCAAGCCGTAGAACACGTCGCGGATGCGGGCGCGGTTCAGTCCCGCCCGGCAGATGGACTGGAGCATAATGCGCATGCCGTCGTATCCGAGCGACGCGAATACTTCCGGCGACTTTGTGAATCGCTTGGCAAAGCGAGCTTGAAAATCCAGCCACACAGGATCGTCGCGCGCCGGATCGTACGGAAAAACGAATTCCAGTCCCTCGGCCGCCGGCCCGGCGATGCGCAGCATCTCGTCACCGTAGACCCGGAAGGCGCCAAACACCCGCTGTTTCATGCCCATCTCATGCATCTGCTTCAGGATGTTGCCGGCCGGCGCCTGGTCGGCCCACAGCACGATGGCGTCGACATTCGAATCCTGAATCACGCGGAGCTGGCGATGGAAGTCCGTATCGCCGGGCATGAATTTTTGCTCCAGCACCAGTGGATGTCCCAGCCGCCGCGACGCGTCTTTAAACTTGAGGATCCCGAACCGGCCGTAGCGCTCGTTGACGCGCAGAAGCGCCACCCGGCTGAGCCCCAGCTCGGTGTAGATCCTCCGCGCCAGCGTGTAGCTCTGCACACGATCATCCTGGATAGCGGTCAGAATCCAGGGAATGATCGTCTCCGGAATGGTCGGATCCGTGGCGGCGGTGTTGACGATCGGCAGTTCGGACTTGAGCGAGACTCGCAGCGCGATATGCGTGGTGTCGCCGCTGATGGACCCCAGCATCGCCCAGACCTTCTCGTCGTAGGTCATTTTGACGATTTCGTTGCTGGACGCGCCCCAGATGGCCGAATCGTTGTGCAACAGCAGCTTGAATGGTTTGCCGCAGTAGCCGCCGGCCGCGTTGGCTTCTTCCACCGCTAGGGTCGCGCCATCGAGCATCATGCGCCCCAAGGCTTCATCGCGATGCTGTTGGATCGGGCCCAGGAAAGCGATGGGGACCTCGGTGATGTCCTTCAAGTCGGGCGCGGGAACATCCCGCCCAGGGCCGTTGAACTCGACGGTCTTGGTATAGAACTCGTAATACGGCTGAGTGAAATGCGTATAAGGACGCATGTCCTCCGGCTCGTTGGCGTACGGTTCCATGGTGCGGGTGGACGGAGGGCCGGGCGGGTTCGCGCCGCAGGAACACGCACCCGGCGTCTGGGCCAGCGCCGCGCCGCCGGCCAGCAGGAATGCAAGCAGAAGGCGCACAGAGGCCTCCTCTAATGCGTACCGTTCAAGCCCGCCGGAGCCGCCGCGGGATTCTTGAACATGACGATCGCCTCGCCTTCCACCAGCAGCTCGGGACGGCAAAGTTTGGCCTGGATTCCGGTAGAAGCGGGCAGCGGGTCGAGTCCCTGCGCCTGATAGAAGGCGGTACGCTCCTCGTTGAAGGCGCGATAGTCGCGGTCGATGTCGCGCAGGTAGAACGTCGTCCGCACCACGTCGTGCCAGGTGGCGCCTTCGGATTCGATCAGCCCGGTCATGTTATAGAGCATGCGCTGGCATTGCGCGCGGAAGTCGCCCACGTGGACCGTCTCGCCGTTTTCGTCGATGCTGGCCGTTCCTGAGATCAACAGGATCACCAGGCCATTCAGGTCGATGCGCATGCCGCGCGAAAACGAACTCGGCCGTTCGTAATCAAAAGCTTCATTCAGGACGCGCAGGTCGGTGATGGCCCGTTTCTGCACCGCCGCGCCGCTAATTTCCGTGATCATTTCTTCGAGTAACATTGCGACTAACCTCCTCTTGAATTCGTATCCCGTGGCTGAGGCCCCTGGCCGTCGCCACCCAAATATCATTCCCCTGAAAATCCACACCAAAAACGTAATTGTGAGCCGGCGCCGTATCGGTTTCGACTTGTTTTATCTTGCCCTGCGCGTCGCGCACCAGCATCTCCGGCTTGCCGGTTGTAAGCGACGGGCGATACACCGCCCAGTTTTCGCCGTCGTAATAAGCCAGCCCTTTGTCCGTGGAGAACCAGGCGCGATTGCCATCCACACCCTTCACCTGGTTCAGGAAATCGCTGGGTAGACCGCTGTCCTTCTGCATGAAGTTGTGCCAGTTGCGGCCGTCGTAGCGGCTGGCCCCGAAGTAAGTCGCCACCCACAGGATCTTCTCGGCTTCCATCCAACTGACCGAGGTGGTGATCTCGTGAATCAGCCCCTGATCCTTGAACAGCACCATTTCGGTTTCGCCGTCGGGATCGTTGTAGTCTTTCCAGCGTTCGGTTTTGACGTCGTATTCGAGCACCCCCCCGCCCCACACGGCATAGTAGACCTTGCTGGTGCCGGGACTGACCGCGTAGGTCCAGATCTCGTACATAGGCGTGTTGCGCTCGTTGTACAAGCTCCACTCGCCGGTGCGAGTGTTCAGGCGGCTGGCGCCGGCCGCCGTGGCCACCCACACGTATGGGTCCTGCACAGCGACGCCGTAAACCACGTCGTTCGCCAACCCGCTGTCGAGCTGCGTGAAATTATCGAAGCGGCCGGCCGAATAACGGCTCAGCCCGCCCATGGTGGCGGCCCACACGTCGTGCGTCTTTTTGTCCACCGCGACGTAGGTCACCACGCGGTGTACCAGTCCATCCGCGGGGCGGAACACGCGCCATTTGCCGTTCTCGTACAGGCCCAGGCCGTTTTCGGTGGCGGCCCAGACGCGCGAACCGTCCACCGCCACGTTGAAGACGCGATTGTCCGGCAAACCGTCGGCGGTGGTGAAGTTCCGCCAGCGGAAGCGCGGCATGGGCTGAGCCAGCGCCACCAGCGGTACCAGAGTCAGGATGGCTAAGCTGTGCTTCATAACGTTTTCAAATACTCAATCAGATCGTTGAGCTCGTCTTTGGTCAGGTCATTGGTTACCCCATGCGTGTCCTTGGGGTTGAAAACCGTCCAGATCTCTTCCAGGCTTTGCGCCGAGCCGTCGTGCAGATAGGGCGCGGTCAGCGCGATATTCGTGAGCTGGGGCACGTCGATGACCGGCGAGCGGTCCGACCACTTGCCGCTGCCGACATCCACCTGGGTCTGGTTCGTGTAATGGCGTCCGGCGTGACAGAATCCGCATTGATTGGATTCCGGAATGGGCGTGCCGTCCTGGCGCCGGGTACGCTCGAAGATGTCTCTGCCGCGGTCCTGCGCCGCGGTCAATTCGCCGTTCGCCAGCCGGTAGCGATTCGGGCGGGCCGGCATCGCCTTGATGAAGGCCACCAGGTCGCCCAGTTCCGCCGGCGAATAACTCTGGGAGCGATAGAAGAACTTCTCGGTGCGCGGGCCGCATTCGGTCTCCAGGTCCGGATTGCCGCCGTTCCACTTGAACGGCTCGGTGCCGTCGACGTCTTCGAGCAGCCGGTTATCGACGATATCTTTGCCGAAGCCGTCCGGCTCCAGGTCCCATTGCAGGCCGTCGAAGGTCGCCTCCAGGTGGCAGTTCGCGCAACTGAAGGCGCTGTGGAACGCGAAGCGGGCGTCGTAGAACAGGCGCTCGCCGCGGCGTTGCGCAGTCAGCTCCGTGGGACCGCCCAAAGCGATGGTGCGGACCACCTTGCGCGTCGCCGTATCGATTACCGACACCGTGTCGTCCAGGCGATTCGCCACGTACAGCAGCGCGCCATCGGGCGAGAGCGCGATGCCCTTGGGAGCGCGTCCCACCGGAATGCGGGCGTCCACGAACTGCGCCGATGCCGACAGGTCGTTGCCCAGGTCGCGGCGGCGCCGCACCAGTTCCAGCAGCCTCTGGATGTCAATTACAGTTACGCTGTTGGCACCGGTAGTCGAGATGTACGCCTTGCTCTTGTCGGGTGCGATCGCCACGCCGAAGGGCATGGTGTAATACTGCTCCAGTTCGTCGATCAGCACCTCGACCGGCTGGCCTACGTCCGCGCCAAACACCGTCAGCGCATCGCCGAAGACCCACCCGTGTTCTACGTGGGCCAGCGGGATCAGATTCTTGGGCCGCAACTGGCAGGCGATGCCCAGACGTCCGTCCCGCGAGAATGCCACGTGGAAAACGCCGGCCACGTTATGCAATGGCTCCCGCGCGGCGACGATCTCCTGTCCCGCATCGATCACCGTGATCTCGGATTGCGGCGGTTCCCTGTGGCGGCCGATGTTCGGGTAGAGATGCGTGCAATAGATCATTCGTCCGTCGGGTGAAGGTGTGAGATAGCTGGCGCCGCGGCCGGCGGCAAGACGCCGGGTCTCCACTCCGGTAGCGGGATCGATGACCGAAATATCGTTGCTGATGCGATTGGCCGTGAACACCGCATGGTCGTCCGCGTACACCGCATTGGGTTCGAATCCCGTCTTGAAGGTTTGCGTGACGGCCAGGGTGGCGGTATCGATCACGGAAACGGTGTCGCTCCAGGAGTTGGCGACGTAGGCGAAACGTCCGCTCAGCCACAGGCCTTTGGGCACGCTTCCCACCGCGATGCGCGCGATCTGCGCCCCGCTGCGCGCATCGGCCACCACCACCTCGCCCGTTCCCTCGCAAACCACGAACAGACGCGCGCCGTCGGCGGAGACGGCCACTTCGACCGGCGTCGGGTAGCGCAACGGGGCGGCGTACAACGCGGCGGCCAGACCCAGCCAGACCAGCGGCCGCCCGATCATTTCTCCTCCACCGTCACCACCCGGTCGCCCGCCACATCCCGCAGCGTCTGCACCTTGCCGCTGGGCCACCGGATGGTCACCTCGTCAACCCTCGGCGCGTTGCCCAGGCCGAAATGGACCCGCGCGTCGTTCTGCGACAGGTACCCGGATCCCGCCACCCGCTCCGCCTCCTGCCGGCGGCCGCCAGCCGTCACTTCGATCCGCGCACCGATGCCGTCCCGGTTGCTCTTGCGTCCGACCAGCTTGAAGGCCACCCAGTGGTGGCCGCCCGGCGAGACATTGTGCAGCAGAAATGCCGGCGCGCCCAGGTTGATCATGAACAAGTCCATCCTGCCGTCGTTGTCGTAGTCGGCAAAGCAAGCGCCGCGCGCCACGGTCTTCACCGTGAAGAACGGCCCGGCGTCGGTCGATACATCCGCGAAATGTCCGCCACCCATGTTCCGGAAGACCGAATGCTCCTGCGGTATCAGGTGGATCAGGCCGCCGTGGGCGATGAAAATATCGCGCAGCCCGTCGTTATCGAAATCGTAGACGCCGGAACCCCAGCTCACATACTGCGCCGCCAACTGCGAAATGCCCGCGGCTTCGGTGACATCGCTGAAATCCTTACCGCTGTTCTTGAGCAGCCGGTTGTATTTCGAGTCCGTGATCCACAGTCCCATATGTCCGCTGTTCTCGAAATCCACAAACACCGGACCCATGGCGGATGTGTTTTCCCCGTTCTGTCCGTAAGCCACACCCGACTGCACGGCCACTTCGCTGAACGTGCCGTCGCGGTTGTTGTGGAACAGGAAGTTCTCCGTCTTGTCGTTGGCCACGTAGATATCGGGATAGCCGTCGCCATCGAAGTCGCCGGCGGTGGCCCCCATGGTGCGGCCGATATGTTTGGAAAGCCCCGCCTTCTCGCTCACATCCGTGAACGTGCCGTTACAGTTGTTGTGAAACAGCATGTTCGTGGTGCCTTCGTAATCGAGCGGCCCGGGATAGTTGTCCGCCGCATAATACGCGCGATAAGCCGGGTCGAACTTCACATACCGGCCGACGAACAGGTCCACGCAACCGTCGCGGTCGTAGTCCAGCCAGGCGGAGCCTATGGACCAGCCCGGCACATTCAGCCCCGCTTTGGCGGTTACGTCTTCGAACGTGCCGTCACCCTTGTTCCGGAACAGCGTCACGTGGCCGTAGCCGGTCACCAGCAGATCCACGAAGCCGTCATTATCGAAATCCGCGGCGATGGCGGCCATGCTGAACAAGTCCCCGCCCACCCCGGCCGTATCCGTCACATCGGTGAATTTGCCATTGCCGTCATTGCGGTACAGGTGATTGTGCGGCATGACCGCGGGCGGCTGGCGCAGCGGATAGGGATGGATGTCGCCGCCCAGCGGTTTGCCGGACGCCACGTACAGGTCCGGCAGGCCGTCGTTGTTATAGTCGAACCATACGCACCCCGCACCCGTGCTTTCGAGCAGCGATCCCAGCTTGCGTGCGCCGAAACTGTGCGTGAACCGGATGCCAGACTCGGCGGTTGCATCTTCAAAGCGGATCGTCACGGCCGGCCGGTCGGCCGCCCAGGCTCCTCCGCACACCAACAGGCATACAGCCCAGGCCCCCCGCATCATACCCCGCCCCCCGTCATGCGCACGGGCACGTCCCGGCGCAGCAGAACCTTGGGCACCGCGTTCTCCGGGGCGCGTTCCGGACCCGCATGGCAGCCCACGCAGACGCGTTGTTCACCGCGCCGCATCCAGAACCATCCGCGCTCGCCCACGATGCCGCGTCCGGAGCGGTCGCGCAGTTCGATCCGCAAGGGTTGCTCGCTGGGTACATGCAGAAAAAACGACCCGTCGCTCTCCACGGCCGTCTCCCCCAACAGCGACGGCTGCCCGCCCGCGCCTTGAGAATAGAGCCGCACACTGGCAATGGATCCCTCGGTGATCCTGGCCTGCGAAGTATAGGCGTTCAGGCAAAGCACGTTGGCCCCGTTCCAATCGTGCAAACCCGATGGAAACCGCAGCGGCGTGTCGCGCGGTGCCAATATGACCGGCTCTACGCCGGGCTTGTCCGCAAACCGGACCGGCAGGCCGCCGGGCATGGCCATCTGATAGATCCCGAATGCCGCGCGGGCATTGGGCCGGAACGATACCAGCCACGCCTCCGGCGCGAGCTCCGCCACAAAACCGGCGAACTCACCCCGCGTGGCGGCCACATCCGCCTGGGTAGCCAGCGCGGAGGTGAAGCGCGCCAGTCCCTTGTCGGTGGCGAATACGATATCGCGCGAGGCCAACTGGCGCGCGCCATGCCGCTTCGGACCGTGGTCGCAACGGTAGGATTCCACCCCGCTGCCGTCCGGATAAACCGTATATAGATCGCCGCCGGATTCGTAAAGCACACGGCCGTCGTGCAGCACGTCGCAGGTGAGAAAGTTGCCCGGCGCGTAGGTGATGGGTAGGGGTTGCCCGCCCGCGAGCGGCAGCACTTCGAGGCGATAGCCTTGCGCGCCTTTACGCGCATAGACGATCCGGCCGTCCGGCAGGTATAACGGACGGATGGCATCTTCCGGCCAGGCCGCTACACGGTGCGGCTCACCGCCGCCGGCGCTCACTTCCCAGATCTGCCAGGGATCTTCGCGGTGCGGCTTGCCGGCAAACAGGACGCGCTCCCCGTCAAAAGAAACCTCGGGGTCGGCGGACGCGAAGAAGCCCGGCGCCAGATCGCGGGCCCCCGCCGGCGACACCAGCCGCAATGCCGCGCCGCGCGGGAATCGTCCCTCTCCGCTCGCCCAGCCATCCGGGATAAAACGCTCCGCAGCCGTGTAGACGAATGCCGGTGTGGATTCCACATGGCCGGAAGGCCACGCGGCCAAGGCTCCGAAACCGAAGAGTCCGGCGCCCAATGCCCAGATAAACTTCACACGGCCCCCACACCAGCTAACCATTCTTTAAGACCCTGTTATCTGTTAAATAGAAACTGTCCGAATGGTAACGTAGCGTGCGGGGACTTACAATACTGATTTCATACTAGTAGGTCGGCAGTAGCCGGGGCGCGCCGGCGGGCGCGGGCCGCCGGTTCCCAGCGCTCCTCCACTTCCGCTAGAATCGAAGAATAGCCAACGAGATGAGCATCCCCGCGGCCACGAAGCCGCCCCAAGTGATCGCCGTGTACCCGGGGTCTTTCGATCCCATCACCAACGGTCACCTGGACCTGATCGAACGGGGTTGCCGTCTCTGCGACAAGCTGATCGTCGCGATTCTGCGCAACGAGACCAAGCAGCCGTTGTTCACCGTGGAAGAGCGCATCGAGATGCTGCGCGACGTGCTGGCCCGCTTTCCCAACGTGGTGGTGGATTCCTTTAACGGCCTGCTGGTCGATTACGCCGCGCAGAACGGCGCCACGGTGCTGTTGCGCGGCATTCGGGCCATTTCGGACTATGAATACGAGCTGCAGATGGCGCTGATGAATCGCCGCCTGCGGCCGGACATTGAAACCGTATTCATGATGTCCAGTGAAGCTTACTCGTTCATCAGTTCGCGCCTGGTGAAGGAAGTGTTCGGGCTGGGGGGGAATATCGGAGGGCTGGTGCCGCCTGCGGTGGAAGCCCGCCTGCGCCAGCGCATAGGCCGTCAATGATGGGACGGCGGCCGGCCACCCGGGTCCGCGAGGAGGGGAGAGGATGACAGTCGAGTTCAGTCAGGAGATTGCGCAACGGATTGCCGCGATCAGCGTCTCGTCCACCATGAAGGTGGCCGCCGACGCCGAACGCATGCGGTCCCAGGGCGTGGACGTGGTGGACTTCGGCCCGGGGGAGCCGGACTTCCCGACGCCGGACAACATCAAGCGCGCCGCCATTCGCGCGCTGGAACAGAACTTCACCAAGTACACCAACGCCGGCGGCACGCTGGAACTCAAGCAGGCGGTCTGCGAGCGCCACGCCGCCGATTTCGGCACCTCTTATAAGCCCGCCGAGTGCCTGATCGCGGTGGGCGGCAAGCACGTCATCTTCAACCTGACGCAAGCGCTGCTCAATCCCGGCGACGAGGTAGTGATTCCGGTACCCTACTGGGTCACCTACAAAGACGTCGTGAATTACGCCGGCGCCCGGTGCGTGTTCGTGGCTACCGACGAAGATCGCGGTTTCGCCCTGACCGCGGCGATGGTGGAACGCTACATCACGGATCGCACCAAGCTGGTCATCATCAATTCGCCGTCCAACCCCAGCGGCGCCGTTTTGGACCCCGCCGAGTTCGAGAAGATTCTGCATGTGACCGCACGCGCCGGCATCTTCCTGATGACCGACGAGTGCTATTGCCGTTTCCTGTATGACAGTGCGCCGTTCTCCGTCGCCTCGCTGCCCGGCGCGAGACACAACGTGCTGGTGGCGGGATCGCTTTCGAAGACCTACGCCATGACCGGCTGGCGCATCGGCTTCGCCCTGGCGCCCCCGCCCGTCATCGGGGCCATGCTGAAACTGCAAAGCCACGCCACCTCCAACCCCACATCCATCGCGCAAAAAGCGGCGGTCGAAGCCTTGCGCGGCCCGCAGGAATCCGTCAGCACCATGCTGGCCGAGTACGCCAGGCGGCGCGACTATGTCATCCAGCGCCTGCGCGCCATCCCGGGGGTCACTTGCGCCGAGCCGCGGGGAGCCTTTTATGCCTACCCCAACATCGGCGTGGCGCTGCGCAACGGCACTTCCACCAGCGTGCAATTCGCCGAAGCGCTGCTCGAAAAGGCCGCCGTCGCGGTGGTGCCCGGCGAAGCCTTTGGAACGCACCAGCACGTGCGCATTTCCTATGCCACCTCCATGCACGAACTGGAGCGGGGCCTGGACCGGCTGCACCGTTTTATAGTGGAGCAGTGACGGTCCGCCGGCTGAGTTCCACCGCGCTCGAAAAGATCTGGGGCAGCACCGATACCGCGCCCTGGTATCCCGGTTCCGAACGCAAGATTGGCGAAGTCTGGTTCACCGCGCCGGAGGAGCCCCGGCTGCTCCTGAAATTTCTGTTCACCTCTGAGAATCTCTCGGTTCAGGTGCATCCGCCGGATTGCGGCGCCGGTCCAGGCAAGACCGAGATGTGGCACGTGCTGCGCGCCGCCCCGGACGCCCGCCTGGCCCTGGGGTTCGCGCAACCTCTTACCGCGCCGCGCGCGCGCGAAGCCGCCCTTTCGGGAGAGATCGAACAGCTCCTGCACTGGTATCCCGCCCATCCCGGCGAGACGTTCTTCGTGCCGGCGGGCACGGTGCACGCCATCGGCGGCGGGCTGACGCTTTGTGAAATCCAGCAGCATAGCGATGTCACGTATCGGCTTTACGACTACGGCCGTCCCCGCGAACTGCACCTGGATGCGGGTTTGGCAGTGACGCGTTTTGCCGATCATCCCGGACCGTGCGCCCCCATAGATCTGGGCGACGGCCGCCGCCTGCTGGCCGAATGTCCTTATTTCCGCACGGAGTCGGTAGCGGTGCGAGGCGAACGATCCCACACCGCCGGACCGGATGCCGAGTTCCTCGTGGTCATCGCAGGAACTGGAACGATAGAAGGCCAGCCGTTTGCGCCGGGCGACGTCTGGGTGGCGTCCGGCCGCTTCCCCATCGCGGCACAGAATGCCGTCCTGCTGCGCTCGTTCGTACCGTAACCCAGAATTTCCCGGGTCACGCTTCGGCCTGCACCGGATTGCGCAAGTCTCCCAAGCCTTCCACCCGCACGATCACGTCGTCTCCCGGCCGCAGCCAGCGCGGCGGCTTGCGGGCAAACCCCACGCCCGACGGCGTGCCGGTCGCGATCACGTCGCCGGGCTCCAGTGTGAACACGCTCGACAGATACGCGATCAACTCCGGGATCTTAAAAATCAGGTCGTTGGTGTTGCTGTGCTGCAGCACCTCGCCGTTGATGATCGTGCTGATATCCAGCGCGTGCGGATCGGCGACCTCGTCCGCCGTCACCAGGGCCGGCCCCATGGGCGCGAACGTATCGAACGTCTTGCCGATCATCCATTGCGAAGTGCGCATCTGGTAATCGCGCGCGCTCACGTCGTTGAAATTGGTGTAGCCGAACACGTATTCCCGCCAACGTTCCGCCGGAACATGACGCCCCGCTTTGCCGATGACGAAGGCCATCTCGGCCTCGTAATCCGGCTTCGCGGAATTCCGGGGCAGCACGATCGGTTCGCCCGATCCAATGGCGGTGTTGGGAAACTTGGCGAAGACCGTGGGCACTTCGGGGATCCCCTGCCCGGCCTCCAGCGCATGCGCGCGATAGTTGAGTCCAATGCAGATGATCTTCGGCGGACGCGGCAGAGGGGCGCAGAGCCTGGCATCTGCCGCCTGGAAAATCTCGCTCGCGGGAGCATCGGGAATCCACCGCGCCACCCGATCCAGGGCCGCGGGGCCTCCGGCAATCGCCTGCAGCACGCTCTCGAATCCCGCGAGTCGCACGGCGATGATCTGCGCGCCCCGCAGGACGCCGGGCTCCGGATGATCGTGGCGCTCGAAAGTAACGAATCGCATGCGCAAATTGTAGCGCGTGGGGCGTTAGACTGGAATTTACAGTGAAGCAAAACTACGGACCCCCAGCCGTCCCCCATCCCGGGTGGCGGCGCAGACTCCAAACGCTCGCTTTATTGACCTGCATCGCACCGCTGGCCCATGCCACCACCGCCGCCGATCTGGCCCGCGGAATTCGCGAAATGTCGCTCGATCCGGCCCAGTGCTACCGCGTGCGTGAGTTCTCGTTGTACAAAGACGAAGCGCGCATCTTTCTCACCGACGGTTATCTGATTTTCGCGAAGCCCATCGCGGGCGCGCCGATGGCGGCGGTGTTTAGCGCCGACGTGGAAGGCGGAGACGCGGAGGTGCTGGTGCTGCCCCCCAATCTCGGCGAACGCCGCTCCCTGGCATCCTACACCGGCTCACCCAATCTGGACGAGCACCTGGTCAGCGCCGTGATGCTGTTCTCCGACGACACCTACGCGCGCCTGAGCGAACAGATCCGTCAGAACAGCAGCCGGAAGGTCCCGGCAGTCGGGGCCCTGATGTCGGACAAGTGGACACCGGTGTTGCGCAACCTGGGGGCGAGTTTCCAGACCCGTCTGGTGTGGGATCTGTTCCGCGGCTCCCCGCGCGATCATGGTTTCTTTTCCATGACCATGCGCGGCCGGCAGCTCGGCACCTTCGACCTGTATTACGATCGCGACGCCCGCGAGCAAATCGTCATCGGTAAGCTGACGTCGCGCGACAACGTGCTGTTCTTCGACGTGTGGACCAGTTTCGTCGCCCGTTCTTTCCGCAATCGCGAGATCGGCCTGGAACTCGCACTGGATAATTTCCGGATCCACGCCACGCTCGAACCGGACCTGTCCCTGCACGTGATCACCCGCGTCCGGGCGCGCCCGGCTTCCCAAAAGCTGCCGGCCCTGGCCTTCGATATCGCCCAGTCGATGCACGTGTCGGCCGTGCTCGTCAACGGCCAGCCGGCCGAGGTCCTGCAACCCGATACCATGCGCGCCGACCTGTTGCGCAACGTGGGCAATCAGATGTTCCTGGTGGTGCCGCGCGAGCCCCTCGATCCGGGGCGCGATTATGAGATCGAATTTCAACACGAGGGCAAGGTCATCTTCGAAGCCGGCAATCACGTCTATTACGTGGGGGCCCGCGCCAACTGGTTCCCCAATGTCGGCCTGCAGTTCGCCAAATACGACCTTACCTTCCGCTACCCCAAGGATCTCGACCTGGTGACCGCCGGCGATCTGATCGACGAGCACGAGGAAGGCAATTTCCGCGTTACGCATCGCGCCACCAGCGTGCCCATCCGCTTTGCGGGTTTTAACCTGGGCCAATATGAGCGCATCCGTATCTCCCGTCACGGCTACACGGTGGAAGTGTGCGCCAATCGCGCCGTGGAGCCGGAGCTGAATCCTCCCCCACAGGATGTCGTGCAGACGCCGCCCACGCTGCGCCATCACGAGCCGGAAATGGTCATGCTGCCGCCGGACTTACCGCCCGATCCCCTGGCCCGGCTGCAGGAGATCGCCTCGGAAATCACGTCGGCGCTCGAGTTCATGGCCGCCCGCTTCGGTCCCCCGGCCCTGCCGACCCTGACCGTCTCGCCGGTCCCCGGCCGCTTCGGGCAGGGCTTTCCCGGCCTGATCTATCTCTCCACCATGTCGTACCTGGCCCCCCAGCAGCGCGCCATCCGTCGGCTGGACGCGCACGGCCGCCTCTTCTTTTCCGAGATCCTGCAGGCGCACGAGACCGCGCATCAATGGTGGGGCAACGTGGTGACCTCCGCGGGCTATCACGACGAGTGGCTCATGGAAGCGCTGGCGGATTACTCGGCGCTGCTGTATCTCGAGAACAAGGAAGGTTCGCAGCCGGTCGCCCTGGCGCTGGATACCTACAAAACCAACCTGCTGGAGAAGACCAGCGGCGACAAAACGGTGGAATCGACCGGCCCGATCGTGTTGGGCATGCGCCTGGAAAACTCCCAGACGCCACAGGCTTATCACGCCATCACATACGGCAAGGGTTCCTGGATCATGCACATGCTGCGCCGCCGCATGGGAGATCAGAGCTTCTTGGCCATGCTCGCGCAACTGCGTAAAGAATACGAGCGCAAGCCGCTCTCGACCGAAGATTTCCGCCTGCTCGCGGCGCGCTTCCTGCCGGCCCATTCCCGCGATTCCGATCTGGAAAATTTCTTCGATCAGTGGGTTTACGGTACCGGCATCCCGGCATTGAAGATGAACTATTCGGTGAAGGGCAAAGGCGCCGCGCTGCGCCTGGTGGGATCGGTCACACAGAACGATGTGGACGACGGATTCAGCATCAACGTGCCGATCGAAATCCAGATGCCCAGGGGCAAGATGATGACCGAATGGGTCAGCACGTCGAGCGATCCGGTGTCCTTCAGCTTTCCCTTGCGGCAAGCGCCGGTAAAGGTGCAGTTGGACCCCGCTTACAGCATTCTCCGTAAATAAGTGCGGCGCGCAACGTGCGTAGGAATGCGCGCGGGCATCCACAGTATGCGACGACCATCCATGGCCGCCATCCTCCCCGGGCTGCTGCTCGCGGGTTGCGCCCAACGTCCCGATCCCCTGCCCGGACTGCCGCGCGTCATGGTGTGGGCCTGGGAGCGCCCCGAGGATCTGCGCTGGCTGGACACGCGCGTCGTGGGAGTGGCCTTCCTGGCCCTCACTGTGTGTCCGCGGGAAGACGGCGTGGACATCCGTCCACGCATGCAACCGCTGCGCTTGCCGCATGGCGCGGGGCTGATGGCGGTGGTGAGGGTGGAGAGCGGGGGCAAGGCGGAGCACGCGGATCCGGATAGAATCGCGGCGGCTATTGCCGCTGCCGCCGCCATTCCCGGCGTACGGGCGCTGCAAGTGGACTTCGATGCGGTATCCTCGGAGCGCGTGTTCTACCGCGACCTGTTGGAGGATGTACGGCGGCGGCTCCCGGCCCGCATTCCGCTGTCGATGACGGCCCTGGCATCGTGGTGTGAAGCCGACGGTTGGATCGCCGGCCTGCCGGTCGCCGAAGCCGTGCCGATGCTGTTCCGCATGGGCCCGGACCGGTATTCGCCGGGCGCCGATTTCACCGGCGCGCTGTGCCGGTCGAGCGTGGGCGTCTCCACGGACGAGCTACCCGCCCGTGTCCCAGGCGGGCGGCGCGTGTATGTGTTCGATCCGCGTCCGTGGTCGGCAGATGACGTGCAAGCCGTGCTCCGGAAGGTCAGCCGATGGCAAAGACAATTCTGATTTTTTTGCTCCTGGCGGGCGTCCTGGTGGCGCCGGCGGATCTCTCCAGTTGCGGACCGTTCTTTCCGGAGGCGGTGTTTGCTCCCGGGACGATGCCCTTCGATGAGACCGCCTACTTCGCCGGACAACTCGGTATCGTCCAGCCCCGCTATCGGCGTATTTACCTGCTGGTGGCTTATCGTTACCTGTCCGGAATCGGACTTGGCCCGGAGGACCAGGCGGCTCTGCTGCAAAAGCCGCCGGAGCCCTGGAGCGACCAGAATGCGGCGGTCGATGCATGGCTCCGCGCGCGTGTGCTGGTGGGTGCGCCGCGCCTGGAGCGCATCGAGCGGTTCAAATGGTACGAGCCGGAGGCGTACGTTCTGAATTGCGGCGATGACGCCTTCCGGCATGCCGCCGAAACTCTGGGACAGCATTTCGAGGCGGGACTCGATCACGACGCCTTACGGTCCTGGGTGGCCGCGCAGGACCAGGTATTCGCCAACTGCGCCGCCCCGGCAACTGTGGCGCCATCCATACCCGCGGCTACGGCGGCCGGCGCTCCCGCGTGGCTGCAGGCGGATCGCGCCTATCAGATCGCCGCCGCGGAGTTCTATGCCGGCCAGTTCGATGACGCCGCTGCCGCCTTCGCGCGCATCGCCCGCGACCGCGATTCACCTTGGCACGGCATCGCCCCCTATCTGGCGGCCCGCGCCCTGATCCGCAAGATGACCCTGGTAGATGCCACCGCCGCGCCCGCGGCCCGCGCCCAATTGCAGAAGGTGCTGGCCGATCCCGATGCGGCCGCGTGGCACCGGAGCGCTCGTGACTTACTGAGTTACCTGCAGGTCCAGACCGACCCTCAATCGGCCCTGCGCGACGCGGCCCAGATCATCGAGACCCAGCGCGCCGGTGTGGCGCCGAGCATCCAGGACTATCGGCTTCTGCTCGACCATTTCTACAATCACGGACAGAATCCCGCGCCCGACGCGGATATTACCGACTGGCTGGCGACCATGCAGTATAGTCCCGGCGGTCACGCCTTGGAGCGATGGCGCGCGACTCACTCCCTTCCGTGGTTGGTGGCGGCGCTGACCTGGGCCGGACGGCTGGATCCCGATCTGATGACATCCGCCGGTGACGTGGCGCCGTCATCGCCCGCGTATCTGACGGTCGAGTTCCATCGCCTGCGGCTCATGCCTGCCGGTACGGCCCGTCCGGCCCTCGATGGCGTGCTTCGCGGCAAACTCCCGGTGGCGGCGCGAAACCTGTTCCTGGCGGAGCGGATGCGCCTCGCGCGCAGTTGGAACGAACTGCTGCGCTACGCGCCGCGCACGCAGGCGGCCACCCTGGAGGACGACGTTCAGGAGCCGGTGCAAGGCCGGGCGGCACGATACTTCGACCAGGACGCCGCCCGAATTCTGGACCGCTACGCGCCCCTCACGGTCCTGCGCGAAGCAGCCGTCAGTTCGTCGCTGCCGGCCAACCTGCGACTTGAAGTCGCGCGGGCCGTGTGGGTAAGAGCGATACTGGCCGACAATACCGCGGCGGCGCGCGCGATCGCTCCGGTTCTGGCGAGCCTGGCTCCGTACCTGAAATCGTATTTGGATGCGTACCTGGCCGCGCCCGACAATCCGTCGCGCCGGTTCGCGGCGATCTGGCTTCTGCTGAATAATCCGGGGATGCGCCCGGGCATCGACGCCGGTTTCGGCCGGCAGACCCCCACTCCGCGCATAGATAAGTTCCGCGACAACTGGTGGTGCCCCGCCCGTCCCGAAAGCCCGCTGAACGCGCCGCTCGCACTGCTCTACCAGGGCGCCGCGCCGGCGCCTGCGTTTGTCGCGAAAAGCGGGGATCGGGAACATCCCGCGTCATTCCCGGCAGCCTCTACGCTGATGGCGCGGGTAGCGGTCGAGTGGGCCGGTGCGCATCCCGGCGAAGCGCGCGTGCCGGATGCATTGCACCTGGCCGTAATAGCCGCGCGTTTTGCATGCGGCGGAGATGCGCAGACCGACCGCTGGTCCAAACGTGCCTTCGAGTTACTGCACGCCCTTTATGCCAACACCGCGGCAGCCCGCCGCACACCCTACTGGTACAAGAGCGGCACGCGCTAAACTGTACGGATGCACCGCCTGGCCCCTCTCTTTTGTTGCATCCCGCTGCTGTTGTGCGCCCAAGCCGATCCAGTCCGGACCGTCCTGACCCAGTCCCAGGAGGCCTGGAACCGGGGCGATCTGGCAGCCTTCGCCTCCTATTACGAGGATTCTCCGGAGACCACCTTCGTGGGCCGCGACGTCGTACACGGTGGCGTGGAAGCTATCCTGAATCGGTACCGGAAGGCTTACCCCAACCGCGAGGCCATGGGGAAGCTCACTTTTACCGGCGTCGAGGTGCGTATGCTCGCGGCGGATTTAGCGTTAGTCACCGGCGAATTTCACCTGGAACGCACGGCCGCAGGAGGGGGGAATTCCGCCGGCCGTTACACCTTAATTTTGCGCCGGCGGGCCTCGAATTGGAAGATTATTCACGATCACACCAGCGCGATTAACCAAAGATAGCTGTACTTTATCTACATAACTTGCGACAGTACAAGAAGTAACCCCTCAGAGGAGGACGGAATGAGCGCGATGAGTGTATCGATCGCCAACCGCGGAACGGTCATCGTCGTGGACGATGATCCTGCGGTGCTGGTCCTAGTCCAGAGTATTTTGACGGCGGCAAACTACCGTGTGCTACCGGCTGTGGAGCGCGCGGACGCCTTGCGCCTGGCTGCGCAGAAGCACATCCACGTCGACCTGGTTTTGATCGACGTCTGCATGCCGGGAGTAGGCGGCCCTGAATTCGCCGCCGAAATCCGCGCGATCCGGCCGGAAGTCCGCTTGCTTTGGATGTCCGGCATTGTGGACGAGGAGTTCGTCCGCATCAAGTTGATGGACGGATATGCGGGCTTCTTGCCGAAACCACTGCGGCAAGCCGGCCTCCTGAATGCCGTCGAACAAGCGATCTCGGGAGCGCTGAACCTCTGGGACCAGGCGTGGCCTTGCGAGAATAGGGTCATGACGGCCGGCGCCGTCAGCTAGCAGCCCGGAGCGGTCGAGGAGACGCCGGGTTCAGACTCCCGCCAGGCAGGAGTTGTGCCGCACCAGGATACCCGTGTAGTAACAGGGGTCCGCAAATCTCTCCTTGAAGATCCGCTCCCAGCGGGCATCGTCCAGACAGCGCCTGCACACGCCGCACGCGCATCTACCGGAGCGGCGCACGGCAGCGCGAGTCTGCGCCAATGCGGACTCTCCTCGCCACTGGCGCTGCAGCCGTTCGACCGCCGCCGCCGGCGCCAGCACGATTTCCGGCTCGCCTAGGCTCCGCACAGCGGCTCCATCACCAGCGTGTCGAGCCGCGGGCCGTCACCCGACATGCCGGGCGTGCGCAGATTTTTAATCCCGTGTACCGCCAAATCGAAACGGTCTTTCGCTCCTGATTTTTGGAAAAGATGCGAAAGATAGACCTTGACTGTTCCTTCTGTAATCCCCAATTCGTGAGATATTTCCTTGTTTTTCAAACCGCGCGACAACAGCACTACCAATTGGCTCTCCCGCGGGCTCAGCGATACCCGCCGCGCCGCACCGAGGCGATCGGTCAGACTCTTTTCGAACCACAGTCCGCCTGCATCAACTCTCTGCAAACATTGCAGATATCCATTCAGGGACAGGGTTTTGCGCAGCACCCCGCGCACCCCGAGGGTGATGGACTGTAGAGCGAAATCCGCCGACAGGCCGTCGGCCCAAAGTATCAATTTCGTTTGCGGCGCCAGGCGGTGGATATCTTCGAGCCGGGTGCGGGTTACCTCCGGCGTTAAGTCCAATAACGCCAAATCAGGGTTCGTGCGGCACAGAAACTCCCGCAGCGCCTGCACCTGCATGCAGCATCCGGCTAAGGTGAAAAGCGGGTCCCCAGCTATCAACGATTTGATTCCACTCGCCAGAATCGGCTGATCCGTATAGACGACGATACTCGACATCGCTCTTTACTGCTCCTTGAGGTTGTGGCTAAACCTCTTAAATCAAGATGCCCGCGAGCAATGCAAATCCTTAGCCAAAGACCATAAAGTCCCGCATTATTTCAGTAAAATACTTAGGGCATTTAGGTTTGTCTACTAAGGATATAAATATCCGAAGAAAGAAAAGGGCACGATCAGTTGGGTCAGCGGACACACTGCTGCGTGCTAAAGCTCAGTTGGCGTGAGCTTCCGGCACCGTGGGCACCTTCGGCTCTTCCGCGCGACTCGCCGAATTCTCATACCAACGCCGGCGCTTCTGGCCGTACATTTGCGCGTCTGCGAAACGCATTAGATGATCGGGTTCGTCTCCGTCCATGGGCCAAATGCCGATCCCCACGCTGGCGCTGACCGCCAGCTTCTGCCGTTGCGCGTACACCGGCTCGGTCAACGCGGCGGCCAGCTTGGCGGCGATCAGCTCGGCATCCTGCTTTCGGGTCAGCCTCGGCAGCAGAACTACGAACTCATCGCCTCCGATGCGCGCCACCGTGTCGCCGCGCCTTACGCCGTGTGTCATGCGCTGCGCGGCTTGCCGCAGGACAGCGTCTCCGGCATCATGGCCGTACGTGTCATTCACCTTCTTGAAACCATCCAGGTCCACGTACAGCAGGCCCAACAGTCCGTCGCCGCGGGAGGCCGCCGCGATCTCCTCTTCCAGGCGTTGATAGAGCAGATCCCGGTTCGGCAGTCCGGTCAGCACGTCGTGTTGCGCGCGGTAGGACAACTGGTCGTGCAGCCGGCGGCGGTCCAAGGCCAAGGCCGCCATGTTGCACCAGGCGGCGAGGTGAACCCCCGGGGCATCCGCTGCGGGGTGCTCGCTACGGAAAAATGCCGTAATGGCGCCGGCCGTAACGCCGTCCACAACGATGGGCGATGCGCAGAACGTCCGAAAGCGGGCGGCCGGCTGCGACGCGATGAACTCCGCCCACAACGGATCGTCGGATAACTCCTTCGGGGCGCGAAACTCGGTGCTGAAGGAGATGGTTCCTATGTCGAGATGCCGCAGCGTCTCCAGCCAGCCGGCCGGCAGCGCCGGCACTGCCAGCACGCGCAACTTATTGCGGTCCGCCAGCAGCACGGCACATACGGCTCCTTCCAAATTCATGGCCAAGGATTCGGCAACCCGATCCGCGATCGCATCGACAGGCGCATCGCGCGCGATCAGCTCCAGGATTCCGTTGCTTTCGCGATGCAGCGACTCGGCGTCGCTCACTTTGCGCAGCGCATCGCGGGTGCGTTGATGCGCGTTCTGGAGCTGCATCGTCTGCGTGCGCAGGGCGTGCGTCTGCTTTCCCACGCGTTTGCGCAGCAGAGCCGCCCAGACCAGGGCCCCTCCCATGATGAGGGTGGCGCCTCCCAGCACGGGCGCCACACGTTCCGGTGTCAACAAAGAAGGCCGGCGCAGCACGGAAATATCCGCCGGAGATCGCAGCAGGATGCGGAAACCCCGCGGCAGGATCAAATCGTGGGATTGCTCGACCGCCACCGTGCAGATCCCGGTCAGGCGCAGCAGCATCCCGGGTTCCAGCGCCGGCGCCGCCATGCCGCCCGGAAGATCCGCGTCGAAGACGGTGCCGCTGGATTCCATGGCCAGTATGTGATCCGACGGTTGCCGGAGCTGGTCGATGAGCTTGCCTTCGATCTCGACGAATTGGCCATCGAAGTCGCCTTTCATGGCCCCTTCCGGGTCGATCCGCACCGGCACGGGCGGACCGCCGGCTGCCAGCCGGCGCAGCTCGGCGCCGCGCAACACGGCGCTGAAGCCGGAAATCGCGGGGAAGCCCACCACGTCCACCAGTTCCCCAGGCGCCAATGGCTGCGGATCGAGATCCTGCAGCATAACGCCCCCGGTCGCGTCGCGGATCCAGGTCATTCCGTCCCGCTCCGCGTAGGTCACGACTCCCCGCAGACGTATGCGGTGACGTTCGGACTGGCCGGCGGAGAACCGCATGAGATCTTCGACCGGCGTCGGCGGCAGCGCAAAGGGGTCCGCGGCCGCCTTGCGTACCACCTCGATGTACTGCGTACCCGGCACAAAGAGCTGGATACCCAGCAACTGGCGCTTGCCGTTGAATAAAGAGCCGCACACGCCCCGAATACGTACCTCTGCGTCAACCAGCGATGCCAGGGTGTCGGCGCCCGCCAGAACATGGGCCTTATATCGTTCGCGGCCCCAGACCAGCGTCAGGAGAGAGTCCGCCGGCTCCTGGGATACGTGCTGCACTACGCCCGGCAATTCAATCCAGCGCGAGTCTTCGGTGCCGGTGATCGCCACACCCAGGGCGCGCGTACGAGGCTCCGGCAAACTGGCATGGCCCACCACTTTCACTTGCGCCTTGCCGACGTTCGGAGCGAAGTCCGCCGTCGTCAATCCGGTAACGTCCACCACGTCGCCCGCGCGCAACGGAGGGTGCTGCGCGTCTTTTAACTCCACGAAGATGCCGTCGGAGCTGTCCTCCACGAAAAGCAATCCGTTCGCTGGATCGAAGAAGGTCACCACCGCGCGCAGATGAACCGGATTTCCAAGCTGGGCCTCGGAGCGCGACAACTCGCGCACCGCCAGCGCGGTGGCCAGTATCCCAGAACTGCCGGCGCGGCGGCCGTTCGGATCGGGCTGCATGCTGCGGACCGGCACGGCCTCTTTCAGCACTACCCGGCCCCGCTCCCAGGTCAGGAAACCCGCCAGGTCGAGTCGCGTTCCATCCGCCGGAATCCCCCCGTGAGCCATATCGACGGGAATTTGTCCCGACTCGTCCATGACCGCAAGATCTTTCTTTACGGTCAGGTACGAAACGCCCTGGACTCGCACCCGGTGCGCCGGCAGGCGGGACCTGTCCATTTGCGAGAGCGGCAGTATCCGCTGGAAAGGCAATGCGTCCGGAGGAGGGGCGGTTTGGGCGACCGAAATCGCCGGCAGGCCGGAAACCCACAAGGTGACGCCCGCGCCGGCGGCCGCGCCGCCGATGTCCTCCGACAATACGCCGGTCACCAGCACGTCGGCATCCACCAGTGCGTCGGTAATCTCGAGCGGCGACACGGCTATCTTGGCCCAAACCGTCACCCCCTGCGTTTGGATCTCCAGGGCCATCAGGCCCGCGCGTTCGGTGGAAACCGACCGCAACACGCCGGACACCGCCACCCTTCGGTATTGGTTTGCCGGGTCTCGCAACTTCTGCCCGGTGACGGTTGGCGGCGCTGCAAAGTTGCCGGCGGCGAGGGGGGAAACCCGGGCTTCCACCACCGACGGGGAGGCACCGGACGATGCCGCCATTCCCGATACGCGCACGCGCCAGCCGGCTGCCGGGGGCGCCTGTCCGGGTGACAGTTCGACCCGCACTCCGCCCGTGCCGTCCTGCACAAAACAGTAGCCGGCGAGACGGTCGAAATACGTCAGCATGCCGTCGAAGCGGACGGATGTGCCCGCGCGGAGCTGTGCCGGAGAAAGCTGACGCAATTGAGACGAACTGGTAACCGGGATCTTGCCGCTGCCCGGCGAACGGTGACAGCCGGCACACACCGCTCCGGCCAGCGCCAGGGCTACCAGCCCGGCCGCTGTCCGACGGCGGGCGGCTCGCTCGTCCGGCGCTTTAGGCAAGGTTCGCCCGCCGGCGATTTCCGCAACGAGTTCGTCCACGCTATCTTTCCATCGGCAGAATGCCTCGAAAACTGTAATCGATCTCTCTTGTCACAATTGAATAACATCCATCGAGATAGGGTCCATACGCACCACAGTTAATTGCGGATAGTTAATCCGGTCCCCAGACGCCGCGGGCTGGCACTCGACTAATGCCGAATGCGGTTATTTCAAATGGAATTCCGATAATGTTAGCTGGAAATATCCAATGATAAGTAGTTGAGATCCTGTTGATAGCCCTATAATTGAATCTCGAATGGGCTGTTATCTGAGATCCGCGCAGGGATCGCTGGCGCAGGCGTCATGTTCCTGAACCCGGAGACCACCTCGGCCATCCTCCGATTTCCCGGCCGCCGCTTGACGGAAAGACTGATCAAAGCGTCCTGTCTCGGTGCTTTGGTTTGGTTTGCCTACGAGTTGGCCCGCCGGATGGCAGGCTCCGCCAGTGCTTTTCGCGAATCGCCGGTAGCCATCATTCTGTTGCTGGTCCTGGCGCTGAGTGCGGCCGCTTACGTGGCCCTGCGCCAGCAGGCCGATCTGATGTGCCAGACCAAAGATCAGTCCGCGCGCAACCGCAACGCGGAGATGGAGCGGTTGGGCCTGCTGGGAGCGATCCACGAGGCTTCCGATGCGGTAGTGGTCGCGGACAGCAGCGGGATCATCCGGTATGTGAATCCCGCCTTCACCCGCATGACCGGCTATGCCGCCGAAGAGGTGGTCGGCCAGAATCCTTCGCGCGCGGCTTTCGGACTGGATGCCGTCATTCACAAGCAGGTGCGGGACACGGTCGGCACCGGCAATACCTGGCACGGTGAAGCCGCCAATCGCCGCAAGAACGGCACCGCTTATACCGAAGAGATCACGGTCATGCCGGTGCGGGATGACGACGGCGTGATCCGGAAATACATCGCGGTCCGGCGCGAAATCGACGCCCGCAAGTCGGCCCACCAGACACAGAGCTTTCTGGAATCGCTGCTCGAAACCTCCGAGGACGCCATCCTCACCTGCACGCCCGACGGCATGATTGCCAGTTGGAATCGCGGCGCGGAACTGCTCTATGGCTACACCGCGGCGGAAGTGACGGGCCAGCCCATGTCCATGCTGGCGCCTGCGGGAAAGCCAGCGGCGCTCAAACAGATCGCCGAGCAGATCGCGCGGGGCGAAAGCGTGGGACAGGTGGAAGACACGGCTTCCACGAAGTCCGGCGAGCATGTCCCCATTTCGATCTCCGCCCGATGCCTGCGCGACACGGCCGGAAACGTCACCGCCCGCGCCATCGTCATCCGCGACATCAGCTCGCGGGTGGAAGCGCGCGAGGCGCGCGCGCTGCTTTCGACGATCGTGGACTCGGCCGACGATGCCATCTTCGGCACCGCTCCCGACGGGGCCATAGTCAGTTGGAATAAAGGCGCGGAGGCTCTATACGGATACCGCGCCAGCGAGATCCTGGGAAAGGCCGTCTCCATGCTGGCGCCCACCGACTGCGCAGCCGATCTCTCGGCGGCCCTCCAACGTGTCGCCCATGGCGAAGACCTGCGGCAGTGGCAGACGCGCGCCGTCACCAAGGACGGCGCGCCGGTCGACATTTTGCTCAACATGTCGCCCGTGCGGGACATGCACGGCGCCGTCGTGGCGCTGTCCGCGGTCGCGCGCGATATCCGGCCGCAGCGAAAAAGTGAGGATCGCTATCAATCCCTGGTCGCCCATCTCCCGGATATCGTGTGGGTGGTCAATGCCGCGGGCCAGCCGGTTTTCGCCAGCTCAAACTGTCAGGGGGTGACCGGCTACAGCTTGGAGGAAGTCTGCCGTCCCGGATTCTGGCTGTCGCGGGTTCACGTGGACGACCTGCCGCGAAAGGAAGCGGCTAACCGCGCGCTGTTCGAGAACGGCCAGCCGCTGGATATCGAGTACCGCTTCCAACGCAAGGACGGCGCCTGGATCTGGCTGCACAGCCGCGCCGTACACACCTACGAACGCGACGGCCAGCGATACCGCGAAGGTTTACTCTCCGATATTACCGACCGCAAGAATCTGCAGCGGAAGCTGGCCTACCAGGCCACCCATGATACTCTCACCGGACTGCCCAACCGGGCGGCGTTCGAAGACCACCTGCGCCAGGCGCTGGCGCGCGCGCGGCGGCAGGGCCGCATGGCCGCCCTGGTGTATCTGGACCTGGATCGTTTCAAGCGCATCAACGACACACTGGGACATCCCGCGGGGGACGCCCTGATCCAGTTGGCCGCGCAGCGGCTGACCGCCTGCCTGCGCTCGTCGGAGGCGATCTCGCGCGCCAACGGCGACCGCTTTGTGGCGGTTCTGAACGACATTCGGGACGCGGAGGAAGCCATCCGGGTGGCGGAGCGTGTACTTGCGGCTCTGTCCTCGCCGTTCTCGGTCAAGGGAAACGAGGTCTTTCTGACGGCCAGCATCGGCATCGCGCTATACCCGCCGGACGGTGAAGATACCCTCTCCCTGCACCAGGCGGCCGACAGCGCTCTTTCCGCCGCCAAGCGCCACGGCAAGCAGCGCATCCAGGTCGCCAACCGCGAACTCAGCCAGACGGCCAAGCGGCGCCTGGCGGTCGAGACCGAGCTGCATTATGCGCTGGACCGGGATGAATTCACGCTCCATTACCAGCCGCAATTCGATCTGTTCACCGACCGGATCGCGGCCGTGGAGGCGTTGCTGCGCTGGCAGAGTCCGAAGCTGGGAAATGTGCCGCCGTCGGTGCTGATCCCAGTGGCGGAAGAGAGCGGCTTGATCGTGCCCCTGGGCGCCCGCGTCCTGAGGGAAGCCTGCCGCCAGGCCCGGCGCTGGCGAGACTCGCGATACGAGCCCCTGCAGGTGGCCGTCAATACCTCCGCCCTGCAGTTCGCCCGCGGCGACCTGGCCGCCACGGTCGCGGCCACGCTGGCCGAGACGGGCCTGGAGGCCTCGGCGTTGGACCTGGAGGTCACCGAAAGCGTGATCATGCACGACCTCCGCGAAACCGCCCGCCAGCTCCGCGAGCTCAAACAACTGGGCGTCAGCGTTTCGCTGGATGATTTCGGAACCGGTTACTCCTCCTTGGGCTACCTGGAAGAACTGCCCATCGACAACCTCAAGATCGATCGCAAATTCGTGCAGCGTATGAACAGCGCCGACAACACGCGGACCCTGGTGGAGTCCATCGTCGGGCTGGCGCACGGCCTGGGGATGCGTGCGGTAGCCGAGGGTGTGGAAACTGCGCAACAACTGGAACAGTTGCGCGCAATGGGCTGCGATCGCGCGCAGAGCTTCATGCTGGGCGGTCCGGCCCCCGCGCTCTCCATCGAGTCGCTGCTGGCCGGACAATTCTCGCCGCGCGCGGTGGCCTGACGCCGGACGGCAAAGAGCGCCCAGCGGTTATCATCATTAATGATGCATCGCCGCACGTTTCTGCAATTGGCAGCCGCTGCCGTTTCGGAACGAAAGCTCCCCAAATATCGCGTGGTTTCCCACTATAAGGCGGCCGCCCAGCCGGGAATGCCCGGACCGTACCCCGGCCGGGTGGTCTCCGTCTATTCCGGGAAGTGCATCGACACCGGCAGCGAAAAGCCGGATCCCGCCGCGGTACGCGACATGATGGCGGCCGGCATGCGCGCCCTGACCGGCGACCGCGATGTCCGCGACGCCTGGGCACGCTTCATCTCCCCGGCGGACGTGGTCGGGATCAAGGTGAACTGCTCCGGGGCGCCGGGCATCATGTCCTCGCCCGCGGTGGTCGCCGAGATCGTGCGCAACCTGATAGCCGCCGGACTCCAGCCCGGCGCCATCTGGGTCTACGAACGCTTCGAAGACCAGATGTTGACGGTGCGCTACGATCGCTACCTGCCTCCCGGCGTCCATGTCTGGGCCGCCGAGACCCGCCGCGGGTCGGCGTCGTCCTACGATCCCGCCACCTATGTTGAGACTAACTTCTTCGACGAAGAAGACACCCGTTCCAATATGATCCGCCTGGTGGGCGACCGTTTCACCAAGATCATCAACGTGCCCAATATGAAGGACCACGGCGCGGCCGGTGTGACCGGCTGCCTGAAGAACATCGCTTACGGCAACTTCTCCAACGTGGCGCGCTCACATGCGGGCACCCTGACCAACACCTATTCGTTCATCGGCACGCTGGCGGCGGTCGAGCCGTTGCGCTCGCGTACCGTCCTGCAGGTGATGGACGGTCTCAAGGGCGTCTGGCACGGCGGGCCGTTTGCACCGACGCGCCGATTCCGCTTCTACCCCAAGCGTATGTTGTTCGGAACCGATCCGGTGGCCCTCGACCGGCTGCTGCTCGACATCATCGACGACAAGCGCAAGGCCGAACACGCCATCTCCGTTTGGGAACGTTCCATGAAGTACGTCAATCCGAACGGAGATCACGACCACGATCCCAACGTCTTCGCATTCGTCCGCGAGCCGGGGCATATCCAGTACGCCGCGCATCTGGGATTGGGCATCTACGATCTCGACAGGATCAAAGTGACGAGTCTCGCAGTATGATGCCGGTTTCCTGGGCTGCGGTCTTTCTGCCGCTGTTGTTCTGGGACCAGCCCGTGAGCACGGCGGACGCCCTACGCAAAGCCGGCATCGAACGCCTGGCGGTGCCTCCGGGATCGGAACAAATCTGGCGCAAATCAGGCTTCAGCGCATCTGTCTTCGACCGGGCGCATGCGGTTCCGGCAACGGCGCCCAAAGTCGAATACCACATGGATGTGGCGGCGGCCACCCAAGTACCCTGGGTGGATGCCAACGGTTGGCGGTTCGAACGGGACCCGCGGCAGACCTATTTCTACGATGTTCCCAAGAGGCGCGCGATGCTGGCCGCGGCCGAAGCGTTTGCATACGGCGTGCATGCTGCCGTGCGCGCATCGCCCGAAGATCTGCCGGCATTCGGACGCATGCGGCGATTCCTGGCGGGCCTGGACCGGCCGCCGCTCCCGGTGATGGCGAATATCGGAGTCATCGACGACGGTTCCGACACCATGGGCGAGGTCCTGAACCTGATGGCACGGCACAATCTCTTGTTCCGTATTATTCCCGCGGAGGATTCCCGGTACGATCTGAATATCCGCAATACGGCCGATGCCGCCGATCCCTACAGGTTTGCCATGAACCTGCGCCATAGGCTGACGGATGAGAAAAGGCTGCTGCGCATTTACGGCAGCAGCGTCGTATTGGCGCGGCTGACCGGCGATCGCGAGCACGTCCGGGTACACCTGTTGAATTACGGTGATGCCCCTGTTAGCGGCCTGCGCGTACGCGTGCTGGGATCTTACCCGCATGGATCGCTGGCGGCCTTCGATCTTCCGCAAGCTTCCCTCGCGGATTACACCGTTGAGGACGGCGCGACCGAGTTCACGATTCCGGAAATCACGATATACGCCGTTGTCGATCTTACGATCAGAGACTGAACAGGGCATATACAGAAAATGTATTTTGCCTGAACGCGGGTGGCGTTTAAGCTGCTGATTTCAGGCACTTGCGGCATCGGTCCGCAAAATGCCAACCACTAGGCCGTTATGAACACAGATTGGGAAAGCTTACTGGTGCGTTGGACGCAGGCGGGGCTCCTCAGCGCCGATACGGCGGGACGCATACGCGCCTGGGAGAGCGGGCGCGCGAGCTCGCCGGGCCTCGCCTGGCCCATACGAATCGCCGTGGCATTCGGCGCCATTCTACTCGCCGCCGGAGTCTTGCTTTTCGTCTCCGCGCATTGGGACGAGTTGCCGCCAGCCGGGCGCATGTCCCTGCTGGTCTCGACACTCGCCGTGCTGCACATTGCCGCAGCCGCAGTCGCGCGGCGTTTTGAGGCGCTCTCCATCGCCTTACACACCGTGGGTTCGATCGCACTGGGCGGCGCGATCGCCCTGGCCGGCCAGATCTTCAACCTGGACGAACACTGGCCCGCTGCCGTGCTGCTTTGGGCGGCGGGCTGCGCGCTGGCGTGGCTGATTCTGGGACATTGGACCCAAGCAGCCCTGTGCGCCATCCTCTTTCCCTGGTGGCTGGCCGGCGAATGGGAGGCCCGCCTATCGGCCAACGGCTCCATGCTGCCAGCCTGGACCGGGATCTGCGCGCTGGCCTTCGTCTATCTGGCGGCGCGCGCTTCAGCCACGGATAGCCCGCTTCGTAAAGCCCTGGGTTGGATCGGCGGTCTGGGCCTACTGCCGGCCACTGCCATCGTGGCCTGCTATGGGCCGGTGCACCGGTCGTTTCGTACCCCGGCCCTCTGGCCCGAATCGTGGCCCGATTGGCTCGCCTGGATTGCGGCTATCCTGCTCCCCCTGTCGTTCGCGCTGTTGATCGATCGGCGCCGCATCCAGTGGCACGCCGCGGCTGTCTTGTGGACCGTACTGCTGGCCTGGATCGCCTCCATAGCGGACGCGCGGATCGCCATCTACGGCTGGTGCCTGATCGGCAGCGTGGGGCTGGCCGCCTGGGGAATCCGCGACGGGCGGGCGGAGCGTATCAACCTGGGCATCGCCGGACTTGCCGTCACAGTCCTGGTCTTCTATTTCTCGGATGTGATGGACAAGCTGGGCCGGTCCGCCAGCCTGATCGGCGTGGGCCTGCTGTTTCTCGGTGGCGGGTGGATGCTCGAACGGATGCGCCGCCATCTCCTGCGCCAGATCTCAACGGAGGCTTTATGAAATCCATGTATCGCGGTCTTGCAGTGGCAGTTCTGCAATGCGCGCTGGTCCTGACCGTGGCCGGCAAATACACCTACGATCGCGCTCATCTGCCGCGCGTGTGGGCCCATGTGGCGCCGATCGATCCCAATCTTCCGATCCGCGGACGCTATCTGAGACTGCGGGCGGAAGTCGAAGCGCCGGCCAGCGCGCAAGGCTACCTGACGGTCCGTCTCGCGGAGGTGGATCACCGGCTGACTGCGACGGAGGACGCTGCCGGTACGGTGCACATCACCGCGCGGCCCCTTAGCGGCAAATGGACTCTCGTGGAACCGCTGGCGTTCTATCTACCCGAGCATGCCCAGGATCCTTCCCGGCTCCAGCCCGGCGAAGAACTCTGGGTCGAGGTCAGCGTCCCGGTGAAAGGGTTACCGCGTCCGATCCGGCTGGGCGTGAAGCGGAACGGCGTTCTGGAACCGCTGGGCCTGCGCTGAGCGTCGCGGCGTGTTGGCGAACCGCCATGCCGAGTGTGTATCCTCAATACAGGAGAATACGGGCCGATGCACCGCGAGCGTACCGTGTCGGCGGACCTGCTGCGCGCGTATCTGGAAGCACAGGATTCAGAACGGGCCGGCACCGCTCTGGGCGAGCTTTTGTCCCGGGGGGCCGAGCCGCTGATCGAAACCATCGTGCGATCGAAGCTCGGACGGATCCACGCCGCCAATCCAGCCGACGTCGAGGACGTCTGCTCGGAAGCTACGGTCGCCCTGATCGCCCGCCTGGAGGAGTTCCGCAACGAGCCGGCCGGCGAACCGCTGGCGGACTTCGAAGCCTTTGTCTCCGTGATTGCCTACCGCGCCTGCAGCGGATTCTTTCGCCGGGCGCGGCCCGAGTTTCACCGGCTTCGCAATCGCCTGCGCTACCTGATCGAAACCCGCAAAGGCATGACGATCTGGGAGGATGAGCAAGGCGTGTGGTGGTGTGCCCTGGAACGGTGGCGCCACAAGACGGCGCCCGCCCAGCCGCTGGATCACCAGATCGCCGGCCGGCTTCTTCCCCACGATCCGGTAACGGCGGTGACGGAGGTTCTGGAAACCGCCGGGGCGCCCGTATCGTTCGATGAGCTGGCGCGTATCCTGGCCGACGCCTGGGAGATTCCGGGCGGCGCCGGCCGCGAGCCGGAGGAACTCGTGTGTCCTTCGCCATCGGCCGAGACCAGCATGGCCCAGCGGCAATGGATCGAACGTCTGTGGCGAGAGATCTGCGACTTACCGCCGGCGCAGCGTACCGCGCTGTTGCTCAACCTGCACGACCGGGCGGGAGAATCGGTGACCACGCTACTCGCGGTCACGCGGGTCGCCGGTCTGGGTGAGATCGCCAAGGCGTTGCAAATGAACGTGGAAGCGTTCGCCCGGATCTGGCGGGAACTACCGTGGAGCGACTTGCGCATCGCCGAACTGCTGGGCATGAACCGGCAGCAGGTGATCAACTTGCGGAAGTGCGCGCGGGAGCGCCTGGGACGCCGGATGCTGCGCGGAGAACAGGATTCGGCGCGGGTATGGTAATCCGGCGGGAGATTTGGCTACTTCATGGATGAAGCGTTGGAACATCTAAGCGATCAAGACCTGGAGGACTTCCGCCAGAGGACTGCGCCGCCGCCGATGCTGGTGAAGAGTGACGAGCACCTGTCCTTCTGCGGGCTTTGCCGGCGGCGTCTGGAGGAAATCGCCCCCGCGGCGCCGCTCCACGACGGCCTCAAGACCGCTGTGGAGCAGGATGACGGTGTGCCGCACCTCTCCTACGAAGAGGTACGGGATGCCGCCGAAGGGCGGCCGTCGAAGCTCGCGCAGCGCCACCTGGAGGCGTGTGCCGAGTGCCGGGCGGAGGTAGCGGATCTGGCCGGATTCGCCACCTCTTTGGGGCGAAAGGCGCGTGCCCGGCTGCCATCCGGGGCGCCCGCCTTTCCGCGCTGGGCCATCGCCGCTGCAATCCTGATCGGACTGTCACCGTTCGCCTGGTGGATCTGGCGGCGCGGATCCGAGCCGCGGTATGCCCTCGCCGTGCACGACGGCGGTGCGTGGGTGGGCTTGGATTTCGCGGGCAGGCTGCACACACCGTCCAAAATTCCGGCCGATTGTGCCGCGGCCGTAAGAGAGGCGCTCGAAACGGGTCACCTGCCGTTTCCAGCCGGCTATCGGCGCGGCCAACCGGAAGTGCTGCTGGGATCGCCGGCGCGGACTAATCCGCCTGTGACCATAGGTTACCCGAAGGGCGAGGCCGTCATCACCACCCGGCCGCAATTTCAATGGAACGTCTCCGCGCCGTTCGACAGTTACCGTGTCAATGTCTACGACCGCGATTTTCACCTGGTAGCGGCCAGCCCGGAGTTGCATGCCACCCTGTGGGTGCCGGATCGCGATCTGGCGCCGGGTACCAGCTACACCTGGATGGTAACCGCGCAATCCGGGCGCCGCGAAATCCGGGCGCCCGTGCCGCCGGCGCCGGAAGCCAGATTCACCGTCTTGTCGCAAGCGGAAACGACACGATTGAATCAACTCATGCAGAGATTTCCCGGGGAGCATTTGATGCTGGCCACAGTATTCGCCCAAGCCGGTGTGGCAGCCAGGGCCCGCCAGGAAGTCCAACTGCTGGAGCAGGCCAATCCGAAGTCGGCGCTGGTGCATGGGCTGGCCGCCTCCCTCCCCGGCACGGCGGCGAGCGATGGTTCGCGCTAACCGAGCACTGCGCCGGCCCGTTCCACCGCTTGTTCGACTTCGCTTTGGGTGAGGCTGGTGCTGATGAACAGCTCCTGCCGCGCACCGGCGCTGAACGCGATTCCCTTCCATCCGTTCTGCACGGGAACCGTAATGCGAAATCGCACCGGACCACGCGCATCGCGCACGGGGCGGATGACGCCTGGAATGATGGAGCGGATCTCGGGATTGTCGGCCAGCGCGCGCTCCAGGATTTCGCGCACGCCGTCAATGATGCTGTGCTCGACTTTAAGACGGTCCCGGGCGGTACGCAACCGCATTGAAGTCCAGTCTACCCGATCACGAGCGGTAGCGGACGACGGTGGGCACCAGACTGGTATCGGTGGGTTTGATGCCAGTCATCTGCTCGAGCGCTGCCAAAAAAGCGCGGTATTCGCTGCGGCTCAACTCCAGCAGAACTTCCGACCCGGACCACGAGACGCCCACATAACGATTGGCCGCGCCACAGGAGATTTCCGTGATACTCTTGGCCGGAATCGTAATACGCTGGCTGTGCTGCATTAAGATCACTTCATCGCCGCTCAGCATGGCGTGGACCTTATTGTGATGAAACGGCAGGCTCCCGCCGCTGTAAATCACTGGAAACTCGGCAGAACTCTTGGCCGAACTGCTGCCCGGAAGCAAGGCTATGGAGAATAGAAGAACTGCTGGTAAGAATCTCATAATTAGGATTAACGACTCGCTTTTCCTATTTATAACCGATGCTGAACAGATGCCAAAAGTTACACCTATTTCTTGTGGTGCTGAGCTCACACTGCGGCCGCGGCAGCACACGGGCGCGTACGATAAGATCGAAGTGAATGGCACTCTGGCCATGGTTGACCCTCTTCTTCTTCGCGCCGGCGCAGACGCCCGAGCCGGTGAAGACCACGCTTTGTGAGATTACTGCGCATCCGGAAAACTACGACGGGAAACTGGTGCAGATCCGCGCTCTGGTCGAATCCGGCGTGGACGATTTACCCGCCGGCGTGGCGGACGACAAATGCGGCGCGGAGGTCAAGTTCTTTACGCCAGACGACCAGCATTTCGCGCAGCTCCTGAAGAGCAAGGCTTTCCGCAAATTGGTCAAGGACGTCAGCCGGAAGCCGTTTGTGGAAGCCACCGTCACCGGATGGTTTCGGCGCCCGCAGCCGGATAAGAAAATGCAGGCCGGCCTGGCTCTCGAATCGGTGGAGGATGTTTCCGCCAGGCCCCTGCCGAAGTCGCCGCACGAGCATTGATCGGTTAGCGGGGTCAGCGCACGGGTGCCCGCCGCAGTTCCTCGATCTCGCGCAATATGCTTTCGACCAGGGCATGGGCCACTGCCCTGCCCTTCTCCGCGGTCGCCAGGGTGGCGTCGCCGTAAACTCCGCTGGCCGAGTACGCGCCCGGCTTGTGCGGATCGCGGGTCAGGCCGCCGGCGCCCGGATGATAATCTTTCACCGCCTTGCGCATATCCACCGACGCCGGATCGATAAACAGCATGAGCGATGTCTCGATCTCATCGGCATGCGTGCCGCCTTCCTCCTGCTTCACCCGCTTCTCGGCTTCCGCGCCGGCTTCGAGCACGTTCGTGTAGCGCAACAGGATGCCGCCGGATGCCAGTATTTTCGCGGCGGGCTCCAGCGCATGTAACGTCGAGACGCCCGTGTTCAGCGCATAGAATCGCTTCGGTCCGTAATGCGCAAGACTGCGGCAGATATCCACGAACATATCCCGCGCCGTTTCCAGGCGCAGCGAGGTGGAACCGGGATACTCGGCAAACGCCGGATAGTAGCTGTAATTGACCGGCGGCGCCACCACTGCGTCGGTCCGCTCCAGAACCTGGCGGGTGAGATACTGCGCCTCCAGGTAATCCGTCTTCAGTTTCAGGTGCGGCCCGTGTTCCTTCGACTCGGCGCCCACCGGAATCACCACCACGGTCTGCGGCGTCAGCACCTTCTCGGCTTCCACCCAGGTCAGATCTGCCAACATGACGCCGTGCCCCTGTCCCAAAGCTGCCCAGACGCCAACGAGTAGAAGAAACAGCGCACGCATCATCTGTGTCCACCTCGTTGTGATACGGTAGCATGCTATGACTGTGCGCATCGCTCTGCTGGCCCTATGGTCGGCGGCTACGACGTTCGCGGGAAACCAGGTCAACACGCTCGAAGTGCGTCTGCTCTCCACCATGCTGGCGGACGAGGGCTACGGCGAATGGGGCTTCGCGGCTCTGGTGGTGGCCGATGGCCACCGCATTCTCTTCGACACGGGCGCGCATCCCGACACCGTGCAGCGCAACGCCCGCGAGTTGCACATCGACTTATCGAATGTCCCGGATGTAATCCTGTCGCACCACCATCTGGATCACACCGCCGGGCTGCTCACCTTGCGCCGCGAATATTCCAAAACCAATCCGGCGGCGCTGGCAAGGGCGCATGTCGGCGAAGGTATTTTCCTCAGCCGCACGGACGACGGCTCGAGCGAAGCCAACCCCATGATTGCGACCAGGCGCGAGTATGAATCGACCGGGGGGAAGTTCGTCGTATATCGCGAACCGCGCGAGTTGTTTCCCGGCGTTTGGCTCACCGGGCCCGTGCCGCGCAAATATCCGGAGCGAAACTGGAGCGGAAACCGCAAATTGCGCCTCAGCGGCGGCGGCACGGCGGAGGACAACCTGCCCGAGGATCAGTCGCTGGTGGTGGTGACCGCGAAGGGTCTGGTGGTGATCTCCGGCTGTGGCCACGCCGGTATTATCAATACGCTGGAATATACCCGCGCCAAGGTCTCGCCGGCGCCGGTGTATGCGGCGCTGGGCGGTTTCCACCTGTTCGCGGCCAGCGACGACACGCTGGCGTGGACGGCTGCGAAGCTGAAAGATTTCGGCTTGCAGAATTTTCTGGGCGCGCATTGCACCGGCATCGAGGCGGTGTACCGCCTGCGCCAGCTCATCGGGCTCACCCGCAAAACGGCGGCCGTGGGCGCCGTCGGCGGCGGTTTCACACTGTCCGGCGGGCTCGATCCCGGCGCCATCGCACGCTAGAGTGCTACCGTCTTCTACATGGGCAAACTCTGGTGTCTGCTGGCCCTGCCCGGCAGCCTGTTGGCCCTGGGACAGGCACCCTATGTGGACACGATCCCCCGGCCCGGAAGTTTCACTATCGCGCGGGCTGGCATCTGCGCCGCGATCCACGTGGATTCGGCCGATTATCCAGGCGTGATCCGGGCCGCCGGCGATCTGCAGGCGGACATCCAGCGCGTGACCGGCTGCCAACCGGCCATCACGCACCAGGCGGATCCTGACGGCCGCGTCATCGTGGTCGGCTCGGTAGAAAAGAGCCCGCTGGTGAAACGGCTGGCGGACACGTCCCCGATTGCCGGCAAGTGGGAGGCGTACCTCACCCAGGTCGTGGGCCGTAAGCTGGTCATCGCCGGCAGCGACAAACGCGGCGCCATTTACGGCATCTACGACCTTTCCGAACAGATCGGCGTTTCGCCCTGGTATTGGTGGGCCGACGTCCCGGTCGCCCACAAAGACGCGCTGTTCGTGAAGTCCGGCCGATTCCTCGACGGCGGGCCGGCGGTCAAATATCGCGGCATCTTCCTGAACGATGAAGCCCCCGCGCTTTCCGGCTGGACCCGCGAGAAATTCGGCGGCTTCAATTCCAGGTTCTACGTAAAAGTCTTCGAGCTGATCCTGCGGCTCAAAGGAAACTACCTTTGGCCGGCCATGTGGGGCAGTGCGTTCAACGAAGACGATCCGCTGAATCCCAAGCTGGCCGACGAGTACGGCATCGTGATGGGCACCTCCCACCACGAGCCGATGCTGCGCGCCCAGCAGGAATGGAAACACCACGGCCAAGGGCCCTGGAATTACGCGACCAACGCGGACGTCCTGCGCGCATTTTGGGACGAGGGCATCGCCCGCAACAAAGCTTACGAGAGCATCGTCACGCTGGCCATGCGCGGCGACGGCGACATGCCGATGACCGGCAGCACCGATATGAAAGCCAACATGGAGTTGCTCGAAAAGATCGTGGCCGATCAGCGCGCCATACTCGCCAAATACTTCGGCCCGGACCTTTCCAAAGTTCCCCAGGATTGGGCTCTTTACAAAGAGGTGCAGGAGTATTACGAAGCCGGGATGCGCGTTCCCGACGATGTGACTCTGCTTTGGTGCGACGATAACTGGGGCAACCTCCGCCGCCTGCCCACCCCCGCGGAGCGGCGGCGCAGCGGCGGCGCCGGCATCTACTATCACTTCGACTACGTGGGCGGACCGCGCAACTATAAATGGCTGAATACCAACCCGATCGCCAAAGTCTGGGAACAGATGAACCTGGCGTACGCCTATGACGCGCGCCGGATCTGGATCGTCAATGTGGGCGATCTCAAGCCCATGGAATTCCCCATCGAGTATTTCCTGAGCCTGGCCTGGAATCCGAAACGATGGCCGCACGACAAAATCGCCGAATTCGGCAGGTTGTGGGCCACCCGCGAGTTCGGGCCGGCGCACGCCGCCGAGATCGCGGACCTTGTCGCCGGGTACACCAAGTACAACGGCCGCCGCAAACCGGAACTGCTGGAGCCGGGCTCCTTCAGCCTGGAGAACTATGACGAAGCCGATCGCGTACTGGCCGGCTGGAAAACCCTCACGGCGCAAGCCGAGAAGATCGACGAGCTGCTGCCAGCCAACGCGCGCGATGCCTTCTTCGAACTGGTTCTGTATCCGATCAAAGCCTGCGAAATCGTCAATGAGCTATACATCGATGCGGCCAAAAACCGGCTGTACGCGCAACAGGGACGCGCCAGCGCCAACGACTACGCCGCGCAGGTACGCGCATTGTTCCAGGCCGACGCGGACTGGTCGGCGACGTACAACCACAAGCTCGCCGGCGGGAAGTGGGACCATATGATGGACCAGACGCACATCGGGTACACCGGCTGGCAGCAGCCCGACCGGAACAATATGCCCTCGGTCACCACGATCCAGTTGCCCGAAGCATCCGGCATGGGCGTGGAACCAGCCGCCCTGCAGTTCGATGCTTTCAGCCGTCCCCGGCGCCACATCGATATCTACAACCGCGGAAAGGCTCCGTTCGCGTATACCGCCACCGCCAGCGCCCCGTGGATCGTGCTGAGCCAGTCGCGGGGAACCGTGGAGAAAGAGCAGCGGCTGTGGGTCACGGTGGACTGGCTCAAAGCACCGAAGGACATCGCCGATGGCGTGCTGCAGATCGCCGGCGCCGGCGGCGCGGTCACGGTCCAGGTCGCGGTGACGAACCCGCGCGGCATCGCCAGGGATTCTCTGAACGGCTTCGTGGAAGCCGACGGCTACGTCTCCATCGAAGCCCCCCACTACACCAGGAAGACCGGTACGGCCGCGGCCCATTGGGAGAAGATCGACGATTACGGCCGCACGCTGGGCGGCATGACGATCCTGCCCGTCACCGCTCCCAGCACTGGGGCACAAAATGGAACCCCGGCGCTCGAATATCGTATGTATCTGTTTGATCCCGGAACCGTCAGGGTGCACACCATCATTGCGCCGACGCTCAGCTTCGTGCCAGGCCGCGGCCTGCGGTTCGCCGTGTCCTTCGACGATCAGCCTCCCCAGGTCGTGGATGCCCTGGCTCACAACACGTTACACGATTGGGAAGAATCCGTCAAAGACAATGTGCGCGACATCCAGTCCACGCATACCCTGTCCGGTTCCGGATATCATGTGCTGAAATACCGGATGGTCGACCCGGGAGTTGTGCTGGAGAAGATCATTGTGGATTTGGGCGGCCTGAAGCCCAGCTATCTTGGACCGCCGGAAAGCTATCGCAAAGGAGCTTTATGACTCGTACGCTGAAAATCTGTTTATGCCTCGCCGCATTTGCCGCGGCATCCCTGGCCGATGCCGCGAAGCCCCTGCTGATCCGCCATCCCTCGATCAGCCGTGACCGGATTGCCTTCGCCTACGCCGGCGACATCTGGACGGTCGGCCGCGAAGGGGGCGATGCCCAGCGTCTAACCGCTGGCGTCGGTTCCAAGTCCGACCCCTACTTCTCGCCGGACGGCAAGTGGATCGCTTACACGGCGGATTATTATGGCAACAGCGACGTTTTTGTCATTCCCGCCACCGGCGGCGAACCCCGCCGCCTGACCTATCACCCGGCATCCGATCATGTCGAGGGGTGGACTCCGGATGGCAAGAGCATCCTCTTCACGTCGAGCCGGACCAGCAATACCGATCCCCCCAAGCTGTTCACGATTCCGGTGGAGGGCGGCTTCCCCGCCGAGGTGCCCCTGCCGATGGGATCGAGCGGCGCCCTGTCTCCGGATGGCTCGCACATCGCCTACACGCCGAAGTTTCTGTGGCAGGAAGCCTGGAAACGCTATCGCGGCGGCCAGACCATGGCCATCTGGATCGCCCGGCTTTCCGATTCGCACGTGGAGAAAATACCCCGCAATAATTCGAATGACTTCAACCCGATGTGGGTCGATAAGCGAATCTTCTTCCTCTCGGACCGCAACGGCCCGGTCAGCCTGTTCGCCTTCGACACCGGGACGCATGAAGTCTCCGAGGTGGTGGCCAACAAGGGGCTGGACTTCAAGTCCGCCGAGGCCGGTCCCGGCGCGATCGTCTACGAGCAGTTCGGCTCCCTGCATGTTTACGATCTCAAATCGAAGCAGGAGAAGACCGTCAATGTGCGGCTGCCCGGCGAGTTTCCCGAGGTACTGCCCCACTACGAGAAGCTGGAAGCCAAGCGGATCCTGAATGCCAACATCTCGCCCACCGGCGCGCGCGCGGTCTTCGAGATCCACGGTGAGATCGTCACGGTGCCGGCCGAAAAGGGCGACATACGCAACCTGACCAACAGCCCGGCGGTCGCCGACCGCGACCCGGCATGGTCTCCCGATGGCAAGCGCGTCGCTTGGTTCTCCGACGAATCCGGCGAATACGCGCTCCACATCCGCGACCAGAATGGCATGGGCGATGTGACGAAGATCGATCTGGGCAAGCCTGGGTCATACTTCTATTCGCCCGTGTGGTCGCCCGACAGCAAGAAGATCGCCTATACCGACAAACGCCTCAACGTCTGGTACGTGGACGCGGAAAAAGGCGCTCCGGTCAAGGTGGACACGGATTACTACGACACCCCGTTCCACAACCTGAATCCGGTCTGGTCGCCGGACAGCAAGTGGATTGCCTACACCAAGCAGCTCGTCAGTCACCTGCACGCGGTGTTCATCTACGGCCTGGAATCCGCCAAAACCACGCAGTTAACCGATGGGTTCAGCGATGCGCTCTACGCCGATTGGGACAAAGGCGGCAAGTATCTGTATCTGACGGCGAGCACGGATGTGGGCTTGGGTTCGAGCTGGCTCGATATGTCCAGCATTGACCGTCCCAGTACGCGCAGCGTGTACCTGGCCGTCTTGTCGAAAGACGATCCGTCACCCCTGGCGCCGGAGAGCGACGACGAGAAGGTCGCCGGAGAGAAGAAGGACGCCGCCGCCGACAAAGACAAAGATAAAGACAAGGACAAAGACGCCAAGGATAAAGACAAGGCGAAGGACAAGTCCAAAGAGCCGCCCGCCGTCAAGATCGACTTCGAGGGCATCACGCAGCGCATCGTGGCGCTGCCGGTTCCGGCCCGCAACTATCAGGGATTATCGGCCGGGAAAGAAGGCGAGATCTTCCTCCAGGAAGCACCGGCGGTCTCCGATGGCGAGGGTCCCACACCGTTAACGATCCAGAAGTTCGATCTCAAGAAACGCAAGACCGACAAGCTGCTCGACGGCGTCACGGCATTCGCGGTATCGGCCAATGGCGAAAAGGCGCTCTGCCGGCAGGGCGACCAATGGAAGATCGTCCCCACGGGCGAGCCCCCCAAGCCGGATGCCGGTCCGCTCAAGCTGGCCGAGATGGAAGTCTATGTGGACCCGCGCGCCGAGTGGCGGCAGATGTATCACGAAGTCTGGCGCATCGAGCGCGATTTTCTCTATGATCCGCATGCGCATGGACTCGACCTGGCGGCGGCGGAGAAGTTCTACGCGCCGTTTGTGGACAACATCGACTCCCGCGACGATCTGAATTACCTCTTCACGGAAATGCTCGGCAACCTGACGCTGGGGCACGTGTTCATCGGCGGCGGCGACCGTCCCGAACCGCCGCGGGTGAAAGTCGGCTTGCTGGGCGCCGACTACACCATCGAAAACGGACGCTATCGCTTCGCCAAAGTCTATGACGGCGAGAACTGGAACCCGCAGTTGCAGGCGCCGCTTACGCAACCCGGCGTGAACGTGAAGGCCGGCGATTACCTGCTGGCGGTGAACGGGCGCGAGGTGCGCGGGTCCGACAACGTTTATAGCTTCTTCCAGGAGACCGCCGGCAAACAGGTAGTTCTCAAGGTGGGCGGCGATCCATCCGGTACGGGCGCGCGGGAAGTGACGGTCGTGCCGGTGGCGAACGAATTCGGGCTGCGCCACCTCGACTGGGTCGAATCCAACCGGCGCAAGGTCGATCAACTCTCCGGCGGACAGGTCGCCTATGTGCATCTGCCTGACACCGCCGGCGGCGGATACACCAACTTCAATCGCTACTTCTTCGCGCAGGTCGGCAAGCAGGCCGCCGTCCTGGACGAGCGCTTCAACCACGGTGGGGACCTGGCCGACTACATCATCGACCATCTGCGCCGGCCGCTACTGAGCCTGATCACGGCGCGCGAAGGGCACGACTTCGCCAGTCCGGGAGATGCCATCTACGGACCGAAGGTGATGATCATCAATGAATTCGCCGGTTCCGGCGGCGATGCCATGCCCTGGTACTTCCGCAAGGCGGGCATCGGGCCGCTGGTCGGCAACCGCACCTGGGGCGGATTGGTGGGGATCTATGACTATCCGCAACTGATCGACGGCGGCGGCGTCACCGCGCCACGCGTGGCCATCTTCGGTCTGAAGGGCGAGTGGGAAGTGGAAAACCACGGCATCACGCCGGACGTGGAGGTGGACCAGGACCCCGAGTTGGTGCGCCAGGGCCACGACCCGCAACTGGAGAAGGCTGTGCAGGTCGTCATGGAACTGCTCAAAAAGAATCCGCTGCCGGAATACAAGAAGCCGGCGTATCCGAACTATCACCAGAGTTTTGGGACGCGGTAAGGAAGTAGATGCCCTGAGCCGGGCACGCCGATTGCGCCCGGCTCATTCCACCTGGTTCAGTTCACTGAATTCGTTCCGATATAGACGTTCATGCCGGTAGAGAAGCGAGGGCGGCCTTTGGATCCGCCCCCATTACACTTTAGGCCGGATGCGGCTTGCGGCCGATATCCCCCAATAGTCCCGCCGAGAGGCTCTTGATCTCCGGCGGCGCCGACGTCGCCAGCCACGCCAGCGTGGTGACCGTAGCCCACGGCGTCCCGATGTTGATGTAGCGATGCCCGGGATCTCCCAGATGGTTCGCCGGCGGCGCGAAATCGGCCTTGCGGATCAGGTCGAAGATGTATTTGGAAGCGGCCTTGGGATCCGCGGCGCCGGCCTCCACTTCGCACATCTTGGCCTCGGCGGCGTTGTACAGCCGACCGAATCCTTCGTGCTGGCTGTAGAACAACCCCATCGGCTCTTCCGCGTCCGGCAGGATGGAATCGTCGTGCGTTCTCTTGTAGCGCCGGTAAATGCTGGCCAACTTCAGATCGCCCAAGCCGACGCCCAGGGCCCACACTCGGAACCAGGCGTTCCACAGGTCGAAGTCGCGCCAGGAGGTGTAGGCCGCGCTGGCGGTGCGATCGTTGTTGGTGCGATTGACCTCGTGCACGCGATGCACGTACGCGAAGCGTTCCGCCGTGAAATCGTCTCGTCTCAGCGCCTGGATCAGCCGCGCCGCCAGGGCGTTGGTCACCTCCATCGAAGAGGCCAGCCCGCGCGAGAAGATCGCATCCAGAAAGCCGCTGCCGGTGCCGCCCGCCATGATCGCCCAGCGCGCGCCCACGCTCTGCTTGACCGAGATCTGCAAGCGGTCCGACGAGATCCAGTCGCGCACCGGCTTGGCATCCTTGAACTGCTCGTAGATGCTGGGAAAGCGCGACAGGAACTGGCGCCATTCCTGGTCGGGCGTGATATCGGTGGGCTTGGGGAACTTGCGTATGTCGAAGCTCAGGCCCACGCTGACCAGCTTGTTGGTCGAACCGGGCCGGTTGTCGAACGGGATCACCCACACCCAGCCGCCGTCGAACAGATGATGACAGGTGCCCTGATACCAGCGGCGCGGCGCGTTCGGCACGCCGTAGGGCAGGTTCAGATCGTCGTACGGCTTCACGTCGATCATGTGCGTGAACAGGCAGCGCGTGTTGGTCTTGCAGCGGATAGGATCGTCACGCAGGTTCCATAGCCGCGAGAGCACGTGCCCGCCGCCGGAGGCGTCGGCCACGAAACGCGCGCGGATCACGTCGCCCTTATCGGTCTCGATGGTGACTCCCTGGCTGTCCTCCGCCGCGTTCTTTGCCCGCGTGAAGTACTTGACCGTGGCGCCGTGATGGATCGCGGTGTAGGTCAGGTAGGCGTCCGTATCCTGGCGGAATAAATGCGCCTCGTAGCCTTCGCGATAAGGCGGAATCACCAGTTGGGTGGATTCCTCGGGCCGCTGGTGCTGCCCCTCGTGGTGCAGCAGGAAGCCGAAGTTCTTCTTGATCCCAAAGCCGGACGAGACGTGCTTGTGGATCAGCTTTCCGGAATTGAACTCGGTCTTGAACTCGGGCACGCCGAACCGCTCCGCCATGATCTTGATCATGCGGAAGGTGTGGCGCACCGTGGATTCGCCCAAGGCAAAGCGGGGATGAGTGCCGGCGTCGATGATGACGACCTTAGCCCCGTTACAGGCCAGAATCGTGCCCAGCATGCTCCCTTCGAACCCCGCCCCCAATATTGCAACGTCGTATTGTTCTTTCACTGTAGTGAGTGCTCCTCTTTTTCAGATTGAATGGTAGTGAGTCTTTGCGGCATCCGTACGCCGCACATCTCGGCAAACCGGGCCTCCGTGGCCTGGATCCGGCCGGCTGCCACCCGCAACGTGCGCTGCAGGATTTCGACGCCCAGGTCGCTGTCTTTCCGGCAGGCCTCCATCAGGTCCGCGCCGGCGAAGCGCAACGCCGCGGTGCGTTCCCGCGCGCGTACCTGGAACAGGGTGTCCTGATGCCGCAGCAGGGCGGACCAGCCGAATGCCTGGCCCGGACCGACCGCCAGCACGGACACTTTAAAAATAGGAGTGTGCAGCTCGATGCTCACGCTCCCGGCAGTCACCAGGTACAGATACCGGGAGTGCTGCCGCTCGGTGAGAATCACCTCGTTTTCGTCGAAGGTGACCTCGGACGCCAGCGCGGCCAGTGTGTTGAGATGGCGATCGGCCAGCCCGTCAGTAAAGGCGTGGCTGCGAAGTGTTTCTTGTAGCGTCAAATTCCCCACCCCCCGGGTGAAATGCCGCGAAAAAAGCCCATAAAACGGGTCTTTTCAACGCGGTGCCGGGGTGAAGGCAATCGCCGTGCCAATACCAGGGCCGCTCCGTCCCTACATGGAGAAGATCATCCACACGTTCACCGGCGGCGCTGACGGCGCGGGCGGTTCGGCCGGCAGCCCGATCGTAGATGGCGGTAGAGTCTATGGCCTTTGCACGGCAGGCGGAGCCAATGCAGCGGGCAACGTCTTCGAACTGGCGCCCACCCCGAGAGGCGAATCGAAGGAAACCGTCCTCTATGCCTTCAAGGACGAGCCCGACTCCGGGTTTCCGTACGGCTCCTTGGCCGGCGATGGTCACGGCAATCTCTACGGCACTACTTACTATGCCGGCGCCAATGACGTCGGCACGATCTACCGTCTGAGCCGCGTGGGCGGCGTGTGGACCGAGACGTGGCTTTACAGCTTCAAAGGCGGCCCGGATGGCGACGGTCCGATCAGTTCCCTGGCTGCCGATGCGTCCGGGAACCTGTACGGCACCACCAGCGACGGCGGGTCACCGCGATGCAACTGCGGCACGATCTTCAAAGTGGTCCCCGCGGGCACGCCGGCATACAGCGTCCTCTACCGCTTCCCCGGCCAGCCCGGGCCGGGGTTCGCGTACAACGGTTGGTCTCCAACAGCGCAGGCACAGTGCTCTACGGCGCCACGGTACACGGCGGCGCCGGGAACGAAGGCGCGATTTGTCAATTGACGCCTCCGTAAGACGGCACTAAAAGCTATATCGCAGCGCCAGCATGGCGTGCGAGTTGTGGCGGTACTGGCCCAGAAAATCCGAGTCATCGCCCCGGATCAACGTGAATGCCGCGGTCGCCCGCCAGTGCCCGCCCAAGGCCTGCGAGAATTCCAGCCGGACCCACTCGCCCGCGCCGTTTTGCCGGATGGCGGTTTCGAGCGCGACGCTGCGGTTGGTGTCGATGGTATAGCCGGCGCGGCCCAGAAATGCGCTGGTGAGTCCGCGATCCGGCGCGAAGTTGAACAAAGACCGGTGCAGCGTCACCACCTGCCCCGCATAACCGCCGATGAAGAACCACTCGCCGGCCTGCCGTTCCGCCTGCACCACGTACAGGGCGTATTCATCTTCGGTCCTGGTGCTGGAGGTAAAGTAAGCCGCTTCGGTCTTCACCGTGATGCCCTTCAGCGGAATGGCCGCGTCCCCGCCGTACATGCGCATCTGCGGATAGTAGCGCGCAACGTCTACCGCGAACGGCTGCGGCTGGGAAAAATTGAACAGCGGCAGGTTGTTGAAGCCGTCGTAAAACGAAAGCGAGAACTCCGCCACCCGTCCGATATGGTTCCACCGCGCGCCGACCTGGGAGCCGCCGGGAAACGACGGCGTCAGTTCCCGGATTGCGATCTCCGGCGGGACGTTGCTCCAACGCTGGTTCAGAAGCGGAATGCGGCTGGGCGTGAACACCGGCTCCCACACTACGTCGAGCGTGTTCGATTGGCCGCCGTAGGTCACGCGGGCCGCGGTGATGCCGAGGAAATCGCTATCCACCACCGTCAGGTAGTCCTGCGGCGCGAACCGGTCCGTGGGATTCAGGATGTCCGCCTTGCCCCACCGCACAAACTGCTTGCCTAACACCACGGTGAGTTTCTTCTTCGCGTACGTGGCATTGAGCTCGCGCACCTCGAACGCCGGACGCCGGCGGGTCCGATCGTCCCAGGAGATCTCCCAGGCGCGATCCGCTTGCAGATGAGTGTCGGTACGCGCATCGATGCCGCCCGCAAACTGCCAGTTGGAATTCAGCTTGTAGAAAGCTTCGTAGCGGAAAAGCGCTTCGCCGATGGCCTGCCCGCTGTCGTTGGGTACGGTCTGCGGATAGCCGATGAAATCGGCCTCCAGAAAACCGCGCTGCGAGAAATCCTGCGCCGCAGCCGCGCCCGCGAGCCCCAGCGCCCAGACCCCCGCACACACCATCCGCGCTGTCACATTTGCCGCCGCAGCGCCTGCACGGTGAAATCGTCGTCTTTCATGGGCACGTTGTAGTGCACGTTCTCCAGCTTCAGGATGGTGCGGCTCTTGCGTCCCAGGTCGGTCATTTCCAGCGTGCGCGCGGTCCAGATGCCTTGTATATTCTGGATGTCGCGCTCCACGAGGCGGCGCACCAGCTTGCCCTTACTGTAATTCTCGTACTGCACGGGCACGTAGTTATCCTTGCGGATCCACACGCGGGACGACGTATATTGCGAAATTTTGCCCCGCTTGGGTTCGGACTCGATCCGCCAGCACGGCGCGCCGCCGATGGCTTCCTCGCCTTCCAGTTTGAAATCGAATTGATCGACGTCGCGCTCTTCCAGGTCTTCGAAGCTGAAGTCGGTGCCGAAGAAGCGCGTGGAGCGGTCCTGCTGCGCGATGCGGCGGTCCCGGCCGATGGCGGGCGTCCACATCCACTGGTCGGATGAGCGGTCCGGATGATTCACCACCAGCAGCGCCACGCCTTTCACTTCCGCCGGCTCGGTGAACCGGATGACCGCTTTGCTGTTACCGTAAGAGCCGATGCGGTCGGACTGCCAGCGCTTCTTGGAGATCTTGTTGTTGGCGCTGATGACTTCGAGCGATCCTTCGTAGCGCTGAGAGTCGGCGCGTCCGCGGCGCTGGGACTCCGCTACGATCTGGCGGGCATCCTGCGCCGCGGCGAGGGCGGCCAGCGCCAGCAGGCACACGGTAGCGCGGAGAGCGGGCGAATCACTCATATTCGAGGGCCTCCACCAGCGAACTGCGGACCGCGGTCTCGGCCGGAAGCAGCGCCGAGCCGAACGCCGCACCCAGAATCACCGGCACCAACAGCGCCACAATGCCAAAGGGGAAAGTATAGTCGAGCTTGATTCCGGCAAAGCTCTCCTGCGAGACCGTCAGCAGATAGTACAGATTGACGGCGCCCGCCACCACGCCCAGCATCAGACCAATGCCGCCAATGGCCAGCGCCTCCATCCAGATCGTGTGCCGGATCTGATAGCGCAGCCCGCCCACCGCGCGCAGCACGCCCAGTTCCCGCCGGCGGTCGGCGATCGACACCGTGAGCGTATTCACGATGCCCAGAATGGCTACCAGCACCGCCACAAAAAGCTGTAAGTAAGTCATGGCAAACCACTGGTCGGTTACCTTCATCACATAACCGCGCACATCCTTGTTGGACAGCACAAACAGACGCCGCTCTTTCGCGAACCGGTCCAGGATGCGCGCCTTGACGTCGCCCGGCGAAGCGCCGCGCGCCAGGTAGACGCGAAACACATCCACGGCGTCGTCTTTCCAGAACCGCCGGTAGAGCACACGGTCGACGAAAATGGTGCCCAACTGGTTGGAATAATCCTTCAGAATTCCGGCGACGGGCAGCCGCACCACACCCGACGGCGATGCGATATCCAACATCTGGCCCAGCTTCAGCTTCTGCAATTGCGCCAGGTTGTCCGCGATAATGACGCCCTTCTGGGCGGCCACCGTGCGGTACATCCCGTCGAAATCGCCGGCCGTGACTTTGCGGCCGCGGGTGCGGCGCGCGATACTCGCGGAATCAGTCGCCACCAGCATCACCGGGCTGCCGCCGAAATCGATGCGCACGATGCGGACCGGCTGCACTTCGGCGATGCCGGGTATCTGCCGCAGGCCGTCGCCCATGCTGTTGGGAAAGTGAAAGGTGCGGCTGGAGATGATCTCCGACGGCGTTACGAAAAAATCCGGGTTCATGGTGGTGTTCATCCAGTCGGTAATGTCCGCGTAACTGGCGCGCGCCAGGCCGCCCAACCCGATCACCAGGGCGAGCGAGAGCATGAGCGCGGCTACCGTAGCCGAAGTACGCCGCGGCGCCTGGATGAGGCTGTCGGCGGCCAGCGCGCCTTCCACCGGGCGCAGCCAGCTTAAGGGCCAGCGCAGCAATCTCGAAAGATACAGCGACAGCGCGGGCGTCAGCAGCAGTATAGCCAGCACCGCCAGCAGGTATCCGGTGTAGAAGACCGCACCTCCGCCGTGGCCGAACAGGATGCAGCCGGCGGCGATCGCAATGGCCGCCATGGCCGCGATGCGCCGCCGCCGGTTCTCGCCCGCCGAGAGCACCTGGTACTGCCCCTTCTGCAGCGCCTTCACCGGATCCACCCGCGCCGCGTTGCGCGCCGGCAGCATGGCCGCCACGACGCTGGTGACCACGCCCACCGCCGCCGCGATCGCCAGCAGCCACGGCTGCACCAGCATGTGATCGGCATTGGCTGAAGCGCCCATCACGCCTTCCATAAAAGCGTTGGTGCTGGCGGTCAGTCCCTGCGCCATCAGCAGGCCGAATCCAATGCCCACCGCCGATCCCGCCAGGCCCGCGATGGCGCTTTCTCCCAGGAACAGGGTCCGGATCTGGCCACGCGTGGCGCCCAGCGCGCGCAGTATGCCGATCTCGGCCCGCCGCTGCGTCACCGCGATAGCGAAGGAGTTGTAGATGATGAACATGCCGATGAACAGCGCAAACAGGCTGGCGACGTTCATGGTCATCTCATAGACGCTCATCAGGGCTTCGAAATGCTGCCCGCGGCCCGCCGGCGGTTCGACTTCGAAACCCGGCCCCAGCGCCCGCCGCACCGCGGCCTCGCCTTGTTCCAACGTCAAGCCGTCCTTCAGCCCGATATCGATGCGATCGAAGCGCCGCCCCATGCCGAAGATCTTCTCCGCGGCGTAGATGTCCATAATGGCGAGGTTGCCGCCGAACGCCGAGCTCATGCCGCCGGCGCGCAGGATGCCGCGCACGGTGAACTGCTTCTCGCCGTCCATCGTACTCATGGCCAGCTTGCTGCCGCTCCCCAGATGGTTGCGGGCCGCAAACTCGCTGGTGAGGATCAGGGAGTCCGGCTGCGCCAGAAACACCAGCGGATCGTCGACCACATCCTGGTCGCCGCCCTCCAGATCGTAATCGCGCAGGCTGCGATCGCCGGTCATATCGACGCCCAGGATCAGCAGCTTGCCCTGGCCTTTGAAGCCCGTATCGACCACCTGTTCGATCACCGGCGCCGCGGCCCGGATCTCCGGCACATCCTGCACCTTCTCCAATACCTCTTCGGCGAATCCGCCATCGCCCGCGGAAACCTGTAGCTGCGTCTTGCCGGCGATATGTTCGACCGTGCGGTTGAAAGCTTCCAGCACGCTTTGGTTGGCAGTGTACATGCCCACCAGCAGAGCCACCCCCAGTACGATGCCGCCGATGGTGAGCAGCCAGCGCAGCAGGTGCTTGCGGGCATACGGCCAACTGATGAGCCGCAATAGGATCATCGGCGCACGTCTCCCACGATGCGGCCGTCGTGGAGGGTGACCATGCGCGGGCAGCTCTCGGCCACGCCGCCATCGTGCGTCACAATCAAAACCGTGGCGCCCAGGCGCTCGTGCAGATCGCGGATCAGCCGCAGAATCTCGGCTCCCGTATGACTGTCCAGGTTCCCGGTAGGTTCGTCCGCCAGCAGGATCGGCGGATAAAAGGCCAGCGCCCGGGCGATCGCCACGCGCTGCCGCTCGCCGCCGGACAGCTCGTCGGGCAGGTGGTCCAGACGATGGCCGAGCTGCACCAGCTCCAGCAGATCGTGCGCGCGCTTCCGGGTGTCCTGCCGGGCCAGACCTTTCAGGTGCAGCGGCAAGGCGACGTTCTCCACGCAACTCAGGCTGGGCAGCAGGTTGAAGAACTGGAAGATGAATCCGATCTTGTCGCGGCGCAGGCGGGTCAGATCGTCATCGGAGAGGCTGGCGATGGCGTGGCCGTCGATGCGGATTTCGCCGGCCGTGGGACGATCGAGGCCGCCGATGAGGTTCAACAGGGTGGATTTGCCCGAGCCGGACGGTCCCACGATGGAGACCATCTCGCCCCGGTTCACTTCTAAGTCGATCTCTTCCAGGGCAGTGACTTTGCGTTTGCCGTTGAAACTCTTCTGGACTCCGGTGAGTGAGATCATGGGGCCGCTGGATGGAGTTACTCTCCAGCGTACCACCCTAACGCGCGCGCGTTTCCATCTCGACCGCTCGCGGAAAGAGGATATCGTTCTCCAGGTGGATATGCTGGAGAAGGTCGGTTTCCAGATCGGCCAGAGCTTGATAAAGGTCTTGATAGCCGGGACAGACACCCGCCGGGACGGCGTAGCCCTCGCTCGCCTGTCGCATCCGGCGCAGCGCATTGCCCGCGCCGTCGTGCTCCCGAATCATCATCGATATGGGATTCCCGACCGTCCCGAACGGCGGCCGCATTACCGGCTGGCCCTCCATGACCGCCTCTTCCATACGGACGATATAGGGAAAGAGAATAACTTCCTCCTTCATCAGGTGCGCGGTCAGCTCCTCGGCCAGGCCATCAAACGCCGCCTGGATCTGGAGCAGCTCCGGGTGGTCCTGGCTGTGCGCGGCGCATACCGTGGCCAACAGCGGGCCGAGGCGGACGATCGCCTGGCGCGTGTAGCTATGATGCGTGCTTTTGATATGGCCGATCAGGTCCGTGAGGGGCTCCTGGCGCCAGTTTTCCGCGCCGGCTTGTGCCCGCACTTCCGAGAAGGTGTCAGTAATCATGATTTCAGGGTAAGGGGGAGCGCCGCGCGCGGCTATGACCTAGGTCACATGCCGGCGGCCTGAAGCGCACTTAACTGATGGCGCCCAACAGCCGGGCCGCAGGCTTGGCGAAGTACGTCAGAATGATCTGCGCACCAGCCCGCCGGATGGAGGTCAGGCTCTCCATCATGGCCCGGTCGTGATCGATCCAGCCGTTGCGCGCCGCTGCCTCGATCATGGAGAACTCCCCGCTTACCTGGTAGGCCGCGATGGGCACGTCGAAGCGCCGGCGGGCCTCGTGGATCAGGTCGAGATACGGCAGGGCCGGCTTGACCATGATCATGTCGGCGCCCTCCTCCAGGTCCAATTCGATCTCCCGCATGGCCTCCCGCCCGTTGGCCGGATCCATCTGGTAGCTGCGGCGGTCGCCGAACTGCGGGGCGGATTCCGCCGCCTCCCGGAACGGCCCGTAGAACACCGACGCGAACTTGGCGGCGTACGAGAGAATCGAAATGCGCGTGAAGCCGGCGGCGTCCAGTTCCCGCCGTATGGCGGCCACCCGGCCGTCCATCATGTCCGACGGCGCTACGATATCCGCTCCGGCGCGCGCGTGCGAAACTGCCGACGCCGCCAGCCATTCGAGCGTCTGGTCGTTATCCACATCGCCGTTCACGATCTTGCCGCAATGGCCGTGGCTGGTGTACTCGCAATTGCAGACGTCCGTGATGATGAGCAGGCCGGGCACCTCCGCCCGCAGGGCCCGGATGGCACGCTGCACGATGCCGTCGTCGGCATAGGCGCCGGAAGCTTCTTCGTCCTTTTTTTCGGGCAGGCCGAACAGGATCACGCCCCCGATGCCGAGCGCTTGCACCTCCTGGCACTCGCGCACCAGTTCGTCAATGGATAACTGGAAATTGCCGGGCATGGCGCCGATCTCCCGCCGGACGCCCTCGCCGGGGCAGACGAAAAGCGGGAGGATGAACTCGGCCGGGTGCAGGCGGGTTTCCCGAACCAGCCGGCGGATGGGTTCGCTGGCCCGCAGGCGGCGCAGACGTTGAACGGGGAACGGCATCGCTTAAATTGTAGCTTAGTACTCAAAACGGTCCGAAACGGGCCAATCGGCTGCTGCCTTGGGTTAGATTTTTTGAAAAAGTGGCCGCCAGCCCCTTGACAAGGCCATGCGGTTCAGTAGAATAATGCCTAAGTCTTGCTTTATGCAGCACGCATGCCAGCATACCCGTACCGAGATCATAGCGCGGCGAGACGGCGTGGAATACGTTGAATGTCTCGACTGCCGCCAGATTTTCGAAGCCGAGGACCTCGAACCAGTTACCACCATTGAAGAAGAGGACGAATAGCCTCTCGCCCGCGCGCACCGAAGCAGCGGCTGCTGCGTTACCCGTGTGATCCAACCCCGGTTTATCGCTTGCTAGCATGGTTAGATGTACGATCTAACCTGGTTCCGCGCCAACTTCGACCGCATCGCCGAGCGCCTGCTGACCCGCGGTAACATTCCCAATCTCGAGAGCTTCCGCGATCTGGATCAGCGGCGGCGGGCCGCCATCTCCGAGTCCGAGCAGTTGAAGGCGCGCCGCAATGCGGAAAGCGCGCAGATCGCCAAGCTGCGCAAGGAAGGTGCGGATACCGCCGAAAGACAGCAGCAGATGCGGGTGATCGGCGAACGGATCGCCCAGCTCGATGTCGAAGTGAAAGCCGCGGAGGAGTCCTTCCGCGAACTGCTGACCGGCATACCCAACCTGCCGCACGAGTCGGTACCGCTGGGCCACAGCGAGGCGGATAACGTCGAGGTCCGGCGGGTGGGCAAGCCGCGGGCGTTCAACTTCGAACCCAAGGCGCATTGGGATCTGGGCCCGGAACTGGGAATACTGGACCTGGAACGCGCCGCCAAGGTCACCGGGGCGCGTTTTGCGGTCTACTGGGGCGCGGGCGCACGGCTGGAGCGGGCCCTCATCAATTTTATGCTGGACGTGCACACGCGCGAGCACGGTTATACGGAGGTATTGCCGCCCTTTATGGTCAACTCCGCCAGCCTGTTCGGCACCGGACAGTTGCCCAAGTTCGCGCAGGATCAGTTCAAATGCGAAAATACCGACTTCTGGCTGGTGCCCACGGCCGAAGTCCCGGTAACCAATCTGTACCGCAGCGAAACACTGGACGCGGAGCGGCTGCCGATCAAGCTGTGCGCCTACACGCCTTGTTTCCGCAGCGAAGCCGGATCGTACGGCCGGGATGTGCGCGGCATCATCCGCCAGCACCAGTTCCAAAAGGTGGAGCTGGTGAAGTTCGCGCACCCGGAGCACAGTTACGACGAATTGGAAAAACTGACGGCCGACGCCGAAGACATCCTGCGGCGCCTGGGTTTACCCTATCGCACCGTCGCGCTGTGTACCGGCGACCTGGGCTTCTCGTCCGCCAAAACCTACGACATCGAAGTCTGGCTGCCCGGACAGAACGCGTACAAAGAGATTTCGTCCTGCTCCAACTACGAAGCGTTCCAGGCGCGCCGGGCATCGATACGGTTCAAATCCCCGAAGGGTAAGAACGAATACGTGCACACGCTGAACGGCAGCGGCCTGGCCATCGGACGGACCTGGGTGGCGATCGTGGAGAACTACCAGCAGCAGGATGGTTCGGTGGTGGTGCCCGAGGTCCTGCGGCCTTACTTCGGCATGGAAGTGATCCGGGCTTAAGCCGTGCGCTGCGCCCGCCCGGCTATTGATCCGCTTCGGGGCTGGTCTTGCGCTCGTAGGGCTTCTTCAGATACTTGGCCGCCTCTTCCTGCGCTCCCTGGGTGTTATCCTTGGTGCGCACCGCCAGGTTGTACTCGTTCACGGCCCGCTCGCGCTGACCCGTAATATCGAAAATCATCCCCAGGTGGATGTGCGCCCACACCTGGGTCCACTTGGGTTCGCCGTCGCCGTCCAGCGCTCCGCGAAACTCGTTGGCCGCGGACTGGTAGTTGTTCTGCTTGAAGAACACTTCCGCGATGCGGTAGTGCGCCAGCGAGCTGTTGCGGTTGTTCTCGAGGGCTTTCTGGTACTCCTTCAGCGCATCGGCGAATTCGCCGACTTCCATGAACTGCTCGCCGCGGCGGATGGCCACCGCCGTCCGGATCTGGTTGTTGAACCGCAACACCCGCTGATCGGGATCGATGATCACGGTCTTGGGCTTGCCGAACGTATCCACGCTGAACTCCGAAGACGTGCCCACCACTTCCACGCGCTTCTCTTCCGGATTGCCTTCCGTCTCGATCTTCAGGTCCACGGGCATGCGGAAAGTATCCAGGTCCTGCGCAACCTTGCCGGTTACGCGAAACCCTTTTTGCGTCCGGAAGATGGTGTATTCCAGTTTGAACTCCGGCGCGCCGCTCGATTCGATCCATTGGATGAAGAAATAGCCCAAGTCCTGCTTGGAGACGTCTTCGGCCACTTTCTTGAAGTCCGCGGTGGACGCCGCCTTCCAGGCGTACCGCGTGGCGAATTCCTTGAGCGTCGCCATGAAATTCTGATCGCCGATCACGTAGCGCAGCATGTGCAGCACCGCCGCACCCTTGCTGCCGGTCAAGGCCCAGAGTTCCGGCGAATAGTCCTCCATGCGCGCGGCCTGGATCACCGGCACGTTGTCCGTGGTGAGCGCCTCCACGGCATCGTCGCGGAACGCCTGTTCCAAGGCACCCGGTCCCGCGGTATGTTCGGTCCACAGCAATTCGGCATAGGCCGCGGTTCCATTGCTCAGCCACAGATGGTTGCGCGTGGCCGGCGAAACCAGGTCTTCGAACCACTGCCGCGCGATCTGATTGGCTACCAGCCGCGTATTGACCTGCTTGCCGATCGCGGAAGGGCTGAGGAAGATCATCCCCGGCGCGGCATAGCCGTTAGGCGCGCCGTTCTCGGTTTCGACGATCGCCAGGTTGGCTTCCGGCGGCAGGCCGAAATCTCCTGTGAAAAAGGTCATCATCTGGCCGATCAACTCCCCGTAGGGCTGGCCCATCGCCTGGTCGCCGCCGCGGAAGTAAAGCGTCGTGGTGACCCCCTCGGACGAGACTTTGGCGCCCGGCTCTTTGACGATGGCTATGCTGCCGGGAAAAGACGGCTTCTCGAATTGGAAGTTATAGACCATCTTGTCGCCGGCGGCCTGGTGCGTGTCGATGCCGGGGCCCAGTACCTGGTAGCCGGAGGGCACCGTAATGTGCAGATCGGCCGCGAACCGGTCGGTGGTGTACCCGCTGATGGGGAACCAGCGCGCCGGATACAGCAGGAAGGCGTAGTCGTTGTGGATGGCGGCGAACTTGATGCCGTAGACCGGCGAGTCCTCGCTGCCGCTCAGACGCCCGTCGTAACTGAATTTCAGCGTGACTGGCTGCCCTTTCGCCAGCGGGGGATCGAAGGTGAGGCGTTCGGTGAAATCCTGCTGGTTGTGGTTGGAATTGATCGCATTGCCCTTTTCGTCCACGATTTTGGAGACGTTCAGGGCATTGTTCAGCTCGAAGTTGGCGGACCGGACATTGTTGTCCAGCGGGACCAGCCGCACTTCCGCGGTGGCTCTGAGGGATTGGGTGGCGGGCTGCACCTCGGCGTCGATGGTGTAATGGTCAACACGTATACGGCCGCGGCGCTCCTGCGCGGGCGCGGCGGAGGCTATTACGAGCAGTGCCACGCCCAATGAGAAACTACGAAACATGAGCGAATCGTCCTTCCATGAGATCTTGGATTATGGCGGTGGCGCGGCTCATCGGCCGGCCGGGTCCGGAAAGCTTTTGCGCGACTTCAGCCAGGTCCGCGCGCATGCGGGCGCGGCCGGCATCGTCCGAGAGCAGACGGCGGGCTTCGGCAGCCAGGTTCGAGCCGGTCAGCGCCGATTGCATCAATTCCGGGACGATAGCGCGTCCGGCGATCAAGTTCACCATCGAATAGAACGGTACCCGCACCAGCATGCGGCCCATCAGCCAACTGGCGCCGGTTACTTTATAAAATGTGACCATCGGTGTGCCCAGCAGCGCCGCTTCCACGGTGACCGTGCCGCTGGCAGCCAGCGCCAGGTCGGCATGCGCCAGCGCATCCCAGTTCTCTCCATCCACGACCTGTACCGGAGCCCGGCCGATCCGCTCCCGGAAGAACCCGGCGCCCGTGGTGGGCGATGCCGGCAGAATGAAACTGGCAGCTTGATCCCGATATAGCCTCTCCACCGCATCCAGCAAAGGCGGCAGATGCCGGGCCGCCTCTCCCCGCCGGCTTCCAGGCATTATCGTTATTAAAGGACGGCTGACGGGCAGTCTGTGTTTCCGAAAAAATTCCGCCCGCGTCAGGCTGGGGCGGACCACGTCGGCCAGCGGATGGCCGATGTAGGTGGCCGCCATCCCGTGGCTGCGGAAAAACTCCTGCTCGAACGGGAAGATGCAGAGAAGGTGGCGGATGGTCCGGCGCATCGCCGGCAGGCGGCCCTTGCGCCAGGCCCACACTTGCGGCGCCACCAGGTAAATCACCGGGATGCCCTGCGCTTTCAGTCGCCGGGCCAGGCGCAGGTGAAAGTCGGGGGCGTCGGTGAGGATCGCCAGGTCCGGCCGCTCGCGCCGCGCGGCTGTCTGCAGCTTTCTGTATTCGCCATAGATACGAGGAATGTGCGAGACCACTTCCACCAGGCCCACCACCGCCAGGCTGGCGGCGTCAACCACCGTTTCGACGCCAGCGGTCCGCATCCGGTCGCCGGCGCAGCCGAAGAACCGCGCATCCGGCCAGGTACGCCGCAGTTCTTCCACCAGCAGCGCGGCGTAGACGTCGCCCGAAGCTTCGCCGGCCGAGATCAGAATCTTGTGGAGCACCTAAGGCCAGTCTAGCGCGTCGTAGAGGCGGAGCAGGCGCCGGCGGGGGACTCGCGGCTCGTCTCAATTTCGCACAAGGTCTCAATTCTGTACACGACCGGTCCGGAGACAGACATGTAACTGCTTTTAAGTCAGAGAATTGCGGCACCCGGTCATGGTCTTCTCCGTGCATCTCCCTCTAACGATCGGCGGTGCACCCGACAGGGCATCCCGACTTAGTGTTGCAAAAGGAGCCTAGTTAAAATGAAAGCGTTTCTTGCACTCTTGTGGCGTGACGAACAAGGTCAGGACCTGATCGAGTACACGTTGATGTTGGCATTTGTCGCCCTGGCGTCGGCGGCGCTGTTCTCCTCTGCCGGTACGAGTATCAACCAGATCTGGTCGAAGACCAATTCGCAACTGAGCACTGCGGCGGGAAGTTAGACCCGGGCAGTTTCATCGCGCATGTCGCGGCACGGGCGGCTGGTGAGATCCATCCAGCCGCCCGTTCTTTATTTGGCGCAAGGTTGCCAGGAACATTCCCGAAGGTTTTTGCGACGGTCATTGTGGCAATTCGCTGCTTCGCTTGATGTTGATATTCCCAACATAGCCATAGATAAATCCAACAGAGTCCAAGATCTTCTAAATACGCGGCTTAAGCCCTGAAGCCAGAAAAGCCCGGTGAAATTCTCAGCAAGCCTCGCCACCGCCAAAATTGGGCACCCGCCAAATGTAAGCAAATACAACAGATAAAAAGCTCATAAACTCCACACAATGGCCGGGGACGTGCCATTCATCACGGTGGAAAAGAAAGAGGCACATCATGACAGTCATTCTGGTTCTCGCGACGTTTTCGATCTTCATCCTGCTGGATTGGGTCATCAACCGGCGGAAAGCGCCACAAGCTATTGCGGCCCATTCCCACACGGTATCGCCGGTTTTGGAGCCATCTTACGTAGAAGGGTTCCTGGTGCCGGAGCAGTTGTCGTATCACCCGGGTCATAGTTGGGCGCTGCAGGAGCGGCGTAACTTGGTGCGCATCGGCATGGACGAGTTCGCGGCTGCCCTGGCCGGAAGAATCGAACGCATCGATCTGCCCAAACCGGGCCATTGGATTCGCCAGGGGCAAAAAGCCTGGTCGCTGTTCCGCGATGGCGAAAAGACCGAAATGGTCTCCCCGACCGAGGGCGAAGTGATTGAAATCAATGCGGAGGTTGTGGCGCATCCCGAGCTGCTCCGCAAGGATCCTTACGGCAAGGGCTGGTTGGCGTTGATCCACGTCCCGGACGAGGAAAGCACGGCGCGCAACCTGGTTCCCAAGGGGATGGTACGCGGTTGGATGCGGGAAGCCATCGGACGCCTGTACGCCGAGCAGCCGCAACTGGCTGGTGCAGTGGCGGCGGACGGCGGACTGCCCGCGGACGATCTGCTGGCCGGTATGCCGGACGCCAGTTGGAAGCGCGTGACCGGTGAGTTCTTCCTGACCGCATAGATTTTCCACACTTCCGTCCCGATTCGAGTTATAAAGGAGTTAGGCATCTGATTATGCCCAGAGCGATTCTGTACGACAGTACCATGTGTATCGGCTGCAAGGCGTGCGAGGGTGCCTGCGCCGATCGCTGGCATCTGCCTTATGACGATAAGGTGGCAGCCGAGTCGCGGCTTTCGGCTCATAAGTTGACGACCATACAGGTACACGGCGACCACTATAGCCGAAAGCTGTGTATGCATTGCGTGCAACCGACGTGCGCGTCCGTGTGTCCGGTGGGTGCGTTGCAGAAGACCGCTCTGGGGCCGGTGGTGTACGATGCGGACAAATGCATGGGATGCCGTTACTGTATGACAGCCTGTCCCTTCCAGGTGCCGGCATACGAATGGCACAGCCGGCTGCCGAAAGTGCGCAAGTGCGACATGTGCTACGACCGCCAGCGCGCCGGCAAACCCACCGCCTGTGCCGAAGCCTGCCCTACCGGCGCAACCACCTGCGGTGAAAGGGACGCGCTCATCGCCGAGGCGCGCCGCCGTATGGCCGCCAAGCCGGGCGACTATTATCAGCGCATCTACGGCCTGGAGGAAGTGGGCGGCACTTCGGTGTTGTATCTCTCGGCGGTTCCCTTCGAGCAGATCGGCCTGCGCACCAATCTGCCCAGGCAGCCGTTGCCGATGCTTACCTGGCACGTGCTGGAGGCGGTGCCGGACGTGGTTTCGGTCGGCTCGGTGCTGCTGGGCGGAATCTGGTGGATCACCAACCGCCGCGACGAGGTCGCCAAGGCCGAGGGGAGGCGCCCATGAAAGGCCGCGAACTCCCCAAGCTTACCGTCTGGCGCGCCATCTTCGCCGTGCTGATGGCTGCCGGCGCCTACGCCACCTATCTGCGGGTGCGCTACGGACTGGGTGGCGTCACGAACTTGAACGATCAGTTTCCCTGGGGCATCTGGATCGGCTTCGATATTCTGTGCGGCGTGGGGCTGGCCTCGGGCGGATTCACGCTGGTGGCCGTGGTCCACATCTTCAACGTCGAGAAGTATAAGCCGATCCTGCGGCCGGCCATTCTTACGGCGTTTCTCGGCTACCTGCTGGTGGTGCTGGCGCTGCTGTTCGACCTGGGCCGGCCGGACCGCGTGTGGCATCCCCTGGTGATGTGGAATCCGCATTCGGTGATGTTCGAAGTGGCGTGGTGCGTCACCCTGTACACCACCGTGCTGGCGCTCGAATTCGCGCCCGTAGTGTTCGAACGGCTGGGATGGAAGCAGCCTCTGAGCTGGCTCAGATTCATATCGGTGCCGCTCATGATCCTGGGCGTGATCCTCTCCACGTTGCACCAGTCGTCGCTGGGCAGTCTGTACCTGATCGTGCCGCATAAGCTGTACGCGCTGTGGTACACGCCGGTGTTGCCCGTGTTCTTTTATCTGTCCGCGATCTGCGTTGGGCTGGCCATGACCATCTTCGAGTCGTGGCACAGCAGCCGGGCGTTCGGCCGGGAGTTGGAACTGCCGTTGGCGGCCGGGCTGGCGCGGGTCATGGCCGTCCTGCTGATGACGTTCCTGTTCGCGCGCTTCCTGGACCTGGGGCAGCGCGGGGCCTTGGCGTTGCTGCGCGAGAACCGTACGGAGACCTGGCTCTTCGCCCTGGAAACCGCTTTGTTGGCGGTTCCCACGGTGCTGCTGTTTCAGCGGCGCGTGCGCTGGAATCCGGCCCGGCTCTACGGCTGCGCCGTGCTGGTGATTTTCGGATTCATCGCCAACCGGCTGAATGTGAGCGTCACCGGCATGGAGGCCGGCTCCGGGACGCATTATATTCCCAAATGGACCGAAATCGCCGTAACTTTGTCCATCGTCGCCCTGGGGTTTGCCATTTTCCGGGTGATCGCCCGCCACTTTCCGGTGTTCGCAGCGCATCGCGCGGAGGCGGCGTCAGCCGCAGAAGTTACCGCCGGCCGGACGGAACCGGTGGGGGTAGCATGAAGCGGCAGACCCGATCCGCCCCGATTTTGCCCGCGGGAGGTTGATGGAACAGCCAACACGGTTGCGTGTCGGACTGGCCGGCAAACTGGCCGTGTGCCTGGTGGCCAGCACGGCAGCTCTGTTCGCCCTGTTCGGCTATTTCAACCTGCGCGCGCAACGCCGTCACTCCGAAGAGATGGTGATGCTGTCGGCCGGGCGCATCACCGACGTGATCCAGCGCAGCACCCGTTATGAGATGCTGCACAACGACCGCCAGGCGCTGTACAACGTCATCAAGGAGCTGGGCAGCGAGCCGGGCATCCGCCGCATCCGGATCTTCAATAAGGAAGGCCGCATCAGCTTCTCGACCGATGCCGCCGAAGTCAACCGCGTGGTCGACAAACGCGCCGAAGCCTGTTATGGCTGCCACGCGCAGAGCGCCCCGCTGGTGAAGCTGAACCGGCCCGATCGCGCGCGCATTTTTCCCGGCCGTGGCGAACGGCTGCTGGGCGTGATCCGGCCGATCGAGAACGAAGCCTCCTGCTCCGGCTGCCACCCTGCCGAACAGCGCGTTCTCGGCGTGATCGACGCCAACCTCTCCCTGGCGGCAGTGGATTCCCAGATCGCGCAGCACCGCCGGGATCTGATCGTGTTCATGGCCATCACCCTGGCCATGATCTGGCTGGTTAGCGTCATTTTCGTCTGGGGGGTGGTATATCGTCCGGTCAAGGCATTGATCGACGGAACCCACCGGGTGGCGGACGGCGATTTGGATTACCGCCTTTCGGTGCGCAACCACGACGAGTTGAGCGATCTGGCGGAGTCGTTCAACAAGATGACGGCGGAAGTCTCGGGCGCGCATGCCGAGATCGAAGAACGCGTGCGGCGTAAGACCGAGGAGCTCGACCAGGCCCACCGCTCCTTGCTGTCCAGCGAGAAGATGGCCTCCATCGGCAAGCTGGCGGCGACGGTGGCGCACGAGGTCAACAATCCTCTTTTCGGCATCCTGACCTATGCCCGCCTAACGCTCAAGGAAGTCGAAAAGGGGACGGCCGGCTCGCCGCAAACCATGATCGAGCAGTTGCGCATCATCGAGCGGGAGAGCAAGCGCTGCGGGGAGATCATGCGCAATCTGCTGACCTTCGCGCGACAGGCCCCCAGCCATCGCCAGCCCAACGACCTGAACACGCTCATCGGGCGCGCGCTGGTGCTGGTGCGGCATCAGGCCGAGCTGCTGGGAATCGAGTTACGGAGCCATCTGCAGGCAGACATGCCGACGGTGTCTTGCGACGCGGGCCAGATTCAGCAGGCGGTGCTGGTGCTGCTGGTCAATGCCACCGAGGCCATGCCGCAGGGCGGCCTGCTGGAGGTCAGCACGGAGATGGATGCCGCCGCCGGAGAGGCACGCATCAGGGTACGCGACAACGGGATGGGAATCCCGCCGGAGGTGCTGTCGCAGATCTTCGATCCATTTTTCACGACCAAGGAGGATCAGCAACGCACGGGCCTGGGATTGGCCGTAGCGCGAAGTGTGATTGAACAACATGGCGGAGAGATCGCAGTGGAATCCACGCTCGGCAAGGGAACCGAATTTGTGATTCGCCTGCCCGCCGCCAAATCGGCCGCGTTGGAACCGGCCGCTGCCGGTTCCGCGCCGCTCGCGCGGTAGCACGGCGGCCGAAGGAGACCCACGGTGACGGAAGTGGAAGACCAGGTAGTAGCACGAACGAAAGGTAAGATCCTGATCGTGGACGACGAAACGGTGGTCCGCGATTCACTCGGGAAGTGGTTCTCGAGCGAGGGGTATCAAACACAACCGGTGTCCAGCGCCCGCGAGGCGTTGGAGTCCATTCAGAGCGTGGAGTACGACGTCGCGCTCCTCGATATCAAAATGCCGGGTATGGACGGCATGGAACTGCAAAGCCGGCTCAAGGAAGCCGATCCGGAGCTGACCGTCATCATTATGACCGGTTATGCCTCGGTAGAGACCGCCGTGCAGGCCCTGAAGCACGGCGCCTACGATTACATCACCAAGCCCATCGATCCGGATGAGCTTTCGCACCTGGTGTCCAACGCGTTGGAACACCGGCGGGCGCGCCGGGAAGTAGTGCGGCTGCGCGAAAACCTGAAAGAGGCCACGCCCGGGACCGAACTGATCGGCAAGGCGCCGGCCATGAAAAAGGTGTTCGAGCTGATCGAAATGGTGGCGCCCACCGAAGCCACGGTACTGATCACCGGGGAGAGTGGCACCGGTAAGGAGGTAGTCGCCCGGGCGATTCACGCCGCCGGTCCGCGGCGATTCATGCCCATGGTCACCATTCATTGCGGCGCGCTGACCGAAACCCTACTCGAAAGCGAGCTGTTCGGCCACGAGAAGGGTGCATTCACCGGCGCCCAGTACCGCAAAAAAGGCAAGTTCGAAGTAGCTGACGGCGGAACGGTGTTTCTGGACGAGATCAGCGACATCAGCCTGAAGACCCAGACCGACCTGCTGCGCGTCCTGCAGGAGAAGGAGATCGTGCGGGTGGGCGGCAATCAGCAGATCAAGGTCGATTTCCGCTGCATCGCCGCCACCAACAAGAACCTGGAGGCGCTGGTAAAAGCCGGCACCTTCCGGCCCGACCTGTATTACCGGCTGCACGTATTCTGTATCGACCTGCCGCCACTGCGCGACCGCCGCGAGGACATTCCGCTGCTGGTGGCGCATTTCCTGAACAAGTTCTGCATGCTGACCAGCCGGCCGGTTCCGCAACTCTCGGCCGAATCCCTGCAGGTGCTCATGGGTCACGACTGGCCCGGCAACGTCCGCGAGCTGGAGAACGCCGTCGAGCGCGCGCTGGTGGTTTGCCGCGGACCGGAGATCCGCCCCGCGGATTTCTCTTTCCAGTTCCAGACCAACGGCGCCGCGACCGGCCGCACGCTGGAAGACGTCGAGCGCGTGCATATTGAGCGCGTACTGCGTGAGACGGACAATAATCTTTCCCGCGCCGCGCGTATTCTGGACATCGACCGCACTACACTCTACAACAAGCTGCGGCGCTACGGTTTGAAATAACGTGATTCAACTGCTGGGCATCGAAGTGCCGGCAGATCTATTGGCCGGCTTGGCCGTGCGCGTGGCGGAGACGTTCCGCATGGAATGCCGTGTGCGTCCGGAGCGCCTGAATGTGGCTTTTGCGCGCGATCGCCAGCGCAACCAGTACTACTCCACCGCCATTTTGCAGGCCATGCAGCCGTTCGTCGAAACGGGCGCGCGCCTGCTGGCGGTCGCCTCCGTGGATCTCTACGTGCCGGTGTTGACGTTTGTGTTCGGTGAAGCGCAGTTGAACGGCAGTTGTGCCGTCGTTTCCCTGCACCGGCTGCGCGAGGAGTTCTACGGTCTGCCCGCCCAGGACGATTTGCTGTGCGAGCGCCTGGTGAAGGAGGCAGTCCATGAGCTCGGCCACACGTTCGGCCTGCGGCATTGCGATGACTGGCGCTGCGTCATGACGTCGAGTCACGCCGTGGAGCGGCTGGACGTGAAAGGCGCGGAGTTCTGCCATGCCTGCGGACAAGCCGTGGCCGTAGCGCCTGCGCTCATTTAACTAGCCCGAGACCGGTCTTCACTTGCTGGAGACGGTGGCCTTGAGTTGTCCCATGGTCATGGTCTGGGGATTCCAGACCAGCACATGAATGGTGTCACCCGCCACCAGGCTGCAACTGCCCTTCTGGCCGATGTTGGCGACGAATTGGATCATGGTATCGGTCCAAGAGCTGATGGATACCGTGCAGGCATCGCCGGTGTAGCCGGCGCTCCATTTCCGGGTGACGTCGACCAGGCGCAGGTCATTCGAAGTACCGGTGAAAGGCGCGCCTCCCGGAAAGTTGCCGAAGCCGGCCCCCGTGACAATGATTGGCGCATTGGACTGGGCGACCACCTCGCTGCACCCTGGCGTCTGGCACTGCGTGTTGAAGCCCGTGATCGACAGGGGCGGTTCCGGCAGAACCGAGCAGTCCGGACGGGCGGCAGCTACGCCTGCCGGGAAGCTGGCGCAAGCGCTCGGTCCAGTCAAAGGAGTGGCCGTTTTGGGCAGGCTGGACGCCAGCGGGTAATCCACCACTGGGGTGTAGTCCCCGATCAGACTCCCCGCCGGAGTGTCGATGGAGGTGCGATAAGGCACGAATTGGCCGGCGCAGGCAAATCCGACGCCGGGAATCATGTGCCGGACATCCAGCAGGCTCAGTTGTTTATAATTCGCAAGCTTGGTCAGGTCCAGGTAAGTGTAGCCGTGCGCCGAGGTGATCCAGGTGGGGATGGTGGCGCCGGTGCCAACAATCAGCGTGCTATAGCCTTGCGCGTCCTTTGTGAAATAGGTGTCCGCCAGGCTGGCGATGGTCTTGCCGCCGGGGACCAGGAAGGACAGGCTCATATATCGCATCTGCTCATCCCCCGACCGCGAACAGCCGTTGGTGCACGGAGTCGGCGGCGCGGTAGGCACGCGCATCCGGATGCGCATGACTTCCCCGGCCGCAGCCAGCGTGTCCGGCGTACCAGCCGGCACCGGCGCGGTCAGGTAGGAGGCGTTCGGGTTGGTGGCGGGTATATACTCCGGCTGACGCGTCCAGCGCAGCACGTTAGGCGACTCTACATGCGCGTCACAGACCTTTTGCAGGTAATTGTCCTCGTACTGGTGATGGAGTTCAAACTGAACGTGATCGAGCCAGGGACTGCCTTTGGCGTTTTGGGCGGTCACGATTTGCAGCGTATCCAAGGCATACTGCGCCGGATAAGCACACCCCGATGCGACGTCGCGGACGATGATCCGCGGAAGCGTGTCATAGCCCGGGGTATTGACGTACAGGTAATCGCGCACCATGATCACGCCGGCAGTGTTGGGATTGGTATGCTGCGGCGTGTCCACATCGTGGGCCTTGAAAGTCGGATCCTGCTGGTACAAGCCTGCGTCGCTGTTCCAGTCCATGCCCGGGTGCCGCTGTGTGCCGTCCAGCGCGTTGACATCCACGTTGTAGCCGTTCATCATGCACCCGGTTTCCAGTTTGCCGGGAGTGCCTCCAAAATTGATGGGGATGGCATACTGCTGTCCGTTCACATAGGCGTTCCCTGGCAGGTAGGGATTGACGAACTGTGAAGTCAAGGGCACAATGCTGGTGTCGAGAATGGACACCGACAGCGCCGAATGGGCGTCGTTCAGAGCCACCGACAAATAGCGCGAATTCGGAAAGGTCCCGATCAGAATGAGCTGATATCGCGGATCGACCTTGAAATACATCTGCGAATACCGCGCGTTCAGATCGGCGTACTCCACCGCCCCGTAGCCCGTTGCCATTTTGATCGTGTAGCAGGAATTGTCGAAATTGGAAAAGAAATCGCCGGTTGGAAATTCGCCGCCGGTGAACGAAGTTGGCAGACCGGTACAGTTTTCGGCATGAGCCAGCACAGGCAGCCCTAAAACCAACAACAGCATCCATCTACAGCCAGTCCCAGTAAACACGAAGGTTTTCGTCTCCATTAACGAAAGTGAATTTGCTTACTCTATCAGATTCAGCCGTATCAGTGAATGAGAATCTAGTTACGGGCGGGGGTACAAACGTTCTACAGTACCGATCGCCTACTAGTTTTAGTGGATCGGCCTAGGCCCGGATCTCAAGCGCGGCGATATGTATTTTTTCGTACATTACCTGGGAACTGAGCCCGTTCATTTAAGATGGTATTAGTGTGAAGAAACTCCTGTGGCTCTTGCTCGTCCCACTGGCAGCCATCGCCTGGTGGGGCTACCACCGCAGCAACGGCGCCGCCCAAATCCCCTTTGCCAAAGTCGCCCGGGAGACGCTCGTCAGCACGCTGCCGACGAACGGCAAAGTCGAGCCGATCGAGTGGCAGGCCGTCCGCGTAGAGCAGGCCGGGCTGGTCAGCAAGGTACCTGTCGAGCAAGGCCAGGCAGTCACTCAAGGGGCGGCGCTGGCCATTCTGAGCGATACGGGTTTGCAGGCCGATCTGCGGGCCGCTGAAGCTCGCGTGGCGCAGGACCGGGCCGACCTGGTCACCATAGACGCGGGCGGCAAACAGTTGGAACTGACCGCCATCGAAAGCGACCTGGCCCGCCTGCGCGTCCAAAAGGAGCACGACGAAAAAGAGTACGCCTCGCTGCGCCGGCTGCTCGACAAACAGGCGGCCTCCATGCTGGAAGTGGACAACATGAAGAGCAAGGTGCAGGCCGCCAGCCTGGGCATCGATGCTCTGGAGAAGAAACGCGCCGCGCTCGTGAGCCAGTCCGATAAGGCTGTGGCTCTCGCCCGCCTGCAGGACGCCGAGGCCGCGGTGGCCCTGGCCAAGTATCACATCGAACAGACACTGATTCGGGCACCGATTTCGGGCGTGGTCTATGACCTGGCGGCGCGTCCGGGCGTCTATCTCAACGTTGGCGACCTGGTGGCCAAGGTCGGCCAGACCGCACGTCTGCGCGTGCGCGTCTATGTCGACGAGCCCGAATTAGGGCGGATCGAGGTCGGCCAGCCCGTCGCCATCACCTGGGATGCGATGCCCGGCCGCACCTGGCAGGGAACCGTCGAGCGCAAGCCGGCCGACATCGTGGCCTTGGGCAGCCGCCAGGTGGGCGAAGTGCTGTGCACCATCGACAATCCCGGACACGTGCTGCTGCCGGGCACCAATGTGGACGCGCACATTCGTACGGCAACCGTTGCCAATGCCCTGACGCTGCCGAAGGAATGTCTCCGCCGCGACACCAACGGTCCCGGTGTGTTCGTGCTGCGGGACGGCCACGTGGCCTGGCAGGCCGTCACCACGGGAGTTTCCAGCGTCACGCGGGTCCAGGTCCTGCAGGGGCTGGCGGAGGGCGACCGGGTCGCGCTACCCACCGAGCAGACCCTGCGTGACGGCGAGCAGGTCACCCCATTCAACCAGTGATTCGCCCGGGCAGCCCGCCCGCCAGCCGCAAGGCTTTTCTGGCGGTGGTGCTCAGCGGCAGCGCCGGCAGATTCCCGATCGGTACCCAACGTAGCGGACGCCCGGCGCGCGCGATGGAAGCTTCGTACACGGTGATTCGATAATGGTGGCGCGTGATGGTATGGCGGAAGGCGCCGAGGGCGGCGGCCGTGCGCAGCCCGGGAAACTCCGCGGGCGACGGCAGTTCCCAGAATCCCGCCAGGCGGCGGGCATCCGCCGCTCGCTGCCACATCAGGACGCAGTCCCGCCGGCGTACGACTGCCAGAGCCTGCGCGACCGCGACCGGTTCCGTGCGCCGGAGCTTCACCGGCAGTTCCGCGGCGCGCCCGTACCGCCGCGCAGCGCACACATCCGCCAGCGGGCAGATCCCGCATTGCGGCGCACGTGGCAGGCAGACCGTAGCACCCAGTTCCATCAGCGCCTGGTTGAAGGCGCCCGCGCGCCGGCGGTCCAGCCAGCTCTGCGCGATGTCGCGGAACCGGGCCCGGGTGCGGCTGGCGCCGATATCGGCGGCATCGTCGGTGACGCGCGCAATCACCCGCATCACGTTCCCATCCACGACCGCGTACGGCAGTCCGAAGGCGATGCTGGCGATGGCGGCGGCGGTGTAGTCTCCCACGCCGGGTAACTCTCGCAGGCCAGCGTAGCTCGCCGGAAAGCCGCGCTCCACCAGCCGCGCAGCTTTCTGCAGATTACGCGCGCGGGAATAATACCCCAGGCCGCTCCACGCCGCCAGCACCTCCTGTTCCGATGCCTGCGCCAGCGCGGCGGCGTCCGGGAAGCGCTCGAGGAAACGCGCGTAATAGGGGATCACGGTCTCGGCGCGGGTCTGCTGCAGCATGATCTCGGAGACCCAGATGCGGTAGGGATCCGCAGTCCGCCGCCAGGGAAGATCGCGATGTCCGGCGTCGTACCAGGCCAGCAGCCGGGCCGCCACGCTCCGCCTCATTCGATGGTCGCGACCCACTCGGCGATGACGTACTTGATCTGCTCCGGAGCCAGGTCGAAGGCTTCGTACTCGGGATTGAGCGGCTCCAGCCGGATGCGCGTATGCTCCCACGCCTCTTCGCCGCGGGACGACTTCTGGCTGGTGTATCGTTTCACCGTGAAGCGCTCGTGCACCCCCAGGAGCTCCACCAGCACGATCTTTCCCTGCCGCGATCCGACCACCGGCGCGCGGAAGATGTTCAGGCTGTTGTGGGCAATGCGCGGCTCCATGGAGTGCCCCACCACATGCGCGACGAACATGCCTTCGTACAAGCGCATGCCCTCCGGCGCCCGCACCCAGTCTTCCTGCTCCACCTCCTCGTCGGCACCAAATTTGCCGGCCGCGGCGCGCAAGGAATAGAGCGGCAGGTGCGTGGTGAAGCGGCGCACCGGCAACGGCTCCACATATTGTTCGAACAGTTGGTCCGCAACCCGCGAAAACGAATCCACCGGTACGCTGGCCCGTTCGCTGACGCGCAGGACGTGCGAGAGCGAGTCTTCCAGGGACTCCAGAAAACGCCGCGCGCCGGTCTCCCCGATCTTGTTCTCGAAATCCTGGTGCAGGGCGGCTAGGTATTCCACATCTTCGGGCTCCGCCAGATCGTCCCAGCGATCCCGCAGACGGAAACGCGACTTTTCGGATGCGGTGTCGAGCAACAGAATGCCGATATTATGTACGGGCTGGCCGGGCAGCGCCAGTTGCAGCACCACATACTCTCCCTGGGCCCGCGCATTGATGGGTACCACACTCGCCAGAGGCATCCAGTTCCCTTATCGGTTCAACTTCGCAGAAATTGATGATTCAATACGCGCAAAACGGGGCAGCCCGCGCCGCTCCATAACGTGGGGTCCGGTCTTTTATGGCGGCGCGTGCTTGCGCGCCCCTTTGCGCTGTTCAGCAGTACGCGCAAAACGGGGCGGCCCGCGCCGCTCCATAACGTGGGGTCCGGTCTTTTATGGCGGCGCGTGCATGCGCGCCCCTTTGCGCTTTTAGGGCGCATACGGATAATAGCCCTTGCGGAACCGTACGCGGGCGGTGGGCAGATCCGGCACCACCACCTTGATATTGCGAAACACCTTGTTGTTTCCCCCGCCGATATCCGGCACGTAGCGCAGAATGTATTGCGTGGTGACCTCTCCTGTAATCGCCGCGATGGCGTGGAAGATCCCCGCCGACACTTCCGAGGCATACGCTCCCACACCCACGGTCAGCGCGTAATTGCCGTCATCGGACGGGTGCGAGAGATATCCGTCCACGTCGGAATAGAGGTTGTCCAGGGGATATTCCACGTGGCCTCCCGTCTCGGTGGTCAGCCGCTGCAGATTGGCATCGCCCTCGCTGCTGAAGCCGAACGATACCGTGCTCATCCCGTAGATCGTGACCAGGTTGCGCTGCGCGATTTCCAATACCTCTTCCAGGCTCTTCTTGCTGGCATTATCGTGGCCGTCGCCGATCACAATGATCACCCGCCGCGGCTCATAGGGCTCGCCCTGAACCAGCTGCCGGTTCACGCAGGCCATGTAGATGGCATCGTAAAGAGACGAGCCGCCGCCCGGCTTCAGCTTGCGGATCTTCTCCACGATCTTTTCCGGATCGCTGGTGGTGTTGACCAGTAATTCCGGCTCGTTGGCGTAGCTGATCAGGTAGCCGCTGAACTTCTTGTCATTGGGCAGCAGATTGAGCACCAGGTCCTGCGCCGCATCCTGGTAGTTCTTCCAGTGGATGCGGGTATTGTTGCTCATGTCCAGCAGAAACCCGACCACCACCGGCTGATTGCGGTCGCGGCTGAAGAACTCGATGTGCTGCTCCTTGCCCTGATCGTAAACCCGGAAGTCCTTGGCATCCAGGTTGGAAACGAATCGCCCTTTGCCGTCGGTGACGGTCACCGGTACAATCACCTCGCCGACCTGAACCTTATATTGCCGGATGCCCTTGTCGGACTGAGCCAGAGCCAATGCGACAAAGGCCAGGACCAAAGGAGTGCGTGCCACCATGAAGATTACCGTTTGCTGCTTATTTTAACAGGTTCACGCATGCTCATCGGCTGCCGCCGAACAGGCCGCGAGTCTGTCGGCGAGCGGCATCGTGCGCCAGCCGAAGTCGCGGACGAACGCCGCTCCCTCGGCGGCGGCCGGCGGCTTCCCGCAATTCGCATCCAGATCGACCCGCACGCGGGCGTCGAGCGCTTCGATGGTCTGCTTCAAATCCCCCACGGTCCAGCGCTCAGCCGGCGAATCGTAGACCGCGGCGGGAAGATCCGGCCGCGTCGCCAGCAGGACCAGCATGCGGGCTACGTCGTCCACATGCACCAGCGACAGGACCGTCGCCGGAGCAAACGGTATGGCAATGCGCTCGACCCGGCCCGTGCCCAGCTTTTCGAAGATCTCGGCGCGCCACGGCGAGGCCGTATAGCGCGCTCCGGCACCCACCACGGTTGCAATCCGCAAAGCTACAAACGGCAGGCCCATCGTCTGGCCCAGCGTTTCGACGAACCGCTTGCCGGCGCCGTAGAGGTCCCCTTCCTCGTAGACGCTGATGGAACTGCCGAAAACGAAGCGGCGTACGCCGGCTGCCGCCGCGGCTTCCAACAGGTTGACGCTGCCCATCACATTCACCCGTGCCGCCCGCCCGGGATCCGCGCGGCAGGCCGTGGGCAAGAGCCCGGCCAGGTGAATGACCACGTCGATCGGTTCCGCGCGGAACAGGGCCGCCACCGCCCCGGCATCCGAGATATCGCACGGCAGGTCCGTCGCGATCGAGGGCGTCTGCGCGCACACGGCACGGCCCAGGAAGCCGCGCGCGCCGGTCACCAGGATCACGCCCGCATACCCGCGGCGGCATCCTGCCGGGCGGCATCCTCCCGCAGCTCGGCCAGGATGGATTCGACCGCCGCCAGCAGGACTTCGAACGGCAGTCCCGGAAGGCTGCCCACACCCTCGATGGGAGGAACATGCACGAAACCGCACCGGGTGGGAAGGCCGGAGGCCGCGATTTCGTGGCAGGCGAGATAGAAGACGTGATTGCAGACGTATCCCCCCGCGTCATCCGACAGGCTGGCCGGCACGCCGCCCTGCTCCAGGATCTCCAGAAGACGGGCGACGGGGAGCGTGGCGATGTAGAAGGCCGGGCTTTCGGTCACGATCGGCCCGGGGCAGCCTGTCTGCCCGGCGTTATCGCACAGAGTGGGATCGTCGCGATTCCAGGCGATCTTTTCGAGACGGATCATCGCGCCGTCGTGCACCCCGAGACACAGGCAGACATCCGGACGCGTCTCCCGGAGCAGGTGGCGGATATGCCCGCCGGCGGCAGCGAATTCGACGGGCAGCAATGCGGTGACCAGATCCGGCAGGCCCAGCAAAGCGCGGCGTTGGGCCACAGCTTCGACAATCGCCTGCGAGGAGTTGACAGCGTGGATGCCGAACGGCCCGAAACCGGTGAGCAGGATCTTCATTGAATCGTCAACCCGGACGTTTCCCGCAGGCGCGCGGCGGCCTGTTCGCGCTTCCAGCGATTCAGGGGAGGCGTGCGTTTATTCAGCGCCGTCTCGTAGTCCGCGCGCGCCTTGTCGGTCTGGCCCATCCGTTCGTAGACCACGGCCCGGTTGAAATAGACCCAGGCATTGTCGGGCGCCTGGGAGATGGACTCGCTGAAATCGCGGAAGGCCTCTTCGTACGCTCCCAGCCCGCCGTGCGCCAGCCCGCGGCCGCTGTGGGAATAGGCGCTGATGGAAGCCCGGTCCTGCTCATAAGCCAATTCGATGGCTCGATTCAGATCCGTCAGCGCGAATTCGTACTGCCCGCTTTCGGCGAGAGCCTGCCCGCGGCTGCTGTGGGCGTCGGCGTTGTCAGGGTCCGCCTCCAGGACGTGGGTGAAGTCTTCGATGGCCTCCGAGAAGCGGCCGTCGTACCAGTAGGCGCCGCCGCGGGCTTCGTACAGCCGCGGCAGGTCCGGGCGCAGGGCGATGGCTTTGCTCAGGGTGTCCACGGCCTTCTGATACTGTTCGGCGCTGCGGTAATTGTCCGCCAGGTATCCGAGCGCGGCCACCTCGTCCACCGTCCGATAGACGGCGTAGGCCTTCTCGATCAGGCTCAAGGAATCGGCCTGGCGGCCTTCCTGCCAGGCTTGCTGGGCCTGGTCGATGATCTTGTTGGTCTCCTGGATGGCCTCGTTGACTTGCAGCATGCGGCGATCCTGGAATGCGCGGTTGGAGGCGCGGATCGGCTCGATGAAACGATCGTGCGAGAGCTCGTACCAATGGGCTCCGGCGCGATACTCGGCGCGAATCAGGTGGCGGCTCTCCAACTCGTCGACACAGGCGTTGGGGATGCCGCCGGTATTTTCCTGTTCGCGGTAAACCGTGCCGCGCGTGCCCATGGCAGTGATCAGGGTGTCCTGGCACCAGTTGCGCAGACTTTCCTCGGGTACGCTGGTCTTTTCACTGGCGGCGTGGATGGCGTCATCGTAGAAGGCCGAAAGGGCCCGGTCGATGTCGCCGGCCTGCCGCACGTGCTCTTCGGTGATCACGGTAGCCTCGGCCGGAAGGCGGCACCAGAGGGTATCGCAGCAGACCTGAAGCTGGACAGGCTCGATGAACTCGCCCGGCACTTCGACGATCTGGCCGTTTTCGGTTTCGACGCGCATGAGGAGGAGGTTCTCAACCAGCTTTTCCGCGACTCCGGCCGCGAAGACGCGTGAAGTACCCGCCAGCGGACCGGTGATGGCGGCCAGGGCCGCGTCGGCATCCAACTGTTCCAGCCGGAGACGCTTGCGCAGCGAAAGAATCTTTCCGTAAGGCTCCAGTTGCGCCAGGTAATCCTCGCGCAGGGCCAGCACGATGCGCAGCAGCGGGTCTTCATCCAGAGCTGCCTGCAACTGGGCGAACAGCCCGTGGCGGTCCTGCCAGCGTTCCAGGTGCAGCGTGAAGATCTCCTCGAACTGGTCGAAGATGGCCACGCGCGCGGCCGGAAGGCCGTCCGGCGCCAGCGGATGAGGGAGGCTTCGCAAATGATCGGCCAACGTGTTGGCGCCGCAACTCTCGCGGGCGCTCTCGTTATTCACCCAGTTCATGAGAATGCGGAAAACGTAGACGTTGGCGATCTTGTCCGGCGGCAGGCCGCCCGGCACGCCGCCGCGTACGCTGGCGATGGGCAACACCTGAAACCCGTTGTTACGCAGCGCGGGCGCCACCCCCACATTCAACAGCGAAGTCTTGCCGGCGCCGGAGCGCGCGTACAGGATCATGATGCGGTGCGCGGTGACGAGCGAGACCATCTCCCGCGTCTCGGACTCACGGCCGAAGAACAGGCCTTCCTCGCCCGGCTGAAAGGGCCGCGGTCCGGGGTAGGGCGAGGGAAGGACGGGCGCTTTCATTTCGGCAACGCCTCCCAACGGGTGCGGAGCTGCCTGGCGAACTCCTCGGCGGTATCCCAGAACACGCGCACCTGCACCTTGTCGAAATACTGATCGAGGTAGGCCTGCGCGTTGGGGCGCTCGGATGCAGGCACCTCGCCCGGCGGCAACTGCACCGCCACGTTGATGCGGCGCAAGCTGCCTTCCATGGAATTCACCAGGCCGCGAAACAACACCCGAAAATTCAGGTCCGCCAGGCGATAGCCGATGAACAGGAGCGAGGTGCCGGTAACGGCCTCCTGTATGACCGCGGGCAGCAGGTCGTCCTGCCGCGAGACGGAGATCAGGAAATCCAGGTAGTCGTCTTCGGTCAGCACCAGGGATTCCACTACGCTGCGATGTCCGTGCAAATGGAAGACCAGGGGCTGCTGGACCGAGGGAACGAAACCGCATTTTCGGTCGAAGAGGGATTTCTGCCGCCGCAGCAGCAACTCGTTCCAGCGGCACAGCTCGATGCGCGGCTGTTTGCCGTGAAGCGCCAGGGCCCGGAACATGAAATCGTCGTAGTTGGTGGTGATATAGACCGGCAAGGGCAGAGCCGCCAGCACCCCCAGGATGCTGGCGGGGGCGCGCAACTCGTTGTCCAGCTCCGACCGGCCGCATTCCTCGTCCAGAACCGCGAGGATCTTCTCCTTGGGCCACATGGCGTCGCGGCGCCGGATGGCCAGATACTGCGCCACGCGGGCGAGGTCCGAGGCGTCCGCCAGGGGATAATGATAGTCTTCCGCCCACTTTCTGGCGATGGCGGTGCCGCTCGACAGTATCGGGTAATTGGCCCCCGCGCCCAGAAACGGGGTGCACTTCCCGGACTTGATTCGTCCCAGGAGCAGGTCCCAGTCTTCGGGTGTGAGGGTATCCGGCATGGCTATCTCTGGACCCGCCCCGATCCGCCGCCCTTGAGCAAGCGGCGCACTTCCTCCACGCTGAAGCGGTTGAAGTCGCCGGGAATGGAGTGCTTCAGGCAGCTTGCGGCGACCGCGAATTCGAGGGCGTCGCGCGGGCTCTCCATGGTCTGCAGCCCGTAGATCAGGCCCCCGGCGAAGGCGTCCCCGCCGCCCACGCGATCCACGATGTGGGTGATCTCGTAATGCTGGCTGACCGCAAACGAATGCCGGTCGTTCAGGCAGGCCGACCACCCGTTGTGCGATGCACTGCGCGATTCCCGCAGGGTGATGGCGACCATCTTCAGATTGGGAAACGCCGCCAGCACCTGGTTCGTCAGGGTGGCGTACTGTTCGTGCTCCAGCTTTCCGGAATGCACGTCGACGGCCGCCTCGATGCCCAACGCCATCTGGCAGTCTTCCTCGTTGGCCACCACGATATCGACGAACGGCACCAGCTCGCGCATCACTTCGGCCGCGGGTTTGCCCCACTTCCACAGGTTCTTGCGATAGTTCAGGTCACAGGAAACCGTCAGACCCTTATCACGGGCCGTGCGCACCGCTTCGAGCGCCAGGTCCGCCGCGGATGCGCTGATGGCCGGCGTGATCCCGGTGATGTGAAACCAGCCGCAATCCGCGAACACCCCGCCCCAATCCACGTCGCCGGGCTTGGCCAGTGCCACCGCGCTGTAATCGCGGTCGTAGACTACGGTGGATGCCCTTTGGTTGGCGCCGGTCTCCACGTAGTAGACCGGCATGCGGCCGCGCGCGCGCACGATCCGCGAGGTGTCCACGCCAAAGCGGCGCAGTTCCCCCACCACCGCATCCGCGATGGGATTGTTGGGTGGGAGAAAGGTCACGTAACGTGCCGGCAATCCGAATCCCGCCAGGGCCACGGCGACATTGGCCTCGCCACCGCCGAAAGTCGCCACGAACTGTGGCGATTGCAGGAAGCGCTCGAAGCCCGGCGGCGCGAGGCGCAGCATGATCTCCCCAAAGGAGACGGTAGTTTTCGTCATGAACTCTATTCTTTGACCGCTATCACGTCCACCGCGAAACCCGCGTCCATGGACGGCAGTCCCTGAAACGGCAACATGGTTCCCGCGGGCGGGCGCGCCCGGTCGTAAAACTCCCCGCGGATCTTCCGCACCTGTTCGGAGATGCTGGAAGAGAGCGGATACATGCTGGTGAAGGCCGCTTCGCGCAGGGATCCGCCTTCCTGCGACAGCGACTTCTGCAAACGCTCGAACGCCAGGCGGGCATCGGCGTCCTGAAATCCGAAGGCTTCCTGGCTGCCGGTGAGAATCACGCGCGGCGCCCCTACCAGCGCGATCTGCGAAAGCTGCGCGGGGGACCCCAGGCCTTCCGGGTTGAGCATGTGCACCGCCGTGCCCGTATTCCAACGCAGCCGCGCCACGGCCTCACATTCCGCCAGCGAGCGCGTGGGCGCGCGCTGCACCTGCACGAAGTTGAGCGCCGCATCGGTATAACGGGATTCCACCAGGCGGCGCACTTCCGAATACTGATCGAGCGAGCTCAGAAAACAGGTGACGCGTTCCACGTCATCGGGCTCCGATCCGGCAGCCTTCACCGCCGTCCCCAACTTCTGTAGGGACTCCTGCGCCAGCGGCAGCACCGGATCGAACGGACTCTTGCCGTATGCACCCTGACCCGAGATGTACACCAGGCCGTAATCGTTGACCGGCTTGCGGGCCGCCGCGGTCGATTCCATCACGATTTGGGAGGCCTCCAGGGGTAACGCGCCGACTTGGACCACGCTCAACACCGGCAGCGGCAGATGGTGGTCGGTGAAGGTCTCGCTGACCAGTTCGCGCACCCGCCGCAGATCGCCGCTGCCGGCCACAAACGCGCGCAGTTTCACCACCGTCGCGCCATTGGCCGAATGCAACAGCCACTTGATCGCGTCCCGGGTCTGTTGCGAGAGCAATCCGTGACCGGAGAGCGGCGTCACGTGAAATACCAGCTTGCGCGTCTCCACCGTCAACGCGTTGGGAGGGTCCTTGGGAAGCTGCAGGACCTGCGTCTCTTCCTCTTTTTTCTTCTTTCCCCAGGACGAGAGCGTAAATGCCAGCGCAACTACGAGCGCCAGCAGCCAGATCCTTCGCATAATCGCAACACCGATTGTACCGAATAACGGTCACAGGCAAAAAACACGCCGGCAGGGAATTCTCCCAATGTACAATCTCTTACACTCTCCCCGCCTGCACGATTCGGCGAATCCGCTATACTGTTGCTCGCCATCATGAACCGGACCGAAATGTTCCACCGCCTCGACGCGCACGCGGGCCGCTGGGACATGATCGTGGCGGGCGGCGGCGCCACCGGCGTGGGCGTGGCCTTGGACGCCGCCGCGCGCGGCTACCACGTGCTGCTGCTGGAACAAAGCGACTTCGGCAAGGGAACGTCGAGCCGCAGCACCAAGCTGGTGCATGGCGGCGTCCGGTACCTGGAACAGGGCAATATTTCGCTGGTGATGGAAGCGCTGCGCGAGCGCGGCCTGCTGCTGCGGAATGCGCCACACCTGGTACACGACCGGGCCTTCGTCGTCCCCAACTACGATTGGTGGGAGGCGCCGTTTTACGGGCTGGGATTGAAAGTCTACAATCTGCTGGCCGGCAAGTACGGTTTCGGTGCGTCGCGGATTCTCTCCAAAGAGGAGACCCTGGCCCGCCTGCCGACCATCAAGACCGAAGGCCTGCGCGGCGGCGTAGTCTACTTCGACGGTCAATTCGACGATGCGCGCCTGCTGCTCCACATGGCCGCCACCGCCAGCGAGAAAGGGGCGACCCTTCTGAACTACGTCGCGGTGACCGGCTTCACGAAGGACCCCGACGGATTTGTGGATGGCGTGGTTGCTCGCGACCGGGAGACGGGAGCGGAGTTCCGCGCCCAAGCCGGGGTGGTCATCAACGCGACCGGTCCGTTCAGCGACCGCCTCCGCCGCCAGGCGGACGATGCCGCGGCTCCGATCATCGCCCCCAGCCAGGGAGTCCACCTGGTCTTCGACCGCTCGTTTCTTCCCGGCGACAGCGCCATCATGGTTCCGCACACCAGCGACGGGCGCGTGATGTTCGCCATCCCGTGGCACGGACATACGCTGATCGGCACCACGGATACGCCCGTCGCCGAAGCTTATCTGGAACCGGTCGCGCTGGAGCAGGAGATCGACTTCATCCTGTCCACCGCGGCGCTGTACCTCGCGCACCAGCCCACGCGCGACGATATCCTGAGCGTCTTCGCCGGCATTCGGCCCCTGGTCAAGTCGGGCGGCGCGGGCAGCACCGCGGCCCTCTCGCGCGATCACACGATCCACATCGATAAGTCCGGACTGATAACCATCTGCGGGGGTAAGTGGACCACTTACCGGCACATGGCCGAGGACGTCGTCAACCAGGCTGCCATGCTGGCGCGCCTGCCGGAACGGCGCTGCCTCACGGAGGACTTACCGCTGCATGGATATCACGCCGATGCGGCTCAATTCGGCTCTTTGCGCGTGTACGGCGCGGATGCGCCCGCCATCCGGGAATTGATGCGCGCGGACCCCGCTTTCGCCGAACCGTTGGATGCGGCTCTGCCCTACACCGGCGCCGAAGTCGTCTGGGCCGTACGCCACGAGATGGCGCGCACCGTGGAGGATGTCCTGGCGCGCCGCACGCGCGCATTATTCCTGAATGCGCGAGCCGCCGTCCGCATGGCCCCGCGCGTCGCCGCGCTGATGGCGCGCGAGATCGGTTTGCCGGATACCTGGGTAAGCGAACAACTGCGGCAGTTCGGCGAGGTAGCCGCCAACTATCTCCCCCGGCCGCGCTCGATGTTAGCATACTAAGATCTGGCGTAATGGCTACCGCGACTACTACTCTTCGCCAGGTGCGTGTGATGCGCGCCGGACGCCGCATCGGCCTGACGGTGCTGGTGGCGTGCGTGGGCGTATTTTGCATGGACGCGCTGCTGTTTCGCACGCATCTCTACCGGTCGATCCTGGAGCCCGAATCCTCCGCCGGCTTGCTGGGGCTGATTCTCTGGCGCGAACACCGCGCCCAACGCACCGCGGGCGATAACCTGGTCGTGGTTCTGGGCAACTCGCGCATGGGCTACGCCCCGAAGGGCGTGGATCTCCGCCCGCGCCAGACCGGATACGTTTTACGCGTCGCCGGCGTGGCCGGCAGCAACGCTCCAACGTGGTATTACACGCTCCGTGATCTGGATCCGTCCGCGCGCCGTTACCGCGCCGTAGTGATCGGGTTGGATGACTACGACGATGAGGATCGCACGTATGAGCCGGATGACGATCTTACCGCCATGCACTATGTGATTCCGCTGCTGCGCCTGACTGATGTCTGGGACTTCTCGCAGTCGTTCCATAGCCCCAAATACCGGTGGGAGGCGTTTCGCGGCTCGCTGCTGAAAGGCATCACTTACCAGGCCGACCTGCAGGCATTCCTGTCGCACCCGTTCAAACGTATAGCCTATGTGCGCCTGTGCCACCGCGGTTGGCCGGACTGGACCTACGACTATGTAGAGACCGATAAGAACATGGTGGGTTTGCGGGTTGACTGGTCCACTCTGACCGCGACTTATCCGCCAGGAATGGATCCGATTCAGAGGGAAACCGTGCGCAACGAGATGTTATATTCGCCCGCCCCCCAAACCGGACGCCTGGCGCAGTTTCGCCGGAAGTGGCTGGGCCGGATCGCCGACCGCTACCGCAACTCCCGCACCAAGCTGATCTTCCTGCGCCTGCCGCGCGGTCCCCTGGTGCGCCCGGCTAGCTTGGTCAAAAAGCAGAGCAGCTCCATACGCGAACTGGTCGCGCGGCCGAACGTGATCCTGATGGATGAGCACTATTTCGATTCTCTGGAGCACCCGGAGCTATTCAAAGACGCCGTGCACCTGAACCGGGAAGGCGTGGCGCGATTCTCGGCCATGCTGGCGGACGAAGTCGCCCGCATCCTGGGTCCCCTCAAAGAAGTCCCGAAAGGACCGCTGTCCGGCAGGTGAGTCATGTTATTTAATACCACGGGTTTCTTTATCTTCCTTGCGGTGGTATTGGCCCTGTTCTACACCAGTCCGCGCGGGTTACGTAAATACATTCTGCTGGCAGCCAGTTACTTCTTCTACGGAAGCTGGAATTACAAATTCATTGCGCTATTACTAACGCTGACTGCGATCGACTATACCGCGGGCATCTGGCTGGAGAGAGTGCCGCCGGGGCCGCGCAAGAAGGCCGTGTTGATTCTCAGCCTGTGCGCCAATCTCGGTTTCCTGGGCTTTTTCAAGTACTACAATTTCCTGGCCGACAACGTGGCATTGCTCCTGGCACGGCCGCCGCATTCGTTCTTCCTGCAGATCGTGCTGCCGCTGGGCATCAGTTTCCATACGTTCCAAAGCATGTCGTACGTGGTGGATGTCTATCGCGGCGAACAACAGGCGGTCCGGAATCCGGTCGACTATGCGCTGTTCATCTGCTTCTTCCCTCAGTTAGTGGCGGGCCCCATCGTACGCGCCCGAAACTTCTTTCACGATCTCTGGAATTGGCAGCCGCCCGCCAGCGAGGACCTCGCCCGCGGAGTCATGCTGCTGGTGCTGGGACTGACGAAGAAGATGGCATTCGCCGACCAGTTCGCACGCGTGGCCAACGACTACTTTAAGAACAGCGCAACGAATCCGGGAATGTTGACCGCCTGGAGCGGCGTGGTGGCGTTCGGTCTGCAGATCTACTTCGACTTTTCCGGCTACACCGACATGGCCATCGGGATGGCCAAACTGCTGGGCTTCCACTTTCCGGTCAACTTCCGGCGTCCATACCTGGCCGCCAGTATTACCGACTTCTGGCGCCGCTGGCATATTTCGCTTTCCACCTGGCTGCGCGATTACCTGTATATCTCGCTCGGCGGCAACCGGCGCGGCCGATGGATGACTTATCGCAACCTGATGCTCACCATGTTACTGGGCGGTCTATGGCACGGCGCCAGTTGGAACTTCGTCATCTGGGGCGGCTTTCATGGCGCGCTGCTGAGCTTGGAGCGGGCCTTCCGCGGCAACCGGCGGGTGAGCGAGCGCTGGGACTGGCTCTACCCGTTCCAAGCCGCCGGTACCTTCGCCCTGGTCACCGTCAGTTGGGTTTTCTTCCGCGCCGCCGATCTGCCGCAGAGTCTCGCGATCGTCCGGCAGATGTTCGGCGGCGGGGCCGGGCATCTCTTGTTCGCGAACTGGCACATCGAGCTGATCGCCATCGCCCTGGTATTGGCGGTGGTCGAAGAGAAGTTCGAATGGTTCGAGCGCGTGCTCCGCGCACCCATACTCGCCTATGCCTCCGTGCTCGCCCTGATGCTCTTCTCCATCGAAGTGTTCGGCGTGATCGACGAACGCATCCCTTTCGTTTATTTTCAGTTTTAAGCGGAAACAGCAAGCCAATCGACCGTCGGCGGCGGTCTTTGATATAGTACGGCGGAAGGGGTGACAGGATGACTGTACGGAATCTACTGATGACGGCTGTGCTCTGCCTTCCACTTTGCGCGCAGACGGTCGGCCAAGCCCCGATTTTCGTTGTGGCCGCCGATTTCAACCACGATGGCTACCTCGACCTGGCGGTGGCCAATACGGCGTTGGGCAGAGGCGGAAGCATCTCGATTTTGTTGGGAAACGGCGATGGTACTTTTCGGCCCGCGCTGTCTCTGCCGGGCGGCAACTATCCGCGATCGATCGCTGTCGCGGATTTCAATCACGACGGCAATCCGGATCTGGCGGTAGCCAATGAGAGTCCGTCTAGCGGCGGCAGTGTTACCGTTTTTCCGGGCAACGGCGACGGCACGTTTCAGACGCCGTCGTTTTTGATGGCCGGCACTTATCCCGCCTCGGTGGTCGCAGCCGATTTCAACGGCGATGGCAAGGTCGACCTGGCGGTCGCCAACTCTCAGCAGTTCCAAACTACGCCGCCGTTCGAAAACGGCAGTGTCTCCGTCTTTCCGGGAAATGACGACGGGACGTTCGGTCCGCCTGCGTACTACCGGGCGGGCGCCTCGCCGATCTTCCTTACCGCCGCCGATCTCAATGGCGACGGGATTCCCGATCTCGCCGCAGCCGATTTCCAGGGTACGGCCCTGGCTGTCCTGATGGGCGTAGGAGACGGCACCTTCCAGGCTCCTCTGTTCCTCGCCGCGGGGCATGAACCGTTCTGTGTGGCTGCCGCGGATCTGGACGGCGACGGCACCGTGGATCTGGTTTCGGCCAACGGCTCAATCACCAGCACGGGTGGCTCCATATCCGTGACCCTCGGCGCGGGCAGCGGGAGCTTCCAGCCGACTGCCTACTACCGCGCGGGGCAGGGAGTGACGTTCGTTGCCGTCGGCGACTTCAATAAAGATGGCGTGCCGGACTTGGCCGTGGCGGATGACGGCGGTCCCAGCGCGGGCGGATTGACGATCCTGCTGGGCAACGGGGACGGCACCTTTCAATCGCCCATCTCACTGGCGGCCGGCCAGCATCCGGAAGCCGTGGCCGTGGGCGATTACAATCGCGACGGCAATCTGGACCTGGCCGTAGTCGACGCCGGGAACAACAAGAGTGCCGGCGCCGTTTTGATTCTGCTGGGCGATGGCGCCGGCCACTTCCACTGAGGCGCCGCGCTCCAGCGGTTATCATGGAATCGACAGCATGAAAATCATCGCCATCGACACCTATATTGCCGGTAATCCGTGGAAGAACTGGCTATTCGCCAAGGTATCCACCGATGAGGGGATACACGGCGTAGGCGAAGGGACGCTCAACTATTTCGCCCGGACGGTGGAAGCCGCCATTCACGAATTGAAGCCGATGGTGATCGGCATGAGCCCGTTCCAGGTGGAAACCATCTCGCAGCGCCTGGTGCGCGATGTCTACACCGAGGGCGCGCAGATCCATATGTGCGCCGTGGCGGCCATCGAAATTGCGTTGTGGGATATCATCGGCAAAGCCTGCAATCAGCCGGTTTACAACCTGTGGGGCGGGCAGTGTCACGAAAAACTGCGGGCGTATGCCAACGGCTGGTACCGCGGCCCGCGCGAGCCGGGGAGCTTCGCCGAGAAAGCCAGGGCCGTGGTCCGCCGCGGATATACGGCCCTCAAATTCGATCCGTTCGGTTCAAGCTGGCGGCTTCTCTCGCGCTACGATTTCGATCTGGCGGTGGACATCGTGCGCGCGGTGCGGGATGCCGTGGGCCCGTCCGTGGACCTGCTCATCGAAGCTCACTCCCGCTTCAACGTCGCCACCGCGGTGGAGTTTGCCGAGGCGATCCACCAGTTCCGCCCGGCCTGGTTCGAGGAACCGGTCCCCCACACCAATATTCCGGCCATGGTGGAAGTGGCGCGCCGCAGCCCGGTACCCGTCGCCACCGGCGAAAGCCTTTCCAGCAAGCAGCAATTCTCCGAGCTGTTGCAGCACAACGTGGTGAGCATTCTGCAGCCGGAGCCCCTGAACCTCGGCGGACTGTTCGCCGCGCGCAAGATCGCAGACATGGTGGATGCGCACTATGGCATGATCGCGCCCCACAGCGCGCAGGGGCCGGTGTGTTCCGCCGCCTGCGTGCAACTCAATGCCTCGCTGCCGAACTTCTTCATCCACGAGCTGTTCGATGAGTTCAACGACCCGTGGGAGCGGGAGATCGTCACGCATCCCGTCGAGCAGGTGGATGGCTACATCGCCGTGCCCGGCCGGCCCGGAATCGGCATCGATCTGAACATCGAGGAGATTCTGCAGCACCCGTATCAGCAGGAGAACTATTTGCCGCTCTTCAAGCCGGGTTGGGAGAAGCGGGAGCCGGTGCGGCCGGCGCGGGGCACAGGCGCATGAAATGCGGGCAGGCGCGGCAATGCTCGCTCTCCCGCAGGGGGAACTCCTGGCGCTCCTGCGCCTGCCGGAACTCCCGGACCACCAGCTCGGGCGAGTCGAATAAAGAGGGCCGAAGGTCCACCGCAATGGTGGTGTTCGAACGCAAAAAGCACAGGTATGCTTCGTCCGGAGCGCGGCCGGTGAGGCGTTCGAGCGCGAGTGCATACAGGCGCAGTTGCAGTTCATACGGTGCGGCATCGGCGGTGCGGTCGGTTTTGTAATCGACCAAAACCAGCCTGCCGCGGTCTTCGAACCACAGGTCGATCTGTCCGCGCAGCACGATATTCTCCAACTCCACCAGAAAATCGAATTCGCGCTCCACGGTGGCGGCCGCGGCGGCGCGCCTGCCCAGCGGGCTTTTGCGGAATACATCGGCCAACCGCTGGGCTTCCGGGTTGGCGTCGCCGGCCGGCATGCCCGCCAGCAGCGCGTGCACCTGTTGGCCGATATGGATGGCCGGTTGACTGCTCGTTCCGCCTCCCTCGAATCCCAGGTATCGCGACAAATAGTAGCGCCGCGGGCAGCCGGCGAACAGAGCCACGGAGGTGATGTTGGCTTGCGCATCGTACTGCCCGGCGACCGGCGGAAGATCGACGACCTGCGGCGCCGCCGCCGCGACATTCTGCAAGCGGAAGGCCGGCGCCTCCGGCGGCGCATCGAGCCAGCGCACCGGCAGGGTCGCCGCTACCCGCGCCGCCCAGTTCTGGGGCTTCTTACCGTTCAGGGAATAAGAGAGCACCAGGTGCTCTTCGGCGCGCGTCATGGCCACGTAAAGCAGCCGGTTGCCTTCTTCTGTCTCCCGCCGGCGGATCTCGTCTTTCACCGCGCGATGGAACGAGTCGCTCTTGTCTTTGCCGCCCAGCGGATGCCGCCAGTTGGCGCCCAGGCCGATCCGCGGAGAGAACGACAGCGCACCCGGATTCGTATCCACGCCCTTGTGCATCGCCGCCAGGAACACCACCGGGAACTCCAATCCCTTGGCCGTATGCACGGTCATGATCTTCACGGCATTGACCGAATCCTCCGGCGGCGCGTCCGGTTCGCGGGGCTGCGAAGCGCGCAATAGCTGGATTTCATCCACGAACTCCGCCAGCGTCTCGCGGGACCCCGCGGCGCGAGCCTGCGCCACGAACTTCTCGAGATTGGCCGCCCCACGCGGACCATCCGGCGCCTGGTAGCCGCATTCGTCGATGGCGCGCATCAGCAACCGGTCGATGCCGGCGTAATCGCGGGCCGCGCGCCAGCGCGCCAACCTGTCGCGGAAGCCCGCCAGCCGCACCGCATCTTCGGCAGCAAAGGCCGCCAGCGACCCAGCCGCCAACTGCTCCACCGCGCTGCCCAGATTGCCCAGCGACTTCAAACGCAGCAGCGCATCGTCGGATGTTGCCACGAAGGGCGAACGCAGCACCGCCGCCATGCTGATCTCGTCGCGCGGATTCACGATCACGCGCAGCAGATGCATCAGGTCCACCACCTCCCGCGATTCGTAGAAGCCCTTCCCGCGATTCACGACGTACGGAATGCCGTATTCGTCGAAGGCGCGCGTGAAGTCGGCCACCACTTCGGAGTTGCGCACCAGCAGCGCGAAGTCACGGAATTCGGCGGGGCCGTCGCGCAGCGCCAGGTGGCCCTCCATCTCCACGATCCGCGCGGCCACCCACCGCGCTTCCGACTCCCCGTCGGCCGCTGCCAGCACCTCGACCGACGGCGCCGCCTTCTCGGCGAAGCTCTTGCCCGGCACCAGCGCGCGCGGCACGACGCCGTCCACGCCGTCCGCCACCGTCTCCACCGTGGTTAGAATCTCTCTCCGGCTGCGAAAGTTCTCGACCAGTTCGACCAGCCGCCCGCCGCCGGCGGCCACCGCATCGCGATAGTGGCGGAAGACATCCGGGTCGGCGTGGCGGAATCCGTAGATCGACTGATTGATATCGCCGACCGCGTAAAAACGGTCCGGCCGCCGCAGCAGCTCCAGCAGCCGCGCCTGCAAACCGTTGGTGTCCTGCAGTTCGTCCATCAGGATCTGGTCGAACTGGTGCTGCACACGCTGCCGGACATCCGGATGCTCGTGAAGAAGCCGCACGGCATACTCTTCCAGGTCGGCGTAATCGAGCGCCGCAAGCTGCTGTTTGCGTGCGCGATACAGGTGGTCGAAGCGCGTGAAAAGATCGCAGAGCGTGGCGCGCCCGGCGGCGTAATACTCGGTAATCAGCGAGTATTCAAGCGCCGGCAGGAGGTCTTCTTTGAGCTTTTTGAATTGATCGCGCGCACTATCGCCGCTCTTCAGCCTGGTCAGGTTGCACTGGAAAGACGCGACGGCCCGCAAGGCAGCTTCCGCTCCCTGCGGCAAGGCCTGCTCGATCCGCTCCAGGCACTCCTGCGCCTCGCGCAGATGGAGTTGTTGATCGAACTTCCAATAAGGCCGCGACAGTCTGCGTGCCTCCGCGATAGCCGCGGCCACATCCGGCCGCTGCGGTATCGGGTACCGGGCCAGTTCGCCGACGCCGACCCCCGCCGCGCGGATCGCATCGTAGACCCCGAGCAACCCGGATCCGGTGTCCACAGTCGCCAGGCCGCGCATGAGCCCGCGCGCCCGGTCCGGCTGTTGCGCGAACAATTCGTCCAAAGCCTGGTCCACACACTCCCGTTGCGCGTGCAGCGATTCGCGCTCGTCCAGCACACGAAAATCCGGATCGATGCCCGCGAAAATCGCACATTCTTTCAGCAGCCGGGTACAGAAGCCGTCCACCGTGGAAACGTAGGCCCGCTCCAGTTTGCCGCGGATTTCCGCGCGGTCGCGGAACGCTGCGGCCAGCCTCTCGCGCATGTTATTGGCAGCTTTGTCGGTGAAGGTGATCGCCAGGATACGCAAGGGATCCACGCCGCTCTCCACCAGGTTGACGAAATATTCGACCAGCACGGTGGTTTTGCCCGAGCCGGGACCGGCCACCACGCACGTGTCGCGCGGCGTCTTCTCAACTTCGACGGCCTGCTGTTGGCGGCTGGTCAGTCCCACGTGGCGGCTCCCTCGGCCAATTCCGTGCCGGTATCGGCCGCCGTGAATCGGCAGACGTCGCGGTAGTCGCACAGGCGGCATTTGCTGGGATCGGCGGGCTTCGGCGCCACCGTCCCCGCACGAATCTCATCCGCGATGCGTAGCGTCGTTTCGATCGCCGGCCCCGGATCGAAGGATATGCCGATAGGAGCCTGCACCCTGTGCTTAAACCCCCAAAACGAAAAACCCTCCGCGCGCAGGTCAAAACATCGCTCCACGGCTTTCATGTAGAGTTGCGGCTGCAACGAGGTCACCCGGCTCTTAGCGTCGCCGCTGTACTTGTAATCGGTCACCAAAGCGCTGCGATCCGGAGTGATGTCGATGCGGTCGATGCGGCCCTTCACGGCTACTCCGTCCGTGAGGCGATATTCGAAATCCTGCTCGGTGCGGATTTCATAATCCAGAGACCAGCGGGGATCGTCCACCAGCGCGTGCAGATCCGCCAGCATCTGCTCGCGCAGCGCTTCCGTGCGGTAGGCGGACGGCACGTTGTGCTTCCGGGCGAGACGCGCGAAGACGCGATCGAACACTTCTTCGAGAGCCGCGCCATCGCGATGCAACTCGGCAAGCACGCCGTGTACGATGCTGCCCTGCATACGATAGTCGAGACGCTGTTCGGGGCGCAACGGGGCGGATTGCAGGCGGAGCGTGTCGCGGCCGAAGTACTGAAACGGACACTGCAAATACACTTCCAGCGATGTGACCTGGAAGGCCTTCTGGCGCAGAACCTCGGGGTAGGTGATCGCCAGGGCGGCGGAGCTGTTCGGCGGCGGCCGGCGCACGGCCACGTGCCGCGCGGCCACCGTTGCCTGGCCTTCCAGGTAAAGTGACGGCAGATTCTGTTGGCCCCGCGCGTCCGTCCGTGGATAGCTGAGCGTCAACGACTCGGTGGCGCGCGCAATGGCCCAGTCGAACAGGAATCGCTCTTCCGTCTCGAAGTCCCCGGCCGAGCGCAGCCGTATGCCCGCCTGCCTGATCTGCAGCCGTACGGATTCCGGAAAGAACGGGTCCTGCGCATGCTGCTTGGGGAATTGCTTTTCCACCAGGCCGCACACGAAGATTACCGGCAGCCGCCACTGGCGCGCCTCGTGCGCATCCAGCACGTGCACCACGTTGCGCCGGTTGTCGGCCACCCGCAGCGGCGTCAGCCGGACCACGGATTTCGCGGTCCGCCAGAATTCGCCAAGAAGGATCGGCCGGTCCGGCAGCGCGCCAGCCGCTTCCTGCATGGCTTCGTCGAACGCATCCAGAGCGGCAGCCTGGCTCCGCGAAACGGCCGCGGCTTCGTAACTCCCCGGCTCGGGCGGAGGCGGCGCGAACAATCCGCGCAACGATTGCAAACGTCCGGCCCACTCGCGCGGGGCCAGCACCAGTGTGCACCAATCATCCAACTCCGCGCAGGATTCCAAAAGACGCCGCGGTCCGCCTGGAATCGCGCGCAGCGCCTCCAACCCGCGGCCGGGGATGCGTTCCCGCACCGCAAAGTCGAACTCATCGCAGGGCAATCCCGGCGCCAGGCGCAAGGCAGCCAGAGTCTCGGCGTGGTCCCACCCGCCGAGCATCGCTTCCACCATGCCGCTGAAGAACCGCACCAGGGCATGGCGTTCCAACTCGGAATCGAAGTAGAAGTGCGCCGGAATGCCGAACCGATCCAGCACCGCGCGCAGGATCGATTCATAGATCTCCGGACACCGCACGATCACGCCCATTTCGCGGAATTGGCGTCCCGCGCCAACCTGTTCCAGAATACGGTGTGCGATTTCGTCCACTTCGCGCTCGATGGATGGCGCCTCCACCAGCTCGCGGCGGGCGGCGGTGGGTTTGAATGCGCAATTTTCCTCGGCAAATCCCATCTCCAGCAGCCGCCTCCGCGTGAGTTCGGTTACGGGCGCAATCGGGAGCGTCAGCACGACGTCCGCATGCCGGCCCATCGCCGCGATAGCCGCCGACTCCGGATCGGGCAGGGCGTAGAAGCCATCCATCCAGATCGTGTGCACTCCGTGCAGGCCGTCGCGGGCGATCCGCTCCGCCGCGTACAGCAGGCGTTGCGATCGCATAGCCAATCCGCGCCGCCGCAACTCCCGATCCACCTCGGCGTAGACTTTGGCAAAGGCCTCGCCCAGCGGCGACGCTCGGATAACCGCCGCCGGCAGCCGCTGTGCATCGCATCCCGCCGCCGATAGCTCCTCCATGCTGCGCGCCAGCGCGGCGCAGAATCCGGGCAGCCGCACCACGCGCTCAAACGCCGGCGGATTCACGCGCCGCGCGGCATCCTCCACGATCAGATAAAACAGCGGCCGCGAAACCTGCGGCCGATCCGCGGCGAACGCGTCCACAAATCGCGATAGGGTCTGGATCAGCGAGGGCCGGAAAACGAATCCCTCGCGCGCCATCTGGTTTTGCAGATGCTGCGCCATGGTGGCGGTGGGGGTCAACAGGCGTACACCGGCATCCCGGCGCCGCAGCGCCCGGCGGAACTGTTCCAGTATGCGAAAGGTCTTCCCCGACCCGGCCGGACCGGTGAGCAACAACATTAGAATCCAGGTTAGCTTACCGCGCCGCGCGGGCGGGTACGCTACAATGGCGGCGTGTCCGATGTTAGCTGGTGGCGGCGGGTACAGTTGCAGGACGCGGTGTGGCTGCTGCTGTTCGTGGGATTCGCCGTCCTCAGCCCGGATCGCGATGTTTACGAGATCGTCCCCATCGGCGCCCTGGCGATGCTCCAGATCCTGGAGCCGAAGCTCGAATTCGTAGGCACCACGCGCGGCAAGGTCGTCTGGATCGTCCTGAAGCTCCTGTTCTGTTATATCGTCATCGGCTTTACCGGCGGACTGCAAAGCAGTTGGTATTGGCTGCTGCTCCTGCCCGTGATTTCGGCCGGAACGTCGCTGGGGTTGCTCGGCACACTGGTCTTTACGGTTCTCTCCTGCGGCGCCTATCTGTCGTTCCTGGCCTTCATCGACTGGAACAAGTGGGTGATCGAGGTGCAGGAAAAGCGCGAGCTGGCCTTGCGCCTGATCTTCCTCGGCGTGGCCGGCAACCTGACCAACGCGCTCGCCGAAGCCTTGCGCCAACAGTTCGCCAAGACCAAGGCCGTGGCGGACCAACTGGTCGAAGCCAATCGCAGCCTGCAGCAGGCCGAAGAGGCCGTGCGCCGCTCCGACCGCCTGGCGGCTCTCGGCCAGCTCGCCGCCGGACTGGCGCACGAACTGCGAAATCCCCTGGGCACCATTCGCGCATCGGCCGAGATGCTCAACCGCAGCGTCGCCGCGGAGAACGACGTAGCCCGGGAAGTCGCCGGCTTTATCTCTTCGGAAGTGGATCGCACCAATTCCCTGGTCACCCGCTTTCTGGATTTCGTGCGCCCGCTGCAGTTGCGGCTGGCGCCCGCGGAATTGGCACAGGTGCTCGACCGTTCGGTCTCCATGGTGGAACGGGAGGCGGCCACACGCCAGGTGACAATATACAAGAATTACTCGCCGGACATCCCGCCATTTCCGCTGGATTCGGAACTGATGGAGCGGGTCTTCTACAACCTTCTGGCCAATGCTACCCAGGCCACCGCACCCGGCGGAGCGGTGACCGTAAAGGCCCGCCCGCTGGCGGACACCGCCGAGGTCGCGGTGATCGACCGCGGGGAAGGCATCGCGCCGGCAACTCTCGACAGCATCTTCAATCCATTCTTCACCACCAAGCCCGACGGCGTCGGGCTGGGCCTGGCCATCTGTTCCAAGATCGTGGATCAGCACGGCGGCCGCATTGCGGTCGAAAGCGAACCGGGCAAAGGCAGCGTCTTCCGCGTGTATCTGCCCATGAAGGAGGAAGCATCCGGCTCGAAACCGAAAGGCTGATTCTGGGACCTTGGAGCCCGGAGGACTGGCGCGAGTTTCACGCCATCGCCGCGGACCCGGAGGTGATCCGCTACATCGGCAACGGCACGCCCTGGTCCGCCGAACGCGCGCGCCAGTTCGTGGTCCGGCAGATGCAGTTATTCGCCGAGTGCGGGTATTGCCTGTGGAAGATGACGCCGAAGCATGGCGGGGTGATTGGATTCTGCGGGCTGCAGCCCCTGCCCGACACCGATGAAATCGAGATCGGCTGGTGGCTGGCGCGGGCCTGCTGGGGTCGGGGGCTGGCGACCGAAGCGGCGCGGGCAGCGCTCTGCGACGCACGCCAGCGGGCCGGCCTCGGGCGCATTGTGTCGATCGCCCAGCCCGCCAACACCGCTTCCGTGAATATCATGCGCAAACTAGGCATGCACTTCGAACGGACGCTAGACCGCCGCGGGATCGCCGTGGTGATGTATGCGAGCGAGCCGGAAACGGCTAATTCCAAAGCCGGTTGATGACTCGAATCAGGATGGTCCCGCTCACCATGAAGATCGCGAGCAGCGCCAGAGCGTACCCCATGCGCCCATACAGAAAGTTACCCACCATGAACAGTGCGGACCATATGGTGACGCAACCGGTGGTCCAGCCGAGCAGCGCCAGGGGGATGTTCTCGTGCTTGGCCCATTCCGCGGCCTGCGAAGCCGGAATCCCGGCCAATTCCTGTACACGGCGCCAGCCGGGACCGAACGGGTGTACGGTCTTATAAAAACCGATCAAGGCCGCCGGCTCCGTTTGCGGCCCTAAATATGCGGTGGCGATCCAGCACACGGTGGTGAATGCCACCGTGATGAGTAACTGCTGATAAGTGCCGATCACGATGCCGTTCTTCGTCAGAATCAAAAACAACACCGAGATACCGAACGAGGTGCACATGGCCACGATCTCGCACCATGCCGTCACGCGCCACCAAAACCAGCGCATGAGGTACAACAGACCGGTTCCGGCGCCCACCTGCAGGATAATGTTGAAACTGTCCTTGGCGGTGTCCAGGGCGAATACCAGCGCCGAAGAGGCCACAAAGAGAAGCACGGTGGCGATCCGACCCGCCGCCACGTAGTGCTTTTCGGTCTTACCCGGCCGGACGAACCGCTGGTAGAAGTCGTGCACCAGGTAGGACGCGCCCCAGTTGAGATGCGTCAGAATCGTGGAAGAGTTGGCCGCCACCAGGCCCCCCAGCATCAGCCCCATCCAGCCTACCGGCAGAAAGCGCAGCATGACCGGGAACGCGATATCGTGGCCTACCAGGGCGGGATTCACATTCGGGATGGCGCGCTGCAAATCGGATAGCTGAGGGTAGACGACGATCGACGCCAGACCCACGATGATCCAGGGCCACGGCCGGCAGACGTAGTGCGCCACATTGAAGAACAAGGTCGCGCCCAGGGCGTCCTTTTCCGACTTGGACGCCAGCATGCGCTGCGCGATGTAACTGCCGCCGCCGGGCTCCGCGCCGGGATACCACACCGACCACCACTGCACGGCGATCGGCATGATGAACACGGCTACGGCCAGGTCCCAGTTGCTGGTGAAGTCCGGCAGCATATTCAGGTAATTCAGCCCGCCCGGCCCGTGCATGTGGGACAGCTTCTCCACCAGCCCATGCATACCGCCGACCTGCGGCAGTTCCACGGCGAAATACGCCGCCGCGATCACCGCCGACATCTTGATGAAGAACTGGATCATGTCGATGACCAGCACGCCCCACAAGCCCGAGTGTGCCGCGAACACCACGTTGAGCAGTCCCACTGCCAGCAGCGTCTGCCAGCGGTCGAATCCAAACAGAACCGCGGCAATCTTCACCGCGGCCAGGTCGACGGTGGCCATGATCATGCAGTTGAAAAAGAATCCGAGATAGACCGCCCGAAATCCGCGCACCGCGCTGGCGGCTTTGCCCGAATACCGCACTTCGTAGAACTCCAGGTCCGTCAGGACCCCGGAACGCCGCCACAGCCGGGCGTAAAAGAACACCGTGGCTACACCCGTCAAAGTGAATGCCCACCATTGCCAGTTGCCGGCCACGCCCTGGGTACGCACAAAGTTGGCCACCAGGTTGGGCGTGTCGCTCGAAAAGGTGGTCGCCACCATGGAGAGTCCCGCCAGCCACCAGGGCACCGAGCGGCCGGAGGCGAAGAACTCGGAAGTACTCTTGCCGGAGCGCTTTCCGAAGAACAGCGCGGGGATAAAGCAAACCAGAATCGAGATGGCGGCGATGACCCAATCAAGCGTGTGGAGATGCATGAAGCTCCTCGATCAACTGCAGCGCGCCTGGTCCGGGTGCGGCGTGGATCAGATGCATGCGCTCGTCGAATTGCGGCGATCCCGCATAGTAACGCTGAATCAGCCCTTGGCGCACGGCGGCCAGATCGTCGGCGCGGCAGAACACCACGGCGCAACCGCCGAAGCCTGCTCCGGTCAAACGCGCACCCAGCGCGCCGGAGGCCACGGCGGCTTCCACCAGGCGGTCGAGCGCGGCGCAACTCACGCGCAGACGGCCGCGCAGGCTGGCGTGCGAGGCGAGCAGCAGCGTTCCGAAAGCCGCCTGATCGCCTTGCTCCATCGCCTGCACCGCGGCGCGCACCCGAAGCGCTTCGCCGGCCACGTGCAGAAAAGCGTCCCGTTCGGCGGGATCGGCCAGGCCGCGCGCGGCCAATTCTTCCGCCTGGGCGAAGGTCAGGCCGTCGGTCGCGGCCCGGTAACTGCCGAATCCCAGCCGCGCCAGCGCCGCGCTGCCCGCGACCCGGCAGGCATTGTACTGTTGCCGCACGGCGCCAGATTTCTCCGCGACGGTGAGACTGTGGGCCACCAGGAACGCCCATCCGGAGGGAACCGGAATCGGACGCACGGACACCGGGTCGAACTCAATGAGCGAGGCGCATCCGGCGCGCGACCCGAGCGATGCCGCGTGGTCCATCCCGCCGCCGCGCGTGCCCACGAATTGCTCCCCATCGGGCAGTATCTCCATCAGATCTTCGAAGCCGGGCGCGCGGCCATTCGCCAGCAACAGGCACAAGGTGAAGGCCACCAGCAGCGCCGACGATGACGACAGGCCGGCCGCGGCGGGCAGGTCCGAGACGACTGCCGCGTCCACGCCCGCCAGAACTCCCCATTTCATGCCGACTGCGCGGGCGGCAGCCCGCAGGTAGTTCTCCCAATCGCCGGCGGGCACGGGCGATATTTCGGGCGTCCAGACGAATTCGCGCGCGCCGTAGCCATCCCCGCTGGCGGCCCGGATGCGATGATCCGTACGCGGCCGAAAGGCCACCCGTACCGATCGCCGCAGCGCCATCGGCAGCACCGGCAGGTTGTGATAATCGATGTGCTCGCCGATCAGGTTGACCCGGCCGGGAGCCGATACGAGGCCAATCTTGCCACCCGGCCCGAACGCCTCGGCAAGCAATGTATGTGAATCCAACTTGCTACTATAGCTCTCACCGCCGGGGTCTGGCCGGATTCGATCAGGCCAGTTCCGCAGCCGCCGCCTGATCCAGGAACCAGGTTACCCGCTTCCCCTGCCGCGAGATCAACTGCGCGGGATAATGTTTGGGATCGAATTCCTGGTGGAAGACGTTGCGCACGGCGGACGCCTTATCGGCGCCGCTCACCAGGAATACCGTATTCTTGGCGGCCAGCAGCGCGCCCGGCAAAAGCGTAACGCGCCACTTGGAAGGCATCTTGGGTATGTACACCGCGCCCGCGATGTGCTCCCGGTCTTCGATGGATTGCTCGCCGGGAAACAGGCTGGCGGTGTGCGCGTCCGGACCCAAGCCGCATTGCAGCATGTCGAAGTGGGGCTGCTCGCCTTCCTCCAGCCCGAAGAAGTTGCGGATGTCGTCCGCATACTGCTCCGCGGCCGTCTCCGGCTTGATTTCGGCGTGTATGCGGTGTACCTGGGTGTTTGGAATGTGCGCGGGCGCGATCAGGTTCTCGTGCGCCAGCCGGTAATTGCTCTCCGGATCGTTGGGCGGCACGCAGCGCTCGTCCACGAAGAACAGGTGCACGCGCGGCCAGCGGAAGCCCGAAGCCACCAGGCTCTGGAACAACAGCTTCGGCGTGGAACCGCCGGAGAAGGCGACGGTAGCATGTTCCTGCCCGTCGAGCGCTTGTTCCAGCACGGCGCTCACGTGCCGGGCGCAGGCATCCGCGGCGGCGCGCGGATCCGGATGGGTCGACCATTGCACGCTCATGGGTAAGCTCACGATAACGCAAGTCTGGCGGCCGCGGCGAGGGCTCGTTCGAAGACCGGATCGCGGCCGGGGATGGAAAGCTCTTCCCGCATCAGCGAATAGTCATTCAGCGCCGGCAGCAGTGTCTTGCTCAGCAGGCCGCCCACCCGGACATCGGCGGTCCGCCCTTCGATCAGGCGGATCGACACCAGGGCGTCCGTACCGCCCTGCGCGCGCAATTCCACCAGGGTGAGTCGCCCCGCCGGTTCGCCCGGATCGGCGGCGAAGACGACCTCGGGGTGCGCGCCCATCTTCTCCAGCCCTTCCATCAGCCACGCCGCCAGGTAGTACGCGGTGGCCGGCGCGGCTGCCGAACTGTAATGGATCGCGATACGGGCGATTTCCGCCAGGTGGGCCATTTGCGCACGGTTTTCGAAGATCTGCGCGATCAGTTCGCGCCAGCGGGTAAGCCGCGTCCAGGAAAGATCGGCGACGGACCGGCCCGCGGCTACAGCCGCGCTCAGCCCCGCAAACGCGGAAGCCTGCGGCTCGAAGGCTGTGCTGTCCAGCACCACCTTCTGCGCAACCGCCGCCAGTTGCGGAAATGCCGGCAAGCCGAAAACGCGCGGGCTGCGGCACCACAGAATCACCGGCAGATCCGGCACCTTCAAGGGCACCAGCACCGCCGCCAGGTCCGCCAGGCTGGCATCCGACGCCGTGATTTCGATCTGCTCGCAGCAGATCTGCTGGCGGTGTCCGAAGGGCATCCAGCATTGCGCGAACACGCGCGACGACAGGTCCCGCCCGTCACCGCTGCGGAAGCGGATTACGATGGCGCGGCTGGGATGCTCCGGCATCAGCGCCGCCAGCGTCTCGCCGATGGCTTGCGCGTCGTCGGATTCCTCGGCGGCCACCACCAGGGTCATGGAACAAGCACGCAAGACTCCGGCGTCGCCCTCGCCCTGCTTGCCCAGCGTGACCCACAGGTCCGCCATCTCGTGCAGTATGCGATCGGGCGCGATGGTGCCCGCACCGGCCATTATGGCTGCCTCCACACGTGTCCGCGGCGCGCCAGCATATCGTCCGCGGCCTTCGGACCCCAGGTGCCCGACGCATAATTCGGAAAGTCGAACTTGGTGTTGCTCCACACGCTCTGGACGGCATCCACCACCGCCCAACTGGCTTCCACCATGTCCTGCCGTGTGTATAGCGTGGCGTCGCCGATAATCGCGTCGAGCAGCAGGGTCTCGTAAGCCGACGGCGACCGCTCGCCGAAACTGGAGCCGTAGTTGAAGTCCATGGAGACCGGCCGCAGTTTCATTCCCGCTCCGGGGCGCTTCGATAGAAACTTCAGCGAAATCCCTTCCTCCGGCTGGATGCGCAGGATCAGCAGATTCGGCGCGGTAGTGGTTTCGTCGCCGTTGAAGATCGCCAGCGGCGCCGCGTTGAACTGAATGGCGATTTCGGTGACGCGCTTGGGCAGCCTTTTACCGGAGCGCAGGTAGAAGGGCACGCCGGCCCAGCGCCAGTTGTCCACAAAGAAGGTTACCGCGGCATAGGTATCCGTCTGCGCGTCCGGCTTCACGCCGGGCTCCTGCCGGAAACCCGGGACCTCTTCGCCGCCGATGCGCGCCGGACCGTACTGCCCGGATACCGTGTTCTGCAGCACCTCATCCGGCTTCATCACCCGTATGGACCGCAGCAGTTTGGAGCGCTCGTCGCGCACGGAGGTGGGCTTGAACGTCGCGCTGGGCTCCATGGCGATGGTGGCCATCACCTGCGAGAGATGATTCTGAATCATGTCGCGCAGCGCCCCTGCCTCCTGGTAGTACGAGCCGCGGCCTTCCACGCCGATCGATTCCGCCGCCGTGATCTGCACATGGTTCACGTAGCGCCGGTTCCACAACGGTTCAAAAATGCCGTTGCCGAAGCGGAGCGCCAGGATGTTCTGTACGGTCTCCTTCCCCAGGTAATGGTCGATGCGGTAGACCTCGGACTCTTCAAACGCGCTGTGCAACTCGTTACTGAGCGTGCGCGCGCTGGCCAGGTCGTGGCCGAACGGCTTTTCCACTACGATGCGGCGCCATCCGTCGCCTTTGCCGACGTTGGCGGCGGCCAGCCCTTGCGCGATCGGGATGTACTGGCTGGGCTGCGCCGAGAGGTAGAACAGAACGTTGCCGCCGGTTTGGCGGGCGGATTTGATCTCGTTGAGACGCGCTTCCAACGCCGGATAGAGCGCCGCATCGTCAAAATTGCCGGGCATATAAAAGATGCCCTGCGCGAAGGTCTTCCACACGTCCTCGTCGAACGGCGAATCTTCCAGGAACTGCTTCACCGAGTCGTACATCTTCTCCCGGAACTGGTCGTCGCTCAGCGGAGTCCGCGAGATGCCCAGCACGGCGAATCCGGCATCCAGGCGGCGTTCGTAGGCCAGGCGGTAAAGGGCGGGCAGCAGCTTACGTTTCGTCAGGTCGCCGTTGGCGCCGAAAATGACCATGGCGCACTCCGGCACGCGGCGCTCGAAACGTAGGGGATCCTGGAACGGATTCTCCAGAGACATGTAGACCAAAATAGCACGAGCGGGACGTCTTCCCTTTGCATGCTCCAGTGAGTCGTACGGAAACAGACGCAACAGGTCCGACTCGCGTCAGGGTTTGCGCGCTTGCGGGCCAGTCATAGGTTCGCGCCGAAGGCCAGCAGCCGGCCATCGCAGTCCTTCACCACGAACTCGCGCGCGTGCCATGGCGTGTCGCCAAGTTCCCGCGTGAATTCCACGCCGCGAACAGTGTACTCGGCGTAAAGTGCGTCCGCGTTCTCGACCAGCAAGTACGCGTCGAGCAGTTCTTCGTGGTACTTGTCCGGGTTGGGTGTAGGCGGCTTGGCGCAGCGGAAGTGAATCACCTGCCGGTCGCGCGCCACGATGGCGTAGACTGGCGGATCCTGCCACGTGCCCCGGCGTTCGAAGCCGAGCTTGTCTTTGTAATAGGCGAGCGTCGATGGGATATCCGTCGTAAAGAACAGAGGCGCGATCTGACGAATCATTATGCAAGTGTACGGCAAGCGCTCCCTCGCGGGCAGGCTGCCGGCAATGCCGGGGCATTTCTCATGGGAGAACGCTGCAATCTCTGGCTTGGCGGTGAGCGTTCCGTGCGGAATACGGCGTTTCCGAACCAGAAGGCGCGAAGTGGCGTGTAGCCGGCCGTGATTAGCGCTGATTTGCCGCCCCGGTCCCTCATTGCGTCCGAAACGAGTGATAATCGACGTTCGGGAGCAGATCCGTGATCGTTGCTGGGGTAGACTTCGGGACGCTCAGCGTCCGCGTTTCCATTTTTGACAGCGCCAAAGGCCGGCTGGGCTCGGCCACCGGCGATTATCCGCTGGCGCGTAAGAAGGAAGATCCGGACCACGCCACGCAGTCGCATCAGGACCACATGCAGGCGCTGGCCGCAGCCATGCGGCGCGCGCTCGAAACCGCCGCCGTGGAGGGTGGCCAGGTGGCCGCGCTGGCGCTGGACACCACCGGATCGAGCGTCATCCCGGTGGGCGAGGGCCTCGCTCCGCTCGACGACTACTACCTCTGGTGCGACCATCGCGCCAAGGGCGAAGCCGCCGAGATCACCGCCGCCGGACGCCGCGAGAAGCTGGAGGCGCTCGCATGGTGCGGCGGCGTCTACTCCTCCGAGTGGGGCTTCTCCAAACTGCTGCACTGGCTGCGCCACAACCCGCAGAAACGCGCGCGCATGGTCACCGCGCTGGAGCACTGCGACATGGTGGCCGCGGTTCTGTGCGGCATCCACGATCCGCACCAGGCGCCGCGCAGTGTCTGCGCCATGGGCCACAAGTGGATGTGGAATCGCGATCTCGGCGGATTGCCGCCCGAGGATTTCCTGATCAAAGTCGACCCGGTTCTCTGCGGCGTGCGCGGCAGACTCGACGGCCGCTACGCCACATCCGACCAGATCGCCGGCCACCTCTCCGCGGAGTGGGCCGAAAAGCTCGGACTTAGGGCCGGCATTCCGATTCCGGTCGGCGCTTTTGACGCGCACTGGGACGCTATCGGCGCGGGTGTGCGCGAAGGCGACGTCGTCAACGTGGTGGGCACGTCCACCTGCATCATGGCGATCGCCAAACAGGTGGACCTGATCCCCGGGGTGTGCGGCGTGGTAAAAGGCTCCATCCATCCGGACTACTTCGGCATCGAAGCCGGCCTCTCAGCCACGGGCGACATCTTCGATGCCATCGCGCGCCGCGCGGGATCGACGGTTGCGGCGCTGTCGGAGGGTCTCGCCAGCTACCGCGGCGGTCAAACCGGATTGCTGCGTCTGACGTGGGATAACGGCGATCGCACCGTGCTGGTAAATGCCGAGCTCGGTGGCGTGACTTTGGGCTGGAACCTGACGCATACCGCGCACGACGAGTTGTTCGCGGCCATCGAGGGAACCGCCTTCCACACGCGGGTGATCTTCGAACGTATGGCGGAGCACGGTGTGCCGATCCGGCGCGTGATCAACGGCGGCGGTATTCCGCAGAAGAACGAGACGCTCAACGGGGTATACGCGAACGTGCTCAACAAACCGGTGCTGGTGCCGGAAGGCGACGTGACCAGCTTGGGTTCGGCGATTATGGCCTTCATGGCCGCCGGCGCGTTTCCCAGCATCGAGGCGGCGCAGGACGCGTTGTGCCCGCCGTATCGCACCATAGCGCCGGACCCGGGCGACAGCGCGGCTTACGAACAGATTTATCCGTTGTACCGGAAGCTGTACTTTGCGCTGGGTAATCCGGGCTCGGAGGCAGCCGCCATCGGCGATGTTTTGCCGGCCCTGCGCCGGTTAGCGGCGGAAGTGAGAAGTCGAGCCGCCGCCTGAGCGGGGGTCGACCATAGAGGACAGTATGGAGAATACCAGACGTGAGTTTCTGAGAACCGCCGCGGCGGGCCTGGCGGCCGCCATACCGCTGCGCCCGGCCACCGGCGACAGCACCATCGAAGTGTTGATCGACGAACCGGTCGCCACCATCGCGCCGCAGATCTACGGGCACTTCGCCGAGAACCTGGGCGGCGTGGTCTACGATGGCATCTGGGTGGGTGAAGACTCATCCGTGCCCAACATCGGCGGCATCCGCAAACAACTGGTGGAATCACTGCGGCGGATCCATGCGCCCGTGATCCGCTGGCCCGGCGGCTGCTTCGCCGACAGCTACGACTGGCGCGACGGCATCGGACCCCGAGTCAAGCGGCCCCGCCGGACCAACTTCTGGGCCGGCGCGGCGGAATGGGGCAAAAGCGGGGTGCACACCGGGCCCCAGATCTACGATCCGAACCAGTTCGGCACCGTCGAATTTGCGCGCTTCTGCAAGCTCAGCGGGGCACAGCCGTACTTCGCGGCCAATATGCGCGGGTTGACGGCCGCGGACTTCGATCATTGGGTGGAATATTGCAATTCACCCGCGGGATCGACCACCCTGGCAGACCTGCGCGCGGCGGATGGCGAACGTGAGCCGCTCGACGTGCGCTATTGGGGCGTCGGCAACGAGGCCTGGGGTTGCGGCGGCAATTTCATCCCCGAAGATTACGCCACCGAGTTCCTGCGCTTCACGGCCTGGGTGCCGGGCTATCGCGTGCCGCTGGCCTTCGTCGGCTCCGGTCCCAACGGCAACGATCGCGACTGGACCCGGCGGTTCTTCGCCAAGCTGGCGGAGAAGAACGCGGTGCACGGCATGTGGGGCTGGTCCATGCATCACTACGCCTGGAATGTCACCGGCGGCCGCGTGACGGATTGGATCGCGGGCAAGGGCGACGCGCTGCGATTCGATTCCGAAGCCTATTACGAACTTCTGCGCGAGGCGGCGCAAATGGAATCGTTCATCGTGAGCCAGTGGGGCATCATGGGCGAACACGATCCCCGGCACCACGTCAAGCTCGTGGTGGATGAGTGGGGCGCCTGGTACGCGGCGGGCACGGAGCCGTTCCCGGGAGCGCTGTTGGGGCAGCAGAGCACCATGCGCGACGCGGTGCTGGCGGGTCTGACGCTGGACACCTTCAACCGCCACGCGGACAAGGTCGGCATGGCGGCTATCGCGCAATTGGTGAACTGCCTGCAATCGCCTTTTTTGGCGCACGAGGATAAGTTCTGCGTCACGCCCACGTATCATGTGTTCGATATGTTCGCGGCCCACCAGGGAGCCCAGTCGCTGCGTACGGTTGCGGCGGCGCCGACGATTTACAAGGGCCTGGCGGGGCTTTCCTGCTCGGCTTCTCTGCGCGACAAGATGCTGACCCTTACGGTCACCAATCCCAGCATCGATCAGACCCGCGAGGTAGAGGTCACGGTGCGCGGCGGCAGGGTCGCGTCGGCGAAGGCCACGGTCCTGTCGGCCGCCGATGTGCACGCCCACAACAGCTTCGAGAACCCCGACGCCGTAAAGCCGCGCGTAGAGGAGCGGTTGGTGCGGCAGTTTGGGCCGGCCTCCGTGACCAGGCTCGAAATCCAATTGGGATGATATGCTGAGCGAACTTCGCGAGCAGGTGCTCGAAGCCAACCTGGAGTTGGTGCGCCGCGGGCTGGTGCTTTACACATTCGGGAATGCCAGTGGCATCTCGCGCCAGGAAGGGCTGGTCGCGATCAAACCCAGCGGCGTGCCGTACGAGACCATGCGGCCGGCCGACCTGGTGATCACCGATATGGACGGACGCATTGTGGAGGGATCGCTGCGGCCCTCGTCGGACTTGGCCACGCACCTGGTGCTGTACCGGTCCTTCCCGGAGATCGGCGGCGTAGTCCACACGCATTCCCGTTTCGCGACTGCCTGGGCCCAGGCGCGCCGTCCCCTTCCCTGCCTCGGCACCACCCACGCGGATTATTTCCGCGGTCCGGTGCCGGTCACCGAGCCGATGAGTCCCCAGGAGATCGAAGCGGCTTACGAGGCCAACACCGGCGAGGTCATCGTGCGCCGGTTGGCGGGCCGCGATCCGCTGGAGATGCCGGCCGTGCTGGTCGCCGGGCACGGCCCGTTCTGCTGGGGCGCGACGACCGCGGAGGCGGCGCACCACGCAGTGATCCTGGAGTACATCGCGGAGATGTCGTATTATAGCGTGACACTCGACGGAGCCGCCGCGGAGTTACACGCCGTACACCTGGACAAGCACTTTCTGCGCAAGCACGGGCCCAGCGCTTATTACGGGCAGTAGAGCAGACCTGTTATGCTGGGTGCCGTATATGGCCGCGCGAGCGTTTTGGGCGTTGGCCTGGGCCGGTTTGGCACTGGCAGCCGGCGCCCGGGGCGGAGAGCGGGTTACACTCTCACTGGACGGCGATTGGCAGATTGAAGACTCCCTGGCGGCGGATGCCATCCCGCACGAATGGCATCACCGCGTGCCGGTGCCCGGCCTGGCGCACCTGGCTCAGCCCGGCTTTGCGGACGTCGATCGATTCGACAGCCAGGAAGTGATCTCTAACCGGGTGCGCAAAGGCGTTCTGCCGGAGTCCGCGCTGGTGGAGGGCGCGGGCGTTCCACACCAGAATCGAAACTACTTCTGGTATACCCGCACGTTCCGCGTCAACATCCGGAAGCAGGTCGCTATCCTGCGTATCGACAAGGCGCAGTTTGGAACCGCGGTATGGCTGAACGGACGGAAGATCGGCGAACATGACGGCTGCTTCACCGCCGGTTACTTCGACGTGACCGGCGCGCTCGACTGGCAGGGCGAGAACCGGCTCATCGTACGCGTGGGAGCGCATCCGGCGGTTCTGCCGGCGGACTATCCGACCGGCAGCGACTTCGAAAAGAACCGCTGGACGCCGGGAATCTATGACCGCGTCGCCCTTCTGCTGGGCGACAATCCGGTAATCGAGAGCGTACAGGTGGCGCCGCGAATTGCCGCCAGCGCGATCACCGTGCAGACGAAGTTGAAGAATTATGGCGCCGCGCGCGTACGTTTCACGCTGTCCCAGCGTGTGCGGCCGTGGCGCGGCGGGCGCGATGCCGGCCGCACGATGCTGCAGGCCGCGCTGGCCCCCGGCGAAGAGAGGACCTGGACGCAGAATGTGTCCATCCCGTCCGCCGAGTTATGGACCCCGGAACATCCTTTTCTATACGTCGTCGATACGGCCACTGGCGGCGACGATACGACCACCCGCTTCGGGATGCGCGAATTCCGCTTCGATACGCCGACCCGGCGCGCCTATCTGAATGGCAAGATCTACTTTCTCCGCGGCTCGAACATCACGATGCACCGCTTTTTCGAAGATCCCTTGTCGGGCGGACTGCCCTGGGATGAAGCCTGGGTACGCAAGTTGCTCATCGACATACCCAAGCGGATGAACTGGAACAGCTTCCGCTTCTGCATCGGTCCGGTGCCCGACCAGTGGCTGGACATCGCCGACGAGGCCGGCCTGCTGATCCAAAACGAATTCTTCGTGTGGACCGGCCACCCGGACTGGCGCGGCATGTACCACCGGAGCTGGAATGCGGACGAGATGATCCGGCAGTACGGCGAATGGATGCGCGACAACTGGAATCATCCGAGCGTCGCCATCTGGGACGCCAATAACGAATCGCTGGATCCGCTGTTCGCGGACAAGATCATCCCGGCGGTGCGCGGGCTGGACCTTTCCAACCGGCCGTGGGAGAACAGCTACAACGGCGCCCTGGGGCCCGACGACCCGGTAGAGGACCATCCCTATTTGTTCCAGAAAGGCAGCGAGGGCGACGAGAAGCCGTTCGAGGCGACCGAACTGGAGGATCTGGCCGGCAGCGGACATGGCGGCAGCACGCCCAGCGGACACGCTCTGATCAACAACGAATACGGCTGGTTGTGGCTGCTGCGCGACGGCACGCCCACAGAACTCACCCGCAAAGTGTACGAGCACCTGCTGGGCGCGGCAGCGCAGCCGCAGGACCGGCTGGCGCTCGACGCATATCTGCTGGGAGGCCTGACCGAGTATTGGCGGGCCCACCGGAACTACGCCGGCGTGCTTCATTTTGTCTATCTGACGGCGTGTTACCCGGGCGCCTACACCTGCGACAACTTTGCGGACGTGGCATCGCTCAGGCTGGAGCCGCACTTCGCCGACTACGTCCGCGAGGCGTTCAAGCCGTTGGGCGTCTATTTGAATTTCTGGCAGCCTACGCTGAAGGCCGGCGCCGACCGGCGCATCGCCGTCATGATGGTGAATGACGCGTACCAGGCGGCTGCCGGCAAGCTGGTGGTGACGCTCGAGCGTCCCGAGGGCGAGCAACTGGCGCGGCGGGAGCTGGCCTTCGCCGTGCCCGCGCTGGGGCAACAGACGTACCCCGTGGAGCTTCCCGTCCCGCAGACCAGCGGACCGTGCATCCTGAAGGCCGCGGCGCTCGCCGAGGGACAGACAGAGCCGACCGTCAGCCGGCGTAAAGTGAGCGTCGAAACACCCAAGCCATCCGGCAGCTTGTGATACGTTCTAGTTGATCGGATAACGCTATGCGATATTTCGTGCTGCTGGCAGCGGCCTGCCTGTGGGGGCCGGCTTCGACCTCCGCCCAAAGCCATCCCGCCACCGTATCGTCGCCGGATGGACTCATCCGACTTACCTTGTCGACAGAAGCCGCGGGCGGCCAATTGGCGTATGAGGTCACTTATCGGGGCAAGCCGGTGATTGACCGGTCGGCGCTCGGGCTCGAGATCCAGAAGCAGCCGGCGCTGGGAACCAACGTGGAAATTGTGGAAACCAAGTCCGGAACCATCGACGAAACGTACACGGTGCCCGCGGGGAAATCCAAAACCATACACAACCTCTGCCATACCCTGGCGGTGGATCTGCGAGAGACCGCGGAGCCGCGCCGCCGGTTCTCAGTGGAGGCGCGGGTGTTCGACGATGGCGCCGCCTTTCGCTACGTCATCCCCCGGCAGGAAGGCCTGGCGCAATTGGACCTGGTGAACGAGCGAACCGCGTTCGTCCTGGCCCGGGACGCCACCACTTACCCGCTGATCCTGCGCAATTACCGCACATCGTGGGAAGACAATTACCGGATCGTGCCGCTGAGCGGCATTCATCCGGAATCGCTGATCGCGCTGCCACTTCTGACGGAACTGCCGGGGCAGGCGTTCGTGGCCATCACCGAAGCGGACATCGACAATTATTCCGGCATGTACCTGCGGCACAACGAGCGCAACGCCCGGGAACTGGATGCCCGCCTGGCGCCGCATATTGACGATCCGGGCCTGGCAGTGTCCGTAAAGACGCCGGCGCGTTCGCCGTGGCGCGTCCTCATGATCGCTTCCGAACCGGGACGGCTGATCGAGTCGCACATCGTGGAGAACTTGAACCCGCCGTGCGCCATCGCGGACACGTCATGGATCAAGCCGGGCAAGGCGGCGTGGGACTGGTGGTCCGGCCCCTACGACGAAAATGTTGATTTCCAGCCGGGCAAGAATACGGCTACGGCCAAACACTACGTGGATTTCGCTTCGGAGTCGAAGTTCCAGTACTTCATGCTGGACGCCGGGTGGTCCGTGCCGCGCAAGCCCGGGCCCAACTGGTCCGGCAGCGACATCACCGAGGTACAGCCCACCATCGATATGCCGGAGCTGCTGGCCTATGCCAAAGCGAAGCACGTGGGTGTCTGGCTGTGGGCCCACTGGACCGATGTCGACCGGCAGATGGAGCAGGCTTTTCCGCTATACGAAAAGTGGGGCGTGGCGGGCGTGAAGATCGATTTCATGGACCGTGACGACCAGTGGATGGTGGAGTTCTATCATCGTGTGGCCAAACTGGCGGCGGCCCATCATCTGATGGTGGATTTCCACGGCGCTTATAAACCCGACGGGCTGCGCCGGACCTATCCGAACGTGTTGACGCGGGAAGGCGTGATGGGGCTCGAATACAACAAGTGGAGCGCCCGCATCACGCCGGATCACAACGTCATGCTGCCGTTCACGCGCATGCTGGCGGGTCCCATGGACTACACGCCGGGCGGCTTCCATAATGCCACGGCGGCGGAGTTCGTGCCGCGCAACCTGCAACCCATGGTGATGGGCACCCGCGCGCACCAGACCGCGCTGTTCGTGGTGTTCGAGAGTCCGTTCGAAATGGTATCCGACTATCCGGAAGCCTACCGGGGACAAAAGGAACTGGCGTTCCTGAGCGCCGTGCCAACCTCATGGGATGAGATCCGGGTGCTGAACGCCAAGGTGGGCGACTACATCACCGTGGCCCGGCGCCACGGCCGGGAATGGTATGTCGGCAGCATTGCCGGTTCGCATGGCGCCGATCTCGACATCCCCCTGGAGTTCCTGCCGCCGGGAGACTTCGTGGCCGACATCGATTCGGATGCGCCGGACGCCGACGTCAATCCCACCCACACGGTGTTGGAGAATCAAAAGGTGAACCGCACCATGACGCTCAAGGCCAAGATGGTGTCGGGCGGCGGACAGGCGATCCGGATTCGGCCGGCGGAGTAGGCCGGCTTCACGAACCCGTGGAGAAGCGGTACACCGTGGTCGTGTGATAGCGTTCGCCGGGTTTCAACTCGGTGGTGGGGAAGTCCGGATGATTGGGTGAGTCCGGGTAGTGCTGTGTCTCGAGACATAGCGCCGAACGCCGTCCATAGACCTTGCCGCCCTTGCCCTTCAGTGTGCCATCCAGGAAATTGCCGGTGTAGAACTGGATGGCCGGCTGGGTGGTCAACACCTCCATCACCCGGCCGGATTTGGCTTCCGTCACGCGGGCCGCCAGCGACAGTCCATCGCCGCTGCGATTCAGCACGAAGTTATGATCGTACCCACCGCCCAGGACGATCTGCTCGTAGCTGGAACCGATACGTTCGCCGATCGCGTGCGGCTGCCGGAAATCGAGCGGCGTGCCTTCCACGCTGCGCAGTTCACCGGTCGGAATCAGCCCCTTGTCCACTGGTGTGAACTTGTCGGCGTTGATCATGATCTGGTGATTCAGGATATCGCCTTCGCCTTGCCCGGCCAGGTTGAAATAGGAGTGGTTGGTGAGGTTCAGGACCGTGTCTTTGTCCGTCGTGGCCGAGTAATCGATCTTCAATTCGTTCTCATCGGTCAGCGTGTACACCACGGTGACCGAAAGGTTGCCGGGATAGCCTTCCTCGCCGTCTTTACTCAGATAGGCCAGCTCCAGCGAGTTGCCATCGCCCGGCTTGGCTTTCCACAGCACTTTGTCGAACCCGCGTTTGCCGCCGTGCAGGGAGTTGTCGCCGTCGTTTTTGAACAGCTTGTAGGTCACGCCGTCCAGGGTGAACTGCGCGTGTCCGATGCGGTTGCCGTAGCGTCCGATGATGGCGCCGAAGTACGGCGGCGGCGTCAGATAGCCTTTGAGATCGTCAAAGCCGAGCACGATGTCGCCGAGCGCCCCGGAGCGGTCCGGTACTTTGAGCGAAACGATCACGCCGCCGTAGGTGGAGATATCCGCCTCCATGCCCTTGGCATTCTTGAGGGTATAGAGTTCGACGGTCTCACCAGTCGGTAGCTTGCCGAACTCGCGGGGTTCTTTGGGGGATGAACAGTTCATGGTCACCATCGCGGAGAGAAATAGGAATGGAATCAGGATGCGCACAGCAGCCTCACCCTGAACATAGTATCCGAATGCAGGGCCGTGTGCGAAACGGCATGCTGATTGCCGGGCGCATGTACGGTTATGCGCCATCGCCCACTCCATAAGCGGCCCGGGCGCTGCCGGCCGGGGCAGTTCTGGACCTTGGTGAGGCGGTTTGCCCCACTGTTGATCGTTCTTCCCATCCGGGCGCTGCCGCCCGGCGTGGTGTACTCCACGACCATCCCGTACACGCTGCCGCCAGGTACACAGGTGGGCCCGGGGATCGGTCCCCCCTCGCCAGGTGTCAGCGCCATAGCGACCGACGCATCCGGCAACAGTTACGTCACCGGATCCGTTTATACGACCGGCTACCCCGCCACGCCGGGCGTGGTGCAGCCTGCCAATGCCGGCGGCAACTGTCCTTATGGATTCTTCCCTCTGCCCCGGCCGTGCCCCGACGCCTTCATTGCGAAGTTCGACTCCCACGGGACGCTCCTGTTCCTGACCTATCTGGGCGGCAGCGGCGCTGACAAGCCGGGCTTCATCGGACTGGACGCGTCGGGCAATATTTATGTCGCTGGAGAAACCACCTCCGCCGACTTTCCTCTGGCCGGCAACCCATGGCGGCCGTCTCTGTCCGATCAGGTTGCGTTTCTTGCCAAGCTGTCCGGCGACGGAAAGACGCTGATCTGGTCTACTGTCGTGAGCGGAGACCTCTTTCAACTGGCCATCGCTCCGGATGGTTCGGTTTACTACTGCGCGTCCGAAACCAGTGCCACCGACGAGGTGAATTCCATCTCCGTGGCCCTGACCAAGCTGACGAAGGACGGGCAGTTCGCCACCACGCTGAACATTCCTTCGGGCACGCAGACACTTGCAGTGGGTGTAGCCGGAACGGTTTACATCGGCGGATTCACGCAGGGCAGCGATATCGTGCCTACCGCTGGCGCCTGGCAGACCAGCTTTGGCGGCGGCTCTCAGGATGCCTTTGTCGCCAGGATGAACCCCTCGGTGTCGGGATTCGCATGGCTCACGTTCGTAGGCGGAGATGGATACTCATACCTGACCCAAATGCAGCCCGCGCCGGACCGCAGCATATGGGTTAGTGTGGGCACCATCTCGCCGAACCTGCCGGTGCTTCCAGGCGCGCTGCAAGCGCAACTCTCGCCGGACGCCAAGCCCGGCGGGTATCTGCTGCATCTGTCCGCCGACGGATCCAAGGCGCTGGCCGCGACGTACCTTCCCGCCGCGTTTTCCACCCTGGCGCTGGATGCGGCAGGCAATGTCATTCTCGACGCGCCGTACCCGAGCGCATTCCAGGCGACGCCGGGGTCGCCGTGGCCGTGCCAACAGCCCGGCGCCGCCAGTCTCAGCGGTGGAATCGGCTTCTACGGGAAGATCGACTCCGCCGGCCAGCACCTGCTGTGGGGCACCTGGACCGGAGATGCGGTTCCGTTCGGCCCCATGGCCGTGGACACTGCCGGAAACGCCGTGGCCGCAGGTACCGACGGGCCGGGCGACCTCCTCATCAGTGCCTTGACCACGGCTTCCGGACCACCCCGCCTGGTGGATTCCTGCATCCTGCCATCGGCCTTCCCGTCATTGTCCGGACCGCTGGTTCCCGGAGAGCTCATTTCGATCTATGGCGCCGGATTCGGGCCGCCACAAGGCGTCGCCGCGGAGCCAGCCGGAAGCGCCATCGGGACCGAACTCGCAGGCGTGCAGGTAGTGATCGAGGGCACGCCCGCGCCCCTGTTGTACGTGTCGTCGGCGCAGATCAACCTGGTGACCCCGTATGCGCTGGACGGACTCAGTAGCGCGCACGTACAGATCGTGACGCCATCCAGCACATCGAACGAAGTGGTGTTGGACGTGCAGCCGGCGGCGCCCGGCATCTTCGTGGGCCAGTCGTACGAGGATATGCCCACCGCCGCCATCATCAACCAGGACGGCACCGTGAATAGCCCCGACCACCCGGCGCACCCGGGGGACGTGGTGGAGATGTTCGCTTCCGGGTTGGGTCAGACGGATCCGCCGGGAATCGACGGTTTCATTCCGCAGGCGCCCGGTGGAACGCCGGTGCTGCCGGTCACCGTGCAGTTGTTGTCCGCTCCCGTCTCGCCGGAAGCAAAGGTCACCTACGCCGGCTATGCACCGGGGTTCGTCTCCGGCGCGATGCAGGTGAATTTTCTGATCCCGTCATTTCACGCAACCGGCGCGGGTCCGCCATATGCGGTGTCGATCGTCTTATACGCCGGCGATACGTTCAGCGGCTTCGATGCTCCTGTCATCTGGTATGCGCGCACGGCGCCATAACCAGCGCGCCGCAGTTTCCAAATCCGCCGCCGGTTAACGCTACAATCTAGATATCTCCGGCATGTCCACCGATGTGACCCCCGCATCCAACGTGCACCGGTTCTTCTCCCGCCACGGCACGCTCTCCAAGTGGCATCCGAATTACGAATATCGTCCGGGACAACTGGAAATGGCGGAGGCGGTCGAATCGGCGCTGGCGGACCGGAAACACCTGATCGTAGAGGCGGGCACGGGGACCGGCAAGACCCTCGCGTACCTGGTGCCGGCCCTGCTTTCCGGCAAGCGTATCGTGGTGTCCACCGGCACCAAAAATCTCCAGGAGCAGCTTTTCTTCAAAGACATCCCCTTTCTGCAACAGCACTTTCCCCGCCCCCTGCGGGTCTGTTATATGAAGGGCCGCAACAACTACGCCTGCCGGCAGAAGATCTACGACGCGCAACGCGAGCCGGTCCTCACCGGACTCGAAGAAGTCGCCGATTTCCAGGTGATCGAGGCCTGGGAAAAGACCACCGAAATCGGCGACCGCGCGGAGATTAAAAAGCTGCCGGAAGCCTCCACCGCCTGGGCGAAGGTGGACGCCCGCAGCGATCTGTGCACCGGCCAGAAGTGCAAGCAGTTCGAGCGGTGCTTCATCACCCTGATGCATCAGCGCGCGCAGGCCAGCGACATCGTAATCGTCAATCATCACCTGTTCTTCGCCGACCTGGCCCTGAAAGAAGTCCTGGAGGATGGCGACATCGAAGGCGGTATCCTACCCGAGTACCACGCCGTGGTTTTCGACGAAGCGCATGAGATCGAGGACGTGGCCTCGCAATATTTCGGCGTGTCCGTCAGCAATCACCGCTTTCAGGAGTTGCGCCGCGATATCTCGGCCGTGGCGCGCGCCAAGCAATTCGGCTCGGCGGAGCTCGACCGGGTCCTGGATCGCTTCGAAGAGATGGCGATCGCCTTCTTCGCCCTGCTGCCGGCGCCGGAGGGCCGCGCCGCATTCACGGGCCGCGCCGAATTCGTCCAAAACAACGAAGATCTCTATCGCGATCTGCGCGTCTCGCTGGAGTTGATCTTCTCGCACCTGAAGCTGCTGAAGGAGCCTCCGGAGGAGATCAACCCGTTGCTGCGGCGCACGGTCGAGCTGGGCCAGGCCCTCAGTTTCGTGCTGGAGAGCGACGACCCGTCGTACGTCTACTGGGCGGAACGCCGCGGCCGCGGCTTCTTTCTGCAAGCCACGCCCATCGACGTGGCGCCGTTGCTCGCCGAACGTCTCTTCGACAGCGTGGACACCGTGATCCTCACCTCCGCCACGCTGGCCGTCTCCGGCGGATTTGAATTCGTCAAGAAGCGGCTGGGGATCGCGCAGGCGCGCACGCTGGTGGTGCCCGGCCACTTCCAGTATCAGCAGCAGGCGCTGCTATATGTCCCGCAGCATTTGCCCGATCCGCGCAATGCCGCCTTTACCAAGGCGGCCTGCGGCGAGATCACGAACTTGCTGAATCTCAGCCGCGGCCGGGCTTTCGTTCTGTTCACCAGCTATCAGCAGATGCGCCTGATGTACGACCGCATTTCGCTGGATATCGAATATCCCACGCTGTTACAGGGTACCGGACCCCGCAGCGCGCTGCTGGAGGAGTTCCGGTCGACCCCCAACTGCGTGCTGTTCGCCACGTCGTCGTTTTGGCAGGGTGTGGACGTGCCCGGCGAGCAGTTGAGCTGTGTGATCATCGATCGCCTGCCCTTCGCCGTGCCCAGCGATCCCATCGTGGATGCGCGCGTGCAGAAACTCCGCAGCGAGGGCGGCAATCCGTTTTACGACTATCAAGTGCCCCAGGCGGCCATCGCTTTGAAACAGGGCTTCGGACGGCTGATCCGCAGCCGCACCGACCGCGGCGTGCTGGTGCTGCTCGATAACCGGGTCACCAAGCAGCGCTATGGGCAGGTGTTCTTCGACAGTTTGCCGGATTATGGTTTCACCATGAATATTGCGGACGTGGAGAGATTTTTCAATGTTTGAAGTTACCGTGGAAGAGACTTTCGCCGCCGGGCACGCGCTGCGCAACTATCGCGGCAAATGTGAGAATGTGCATGGCCACAATTACAAAGTGCAGGTGACGTTCCGCGGCCCGGAACTCGATGCCATCGGCTTGCTGGTCGATTTCGTAGCGGTGAAGAAGCTGATCGCCGCCGTAGTTGACCGCCTGGACCATCAGTTTCTGAACGATCTGCCTCCCTTCGATCGGCTCAATCCGTCGGCGGAGAACATCGCCAAGTACTTCTATGACGAGATCGGCCGCGGCCTGGAAGCCGATGGCGGCGTGCGGCTGGGCCAGGTCCGCATCTGGGAGACCGACACGACCAGCGCGATTTACCAGCAGTAAGACGCCGAAAAGCGGCGCCGTCATAGAGGTTATGAACCTTGGACTGATCGCTATCGGGATTGGTTCTAACCGCCTGTGCTCCGGTCGCCGCGGTCAAGCTTACGCTGCCGGGTTGGGCGCCACGAATCCCGCTGTGCCGAACGCCTTGCCGGCCCGGCCCATTTTTCAACCGGCGCGCGGATCTGCGTGGCGCCAAGGAAAATAACCAGCCGTCGTTTTCTGGCGATTTTTCCGGTATCCCGGCACTACTTCCTTATCGGATGTATGTGCTGGATTCCTGGATCGCGGCGTGGCTTGTCCCGCTGGCGGTGTACGTCCTGGTCAGCGGGTTGGACGACCTGTTTCTGGACGCCGCCTTCGTGTACCGGTGGCTGGTTCTGCACCTGTTCGGGAGACCCTGGTTTCCCTGGCCCAAACCCAGTGAGGTAGACGCGGCGCCGCGGCAGCGTATAGCCGTGTTTGTCCCCCTCTGGCGGGAGCACGGCGTCATTGCCAGCATGCTGGAACGCAATATCCCGGCGACGGTATATCATGCCGCCGAGTTCTTCGTTGGCGCGTATCCCAACGATCCGGAAACGGTCGCCGTGGTGCGGGAAGCGGTGCGGCGGTTCCCGCGCGTCCACCTGGCGCTGTGCCCGCACGACGGGCCGACCTCCAAGGCCGATTGTCTGAACTGGGTCTACCAGAACATGCTGGCCTACGAGGAACGCCACGGCGTGCGGTTCGACGTGGTAGTCACGCACGACGCCGAAGACGTGATCCACCCCGCGGCGCTGCGCTGGATCAATTACTTCACCGGCAGGTTCGACATGGTGCAGGTGCCGGTGCTGCCCATGGCCACGCCGCTGCGGCAGTGGGTGCACGGGCTGTACTGCGACGAGTTCGCCGAATTTCAGACCAAGGACATTCCCGTACGGCAGATGTGGGGCAGCTTTCTGCCCGGCAACGGCGTGGGGACCGGCTTTTCGCGCTGTGTCCTGGAAAAACTGGCCGCGGCATATTCGAACCGCGTATTTGACCCCGAGTGCCTGACTGAAGATTACGAGAACGGTTGGCGCATCCATGCCATGGGCTGCCCGCAGGTGTTCGTGCCGCTGCGCCGCGAAGGGGACGGTCTGCTGGCCACCCGTGAGTACTTCCCGCACAGTTTCCGAACCGCCGTCCGGCAGCGGGCGCGCTGGGTCATGGGCATCGTGCTGCAATCCTGGGAGCGGCGCGGCTGGCGCGCCCCGGCCCGTCAACTGTACTGGCTGTGGCGCGACCGCAAAGGCATCATCGGCAATCTTCTGACGCCGGTGCTGAACCTGCTGTTTGTGTACGGCGCGGCGACTTGGGGTGAGAGCCGCCTGACCGGCCACGCGTGGGTGTTCGGGTTCAAGCATCCGGCCCTCACCGCACTATTCTCGACGACGTTCGTGCTGTCGGCGTTTCAAATGGGTGTGCGCGCGCTGTGTTCGCGGCGGATTTACGGCTGGCGCTTCGCCATGGGCGTACCGGTGCGGGCCCTGATCGGGAACTGGCTGAACTGCGCCGCCACCCTGAGAGCGCTGTGGCTCTTCGGAGTCGCGAAACTACGCCGCCGGCCGTTGGTTTGGATCAAGACTGAGCATGCCTATCCGAGCGCGGCGGCACTGGCGGCCGAGATCCGGCCGCTGGGACAAATTCTGGTGGGATCCCAGTTCGTGATGCAGGCGGATGTGGAGGAGGCCCTGGCGTTCAAGCCGGCCGGCGAGCGAATTGGCGAATACCTGGTGCGCGCCGGCAAGATCAGCGAGGCGGACCTGTACCTCGCTCTGAGCCTGCAACGCAACCTGCCCTTGGGAAAACCGCGCCAGTCGGAGATCTCCGAACCAGCCACGCGCACGCTGCCGGCGGAGGTGTCGCGGCGCTGGCGGGTCTTGCCCTTTCGAGTGGTCGAGGGGCAATTGTTCGTGGCCGGTTCGGAGTTGCCATGCGAGGAGATGGCCCAGGAATTGCGGCGATTCTCCAAGCTGGAAATGCGCTTTCACCTGGTTACGCCAACCGAGTTCGAGGAGTTGGCGCGGATGTACTTGAATTAGTTCGCGGCGAGCACATCACTTCGCCTTCGTCACCGGGATGCGCATTTCGGTGGATTGACCCGATGGTTGGGCATCCTCGCCTGACCAGATCTCCATGGCCGGCCCGGCCGGCAGGTAACCCTGCTCTACCACCGATTTCAGGAACGCGGTCCAGCGAGAGGCCGAATCCTGGCCCCAGGCGCCGTTCACGACTACGGACGCCGTCCAGCTTGCGGGCAAGGAAATCAGCCGGAACGGGGCCGTGACTCGAGTTCCCGGCGGCACCGGATATCCGACCTCCCAATGCTGGTCGGACTCGTACCGTCCGAACGGGGGGCCGTCCGGAGTCACGTCGAGGGTTTTCAGATGATCCCCCACCGCCTGGAGCGCGAATCGGGTCTGGGCGTACGGCCCCTGCATGGGCAAAACCGCGGCTGTCAGGGGAGCGCCGTACGCGATCTGCGCGTGCAGGGCCGGAACCGGGGAGGAAGCATCCGGTTCACCCGTGCCCGGTTGGCTGCCGGGTACAGGCATTGGCGTGTATCCTGCCGGCGGCGCCAGATCGAATAAGGCGCGATCCACTGCGGCGCCCGCGCGGATGTTCTGGATGTGCATCTGGTAGGGGGGCCGGCCTTGTTCCCTGACCGTGACATCGACGCGATCAGCCTCGCGCGTGGCGGGATCGATCCACACGTCGAGGGTTTGGAGGCCCGGAATCGAACCGTTGGGCGGGGCATTGTGTAAGCGATAACCGATCAGTGTCTTTCCAGCGATCCGCCGCTCGCCCAAGACCTTGTCCGCCTTCAGCGGCATCGACCGGAGCTGCGCGGAAAAATCGTCGATGTCGGCTTGGCTCTCGACACGCTTGCCGCTCTCCGCCAGGTAGGTGTGAGCACCGTGCATCAGGACAATTTGGTTGCCGGTGGTGCCGTCGGTCCGCACCTCGATGCCCCACGAACAATTGATACGCCGATACCCCGGAGCCAGGTAGCTGAAATCCACCGCCACGTAAGGTTCCGGGTTCAGGACGATCGTATATTGGAGCGACTGGGAGCTGCGCAGTTGCGCCGCCGCCGCCGCGAACAACTGGCTGGCGCGGGATTCCCGCGGAATGAACACCAGCCCCAGGGCCAGGGCCACCAGCAACACGGCGGTCATGGGCAGGATGCGCACGGGCGCGGGGTGGATCAGGGAGTCCGCCAGGCTTCTCCAACGGCTCACCGGCCGTTGCGCCACCAGGGTCCGGAATTCGGTGAGCTGCCGCCGCAGGCGATCTTCGACTTCGGCTGGGATCTCCACGTGGACGCTCCTTTCGATCAACTCGTCGACTGGTTCATGAATTTCTTCAGGCATGGCTGGGTTCCTCCTTCTGTGTTTCCGGGATCAAATGCGAGAGCCATACGCGCAGCTTGTGGCGGGCCCGCCAGACGTGCTTGCGGACGGTGGCCTCCCGGCAGCCGAGCGCCGTGGCGATATCGCCGTAGGGGACATCCTCGACCGCGTGCATCAGGATGGCCCGTGCCTGGACCTTCGGCAAGCGCCCGATGGCATCGAGGACCTGGCCGCGTTCTTCCGCGGCGGCGATGTTCTCGATGGCGGATGCCGGAGCGCTCGCGGTAGCGTGAGCCGCGATCCCCTCCTGGTGCCATTTCCGCTGGCGCAATCTGCGGCGGAGTACGTCGTGCGCCGCATTGACGCAGATATGCAGGATCAGCGCCTCCGGATTTGGGTGTTGTACGATGCGTTCCCAGCGTTTCCATAACGTGAGCAAGGCTTCCTGAAAGGCATCCTCGGCATCGTGGGGATCCCGGCTGACGCGCCAGACCGCTCGCATCATGCGGTCCTCTATGGGCGCAATCAGCCGCTCATATTCCCGCTGTCGATCGTTCATGCATTCCTTTCTTCCTGGAAGCCTCTCCAAAGCGCAAAGGAGCGCGTCTGCCCGCGCCGCCATAAAGGACAGAAACCGCAGTGTCGAGCGGCGCGGGCCGCCCCGTTTTGCGCGTATTGCTTAGAAGCCGCCAGGATGTTTCTCACTTCGGAAACGCCCGCCCGACCCGTTTTGTGGACCGGCCGCCAACAAAATTCCGCGGCAAGGCGCCACATGAAACTATATAATAGGTTCTGAAAGACTTAATATCCATGGAACCCAACTCCCGCCGTTCCTTCCTGCAACTGGCCGCACTGGGCGCGCTGGCCCCGGCCGCCTCCCAAGCCGCGGACCAGCCCGCCGCGCCGCGGCTGCCGACCGTCAGGTTCGGCAAGCATGAGATCACGCGACTGATCATCGGCTCGAATCCTTTTTACGGCTACTCGCACTTCAACCGTACGCTCGACCAGTTGATGCGCGAGTGGTACACCCAGGACCGCAAGATGGAAGTGCTGCATGCCTGTGAGCGGCAAGGCATCGGCACCTGGCAGTTACACTACAACGACCAGCCCGTCGCGGACTTCAAACGGTACCGTGCCGAGGGCGGCAAGATGAACCTGATCCTGCTGGCGGATTTCGCCCTGATGAAAGATCCCAAACTGCTGCCGGAGGTCGCCCGGCTCGAGCCGTTGGGCATCGGGCACCATGGCAATCGCACCGACGAGCGCTTCCGCAACGGCGAAAAAGACAAGATCAAGGACTTCCTCAAAGCGGTGCGCGATACGGGCGTGATGGTGGGACTATCCACCCACAACCCGGCGGTGATCGATACCGCGGAGGGCGAGAACTGGGATGTGGACTACTACCAGTGCTGCCTGTACCGCGTGTCGCGCACGGCGGAAGAGGCGCGCGCCGAGTTCGGCGAGTCGCCCATCGGCGAGACCTTCATGGAAAAGGACCCGGAGCGCATGTGCAAGATGATCCGCCAGACCAAGAAGCCGTGCCTGGCGTTCAAGGTCTTCGGTGCCGGGCGCACCAGCGCCTCGCGCGAGGATGTGGAGCGCTCCTTCCGGTTCGCGCTCTCGCATATCAAGCCGACCGATGCCGTGATCGTCGGCATGTTCCCGCGCTTCAAGGACGAGATCGCCGAAAACACCGCGGTGGTGCGCAGTATCCTGGCGGCTGCCTAAGGTTGGGGGACGTAGGTTCCCTTGGAGGGTGTCCCGGCCGTAGTTGAAGGTCGGCAAGGGCGGTCGATTCATCTTAAGCTACTTTTTCCTTCGATGGCTTGACTCCAGCAGTTTCCCGGCCGAGGATCGCGGCCAGTGCCCAGAGATCCG
>Ga0335085_10000111_pt1 | contig 265595 bp, 222 predicted proteins | sample Lox_Sample_45_FD_206712 | JGI IMG/M metagenome (GOLD analysis project Ga0335085, IMG submission 206712) | Soil microbial communities from Loxahatchee National Wildlife Refuge, Florida, United States - Lox_Sample_4.5 | ecosystem: Environmental > Terrestrial > Soil > Wetlands | place: USA... | reverse complement strand
GGCTGTCAAGGGCGCGCTCCGCGCGCCGCGCAGCGGTCGGAGACCCTTGACAGCCCGCGTCCGGCGATATGTTTTCACTTCCGAGGGCCGCGAATGCGGCCCCCGATAGCGGAAATCTCCTCTCTTTTTCTTTCTCTCGTTTTTCTTACGTCCTGTACGACCATCCCCGCGTCGCTGAAGACGACGCCTCGAGACGCGCCCCTCGCCCGCCGCGTCGCTTCTCTCGCGGCGAAGAGCGGGGCGCACATGGGGATCGTCGCGCTCCACGTCGAGAGCGGGCGGCTCCTCGAGCTGAACGCGGGCGAGACCTTCGAGGCCGCGAGCGTCATCAAGATCGCGCTCCTCGCCGAGGCGGCCGCGCGCGAGGCCGAGGGCACGCTCGACCTCACGGACCGCTGGAAGCTCACGGCGAAGAACGTCGCCGCCGGCTCGGGGATGCTCGACGAGTTCGACCCGGGCCTCACCCCGACGAACCGCGACCTCCTCGCGCTCATGGTCTCGATCTCCGACAACACGGCCGCGAACCGCTTCATCGACCTCTTCGGCGCCCCGGCCGTGAACGCGCGCATGGCGAAGCTCGGTCTGCCCGGCATCCGGCTCGTCGGCCGCATCCCGGACCGCGGGCAGGAGCCCGACAAGTGGGCGCCGCTCGGCGCCGTCACGCCAGCAGCGGTCGCCGAGTACTACCGGAGGATCGCGACGAGGACTCTCGTCGACCCGGACTCGGACCGCCTCATCGCGAAGCTTCTCGCCGGACAGCACGACAAGGCGCGCCTCCCGCGTCTCCTCCTGGGCGGGAAGGGGGCGGTTTGGGCGGGCAAGACCGGGAGCTACGGCGGCGTGAGGAACGACTCGGGCATCCTCACGACGCGGAAGGGGCGCTTCGTCCTCGTCGCGTTCGCGGACCGCATTCCCGGCGTCGAAGGGGCGGCGGCGCGCGCCACGCACGCGATGGGCGACATCGCGGCGGCGGTCGTCGACGCGTGGTCGGCCTCCCTCCCCGACGTCGCGCTCCCGCCCGAGCCGCCGGCTCCCTCCACCCTCCGGCCGGCCGTGCCGAGGATGGAGGTGACGCTCGCCGAGGCGCGGGCGAACTCCGCGGAGCCGAACCTCGACCGCGTCTTCCGCGACACGGACCGGCGCTTCTGGGACGCGTGGAGCCTCGCGGGCGGCGACGAGAGGGATGCCTGCCTCATCCCGATGCCGAACACGTGGTGGGACGGCTATCGCCCGTGGAAGATCGAGCCGATCTCGGCCCTGATCCTCCACCACACCTCGCAGGCGACCGACGAGGAGTGCATCGAGCTCTTCCAGAAGCCCGAGAGCCGGGTCTCGTCGCATTTCCTCGTGGGCCGGGACGGGCGCCTCTACCAGCAGTTCGTCTCGCTCGAGCACCGGGCCTGGCACGCCGGGCCCTCGCTCCTCCACGGCCGCCTCGCGCTCAATCGGACGTCCGTCGGCGTCGAGATCACGGGCGACGGAAACAGATACCCGTTCGCGCCCGCCGAGATCGAGACGGTCGTGAGGCTCGTCGGCGTCCTCACGGCGATGTTCGACATCCCGGCTCCCTGGATCGTCGGCCACCAGCACGTCGCCCCGGACCGGAAGAACGACCCCGGGGCCCTCTTCCCGTGGAACGAGGTCGTCCGGAGGGGGCTGGAGCTGGCGGAGAGGCTCCGGAAGGAGGGCGTCGGGCCGGGGGATTGATTTCCCCCCGGTGGTTTCCTATAGGATCCGCCAACTCAGCATGCCCAGCCGGCTGTCCCGTCTCGACGAGGCCGAGACTCTGCGCGGCCTCGTGCGCGATCTCCGCGAGGGGATCTACGTCACCGACCACGCCGGGAACGTCCTCGACGCGAACCCGGCGTTCCTCGAGATGCTCGGCGTGTCGTCCCTAGACGAGCTTCGCTCCCACAAGGTCTCCGAGCTCCTCGTGGACGGCGCGCAGCGGGAGACGGAACTCGAGATCCTCCGCCGCGATGGCGTGATCCGGGACTTCGAGCTCGAGATCCGCCGGGCGGACGGCAGCGTGCGCACCGTGATCGACTCGGCGACGTGCGCGCGGGATCCGGAGACGGGCGAGACTTTCTACCACGGCATCCTCATCGACATCACGGACCGCAAGGGCCTCGAGAAGCGGCTCCTCGACCAGAGCCTCCGCGACCCGCTCACGGGGTGCTTCAACCGCCGCTACCTCAACGCGTTCGAGCGTCGGCACGAGGGTGCCACGCCGTCGGGGTCGGACGGGGCCTGGGGCTGCATCATGGTCGACCTCGACTACTTCAAGCAGTACAACGACGAGTTCGGGCACGAGGCGGGCGACGCCGTCCTGAACAAGGTCGCGCGTTTCCTCATGCGCCAGACGCGGGCGGAGGAGGCGGCCGTCCGCATGGGCGGCGACGAGTTCCTCCTGCTCCTCGACGCGGCGGACGCCACGTCGACGGAGTTCGCGGCGCGCCGCCTCCAGGCGAACGCCGACCGCGAGCTCATCGTCCCGTTCTCGATGGGCTGGGCCGCGCGCGAGGACGGCGAGGCGCTCGAAAGGACGATCGCCCGCGCGGACCAGATGCTCCTCAAGGCGCGCGGCCGCACGCGCTCGGGCGAGCGGCCGCGCCTCGCCGCCGAAGGCTAGGCCGCCGGCGTCACGCCGAGCCCCGGTCCCTCCGGCATCGTCCAGACCCCCTTCGCGATCCGGAGCCCGGTGAAAGGGTCCTTCGCGAGGAGGAGGCAGCCGTCGAGGTCCAGCCAGTCGAAGAGAGGCCCGAGCGCGAGCCCGGCCGCGATCCCGACGGAGGACTCGATCATGCAGCCGCACATCGTCTTGAGGCCGACGGCCCGCGCGACGACGATCTGCTCCCACGCGCGCGTGATCCCGCCCGCCTTCGCGAGCTTCACGACGACGCCGTCGTACAGACCCGCCTTCTTCGCGACGTCCGCGGCCGTGAGGACGCCCTCGTCCCCGAGGATCGGAAACGTCGCGACGCCCTTGAGCTTCGCCATCTCGCCGTCCATCGCGGCCGGCATCGGCTGCTCGAGGAAGAGCGGGTGGACGCCGTTCAGCCAGAGGATCTTCTTCCGCGCTTCCTCGACGGTCGTCCAGCCCTCGTTCGCGTCGACCGTGATGGGCTGGCTCGACACCGACCGGATCGCCGCGATGTTCTCCTCGTCGTTCGCGAGGCCGAGCTTGACCTTGAGCTTCGGAAACGCCGCGGCCTCCCGGACCTTCTGCTTGATGACCTCCGCCGTGTCGATCCCGATCGAGAACGTCGTGACGGGCATTCCGTGCGCCGGCACGCCGAGGATCTCGTGGACGGGACGCCCGAGGCGCTTGCCCTTCCAGTCCCAGAGGGCCATGTCGAGCGCCGCGACGACCTCGTGGTCGTTCCCGGCCGCCGCCTCCGCCTTCTCGAGGCAGGTCAGGTGGTCCCACGGCGACAGCCCCTGGACGGCCTTCTCGACGCGCGCGTAGGCGGCGTCGGAGGTCTCCCAGCTCTGGTTCCACCGCTTGTTCGCGGCGGCCTCTCCGTAGCCGGTCACGCCCTCGGACGCGAACGTCAGGAGGCCGTTCTTCTTCTCGTCCGACGAGCCGCGCGCGATCGTCCACGTGTGCTCGAGCTTCAGGACGAGGGGCCGGTACGAGAGCGTCGACGCCGCCGGGCCCGAGGGCTTCGGCATGCCGTCGGCGGTGACGGCGCGCGGAAGGGCGGCCGAGGCGGCGGCCGCGGCGGAAGAGAGGATGAGCCCGCGGCGGGAGAGCGGAACAGGCGAGGGAGAAGAGGACTGTGTCATGCCCGGATTATGGTGGAATCCGGCAATGCGCAACGAGACAACGGCGACCGGCCGCCCGACGACGAGGCGCGGCTCGATTGCTGCGGCCCTTCTCTCCTTTCTTTCATTCGAAGGAACTCTTCTCTTCGCGGCGCCTCCCGCGGCGACGCCCGCGCCGCCGACGACGGCCGTGGTCGCCGTGGCGGTCCAGGACCTTTTCGTACGGCCCGACGAGACGTCCAGCGTCGACGACCAGGTCATCCTCGGAGAGCGCGTGACCCTCCTCGAGGACGCCGCGGGATTCGCGAAGGTCCGGACGGCCGCGGGCGAGGTCGCGTGGATCCCCGAGCGAGCGATCCGGCGCGGAGAGGCGCCGCCCGCGGCGCCGGGGGCGAGGCTCGCGCACGTCACGTCGAACTTCGCGAACGTCTATGCGTCGCCGTCGTTCATGCAGCAGAAGCCGCTCCTCACCGCCCCGGTCGGGGCCACGATGGCTGTTTCGGATTTCTTAGAAGGTAAAGAAGGCGGGGCCAGCGACGCCTATTCATGGGTGAAGGTGGGCCTGCCCGATGGGCGCATCGGGTTCATCGCGAGTCGCGACGTCTCCCTCTTACCCTTCTCAGAAAGTCTTCCTCTTCAGTCCCCCTCTTCCTGGATCTCCTTCGGCAAGCGCTTCCTCGGCGCGCCCTACACCTGGGGCGGGACGACGCCGCTCGGGTTCGACTGCTCCGGGCTGATGTCCCGGATCTTCTCCGAGCACGGCGTCACGCTGAAGCGAAACAGCTACGAGCAGGCGTTCCAGGACCCGCAGCTCGTCGCCGTCGCGTTCCAGAACCTCCGGCCCGGCGACCTCCTCTTCTTCGGGACGGAGGACAAGATCGACCACGAGGCGATGTGGATCGGCGACGGAACCGTCCTCCAGTCCACGCGGCACGGCGTGCCGGGCGTGCAGATCACGCCGTTCGACAGCCCGTTCCTCAAGCCGTTGTTCCGGTACGCGAGGAGATTGAAGAAAGAAGAAGAGAAGATCTCTTCGAATGGTAAAGAGAGTGCCGGGCCAGGCCTCGACGCCGCGAAGGTGCGCCGGCTCGAATCCACACTCGAAGAAATCGCCCGCGCCAGCGGCGCGAAGTTCGGGATCTGGTTCAAGGATCTCTCGACGGGTCTTTCACTCTCTCAGAATCCCTCTTTGGTCATGCACGCCGCCTCCACGATGAAGACGCCGGTGCTCCTCGAGCTCCTCCGGCGCGTCGACGCCGGCACGGTGAAGCTGACCGACACGCTGCCCGTGAAGAACGAGTTCCGGAGCCTCGTCGACGGCTCGCCGTTCTCGATCGGCCTCGAGGAGAACGACGGGCCGACGGCCGCGTACCTCGGAAAGAGCGCGACGATCGGGTTCCTCGCGAGGGAGATGATCGTGCGCTCCTCCAATCTCGCGACGGACATCCTCCTCTCCTTCCTCGGCCCCGCCAGCGTCCAGAAGTTCACCGACGAGCTGGGCGCTCCCACGGTGAAAGTGCGCCGAGGCGTCGAGGACCTCAAGGCTTTCGAGAAGGGCCTGAACAACGAGACGGACGCGTCCGGAATGGGCACCATCATGGAAGCGGTCGTGAGGACGCCGAAGCTCTCGGCGGCCGCGAAGGCCACGGCCTGGGAGATCCTCGCCGGCCAGACGTTCAACGAGGAGATCCCGGCGGGCCTCCACCCGCAGTCGGGCGCGGTCGTCGCGCACAAGACGGGGTCGATGTCGACCTCCCAGCACGACGCGGCGATCGTCCGGCTGCCCGACGGCCGCGAGTACGTGCTCGTCCTCCTCGCGAACGACTTCGGCGCGAACGACGAAGGGCGCGCGCGGGTCGTCGCGGCCGCGCGGAAGATGTCGCGCGCGGTGTGGGAGGCGATGATCGCCCCCTGAGTTGGTTGGGAGGCCGGGACCGGCCGCGAGCCCGCTCGTCTAGGCTCCCCGCGTGCCGCCCTCCGGCTCCCCTGCCCGCGCCTCGCGCGTCTGGCTCGCCCTCGCGACGATCTACGCCGTCTGGGGCTCGACCTATCTCGCGATCCGCTGGAGCCTCGAGACGATCCCGCCCTTCACGATGGCCTCGGCGCGGTACCTCGCCGCCGGCGCGATTCTCCTCGCCTTCGTGAAGGCGCGGGGCGCGCCCCGCGTCGCGCTCGGCGATCTCGGCCCGGCGTTCGTGACGGGAGGCCTCATGCTCCTCTGCGGCAACGGCGGGGTCGTCTGGGCCGAGCAGGTGCTCGGCTCCGGCCTCGCGGCGCTCCTCGTCGCGGTGGAGCCGCTCTTCATCGTCCTCCTGCAGGCCACGCTTCCCCAGGAGCGGCGCCGCCCCTCGGGGCGCGCGCTCCTCGGCGTCGCGCTCGGTGTCGCCGGCGTCGTCCTTCTCGTCGGGCCGGCGGGCCTGGGCGGCGAGCGGGCAGACGCGCGCGGCGCGGCGGCGGTGCTCTTCGCCGCCTTTGCGTGGGCGCTCGGCTCGCTCCTTTCGCGCCACTTCGCGCCCCCGTCCTCGCCGCTGCAGGCGACCGCCCTCCAGATGCTCGCGGGCGGTGTCCTCCTCGGCTGCGCCTCCGCGGCGACGGGAGAGTGGGCGCGGTTCTCGCCTCTCCTCGTCTCGGGCCGCTCGGCCGCGGCCGTCCTCTACCTCGTGGTCTTCGGCTCGCTCGTCGCGTTCACGGCCTATGTCTGGCTCCTGCGCGTCGCGTCGCCCGCCCTCGTCTCGACGTACGCCTTCGTGAACCCCGTCGTCGCGGTCTTCCTCGGGTGGCTGCTCGCCCGCGAGGACGTGGGCCCGCGCGTCCTCGCCGCGGCCGCCGTCATCGTCGGCGCCGTCGTCATGATCACGCTGGGCGAGACGCGCACGCGCACGGCCTGAGATAGGATCTCGGCATCGAGACCGGGAAGAAGGAGAATTCGATGAAGAGAGCTCCGGCGACGTGCGTGCTCGTCTGCCTTGCCTTCGCGGCCGGACCGCTTCGCGCCGCCGACGCGGCCGTTCCCGGGCATGGTCTCCAGACGCTGGACGGCGCCTGGGTCAAGGCGATGCTCGCGAACGACGCGGCTGCGTGCGCCAACCTCTATGCCGACGACGCGGTCCTCGTTCTCCCCGGCTCCGGGGCGATCAAGGGCAGGAAGGCGATCGCGGACGCCTATGCCGGCTGGCTCAAGGACGTCAAGGTGACGGACGCCGCCGTCCTGGACACCCACTACCGCTCCGCCGGCAGGACGTCGGCGGGGTGGGGGGCCTGGAAGGTCACGACCGTTCCGAAGGCGGGCGGCGCTCCGACGACCGAGGTGGGGACGTGGTGCGCGGTCGCGGCCCGTGAGAAGGACGGGGCGTGGAAGTACGTCTCCGACCACGCCTCGGCCGACCCGGCTCCCCCGGAGTCGAAGAAGTAGCTACTCGATCGCCTCGCCGCTGCGCGCCTTCGCGAGGAACGGGGCGGCGCCTTCGGGCCACGCGAGGGAGCCGCGCGCCTGCGAGGCGAGCTTTCCGTCGGCCGCGAAGAACATCGTCTCGTTCGGGCGCTTCGAGTTGAGCTTCGTCGTCGCGTCGCCCGACGGGTCGAGGACGAGCGTCTCCGGAAACGGCGGGACGAGGTTCTTCTTCTTGAGCCACGCGTCCAGAGTCGCGAAGTCCTTGTCATGCGCGATGAGGACGAACTCGACGCTCTTGTCGTCCTTGAGAGCCTCCTGCTCGAGGAAGATCCCGGCGAGCTCGTCGGACGCGCCCGGCGCCGCCGTCGAGAAGAAGTGCAGGACGAGCGTGCGTCCGGGCTTGCCGACGAGGTTGCGGCTCTTGCCGGAGCGCGTCTCCACGATGAGGCGTCCGCCCGCGTCGAGATTCAGGATCCCGTGGTCGTGGTCGGGGTGCGTCGCCGGCGTGAGGGAGAGCCAGTACGCGTAGGCCATCGCGACGGTCAAGCAGGCTCCTGCCGCGATCAGAACGGTGCGTCGGCGGGAAGGCGTCATCTTCTGCTCCCGGCGTCCGCCTCCGGGCGGACGTCCGTCTCGGTCTCCACGTCGAACCGCCTCAGGTTGTCGAACTCGGCCCGAAACGACGTGTCGAGGCGGAAGAACACGGCCGTTTTCCCCGTCAGACGGAGGTCCACCGCGCAGGGAAACCACATCCCGCCGCCGACGGGCTGCCCCGTGTAGGAAATGCCGGCCTCCCGCACGATCGCCGCCAGTCCGCCCGCGACCTTCACCGGCCGGGTCAGGTGGGCGTCCACGGAGCGGATCTGGAACGTCGCGGCGTCGATCACGGCGCGCCCCGCGAGCGCGTCGAGGGCGCGGTCTCCGAGGCCCCTCGGGGCCGGCGCGTCGGGCCGGGGAGCGAAGTCGAGGACGTAAGCGGGCCGCCCGTCGATGACCTCTTCCCCCACGACCCGGATCGTATACCGGCCGATGAGCTCCGACAGGCGCTTCGACCCCACGAGCGGGTCGTCCTCGTCGCCCCCGACGCGCGGCGGCGCCTTCGCCTGCGCCTCGGCCTTCTCTTCGGCGCGCTTCCGGCGGCCCTTCTCGTCCTCCGCGGCGGCCTTCTGCCTCTCGCGCTCCGTCGCCGGGCGCCCGTCGACCTCCACGAGCTCGCGCGAGCCCTCGGCGCCGTTCTCGCCCGCGAGGACGTAGAAAAGACGCGACTCCGCCTTCTCCGGCCGGCCCCTCGTGTCCCACGCGATCCTCACCTCGCGCTCGTCGTACGTCGCGCCGTCGAAGGCCGACTCGACCCGGCGCTGGCTCCGCACGACCCGCCGGATCAGTTCCAGAGGGTCCACGGCCGGAGGCTCCGCGCCCGCGAGGAGCGTTCCGGCGCCGAGCGTGAGCGCGAGGACGGCGGCCTGACGGGGACGGGTCGCGCCCATTCCAGAACTATACGGCCGTCGCCGCCCGTCCGATTCGGTACGATCGGGGGATAAGGAGAGAGGGATGCGCGTCATCGTCACCGGTGGGACCGGATTCATCGGCCCCGGGTTGTGCGAGCGCCTCGTGGCCCGGGGCCACGACGTCATCGCGCTGACGCGCGACGCTTCGCGCTCCCGCGACCACGTGCATCCGAAGGTGCGGGTCGCGTCGTGGGCCGAGGGGGCCGCCTGGGAGGGCTTCGTCGACGGTGCCGGGGCGCTCGTGAATCTCGCGGGCGAGACGATCGCGCAGCGCTGGACGGCCGCCGCCCGGCGGCGCATCGCCGAAAGCCGGCTGAACGCCACCTCCCGCCTGAAGACGGCCGCGGAGAAGGCCGCGCAGAAGCCCGGCGTCCTCGTGAACGCGTCGGCCGTCGGCTATTACGGCCCGCGAGGCGACGAGATCCTCGACGAGAGCGCGGCGGCCGGAGACGGGTTCCTCGCGAAGGTCTGCGTGGACGGGGAGGAGGCCGCGCGGTCCCTCGAGCCCCTGGGCGTGAGGGTCGCGAGGCTCCGGACGGGCGTCGTTCTCGGGGCCGGAGGCGGCGCCCTCGCGAAGATGCTCCCGCCGTTCCGGGCGTTCCTCGGCGGTCCGCTCGGAAGCGGCGCGCAGTGGATGTCCTGGATCCACACGGCCGACCTCGTGGAGCTCTACGTCCTCGCGGTCGAGAACCCGGCGGTCTCGGGACCCCTCAACGCCACCGCGCCGAACCCGGTCACGATGCGGGAGTTCGCGACCGCGCTCGGCCGCGCCCTCCACCGCCCCAGCTTCGTGAAGGTCCCCGCCGCCGCGATCCGTCTCGCGCTCGGCGACATGGCGAGCGTCGTCCTCGAGGGCGCGCGGGTCGTCCCGAAAAAGGCGCTCGACAACGGGTTCACGTTCCGGTTCACAGACGTTTTCGCCGCGCTCCGGGACGTCGTCGGAGACTGAATGGCCCTCGTCGGACGCAGCGTTCCCCGCCCCGACGGACCCGCGAAGGTCACGGGCCGGGCGCGGTACGTCGACGACGTGACGCGCCCCGGAACGCTCTTCGGCGCGACGTTGCGCAGCGCCGTACCCCGGGGCCGCCTCCGGGCGATCGTCCGGGACGTCTCGTTCGACTGGACGGGGCTCACCGTCGTCACGGCGGAGAACGTCCCCGCGAACGTCGTCGCCCTGATCGAGGAGGACCAGCCCGTCCTCGCGTCCGACGACGTCCGCCACGCGGGCGAGCCCCTCGCGCTCGTCGCCGGCGAGGACGCGGGGCGCGTCGAGCGGGCCCTCCTCCACCTGCGCGCGGACATCGAGCCGCTCCCCCCGGTCCTCACCGCCGCCGACTCCCTCGCGCGCACGGCACAGATCTACGGCTCCGACAACGTCTTCCGGACCGTGCGGATCGTCAAGGGCGACGCCCTGGCCGCGATCGCGGCCTGCCCGGTGCGCCTCACGGGGACCTACGAGACGCCGCACCAGGAGCACGTCTACCTCGAGCCGCAGGGCGTCCTCGCCTTCTGGGACGCGGAGGGCGGCGCCCACGTCCTCTCCTCCTGCCAGTGCCCCTACTACATCCACAAGGGGATCAAGCGGACGTTCGGCCTGACGGACGAGCGCGTGGACGTCACGCAGGCCGTGACGGGCGGCGGCTTCGGAGGGAAGGAGGAGTACCCGACGATCCTCGCCCTCCACGCGCTCCTCCTCGCGCGGGCGAGCGGCCGCCCCGTGAAGATGGTCTACGGCCGCAAGGAGGACATCGAGGCGACGACGAAACGCCACCCGTCGGTCGTGACGATCACGTCCGGGTGCGACCGCGACGGGACGCTCCGCGCCGTGTCGATCCGGATCGTCCTCGACGGGGGCGCGTACGTGACGCTCTCGCCCGTGGTCCTCTCCCGCGGCGCCCTCCACGCGGCCGGCGCCTACCGCTGGGAGCACGTCTCGATCGAGGCCCAGGCCGTCGCGACGAACACGCCGCCGAACGGCGCCTTCCGCGGGTTCGGGGCCCCGCAGACGATCTGGGCGATCGAGCGGCACATGGACCGGATCGCCCGCACGCTCCGCCTCGACCCTCTCGCCCTGCGCGAGAAGAACCTCCTCCGTGTGGGCGACACGACGCCGACGGGGCAGTTCCTCCGGGAATCGGTCGGCGTCGCGCGATGCCTCGACGAGGCGAAGAAGGCGAGTCGCTGGGACGAGAGGCGCCACCCGGCCCCGACGGCGCCCGACCCGCGGAACTCGGCGATGTTCCGCCTTCCGCCGCCGGGAGCCGTCGCGGCGCGCAAGGCGCGCGGCATCGGCGCGAGCGTCTACCTGCACGGGGCCGGCTTCACGGGCTCGGGCGAGCTCGTGCACCGCGCGCGAGTCGCGATCGACCTCCTCGCCGAGCCGGAGACGGGCCGCGCGCGCTTCCGCATCCGCGGGGCCTCGACGGACATCGGCCAGGGCACCGAGACCGTCTTCCGGCAGATCGCCGCCGAGGCGCTCTGGGTCTCGATGGACCGCGTCGAGTTCGCGACGCCCTCGACGGCCCGCGTTCCCGACTCCGGGCCGACCGTCGCGTCGCGGACGGTCATGGTCGTCGGCGGCGTCGTCGAGGCGGCCGCGCGCGCCCTCTTCGCGAAGGTCGAGGGCGATCGGCAGAAGAACGGCGGCTCCTTCGACGACGCGGCGGCGCGCCTCCTCGCGGCACACGGGAGCCTGACGGTCGAGCGGGAGTACGAGCCGCCTCCCGGCCTCGCCTGGGACGACGCGACGTACCGCGGCGACGCGTACCCCGTCTACGGCTGGGGGTGCGCGATCGCCGAGGTCGAGGTGGACCTCGACACGTTCGAGACGGTCGTCCTCTCGCTCTGGAGCGCGCACGACGTCGGCAAGGCGATCCACCCGGTCGCGTGCAAGGGCCAGATCGAGGGCGGTCTCCTTCAGGCCGTCGGGTGGGCTCTCCACGAGAACCTCGTCCTTCGGGACGGCCGCGTCGTGAACGCGCGTCTCACGGACTACGTGATCCCGACGATCCTCGACGCGCCCCGGTTCACGACGGTCCTCGTGGAGGACCCGTACTCGCGCGGGCCCGGCGGCGGCGCGAAGGGGCTCGGCGAGATCCCGATGGACGGCGGCGCGCCCGCCGTCGCGGCGGCCGTGGAGCACGCGACGGGCATCGTCTGCGACTCTCTCCCGCTCGTGCCCGAGAAGCTCTTCGCGCTCTCGAAGGAGTCTCGAAGGTGACGATCCACCTCGTTCTCAACGGGCGCCGGACCGCCGTCGACGCGCCGGCCGCCGCGCGGCTCCTCGACGTCCTCCGGGGGCCGCTCGGCCTCACCGGGACCAAGGAGGGCTGCGGCGAGGGCGAGTGCGGCTCGTGCACGGTCCTCCTCGACGGGACGCCCGTGAACGCGTGCCTCGTCCTCGTCGGCCAGGTCGAGGGCCGCGCCGTGACGACGGTCGAGGGGCTCTCGGACCCTTCGGGCCTGTCGCCCCTCCAGGAGGCCTTCGTCAAGGAGGGCGGCTCGCAGTGCGGGATCTGCACGCCCGGCTTCCTCGTCTCGGCGGCGGCGCTCCTCGAGGCGATCCCGCAGCCCGGCGAGACGGACATCCGCGAGGCGCTCGCGGGCAACCTCTGCCGCTGCACGGGCTACCAGCGCATCGTCGAAGCCGTCCGGGCGGCGTCGAAGGAGAGGGCGGCACGTGAGCCTGGCTGAGCTCGCGCGCCACGCCTTCGAGAGCGCCGCGTCGCTCAACGGCGTCTGCCGCACGCTCTCGCGGCGCGCCGGCAAGGGCGAGGAGACCGTCCTCCTCGCGGGCGGCACGGACTGGGTCGTCGCGCAGCACTTCGCGCCCCCGTCGCTCGGCGGAGAGCTTCCACTCGTCCTCGACGTCTCGCGCGTCCCCGAGCTGCGCGGCGTCCGCATCGCCGGCGAGCGCGCGGTCGTCGGCGCCGCGGCGACGTATCTCGAAGTGAGGCAGAACGCGGTTCTCTCGCGCCGGGTCCCGATGCTCACGGCGATGGCGCGCGAGGTCGGTGCCCTCCAGATCCAGGCGCGCGGCACGCTCGGCGGCAACCTCGCGACGGCGTCTCCCGCCGCCGACGGGAGCGCCGCGCTCATGGCGCTCGACGCCGACGTCGTCCTCGCGAGCCTGCACGGAGAGCGCCGCGTCCCGATCGCGCAGTGGTTCACGGGCTACCGCCGCACGGCGCGCGCCGCCGACGAGGTCATCGCGCGCATCGAGTTCGCGCTCCCGAAGACGGGCTCCCATCAGCTCTGGCGCAAGGTCGGGACGCGCGCCGCCCAGTCCATTTCGAAGGTCGCCCTCGCGGCCGTCGGCGAGTACGAGCGCGGGCGCTGCGTGCGCGTCGGCCTCGGGATGGCCTCCGTCGCGCCCGTCACGGTCGCGCTCCCGTCCGCCCGGGCGCTCGCCGTCTCTCCGGGCCCGCTCGCCGTGCCCGACGACACGCTCGACGCCGCCGTGCGGCGCGACATCTCGCCGATCGACGACGTCCGCTCGACCGCGGCCTACCGCGCGCACGTCGCCTCCGCCCTCGTGCGCGGCTTCTTCCGGACCCTCAGGCCCGTCTCCTCGGCCGGCTGAGGTCGATGCGAGCCGTCGGCGGAAACCGGAGCGCCCCCGGGGTCTTCTGCTGGCCCGAGCTCGCGACGACGGACGCGGCGGCCGCAAAGACCTTCTACGGGGGTCTGTTCGGGTGGATCCACCGCGACGCGCCCGCCGGGCCGGGGAGGTCCTACACGATCTTCAGCCTGGCCGGCCGCGACGCCGCTGCGCTCTATTCGCTCGCCGAGGCGACGGGCGAGCGCGGCGTGCCTCCGCACTGGAACTCCTACGTCGCGGTCGCGAGCGCGGACGAGAGCGCGCGTGTCGCGACCTCGCTCGGCGGGACCGTCCTTTCCGACCCGTTCGACGTCGGGACGAACGGCCGCACGGCCGTCGTGGAAGATCCCCAGGGCGCGACGCTGTGCCTCTGGGAGGCGCGGGACCGCGCCGGCATCGGCGTCGAGGACGAGATCGGCTCCCTGTGCCTTACGGAGCTCGCGACGCCGGACGTCGACGCGGCCCGGCGGTTCTACGGCGGCCTCTTCGCCTGGACGTTCCGGAAGAGCCCGGGCGCGTCCGCCTACACGGAGATCGCCGCCGGGAAGAGGTTCATCGGCGGGATCGTCGAGATCGGGAAGGAGTGGGGCCCGACGCCACCCTCGTGGAGCCCGTACTTCCGGGTCGCCGACTGCGACGTGACGGTCGCCGAAGCGAAGGCCGGCGGCGCGCGCGCCCTCGCCGGCCCGTCCGACATCCCGAACCTCGGCCGCTACGCCCTGCTGGCCGATCCCCAGGGCGCGACCTTCGCGGCGATCTCCTTCGCGGAGTTCGCCTGAGGCCCGCCTACAGGTAGCTCGTCCAGGCGGCCCTCGAACGGGCCTTGAACGCGCCATACCTCGCGCACGGCACGTAGAGCGCGACGACGACCGCGATCCAGAGGCCGTAGACGCCGGGGAGGCCGAGGCCGAAGCCGGGCGGCGGCGGGATCAGGAACGCCGGCGACTGGAAGGCGGCCCACCTCACGAACGGCCCGGAGAACCCTCCCGCCCGCACCGCCGCGACGACGACCGCGAGGGCGTGGATCAACGGCAGGTGCGCCACGTAGAAGAACATCGGAACCCGGCCGTACACCGAGAGCGCCTTTCCCGCCGGACCCGTCGGCCGGTCCGCCAGGGCGAACGTCATCAGGAGCGGGCCGAGGGTCATGAGGAGGTACGCGAGCGACGGCGGGTACTTCTCGCAGTTCAGGAACGCCACGAGCGTCATCGCGGCGCTTCCCTGCGGCGCCCAGGCCCGCGGGTCGCCGTAGACGTTTCCGAGCCGGAGGACGACGAACGCGACGGTCGCCGCGAAGCCGAGCGCGAGGACGACGCGCCGGCGCTCGGCGCGCGGCTGCGCAAGAAGAGCCCCGAACGCGTAGCCGAGCGCCATGACGCCCGGCCAGGGGATCACGGGATACCCGACGACGAGAGTGAAGAGCCCCGGAAACGGGGACCCGGGAGGCGGCGCGCCGAGGCCGATGAACGTCTGGACGTGGAGGAACTTCCAGGCCGCGCCCGCGAGGCCCGCGAGGGGCAGCCTGTCGACGAAGTCGAGCGCGTTGTGGCCCGCGACGAGGACCGCTCCGAACGCGGCGATCGCGCCGGGCCCGAGCCGCATCTTCACGAGCAGCGCGAGGACGAGCATCGCGACGCCGAGCGACCAGAGCGTCGCCAGAACGCCGATCGGCCAGAGGTTGAAGAACCAGACGAACCGGAGGACGAAGAACTCGAGGGCGATCAGGAAGAGTCCGCGCGTCGCGAGAAACCGCGCGAGGCTCGCGGGCGACTTCCCGCGCGAGAGGGAGAGGAACGCGCCCGTTCCCGCGAAGAAGCTGAATCCGGGCGCGCAGAAGTGCGTGATCCAGCGCGTGAAGAAGAGGGCCGGGTACGTCTGCGTCATGTCGGCCGGGTCGAACGCGACGGCCGAGACGTAGTCGCGGACGTGGTCGAGCGCCATGACGACCATGACGAGCCCGCGCACGACGTCGAGGGCCTCGACGCGCGGGACGTCGGCCCGCGGGCTCAGGGCGCGTCCTCCGCTTGCGCCGGCGCGAGAAGCGGGACGACGGTCCCGTTGATCTGGAACGGCCCGTCCTTGAGGGACTGGATCGTTCCCCGGTACTCGTACGAGCCGTTCGCGGGAACCTGGGCGCGCTCGATCGTGAGGACGACCGTCTCGTTCCTGCTCTTCGCAATCGTGACGGTTCCCCTCGAGCCGTTCTCGATCGTGAGGACGAGGACGCCGGGGCCGCCGGACGGGGGCACGCGGAAGCCCGGCGCGACGCGGTCGAGAACGGACCGGTCGAGCGCCGCGGGGTCGGGGCCGCCCGCCCACATCGAGGCCGGGATGGACCCGAGGCCGTCCACGGCCACGCGGAACGCCGTCGACTCTCCCCGAAGGAGGTTCAGCTTGTCCGCGCTCATCCTCAGGCGGATCACCGGGACGACGAGCCTCCTCTCGCGCGTGCCCTCGCGGACGACGATCTCCACGGGCCCGGCCGGAAGGTCGGCCGGCACGCGGAAGACCGTCTCGCGCGGCGTCTCGCAGATCACCGTGGCGGGGTGGCCGCCGACCGTGACGCGCGTCGTCCGGCCGTCGCCGTCGAACGGGCCCCGCACGGTGACCGTGCCGCCCGGCGAGCACGTCGGCGGGCCCGTCGTTCCGGGCATCGTTCGAGGCGCGTCCCCGGGCGTGACGGGGAGCTCGCCGACGGTCACGGGCTTCCCGCCGGGCGGGATGACGACGACACGCGGCCGGCCGCCATCCGCCGGCGTGTCGCAGGGAATCGATCCCGTGGCGGGGCGCGCCGGACCGTCTCCGACGATGACCGTCGTCCCCTCGAGCGTCGGTCTGCCATCCCGCCCCTTCGGGAGCGGCACGGTACCGGTCAGGACGACGACGTCCTTCGACGTCTCGAACGTCTTCGGGTCCGTCACGAGCGTGACCGTCGAGCGCTCGTTGCGATACGTGCGCGGCGGGACGACGACGCCGACGAGGGTGTCCCCGGCAGGGCCCGCCGGAGCCGCCGGCAGGGCCGCGAGGAGCGGGGCGGCCGAGGCGCGCCGCGTGCTCTTCGGATCGCAGAACGCCTCCATGTCCGGCGGGAGCTTCCCGCCGTGGAGGCGGCGCACGCACTCGCAAAGCGCCTTCTTCGCGTTCACCATCGAGAGTTCGGCGCGCGGGTCGTTCGAGTTCTCCAGCCACTTCTGCCGGGCGCCTTCGTAGGCGTCGCGCTCCGCCTCGCACGGGACGGGCTCTTTCTTCGGCACCGGAACCGGACGGACGTACGTCGCAGGCGGCGCGCAGTACAGCGCGAGCGACTCGTCGAGGAGCGCGAGGAGTCCCGCGTCTCCCGCCAGCGACGGGTCGTTCCGGAGGTTCCGCAGGCAGTCGCAGAGGGGCTTCTGGGCCTCGGCGAGCTTCGCGCGGGCAGCGTCGAGCGACTTGTCGTCGGCGTTTTCGGCTCGCAGGAGGTCGTACCGGTACTGGGCCCTCGCGACGGCGGCTCCCTTTTCACCGTCCGGGTCGCACCGCCGGTCGATCGCCTGGCGGTCGGCCGCCTTCTTCCGCTCCTCGGGCGAAGGCTGGATCGGCACCGTCGATGTCGGCGGCGTCGGGCCCGGCGACGTCCAGTGATCTCCCTCGGCGAGACAGCACGGCGCCCAGACGTAGTACTGCGGCCCCCCGAGCGTGCAGGACATCGACCACTCGTTCCTGCCGGTCCGGTGCAGGTCGCCGAACGTCAACGGCGCGACCCCGACGACGGAGAACTTCCCGACGCGCACGCCGCCTTTCATCTCCGTGCAATGGCAGTCGCCCGACGCCGCGATCCGCACTTCGCCGCTCGCGTCCCCGAACGAGGCGGTGACCGTCACGACGAACTCTCCGTCGCACGCCCCGAACCGGAACGAGTCGCGGTGCGTCTGGACCGTCTCCTGGGACTTGAGGACCTTCCAGAGGTTCTCGCCGAGCTTCTTGAGGAGGTCGTCCTGCTCGGGCGTGAGCTTTCCTCCGGCCGCGTTCGCGCCGAACCCGAGCGCGCCGCCGAGGCTCTCGGCGCCCTTTTCGAGCGCCGCGTCGCCGAGCTTGTCCGTGAAGCCGTCGAGGGTCCCGCCGGACTCGATGGCCGCCTGAAGCACCTTGCCGGCCGCGTCGGCGACGAGCCCCTCGCCGAGGAACTTGCCCGCGAGGTCGACGCTCAGCGAAAGCCCCTTCGCGGCGGCCGCGAGTCCGCTCGAGGCGGTGAGCGCGTGCTTCGTGGCGCCGAGCGCGACGTCCGCGCACTCGGGGAGCGTCGCGGGCCCTTCCAGCTCGACGAGCGGGCTCATCCCGCCCGGCATGTCGACCCAGAGCTTGTTCTCGCAGTCAGCGACGTTGATCTTGATCGTCGGCGGCGCGGCCGGCTTCCCGCCGCCCTTCGGCGGCGTCGGCTTCTGCGCGCGCGCGGGGCCCGCGGCGAGAGTCGACGCCAGGGCGAGCGCCCCCAGACACAGGGCGGCGCCGATGCGTCGCGACTTGGTCTCTTTCTCCGGCAAGTTCGGGGGATTCTAGGCGAAAGCCGGGGTGCCCCGCACCCCGCTCATCCCCCGAGCTTCCGGTACCGGATCCGGTGCGGGCGGTCGGCCTCGGCGCCGAGCCGCTTGTGGCGGTCGGCCTCGTAGTCCTGGTAGTTCCCCTCGTACCAGACCGTCTTGCTGTCGCCCTCGAACGCGAGCATGTGCGTCGCGACGCGGTCGAGGAACCAGCGGTCGTGGCTGATCACGACGGCGCAGCCCCCGAACGCGAGGAGCGCCTCCTCGAGCGCGCGGAGCGTGTCGACGTCGAGGTCGTTCGTGGGCTCGTCGAGGAGGAGGAGGTTGCCGCCCTTCCGGAGCGTCCGCGCCAGGTGCAGCCGGTTCATCTCGCCGCCCGACAGGTTCGCGACGAGCTTCTGCTGGTCGGCGCCCTTGAAGTTGTACATCGCGCAGAACGCGCGGGACGGCATCTCGCGCTTGCCGAGCATCACGAGGTCGTGTCCTCCGGAGAGCTCGTCGTGGACGGTCTTCTTCGCGTCGGGCTTCTCGCGGTTCTGGTCGACGTAGCTCGGGACGACCGTCTCGCCGACCGTGAGCTTCCCGGCGTCCGGAGTCTCGAGGCCCATGATCATCTTGAAGAGCGTCGTCTTGCCGGCGCCGTTCGCTCCGATGATCCCGACGATCCCGCCCTTCGGGAGGTCGAAATTGAGGTCGTCGAAGAGGAGCTTGTCGCCGAAGGACTTCTTCACGCCCTCGGCCCTCACGACGACGTCGCCGAGGCGCGGGCCGGGCGGGATGTAGATCTCGTTCGTCTCGCCGCGGGCCTCGATCCCGCTCTCGGCGAGGAGCTGCTCGTAGGCCTGGAGGCGCGCCCTGCTCTTCGCTTGCCGCGCGCGCGGCGAGCTCCGCACCCACTCGAGCTCGCGCCTGAGCGTCCTCTGGCGCGCGGACTCCGTCTTTTCCTCGGCCTCGAGGCGCGATTCCTTCTGCTCGAGCCACGAGGAATAGTTGCCCTTCCACGGGATCCCCGCGCCGCGGTCGAGCTCGAGGATCCAGCCCGCGACGTTGTCGAGGAAGTACCGGTCGTGCGTGACGGCGACGACCGTGCCCGGGAACTCTTTCAGGAACTGCTCGAGCCACGCGACGGACTCGGCGTCGAGGTGGTTCGTGGGCTCGTCGAGGAGGAGCATGTCGGGGCGCGAGAGGAGGAGCCGGCAGAGCGCGACGCGCCGCTTCTCGCCGCCCGAGATCTTCGTGACGTCGGCGTCCGGCGGCGGGCAGCGCAGCGCGTCCATCGCGGTCTCGAGCGTCCGGTCCAGCTCCCAGCCGTTCGCGGCCTCGATCGCGTCCTGCACCCTGCCGTACTCGGCCATGACCTTGTCCATCTCGGCCTCGGGCAGGGACTCGCCCATCTTCTCGCCGAGCTCGTCGAACCTCTTCAGGAGCCCCTTGATCGGCGCGACGCCTTCCTCGACGTTCTCGAGGACGCTCTTCTTCGGGTCGAGCTGCGGGTCCTGCGGAAGCCAGCCGATGCGCGTGCCCTCGGCCGGATACGCCTCGCCCGTGAACTCCTTGTCGACGCCCGCCATGATGCGCAGGACGGTGGACTTCCCCGCTCCGTTCAGTCCGAGGACTCCGATCTTGGCGCCCGGGAAGAACGACAGATAGATGCCGCGGAGGATCTCGCGCTGGGGCGGGACCACTTTCCGGAGGTTCTGCATCGTGAAGATGTACGGGTCGGCCATGGGGGCGGGAATGTAGCAGGAACCGGCGATAGGATCGCCGGAGGAGGAACGCGCCATGTGGCTGATCGTGGAGCTCGCGCTGTGCGCTCTCGCGGGATGGGCGACCGGGAAGATCATGAAGGGCGGCGGGTACGGACTGCTCGGCGATCTCCTCCTCGGCCTCGTCGGCGGCTGGGTCGGAGGCCTCCTCCTCGGCCGCTTCATGGCCGGCGGCCTCGTCGGCGACTTCCTCGTCCGTCTCCTCGGCGCGATCGTCCTCGTCGCGATCGTCCGTCTCCTCAGGAAGGTCTGAGGCCTTGACCTCATTTTAGACTTGGTCTAGTTTCCGAGAGGAGGTTCCTCTCATGGCACGAAAGGATCGGAAGAAGGGCGGTTCGGCCGTCGTCAAGACTCTTCAGCGCCAGCAGGCGAACGCCCTCGTCGCGTATCTCAACTACAAGAAGTACCACTGGCTCAGCTACGGGCCGCTCTTCCGCGACATCCACCTGCTCCTCGACGAGCAGGCGACGCAGACCTACGCCACGATCGACGAGTTCGCCGAGCGCGCGATCATGATCGGCGGCGCCCCGGTCGCCGACCCCGCCGACTACCTGCCCGCGTCGAGCGTGAAGCCCTCGGCAGGCGTCCTCGGGATGCGCGAGATGCTCGCGGAGGCGCGGGCCTCCCTCGACGTCATCATCGAGGAGATGCACGAGGATGCCGAGGTCGCGACGGCCGCGGGCGACATCGGGACGGCCGACCTCTACACGCGCCTCGTCCAGCAGCACCAGAAGAACCGCTGGTTCCTCGACGAGATCCTCAGAAAACGGGACGGCCTCACGAGCTGAGGCCTCCGGGGGGCGCGGGCCGATAGACTCGCCCCATGCCGAAACGCTCCGCGCCCCTCGCCCTCTCTCTCTTCCTCTGCCTTCCCGCTGCGGCCGCCGGCGCCGGCCGCGCGTTCACGCTCGAGGATCTCTATCGCGTGAAGTCCGTGGGCGAGCCCGCGATCTCGCCCGACGGGAAGACGATCGCCTACTCGGTCGCGACGAGCGACTGGAAGACGAAGAAGAAGACCTCCGCGATCTGGCGGGTCGGGGCCGACGGCTCGGGCGCCCGCCCCCTCACGGCCGGCGAGGCCCTCGACTCGCACCCGTTCTTCTCGCCCGACGGCAAGACGCTCGCGTTCGTCTCGACGCGCACGGGCGAGCCGCAGATCTTCCTTCTCCCGCTCGCCGGAGGAGAGGCCGAGCAGAAGACGCGGATCCCCGGCGGCATCGACAACCCCGCGTTCTCGCGGGACGGTCGGCACGTCGTCTTCTCCGCCGACGTCCTCCCCGCCTGCGGGGCCGATGCCGCGTGCAACCGGAAGGCGTTCGACGCGCGCGAGGCGAGCAAGATCAAGGCGCACCTCGCGGATTCCCTCCTCTACCGCCACTGGACGGAGTGGAAGGACGGGAAGCGGACGCACGTCCTGCTTCTCGACCTCGCCGAGACCGACGCGGACAAGGCGGTCCGCGACCTGACGCCGGGCGACTTCGATTCTCCTCCGTTCTCCGTAGGCGACGCGCGCGCGTTCGACCTGTCTCCGGACGGCCGGGAGCTGGCGTTCGCCTCGAACCGCGACGCGGACCCGGCGTTCTCGACGAACGCGGACGTCTTCACGGTCCCCGTGGGCGGAGACGCCGCCGCCCCGGCCGCCCCGAAGAACCTCACGGCGGTGAACAAGGGGTTCGACGGCTCGCCCCGCTACTCGCCGGACGGCAGGTTCCTCGCGTTCACGCGGCAGGTGACGCCGCGCTACGAAGCGGACCGCGAACGGATCATCCTGCGGGATCGCGCGACGGGCGCCGAGAGGGACGTGACGGCCTCCTTCGACGACACCGTCCGGGATTTCGACTTCTCGAGGGACGGCAGCCGGATCTTCTTCACGGCGGACGTGAAGGGGCGGACGCCGCTCTACGAGGTCCTCCTCGCGACGGGCGCCCTGCGCGCCGTCTCGTCGGTCGGAACGCTCGACGCGTGGGTCCTCGCCCCGGACGCGAGCTTCGCCGTCGCGGCGCGCCGCCGCATCGGGAGCCCGCTCGAGCTGTGGCGCCTTTCCCTCGCGTCCGGCGGCGACGGCGAGGGCGTCCGCCTCACGACGCACAACGCGGCCTTCGAAAAGGAGGTCGACGTGAGGCCCGCCGAGGAGATCGCCGTGCCGGGCGCCGGGGGCAAGCCCGTGCAGGTCTGGATCGTCAAGCCGCACGGCTTCGACCCGGCGAAGAAGTACCCGCTCATCCTGAACGTCCACGGCGGCCCGCAGCAGCAATGGTCCGACGCGTACCGCGGCGACTGGCAGGTCTACCCCGGCGCGGGCTACGTCGTCGCGTTCCCGAACCCGCACGGCTCGACCGGCTTCGGCCAGGCCTACACGTCCGAGATCTCGCGGGACTGGAACGGAAAGGTCATGACGGACGTCGAGAAGGTCGCCGACGCCCTCGAAAAGCTGCCCTACGTCGACAAGGAGCGCATGGGGGCGATGGGGTGGTCCTGGGGCGGCTACGCGATGATGTGGCTGGAAGGCCACACGACGCGCTTCAAGGCGCTCGCCTCGATGATGGGGGTCTACGACCTGCGCGCGATGTACTCCTCGACCGAGGAGGTGTGGTTCCCCGATTGGGACCTCGGGGGCGCGCCGTGGAAGAACCCGGCCGTCTACCGCGCCCAGAGCCCGTCCGAGTACGTGACGGCCTTCAAGACGCCGTGCCTCGTGATCACGGGCGAGAAGGACTACCGCGTGCCCTACACGCAGTCGCTCGAGTTCTTCAACGACCTCCAGGCGCGCGGCGTGCCGTCGCGCCTCATCGTCTTCGAGAAGGCGGGCCACTGGCCGGGCGCGTTCGAGATGGCCCTCTACTACGCCGCGCACCTCGAGTGGTTCCACCGGTGGCTCGGCGGGCCGCCGTCGCCGTGGAAGCCGGAAGACCTCGTCGAAGGGCGCTGAGGACGGCGCGTTGTTCTCGAAGAGGCTTCCGCCCGTCCACGAGGTCAACCGCGTCACGCGCGCGCTCGCCGCGCGCACGCGGCCGCACCTCGACCTGACGGTCTCGAACCCGACGGCGGTGGCGCTTCGCTCCGGGGGCGCGGACCTGTTCTCCGACGGCGCGGGCGACGCGGCTCTCCTCGCGCCCCTCGCGGACCCGCGCGGACTGGTCTACGCGCCCGATCCGAAGGGCCTCCCCTCCGCCCGTCTCGCCGTGAGCAACTGGTACGCGGCACAGCACGGCGTGCTCGCGCCCCCGGAGCGCGTCGTCCTGACCGCGTCGTCGAGCGAGGCCTACGGCTGGCTGTTCAAGCTCCTCGCCGACCCCGGGGACGCGATCCTCCTCCCCGCGCCGTCCTATCCGCTCCTCGACGCCCTCGCCGGGCTCGAGAGCGTCGCTCTCCACCGCTATCCGCTCGCGGCCGAGGACGGCTTCCGCGTCCACGCCTCGGACGTCGCGCGCGAGGTCGAGCGCCTCGCCGCGGAGGGCTCCCGCACGGCCGCCGTCGTCGTCGTGAATCCGAACAACCCGACCGGCGGATCGATCTCGGGCGACGAGCTCGACGGCCTCCTCGCGCTCGCGGCCGCGAAGGGTTTCGCGGTGATCTCGGACGAGGTCTTCGTGGACTACCGGTACACGGACCGCGCGGACGACGTCGCCGTCGCGGCCTCGCGCGACGGGGCGCTCGTCTTCTCCCTCGGCGGCCTCTCGAAGACGGCCGCGCTGCCGCAGCTCAAGCTCGGCTGGATCCTCGCGAACGGTCCCGACGCGGCCCTCGGCGGCGCCCTCGGACGCCTCGAGTGGATCGCGGACGCCTACCTCTCGGTCGGGACACCGGTCCAGCTCGCGCTCCCCCGCCTCCTCGCGCACGGCCGCCGGGCGGCGGAGTCGATCTGGGCGCGCGTCCTGCGCAACGAGCGCGCGCTGAGGGCCGCCTTCCCGCCGGCCGGCGCCGTCACCGCCGCGCCGGTTTCGGCCGGCTGGTCGGCGTGCCTTCGCGTTCCGGCGGTCCGGCCCGAGGAGGAGATGGTCCTGGACTTCCTCGAGACGCTCGACGTCCTCGTCCACCCCGGCTACTTCTTCGATTTCCCGTCGGAGGCCTGGCTCGTCCTGAGCCTCCTCCCGCCGCCCGACGTCTTCGCCGAGGGCGTCCAACGCCTCTCGCGCGCGCTCTCGTGACGCTCAGGGGTTGATCGGGCCCCGGACGTCGTCCGTGAAGGGCGCATCCTGCTTGTGGCTCAGGTTCTTCGCGGCGATCTCGCCGGCACCGAGCACGCCTATTTCCGCCTGAGACCTCGAGAAGAACAGCACGCACGGGTACCCCTTCGCATTCTCGAGCTTCTGTCCGGCGTCAGCGTTGAAGTGCACCGTCAGTGTGCGGGAGCGATCGGAATCGCTTTGGGGCGTGCGGGCGCCGGTGTCGGCGTCGGCCCGGTCGCGGCGCGCTGCTCGCCGCTCAGGGCCGGGACCGCGCGAGCAGCTCGACGAGGTACGTCTTCCACAGATCCGCGAGCGTGTGCGTCTGGTGCCCGTGCGTCTTCTCCGAGAGCGGGAAGACGACGGCCTGTCCGCCCTTCACGCGCGCGACGGACTGCTCGAGAATCCCGAGCTCGGGCGGGTTGATCGCGTCGTCGGCGAAGTTGAGGGCCAGCAGCGGCGCCCTGATCCGCTCCAGATGGAGGGACGCGTCGTAGTCGCGCGAGGCGTCGAGCGCGAAGAGGAGGTCGTTCGCGTCCGTCTTCGCGAGCCGCTCCTCCATGTATCGTTCGACCGCCGCGTCGGCGGCGGCCGGATCGGGGGCCTGCCGCATCCACTGGAGCGGGCTGCCCGACAGGGCGAGCAGCAGCGAGAGCGCGCCCCGCAGACCGGCGGGCTGCACCGCGTAGTCGCCGCCCTTCCAGCCCGGGTCCTTCCGGATGAGGTCCATCGCCATCGTGCGCCACATCCGGTTCCTCCCCGCGATCGGGACGGGGAGGCACGCGAGCGGCAGAAGCGCGTCCATGAAGTCCGGGTGCTCCTCGCCCCAGATCCACGTGTGCATCCCGCCCATCGAAGTCCCGATCACGAGCCGCAGGTGCGTGACGCCGAGGCTCTCGGTCAGGAGGCGATACTGTGCGCGCACCATGTCGTCGTACGTGTAGCGCGGAAATCGCGCGCGCAGGCCGTCGCTCGGCTTCGACGACCCGCCGTGCCCGATGCCGTCCGGGATCACGATGTAGAAACGGGACGCGTCGAGCGGCTGGCCCGGCCCGAAGAGCACGCCCGCGAACTGCGGCCCGAGGAACTGGGCCGAGGAGCCGCCCGTTCCGTGGAGAACGAGGACCGCGTTCGCGGTCCTTCCACGGCCGTCGTCGAGTCTCCTGCCGAGCGTCACGTAGCTCAGCTTCAACTCCGGCAGCGTCCTGCCGTCCGCGAACCGGAAGTCACGGAGCGCGGCCTCGCCCGCGGCCGGCTCCTGCGGGACGATCTGAGCGGCGGCGATCCGGGCGGCGAGAGCGAGGAGAAGAGCGGGCGCGATTCTCACGCCGCGAATTAGACCGCGGATCGGGCCCGTGCGGGGCGCGATGCCGATCGGACCGGCCGGGCGCGGGATACTGCGCGGCATGATCCGGGCGCACGACGGTCCCGACGCGGCCCCTCCGGGGGCGTCCGAGGCGCGGCGCTTCCGCCTCGCCCTCGCCCTCGCCGCCGCCGTCCTGCCGCTCCTCGTCTTCCGCTCGGCGGCCGAGGCGCCTCTTTCGACGATCCCGTGCGAGGTGACGACGCCGAACTGCCTGAACGGCGACCCTCTCCTCGTGACCTCGGTGCTGGCGCGCGCCTGGAGCCGGTTCGACCGCGGCGACTTCGCGACGCACGACGACCGGGTGTTCGCCCCCTATCCCGACGCCTGGGCGATGGGAGAGCCGTTCCTGCTTCCGTCCCTCCTCGGCTATCCGTGGGCCCGGCTCTCGGGCGCGCCCGCCGCCGGCTACAACCTCGCTCTCTGGGTCGCGTGCGCGGTTTCCCTCGTCTCGGCGGGCGCCCTCTTCACGCGCCTCGCCGGCCCCGGTCTTCCCGCGTTCCTCGGCGCCGTCCTCTTCGCCTGGGGACCGGCGCGGATGAACAACCTCGGCGTCCTCTCGATCCTCTGGGCGGGGCTCCTTCCCCTCGCGATCGCCTTCGGCCTCGACGCGCTCGACGGCCGGCGCCGCGCGTGTCCCCTCTTTGCGGCCGCGTGGCTCGCGCTCGGGCTCGGGAGCCTCTACGGGCTCCTGATGGGGGCGCTCGTCGCGGGGCTCGTCCTCGCGCTCGCCGCTCTCCCCGTTCCCGCACGGCGGCGGCGGCTCCCGGCGGTCGCGGCCGCCGCCGGCCTCGCGGCGCTGCCGCTCCTTCTCGTCTATCGCCCGTTCTTCCGTCTCGAGCGGGACTTCGACGCCCGCGTCCCCCGCACCGCAATGGAGGGGCAGTCCGCGGACGTCCTCTCGCTCCTCCACGCCGGGAGCTTCACGGGCCCGGTCGGCCGGACGCTCGAGAGGATCGGCCCGGCGTTCCCCGCGGGCTCCGCGGCGCTCTTCCCGACGGTCGCCGCCCTGTTCGCGTTCGGGCTCCTCTGTGGAGTCCGGCCGGCGGGGGCCCCGCGTCGCGGAGCGCCGGAGACGCGCTTGGCGCCGTGGGCGGCGGTCGCGGCCGCGAGCCTTCTCTTCGCGCTCGGCCCGACGATCCGCGTCGCCGGTGTTCCTCTCGCGCCCGGTCCCTGGGCGCTTCTCGGCCCGCTCCCCGTCTTCCGTTCCCTCCGCGGCCTCTTCCGCTGGGACCAGTGGTGGGACCTCGCGCTCGCGGCGCTCTTCGTCCTCGCGCTCTCCCGGGCCTCGGGCGCCCTCGCGGGCCGGGCCCGCCGCGCCGGCCTCCTCGCCGCCGCGGCGCTCGTCGCCCTGGACGTCTGGCCGCGCCCCGTGCCCGCCGCCGTGGTGCCCGCCCGGGGTCCCTTCACGGATGCGATGCGGGCGCTTCCCAGGGACGCGATCGTGGCCGTTCATCCGTACGTCCGCGAGACCGCGACGCGCGGCACCTTCGAGCAGACGCTGCACGGCCGACGGCTCCTCGACAGCTACCAGACGTTCGCGCCGCCGGTGCACCTCTGGCTCTTCTCGAAGACCGCTTCCTCGCCGCTCGCCGAGAGTCTCGCCCTCTACCGCGAGCTGGGCGCCTCTGCCGTCGACGTGGACCCGGACCGTCTCGACGCGGACGCGCGCGCGGGTCTCGCGACGCTTCTCCGCGGACCCGGGGCTCCCGCCGCCGTGCGCGCCGCCGGCGGCTCCTCGCGCATTCTCCTCCTCCTGCCCCGGGAGGAGCCGGTCCTCCTCGACCCCGCGTCCGCGACGGGCCTCCTCTTCCGTGACGGGCTCGCCCTCGCGCCGGGCCCGCCGGGTCGGCTCGCCTTCCGGCTCCGGCGCGCCGTCTGGCCCGCGACGATCCGGTTCCGGGGCGTGGACTCGCCCGCGACGCTCACCTGGGACCTCGTCGGCGCCGGAGGCCTGCGCGTGCGCCTCGTGCCGGCAGGGCCGCCCGGAAGCGAAGTCAGGGACGCCGGCCGGGCGATCGGGAGGATCGAGTGACGCGGCGGTGCACGTGAGCGCGTCGGTCGCGGTACCCCTGTGGCTGCTCGTCGGCCTCGCGTTCCTCTCGGGCTGGGCGATCCTCGACCGACTCCTGCGTCCCGCCGCGCGCGCCGTGCTGCGGCGCCGCGCGAACCGCCTCATCGAGGAGCTGAACGCGCGCCTGCCCCTGCGGCTCCCGCCCTTCAAGACGGCGAAGCGCGAGGCGCTCGTGGACCAGCTGCGCTTCGATCCGCGCGTCCTCGAGGCCGCCGAGGCGTACGCGAGGGAAACCGGCCAGACGCGCGAGGCCGTGCAGAAGCGCGTCGCGAGGGACGCGCGGGAGATCGTGCCCGCCTTCAGCGCCTGGTTCTACTTCCGCGCCGGAACCGCCACGGCGCGCGCTCTCGCGCGCTCGCTCTTCCGCGTGCGCCTCGGCGCCGCGGACGACACCGGCCTCCGTGCGATTCCCGAGGGCTCGACGGTGGTCTTCGTGATGAACCACCGCAGCAACATGGACTACATTCTCCTCTCGTACCTCGCGGCGGAGAAGACCGCCCTGAGCTACGCCGTCGGCGAGTGGGCGCGGATCTGGCCGATCCAGGGCCTCGTGCGGGCGACCGGCGCGTACTTCGTGAGGCGCGACTCGAAGGATCCGCTCTATCGGCGGCTCCTCGAGCGCTGGGTCGCGATGGCGACGGCGAACGGCGTCCCGCAGGCCCTCTACCCGGAGGGGGGCCTGTCGAGGGACGGCGCGCTGCGCCCCCCGAAGCTCGGCCTCCTCGACTACATGCTCCGCGGATTCGATCCGAAAGGGCCGCGCGACCTCGTCTTCGTCCCCGTCGGCGTCAACTACGACCGCGTCCTCGAGGACCGCACGCTCCTTCTCGACCGCTCACCGGCTCAGGGCCGGGCCTCTCTCTCCGACACTCTCGGAGGCACGTTGAGCTTCCTTCTGCGCAACGCCCGCCTCCTCGTCGCGAACGAGTGGCACCGCTTCGGATACGCGTGCGTGAGCTTCGGGTCTCCCGTCTCGACGCGGGCGTGGCTCGCGGCGAGAGGCCTCGATCCCGCGAGCGTCTCGCGCGAGGCGCGCTTCGCGGCCGTCGAGGAGCTCGCGCGGGACCTCATGGCGCGGATCGCGCGGGTGATCCCGGTCCTTCCCGTGTCGCTCGTGGCGAGCGCCCTCGCGGACTCTCCGGCGCGCGCCTGGAGCGAGCTCGAGCTCAAGTCCGAGATCTTCGCGCGCTGGCGCGCGCTCGAGGCCGGCGGCGCCTACGTCCACGTGCCGCGCGGAGACCAGGACTACGCCGTGTCCGTCGGGCTCCGGATGCTCACGCTCCGCCGCCTCGTCCGCGCCGAGGGCGGGCTCTTCCGGCCCGTCGCCCAGGAGCTGCCCCTCCTGAGGTACTACGCGAACGCGATCGCGCTCGCGCCGCGCGCGTGAGCGTCAGCGCCGCCGGAGCCGGGCGCGTACGCCGGGGCCGACCGGGATCGCCGCCGAGCCGACGAGGCCCGCGTCGAAGAGGCGCAGGTCCATCCACCCGAGGCGGCGCGAGGGCGGCCCGGCGACGAGCGGCGTGAAGCGCCGCGTCGCGACCCACGCGCTCACGTCCCAGAGGTCCTCCCCCGCCGTCTCCCAGCCCCGGCCGTCGAACCGCGAGAGGTCGACCGGACGCCCGAGGGCCCGAAGGCTCTTCTCGCCCACGAGGTTGAAATAGCAGTCGAAGTAGCTCATCGCGAGCTCGCGGAGCGACGCGTAGACCGGCGAGCGGAAGCGCAGGCCCGAGTAGTTCGACTTCGCCACGGCGCCCCAGCGCCCGGCCCTTCGCCGGCCGCGATAGAGGGCGAGGACGTGGTCCGTGTCGCGCACGGCCCGGAGCTGGACGACGAGAGGGGGATGCCCGAGGCGGCGCAGGGCCGCCGCGGCGAAGAGCGCGCCCTCGAAGCAGTGGGCCTCGCGCGTCTCGAGGACGCGCCGCGGCGAGCGCGCGGTCTCGCCCCGCCTCTCCTTGTTGTAGCCGAGCCTCTCGTCGAGGAACAGCTGGATCGCCTCCGGCGAGCGCAGACCGGGCGGGAGAGATAGCTCGGGACCGGCGCTGTCGCTCATTTCCGTGCTCGAAGGGTATTTCCCGAACGGCCGATGTCAAGGGTCGAGGACCGCTGCGCGGCGCGCGAAGCGCGCCCTTGACATCGGACGTTCGGGAACGGATTTTCTACTGTCGGCGACTGCATCCGCAGCCGCCGCATATGAGCAAAACGCCTGTTGCCCCCGTTTCGCGCCTTCGTTTGCCCGGCGCGCCCGGCTTCGCCGCCGGGTTCACGCGCGGCGCGCTGACGGCCCGCGCGCTCGACCCGGACGCGGCGGCGCGCGCTCTCGCCGAAGGGCTCGGCGCGCCGGACGCGGAAGCCGTGAGACTTCGTCAGGTGCACGGCGCCCGCGTTCTTTCCTTCGAAGCACCGGCGCGCAAGCGCGGGAACGTCCTCCTCGGAGAGGGCGACGCCGCCGTCACCTGCCAGCCGAACGTTCTCCTCGCCGTCGCCTCGGCCGACTGCGTTCCGATCGTCCTCGCCGATCCGGTGACGGGATGGATGGCCGCGGTCCACGCGGGTTGGCGCGGGACCGCCGCGCGCGTCCTCGACGCGGCGCTCGACGCGTTGGAGGCCCGCGGCGTCTCCCTGCAGGACCTGTCCGCCGCGTTCGGCCCGTCGATCTCCCGCGACCGCTACGAGGTGGGTTCCGAGGTCCTCGCCGCGCTGCGCGCGGCGTACGGAGAATTTCCGGAGGGGGCCGTTTCGCCCGGGCGCGACGGACGCGGCGACGTGGATGTCGCCCTTTTCAACGAAATCACGCTCGGAAGACGCGGTGTGGCGGCCTCGCGCGTGAACCGTCCGGCCGTCTGCACCTTCGCGGCGGACGACCTTCCCTCCTGGCGGCGCGACGGCCCCGGCGCGGGGCGCATCCTCACGGGCGTCGTCCGGCCCGCCCCCTGAGCGTCAGGCCGGCGCCTTCGCCGGGCGCCTCGGCGTCTCGCGGCCCTTGAGCTGGCCGCAGGCCGCGTCGGCCTGCAGGCCCTTCGACCAGCGCACCGTCACCGGCACGCCGCCCGCGGCGACGAGGCGGGCGAACGCGTCGACCGCGTTCTCGGTCGGGCGCTTCAGACCGGGCAGCCATTCCTTCGACTCGTTCAACGGGATCACGTTCACCTTCGAAGGAAGCGGCTTCACGAGACGCACGAGCGCCTCGGCGTCCGAGGCGCGGTCGTTCACGCCCTCGATGAGGACCCACTCGAACGTGATCCTCCGGCCTCGCTCGAGCGGCCAGCGCCGGAGCGCCGCGAAGAGCCCGGCGAGAGGGTAAGTCCCGTTGATCGGCATGAGCCGCGTGCGCGTCTCGTCGTCCGCGCCCGAGAGCGAGACCGCGAGGTTCGGGCGCCGCGGTCGCGCGGCGAGCGCCTCGATGCCGGGCACGATCCCGGACGTCGAGACCGTCGTCCGCCGCGGCGAGACCTCGCTCTCGAGGAGATCGAGGGTGCGCCGGACGCCCCCGACGTTCAGGAGCGGCTCGCCCATCCCCATGAAGACGACGTTCGCCTCGCGCGGGCCGAACTGCTTCGCCCGCGCGATCGCGAGGTACTGCCCGACGATCTCCCCGGCCGTGAGGTTCCGGCCGGCCCCCATGCGGCCCGTGACGCAGAACGCGCAATCCACGGCGCAGCCGGCCTGCGAGGAGAGACAGATCGTGACGCGCGCGGCCTCGGGCGTGTCGGGATCGGTCCACGAGGGGCGTCTCTTCGACTCGACGATGTAAACGGCCTCGATCCGCGCCCCGTCCGCGAGCTCGAAGAGGAACTTCTCCGTCCCGTCCGGGGCCGGAGTCCTCGCGACGGCCGTCGGGAGGCCGATCGTGAAGCCCTTCGCGAGCTCCTCGCGCACCGTCTTCGGGAGGTTCGACATCTCCGCGAAGCTCGCCGCGCGGCCCCCGTAGATCCACCGCGCGATCTGCGCCGCCCGGTACGGCTCCGGCGCGACGTCGCGCACGGCGCGCGCGAGGTCGAGGGGAGAGAGCCCGAGGAGATCCTGCGTCAACCGCGTTTCGCGACCGTCGAGCGGATCGTGACGGCGGCGTGCGGGCGCCGGCGCGCGCGGATCGGCCGCGTCGGATCGATGCCGACCGAGCGCAGGAACCCGAGGTCCTTCACGTTGATCTGGAAAACCGCCGTATCGAGGCCGGCGCCCTCGAGGTCGCTCTTCGGCGCGGAGAGACCGCCGCGCCGGATCGACGGGAGCGCCGCGGAGGAGCGGCGTCCGCGCTTGTCGAGCGCGACGGTCGCGTCGAGACAGAGGTACGCGCCGTAACCCTCGGACCTCACCTTCGCGAGAATCTCGTGCACTTTCTCCGACGAGGACACCGCCTCGTTGAGAGCGGCTCCGAGCTCGCGGAGATACGCGCGGACTTTCTCGTCGAGTGCCATCCGGTCGGCAATCTAGGCCTCGCGCCGGGAGAGAGTCAATCGCGTAAAGGGCCCGGTCGATTTTCGCGCGGGGGCTCTTCCCCTCGGCGCTTCGGAAGCGCAGAATCTTGCGCCGTGTTCCTCGCCGGGAAAAAATCGGGCCTGCCGACGCCGGACGAGGCGCTCCCCGGACGCGCCGAGAAGATGCCGGTTCCCGCGACGCACTTCGTCAACGGACACCCGCTCGAGCCGCCGTTCCCCGCGGGCATGAAGACCGCGCTCTTCGGGCTCGGGTGCTTCTGGGGCGCGGAGAAAAAGTTCTGGCAGACGCCCGGCGTCTACACGACGGCCGTGGGCTACGCGGCCGGGCTCACGCCGAATCCGACGTACCGCGAGGTCTGCACGGGACGGACGGGGCATGCCGAGGTCGTCCTCGTCGTCTTCGATCCGGCGAGAGTCCCGTACGACGAGCTCCTCCGCGTCTTCTGGGAGAGCCACGACCCGACGCAGGGCATGCGCCAGGGCAACGACGCGGGCACGCAGTATCGCTCCGGCATCTACGCGTTCGACGCCGGGCAGAAGGTCGCCGCGGAGGCCTCGAAGGCCGTCTTCCAGGAGCGGCTCGCCGCCGCGGGCTACGGCGCGATCACGACCGAGATCCTCGACGCGCCCCCCTTCTACTACGCCGAGGACTACCACCAGCAGTACCTCGCGAAGAACCCCGACGGCTACTGCGGCCTCGGGGGAACGGGTGTGTCGTGCCCCGTCGGGCCGAAGACGGCCTGACGCCGGGCGCGACGCCATCTCAACCGATCCGCTAGACTGCGGCGTTCCAGATGCGTTTCGAATCCGTCCGCCCTCTCTTCGAGCCGTTCCTTCTCGCCGTCGAGCGCCCGGGGCGCTACCTCGGCCTGGAGCGGAACGTCGTCAGGAAGGACCTCGGCGCGATGAACGTCACGGTGTGCCTCGCCTTTCCCGACGCCTACGAGATCGGGATGAGCCACACGGGCACGAAGCTTCTCTACGAGATCGTGAACCGCCGCGTCGGGTGGGCGTGCGAGCGGTCCTACGCGCCGTGGACGGACTTCGAGGAGGTCCTCCGCCGGGAGAAGGTCCCGCTCTTCTCGGTCGAGTCCTTCGCGCCGGTCCGCGACTTCGACGTCCTCGGTTTCTCGCTCCAGAGCGAGATGAACTACACGAACGTCCCGAACATGCTCGACCTCGCGGGGATCGCCGTCCTGGCGAGCGAGCGCGGCGACGCCGACCCGGTCGTGATCGGCGGCGGCCCGTGCGTCGCGAACCCCGAGCCCCTCGCGGAATTCTTCGACGCCTTCCTGATCGGCGACGCCGAGGAGGCGCTGCCCGTCTTTCTCGAGGCCGTCGCGCGGACGAAGGGCCTCCCCCGCGCCGAGCGACTCCGCGCGTTCGCGGCCTGCGCCGGGATCTACGTGCCGTCCTTGTACGACGTCGCGTATCGGGGAGCCGGAGGCGAGACGATCGCCTCGTACGCGCCGAAGGCGCCCGGTGTGCCGGCGCAGGTCAAGCGCGTCTGGGTCGAGAAGCTCTCGGCGGACGTCTACCCGAAAAAGCCCATGGTCCCTTCGGTCGACATCGTCCAGGACCGCCTCGGCCTCGAGATCATGCGCGGCTGCACGCAGGGCTGCCGCTTCTGCCAGGCGGGCTACTGGTACCGCCCCGTGCGCGAGCTCGACCCGGCCGACGTCGCGAAGGCCACGACGGCGTTCATCGACGAGGCGGGCTGGAGCGAGGTCGGCCTGCTCTCCCTCTCCTCGGCGGACTACTCGCAGATCGAGCCGCTCGTCGCGTGCCTCGCGCCCGAGCTCGCGAAGACGAAGGCCTCGATCTCGCTCCCGTCGCTCCGCGCCGAGGCCTTCTCCGTCGCGCTCGCGGACGCCGTCTCGGAAGTGCGGAAGTCCGGCTTCACGTTCGCGCCCGAGACGGGCTCGGACCGCCTCCGCCGCGTCATCAACAAGACGTTCACGAACGCGGACATGGTCAAGGCCGCCGACGTCGCCTTCTCCCGCGGGTGGGAGATGATCAAGGTCTACACGATGATCGGCCTCCCGACGGAGACGGAGCCGGACCTCGACGAGCTCGTGACGCTCGTCAAGGACATCCTCGCGCAGGGGCGGAGGCACGGCGTGAGGCCGAAGGTGAACGTCAGCGTCGGGTGCTTCGTCCCGAAGAGCTTCACGCCGTTCCAGTGGTTCGCGTTCGACGGCGTCGAGAGCCTCGAGAAGAAGATCGCGTACCTCAGGGACCGCTTCCGCGCCGTCAGGGGCGCGAAGATGACGTGGCACGAGCCGAAGGAGGCCGAGATCGAGGCGATGCTCTCCCTCGGCGACCGTCGGATGGGCGCCGCGCTTCTCGAGGTGTGGAAGCGCGGCGGGCGCTTCGACGCGTGGAGCGAGCACTTCTCGTGGGATCGCTGGACGGAGGCGCTCGCGGCCGCGGGCGTCCCGAAGAGCCGGCACCTGCGTCACAAGGACCTCAAGGAGACGCTCCCGTGGGACGTCGTCGACGCGTCCATCCGCAAGCCGTTCCTCGTCGTCGAGTGGAAGAAGGCCCTGAAGGAGATGGACACGGACGACTGCAAGTGGGGCCACTGCTACGCCTGCGGCGTCCCGGGCGACGGGGAGGACACCGTCCTCGCGAACCCGCTGCCCGCGGGTTTCGGATTCGGAGAGGAGAATTCTGCTTCGGATAAAGACGAAGATGTTGCTCGAACGTCCGAAGTCAAGGGTCGTCGACCGCGAAGCGGCGCGCGGAGCGCGCCCTTGACGTCGGACGTTCGAGCAACAGATTCCCATCTATCGGCGGCCGCATCAGCGGCCGCCGCATATGAGAAGAATCCCCCGGCGTTGCCCGCGGCGGCGACGCTTACTCTTTCCGAAGCAGAATCTTCTATCTCTCCCTCTCTGTCTCTTCCCTCCGCCTATACCGAAAAGGCCAAGGGGGCGGCGTACCGCATGAAGGCCGAGCCCGATCTCCTGCCCCTGCGCGAACGGCGCAGGGTGGGCGGTGGCGCCGCGGCTCCCGTGCCGGAGTCCGCGCGGACATATCGCCTCTCCTTCGAGAAGCTCGGGGACGCGCGGTATCTCTCGCACCGCAACGTCATGGACGTCCTCGAGCGCGCGCTGCGCGCCTCGCGTGCGCCCGTGCGGTACACGGAGGGCTACAACCCGCACCTGCGCCTCTCGATGGGGCCGGCGCTCCCGCTCGGCCACGAGTCGAAGCACGAGCTCTTCGACGTGGACGTCCTCGACGCGCTCACGGAGGCGCACGTCGCCGCCGTGAACGACCGCCTTCCGCCCGGACTCCGCGTCACCTCGTGCGCGGAGCTGCCGAAGGGCGCGCGATCGCTCGGCCGCGCGGCGACCGAGGCCGTCTACCGCTTCACGCTCCCGAACGGCGAGACGCGCGAGGAGCGCCTCCCGCTCACGGGGCAGACCGCGACGACGCCGAAGAAGTTCCTCGAGAGGGTGTACGGCGTCCCGCCCGAGGGCCAGTACGCCGTGCGCGTCACGCGCCTCGAGACCGTCCTCGACGCCTAGAGAATGGAAGACCCGCTTCAAGCCCGCCTCGCCGCGCACCGGCTGCTCGCCGGCGCCCCTCCCGACGAGATCGCCTGGCTCGCCGCGCGCGGCCGCCTCGTGACGCTGGAGCCCGGAGGCCTCCTCGCGACGAAGGGCAGCGTCGTGATGGGCCTCTACGTCATCCTCTCGGGGCACCTCACGATTCACGTCGACCGGGGCGCCGGGCCGCACAAGGCGATGGAGTGGCGCGGGGGCGACATCACGGGCTTCCTTCCCTACTCGCGCCTCGTCGGGTCGCCGGGAGACGTGAGAGCCGAGGCGCCCACCGAGATCTTCATGCTGCCCCGGGAGGAGGTTCCGGCGCTGATCCGGGACTGCAACGAGCTCACGTCGATCCTCGTTCACGTCATGATCGACCGCGCCCGCCAGTTCACGTCCAGCGATCTTCAGGAGGAGAAGATGTCCTCCCTCGGCCGGCTGGCCGCGGGTCTCGCGCACGAGCTGAACAATCCCGCCTCCGCGGTGGCCCGGAGCGCCAAGGGTCTCCGGCTCGCGCTCTCGGAGCTCGAGGCCGCGTCGCGCACCCTCGGCGCCGCGCGCCTCTCCGGGGCCGATCAGGCCGTGGTCGACCGTGCGCGCAATCTCTGCCAGCTCGCGGCCGGCACGACGTTCGGACGCTCACCCATCGAGCAGGCGGACCGCGAAGACGCTCTCGCCGACTGGCTGGAACGCCACGGCGCCGACGTCGCCGCCGCCGAATCGCTCGCGGAATCCGCGGTCACGCTCGAGTCTCTGGACGAGCTCGCGGGCGCCCTCGACGGCGAGGCTCTCAAGGCGGTTCTCCCGTGGCTCGTGGCCGGCTGCGCGACGTACCGGCTGGCGTCGGAGATCGAGGCTTCCGCGTCCAAGATCCACGGTCTCGTCGCGGCGGTGAAGGGCTTCACGTACATGGACCAGGCGACCATGCCCAAACCGGTGGACGTCGGTCAGGGGCTGGCCGACACGCTCGCCGTGCTGAACGCGAAGGCCCGCGGGAAATCCGTGAGCGTGAGCCTCGACGTCCCGCCCGACCTTCCGCGAGTCCCCGGGTTCGGGGGCGAGCTCAACCAGGTCTGGGCGAATCTCGTGGACAACGCGCTCGACGCCGCGAAGAGCCACGTGAAGGTCACCGCGGCGCCATACGGGTCGTCCGTCGTCGTGCGCGTCGTGGACGATGGGCCGGGCATGCCTCAGGAGATCCGCGAGCGGATCTTCGACCCGTTCTTCACGACCAAGCCCGTCGGGCAGGGCACGGGCCTCGGCCTCGACATCGCGCGGCGCCTCGTCCGTCGGCACCAGGGAGAGATCGAGGTCGATTCCCGCCCCGGGCACACGGAGTTCCGCGTGACGCTGCCCCTCGACGCGGGAAAGGGCTGAAGTGGCCAAGCCCGTGATCCTCGCCGTCGACGACGATCCCGAGGTGCTCGGCGCCGTCGAGCGCGACCTCAAGCAGCACTACCGGAGCGACTATCGCGTCCTGAAGTCCGGGTCCGGCGCCGAGGCGCTCGAGGCCGCCCGCCAGCTCAAGGAGCGCGGCACGCCCGTCGCCCTCTTCCTCGTCGACGAGCGCATGCCCGGCATGTCGGGCACGGAGCTCCTGCGCGAGGCGATCAAGCTCCACCCGGAGTCGCGCCGGGTCCTGCTCACGGCGTACGCGGACACCCAGGCGGCGATCTCGGGCATCAACGACGTCGGGCTGGACCATTACCTGCTGAAGCCCTGGGATCCTCCGGGCGAGCGCCTCTATCCGGTGCTCGACGATCTCCTCTCGGACTGGACGGCCCACGTGCGCCTTCCCTACGACGGCATCCGCGTCGCCGGCGCGCGGTCGTCGCCCCGCAGCTACGCGGTGAAGGAGTTCCTGTCGAGCAATCACGTTCCCTACCAGTGGATCGACGTGGACCAGGACCCGCCGACGCGCGAGCTGATCCGCACGAGCGGGGACGCGGCGCGGCTGCCCGTCGTCTTCTTCCCGGACGGCACACGGCTCGTGGCGCCCACGAACCGGGACCTGGCCGAGAAGGTCGGGATGCAGACGCGCGCTCTCCTGCCCTTCTACGACCTCGCGATCGTGGGCGGCGGCCCGGCCGGGCTGGCCGCCGCGGTCTACGGCGCCTCCGAGGGGCTGCGCACGGTGCTCATCGAGCAGAGCGCTCCCGGCGGCCAGGCCGGCACCAGCTCGAAGATCGAGAACTACCTCGGGTTCCCGTCGGGCGTCTCGGGCGCCGACCTCGCCCGCCGCGCCACCGCCCAGGCCCGCCGCTTCGGCGCCGAGGTGATCGCGCAGGAGGCGGTCGCCCTGCGGCTCGAGGACCCGTTCCGCGTGGTCCGTCTCGCCGACGGGACGGACCTGAGCTGCAAGGCGGTCGTGCTCGCGACGGGCGTGTCCGTGCGGATGCTCGAGGTGCCCGGCGTCGAGTCCCTCCTCGGCATCGGCGTCTACTACGGCGCGGCCATGACCGAGGCGGCGACTTACCGCGCGCAGGACGTCTGCATCGTGGGCGCGGGGAACTCGGCGGGCCAGGGCGCGCTCTTCTTCTCCCGGTACGCGCGCCGCGTGACCATGCTCGTCCGCGGGACGTCCCTCGCCGCTTCGATGTCGCGGTACCTGGTCGACCGGATCGCCGTGACGCCGAACATCGAGGTCGTGGCGGGTGCCGAGGTCGTCGCCGTCTGCGGCACCGGGCGCCTCGAGAAGGTCGTCGTCCGCCGCGCTCCCGGAGAGGAGCGGAGCGAGCTGGAGGCGGCCGCGATGTTCATCTTCATCGGCGCGCGGCCCCGGACCGAGATGCTCGCCGGCCTCCTCGAGCTCGACGAAAAGGGCTACGTGAAGACCGGACACGACCTCTCCTCCGAGGGCCGCCGGCCCCGCGGGTGGACCCTCGACCGCGACCCCTTCGCCTTCGAGACCAGCGTCCCGGGCATCTTCGCCGCGGGGGACGTGCGCGCCGGTTCCAGCAAGCGCGTGGCGGCGGCGGTCGGCGAGGGCTCGGGGACGGTCGGCGTCGTGCACACCTACCTCGAGACCGTCTGAGCGCGCCCCTCCGCGTAGACTTCCGCCATGCGCTGGACCGTCCGCTGCCACGCGACCTTCGAGGCCGCGCACCACCTCGTGGACTACGTCGGCGGCCCCGAGCCCGTGCACGGCCACTCCTGGAAGATCGACATCGCGCTCTCCGTCGAGCGTCTCGGCGCATACGACCTCTCGGTCGACTTCGTCCCGACCGAGGCGCTCGTGAAGGACCTCGCGTCCCGGCTCCACAACCGCGACCTGAACACGGTCGCCCCCTTCGACCGGAAGAACCCGAGCGCCGAGAACGTCGCGCTCTGGGTCGCGGACGAGATCGGAAAGTCGGGCCTCCTGAAGGACGGCGCGCGGCTGGATGAAGTCACGGTCTGGGAAGGCCCGCGGAACAGCGTCACCTACCGGCCCTGAGGCCGCGCCCGTAACATGGGGGCATGCACCTCGTCGCGCTCCACGGCTATCCCCTCGACCGGCGCATGTGGGACCCGCTCGCCGAACGGGCCGCGGACGGCCGGCTCGGCCGGATCGCGTCGGTCTTCGCCCCGGACCTGCGGGGGCGCGGCCGCTCGCCCCGTCCGGCCGCTCCGCTCCACACGATGGCCCTCTTCGCGGAAGACGTCGCGGAAGACGTCGACGCGGCGCTTCCCGAGGGGGCCCCGTTTCTCCTCGCCGGACTCTCGATGGGAGGCTACGTCTGCTTCGAGTTCCTGAGGCGCCACGGCCGGCGCTTTCGCGGCCGGCTCCTCGGCGTCGCGCTCTTCGACACGAAGGCGTCGTCGGACGACGACGCGGGCCGGGCAGGCCGCAAGGCCGCCATCGAAGCGATCCGGAAGGACGGAATCGAGGCGGCCCTCGCGGCGATGCTCCCGAAGCTCCTCGCGCGAGGAGCCCGGGGAACGCCCGTCGAGGATCTCGCGAAGCGGATGGTCCTCGCGACGCCGCCCGCGACGGCCATGGCCGACCTCGCGGGCCTCGCCGTGCGCTCGGAGGGTTTCGAGGCCCTCGCGGCCTGGGACCGCCCGCTCCTCGTCGCCGTCGGCGAGGAGGACGCGATCGCGCCGCCGTCGGACGCCGAGGCGATGACCGCCGTCGCGGCCCGGGCGCCCTGGGTCCGGCTCCTCACGGTGCCGGGCGCGGGCCACCTGCTCCCGCTCGAGCGGCCCGACGAAGCGGCCGCTGGGCTCGCCGAGCTCGCGGAGGCCGCGCTCCGGGCATGAGGGCGCGACGCGTCCTCGACCCCGGCGCGGCGGCCCGCGCGCTGCCGAAGGCGCTCCTCGCCGGTGCGGCCATGGGAGGCGGGCTCTGGCTTCTCGGGCTGCGGGAGCTCCGGCCCGCGCTCGTGCCGCTCGCCTTCTCGGTCGTCATGTGGTGCGGCTTCGAGCTCTTCGGCCCCTGGCTCGAGTTCGTTCCCGACGAGCGCCGGTCCCCGGGGGCGATGGCGGTCCGCGAGTCGCTCCGCGGAACCGGGCTCTACACGGCGCTCCTCGCCCTCGCCGTCGTCCTCGCCCGCGTTCTCGGCGGCGTGAACGTCCTCGCGAGCCCGGCGGTCGCGATCATCACGTACCTGATCGGTTTCGCGATCATGTCCCTCGTCGGCTCCTTCCACACGACGGGCGCGCTCGCCGCCGCGGCACGCGCGGAGGCCGAGCACGCCCGGAAGACGCAGGAGCTCGAGGAGGCGCGGGCGCTCCAGGTCTCGATGCTGCCCGCGGCTCCCCCGTCCGTTCCCGGCTTCGACGTCGCGTTCGGCATGCGGACGGCGACGGAGGTCGGCGGCGACTACTACGACTGGCGCGCCGGCGACGACGGGCTCCTTCACCTCGCCGTCGGGGACGCGACCGGCCACGGCGTGAGGGCCGGGCTCCTCGTCGTCGCGGCGAAGACGCTCTTCCAGACGGCGGCCGCCGGCGCCCTCGACGCCGAGCTCGCCCGCGTGTCGGACGGCGTTCGTGGGCTCAGGCTCCCGCGGATGAACATGGCGCTCGTGCTCGCGACGCTCGCGCCGGGGCGCCTGAGGATCTCCGCCGGCGGAATGCCTCCGGTCCTGCACTACCGCGCGGCGACGGCCTCCGTCGAGGAGATCCTCATCGAGGCTCCGCCGCCGGGCCAGCTTCGCCGCGCCGCGTACCACGAGAGGGAGGTCGCCCTCGCGAGCGGGGACCGGCTGCTCTTCTTCACGGACGGCCTGCCCGAGTGCCGCCGCGAGGGCGACGACGTCCTCGGCTATCCGCGCGTGAAGTCCGTCCTCGAGCGCGCGGCTGCCGGCGGGCCCCAGGCCGTCGTCGACGCGCTCTTCGCGGAAGCAGACGCCTTCCGGGGCGGCCGTCCGCTCGACGACGACGTCACGCTCGTCGCCGTCGGCGTGCGCTGAGGTCCCGGCCTACTTCCCGGCCGCGGCGCCGAAGGTCGGGAGCATGGGCGCGAGGACGGGCTCCCCGGTCCGCGCCGCGGCGGGCTCGAACACGGGCAGGGTCGACGGACGGGGCGCCGGCTTGAAGGTCGGCAGCGGCACGCGCTTGCCGTGTGCGTACACGGGATGGCGGCCCTTGTCCTTGTACCACTCCGCGAGCGTCGCCGACTGGTGCATCTCCTCGACGATCTTCCGCCAGCCCGCACCCGTGTTGTAGGCGCAGAACGAGATCTCGCCGAGCTGCGTCCCGTACGGGATGATGCACATTTCCGTGCGCCGGAAGTCGTAGTTGAAGAGGTCCTGGAACCACATCCCCGCCACGAGGAGGACCCGCCACGTGTAGCGGCCCTGCTTCGCGATCCCCATCCCTTTCCCCGTGTGGCCGTCCATGACCTTGAGCGTCTCCCAGACGCCGAGGTTCTTCGGAACGCCGTCGGGGCGGATGTTGCGGGCGAGGGCGAGCGCCGTCTGGAGGACCGTCAGGAACCGGCCGCGCGCGGCGTCCGTGATGACGGTCAGATCGCGCAGGAGGCGGTCCGCGTCGAGGATCTGGGTCACCGGTACGGCCTGACCCGTGTCGGGCCTCACGAGCATCATCGTCGCGATGCCGCAGTTCGGGTGGCAGCCGCACTTGAGCGAGCCCCACGGTGCGTCGAGGCCTCCGAGGAGGTCGCGGAGGTCCGAGAACGGGCCCGATGCCGAAAGAGGGAACCAGTCGCGCATGGGTTCGCCGACCCCGGCCTGCGCCTTCACGTCGTGCGCGAGATGGGAGAGCGTGTAGCGCTGCCTCGTCCGCGTCTCGTCGTCGATCTCCTCGTCGCGGCCCGTGAACGACACGGGCTGGAAGGAGAGCGCGTTGATCTTGTCGATGTTCTCGATCGCGAACCTGAGGATCGCGCCGATCTGGTCGTTGTTGACCGTGTTCACGATCGTCGTGACGAGCGTGACGTCGATCCCGGCCGCGAAGAGGTTGTCGAGCGCCCGGAGCTTGACGTCGTAGAGGTTCCCGACGCCGCGGTGCAGGTTGTTCTCGTTCCCGACGCCGTCGAACTGGAGGTACGCGAGGCGCAGGCCCGCCTCGTACGCCGCGCGCGCGAACTCGGGCTCCTGCGCGAAACGGATCCCGTTCGTCGCGCACTGGACCGAGAAGTACCCGATCTCCCGGGCGTAGCGCGTCGCCTCGAGGAAGTGCGGCGAGATCGTGGGCTCGCCGCCGGAAAACTGGACCGACATCTGGCGCCGCGGCTTGATCGACGCCGCGTTGTCGAGGATCTCCTTGACGTCCTCCCAGCCGAGCTCGTGGACGTACCCGACCTGGTTCGCGTCCATGAAGCAGGGGTTGCACATCATGTTGCAGCGGTTCGTGAGGTCCACCGTGAGGACCGCTCCGCGGCCGTAGCGCATGGACGCCGAGCCGTGGTCGTGGAGCTTGTCCTTCGCGATCCTCACGTCCCGGCCGAAGAAGTTCTCCTCGAGGCGCGCGAAGAAACGCGCGTCGCTCGACATGAGGTCCTCGAACGTGCCGTGCTTCGGGCACGTCTTGACCATCCAGATCTCGTTGCCCCTCTGGACGATGTCGGCCGGGATCTCCCCGGGGCGGCCGTCCACGAGGTCGCGCAGCTCGCGCGTCCCGTTCACGATCGCGTCGCGGACCTCCCGCGTGCAGGTCGGGCACAGGGAGTCGGTGCGCCGGGGAAAGCCGAGCGGCGGCTTCGTGCGCTCGTGGCTCTTCGGAAGCGGCTCGGACGACCAGACGGGCCGGAAGACGCGCGCGGGCACACGGCGATTCACGGCCTGAAACGCGCCCCAGGCGACGTCGGCCGTCCCGCGGATAGCCCGGTAGAACACCTCGCGCATGTCGTCCCCTCCGAAAATCGAAACCCGTTAGCTGCGAAGCCGTCTCATTTGAACTGGTGGAGCCCGGAATTTAACACGCGATCCTCAGGCGACCCGCCCGGAGACGTCGAGGATCGGGCCGCGGCCCGGAATCTCGGGCGGCCCGTGGAGGCGCTCGACGCGCCGGAGGGCCGCCCGGCCGACCGCCCGCACGGCCGCGTAGTTGAGCCCCGCGCCCGCCATCGCACCCAGAACCGGCACGACGTGCGAGATTTCCCGTCCCGCGATCCGGGTCACGAGCCGCGCCGCGATCTCCTCGGCCGCCCGCGTCGTCAGGCGCCTCCCGACGTTGATTCCCGCGCCCGCGGCGAGGCCGGCGAACACTTCGAGCGCCCTCTCCTCGGGCGAGAGCGGCCCGCCGTAGAGGAGGTGCAGCGAGACGATGAGGCGGCTCTGGAGGACGAGAAGCGCGGACAGCTCGGGCGCCACGGTCGCGAGCGCGAGCCACCCGGGCGGGAGGCTCGCGGCGGCTCCGAGCGCCGCCGCGCGCCGAGCCGCGGCGGCGACGAGGAGCTCGGCCTTCCCGCGGGTCGTCAGGTCCGGGTGGACGCGGGCGAACTCTCGGACCTCGGCCCCGAGCTTCTCGACGTCCAGATCGGCCGTGGCCTTCTCGACGACACGCAGGAAGGTCCGGGCAAGCATCGCGGCTATCATCAGGGCTGACGGCTCCCCCCACAAGGGCGGGCGCCGGCGTCGACAGGAGGACGCCACTCGATGACCCGGACACTCTCTCGTACGCGGGTGCTCGTGACCGCCCTCGCGCTCGCCCTGGCGGCGGCCAGCGCGGGCCTCGCGGCGCCCGCCAGGCCGAAGAAGAGGCCGGCCACGAAGGCCGCGAAGGCGCGCGACTACGCCCACACGCTCGCGCTGCTCCACACGTCCCAGGGGGACGTCACGATTCGTTTCTTCCACGACCGTGCGCCCAACCACGTCAAGAACTTCATCGACCTCGCCGCGTCGGGCTTCTACGACGGGACGCTCTTCCACCGCGTGATCCGGGACTTCATCGTGCAGGGCGGCGATCCCCTCACGAAGGACCCCAAGAACGCGTTCATCTGGGGTAATGCCGGGAAGACCGACGCGAAGGGAAACCCCGTCACGCTGAAGCCCGAGTTCAACGACACGAGCCACAAGCGCGGGATCGTCTCGATGGCGCGCTCCTCGGCTCCCGATTCGGCCTCCTCGCAGTTCTTCATCGTCCTCAAGGACTACCCGTCGCTCGACAGGCAGTACACGGTCTTCGGCGAGGTCGTGAAGGGGATGGACGTGGTCGACCGCATCGCGTCCGCCTCCGACCCCGACCCTTCGAACCCGACGCTCGGGAAGCCCCGCAATCCGCAGAAGCTCCTTTCGATCGAGCTTCTCGACGAGCCCGCGGCCCCGGCGCCGACGTACCCGGCCCCCGCCCCGAAGAAATCGTGACGGGGCTCCTGCTCGAGGGCGAGGCCTCGCGCCTCGCGCTCTGCCGCGAGCGTTTCGGGCTCGCCGGGGCCGCTCCTCCCGTTCCTCTCGCCGGGGACGTCGGCGCCCGCCGCTACTTCCGGCAGCCGACGCCGGGTGGCGGGAGCGTCCTCGTCGTCCTCTACCCGCAGCCCGGCTCGGCCGCGCAGGCGAACTGGTCCGCGATCCGCGACGCCCTCGAGGGCGCAGGCGTGCGGGTCCCGCGGCACGAGGACGACGCGCTCGACATCGGGGCGGCCCTCATCGAAGACCTCGGCGACCGCGACCTCGCGATGGACCTCGCCGACGCGCCGCACGAGGACCGCCCGCGGCTTCTCGACGAGGCGGAGGACATTCTGACCGGGGTCCGCTCGATCGCCCGGACGTCCGCCACCCGGAATCCCCCGTTCGACGCCGCCTTCTTCGCGTCGGAGCTCGCCCACACGCGCCACTGGGCCCTCGAGAAGGACGGGCAGGACGCCCTGCCCCCGGCGCGCGCCGAGGAGTGGGACCGGCTCGCCGGTTCGCTTGCGGCGGCGGCCGCCGATCCCGCGGCGACCGGCGACCCCGTCCCCACGCACCGCGACTACCACGCGAACAACCTGATGCGCACGCCCGAGAAGCGGCTCGCGCCCATCGATTTCCAGGACCTCCGGCTCGGCCCCCCGGACTACGACCCCGTCTCGCTCCGCTTCGAAAGGGCGGGCGAGGCCGTCGAGGCGGACGCCGGCGCCGTCTCGGAAGCCGTCCTCCTCCAGAGGGCGTGGAAGGTCCTCGGGACGTTCGAGAAGATGCTCCTCAAGGGGCGGCCGTTCTACCGCCCCCATCGCGAGACGGCGCGGCGCGTCATCCGCCGGCGCACGTCGGCCGCCGGTCCGTTCGCGGGGCTCCTCGCGTTTCTCTGACCCCTCTGTGGCGTAGAATCCCACCCCTCAGGAGGCTTCCGTGCCTAACCTCGGACTCCCGGAACTGCTCGTCATCCTCGTCATCGTGGTTCTCGTCTTCGGTGCGGGGAAGATCCCGCAGCTCGGCAAGGGTCTCGGAGAGGGCATCAAGAACTTCAAGGACGCGATGCGCGAGGGCGAATCCGGAGACAAGAAGGACGACGGCTCTTCCAAGCCGAAGTAAGCCGGACCCCCGCCCGTTCCGCCCCGGGGCCGCTCACGGCCCGCGTCCGGAGAGCAACGATGAACACCCTGAAGATCGTCTTCCTGATGACGTTCCTGACGGTTCTGCTCGTCGCGGTCGGCCAGGCCACGTTCGGGTCGCAGGGAGCCGTCGTGGCGCTCGCGATCGCCGCGGTCATGAACGTCTTCACGTACTTCTTCTCGGACCGGATGGTCCTGGCGAGCTACGGCGCGCGCCTCGTGACCGAGGAGGAGGCGCCGGAGCTCACCGGGGTCGTCCGTTCCCTCGCGGCGAAGGCGGGTCTCCCGATGCCGCGCGTCGCGATCATTCCCCAGGAGGCGCCGAACGCCTTCGCGACCGGACGCGACCCCGAGCACGCCGTCGTCGCGGCGACCGAGGGCATCCTCCGGATCCTCGACCGTGACGAGCTCGAAGCCGTGCTCTCTCACGAGCTCGGACACGTCACGAACCGCGACATCCTCCTCGGCGCGATCGCGGCGACTCTCGCGGGCGCGCTCACGTCGCTCGCGCAGATGGCGATGTGGACCGGCGGGGGCCGGCGGAGCGACCGCGAAGGGGGCGGGAGCGGCCTCGTCGGGATCCTCGCGATCCTCTTCGCGCCCGTGGCGGCCGCGATCGTCCAGGCGATGATCTCGCGGCAGGCCGAGTTCCGGGCCGACGCGAGCGGTGCCGCGCTCTCGGGCCATCCCCTCGCGCTCGCATCGGCGCTGCGCAAGCTGGAGGCGGCGACGCAGCGGCTCCCGATGGACGGCTCGCCGGCCACGGCGCACCTCTTCATCGTGAACCCGTTCGCGGGAGGCCTCGCGCGCCTCTTCTCGACCCACCCGCCGACCGAGGAGCGTGTCGCGCGCCTCGAGGCCATGGCGCGCGGGGGAATGACGCCGCGATAGGATCCTGATCTGGGGCGGCTGCCTTCAGCAGCCGCCGACTCAGCTGTTGTCCCGTCCGCGCAGCGGCGGCTTGACCTTCAGCAGCGAGATCTTCGCCCGCAGCGTGTTCCGGTGGATGCCGAGCGACCTCGCGGCCCGGCCCATGTTGCCGGACGCCCGCGTCACGGCCGCCGCGACGTACTTTTTTTCGAACTCACGTTTGGCGGCCTCGAGTGGAATTCCCTTGGAAACGAGCTCGTCGATGATGCGCTGCAGCTGGCCGTCGATCGTCACAGACACTTTCCTCCGAACGCTTGCCTCGAGCCCTGGGCCGCTTGGGGACTCAAAACCTATCACGGGATCTTTCTCCCGCAAGGGTTTTCTGAACGCGCCCCGAACGAAGGATTTACTTGACTTCGACAGCGTCCCCGACGGCCATGAAGTCCGTCATGGACGTCACGATCGCGACGGAAGTCCCGCTCCGCGTCGTGAGGATCGCGGCTTCGCCGAGGACGGTTCGGACGCCTTCGGCCCGCTCGGAGGGGCGGTACACGGTGAGGAAGTCGCCGGGGTTCAGGCCGTCGGACTCCCCGAGATCGAGAAACACGACCGTGCCGGTCCCGATGGGCGTGACGGCATCCCGCGTCTCGACGATGTGTCCGACGGGCTTCCCGTTGGGCGCGTCACAGGTCGTGAGCGGCAGGGTGCGGCGGACGAGGGGAACGGGGATCTGCTCGAACGGGATCACGACGTCCCCGACCTCGACGTCGCTGCACGCGTAGTCGATCTCCGCGATCGAACTCCTCTCCTGGGCGCAGATCACGCGCAGGCGGCCCGGGGTGAGGTAGATGCGGCCGAGGACGTCCCGGACCGAGTTCCAGCGGTTCACGAGCCGCTCGGGTCTCGCGACCGTGAACTCCATGCCGGCCTCGACGCCGTCGGCCGAGCCGATGTCGAGGTACAGGATGTCTCCGGTCATGAAGAGGGTCTGGTTCTTCTCCTTCTCGGCGGCGACGATGCGGCCGGAGTGGCGCTCGTCGGCCTCGCCGAGGAAGCCGGAGCAGTAGACGTCGGCCTCGACGCCGATCGGGATCGGACCCGAGATCGCGGCGGGGCGGCGCGGGGCGGTCTCGATGCGCGACGGGGGGGCGTCGCCGGCCTCTCGCGAGAGGATCGCGGCCCCGTGGGGCGCGTCGTCCGCCCGAGCGGCGAGAGAGGCCGCGAGGAGGATCGCCGCCGAAAGCGCTGCGAGAGGGTGACGCATGACGACCTCCTGCTCGAAACCGGTGTCCCGAAAAGGCGGGAACGCGCGCCGAATGGGGACGGATGGACGCCGTATCTTAGTCCGTTGGAGACTCTTGCGTCAACGTCAGGGCTCGAAGCGAGCGGGCCTTCGCCGGGACGAGAGACGCGGGGCCGCCGGCGGTCAGCCCGCGACCTTGACGGGAGGAGGCGCCGCGGCGGCGGGGTGCGGGATCCTCTTCACGAGCGGGCTCGAGGGGAAATCGCGCGCGAGGCGCTCCCAGATCTGCCGGGCCTCGTCCTCGTGGCCCATCTTGTTCTCGGCGAGGCCGCTCTCGTAGAGGACCTTGTCGAGCTTCGGATAGTCCGGGTAGGCGGCGAGGAGCCCGTCCATCCGGCCCTTGGCGGCGCGCCAGGCGCGGCGGTTCACGTAGAAGTGCCCGACGATGTACTCGTGCTCGGCGAGGAGGTTCCGCATCGCGTTCAGGCGCAGCCGCGACTCCGTCGCGTAGGGAGAATCGGGATACGCGAGGATGAGCTCGCGGTACGCGAGCGCCGCGGTCCGCGTGCTCGTCTGCTCGCGGTCGGGGCGCTCGGCCTGCTTGTCGGAGCACTGCGCGAGGCGAAAAAGTGCGTAGTCCGAGCGCGGATGCGACGGGTATCGGTTCCGGAAGTCCTTGTACCTCACGCCCGCCTCGAGGTAGCCGAGAGGGGTCTTCTCGTCGAAGAAGGAGTCCGCGAGCCGGAGCGCGGCCTGCTTTCCGATCGCGTCGTTCGCGTAGTTCTCGGCGACGAAGCGGAGGTACTGCCGGCCCGTCTCGTATTTCCGAGCCTGGACGAGAGACTCCCCCTTCGCGTAGGCCTCCTCCTTCGGCATCGAGAGGAGCTCGCGGGTCATCTTGGCCGCGTTGTCCGTGGAAGCGCAGCCTGCCGCGCTTCCGAGGAGGATGGCGGCGGCCAGCAAGGCGCCGCGCCGGGGGGTGTCGTGGAGCGTCACGGACGTCGGAGCATGCCTGTCGGCGGGCCTTGTTTCAAGTTCCGGGCCGCGCGGCTCGTCTGAGCCGCGCGAGCGCCTCCGCGACGTCGCCTTTTCCGAAGACCGACGCTCCCGCGACGAGGTGTCGCGCGCCGGCGGACACGAGCGCGCCCGCGTTCTCCTCCCCGACCCCGCCGTCGACGGCGAGCGCGGCCGGCGAGCCGGCGCCCTGGATCGTCCGGGCGAGCCGCGCGACGCGCTCGAGCGCGCTCGGCAGGAACGACTGTCCTCCCCATCCGGGGTTGACGGACATGACGAGGACGAAGTCCACGAACCGGACGGCCTCGTCGAGGGAGGCGAGGGACGTGCCTGGATTGATCGCGACTCCGGGGGACGCGCCGCGGCTCCGCACGTGCTCGGCAAGACGGTGGAGGTTCGGCTCGGCCTCGACGTGGACCGCGACGCGCGCCGCGCCCGCGTCGAGGTACTGGTCGAGCGTCCGGAAGGGCTCCTCGATCATCAGGTGGACGTCGAAGGGCACCCGCGTCGCCTTCCGGAGGGCACGGAGGACGACGGGCCCGACCGTGAGGTTCGGGACGAAGCGCCCGTCCATGACGTCGAAGTGGATGAAGTCCGCTCCCGCGGCCTCGCAGGCGGCGACCGCCTCGCCGAGCCGCGCGAAGTCGGCCGAGAGGATCGACGGGGCGAGGGCGACTCCCGGCTCGCTCAGGGCGCGGCCTCCGGCGAGGCGATCACGAAGCTCAGGGCGTCGTGCCGCGTGACGGGCGCGCCCGAGAGAGGGAACTGCCTCAGGATCGTCCCCGTCGGCGCTCCCTCGTAGGCCTGGCTCCGGACTCCGCCGATCCGGAAACCGCGCTCCTCGAACGCCGTCTTCACCCGGTCGAAGTCGCGCCCGATGAGGTCGGGCATCACCCACGCGACGTCCGGAGCGCCGCGGTTCACGAGGATGTCGACGGGCGTGTCCGGGCCGACGATCGTCCCGGCCGCCACGCCCTGCGCGACGACGCCCGCCGGGCCCGGCAGGCGCGCCGAGGCCACCGCCGCCTCCTTGAGGCCGGCCTTCGAGAGCGCGAGCGTCGCGGCGCGGGCCGGGAGGCCCGTGAGGTCCGGCATCCTGACGGCGCGCGGGCCGAGCGAGAGGAAGAGCCGGATCGTCTGCCCGCTCTTGACGGCCGTGTCGGCCTCCGGGCTCTGAGCGCGTACGCGGTGCGCGGGGACCGCCTCGTCGAACGCCTCCTGCGCGGGGTCGACCTGGACGGAGAGCCCGAGCTCGGCCGCCCGCGCGGAGGCCTCGTCGGGGGCGAGGCCGACGAAGCTCGGGGTCTTGAGGGACTTGCCCGCGACGAATCGCGTGAACGAGATCCAGGTCGCGGTCGCGAGAACGCCGGCGAGCACCATCGCGTACAGCACTCTTCCGAAGACCCCTCCCATGGCGGCACTCTAGCAGGCGGACGCGACCTTGACTCCCTCCCGGGCGGCGGGGAGACTCGACGCCCCATGGCCGAGGCCTCTCCCCCAGCTCCGGGCTCCCCCGCGCTCCCCTTCGCCCGGGCGGACCTCCATCTCCACACGAACGCCTCGATCTTCAAGTACTTCCGCGCCGCCAACACGCGCGACTCGTACAACGATCCGGACGAGACCTACCGTCTCGCGAAGGCGCGCGGCATGGATTTCGTGACCTTCACGGACCACGACACGGTGGACGGCTGCCTGAAGTTCCAGGACCGCCACCCGGACTACGCCGACTTCTTCGTCTCGGCCGAGATCGAGACGTTCTTCCCGAAGACGGGTCACCGCATCCACGTGAACGTCTTCGACCTGACGCTCGCGCATTGGAAAGTGATCAACGTCCGGAGGCGGAACATCTTCGACCTCGTCGACTATTTGAGGTCCGAGAACCTCCTCTATTCGGCGAACCACCTCTTCCAGTCCTACCGGATGCGGCAGGCACCCGAGGACTTCTTCACGAACATGCTCGAGCTGTTCGACGTCTTCGAGGTCAAGAACGGCTCGATGGCGTATCAGCACAACGCCCTCGTCGAGGATCTCCTGACGGCGGCGAAGGAGAAGCGGGGATCTCTCGCCCTGATCGGCGGGTCGGACGCGCACACGTACCCGCCGGTCGCGAGCGTCTTCACGATGGCGCCGGGCGCGACGTGGAAGGAGTTCCTCGACTTCGTCCGCGCGGGCGAGTGCCTCTCGTGGGGAACCGAGATGGGCTTCACGAACGTCCTCGGTGACGTCTACAAGCTGCTCGGGAAGTACTACACGACCGTCGTCGACTTCCGGAATCCGGAGTTCACGCCGATGGAGAAGGCGCGCCACTTCCTTCTCGCGCTCGCGGCCGTTCCGTTCAACGCGGCGGGAGTCCCCGCGGCCGTGTACTCGCTGAACTACGCCAAGCAGGTCGCGCTCAGCCGCTCGCTCAAGGCGCGGTTCGACCGGAAGGGCCGGCCCGGGAGCTAGGCGGACGCGTCCCGGCGCGGGTACTTCGTCTCGACGTAGTCGTCCACGAGCCTGCGGAACGCTGCCGACAGCTCGTCGTAGTTGCCCTTGAGCGTCGCGAACTTCTGCCCGTCGATGAAGACGGGGCAGCTCGGCGCCTCGCCCGTGCCGGGCAGCGAGATCCCGATGTTCGCCGCCTTCGACTCGCCCGGGCCGTTCACGACGCAGCCCATGACGGCGAGCGTCATCGTCTCGACGCCCTCGCGGGTCGCCTTCCACTCCGGCATCCGCTCGCGCACGTAGCCCTGGATGCGCTCGGCGAGCTCCTGGAACGTCGTCGAGGTCGTGCGCCCGCAGCCGGGGCACGCGGTGACGGAAGGCGCGAAGCTGCGCAGGCCGAGGGACTGGAGGAGCTCGCAGGCCGCGTAGACCTCCTCGCGGCGGTCGCCGCCGGGGCGGGGCGTGAGCGACACGCGGATCGTGTCCCCGATCCCCTCGTGGAGGAGCACTCCCATCGCGGCCGACGACCAGACGAGGCCCTTGACGCCCATGCCGGCCTCCGTGAGGCCGAGGTGGAGCGGCTGGTCGGTTTTCGCCGCGAGGTCGCGGTAGACGGAGATGAGCTCGTTCGGGCGCGAGACCTTGCACGAGATGATGATCTGGTCCTTCCCCAGGCCCGACTCGAGCGCGAGCTCGGTCGACTGGAGAGCCGAGAGAACCATGCATTCGGCGACGATTTCCTCGGAGGATCTCCCGAGGTCCCGGTCGGTGTTCTCCTGCATCTTCTGCATGACGAGCTCCTGGTTCAGCGAGCCGCCGTTCACGCCGATGCGCACGGCCTTCCCGAAGCTCCTCGCGACACCGCAGATCGTCGCGAACTGTTCGTCGCGCCTCTTGCCGGTCCCGACGTTCCCGGGGTTGATCCGGTACTTGTCGAGAGCCCGGGCCATCTCGGGGTACTTCGTCAGGAGGACGTGCCCGTTGTAGTGGAAGTCTCCGATGAGCGGGGCGTCGCAGCCCGCGGCGAGGAGGCGCGCCTTGATCTCGGGCACCGCCCGCGCGGCCTCGTCGACGTTCACGGTGACCCGCAGGAGCTCCGAGCCCGCCCCGGCGAGCGCGAGGCACTGCGCCACCGTGGCCTCGACGTCGGCCGTGTCCGTGTTCGCCATGGACTGGACGGCGACGGGCGCCCCGCCCCCGACCCAGACCGTCCCGACCCGCACGCCGACCGTCCGGTGCCGCGGCCGGGCCGCGCCGTGCGCGGAGGCGGGAGACGGGAGCGGAGCGGACGGCATCAGAAGGTCACGTTCTTGATGACGTCGAAGTAGAGGACCGTCGCCATCACGAGGACGAGGAAGACGAAGCCCGCCTGGAGGAGCCGCTCCTTGACCTTGATCGAGAAGTCCCGGCGCACGACCGCCTCGAGGAGGGTCACGAAGATCTGTCCGCCGTCGAGGAGCGGGATCGGGAGGAGGTTCAGGAGGCCGAGCTGGAGGGAAAGGACTCCCATGAGCATGACGAGCGCCGACGGGCCCGTGCGGGCCGCCTCGCCCGAGAACTTCGCGATGTCGATCGGGCCCGAGAGCTGCCGCATGGAGCCCGTCCCGCGGAACAGGCGCCCGACGATCTGCCCCGTCACCTGCACCTGCCGGACGTTCTCCCGCCACGAGGCCGCGAGTGCCGCGCCGGGCGAGAGCCGCCGGATCGTCGTCTCCTCCTTCGGCGCGAAGCCGATCCGCCAGCTCTCCCCCTCCTTCACGGGGACGACGTTCAGCGTGATCGTCTCGCTCCCCCGCCGCACGGCGAGCGCGATGGGCTTCGGGCCGTCCTTGTCGAACGAGGAGGCCGCGTCCCGGATGAACCGCACGACCTCGAAGTAGAGGACGACGGGCTTCCCGTTCACGGACACGATCTGGTCTCCGACCTTCAGGCCCGCCCTGGCTCCCGGGTAGCCGGGGACGACGCGCGCGACGATCGCGGGGATCGCCGGGTTGAGGCCCGTGTAGCCGATGTCGTACTTGCTGCGCGGCTCCGGCGTGAGCTCGAGCGAGAGGGGGCGGCCGTCGCGCAGGATGCCGACCGTCAGCCTCTCCCGCGGGGCGAGGCCGGTCTCGATCTCGACGTCCTCCCACGTCTTCACGGCCTTGCCGGAGATCGTCTCGATGAGGTCGCCCTCGCGGATGCCGGCCTTCTCGGCCGGGCTCCCGCGGTCGACGACCTTCACGACGGGCGCCTCGGACTTGTACGCCGCGACCTCGACGCCGATCACGAAGGCGAGCGCCGTCAGGAGGAGCGCGAGAACGAGGTTCACGCCCGGGCCCGCGACGAGGATCAGGAGGCGCTGGAGCCGCGTGCCGGGCACGGCGGGCGCCGCGGTCGCCGTGCCCGAGACGATGTCGCTCTCGTCGGGGCCGAGTCCCACGACCTTGACGTAGCCGCCGAGCGGAATGAGCGAGACCCGGTAGTCGGTCTCCCGGCGCTTGAAGCCGAAGAGCCGCTTGCCGAACCCCACCGAGAAGACTTCGACGGGGAACTTGAAGATCTTCGCGATGGCGAAGTGGCCGCCCTCGTGGAACACGATGAGGAAGGACAGGACGAAGACGAGGGCGAGGATGTTGGTTGGAATGGTCATGGAGCCTCGGAGGTGTTACGCCGGAATCGCACGGGGGGTTCCCGGCGCCGTCCGCTGGAGGGCCGGAAGGAGGGTGAGGGCTTCGCGCCGCGCCCAGGCGTCGGCCTCCAGCGCCGCCGCGACGGAGGACACGGTGACGACCTTGTGCCGGGCGAGGACGCGCGCGACGGTCTCGACGATCCCGAGGTAGGGGATGCGCCCACTCAGGAACGCCTCCACCGCCACCTCGTTCGCCGCGTTGAGGACGGCCGGAGCCGAGCCGCCCGTCCGGAGCGCGGCCGAGGCCAGCGGGACGGCCGGGTAGCGCGATTCGTCGAGCGCCTCGAACGAAAGCGTTCCCAGGCCCGCGAGGTCGAGGCGCGGGAGCGGCGTGTCGATTCTCTCCGGGTGGCAGAGCGCGTAGAGGATCGGGAAGCGCATGTCGTTCGGCGACATCTGCGCGAGGACCGAGCCGTCGACGAACTCGACCATCGAATGGACGATCGACTGCGGGTGGATCACGACGCCGATACGATCCGCCTCGACGTCGAAGAGCCACCGGGCCTCGATGATCTCGAGGCCCTTGTTCATCATCGTCGCCGAGTCGATCGTGATCTTCGGCCCCATCTTCCAGGTCGGATGCCGGAGCGCGTCGTCGACGGTGATCGCGGGGAACGTGTCGAAGGGACGCGTCCGGAACGGGCCGCCGGAGGCCGTCAGGACGAGGCGTTTCACCTCCGCGCGGGCGCCCGCCCGCAGGGCCTGGTGGAGCGCGCAGTGCTCCGAGTCCACGGGGAGGACCGCGGCGCCCGCGGCCCGGGCCGCCGCCATGAGCGGCTCGCCGGCGACGACGAGCGTCTCCTTGTTCGCGAGCGCGAGCGTCTTGCCGAGCTTGACGGCCTCGTACGCGGGAACGAGCCCCGCCGAGCCGACGATTCCGCCGAGGACGACCTCCGCCTCGGGGTGGGTCGCGACGTCCACGAGCCCCTGCTCGCCGAAGCCCACGGCGACGCCCGGGAATTCCTGTCTCAGGCGCGCGGCGTCCTCTCGCGTCCTGACGGACACGACCTTCGGCCGGTGCGCCGCCACGGCGGGAATCAGCTTGTCGAGATTCGACCCGGCCGACATCGAGACGATCTCGAACCGGTCCGGGAAATGGCCGACGACCGAGAGCGCCGAGTCCCCGATCGAGCCCGTGGCGCCGAGGAGCGCGAGGCGCTTCCGGCGCACGATCACCGGCGGCCTCCCGGAAAGAGGGTCAGGACGAGGAGAAGCACCGGTGAAGCGTAGAGCAAGGAGTCCAGCCGGTCGAGGAGGCCGCCGTGCCCCGGCAGGAGGCCGCCGGAGTCCTTGACGGCGACGCTGCGCTTGAAGGTCGACTCGACGAGGTCGCCCACGACGGCGACGATCGAAATCAGGATTCCCAGAAGAGCGCCGAGCGCGAGCGCCTGTGCGACCTGCGGCCCGGAATCCGGGACGGCCGGGGCCGACCGTGGGAGGGATGCGAGGAAGAATCCGCCGAGGGCGCCGAACACGGCGCCCCCGCCGAGCTGTCCGTAGAAGCCTTCCCACGTCTTCTTCGGGCTGACGGTCGGCGCCAGCCTCCGTTTTCCCCAGCGGCGGCCCGCGTAGTACGCGGCGGAGTCCCCCGCCCAGACGACCGCGAGCAGAAAGAGCACGTTCTCCCAGCCCGCGGCCCGGAGACCGATGATCGCGCCGCCGCCGAGGGCGACGTAGAGCGTCGCGAAGACCGCGCCCGCCGAGGAGGGCAGGAGCGCGGCGACGGGCGGCTTCGCGAACATCACGAGCGCGGGAAGGACCACGACCGTGGCACCCGCGAAGGCGACGACGGCGCGCGAATGGCCGAGATGGGCCGCCGCGAGGAGGCCGAGGAAGAGGACGACGCCCGCGGCACGCGGCACGTCCCAGCCCGCGGCGGAGAGGAGAGCGTAAAACTCGAGGAGCGCGACCGTGGCCGCGGCCGCGACGAGCAGCGAGAACGCCCACGTCGGAGCGAAGACGAGCACCGCGAGGACCGCCGGGATGAGGACGGCGGCCGTGATCTCCCTCTGGAGCCTCACCGGGTGGCCGCCGCCGGGCGCGGACCGTCCTCGCGCAGGGGCTCGGTCTCCGTGACCCCGCCGTAGCGGCGCTCGCGCTTCTGGAACTCCGCGACCGCCTCGAGGAAGTCCCGCGCGCGGAAGTCGGGCCAGAGCACCGGCGTCACGTGGATCTCCGAATAGGCGATCTGCCACAGGAGGTAGTTCGAGATCCGCATCTCGCCGCTCGTCCGGATGAGGAGGTCGGGATCGGGGAGGCCCGCCGTGTAGAGACGCGATTCGATGGCGGCCTCGTCGATCTCGCCGGGCTCGAGGCGCCCGGCCTTCACGTCGGTCGCGAGCGAGCGCATCGCGTCCGCGAGCTCCGTGCGGCCGGAGTAGTTGAGGGCGATGTTGAAGACCATCCCCTTGCAGCGCGCCGTCGCATCGAGGGCGCGCCTGAGCTCGCGCTGGACGGAGAGGTCGAGCCCGTCGACGCGCCCGACGACGCGGAACGTGATGTCGTTGTCGAGGAGCGTCCGGAGCTCCCGCCGGAGGTACTCCTTCAGGAGGGACATGAGCGTCGCGACTTCGAGATGCGGGCGCTTCCAGTTTTCCGTCGAGAACGCGTACAGGGTCAGGGCGGTCAGCTCGAGCCGGGCGGCCGTCTCCACGGTGGCCCGCACCGAGGCGATCCCCGCCCGGTGGCCTTCCACGCGCGGCAGCCGGCGCTGGCGCGCCCAGCGGCCGTTGCCGTCCATGATGACGGCCACGTGCCGCGGCAGGCGTCCGAGGTCGAGCGCGTCGAGGAGCGCCCGGTCCGGGGTGCCGGGGACGGCGATGGAGTCCTTGTCGATCATCGGGCCGGGCGGAATCCGCCCGAACGGAGAATTCTATCGCCTGGGCCGGCCGCCCGAGCCCGCGCCGGCCGGCGCGGCCGCCGAGACGCCCGGCGGCGGTTGCGGAGGGTAGACGACGCGCGCGAGCGTCAGGCCCCGGGCCTCCGCCGTCGGCCCCGGCCGCCCGGCGGCCTCCTCGGGGCGAATCCGCCCGCGCCCGACGTCGCGCAGCGTTCCGACGAGCCGCCGGACCATCCCGCGCAGGAAGCCGTCGCCCTCGGCCGTGATCACGAGAAGCGACCCGTCCTCGTCGACGTCGAGGCGCGCGAGCGTGCGGACCGTGGTGCCGGGGTCCGAGCCCGTGACCGAGAACGGCGCGAAATCGCGCGTCCCGACGAGGCGCGCCGCGGCCTCCCGCATCGCGCCGACGTCGAGCGGCTCTCCCGCGAGCGCCTCCACGAGGCCGCGGTGCGGATGGAGGAGCTCCCCCCGGCGCAGACGGTAGACGTAGACCTTGCCGGTCGCCGAGAAGCGGGCGTGGAAATCGGCGGCTGCCTCGGAGAGAGACAGGACCCGCACGTCCTCGGCCAGCCTCGAGTTCAGGCCACGGCGCATTCCTTCGAATGGAATAGAGGGCGCGCCGTCGGGTACGTCGAAGTGCGCCACCTGCGCGTCGGCGTGCACGCCGGAGTCGGTGCGGCCGGCGCCGTGGATGCGGATCTCTCTCCGGAATATTTCATTCAACGAAATCTCCAGAACGCCCTGGACCGTGCGTGGCCTCTCGCCGTCCGCGCGAGGTGCCTGCAGCTGCCAGCCTTCGAAGAACGTTCCGAGGTACGCCAGTTCGATCCGGATCCTCACGGCCGCGATTATCCGGCCCCTCTCCCCCCTCGCCTCCGCGCTATCGTCCGCGCGATGGCCGCCGTTTCCCCCGCCGCGACGCTCGTCGTCACGGAGATCTTCCGGAGCCTGCAGGGCGAGTCCTCCTTCGCGGGGCTCCCGTGCACGTTCGTGCGCCTGACGGGCTGCGCGCTCCGGTGCGCCTGGTGCGACAGCGCGTACGCGTTCACGGGCGGGACGGAGAGAACCGTCGACGACGTCGTCTCGGAGGTCGCGCGGCTCGGCGTCCCGCTCGTCGAGATCACGGGCGGCGAGCCGCTCGAGCAGGAGGGCTTTTTTTCGCTCGCCGAGGCCCTGTGCGACCGCGGCTACGCCGTGCTCGTCGAAACAGGCGGTCACGTCCCCGTCGGCCGCGTCGACCCCCGCGTGATCAAGATCCTCGACGTCAAGTGCCCCGGCTCCGGCATGGAGAGCCGCAACGACCTCGACAACCTCGCGCGCCTCGGCCCGAGGGACGAGGTGAAGTTCGTCGTGACGGACCGGGAGGATTTTCTCTGGGCGGAAGCGTTCGTCCGAAAGCACGCCCTCGACGAGAAGCACACGGTGCTGATCTCACCCGTCTTCGAGGGCGGCGCGAGCGCGCTCGCGCCTCGGGTCGCCGAATGGGTGCGAGATTCGAAGAGAAAACTGCGGCTGAACCTCCAGGTACACAAGCTGCTCTGGGGGGACGTTCCGGGAAGATGAGGACAGGGAGATTCTCTTATATGCGTCGGCTGCATGCGCAGCCGACGGGAGATTCAATCTGGGCCCGAGTGTCCGGAGTCAAGGGCGCGCTCCGCGCGCCGCGTCGCGGTCGAAGACCCTTGACACCGGACATTCGGGAGAACGTTCGTTCCATCCGGCGGCCGCAAAGCGGCCGCCGCATATGAGCAAGAAACTCCCGGCGCCGATTCCCCCTGCTCCTGCCGCGGGGCGCAGATCCTGCGTCCTTCTGCTTTCCGGCGGCCTCGATTCCGGGACGTGTCTCGCGCTCGTGACCCGCTGGAGCTGGACGGTCCACGCGCTGTCCTTCGACTACGGCCAGCGCCACCGCGTCGAGCTCGCCGCGGCGCGGGCGCTCGCGAAGACATATCGCGTCGCCTCCCACCGCGTGATCGCGATCCCGTCGCTCGGCGCGCTCGGCGGCTCGGCGTTGACGGATCGCTCGATCCGCGTCCCGAAGAAGGCGCTCGGGAAGGCCCCGATCCCCGTCACGTACGTCCCCGCCCGCAACACGCTCTTCCTCGCGTTCGCTCTGGGCGTCGCCGAGACCTCGGGCGCGACCGAGATCGTCATCGGCGCGAACGCGCTCGACTACTCGGGATACCCCGACTGCCGGCCCGCGTTCCTCCGCGCGTTCGAGCGCGTCGCGAACGTCGGGACGAAGGCGGGCGCCGAGGGACGCCGCCTCTCGGTCCGCGCGCCCCTGCTCCGTCTTTCGAAGGCGGGCATCGTCCGCCTCGCGCTCGCCCTCGGCCTCGACACCGGCCTCACGACGTCCTGCTACGACCCCTCGCCCGCGGGCGCGCCCTGCGGCACGTGCGATTCGTGCCTCCTTCGCGCCCGGGGCTTCGCCGGAGCCGGCGCCGAGGATCCCCGGGTCCGCACGCTGGCTCAGCGGGGCGCCGCGGCGCCGGCCAGCGCGCGCGCCCGGGCGAGGAGCTCGCGCGGCGGCTGCTCGGAGGGCTGAAGGGCGACGGCCTTCTCGAGCTCGGGCACCGCCGCCGCGGGATCGCCGGCCAGGATGAGCGCGCGACCGCGGTGGTACCGCCCCGGGAAGAAGTCGGGCGAGATCGCGAGCGCGGCCGCGTACGCGGCCGCCGCCTCGGCGGGCCGGCCGAGCGCCTCGCGCGCCTGCCCCAGGAAGAAATGGGCCGACCTCGAGTCGGGATCCATTCGAAGAGACTCTTCGAGCATGGCCGCGGCTTCGGCGGCGCGCCCCTGAGAGAGGCGCAGTCGCCCGAGGAACTCGACCGGAAGCGCGGCCGCGGGGTCGGCGTCCCGCGCTTTGCGCAGAGATCGCTCCGCGTCCTCCGGCCTGCCCAGCTCCATCCACGCGTTTCCGTCGAGGGTCCATTCCTCCGAGAAGACGTGAGACGGAGAATGCCTTCGAAGGTGCGTCGCGAGGAGCGCGAGAAGCGCGACGGCGGCCGGCGCGGCGAGCCGTCGCGGTTGCCGATCCTTGATGCGCTCGGCGAGAAGCGCCGCTCCCGCTCCCGCGAAGATCGCGAGCGGCGGAACGAGCGGCATCCGGTACCGCAGGCCCGCCAGCGCCGCGAGGACCGGGAGGGCGCCTGCGCCAATCCACAGGAGCGGCAACGCCAGGCCGCGCGGCGGAGGTCGCACGAACACGGCCGCCGCAGCGAAGGCGAAGAGCACGCCAAAACCGGGGAGCACTCGAAGAATCCCAGACTGCGAGACGAAGAAGGCGTACGCGTGGTTGTCGCGCGGCTCCTCGGCCTGCGTCAGCCAGACGAGCTTCGAGAGGAGGACGCGCGCGAAACCCGCGGGATCCGACACGGCGCGCCGCAGGGTCTTCCGGGTGAAGTACGCCTCCTCGCCCGCGGGCGGGACGCCCGCGCGCGCCGGCTCCGCCGCGAGGCGGTCCCACGGCCCGTTCGGCCGTGCGTTCTGGATGCCTCCGCCCGCCGGATCGTTCCCGATCCAGAGGTTGACGGCGCCGTAAGCACGGACGAAGACGAAATGCCCCGCTGCCTTCGACGAGGCGAGGACGGCCGGGGCGAGGACGACGGTGACGCCAAGCAGGAGCGCCGCCGCCGCCGGCACCCGGCGCGGGGAGCCTTCGAAAAGGAGAACGAAGGTGAGCGCCGCGAGAACGAACAGGACCGCAGTCGGCCGCGCCGCGCAGGCAACGCCCAGAAGGAGGCCGGAGACGCCGGCGGAGGCGGGAGTCCTCCGCGCCACGAGGAGGAGCAGCGCCCCCGAGAGGACGAAGCCCACGAAGCCTTCCTCCCAGAAGCTGACGTCCGCAAGCGCGAGCGGCCCCGAGATCGCGAGGAGGAGGCCGGCGGCGATTCCCGCCTTCCTTGCGAAGAGGATCTCCCCGGTCTTCGCGACGAGAGCGCACGTCGCGGCGCCGAGCGCCGCCTGCGCGATGCGCGCCGCGTCGAGGGAGCCGAGGACCTTCAGGAGAGCCGCGAGGAAGAGCGGGTACGCGGGGCCGTGTGTCGGAGGCGACGGCCACGCGAAATCCCCGGCGGCCAGAGCCTGCGCCCAGAGGAGGTTCTCGTGCGCGTCGAACTGCGGATTCCGCCAGAGACCGAGATGCACGAGCGAGCCGGACACCGCGAGACGGACGAGGAAGGCCAGAAGGAAGACTCCCGTGAAGTGAAAGACTCCGGCCCCCGGCTCTCGGGGTCCGGCCAACCCTGTCTCAACGGATCGCCTCTGCATCGCTGGCGCGAGGTTAGCATGCAATCTATCCGTGCATACTATTCATAGAAAACGACTTATACTAAATCTTCCGATTCACGTTAGATTCAGACTTGACAATGGTTAACTAAGATACTAGATTAGCCCGTGAGATGAACCTCGACCGCTTCACCCACAAGGCACAGGAAGTCCTTCAGCGGACGTCGCAGTCGGCTCGCGAGGACGGCCACCCGGAGGCCACGCCCGAGCACCTCGCCGCCGCGCTTCTCGGGCAAGAGGGCGGCGTGGTGCCGGCGCTCCTCGAGCGCGTGGGCGTCGCGCCCGGGCACGCGGCGCAGGAGATCGCGAGGCTGCTCGCGAAGCTTCCTCGCGTCTCCGGCGAGAACAACGAGCCGCGCTTCTCGCCGGCCCTCGTGAAGCTCCTCGATCTCGCCGAGAAGACCGCGGCCGCTTTCAAGGACGACTATGTCGCCTCCGAGCACCTCTTCCTCGCTCTCCTGAAGGACGGCAGGTCCGCCGCCGCGAAGACGCTCCTGGCGCTCGGCCTGTCCGAGGCGTCGGTCCTCGCCGCTCTCAAGGACGTCCGCGGCTCGAGCCGCGTCGCGGACCCCGGCGCGGAGGACAAATACCAGGCGCTCCGGCGCTACGCGAAAGACCTCACCGACCTCGCCCGCAAGGGCAAGCTCGATCCCGTCATCGGGAGGGACGAGGAGATCCGGCGCATCATGCAGGTCCTCACGCGGCGCACGAAGAACAACCCCGTCCTCATCGGGGATCCGGGCGTCGGCAAGACGGCGATCGTCGAGGGCCTCGCGCGGCGCATCGTCTCGGGCGACGTCCCCGAGACGCTCAAGGACAAGCGCGTCGTCGCGCTCGACCTCGGGGCGATGGTCGCGGGCGCGAAGTACCGCGGCGAGTTCGAGGAGCGCCTCAAGGCGGTCCTCAAGGAGGTCGAGGAGTCCGACGGCAAGGTCATCCTCTTCATCGACGAGCTCCACACGCTCGTCGGCGCGGGCGCCGCCGAAGGCGCGATGGACGCCGGCAACATGCTCAAGCCCGCCCTCGCCCGCGGGGACCTCCGCGCGATCGGCGCGACGACCGTCGGCGAGTACCGCAAGCACATCGAGAAGGACCCGGCGCTCGAGCGCCGGTTCCAGCCGGTGCTCGTCGGCGAACCGTCGGTGGAAGACACCATCGCGATCCTCCGCGGCCTCCAGGAGCGCTACGAGCTGCACCACGGAGTCAAGATCACCGACGCGGCGCTCGTCGCGGCCGCGACGCTCTCGGACCGCTACATCGCGGACCGCTTCCTCCCGGACAAGGCGATCGACCTCATCGACGAGGCCGCGTCGAAGCTCAAGATGGAGATCGACTCGATGCCGACCGCGATCGACGAGGTCGAGCGGCGGATCCTCCAGCTCGAGATCGAGAGGAAGGCGCTCCAGAAGGACGACGCGAAGTCCGCGAAGGACCGGCTCAAGGGGCTCGAGAAGACGCTCGCCGAGCTCAAGGAGCGCTCGAATGTCATGAAGACGCGCTGGCGCGCCGAGAAGGACGCGATCGGCGTCATCCGCGACCTCAAGAAGAAGCTCGACGAGACGAAGGTCGCCGCCGAGGCGGCCGAGCGCCAGGGCGACCTGAACAAGGCCGCCGAGCTGCGCTACGGAACGCTCTTGAAGGTCCAGAAGGATCTCGACGCCGCCCAGGCGCGCCTCGACGAGATGCAGAAGGGCGGCGCGGTCCTGCGCGAGAAGGTCGACGAGGACGACGTCGCCGCGATCGTGTCGAAGTGGACGGGCGTGCCCGTCTCGAGGATGGTCGAGGGAGAGACCCAGAAGCTCCTGAAGATGGGTGACCGGCTGCGCCTGCGCGTGATCGGGCAGGACGAGGCCGTGGACGCCGTGGCGGCCGCCGTGCGGCGCGCCCGCACCGGGATGAAGGATCCGCGCCGGCCGATCGGCTCGTTCCTCTTCCTCGGCCCGACGGGCGTCGGCAAGACCGAGCTCGCCCGTGCTCTCGCCGAGTTCCTCTTCGACGACGAGAACGCGATGGTGCGCCTCGACATGTCCGAGTACCAGGAGAAGCACACCGTCTCGCGGATGATCGGGGCCCCTCCGGGCTACATCGGACACGACGAAGGCGGCCAGCTCACCGAAGCCGTACGTCGGCGTCCCTATAGCGTCGTCCTCTTCGACGAGATCGAGAAGGCGCACCCCGACGTGTGGTCCGTCCTCCTGCAGGTGCTCGACGACGGGCGCCTGACGGACGGCAAGGGCCGCGTCGTGGACTTCAAGAACGTCGTCGTCGTCATGACGTCGAACGTCGGGAGCCACCTCATCCAGGAGCTCCAGGGCGTCGACGAGAAGTCGCTGAAGTCGCGCATCGAGACGGAGCTGCGGTCCCACTTCCGCCCGGAGTTCCTGAACCGCATCGACGACATCGTCGTCTTCCGGCGTCTCGAGCTCGCCGACATCGAGAAGATCGTCGAGCTCCAGCTCCGGAAGGTGGCGGAGCTCGTCGCGCCGCGCGGGATCAGGCTCTCGTGGGAGGCGCCCGTCGCGACGTGGCTCGCACGCGAGGCCTACGACCCCGTTTACGGTGCGAGACCGCTCAAGAGAAACATCCAGAAACTGGTCCAGGACCCGCTGGCGCTGAAGCTCCTGGCGGGCGACGTCCGCGAGGGCTCTCCCGTCACCCTCGCCCTCGCCCCCGGCGGAGGCGCCCTCGAGTTCCGGACGGAGCCGGCCCACGCGCCGGCGCGCAAGAACTGACCCGAAAGGAGAACGACATGAACATCATCCGCTGGAACGACCCCTTCCGTGATCTCGCGCACCTCCAGGAGCGCCTGAACCGCGCGTTCGACGGGGCTCTCACCAATCGCGGGCATGAGGAGGACCTTTTCACCGGGACGTGGGCGCCCCCGGTCGACATCTACGAGACCAAGGACAAGACGATCCTGAAGGCCGAGCTCCCGGGCTTCAACGAGAGCGAGATCCAGCTGAAATTCGAGGACGGGACGCTCTCGCTCGAGGGCGAACGGAAGTTCGAAAAGGACGAGAAGAACGAGAACTACCACCGCGTCGAGCGGGCCTACGGGAGGTTCGTCCGCACCTTCACGATTCCGGTGAACGTCGACCACGAGAAGATCGCGGCCTCGATGCAGAACGGCATCCTCACCGTCGAGCTCCCCAAGCGCGAGGAGACGAAGCCGAAGGCGATCAGGATCGAGGCGAAGCCGGTCAAGCCCGCGATCGAGGGAAAGAAGGCCTGAAAGAGCAGGGGGAGAACCGGCGGGGTCAGATCGCGACCGCCCCCGCCGGGATCTCCTCTTCCTTGAACAGGTCCGTCGAGATGTAGCGCTCCGACGTCGACGGCACGATGAAGACGAGGAGCTTTCCCGCGCTCTCGGGCTTCTTGGCGATCTCGACGGCCGCGTGAGCCGCGGCGCCCGACGAGATCCCGCCGAGGATCCCCTCCTCCTTCGCGAGGCGGCGCGCCATCGCGAAGGACTGCTCGTTCGACACCTGGAACGTCTCGTCGACGAGCTTCGTGTCGAGGTTCTTCGGGATGAACCCGGCTCCGATCCCCTGGATCTTGTGCGGGCCCGGGGCGCCGCCCGAGATGACGGGAGACGCGGTCGGCTCGACGGCGACGAGGCGGACCGACGGCTTCCTCGGCTTCCAGTACCGCCCGATCCCCGTCAACGTGCCGCCCGTGCCGACTCCGGCGACGAGGATGTCCATCTGGCCGTCCGTGTCGTTCCAGAGCTCGACGGCCGTCGTCGCCTCGTGGATCGCGGGGTTCGACGGATTGTCGAACTGCTGCGGCTGGACGCCGTTCGGCCCGTACTCGGCGAGGAGATCCTGCGCCTTCGCGATCGCGCCCTTCATCCCGAGCGGACCCGGCGTCAGGACGACCTCGGCGCCGAGGAGCTTGAGGACCCTGCGGCGCTCGACCGACATCGTCTCGGGCATCGTGAGGATGAGCCGGTAACCCTTCGCGGCCGCGACGAACGCCAGGCCGATTCCCGTGTTGCCGGACGTCGGCTCGATGAGGACGGTCTTGCCGGCGGAGATCCTCCCCTGCTTCTCGAGGGCCTCGATCATCGCGACCCCGATGCGGTCCTTGACCGAGTGCGCGGGGTTGAAGAACTCGAGCTTCGCGGCGACCGTCGCGCCCGGGGCGATGCCGGCGGTGACCCGGTTCAGGCGCACGAGAGGAGTCCCGCCGATGAGCTTCGTGATGTCGGATGCGATCTTCATGTGCCTTCCTCTGACGGCGCCCGGGACGGCGGGGCGCGCGCCTTGCTAGAGTCCGCCGGAGAGCGTCAGATCGAGTACGTGGGTTCCTCGCGTTCGGCGCGGACCTCGCCGACGAGGTCGCCCACGGTCACGGAGGAAAGATATTGCCGATAGCGATCCGAGGCACGCTGATCGAGGTTGCGGATGAAGCGCGGCGCCGCGGGGTCCTCGGGGACGGGGTCGCGCCCGTCGCGGGAGAAGAGCGAGATCACGGCGAGCACCGTGACTCCGGAGGCGACGGGCGTCGCCCGGTACCCTCCGTTCCGCCCCCGGCCGGCGGCTACCCAGCCGTTCCTCACGAGCGGCAACAGCAGCTGATGGACGGAGTCGCGCGAGAGGTAGAGCCACGTCGCGAGCTGGCTCGACGGCACGTCCGGCCCCGCTCGATAGACGAGCTCGACGAGCGCCTGAACCGCCTTCTTCTGCCGGGTGTTGAGAATACCTAAATACCCTTTCCGATATATCGACTTTATTATGAAACGACCCGACTCGAAGTCAACCCGGCTCGCCTTCGTCCTCATCGCGCTGTGCACCGCGCTGCCCCTCGCCGCCGACACACGAGACCAGCGCCGCACGCCGATCGTCGCGGCGGTCGAGAAGATCGGCCCCTCGGTCGTGAACATCTCGGCCGAGCACGTGGTCCAGCAGCGAAGGAACCCGATCGACCTCTTCTTCGGCTACGACGTCCGGCCCCGGACGCTCCGGAGCGAGTCCCTCGGATCGGGCGTCGTGATCGCTCCGGGCGTCGTCGTCACGAACGACCACGTGATCTCGGGCGCCTCGCGCATCTGGGTCACGACCTCCGACGGGCGCGAGCTCGAGGCACGGCTCGAGGGCGCGGACGCGGACAACGACCTCGCCGTCCTGAGCGTCGATCCGAAGGGCCTCAAGCCGGTGGCGCTCGGGACGTCCTCCGACCTCATGATCGGCGAGACCGTCATCGCGATCGGGAACCCGTTCGGGCTCTCGAACACGGTCACGACCGGGATCGTCTCGGCCATCCACCGCACCGTCCAGGGCGAGTCCGGCCGCAACTACTCCGACTTCCTCCAGACCGACGCCGCGATCAACCCCGGCAACTCCGGCGGAGCCCTCGTGAACGTCCTCGGGGAGCTCATCGGGATCAACACGGCGATCGTCGGAGGCGCGAACACGATCGGCTTCGCGATCCCGATCGACCGTGTGCGGCGCGTGGCCGACGACCTCCTGAACTTCAAGGAGGTCAAGACGGCGTGGATCGGCGTCCGCGGTTCGACCGTGTTCGGGGGGAACGGCCGCCCCTCGGCCCGCGGGCAGGGCCTGCGCGTGAGGTCCGTCTGGCCGGGCTCCCCCGCCGCCAAGGCGGGCCTCTCGCCGGGCGACGTCGTCACGTCCCTGGACGGCCGGCCCGTCGAGAACCGCGAGGACTTCGACACGGCCCTCGCGTCCGTCGGGCCGGGGCGGACGCTCGCGATCACGTACCGCCGCGAGGGAGCCGAGCGCACGGGACGCGTCACGACGCAGGCGACGCCCGAGGACCTCGGCCTCGACGTCCTGAGGCGCGACATCGGCCTCGTCCTTCGGGAGACGCGCGCCGGGCTCGCGGTGGTCTCCGTGGCGGGACGCTCCCCGGCGGCGGCCAAGGGCCTCGATCGCGGGGACGTCGTCCTCGCGGTCAACAACGTGAAGGTGCGGACGCTCGACGACCTCGGCAAGGCCGTCGAGGACGGCTACTCGCGCTCGAGCCTCGTCCTCTCGGTCCTGCGCGACCCGTACGTCTACAACCTGACGTTCGGGATGGAGTGACGGGGTGCGGCCGCACCCCTTCTAAGAAACTCTCTCAATCCCTCCCCCTCAGCTCGGACACGACGATCCCCGCGAGGACGAGAGCGGCGCCGGCCCCGTCGCGGCGGGACATGCGCTCGCCGAGGACGACGGCCGCGAAGAGGGCGGCGAAGACCGGCTCGAGCGCGAACATGATCGCGGCGTGCGTCGCCGGCATCCGCGCCTGCGCCCAGTTCTGGGCGAGGAACGTCACGACCGTGGCGACGAGCGCCATCCAGAGGATGGAGAGGGCGACCGTCCGGTCGAAGACGAGCGGCCGCGCCTCCGCCGCGAGGAAGGCGCCCCGACCGTGGACGAACGGCGCGAGCGCGAGGCGCACGGCCCCGACGCCGATCGCCGCGAAGACGATCTGCCCGAACGAGTACCAGCGCGCGTCGTGCGTCGCCGCCGTCTCGCTCACGAACACGATGAGGACCGCGTACGAGACCGCGGTCACGAGGATCAGGAGGTCGCCCGTGTTGACGCCCGAAGCGGCGTCCTTCGGCCACGTGAGCAACGCGAAGCCGGCCGCCGCGACGACGAGACCCGCGAAATTCTCCCGGGACGGCTTCTTGCGCGTCAGGAGCCAGCCGAAGACGGGAGTCAGCGGTACCGAGAGGCCCGTCACGAACGCCGCCTTCGAGGCCGTCGTGAAGAGCTGGCCGACGACCTGGAATCCGATCCCCGCCGCGAGGAGGAGGCCGACGACCGCGCTGTCGGCGACGAGGCTCGGCGTGCGCGGCCGCTTCCGCGCGAAGAGCCAGAGCACGGCGGCCGCCAGCGTGAATCGGGCCAGGACGAAGAGAAGGGGCGGCGCCGTCTCGAGGACGAGGCGGTTCACGATGAACGTGGATCCCCAGATCGCCGTCACGACGACGAGGACGAGGTCCGCCGCGAGGGCTTCGCGGCGGGGAACGGGTAACGGCCCCCGGGGCATCGCGCGGCATCATGCCCGACGCCGGGCTGCTATTCTCGCCGCCCCATGACCGCGCCGCGCGTGCGGTTCGCCCCCTCGCCCACGGGGTCCCTCCACGTGGGCGGCGCGCGCACCGCCCTCTACAACTGGCTTTTCGCCCGCCGCCACGGCGGGACGTTCATCCTCCGGATCGAGGACACGGACGTCGAGCGGTCGAGGAAGGAGCTCACGCAGCAGATCCTCGACGCGATGACGTGGCTCTCTCTCTCGTGGGACGAGGGCCCGTTCTTCCAGAGCGAGAGGCAGGACGTCTACCGCGAGGCGTCCGAGCGCCTCCTCGCCGCGGGCAAGGCCTATCGCGCCTTCGAGACGCCCGAGGAGCTCGACGCGATGAAGAAGGCCGCCGAGGCGGCGGGCTCCGCGTTCCGGTACGACGGCCGCGGGCGGGCGGTTTCCCGGGGCGAGTCGGATCGCCGGGCGGCGTCCGGCGAGAAGTTCGTGGTGCGCCTCCGGGTCCCGGACGAGGCGCTCGTCGTGGACGACGTCGTCCAGGGCCGGACGGAATTCCCGGCGGGCGCGCTCGACGACTTCGTCCTCGTGCGATCGGACGGCCACCCGCTCTACCACTTCAGCGTCTGCGTGGACGACGTCGCGATGGGGATCACGCACGTCATCCGCGGCGTGGACCATCTCCCGAACGCCCCGAAGCACGTCGCGCTCTTCCGCGCGCTCGGCGTGCCGAGCCCGGTTTTCGCGCACCTCGGGATGATCCTCGGCGCCGACGGCAAGAAGCTCAGCAAGCGGCACGGGGCCGCGGGCGTCGAGGAGTTCCGCGCGCAGGGGTTCCTCCCGGAGGCGCTCGTCAACTTCCTCGCGCTCCTCGGCTGGTCGCCCGGCGCGGACCGCGAACGGATGACGCTCGCCGAGATGACGTCCCTCTTCGCGCTCGAGCGCATCGGACCGTCCCCGTCGCGCTTCGACCACGAGAAGCTCCTCTGGATGAACGGTCAGGTCCTGCAGGAGGCTTCCGACGCGCGCCTCCTCGAGCTCCTCGCCCCGTTCGGCCTCCCGGCGCGCGACGCCGCCACGCTCTCGCGCGGAATCGCGCTCCTGAGGCCGCGGGCGCGGACGCTCGTCGAGCTCGCGCAAGGCCTCGCCGTCTACGGCGGCGATCCCACGGCCTTCGACCCGGCCGGCCTCCGAAAGTTCGGAAGGCCCGAGGGGGCTCCCGTCCTCCGGGAGCTCGCGCGGCTCTTCGACGCGGTCGAGCCGTTCGAGCACGCCGCGCTGGAAGGGGCCGCCCGCGCGCTCGCGGAGGAGAAGGGCCTGCCCCTCGGCCAGATCGCGCAACCGGCGCGCCTCGCCCTCACGGGCGCGCTCGCGTCTCCTCCGCTCTTCGAGATGATCGAGGTCCTCGGCCGCGAGGCGACTCGCCGCAGGATCCTCGCTTTCGCCGACCGGATCGCCGCGCCGGCGCCCGCCCACCGAGGACCTCCATGACCGAAACGCCGACCGCGCCGCCCGCCCCCGGCAAGGACTTCATCCGCGAGATCGTCGACGCGGACAACGCCGCCGGAAAGCACGGCGGCCGCGTCGCGACGCGCTTCCCGCCCGAGCCGAACGGGTACCTCCACATCGGCCACGCGAAGTCGATCTGCCTGAACTTCGGGATCGCGAAGGAGTACGGCGGGACCTGCAACCTCCGCTTCGACGACACGAACCCCCTCAAGGAGGACGTCGAGTACGTCGACTCGATCCAGGCGGACGTCAAGTGGCTCGGCTTCGACTGGGAGGACCGCCTCTACTACGCGTCCGACTACTTCGAGAGGCTCTACGAGTTCGCCGAGGAGCTGATCCGCCGCGGGAAGGCCTTCGTCTGCGACCTTTCGGCCGAGGAGGTGCGCGCGACGCGCGGCACGCTCACGGAGCCCGGGAAGAACAGCCCGTTCCGCGGCCGCCCCGTCGACGAGAGCCTCGACCTCTTCCGACGGATGCGCGCGGGCGAGTTCCCGGACGGCGCGCGGACGCTGCGCGCGAAGATCGACATGGCGTCCCCGAACATCAACCTGCGCGACCCGGCGCTCTACCGCATCCGCAAGACGGTTCACCACCGCACGGGAGACGCCTGGCATCTCTACCCGATGTACGACTACGCGCACGCGCTGTCGGACTGGTTCGAGAAGATCACGCACTCGCTCTGCACGCTCGAGTTCGAGGACCACCGCCCCCTCTACGACTGGTGCCTCGAGGCGCTGGACCTCCCGGAGCGGCCGCGCCAGATCGAGTTCGCGCGGCTCAATCTCACGTACACGCTCCTCTCGAAACGAAAGCTCCTCCAGCTCGTGACGGGCGGCCACGTGACGGGCTGGGACGACCCGCGGATGCCGACGCTCGCGGGGATCCGCCGGCGCGGCTACACGCCCGAGGCGCTCCGGGACTTCTGCGACCGCATCGGCCTCGCCAAGCGCAACAGCGTCGTCGAGGTCGAGCTCCTCGAGCACTGCCTGAGGGAGGACCTGAACCGCCGCGCCCCGCGCTTCATGGGCGTCCTCGACCCCGTGAAGGTCGTCCTCACGAACTGGCCCGAGGGCCGGGTCGAGAACGTGGACGCGGTGAACAACCCCGAGGACGCCTCGCAGGGGACCCGTGCCGTGCCGTTCTCCGGAACGCTCTTCATCGACCGCGACGATTTCCGCGAGGTCCCGCCGCCGAAGTACCACCGCCTCTCGCCCGGACAGGAAGTCCGGCTGCGCTGGGCGTACGTGATCCGTTGCACGGAGGCCGTCAAGGACGCGTCCGGCGCCGTCGTGGAGCTCCGGTGCACGTACGACCCCGCGACGAAGGGCGGCCAGGCGCTCGCGCGCAAGGTCAAGGGCACGATCCACTGGGTCTCGGCGGCCGAGTCCCTGCCCGCCGAGGTGCGGCTCTACGACCGGCTGTTCGCGGTGCCGAATCCCGACGAGACGCCGGAGGGGGGCGACTTCCTCGCGAACCTCAGTCCGGACTCGCTCTCGGTCCGGCGCGACGCGCGCGTCGAGCCCGCGCTCGGCGCGCTCCCGACCGGCGCGACGTTCCAGCTCGAGCGCACGGGCTACTTCGTCGTCGACCCCGACGGCGGGCCGGGACGCCTCGTCTTCAACCGGTCCGTTTCGCTGCGCGACACGTGGGGAAAGATCGAAAAGAAGGGCCGCGGGGCGGCGTGAGCCCGAAGGCCGCGAGAGCGCCGCGGCGTTTGACCGCCGCGCGCCGCCCGCTCATAATCCGCCGCCCCGCCGACCGCGCTGGGGGGTCGTCCAACGGTAGGACTCCAGACTCTGGATCTGGCTATCGGGGTTCGAATCCCTGCCCCCCAGCCAATCACTCCCTTGCGTTTCTTTTTCGGACTTCGGATTCGGATTTCTTAGAAGGGTATGAGAGCCGGACGCGCTCCCGTGGCGCCGGGGCGGCTCGGTGCGCCGCGGCGACACTCACCCTTCTAAGAAATCTCCTGAATTCCCCTTCTCTTCCTTCAACCCTCGGCGAGCGACCGGAAGAACGCCGCGAGGTCCTCCGGGTGGCCGCTCCCCTGGTACGTCACGGAGATCGCGCCGGCCTTGCGGCCGCCGCGCGAGGCGGTCTTCCGCATCGAGACGCGGTCGGGTCTCGGGCCGCCGCGGCGCCGGCGCGAGCCGGCGGGCCGGAGGCGCGACACGTCGGGCGCCCCGAGCCTGACGCCGAACCGCGTGCCGACCTCCTCGATGACCTTCTTGGCCTCGAGGACCGGGTTCTTGTCGAGGAGGGCCCTCGCCCAGGCGATGGCCCCCGGCCTGTCGATCCCGAGCTTCTTGCGCACGTCGCGGATCACGCCCGCGCTGATCGTCTTCGGATTCAGCTTGAATGCGCGGCCGATCGCGGCCTTCACTTCGCGCTCGGTCAGAGCCTTGTTCTTCTTCAGCAAACCGGTGACGAAGCCGCGAATCTTCGCGACGTTCTTATCCATGGGCCAACCTCCGGGACGCAACGTTGTCACACCGTTGGACACAAATCAAATGTGGTTGCGAACGCCCCTCGCGGGCAGGGTCAATATCGGGGAATCGAGGGGTCGAGGCGCGCGGACCAGGCGAGGATTCCGCCGTCGAGGTTCACGGCATCGCGTCCGTGGGACCTCAGGTACGCCGCGACCTGGGCGCTCCGGGCGCCGCTCCGGCACGCGCAGACGATCGTCCGGTCGGCCGGGATCTCGCCCAGCCGCGCCGGGATCTGGCCCATCGGGATGTTCAGCACCGGAAAGGGATAGTTCGCGACCAAGAGCTCGCGCGCCTCCCGCACGTCCAGCACGCAGCACGAGTCACCGGCGTCCAGAAGGGCCTTCAGCTCCTCGACGGTCATGCGGTCCTCCGCCCGCAGTGTAACGATAGAATCGCCCTCCCATGCTCGAAGAATTCCGCAACGAACCGTTCACCGACTTCAGCCGAGCCGAGGAGCGCTCCGCGTTCGAGGCGGCCTTGTCCCGGGTGGACCGCCAGAAGGGTGCCGAGATCCCCGTCGTCGTGGGCGGACGGCGGCTTCGGACCGGCCGCGTCCTCGAGAACGTGAACCCCTCCGACCGCTCGGAGGTGCTTTCCCGCCACCATCTCGCCGACCGCAAGGTCGCCCTCAGGGCCGTCGAGGCCGCCGTGAAGGCGCAGCGTCCGTGGGCGGAGCTGCCCGCGCGGGAGCGCGCGTCGGTCCTCCTGCGCGCGGCGGCGCGCATGCGAGCCCGAAAGCACGACTTCTCCGCCACGATGGTCCTGGAGATCGGCAAGTCGTGGCCGGAAGCCGACGTCGAGACCGCCGAGGCGATCGACTTCCTCGAGTTCTACGCGCGAGAGATGCTGCGCTGGGGCGGGGAAATCCCCGTGACGCCCTACGCGGGCGAGTTCCCCGAGACCGTCTACCTCCCGCTCGGGGCCGGCGCCGTGATCCCGCCCTGGAACTTCCCGAATGCGATCCTCACGGGGATGACGTCGGCCGCGCTCGTCGCGGGCAATGGCGTCGTCCTCAAGCCGGCGTCCGACACGCCGCTCGTCGCCTGGAGGGTCTTCACGCTCCTCGAGGAGGCGGGCGTCCCCGCGGGCGCGCTGAACTACCTTCCGGGGCCGGGCGGCGAGGTCGGCGACCTCCTCGTCGAGGACGCGCGGACGCGTTTCATCTCCTTCACGGGCTCGAAGGAGGTGGGCCTCGGCATCAACCAGAAGGCGGCCGCCGTCGCGAAGGGCCAGCGCTGGATCAAGCGCGTCGTCCTCGAGATGGGCGGAAAGGACTTCATCCTCGTCGACGAGGACGCGGACTTCGAGTTCGCCGTCTCGCAGGTCGTCGCCTCCGCGTTCGGGTTCCAGGGGCAGAAGTGCTCGGCCTGCTCGCGCGCGATCGTCCACCGGCGGATCTACCGGCGCTTCGTGGACGCCGTCGTCGCGAGAACGGCGAAGCTCGCCCAGGGCCCGACGCGCGACCACAAGAACTTCCTCGGCCCGGTCGCGTCCGCGCGGCAGCTCAAGACGGTGACGGACTACATCCGGATCGGGAGGCGCGAAGCGAAGCTCGGGACGGGCGGGACGTGGAACGGGCGGGTCGGGAACTTCGTCGCCCCGACGGTCTTCTACGACGTGAAGCCCTCGGCGCGCATCTTCAAGGAGGAGATCTTCGGGCCCGTTCTCGGGATCACGGAGGCGAAGGACTTCGAGACGGGGATCGCGCTCGCGAACGCGAGCGAGTACGGCCTCACGGGCTCGTACTTCGGGCGCGACCGCGCGCGAATCGCCGCGGCGAAACGGCGGCTCCACTGCGGGAACCTCTACATCAACCGCAAGTGCACGGGCGCCCTCGTCGGCGTCCACCCGTTCGGCGGCTTCGACATGTCCGGCACGGACAGCAAGGCCGGCGGCCGGGACTACCTCGGCCTTTTCCTGCAGGCGAAGAGCATCTCGGAGAGGCTGCTGTAGAGCGCGTCGGCCGAACGCCGAGGGCGCGGGGTTCATCTTCCTCGACGGTTCACTTCCCCGCGAGGAGCTTCTGGAACCTCGGGCTCCCGCGCAGCGGATCGAAGTTGGGGTCGATCTTGAGCCAGCCGCGTGAGAGGGAGTACGGGATCTTGAGTAGCGGCTCGAGCTGGTCGAGCGCCTTTTCGGGCTCGCCGACGAGCATGTAGATGCGCACGAGCTGGTGCTGGTCGTAGGGGCCGTTGACGGCGTCCTTCGCCACGGGCAAGAGCTGGACGGCGCGCTGCCCCTCCCGGATCGCCTCCTCCTTCCGGCCTAGGTACGCGAGCGCGAGGCCGAGATCGACGTGTCGCTGATCGTCGTTCGGCGTCGCGCGAAGCTGCTCCTCGAAGGCCTTCCTGGCTTCCTCGGCATAAGCGCGCTCGTTCGCTCGATCGCCGCTCAGAGCGTAGGCCTGGACGAGGCAGAGGCTCCAGGCGCCCCGGTCGTCGTCGAACGCGCTCGGGGTCAGGCGCGTGAGCAGCTCCCGCTGACCCTCGTCGAGGACCCAGACGAGATCCCAGTACTGCGCCACATAGGCCACGAGCGCCGTCGGCTCGACCTCCTTGGGCACGGCGTTGAGGACGGCCCGAGCCCCGGCGAGATCGCCCTCCCCGAGGAAGGTCATCGCCTTGCGCTCGATCAGGCTGAGGTTCGCGGGCGAGAGGGCGAGGCCCCGGTCGAAGGCCTCGCGGGCTTCGGGGTAGCGCCGCAGCCGCAGGAGTGCGTCCCCCCGTATCCGTTGCAGGTTGGCCGACCGAGGGTCGAGGCGCTCGGCCTGCGTCAACTGCTCCACCGCCGCCTCCCAATCCCCCAGACTCGTTCTGGCCACGGCGGCAGAGCCGAGAAGGTCGGCGCTTGCCGGTGCGACGGTCAGTCCCTTCGCGTACTGCTCCAGCGCACGGCTGAAGTCGAGGGTCACCAGTCGCTCGTAGTTCCCCAGGGCGCGATATCCCTCGTGCTGATCGGGGGCGAGCGCCACGGCCTTTTCGGCAGCTTCTCGAGCGCGCCGGGACAGCTCGGGCGTGGGCGTGCTGTTGGCGTAGAGCAACGAGCTGGCCTGCGAGACCCGCGCCCAGGCCTTCGCGAAGTCGGGGTCGAGCGCCACGGCCTGCTCGTAGAATTCCAGACCCTTGCGCAGACTGGGTGCGTCGCTGGCCGACATCCCCTTCGAGGCCTCTTCGCCCTTGAGGAAGGCGTCGTAGGCGGCGAGGTTCTCGGTGGGCTTCTCGGAAAGCCGCTTCTTCTCGGCCGCTCCCAGAGCCACACCCAGAGCCTGAGCCACCTTCGACGCGATGTCCGACTGCACCTGGAACACGTTCGTCAGCGTCGCGTCGAACGGCCGCTGCCACTTCGAGGTCGGGGCGCCCGATCCGGAGGCCTCGACGAGCTCCGGAATCACGTGGACCCGGCTCGTCCCGCCGCTCTTCTCCCACCGAACCGTCGCCGTCAGAAGGTACGCGGCGTCGAGCTCCCGCGCGATCTGCCTCAGCGTCTTCGCCGTGTTCCTGTACGGGATCGAGCTGCCGCGGGCGATTACCTGGAGCCCCGGCAACGACGTGAGCTTCGCCCGCACCTCGTCCGACATGCCGTCGGCGAAGTAGCCGTCCTCGGGAGCCCCCACGTTCTCGAACGGGAGGACCGCCACGCGCTTGACGCCCGAGGCCTCGCTTGCGCCTCTGTGCGGAGGCCGCAGCAGAAGGGCGGCGGCCACGGCGAGCAGCGCGGCCAGGGCGACCGCGACGAGCACCGGGCTCTTTCCACCGGCAGCCGCGACGGCCCGCGCGCCACGTGCGACCGTCGAAGGGCTCGACGCCTCCGACAGGTCGAAGGCGATGTCCTTCGCCGACTGGAACCGGTTGTCCCTGTCCTTTTCGAGGCAGTGTTTGACGATGTGGTCGAGAGTCACGGATATGTCGAGCTCCGACCCGGACAGGTCCGGCGGCTCCTCCCGCAGAATGGCCACCATCGTCTCGGCGTTCGTGTCCCTCTTGAACGCCCTCTTGCCCGAGAGCAGCTCGTACAGGACCGCCCCGAGCGAGAAGATGTCCGAGCGGTGGTCCACGGGGAGGCCCTTCACCTGCTCGGGCGACATGTAGCTGACCGTCCCCAACACCGTCCCCGGCTCGGTGTGAGCGGATGCCGTCGGCGCGCTCGTCTGCTCCTCCGGCGCAACCGCTTGGACTCGCTTCGCCAGGCCGAAGTCGAGGATCTTCAGGTGGCCGTCCTTCGTGACGAAGACGTTCTCGGGCTTCAGGTCGCGGTGGACGACTCCCTTCTCGTGAGCGGCGGAAAGCCCCCCGGCGATCTGCCGTGCGTAGGCCACGGCCCGCTTCCTGGAGATCGGTCCCGCGTCGAGCTCGCCGCGCAGCGTCTCGCCCTCGAGAAGCTCCATGACGAGGATGTGGCGGGTCGAGGAGGAAGAGGACGACCCGGGGATCTCCTCGAATGTGTAGATGGCCGCGATGTTCGGGTGGTTCAGCGAGGCCAAGAGCTTCGCTTCCCTCTCGAACCGCTGCCTTCTCTCTTCACCTTCGAAGAAGTCTTCCGGCAGGACCTTCACCGCGACCTCGCGATCGAGGCGAGAGTCCCGCGCCCGATACACCTCCCCCATCCCGCCCTTCCCGAGGAGCGAGACGATCTCGTACGGCCCGAGGCGGGAGCCCGGAGAAAGAGCCATCTCCCGACGAGGATTATGTCTGCGCGCGGCGGCGCCGCCCCATCAGGCGAGCGCGGGCAGGTCTCGGCAGCAGGCTTCGCGGCAGCGGTCGTAGACGGAGCCGCGCTTGACCGGGGTGAACCCGGAGTCGCGAATGAGGCGGCGCATCGCCTCCTCGCCCTACATCCGGTTGTGCGAGCCGGCGGCCGCGACGACGTTCTCCTCGATCATGATCGTCCACCCGTTCGGCGGCTTCGACATGTCCGGCACGGACAGCAAGGCCGGCGGCCGGGACTACCTCGGCCTTTTCCTGCAGGCGAAGAGCATCTCGGAGAGGCTGCTGTAGACGGACTCGGCGCTGCGTTCGCTCCTCGTATCGGGCGAGAGAGACCTCAGCCCGGCCGCGCGCGTTGCTCCAGGAATGCCTTCTGCTTTCGGATCGCCTCGTCCCGGATCGCCGCGAACCTCGGATCCTTTCGGACGCTGTCGAAGAGCGGGTCGTTGTCCATGGCCGAAAAGCAGAGGTATTTGCCTTCCACGGCCTTTCCGAGCAGGCGCAGGGTCGCCTCCGGGTAGCCGGCGACGGCGAGGAGAGCCGCGCCGTAGTACTTCGGCTCCGGATCGCGGGTGGCCAGGAACTCCCCTTCGAGTCTCTCGGCGAGACGGTCCCGTTCGGTCCGGGGCCGGGACTTCTCGAGGAGGGGCCAAAGGTCCCGTCCGGAGGGGTCCCGTCCCTTTGCCCTGTCGACCGCACGGTCGTAGCGCCCCTCTCTGAGCAGCAGATCCGCTTCGGCGCTCGCAGACCAGTCGGAGCCGGCGTCGAGCCGAGAGAAATCCCGGGCGCGGTCGTATCGCCCGAGCTGCATGAACGTGATGTAGCACGAGCGAAAGTCCCGGTTCCGGGGATCTGCGGCGATGGCCGCATCGCACTCGCGTGCGGACTCGTCGAGCAGGCCCGCGTAGCGCAGCACGTAGCCCAGCGTGAAGTGGGCATCCGCGCTCTCCGGACGCCGCCGCACGAGATCCGCGGCGCGCGCGTAGGCGTCCGAAAGGTCCCCGCTTTCGACCTGGTCGATCGCGAGGTTCCCCGCGGCGATCGAGTAGTTCGGATCGAGCGCGAGAGAACGCTCGTAGGCCTCCCGGGAACGCCGCAGGGCGGCCGCGCCTCCGTCTCCGTAGGTTCCGTCGAAGTAGTGCCGATGGCCGAGCTCGTTCCAGGCCGGCGCGTACGTCGGATCGAGCGCGACGGACTTTTCGAGAAGGGGGATCGCCTCCTTGTTGGGGAGGGGATCCCGTCCGATCGCGGTCGCTCGCAGATACAACTCGTAGGCCTCCGGGCTCCTGGGACGTGTGGCCGCTTCGGCAGACCCGCCGCCGGCGCCGAGCAGCGGGAAGAGCCCCTGGCGCAGGCGCTGCGAGAGCTGCTCCTTGAGGCCGATCAGGTCGCTCGCCGCCGCGTTGGACGTGTCGCGCCAGAGCAGGCGGTTCGATTCGGTGTCCACGACCTCGAGGGTCACCTGCAACTCGTCCCCCTCCTTCAGGAAGTGCCCCGCGAGGACGTCGGCGACGTGAAGCTCGCGTCCGGCGGCCTGCGGATCGACGCCGGGTCTCGCGTACTTCTGGCTGGAGGCGAACGGGCGAATCGCGAGTGTCGGAACGTACGACAGCGTCGTCGCGACCTCGTCGGCGAGCGCGAGCCGGAGATAGTCGGTCGACGCGTCGGCGCTCAGGTTCTGAAACGGGAGAACGGCCAGAGTGATCTGGCCGCGAGAAGCCGCGTTGCCTCCCCGGCGATGGGCGAACCACCAGCCCACGACGGCGGCAAGGCAGAGGATCATCGCACCGGCGAGAGCCGGCCGAGCCCGCCGGCGGAGACGACCGGAGACCTCGGACGCGGTCGCTCGCCGCGCGCCGCTCGTCGTCGCCTGCCCCGAGGCCTCCGAGAGCGCGAAGACGATGTCCTTCGCGGACTGGAACCGGTTGTTCCGGTCCTTCTCCAGGCAATGCCGGACCACGTGATCGAGAGCGGGCGGGATGTCCCTGCCGGAGTCCGACAGCTCCGGCGGCTCCTCCTTCAGGATCGCCGCGATCGTGTCGCTCGCCGTATCCCTCTTGAACGCCCTCTTCCCCGAGAGAAGTTCGTAGAGGATCGCCCCGAACGAGAAGAGGTCGGAACGGTGGTCGACGGGGAGCCCGCGCACCTGCTCGGGCGCCATGTAGCCCATCGTCCCCATCACGATCCCGGGCTGGGTATGACTCGAGGCGGTCGGCAGGTTCGTCTCCCTGCCCGAAGCCGCCGTCTCCACCTGCTTCGCCAGCCCGAAGTCCAGGATCTTGAGATGGCCGTCCCTGCCGACGAACAGGTTCTCCGGTTTCAGGTCCCTGTGGACGACACCCTTCTCGTGAGCCGCGGAGAGGCCCCGGGCAATCTGGAGCGCGACGTCCACCGCCTGTTTCTGGGAGATGGGACCGGCGTCGAGCTTCCCGCGCAGCGTCTCGCCCTCCAGAAGCTCCATGACGAGAAGATGGCGCGCGGCGGAAGCGGAAGAGCCCGGGGAGGAAGAACCCGGGATTTCCTCGAATGAGTAGACGGCCGCGATGTTCGGGTGGTTCAACGTGGCCAGCAGCTTCGCCTCTCGCTCGAACCGTTGCCTCGTCTCTTCGCCTTCGAGGAGATCCTCCGGCAAGACCTTCACCGCGACGTCGCGTCCGAGGCGAGAGTCGCGCGCCCGGTAGACCTCGCCCATTCCCCCCGCGCCGAGAGGGGCCAGAATCTCGTAGGGACCGAGGCGGACTCCCCGGGACAGCGTCAAGACGTCTCCTCGCGAAGAATATGCCCGGCAGGCTCAGCCGAGCGCGGGCAGGTCGCGGCAGCAGGCCTCGCGGCAGCGGTCGTAGACGGAGCCGCGCTTGACCGGCGTGAAGCCCGAGTCGAGGATCAGGCGGCGCATCGCCTCCTCGCCCTCCATCCGGTTGTGCGAGCCGGCGGCCGCGACGACGTTCTCCTCGATCATGATCGAGCCGAGGTCGTCGGCGCCGAACGCCGCGGCGACGCTCCCGATCTTGGCGCCCTGCGTGAGCCACGAGCCCTGCACGTGCGGGACGTTGTCGAGGTAGAGGCGCGCGATCGCGAGCGTGCGCAGGTAGTCGAGACCGCCCGCCGTCTCGACCTTCCCGTCGAGCGCGGTGTTCTCCTCCTGGAACGTCCAGGGGATGAACGCCGTGAAGCTCTCGACCCTCTCGGCGAGCGACGCGTCCTGCACCCGGCGGACGACGTCGAGGTGGCGGAGGCGCTCCTCGTGCGTCTCGCCGACGCCGAACATCATCGTCGCGGTCGTCGGCATCCCGAGGCGGTGCGCCGCACGGTGGACCTCGGTCCACTTGTCCGTCGGGGCCTTCGTGAGCGACCAGATGCGCTTCCTGACGCCGTCCTCGAGGATCTCGGCGCCTCCGCCCGGGAGCGACTGCATGCCGGCCGCCTGCAGGCGACCGAGGACGTCCGCGACGGGAACACGCTCCTTCTTGGCGAGGAAGAAGATCTCGGGCGCCGAGAACGTGTGGCGGTGGACGCGCGGGTAACGCTCGCGCAGGAAGGAGAGGAGCTCCTCGTAGAAGGAGAACGGCAGCTCGGCGTGGACGCCGCCCTGCAGGAGGATGCCGGTGCCCCCGAGCGCGATCGTCTCGTCGACCTTCCGGCCGATCTCGTCGAAAGAGAGGACGTAGCCTTCCGCGTCGCCCGCGGGGCGGTAGAAGGCGCAGAACGCGCAGCGGTAGATGCAGACGTTCGTGTAGTTGATGTTCCGGTCGACCTGATACGTGACGCGGCCGGGCGGGTGGAGGCGGCGCCTCACCGCGTCGGCCGCGCCTCCGGCCTCGAGGAGCGTCGCGTCGCGAAAGAGCGCCAGGCCGTCGTCCCAGGAGAGCCGTTCCCCGCCCCGGGCGCGCGCGAGGACCTCCCCGACGCGCGCCGAGCCGCCGAGCCCGGGGGCCGGCGCGTTCGGGAGAACGTCGGTCCTGCCCGGAACGGCCGGCACTCAGAGCTCGCGCCGCGGGACGAGCGGCACGCCGACCCAGGGCGGCGCGTCCGGCGAGGAGAGGAGGCCGTGCGCGTGCGCGCGCCGGTAGAACTCGGCGAGACCCTTCTCGTCCTCGGCCTCGAGGTCGTGGTGGAGGTTTCCGTCGAGGTATTCGTGGAGCGTCTCCTGGCTGAGGCCGGTCCGCTGGGAGGCCGAACCGACGATCTCCGCGAGGTGAGTCTTCGCGTACTCGCGCGACCACAGGAAGGGCTCGGGCGCGATCGACGGGCGGACGGCCCACACGGCGAAGACGAAGGGCAGGCCGGTCAGGTCGCGCCAGCCGGCCGCGAGGTCGAGGACGTGCAGGCCCGCGAGGTCCGCCTGGAGAGCCGGATCGCCGAGGAGGAGCGCCGCGTCGTGGTGCGCGAGCATCTCCGAGAGGTCGGGCGCCGCGGCGTGGAACTCCGGCGCGGTCCCGAGGAGGTCCTTGAAGAGAACGCGGGCCATCGCGGCGGACGAGCGCGACGAGAGGTCGAGCGCGACCGTCCGGGCCTCGCCCAGCGGCCGGCGGCTCGCCAGGATGACGCTGCGCACGCGCTGCTTCGAGGCGATCCCGATCCCGCGCACGATGCGCACACCGGGGATCCGGGCCGCCTCGATGGACGGGACGAGCCCCGCGTCCACCTCGCCGCGGGCGAGACGGTCCGCGCAGGCGGACGGGACGTCCGTGATCCGGTCCGTGTTCTCGACGGCGCCGCGCAGGAAGCCCCACGTCAGCGGCCAGGCGTTGACGTAATCGACGAGCGAAACCCGGAACGCGGCGGTCATGGTCCTCCCCAAAAATACACTACCGGGAGGAGGCCGGGACGGACTCGGCGAGAATGCTCGCATGCCGGCTCCCGGGACGCCTGCCGTTTCGGTCGTCATGCCCTGCCTGAACGAGGCCGAAACGGTCGGGCGCTGCGTGGCGGAGGCGCGCGCGGCCCTCGAGCGGGCGGGACTCGACGGCGAGGTCGTCGTCGCAGACAACGGCTCGACGGACGGGTCCCAGGAGCTCGCACGGGCCGCGGGCGCGCGCGTGGTCTCCGTCGCGACACGCGGCTACGGCGCGGCGCTCGCCGGCGGGTTCGCCGCGGCGCGCGGGGAGTACGTCGTCATGGGAGACGCCGACCTCTCGTACGACTTCGGCGCGGTGCCGGACTTCGTCGCGGCGCTCGACGCCGGCGCGGACCTCGTCATGGGATCGAGGTTCGCCGGGCGCATCGAGAAGGGCGCGATGCCGCCGCTTCACCGCTGGCTCGGAAACCCCGCGTTGAGCGGCCTGGGGCGGCTCTTCTTCCGCGCCGGCGTCTCGGACTTCCACTGCGGCCTGCGCGCGTTCCGCCGCGCGTCCCTCGAGACGCTCGACCTCCGGACGACGGGGATGGAGTACGCGAGCGAAATGGTCGTCAAGGCGGCCCTCTTCGGTCTCGCGATCGCCGAGTTCCCCGTGACGCTCCGCCGGGACGGCCGGTCGCGCCCCCCGCACCTGAACACGTGGCGGGACGGCTGGCGGCACCTGCGCTTTCTGCTTCTCTACTCGCCGCGCTGGCTCTTCCTCGTCCCGGGGCTCGCCCTCGTCCTTTTCGGGGCGGCGCTCATTTTCTGGCTCCTTCCGGGGCCGCGCGCCGCATTCGGCGCGACGTGGGACGTCCACTCGATCCTCGGCGGGGCCGCGATGGTCCTCGTCGGGGCGCAGGCCGTCTTCTTCGGCGTCTGCGCGAAGATCTTCGGGATCACGGAGGGGCTGCTGCCGAGAGATCCCTTTCTCGAGCCGCTCTTCGACCGCTGGGTCACGCTCGAGACGGGCCTCGCGGCCTCCGCCGCCGCGCTCGTCCTGGGCGCGGTCCTCGTGGCCCACGTCCTCCTCGCGTGGAGCGCCGCAGGGTTCCGCGACCTCGCCTACGCGACGACGATGCGCTGGATGATCCCCGGCGTCCTCCTCCTCGTCCTCGGCGCCGAGGGAGTCTTCGGGTCGTTCCTGCTGTCGCTCCTCGGCGTCCGGAGGCGCTAGACGCCTCTAGTGCCCGACGTCGAGCCTCAGATCGGCCGTGCCCTCGCTCGTGGGCCCGCTGTCGTGACACGTCGCTCCCTTGGGGTCGCACGTGCACGTCCAGACGACCGGACGCTGGGAGCCCGCGAACATCGCCGTGTCGCCCTCGACGTGGCCGGGCATCGAGAACTTCTCCTTCGTCTTGTCGACGGAGACGTCGAGCTTCGCGTATCCCTTCTCGTCCCGGACGACCGTGATCGTCAGGGGCCGGCTCGAGCCGACCTTCTTCTCGACGATGTGGAACTTCGCGCCGGCCTTGAACACGGCCGAGCACTCCGCGGCGGCCGGTCCCGCGGCGGCGAGGAGCGCGGCGGCGGCCGCGAGAGCGAGGGCAAGACGGTGCTTCATCGGCGATCTCCTTGAGCCGCGAATCCTAGCATCGGGCGGCGGGGCTCCATGCGGTCAGCCGCGAGGCTTCTCCAGGTGGCCGCCGAATCCGTAGCGCATCGCGGACATGACCTTGTTCGCGAACTCGGCCTCGCCGCGCGATGCGAAGCGCTGGTAGAGGGCCGCCGTCAGGACATCCGCGGGCGCGCCCTCGTCGATCGCCGCGAGGATCGTCCACCGGCCCTCGCCGGAATCCGAGACGCGGCCCGAGAAACCTCCCAGGTCCGGCGAGCCGAGAAGGGCGGTCGCCGTGAGGTCCAGCAGCCACGAGGCGACGACGCTGCCCCGGCGCCACACCTCGGCGATGTCCGGGAGGTTCAGGTCGTACTGATAGTGCTCGGGGTTACGCAGCGGCGTCGTCTCGGCGTCCGCTTCCCGGCCCGCCTTGCCGACGTTCGCGTGCTTGAGGATGTTCAGCCCCTCGGCGTAGGCCGCCATCAGCCCGTACTCGATCCCGTTGTGGACCATCTTCACGAAATGGCCCGCGCCCGAGGGACCACAGTGGAGGTAGCCCTCCTCCGCCGTGCCCGCCGCCCTTTCCCGGCCCGGGGTGCGCGGGACGTCGCCGCGCCCCGGCGCGAGAGTTCGGAAGACGGGGTCGAGGCGCTCGACGGCGGCGCGGTCCCCTCCGATCATCATGCAGTAGCCCCGCTCGAGGCCCCAGACGCCGCCGCTCGTGCCGACGTCGACGTAGTGGAGGCCCCGGGCGCCCAGCTCCCCGGCGCGGCGGATGTCGTCCACGTAGTACGAGTTTCCGCCGTCGATCAGGACGTCCCCCTTCTCGAGGAGCGGGAGAAGGTCGGCGATCGACCGATCCACGACGGCCGCCGGGACCATCAGCCAGATCGCGCGCGGCTTCGCGAGCTTCCCGACGAAGTCGGCGAGGGAAGCCGCGCCGACCGCCCTCTCCTTCGAGAGGTCCGCGACCGCCTTCGGCGACACGTCGAAGACCACGCACTCGTGACCGCCGCCGATCAGCCGGCGCACCATGTTCGCCCCCATCCGTCCGAGCCCGATCATTCCGAGTTGCATGGCAGTCCCATCCCTTCGCGGGAACATTCTCTCCGAACGCCCTGCCCCGCCGTCCACGGGCGGCCATCCGCGGGCGTAGGCTGGGGCTCCGGCCGGAAGGAGACGCCATGGCCCGTGATTCGAAGCGCCCGAAAGAGACTCCCGCCGAAATGGACCTCGACGCCTTCATCAAGAGGTCGCGGAAGTTCGCGAAGCCCTATCGCGTCGACCGGGGGAGGAAGTTCCGGCTGAAGGACGTGGACCCCGGCGACACCGCCGGCCTCGGCTCGGAGGCGAAGCCGAAGGCCCGGGAGGCCCTCCAGTCCGGGATCCAGGCCCTCGCGGCGCTGCAGGACATGCTCTACGCGCAGGACCGCTGGGCCCTCCTCCTCATCTTCCAGGCGATGGACGCGGCCGGGAAGGACGGGGCGATCAAGCACGTGATGTCCGGCGTCAACCCGCAAGGCTGCCAGGTGGCCTCCTTCAAGGCGCCGTCGGCGGAGGAGCTCGACCACGACTTTCTGTGGCGCTGCAACCGGGAGCTGCCCGAGCGGGGGCGCATCGGCATCTTCAACCGCTCGTACTACGAGGACGTCCTCGTCGTGAAGGTGCATCCGGAGCTCCTCGCGAAGGCCAAGCTCCCTCCCGGGCTGATCCGGAAGTCCATCTGGGAGACCCGGTATCGGGACATCCGGAGCTACGAGCGCTACCTCGCGGCCAACGGCGTTCTCGTGAGGAAGTTCTTCCTCCACGTGTCGCGCGGGGAGCAGAAGAGGCGCTTCCTCGAGAGGATCGAGAACCCCGGGAAGAACTGGAAGTTCTCGGCCTCCGACGCGAAGGAGCGCGCGTTCTGGAAGGACTACATGCGCGCGTACGAGGAGATGATCCGCGAGACCTCCACGGAGGACGCGCCGTGGTACGTCGTGCCCGCGGACAACAAGTGGTTCACGCGCCTCGTCGTCGCGGCCGCCGTGATCGAGGCGCTGGACTCGCTCGGCCTTCACTACCCCGAGGTGGGACCGGAGAAGGTCCGGGAGCTGGCCGCGGTGAAGAAGGCGCTTCTCGCCGAGTAGCGCCCCCTCAGTCTCCGAGAGCCTCCGCCACGGCCGCGGTGGCGAGAGCCTCGCGAGCGGCGCCGCGCCCGGCCACGTCGACGACGCGGACGCCGGCCTCCTCGAGGGCCGACGCGAAAAGCGCGTGGATCTCCTCGCGCGCTTCCGGCCGGTCCCGGACGCCGTCGGCCGCCCAGGGCAGGTCGGGGCGGCAGAAAAGGTAGAGGTCGCCGCGCCGCTCGGCCGCCAGGCGCTCGATCCAGGAGGGGCAGCTCCCGTAGTAGTGCTTCGCGTAGACGACCGTCGACAGGAGATCCTGGTCGAGGAAGACGACGGTGCGGCCCGCGTCTTCGGCCGCGCGCGCCGCCTCGTCCGCGAGGCGGACGTGGGCGCGGGCGATGACGGGCACGTCCTCGGGCCCGAGGGCGACGCGCCGCGCGAGGGCGACCTCCCTCGCCGCCTCGGGCGCCCACGCGGTCTTCCAGCGCGCCGCGAGGTCACGGGCCAGCGTCGTCTTCCCGGTGCACTCGCCCCCGGTGAGGACGACGCGCCGGACGGGCATCAGAAGCCCATGTCGAGGGACACGTACGCGCTCGTCGTCGCGAGCGGGTAGTAGTACGGAATTCCCGCCAGCGTCTCGTTGCCCGCGGCGTCGCGGTCCGCGTAGAGGTACGAGTAGCCGCGCGGCCAGAGCTTCCGGTTGTCGAGGACGTTGTTGACCTGGAGCTTGAGGCGGGGCTTGCCGGCCGGGATCCACCGCGCGAGGTCGACGACGAGCGTCGCGTCGAGCTGGAAGGTCCGCGGCGCCTCGAGCCCCTCGGCGTTCGTGTTGTCGAGCCACGAGGCCGCGACGTACCGCCCCGTCACTCCGACCGTGAGGCCCTTCAGGGCGGTCGTCTCGGCGCCGAGCGTCGCCTGGAACGGCGGCGTCGCGACCGGCTCGACGTCGTGGAACGTCCGGCTCGTCGAGCCCGCGTAGTCGCCGTTCGCGTCGTACACGTCGTAGAACTGCGTCCACGTCGAGATCCGGTTGCGGCTCGCGTTCGCGGTCGCCGAGATCCGCAGGGCGTCGAGCGCCTGCCACGATCCCTCGATCTCGATCCCGCGGCGGAAGCTCTTGTCGACGTTCTTGCGGAGCGGCTGGCCGATCGCCGACAGCTCCCCCGTCGCGGCGATCTCGTTGCGGAACTCCATGTCGTACAGGTTGACCCGGGCCGACAGTGTCCGCGTCCGCCACTCGGCACCGAGCTCGACGTCCCACACGGTCTCGGGCTTCACCGCCGAGAGATCGGGCAGCACGGACGCGTTGTCCTCGCCGTAGAGGAGGTCGCTCCGCGCGGGCTCTCGCTCCGTGCGGCCCACGGAGAGGTACGCGCTCGTCCGCGGCGAGACGTCGAAGCGCACCCCCGCCTTCGGGTTGAAGAAGGTCCAGTCCATCGAGGTGTCGCCGACGTCTCCCTCGTAGCCGAAGCGCGTGTGCCGCACCTGCGCGTCGAGAAAGGGATGCCAGGCGCCGAGGTCCCACAGGAGCTTCGCGAAGCCGCTGATCTCGCTCTTCGTGCCGTGGTTCGTGTAGAGGCGCGTCCCGTCCCCGTCGTCCAGCGTGTGCGTCGACTTGTAGCCGTAGGCGTGCGCTCCGAGCGTGAGCCGGAGCGCCCCGAGCTTCTGCGTGTACGTCGCGATCCCGCCGCCGAAGAGCCAGGACAGGCCGTACTCCTGGAGGTCGGCGAGCGTCGTCTCGTCCGTGTAGAGGTCGTACCAGCCGCCCGCGCCGACGACGTACGGCTGGAGCGAGAAGCTCGCGTCGTTGCCGAGCGCGAACGTCCACTGCGCGGTCGCGAGGTACTCGTGGAAGTGGTCCTTCTCGTCGGGCGACATCGGGTTGTAGGCGAGGTTCGTCTCGAGGATCTCCGGCTCCACCGCGAGGAACGCCTGCTGGATTCGCTCCTCGCCGGCGAAGCCCGAGATCCTGAGGCTCGACGACTCGAAGTCGCGGACGGCCGTGAAGTACAGGCTGTCCTGCTTGACCCCCGAGTGCTCGCGGAAGCCGTCCGTCGTCTGGAACGACGGCCGGAGCGAGACGCGCCAGCCCCCGCCGAACGTCCCCGAGTTCCAGTCGGCGCTCGCCTGCGCCGTGCCGAACGAGCCGGCCGTGAGCGAGGCCGTTAGGCCGGGGGATCGCGTCGCGTCGAGGCTTTCGAAGTTCACGGAGCCCGCGAACGACGCGGCGCCGAACGTCGAGGTCCCGACGCCGCGCTGGACCTGGACGCTCGCGAGGTTGAGGGAGAGGTTCGCGAAGTCGGCCGTATAGACGGCCGAGTCCTCGGGCTCGTTCAGGGGGATGCCGTCGAACGTCATGTTCACGCGCGTCGCGGAGAGGCCGCGCAGCGTGAAGTACGCATAGCCCTGTCCCGAGCCCGTCTCGGAATACTGCGTGACGGACGGCGTGTCCTGGAGGAGGACCGGCATCTCCTGTCCCCAGCTCTTCTCCACGAGGGCGGGCCGGTCGAGGTCGCTCTTCGTGACGGGCGCCTCCTCCTCGCTCCGGATCGCCTGCACGACGACGTTCTCCGCCCGACTCGGCACGGCGACGGGCGTAGGAGTTGGCGTGGGAGTCGCCGCCGGCGCGGCCCCCTGGGCGGCCGCGACCGTCGCCCCCAGCAATGCCAGGATCGGGAGAATGCCGAGCGCTCGTGAGGACATGGTTTCCTTCCGCCTTTCCCTACGCCGGTCCGGGCCGGATCAGGTTCAGGGGTTTGATCTCAGGCCCTTTCGGGCCACCCCCAGGCAAACGACAAATGTGCGGTCGAAACGGCCCGCCGTCAACCCTCCGCTTCGATCACCGGGCTGGCGACATTTCGCCATCGCCGGCCCCGGGGGGTCCCCTCCGAAAGACTTGGCATCCGGGCAGGAAAATTGCGACGATGCGCGCGCTCAATGTCTCCCCTGCTGGAGGACTCCATGTCGAGTGCCCTCTCCGCGCGCTCGCCGCGCCGAATCGCCTTGTCCTTCGGACTCGCGGTGGCGCTCGCCGTCTCCGCCTGCGGCAAGAAGGAAGCCGCCAAGCTCCCGACACCCGAGGTCTACGTCACGAAGGCCGTCGCGAAGGATGTCCCCGTCTCGATGGAGCTCGTCGGGCAGACCTCGGGGAGCAAGGACGTCGAGATTCGAGCCCGGGTCGAGGGCTACCTCGAGAGCGTGAACTTCCGCGACGGCGACTTCGTGAAGGAGGGAACGCTCCTCTACACGATCGATCCGAAGCCGTTCGAGGCGGCCGTCGCGAACGCGAAGGCGCAGGTCGCGACGTGGAAGGCGCGCGTCGACCAGACGCAGACCGAGGAAGCCCGGCTGAAGCCGCTGGCCGAGCAGCAGGCCGTCTCCCGGCGCGACTACGACAACGCCGTCGCCGCGAGGGACGCGGCGCTCGCCCAGCTCGACGCGGCCAAGGCGACGCTCGACAAGGCCCAGCTCGATCTCGGCTACACGAGGATCTCCGCGCCCGTGAGCGGGCTCGCGGACTTCACGAGGGTCAAGCCCGGCAACCTCGTCGGCCGCGGCGAGTCCACGCTCCTCACGACGATCTCCGTCGTCGACCCGATCTATTTCACGGCGTCCATCACGGAGGCCGACTACCTGAAGTTCGCCCAGAGGATCGCGGCGATGGGCGGGTCCGCGCCCGGGTCGAAGAGGGAGGCCGAGCTCATCCTCGCGGACGGGTCCGTCTACGACCACAAGGGGCGCCTGGACGCCGTCCAGCGCGCCGTCGACCCGAAGACGGGCACGCTGGCCGTCCGCCTCCTCTTCGCGAACCCCGACCGCGTCGTGCGCCCCGGGCAGTACGGGCGGATCCGGTTCGTCTCCGACGTCCTGAACGGCGCCGTCTGCGTCCCGCAGAAGGCCGTCTCGGAGCTGCAGGGCGTCTATCAGGTCGTCGTGATCGGGCCGGACAACAAGGCCGAGATCCGGACCGTGAAGATGGGCCCGCGGTCCGGCGACCTCTGGGTCGTTTCCGAGGGGCTGAAGGCGGGCGAGACGGTCGTCGTCGAGGGCCTTCAGCTGGCCCGCCCCGGCGCCGAGGTCGTCGCAAGACCGATCGAGGAGCTCGCGGCGAAAACGGCCGCTCCGGCCGCTTCGTCGTCCGCCGCGCCCGCGGGGAAGTAACCCATGTCGGCCTTCTTCGTCCGCCGGCCCATCGTCGCGATCGTGATCTCGATCGTGATGATCATCGTGGGCGCCGTGGCCCTGAAGGGCCTCCCGATCGCCCAGTACCCCGAGATCACGCCGCCCCTCATCCAGGTCACGACCACGTTCACGGGCGCGAGCGCCGTGGACGTCGAGCAGTCCGTCGCGACGCCGATCGAGCAGCAGGTCAACGGCGTCGACAACATGCTCTACATCAAGTCGACGAACGCGAACGACGGCACGCTCAAGACGGAGGTCTCGTTCGAGGTCGGGTCCAACCTCGACATGTCGAACGTGCTCGTCCAGAACCGGGTCTCGCAGGCGAACGCGACGCTGCCGCAGTCGGTCAAGGAGTACGGCGTCACCGTCAAGAAGTCGCTCTCGTTCCCGCTCGTTCTCGTGACCCTGACCTCGCCGCAGGGGACCTGGGACAACCAGTTCATGTCGAACTACGCGAACATCAACATCGTCGACAGGATCAAGCGCATCCGCGGGGTCGGCGACGTGATCCTGTTCGGCGGGTCCGACTACGCGATGCGGATCTGGATCCGGCCCGACCGGCTCGCGAAGCTCGGGCTGACCGTGATGGACCTGCAGAACGCGATCAAGCAGCAGAACACGCTGTCGCCGGCGGGCCAGATCGGCGGCGAGCCGGCGCCGAAGGGGACGCAGTTCACGTACACGGTCAAGACGCAGGGCCGTCTCCTGAACGCCGAGGAGTTCGGCGACATCGTCGTGCGGTCGAACCCGGACGGCTCGCAGGTCTATCTGCGGGACGTCGCGCGCATCGAGCTCGGCTCCCTGCTCTACAACCAGACCGGGCGGCTCAACGGGAAGCCGGCCGCCATCATCGGCGTCTACCAGTCCCCGGGCTCGAACGCCCTCGCGGTGCGCGACGCGGTCAACGCGACGATGAAGGAGATCGAGCCGACGTTCCCGAAGGACCTCGCGTGGACGATGTCCCTCGACACGACGGAGGCGGTTTCCGAGGGCATCACCGAGATCATCCACACGCTCTTCGAGGCCGTGCTCCTCGTCATCATCGTCGTCTTCATCTTCCTCCAGAACTGGCGGGCGACGCTCATCCCGCTCCTGACGGTGCCCGTGTCGCTCGTCGCGACGTTCGCCGTTTTCCCGATCCTCGGGTTCTCCGTGAACGTCCTTTCCCTCCTCGGCCTCGTCCTCGCGATCGGCATCGTCGTCGACGACGCGATCGTCGTCGTCGAGGCCGTCATGCACCACATCGAGCACGGGATGGCGCCTCGGGAGGCGACCCTCCAGGCGATGAAGGAGGTCTCCGGGCCGGTCGTCGCGATCGCCCTCGTCCTCTCGGCCGTGTTCGTCCCGGTCGCGTTCATGGGAGGCATCACGGGCCGCCTCTACCAGCAGTTCGCGGTCACGATCGCGATCTCCGTCTGCTTCTCGGCCTTCAACGCCCTCACGCTGTCGCCCGCCCTCTCGGCCAAGCTCCTCAAGCCGAAGGGCGAGTCGAAGTCGTTCCTCGACCCGTTCTACAACTGGTTCAACAGGATCTTCGGGAAGTTCACCGGCGGCTACACGTCCTTCGCGTCGATCCTCATCCGCAAGAGCGTGCGGAGCCTGATTTTCATCGGCATCCTCGTCGCGCTCACGGCCGGACTCGTGAAGAGCCTCCCGACGGGCTTCCTGCCCGACGAGGACAACGGCTACTTCATGATCAACTGCCAGCTCCCCGACGCCGCGTCGCTCGAGCGGACGGACGCGACGCTCAAGCGGGTCGAGCAGATCACGCTCTCGAACCCCGCGATCGAGGGCGTCACGACGATCACCGGCTTCAGCCTCCTGACGGGCGCCTTCGCGCCGAACACGGGGTTCATCTTCGTGAAGGCGAAGCCCTGGCACGATCGAAAGGACGTGAGGGAGCGCGTCGACAACGTGATGAAGGCGCTGAACCTCGCCTTCTACAGGAGCATCCCCGAGGCGCAGGTCTTCGCGTTCGCGCCCCCGCCCATCACGGGCCTCGGGAGCGGCTCGGGTTTCACGTTCATGCTGCAGGACCGGGCCGGCCGCAGCCCCGCGGACCTGGACGACATGGCCAAGAAATTCATCGCCGAGGCGCGCAAGCGCACCGAGATCGGCCGCATTTCGACGACCTACCGCGCAACGGTCCCGCAGGTCTACGCGGACATCGACCGGCAGAAGGTGCTCAAGCTCGGCGTGCCCGTGAGCGACGTGAACGGGACGCTCGGCGCCCTCCTCGGCTCGTCGTACATCAACGACTTCAACCGGTTCGGGCGCGTCTACAAGGTCTTCATGCAGGCCGAGCCCGAGTTCCGCGCGTCCCCGAAGTCCCTCGGCCTCTTCTTCGTGAGGGCCGCCGACGGGAGCATGGTCCCGCTCGACACGCTCGTCTCGACGAAAGAGACGAACGGCCCGGACTTCACCGTGCGCTTCAACCTCTATCGCGCCGCCGAGATCTCGGGCGTGCCGGCCGAGGGCTACAGCTCCGACGACGCCCTGAAGGCTCTCGAGGAGACGGCCGCGAAGGTCCTCCCCGCGGGCTGGGGCTACGACTGGTCGAACATGTCGTTCCAGGAGAAGCGGGCCGCGGGCACGGCCGGCGCCGTCTTCGTCATGGCGATCGTCTTCGTGTTCCTGATCCTCGCGGCGCAGTACGAGAGCTGGTCCCTCCCGTTCAGCGTCCTTCTCGGCACGCCGTTCGCCGCGTTCGGCGCGTTCTTCGGCCTGTGGGCCGCGCGCCATCTCATGCCGGCCGTCTACGGGAACAGCTACGTGTCGAACGTCTTCGCGCAGATCGGCCTCATCATGCTCATCGGCCTCGCGGCGAAGAACGCGATCCTGATCGTCGAGTTCGCGAAGGAGAACGTCGAGAAGAAGAGCATGCCCCTCGTCGAGGCCGCCCTCGACGCCGCGAAGCTGAGATTCCGCCCGATCCTCATGACGGCGTTCGCGTTCATCCTCGGCGTCCTCCCGCTCGTGCGGGCGTCCGGCGCCGGCGCCGAGTCGCGCAAGGTCATGGGCATGGCCGTGTTCGCGGGGATGCTCATCGCGACGATGCTCGGCGTCTGCCTCGTTCCCGTTCTTTTCGTCGTCGTCGAGAAGCTGGGCGGAAACAAGGCCCACGCCCCGGCATCGCCGCCATCGGCGGAACCGGCCCCGGCGGGAGGTCACTGAGATGAAAAGGACTCTCGCCTCTCTTCTCGCGCTCTCCCTCGCCGGTTGTGCGATGGGACCGGATTACAAGCGTCCGGAGACCGCCCCGCCCGAGAACCACCGGGGCGCCGCCGGGCCGGCGACCGGGGCCTCGCTCGCCGACCTCGCGTGGTGGGACCTCGCCAAGGACGATCAGGTCCTCGTGGGCCTCCTCAAGGAGGCGCTCGCGAAGAACCAGGACCTGAAGATCGCCGCGGCGCGCGTGGAGGAGGCCCGCGCGATCTCGCGGATCAACTACGTCCTGCCGCAGGTAAGCGCCGGCGCCGGCGCCGCCCGCGGGCGGGTCTCGGAGAACGTCGGCTCCCTCGCCGGCGGCCAGACGCTCAACGCGTTCGAGCTCACCGCCGCGTTCACGTGGGAGATCGATCTCTGGGGCCGCCTGCGGCGGACGAACGAATCGACGCTCGCCCGCTTCCTCGCGACCGAGGAGGCCCGGCGCGGCGTCTCTCTCGGCCTCGTCTCGGACGTGGCCGCGGCGTACTACCAGCTCCGGTCCCTCGACATGCAGCTCGAAATCGCGCAGCGCACCGTCAAGAGCCGCCAGGACAGCTTCGACCTCGTCGAGAAGCGCCTCCGCGGCGGCATCGGCAACAAGCTCGAATCGAGCCAGGCGGCCTCCGCCCTCGCGCAGACCGAGATCGCCGTTCCGCAGATCGAGCAGGCGATCTTCGAGCAGGAGAACCTGATCTCGCTCCTCCTCGGACGGAATCCGGGCCCGATCGCCCGCGGCAAGGCGATCGGCGAGATGCCCGCAGTCGAGATCCCGGCGGGCCTCCCGTCCGCCCTTCTCGAGCGCCGCCCCGACGTCCTCGAGGCCGAGGCGAACCTCCGCGCGGCGAACGCCGAGGTCGGAATCGCCGAGGCGAACCTCTTTCCGCAGCTCTCCCTGACGGGCAGCGCCGGGTTCCAGAGCACGGACCTGTCCGACCTCCTCAAATCGCCGTCGTTCGTGTGGAACATCGCCGGCGGAATCTTCGCCCCGATCTTCCAGGGCGGACGGCTCCGTCGCGAGCGGGACGCCGCGCACGCGCGCTGGGACCAGGCCCGCCTCGCCTACGAGAAGGCCGCCCTCGCCGCGTTCGGCGACACGGCGAGCAGCCTCAACGCGATCGGGAAGACCCGCGAGATCCGCGAGGCGAACGGCCGCAACGTCGACGCCCTGAGGGACGCGGAGAAGACCGCGCTCCTGAGGTACGACGGAGGCGTGTCGCCGTACCTCGAGGTCCTCGACGCGCAGCGCGAGCTCTTCTCCGGCGAGCTGAACTACGCGACGTCCCTCCGCGACCAGAAGCTCGCCGTCATCCGTCTCTACCGCGCGCTCGGCGGCGGCTGGAACACGCCGGAGATGCCGCCCGAAGGCCAGGCGCCGGCGACGCCCGCGCCCGCGTCCACGTCGAAATAGGGAGCCGGTATGGCGAAGAGGAAGGGCGGCGAGAAGGCCGGGGCGGACGGCAAACTCTCCGGGAAGAAGTACGCGAAGGAGCTCCGGCGGCTTCAGGTCGAGCTCTGCCACCTCCAGGAGTGGGTGAAGCACAAGGGCCTGAAGGTCATCGTCGTCTTCGAGGGGCGCGACGGCGCCGGCAAGGGCGGCACGATCCGCGCCCTCACGGAGCGCGTCAGCCCGCGCGTCTTCCGCGTCGTCGCGCTGCCCGCGCCCTCCGACCGCGAGAAGAGCCAGATGTACATGCAGCGTTACATGGCGCACTTCCCGGCCGCAGGCGAGGTCGTGATCTTCGACCGGAGCTGGTACAACCGCGCCGGCGTCGAGCGCGTCATGGGCTTCTGCACGGACGAGCAGTACCGCCGCTTCCTCGACCTCTGTCCCGAGATGGAGAAATACATCGTCGACGGCGGCATCATTCTTCTGAAGTACTGGCTCGAGGTCGGCAACAAGGAGCAGGAGCGCCGCTTCGCCGCGCGCCTCACCGACCCGCTTCGCCAGTGGAAGCTGAGCCCGATGGACCTCCCGGGGCGCACGAAGTGGTACGAGTATTCCCGCGCGCGCGATCGGATGCTGAAGGCCACGGACACGCGACACGCGCCGTGGTTTCTCGTGAGGTCGGACGACAAGAGGCGCGCGCGGCTGAACCTCGTCGCGCACTTCCTCGACCAGATCCCGTACAAGAAGGTGCCGCGCGAGAAGATCAGGCTTCCGAAGCGCTCGCCGAAGCGCGCGTACGACGATCAGGCGTCGCTCCGGGGCCGTCGGTTCGTGCCCGGGAAATACTGACGAACCGGGCCGCGACTTCCGCGTGGCGCGGTCCCGGCTCGCACCATATTCTCGGGCCGTGGACGGGACCCCCGGCAGGCCGGCCGAGAGATCGATGCGATCGCGCCCGCGCGAGGTCCTCATCGCCGGGGCCGGTCCGGCCGCCCTCACGGCGGCGATCCTCCTCGCGAGGGCCGGCTACCGCACGCGCGTTTTCGAGGCCCGGCCTCTCGTCGGAGGCCGGTTCCACGACGACTACCAGGGCCTCGAGAACTGGAGCCGCCGCGAGGACGTGCTCGACGAGCTTCGGGAGGCCGGGATCGCGCCGACCTTCTGGCACCGCGCGTTCCAGGGCGGCGTGCTCTACGACCCGGATCTGAGGCCGACGCGAATCCAGGCGCCCCGGCCGCTCTTCTACATGGTGAGGCGCGGCCCGTTCCACCCGGGCTCTCTGGACGTGGCCCTGCTCGAGCAGGCGCGCGAGGCCGGCGCCGAGGTCGTGTTCGGTACGCGCCTCGACCCGGGCGCGGCCGCCGTCGTCGGCACCGGACCGCACGGCGCGCCCGATCTCGTCGCCGCCGGCATCACGTTCCGGATCGATCGGGACGACTTCGCGGGTGCGATTCTCAACGACGCGCTGGCTCCCGCCGGTTACGTCTACGTCCTGATCTCCGAGGGTCAGGCCACGCTCGCCACGGTCCTCTTCGAGGGGTACGCGGGGCTGGACGCCTGTCTCAGGCGCTCGATGGAGGCCGCCCGGAAGCTCTTCGCGCTGCGCGACTTCCCCGGGATCAAGCACTGGGGCGGCCGCGGCTCGTTCTCCGTGCCCCGCTCGTGCGAGCGGAACGGGTCCCTCTTGGTGGGCGAGGCGGGCGGCTTCCAGGACTTCCTGTTCGGGTTCGGCATCCGGAGCGCGCTCGTGTCGGGGCGGCTCGCGGCGCAGAGCATCATCGAGGGCCGCAGCTACGACGCGCTCTGGCGCGCGCGCCTCCTGCCGCACATGAAGGCCTCGGTCGTCAACCGCGCGATCTACGGCAGGCTGCGTGACGCCGCCAAGAAGGCCTTCTGGCACGCGACCGGACGGACGAGCCGTCCGGACAGGGTCCTGCGCTGGCTCTACGGCTTCTCGCCCGTCCACCGGGCGCTGTATCCGCTCGTCGCGCCCCGCGTCGCGGCCCCGATCGAGCGCGAGCCGGGTGCCGCGCGGCGCCCTCCGGGCGGCGCGGACCGTGGCGCGGGTGCCCGGCCGACCATATCCTCTCGGATGTGACCGCGAACCTAACGCCCCAGTACCACGACGCCGAGGAGCGGTTCAAGCGGGCGGGCGACCATCCGGAGAAGCTCGCGGCCCTCCGCGAGATGATCGCGCTCCTCCCGAAGCACAAGGGCACCGAGAAGCTCCTCGCCGACCTGCGCAAGAGGCTCTCGAAGCTGGAGGACGAAGCCGCGCTCCCGCCCCGCGGCGGCCACGGCCACCGGGCCGAGGTCGGACACGTGAGGCGCGAGGGCGCCGGCCAGTGGGTCCTCCTCGGGCCGCCGAACGGGGGAAAGTCGTCCCTCCTCGCGGCCCTCACGCACGCCCACCCCGAGATCGGCGACTACCCCTTCACGACGCGGGCTCCCCTGCCCGGGATGGCGGAGTTCGAGGACGTGAAGGTGCAGCTCGTCGACACCCCGGCGGTGGCCGAGGGTCATTCCGAGCCCTACCTGCCCAACCTCGTCCACGAGGCGGACGGGATTCTCCTCGTCGTGGACGTCGGAGCCGACGACATCGAGGCGTCCGCCGCGCTCCTCCACGAGCTCCTCGAGCGCGCACGCGTCTGGCCGCGCGCCCGGCCGCTCCCGGCCGACGCGCCTCCGTTCCTCCGGCCGAAGCCCGTCCTCGTCCTCGGGAACAAGGCGGAGGCCGACGACGGCACCTTCGCGGAGCTCGCGCACGAAGCCGTCGGTGCGGATCTCCCCTTCCTCGCGGTCTCGGCGCTCGCGGGCACGGGGCTCGAGGCGCTCCGCGAGACCCTGTTCCGCGAGCTCGGCAAGATCCGCGTCTACCCCAAGGAGCCGGGGAAGAAGCCGAGCCTCGAGAGCCCGTTCGTCCTGCCCGCGGGCGCGACGATCCACGACTTCGCCGTCCACGTCCACAACGAGATCGCCGAGCGGATGAAGTTCGCGCGGATCTGGGGCCATGCGAAGTTCGACGGCCAGCAGGTCGACCGCCACCACGTCCTCGCCGACAAGGACGTGGTGGAGCTGCACGCCTGAGACGAACCTACGGTGTGTACCAGATCGGCGAGCTCCAGGCGCGCTCCTGGATGGTCGCCGGCACGTTCGTCAGAGGCGGCATGTTCAGCCGGGCGGCGTCGTAGGTGTTCCAGCGCGGCGTCGGGATCTCGAGGACGCGGGCGTAGTAGAACGCGCGCTCGGCGGGCTTGAAATCGGGATCGGTCCAGCCCGTCGCGAGCTGGGCGGCGCCGATGCCGTTCGTGTACGTGGCCGTCTTCACGTCGACGCTGTTGCCGACGGGCGGCAGCTTGCCGTTCGCGCCGATCCTGCGGTCGCCGGACCACGCGACGTCGTAGATCTTCTCGTGCTGCTTGCCGGCCGTGTCGAGCCAGCCCTTGACGATCTGGATCCGGTCGAGGTTGCCGCTCCTGGGGTCCTTGACGGCCGCGACGAGGAACGTCGGCGCCTTGCCGGCGCCCTTCTTCAGGTCCGCGCCCATGGGCACGCCCTTCGCGTAGGCCGTCTTCACGAAGCCCGGTTTGTTCACGTCGCCCGGGGCGTAGTCGAAGCTGCCGAAGAAGCGGACGCGCATCATCGGGCCCGACGTTCCGAACGTCTCCCGGCGCCGCATCGCGTCGAAGATCGCCTCGCGGGTGTTCTGCGGCGCCCAGACGCCGGCCAGGCCGCCGGAGCTGAACTCCTGGATCTGCCGGATCTGACCCGCCGGCGCTCCCTTGAGGCCGGTCAGGCGCTCCTTCGCGTTGTTCTCGAACGCGAACTTTCCGGTGAAGTTGTACTCCTCGTGGCTGGCGGCGGCGTTGTGCGTGTCGCTGTCGCCGATGAAGCCGTACTGGAAGGGATTACCGGCGCCGGCCGCCGCCTGGCTCATGCCGTCGAGCAGCGCCTGTCGCACGAAGCTGCCCCTGTGGCGCGTCGGCCGCTCGAAGTCCGCCGACAGCGTGTAGTCCCACTGCTCGAAGCCGGCGAACTCGTCCGTCGGCGACAGGACGGGGTAGGTCTCCGACGTGCCCTTGATCTGGGTGATCTCGTACAGCGGCTCGTTGGCGTTGCGCGTCCGGTTGTAGGCCGCGTCGATCGGCTTGCCGTCGCGCTTCACGAGGTCGAACATGAGGCCGTCGCTCGCGTTGCCGTTGTGCGGAATCGCGAACAGCGTCGAACCTTTCGCGCGCTGCTGCTCCATCCACTTCCACAGGACTTCCGGGTCGTCGGAATCGAGCGCCGAAAGCACCATGTCCGGCAGGTGCTTCGTGTCGCGGAAGACGATCACGCGGTGCAGGTTCCGTTTCTGCGGATTCGACGTCCATTCGAATCCGGCGAAGGTCGTGAACGTGCCGGGGACGTAGTTCGCGTCGGCCGCCTTGACGATCTCGGCCCAGACCGAGCGCGCCAGCGCCGGATCGGAGAGCTGCGGGTCGCGCTTGCCCTCGTTCATGTCGCGGAGGATGCCGGCGAACGTCTGGAGCCGCACGTTGGCGTCCGGCGAGTTCACGCCCTTGGCGATCTCCGTCCTGCTGAGCGGGCTGTCGGGGTTCGACATCTGGTTGAAGACGCCCATGTACTCCGCGTGGTCGGACACCATGTAGAAGTCCAGCGGGGCCGTGATCTTCAGCTCGGGTCCGCCGCTGCCCGTGATGGCCCTGCCCTGCGCCCAGGCGTAGGCGTCCATCGGCGTCGTCTTCGAGCCGTTCGTCAGCGCGTCGAACGACCAGCCCGTGTGGACGTGGACGTCTCCGAAGTAGACGTTGTTCTCGGGGTTCGGCGGCGGCAGAGCGGGCGCCGGCGCGGACGACGATGCCGTCGCGGGAACGGCCGCGGGGGCGGCCGGCTCTTTCTGCTTGCCGCACCCCGCCAGGGCCAGCGCAAGGCTCGCGACCACGAGGCCTCGCGCCTTCGAAGAAGAAAGTCTCATGGGGCTCCTCTCGATCAGGCTGAGACGGTGTCCCAAGCCTAACCCAGACCGGGCCCCGGCGGAGATCAGCCGGCCGACATCGACCCCAGGAACTCCGCGTTGTTCTTCGTCTTGTCGAGGCGCTCGATGAGGAGCTCCATCGCCTCGACCGTCGAGAGCGGGTTGAGCACCTTGCGGAGGATCCAGATCCGGTTGAGCTCCTGCTTCTCGAGGAGCAGCTCCTCCTTGCGCGTGCCGGACTTGTTGATGTCGATGGCCGGGAAGACGCGGCGGTCGACGAGCTTGCGGTCGAGGTGGACCTCCATGTTGCCGGTCCCCTTGAACTCCTCGAAGATCACGTCGTCCATGCGCGAGCCCGTGTCGATGAGCGCCGTCGCCATGATCGTGAGGGAGCCGCCCTCCTCGATGTTGCGCGCGGCCCCGAAGAACCGCTTCGGCTTCTGGAGGGCGTTCGCGTCGACGCCGCCGGACAGGACCTTGCCCGAGGGCGGGCAGGTCGTGTTGTAGGCGCGCGCGAGGCGCGTGATCGAGTCGAGGAGGATCACGACGTCGCGCTTGTGCTCGACGAGGCGCTTCGCCTTCTCGATGACCATCTCGGCGACCTGCACGTGGCGCGTCGCGGGCTCGTCGAACGTCGAGGAGATGACCTCGCCCTTCACGGAGCGCTGCATGTCCGTGACCTCCTCGGGCCGCTCGTCGATCAGGAGGACGATGAGCGTGATCTCCGGGTGGTTCGTCGTCACGGAGTTCGCGAGGGCCTGGAGCAGCATCGTCTTGCCCGTGCGGGGCGGGGCGACGATGAGGCCGCGTTGGCCCTTGCCGACGGGCGCGATGAGGTCGAGGACGCGCGAGGAGAGGTTCGGCGTCTCGAGGTGGATCCGCTCCTCGGGATAGAGCGGCGTCAGGTTGTCGAACAGGACCTTCTCGCGCGCGACGTCCGGGTGCTCGAAGTTGACCGCCTCGACCTTGATGAGCGCGAAGTACCGCTCGCCTTCCTTGGGCGGGCGGATCTGGCCCGAGATCGTGTCGCCGGTCCTCAGACCGAACTTGCGGATCTGGGAGGGGGACACGTAGATGTCGTCCGGGCCGGCGAGGTAGTTGTACTCGGGGGCGCGCAGGAAGCCGAAGCCGTCGGGCAGCACCTCGAGGACGCCCTCGGAGAAGATGAGGCCGAGCCGCTCCGTCTGCGTCTGGAGGATCTTGAAGATGAGCTCCTGCTTGCGGAGCGAGGGCGCGCCTTCCACCTCGAGCTCCTGGGCGATCTTGAGGAGCTGGGGCATCGAGTGGTTGTGCAGGGCCCGGATGTCGAGCATCGGCTCGGCGGTCGACGCCGCGGCCGGCTGCTCCTCGACGTCGGCGGGGAGGTCGCGGGGATCGATGTCGCGGGCGGCGTAATCGGCGCCGGGGACCTTGCGTCGGGGCATGGGCTACTCCTTCGGGGAGGGGGTGAGCGCCGCGCGGAGGAGCCGCGCGAGCTCGGGGAGGTTTTCGCCCGTCTCGGCCGAGACGGGCAGGAGGGGGCGGTCGGGGGCCGCGAAGGCGGCCGAAAGAGAGCGCAGCCGCCGCACGCGCTGCGAGGGCTTCACGGCGTCCCACTTGGTCGCGGCGACGAAGGACGGAAGAGAAGATTCTCTGAGAAAGAGGGACATCGAGAGATCGCTCTGCTGCGGGTCGAGGCGGCCGTCGATAAGGAGGAGAGCCGCGGAGAGTTTCTTCTCACATGCGGCGGCCGCGTTGCGGCCGCCGATAGCTGAAAAATCTTCGGCCGGATGTCGCGTGTCAAGGGCGCGCTCCGCGCGCCGCGCAGCGGTCGAAGACCCTTGACTCGCGACCTCCGGCGGAAGCAGAAGGTTCTCGATCAACTCTTCGAAGCTCTGTCTCTTCTCTTTCCCCGTCTTCGCAAAACCATACCCGGGGCAGTCCACGACGTCGAAGCGGTCGCCGATTCGGTACCAGTAGAGGGCTTGCGTGCGGCCGGGCGTCTGCGAGATGCGCGCGACGTTCGCGCCGAGGAGCGCGTTCAGGAGGCTCGACTTCCCGACGTTCGACCGGCCGAGGACCGCGAGCGCCGGAACGGCATTTTTCGGACACTCGCCGGGACGGTGGGCCGCGAGGACGAGGCGGACGCCGGCGCCGGACGCGAGCACACCTTTTCCGCCGCCGGGCCGCGAGCCGGCGCGTGACCTCGCGGAAGACAGAGTCGTCGTCATTGGGAAGGGTCGAAATCCCCGGGGAGGGGAAGAAGAGAAGATTTTCTTAGAAGGTAAGAGGGGCGGAACCGCCCCGCCCCTTTAGCTTACCAGAGCAGGCCGCGCCCCGGCCGAGCCCTCACTGCGGCGTGGTGGTGCCGGCTTCCGTCGCGACGTCCTTCGGCATCACGGGCGAGGGCGCGCCCTCGAGCGTGAGGCGGACGACCTCGTCCACGTCGTCGACGAGGTGGAACTCCATGACGGCGCGGATCTCCTCCGGCAGGTCGTCGAGGTCCTTGTCGTTCTCCTTCGGGAGGACGATCGTCGTGATCCCCGCGCGGTAGGCCGCCAGGAGCTTCTCCTTGATGCCGCCCACGGGCAGGACCTTGCCGCGGAGCGTGATCTCGCCCGTCATCGCGAGGTCCTTTCGGATCGGGATCCGCGTGACGGCCGAGAGGATGGACGTCGCCATCGTGATGCCCGCTGACGGGCCGTCCTTCGGGATCGCGCCCTCGGGGATGTGGACGTGGATGTCCTTCTTCTCGTAGAAGTCGGGCTCGGCGCCGTAGAGCTCCGCCCGGGTCCGCACGTACGAGAGCGCCGCGCGCGCCGACTCCTGCATGACGTCGCCGAGCTGGCCGGTCAGGACGAGGTTCCCCTTGCCGCGCATGAGCGTCGTCTCGATGTGGAGGACGTCGCCGCCGGACTCCGTCCAGGCGAGGCCCGTCGAGAGCCCGACCTCCGCCTTCTCGCCCTTCTTGGCCAGACGGAACTTCGGCTTGCCGAGGAAGGACGCGAGGTTGTCGGCCGTCACCGTCACGGGGGTCTCGACGTCCTTTCCGATGATCTTCCGGGCGATCTTCCGGCAGACGGAAGCGATCTCGCGCTCGAGGCTCCTCACGCCCGCCTCGCGCGTGTACTTCTCGATGAGGCCGTAGAGCGCGCCGTCCTCGAACACGGCCTGGTCGGCCCCGAGGCCGTTCTCCTTGACCTGCTTCTTCACGAGGAACTGCTTCGCGATCGCGACCTTCTCGTTCGGCGTGTAGCCCGACAGCGGGATGATCTCCATGCGGTCCTTGAGGGCGGGCGGGACCGGGTGGATCACGTTCGCCGTCGCGATGAACATGACCTTCGAGAGGTCGTACTCCGCGTCGAGGTAGTGGTCCACGAAGGAGTGGTTCTGCTCGGGGTCGAGGACCTCGAGGAGCGCCGACGACGGGTCGCCCCGGAAGTCCATCGACATCTTGTCGACCTCGTCGAGGAGGAACACGGGGTTCACGGTCCCGGCCTTCTTCATGAGCTGAATGATCTGGCCCGGAAACGCGCCGATGTACGTGCGGCGGTGGCCGCGGATCTCGGCCTCGTCGCGCACGCCTCCGAGCGAGAGCCGCACGAACTTGCGGTTCAGCGACTTCGCGATGCTCTTGGCGAGGGACGTCTTGCCGACGCCCGGAGGGCCCGCGAAGCAGAGGATCGAGCCTTTGGTCTCCGTGACGAGCTGGCGGACGGCGAGGAACTCGAGGATGCGCTCCTTGACCTTCTCGAGCCCGTAGTGGTCCTCGTTCAGGATCTTCTCGGCGCGCTTGATGTCCCTCATCTCCCGCGTCGCCTTCTTCCAGGGCACCTGCACGAGCCAGTCGATGTAGTTGCGCGAGACGGTCGCCTCGGCCGAGACGTTCGGCATCGCCTCGAGCCGCTTGAGCTCGGCGAGCGCCTTCTCCTTCGTCTCCTTCGGCATCCCGGCCTTCTCGATCTTGACGCGGAGCTCCTCGATCTCGTCGGACTTGTCGTCCTTCTTCCCGAGCTCCTGGTGGATCGCCTTGATCTTCTCGTTGAGGTAGTACTCCTTCTGCGCGCGCTCCATCTGCTTCTTGACCTTGTTGTTGATCCGGCGATCGATGTTGATCTTCTCGATCTCGATCTCGAGCAGGTCCTGGAGCCTCTGGAGGCGCTCGAGCGGGCTCACCGTCTCGAGGAGCGTCTGCTTCTCCGGGGTCGGAATGGACGTCGGGAGGTGTCCGGCGAGCATGTCGGCGAACACGTCGGCGTCGTCCATCTTGAGGGACGAGAGGAGTCCCTCGAAGGCGAGGTGGTGCGAGAGCTTCGCGTACTGCTCGAACACCGCGAGCACCTTCGTGAGGTACGGGCCGACGTCGCCCGAGGCCGGGCCGAGCGCGCGCGGCACGAGCGGCTCGACCGTGACGACGAGGTGGCCGGCGCCCGGCGAGAAGGATCGGATCGACCCGCGCACGACGCCCTCGACCATCACCTTGATGTGGCCGTTCGGAAGCCGGAGCGACTGGACGACGGACGCGATGACGCCCACCTCGTGGATGTCCCCGGCCGCGGGCTCGTCGATCTTCGGGTCCCGCTGCGCCGCGAGAAAGATCCTCTTCTCGGGCGTCCCCAGGGCCGCCTCGAGGGCGGCGATGGACGAGGCACGCCCGACGACGAACGGCGCCATCATCCGCGGGAACACGACCATGTCGCGCAGGGGGACGAGCGGCAGCGTGCGCGGCGCGGTCGCGGCGGGCTCGAGGGAAGTCGGAGTCGTCATCGGGTCACCTCGGAGGCAGAGTAGGCGCGCGAAACGGAAGACCGGGGCCCGGGTCCGCGGGAGGAGACGACCTCAGCCCGCCTTCCGGAGCGAGAGAATGGGCGCGGCTCGGCGGAGAACGGCGTCCTTCGTGACGACGCACTCCTCGATCTCCTCCTCGGACGGGACCCGGTACATGACGTCCAGCATGATCTCCTCGAGGATGATCTTCAGGCCGCGGGCGCCGACGTTCCGGACGATGGCCTCGTCGGCGATCTGCTCCATGGCATCGTCCGTGAACCTCAGGCTCACGTTCTCGAACTCGAGGAGCGCCTGGTACTGCTTGATGAGGGAGTTCTTCGGCTCCTTGAGGATCGCGACGAGCGCGCTGCGGTCGAGGTCGTGGAGCGTGGCGACGACGGGAACACGGCCGATGAACTCCGGAATCATCCCGAACTTGATCATGTCCTCGGGATGGACCTTCTCGAGGATGTCGCCGGCGCGCTTCTCCTTCTTGGAGACGATCTTCGCGCCGAATCCCATCGACCGCTCGGTCAGCCGGCGGCCGATGATGTCCTCGAGCCCGACGAACGCCCCGCCGCAGATGAAGAGGATGTTCGTCGTGTCGATCTGGATGAACTCCTGGTGGGGGTGCTTGCGGCCGCCCTGCGGGGGCACGTTCGTGATCGTGCCCTCGAGGATCTTCAGGAGCGCCTGCTGCACGCCCTCGCCGGAGACGTCGCGGGTGATCGAGGGGTTCTCGCCCTTCCGCGCGATCTTGTCGATCTCGTCGATGTAGACGATCCCGCGCTCGGTCTTCTCCTTGTCCTGCCCCGCGGCCTGGTACAGCTTCAGGATGATGTTCTCGACGTCCTCGCCGACGTAGCCCGCCTCGGTGAGCGTCGTCGCGTCCGCGATCGTGAACGGCACCGAGAGCATCTTCGCGAGGGTCTGCGCGAGGAGCGTCTTCCCCGTGCCGGTCGGGCCGATCAGGAGGATGTTCGATTTCTGGAGCTCGACGTCGAGCTTGCGGTTCTTCTCGAAGTAGTCGATCCGCTTGTAGTGGTTGTAGACGGCGACGGCGAGCTTGCGCTTGGCGGTCTCCTGCCCGACCACGTACTCGTCGAGGAATTCCTTGATTTCGCGCGGTTTCGGGAGCTTCGTCTCCGGCTTGGCCTGGTCGAGGACCCGGTCCTCCGCGATGATGTCGAGACAGATGTCCACGCACTCGTCGCAGATGTAGACCGTCGGCCCCGCGATGAGCTTCTTCACGTCGCGCTGCGACTTGTTGCAGAAGCTGCAGCGCAGAACGTCGCCGTTGCCCGTTTTCTTCGTCATCGCCTGCCCCGGTCCCCCTCGCGGTCCTGAAACCGCATCTTACCGCCACCCGTCCACACGGAACAAACGGCGGGCCGGACGCATTCCCGCGCGCCCGGAGCGGGGAGCCTACCCTATGATCGGCCGCGTCGAGATGATGCAAACGGCCCCCCGCGCCGTGGCGGCCGCGCTCCTGGCGGCTGCGCTCGAGGCCCGCGGAGCCGACGCCGCTCCTCCGCCGGACTTCCGGCTCTTTCCCGAGCTCGCCGCGCCCGCGGGGCTCCCGGACCTCGCCGGCGGCGCGCCGGGCGCGGGCGAGAAGGCGCCGCCGCGAAAGAAGCGCTTCGCGCTCGCGGCGGCCGAGGTCGGGATCATGGAGCTCCTTCCCTACCTCCAGGACCGGCTCCTGACGGAAGAGTCGTACGCCCACATCTCGGCGGAGTCCATCCGGAACAACTTCCGCACGGGCTTCGTCTTCGACAACGACAAGTTCACGACGAACCAGCTCGGCCACGCGGTCGCCGGCAGCCTCTTCTTCAACGCGCCCCGGTCCAACGGCTACTCCTTCTGGGAGTCCGCGCCCTTCGTCCTCTTCGGCAGCGCGTTCTGGGAGACGATCGGAGAGACGCAGGCCCCTTCCCTCAACGACCTCGTGAACACGACGCTCGGAGGGATCACGATGGGCGAGGCCTCGTACCGCCTTTCGCAGATGATCCTCGACGACCGGGCCCGCGGCGGGGCGCGCGCCGTTCGCGAGACGCTCGCCGGGCTCGTGAACCCGACGCAGCTCCTCACGCGCCTTTTCACCGGCGACGCCTGGACCGTGCGGCCCGAGCGCGGGACCTTCGTCGAGCCTTCCGCCTTCGTCGCGCAGCTGGACGGGGGCTGGGGCCACCTCGTCTCGAACCCCCGGCCGAACCCCGACCAGGCGATCTTCTCGGCGTCCCTCCGCTACGGAGACCCGTTCGACCGCGCCGTCTCGCGGCCCTTCGACGCCTTCGATCTCGACGTCGACGTCGCCTGGCCGAGCACGAAGTGGCTCACGAACGTCGCGATCCGCGGGCTCCTCGTCGGCTGGGACCTCGACGCCGCATCGGCCGGCGCCCGGCACGTCTTCGGCGTCTTCATGGACTTCGACTACACGACCGACGACACGCGCATGGTCGGCGCGCAGTCCTTCCGTTTCGGCCTCCTCGGTCTCCGGCCGCTCGGCAAGGGCGTCGATCTTCGCGTCGAGGCGCTCGGCTCCGTCGCCCCTCTCGCGGCGGTCCAGACCGACCATCCGGACGAGTCCAGCGGGCTCGTGGGCCGCGTCTACGACTACGGCCCCGGCGCGGGCGTCTTCACGGCGGCCCGTCTGAGACGCCGCGAGCTGGACCTCGTCACGTTCACGTACTCGCTGTTCTGGGTGCACACCTCGAACGGCATCGGCCGAAACGCGAACCTCTCGTCCTTCGGCGCCGAAGGGCGCCTCCCGATCGCCGGAGGGCTCTCGGCGGGGGCCGCCTGGTCCTGGTGGCGCCGGATCACGACCTACGACGCGTTCGACACGGTCCGCACGGCCACGACCCAGGGGCGCGTGTTCCTCTCCTGGATGTTCCGGTGAGCGCGGAAACGGTCCCGCTCAGGACGACGCCGGCCTGGCGTCCTCGCGGCGCCGGATCACGAGGTCGATGAGCCCGTACTCCTTCGCCGCGTCCGGCTCGAAGATGTTGTCGCGGTCCGTGTCCTTCGAGATCTTCTCGACGGGCTGGCCCGTGTGGTGAGCGAGGATCTCGTTGAGGCGCTGCTTCGTGCGGAGCATCTCGCGGGCCTGGATCTCTATGTCGGAGGCCTGGCCCTCGGCGCCGCCGTGAGGCTGATGGATCAGGATGCGCGCGTTCGGAAGCGCCGCGCGCTTGCCCCGGGCGCCGCCCGCGAGGAGCATCGCGCCCATGGACGCGGCCTGCCCGAGGCAGTACGTCGCGACGTCGGGTTTCACGTACTGCATCGTGTCGTAGATCGCGAGGCCCGCCGAGACCGACCCGCCCGGAGAGTTGATGTAGAGCGTGATGTCCTTCTCGGGGTTCTCGGCCTCGAGGAAGAGCATCTGCGCGATGACGAGGTTCGCGACGTCGTCGTTGATCGCCGAGCCGAGGAAGATGACGTTGTCCTTGAGCAGGCGCGAGTAGATGTCGTACGCGCGCTCGCCGCGGTTCGTCTGCTCGATGACCATCGGAATCAGCATGGCCTCTCCTCCAAACGCCCGTAGTCTACTCAGCCCGCGACGACCGCCTCGGCGACGAGGAGATCGACGACGCGGTCGATCCGGAGCTCTTCGCGCACGCCCTCGAGCCGGTCCGCCTTCGCGAGAGCGCCCTTGAGCTCCGCGTAGGTCATCCCCATCGACTGGGCGCGCTTCTTGAGCTCGGCGTCGAGCTCCGTGTCCGTCACGACGACGTTCTCCTTCTCGCCGATCGCGTCGAGGAGGAGGTACTCCTTCACACGGCGCTCGGCCGCGGGGCGCGCCTCCTTGCGCATCTCGTTCCAGTCGATCTTCGCGTCCTTGAGGTCCACGCCCTGGCGGGTCACGTGCCGCGCGTAGTCCTTGAGCGCCGAGTCCACCTCGGCCTCCACCATGGACTCGGGCGCGGCGACCTCGTTGAGGGCGAGGAGGCCGTCGAGCGCGGCGCGGCGCTTCTGGTCCCGGAGCGCCTGCTCCTTCTCCTTCCCCACCGACTCGGCGACCTTTTCGCGGAGCATCGCGAGGGACGCGCCCTCGGGAGCCTCGCCCTCGCGCGGCGTCAGCGCGAGGCGGCCGAGCTCGTCGTCGAGCGCGGGAAGGACGCGCGTCTTGATCGCGACGAGGTGGACCGTGTAGAGAACGGTCTTCCCCGCGAACTCGGCGTCGGAGACGTCGGGCGCGAACGTCTTCTGAAACGTGACCGACGTGCCGGCCTCGGCGTTGCGCAGGTTCGCGGACAGCTCGGGCAACGTGCCCTCGCCGCCGATCTCGACGAGCACCTTCTCCCTCTCGAAGTCCTTCCCGTCCCCGGCCGGGAACGAGCCCTTGATGTCGACGAGGGCGAAGTCCCCGTCCTTCACCGGGCGCCCCTCGACCGCCTCGTAGGTCGCGTGCCCCTCGCGGATCCGCGCGAGGACGCGGTCGATCTCCTCGGACGAGGGCGTCGCGGAGCCCGAGGGCACTTTGAGACCGCGGTAGTCCTTCGGATCGACGGGAGGCCGGACCTCGAGGTCGACCTTGAACGAGAGGGGCGCCTCGAACTCGAACTTGAGGTCGGCGACCTTCGGGCGGCCGAGGGGGATCAGCTTCTTCTCGCGGAGCGCCTCCCCCACCGACTCCTGGACGAGGCGCTCGAGGACCTCTCCCTTGATCTCCTCGGCGAAGCGCGCGCGGATGATCGAGGAGGGCGCCTTACCCGGGCGGAATCCCGGAAGCCGGACCTGTTTCGCGAAAGCGCGGACCGTCTTCTCCGTCGCGGCCCGCACTTCGTCGGCCGGGACCTCGAAGGTCAGGACCTTCTTCGTCGGGGACTGGTCTTCGTACGAGGTGATCATCGTTCCGTCCTTGTCGTTCGATCGGGGGCATCCTGGTGCGGGAGGAGGGACTCGAACCCTCACGGGTCGCCCCACGGGATCCTAAGTCCCGCGCGTCTGCCAATTCCGCCACCCCCGCGGCGCCGGAGGCGGAGACGTTAGCTCATTTTTCGAGGTATTTCTTCAACCACGAGAACACGGTCTCGTGCCAGAGCCTGCTGTTCAGGGGCTTGAGGACGAAGTGGCCCTCGTCCGGGAAGACGAGCGCCTCGGCCGGGACGCCGTTGCCACGCAGGACCGTGAACAGCTGGAGGCCCTGGTCGACGGGGACGCGGAAGTCGAGCTCGTTCGTGACGACGAGCGTCGGCGTCCGGATGTTCCGGGCGAAAAGGTGCGGCGACCACCGCGCAAACTGTTTACGAGCCTCGGGGCTCCAGGGACGGCCGCCGAACTCCCAGTCCGAGAACCAGAGCTCCTCGGTCGAGAGCGACATCGACTCGAGGTTGAAGACGCCGTCGTGCGTGACGGCCGCCTTGAAGCGGTTCGTGTGCCCGAGGATCCAGTCCACCGCGTAGCCGCCGTAGCTCGCGCCGGCGATTCCCTGCCGCGACGCGTCGACGAACGGCATCTTCACGACCGCGTCGAAGACCGCGTCGAGGTCGACCATGACCTTGCCGCCCCAGTCGCCCGAGATCTCGTCCACGAACTTCTGGCCGAAGCCGGTCGACCCGCGCGGGTTCGGCGCCACGACGACCCAGCCCTGGGCCGCCCAGAGCGACGGGTTCCAGCGCGCCGACCAGCCGTCCTCCCACGCGCCCTGCGGGCCGCCGTGGATGAGGAAGACGACGGGGTACTTCTTCGACGGATCGAAGCCCGGCGGCCTGATCAGCCAGTACTGGATCCGCGCCCCGCCCGCGCCGGTCGTCCGGAGGCTCTCCGGCGCCGCGGTCGCGACGTCCTTTTTCCACGACGCGTTCTCGTCGGTGAGCGCCTTCACGGCCGGAGTCGTCGCCTGCGGACGGTTCGCGGGGTGAGAAGCTGATTCTTCTTCGAGTGAAAGAGAGAAGATTTCCGGCGGAGCGACGAGCGAGGCTTCGGTGAAGATGACGCGGCCGCCCGCCGCGGCGCGCACGCTGCCGATCGCGCCTCCCTTCTTTACGAGCTTCGGCGTGCCGCCCGCGAGGGACACTTCGAAGAGATCTCTGCGCCCTTCGTTGTCCGCGGTGAAGTACACGGTTTTCGCGTCGGCACTGAGGCAGTACTCCTCGACGGAAAGGTCGGGGCTGGTGAACACCGTCCGTTTCGCCTTCGTCTTCCGGTCGTAGACGTCGAGGTACCAGCGGTCGGCCTCGAACCCGGCGCGGCGCTGCGCGCGGACGACGATCGACGAGCCGTCGGGCGTGTAGACGGGGTCGAAGTCCGCGGCCGGGTTGTTCGCGGTCAGCTTCGTCGCCGCTCCGCCCGTGACGGGCACCGTGAAGACGTCCTTGTTCGTCGTGAAGGCCTCCTCGTCCGCGCCGTCGCGGTTCGAGACGAACGCGATCTCCGACCCGTCGGGCGAGAACGCGATCCCGCCTTCCTCGTACTGGTCGGGCGGCGAGTCGAAGTCTCCGGGGGTCACGTCCGTGACGGACCCGGAGGCGAGAGCGAGGACGAATACGTGGTGGCGGACGTTCTCGCGCCACTCGTTCCAGTGCCGGTAGAGGAGGTGCGTGAGCCGGTGGACCTTGACCGGGTTCTTCTCGAGGTCCTCACGGGTCTTCCGGTTGCACGCCTCGTCGGCGCAGGCCGGATACACGTCCGAGACGAACGCGAGCTTCTTCCCGTCCGGCGAGAAGACGAGCGGCTCCTCGACGCCCGCCGACAGGTCCGTGAGCTTGCGGGGCTCGCCGCCCGAAAGGTCGAGGAGCCACACCTGTGACGTCCCCGAGCGCGCCGAGAGGAACGCGAGCGTCTTCCCGTCCGGCGAGAAGCGCGGCGCCTCGTCCGTCTTCTCGTGCCGCGTGAGCGCGCGCGGAGGAGCCGAGCCGTCGGACGGGACGATCCAGACGTCCGCGTTGCGCGTGCCCTTTTCGAGATCCGTCGTCGTCCGCACGAACGCGACCCACTTCGCGTCGGGCGAGACCTGCGGGTCCGCGACCCGGACCGTGAGCAGGTTGTCCTCGATCGACATCGGGCGCCCGGCGGCGGCGGCGTTCGCCGCCGCGAAAGAAGAGAGAGAAAGAGAAAGAAGAAGAGAAGATTTTCCGAGAAGGTGAAGAAGGCGGCGGCCCCCGGCGAACCGTGGCGAAAAAGCGGCCCGGCGCCCGCCCGCCTGTCGAATTCCGTCCGGCCGCAGCAGGTTCTCTCTTTTACTCATTCTAAGAATCCCCTCTTTCTCTTTCTCTTCTTCTCTTCCGTTCTCTCGCAAGAAAAAGGCCGGCCGTTTTCACGGCCGGCCTGGTCACGAGATGGTGAGCCGCGAGGGACTTGAACCCACAACCCACAGATTAAGAGTCTGTTGCTCTGCCAATTGAGCTAGCGGCCCGTGTTCACCCTCCCGAGCCGGGCGGGCGGCGGGCGAATATACATGAACCGGGGGAAGGGCTCCAAGCCCTTCCCCCGGCCCCTACTTCCGCTTCTTGATGAGCTGCTTGATCTCGTTGTTCCCGAGCGGCGAGGAAGCCGCGATGATGAGGGCGGCGTTGCCGGTCCCGATGTCCGGGAGGGCGCAGGCCGACGTGACCGTCCCGTCCGCGCCGGTCACGCCCCGAAAGAGGATCTGCGGCGGCCGGACCGTGGAGACGACCCGGATCGACACGTGGACGCCCGCGAGGGGCTTTTCCGTGAGCGAGGTCGTCGCCTTCAGCGTGAGCGTGACCCTCCCGCCCGACATGAGCTCGGCGTCGGACGTGAGCGAAAGCTCGAGGTGTTCCGACGCGGCCTCGGACGCGAGGTAGTCGACGATGACCTGGTCGAGGGACCGGATCCCCGAGCCGGGCCGGGGCGGCCTCGACGTAGCGCCCGAGGAGGACGGCGAGGCGCCCGACGCCGCCGGGTGCGCCGCCCCCGAGGAAGGCCTCGGCGGAGACGGCGGAGGCGAAGGAGGAGGCGCCGGGACCGGGACGGGGGGCGGAGCCGGGAAGGCCGGGGCCGCCCCCGTGGAGACGCGCGAAGACGCCCTCGAGGCCGGAGCCTTCGGAGCGGGCGGGGGGGCGCCGGGCAGGGGCTCGGGCGGCGCGGCGAGGATCGCGTGGGCCGCCGCGAGCGCCGCCGGAGAGACCTTCTCCGAGGACGGCAGCGTGTCGTCGGCCCAGTCGGGCGGCGCCTCGCCGATCTTCCCCTTGTCGAGGCGGCCGCGCCGGATGGCCTCGATCACGCGCCGGTGCTGGAGGTCCATCATCTCGCGGAGCGCCTTCTCGTCCACGCGGTCGCCCGCGATCAGGTCCCGGTAGGGGCTCTTTTTGGAGAGCAGGATTTCGCCGCCCACGTAGACGAGCGACTCGACGACGGGGTTCGCGACCCCGCGGTCCTCCGTCTGGACGTGGTACACGCGTTCCGCGTGCTTCACGTCCGTATTGAACCCGGTGATCACGGTGACCGGAAATGATAGCGGAATCGCGCCTTAGCGCCGCGAGAGGAGGGGAGAAAGGTACTTCCCCGTCGCCGAGCGCGCGCGTTTCGCGACCTCCTCGGGCGTCCCCTCGGCCACGAGCTCGCCCCCGCGGGCGCCGCCTTCGGGCCCGAGGTCCACGACCCAGTCGGCGGTCTTGACGACGTCGAGGTTGTGCTCGATCACGATGACCGTGTTCCCGCGCTCGACGAGGGCGTGCAGCACGTTCAGGAGCTTCTTGACGTCGTCGAAGTGGAGGCCCGTCGTCGGCTCGTCGAGGATGTAGAGAGTCCGGCCGGTGGCCCGGCGGGCGAGCTCGCGCGCGAGCTTCACGCGCTGCGCTTCGCCCCCCGAGAGGGTCGTCGCCGGCTGGCCGAGCTGGATGTACCCGAGGCCGACGTCGTTCAGAGTGTCCGCGATCGTCCGGATCGCCGGGACGCTCGCGAAGACCTCCCGGGCCTGCTCGGCCGTCAGGGCGAGGACGTCCGCGATGTTGAGGCCCTTGTAGCGGACCTCGAGCGTCTCGCGGTTGTAGCGCTTCCCGCCGCAGACGTCGCACGTGACGTAGATGTCCGGCAGGAAGTGCATCTCGATCGCGATTTGGCCGCCGCCCCCGCAGTTCTCGCAGCGGCCGCCCTTCACGTTGAACGAGAAGCGGCCCGGCCCGTAGCCCCGCATCCGCGCCTCGGGCACCTGGGCCATGAGCTCGCGGATCGGGTTGAAGACGTTCGTGTACGTCGCGGGGTTCGAGCGCGGCGTCCGGCCGATGGGCGACTGGTCGATGTCGATGACCTTGTCGAGGTGCTCGAGGCCCTCGAGCTTCCGGTGCGCGCCCGGCCGCTCCGTCGAGTCGTGGAAGAGGCGCGCCGCGGCGCGGTAGAGGATGTCGTTCACGAGCGTCGATTTCCCCGAGCCCGAGACGCCCGTCACGGCCGTGAAGACGCCGAGCGGGAACTTCACGGTCAGGTCCCTGAGGTTGTTCGCCGAGGCGCCGACGACGGCGAGCGTCTTGCCCGTCCCCTTCCGCCGCGCCTTCGGCGTCTCGATCCTCAGCGCGCCGGACAGGTACTTTCCCGTGAGCGACCGCGGAAACTTCACGAGCTCGTCCGCGGTCCCCTCCCCCACGATCTCGCCGCCGTGGATGCCGGCGCCCGGCCCGAGGTCCACGACGCGGTCCGCGAGGCGGATCGTCTCCTCGTCGTGCTCGACGACGACGACCGTGTTCCCGAGGTCCCGCATCGCGACGAGGGTGTCGATGAGCTTGCGGTTGTCCTTCGCGTGGAGGCCGATCGAGGGCTCGTCGAGGACGTAGAGGACGCCCATGAGCTTCGAGCCGATCTGCGTCGCGAGCCGGATGCGCTGCGCCTCCCCGCCCGAGAGCGTCGCCGACGCACGCGAGAGCGAAAGGTAGCCGATCCCGACGTCGTTGAGGAACCCGAGACGGTCCTTGATCTCCTTGAGGATCTTCCCGGCGATCTCGAGTTCCCGCGGCGTCGTCCGGAGCTTCGCGAAGAACGCCTGGGCGTCCTCGAGCGTGAGGGCCGTGAGCGTGTCGATGGACCGCCCGTCCACGAGGACGGAGAGCGCCTCGGGCTTCAGCCGCCGCCCCTTGCAGTCCGGGCAGGGCGAGGCCGACATGTAGTTCTCCATCTCGGCGCGCGCGTCCTCGCTCTCGACCTCCTTGTACTTCGCCTCGAGGATCGGGACGAGGCCCTTGAAGGCCGAGGACCAGGCGTACTCGCCCTTCTCCGACTTCCACTTCCAACGGATCTCGCGGTCGCCCGAGCCGTGCAGGATGACTTCGCGGACGTCCTTCGGCAGTTTCGACCACGGCGTGTCGATCGAGAACTTCAGGACCTTCGCGAGGTGCTCGATCTGGCGGAGGCGCCAGTTCGCCGAGCCGGGCTTGTAGAGCGCGATCGCGCCGTCCCGGATCGAGAGGGACGGGTCCGGCACGAGGCGGTCGGGGTCCACTTTCTGGACCGTGCCGAGGCCGCTGCACGTCGGGCACGCCCCGAACGGCGAGTTGAAGGAGAAGAGGCGCGGCGTGATCTCGGCGAGCGACGTCCCGCAGTCCGGGCAGGCGTAGCTCGTCGAGAGCGTCTCGTCCGCCGTGGGCGCGTCGGGGCTCGCGCCCGGCACGGCGACCGTCACGAGCCCCTTGCCGACCTTCGTCGCCGTCTCGAGCGAGTCCGCGAGCCGGCGCCGCGTGTCGTCGTCGCGCTTGACGATCAGTCGATCCACCACCACTTCGATCGTGTGCTTCTTCTGCTTGTCGAGGTCGGGCGGGTCCTCGAGGTCGACCATCGCGCCGTTCACGCGGGCGCGCGGGAAGCCCTGCTTGACCATCTCGCCCATCTGCTTGCGGTACTCGCCCTTCTTGCCGCGGACGAACGGGGCGAGGAGGAGGAACTTCGTCCCCTCGGGCATCGCGAGGATGCGGTCCGTCATCTGCTGGACCGTCTGGGCCGCGATCTCGCGGCCGCAGGACGGGCAGTGGGGCTTTCCGATCGACGCATAGAGGAGGCGGAGGTAGTCGTAGATCTCCGTGACGGTTCCGACCGTCGAGCGCGGGTTCTTCGACGTCGTCTTCTGCTCGATCGAGATCGCGGGCGAGAGCCCCTCGATCGAGTCGACGTCGGGCTTCTCCATCTGCTCGAGGAACTGCCGGGCGTAGGCCGAGAGGGACTCGACGTAACGGCGCTGCCCTTCCGCGAAGAGCGTGTCGAACGCGAGTGAGGACTTTCCGGACCCGGACACTCCCGTCAGGACGACGAGCGCGTTCCGTGGAATCGTCAGGGAGACGTTCTTGAGGTTGTGTTCGCGCGCGCCGCGGATCACGATCGAATCCATGGGGGCGGGGATTATGAACCCGGGACGCGATGTCGGCCTCGCGATCGGGGTCGGCCTCTTCGCGTGGGTCGCTCTCTGTTGGGTCCCGACGGGCGCCGCGGGGCCGCCCTCCGGACCGAGCCGGATCGTCGTCCTCTTCGACGTCGACACCCTCCGCGCCGACCGGCTCGGGACGTACGGCTACCCCCTCGCGACGTCCCCGAACCTCGACCGGCTGGCCGCCGACGGAGGTCTCGTCGCCGAGCACGCGATCACGAGCGCGGGCTGGACGCTTCCGGCCCACGCCTCCATCTTCTCGTCGCTCCCCGTATCGGCCCACGGCGTGCGCACCGCCCTCCAGGCCGTGCCCCGGGACGTCCCGCTGCTCGCCGAGATCCTCGCGCGGCACGGCGTCCTCTGCCGCGCGATCACGGCCAGCGGCTACGTCGACGCCCGGTTCGGCTTCGGGCGCGGCTTCGAGAGCTACGCCTTCTACGGCTTCGCGTGGCACCAGGCCTCGGGCGAGGCCAGGGACGCGCTCCGGCTCGTCGACGAGGCGGGAGAGGGGCCGCTCTTCCTCTTCCTCCACACGATCCAGGTCCACAACAGAATGCCGACCGAGCGGGGGGCCCGCGGCGTCTTCGGGTCGACGAAGCCTCTCGGCCCGAGGTGGGACGAGGCGCTCCCCGTCCCCGCGACGACCCTCGGCCCGAAGGCCGCGAGGGAGATCACGTCCTTCATCTCCGCCCGTTACGACGCCTCGATCCGGGAGACGGACGAGAGCCTCGGAGAGCTCGTCGCGGGCCTGACGGCCCGCGGGCTGTGGGACCGGACCGCCGTCGTCTTCACGTCCGACCACGGCGAGGAGCTCGGCGAGCGGCCCGTTCGCCTCGCCCGCTCGGCTCCGGCCTGGGGGCACACGGTTCCGTACCTCTACGAGGAGCACATCCACATTCCGCTCGTCGTCCGCGCGCCGTGGCGCAAGGACCTCCGGGGGAGGATCGCGCCGCTCGTCTCGTCCCTCGACATCGCGCCGACGATCCTCGACCTCTTCGACGTCGCGATTCCGCCGGGCATGGAGGGGACGCCACTCGCGCGGCTCGGCTCGAAGAGGCGCGTCGTCGTCTCCGAAGCGTCCCCGTACGGCGCAATCGCTGTCCTCGAGGGGACGCACAAGCTGATCGCCCGGCCCGGATTCCGGACCCGGCACTGGGAGACGGGCGAGTGGCTGGACGACCTGCCCGCGGAAGAGTGCTTCGACCTCGCCGCGGACCCCGGCGAGCGCCACGGGACCTCGTGCGCCGAGCCGTGGGGGAAGGCGCTGCGGCGCGAGGCCGAGCGGTACGTCGCGGCGTCGCTTTCCGGCGAGGTCGTGGTCCGCGCCGAGCCGCGGGGCGATCCGTGCCGGCTCGAGATCGCCGGCTCGGACGCATCCGGCGTCCGGTTCTTCGGCGAGCCTCCCGGGGCCCGAGAATCGAACGCCGGAGCCGTCGAGCGCCTCGAGCTCGGCCGCGTGGCCGGCCCCGTCTGGCTCGGCATCCCGCCGGCCGGCGGGGACCGCGGGATCTCCCTCTCGCTCGCGGGCTGCGGGGGAGTCCGGACGGCGGCCGGCCGCGAGCTCCCCCTCCTCAGCGAGCCGAGCCTGAGCGAGCTTCTCTGGCGGGGCGCTGGCCCTTTGCCCGACGGGACCGTGGTCTTCGTGACGGCGCCGGAGCGCGAGACGCGTTCCGAGGAGGCCGCGTACACGCCGGAGCTGGAGGCGCGCCTGCGGTCGCTCGGCTACGTGTCCCCGCAGGTGAGCGTCCGGCCGCCCGCACGCTCCACGCCTCTCGTCCCCAGGGAGCTCCTGCCGCCCGCGGGGAGCGTCCGGATACACGTCGAGCCGTAGAGCCGGGACGTCAGGGCGCCGCCAGCCTCTTCCGAAGGGCCGAGAGCCCTCCCCGGAGCCCCCGCCGCCACAGGCGCGGCGGGTTGCGGTGCAGGAACTCGAGAAGCGCCGGCGGATAGGCCCGCCAGGGCACGGGGTGCGGGTCCGTCGCCTGGCTGCGCCCGTCGAGCCGGTGGTCCCACTTCGCGACGCACCACCAGAGGGACACGTACCCCGTTCGCCTCTTCACGAGGCCCATGATCTCGCCCAGCGCCCGGTCCCAGCCCGCGACCGTCTTCGCGTCCGGGTGCATGCGGCAGCCCGCGAGCTCGCGGTCGAGGAAGCGAAACCGCGCCGCCGGATACCGCGCCGCGATCCTGAGCCAGTAGTCGTAGTCCAGCGTGTGATGGAGGGTTGCGTCGAACGGCCCGATCTCCTCCCACACGCTCCGCCGGAAGAACGCCGCGGGCTGGGCGATGAAGCACGCGTCCGCGAGGCGCTCGATCGCGTCGGGCCTCGCGAGACAGGGCGAGACGACTCGTCCCGCCTCGTCGACGTAGGCCGCCCGGCCCCACGCGAACGCGAGCGCGGGGTCCGACGCGAAGGCCTCGCCGACGGCCGCGAGCGCGCCGGGCCGGAGGACGTCGTCGCTGTTGAGGTAGCCGAGGATCTCGCCCGTCGTGCGCGAGAGGCCTCTGTTGATCGCGTCGGCCTGGCCGGCGTCCTTCTCCGACACGAACGGCACGCGCCCCTCGTACTCGCGCAGCACGGCGAGCGTCCCGTCCGTCGACCCGCCGTCCTGCACGAGATACTCGAGCGCCGGGTACTCCTGCGAGAGGACGCTCTCGATCGTCGCGCGGATGAACTTCCCCTGATCGAGGGAGGGAGTGACCAGAGAGATCGACGGCAGGCGGCTGCTCATCGGGAATGGTCCGAAGAGAAGATTCTCTTAGAAGATGAATGGGGACCGGAGCAGCCGCGTCGCCGAAGCCTTGCGGCACCTCCCGCGCCCGTGGGCCGCCGCCGCACGCGCTTTCTAAGCAGATCTTCCTCCGAACTTCCATTTGATCCGAACGAAGTTCGCCAGGAGGACGAGCGTGCGGAGTGCGAGCGACAGCGGCCAGAGCAGCCTCGGCCCGTGTCTTCGCCAGATCTCCGCGTGCGCCGAGAGAGAGAGGTTGTGCTTCGGGTCGAGGAGGCGCGCGGCGTACTCCCTCGCGCTCGGCGCGCCCGCGACGCGGGCGTCGTAGTCGCCCACCTCGTGGAACAGGCGCGCGGCGGGCGCGACGAGGACGGGAATGCCCACGCGCCTGGCCCGCAGCGAGAAGTCGAGGTCGCCCCACGCCATCGGGAAGCGCGCGGCGTCCGGGAGGCCGATGCGGTCGAAGACCTCGACCGGCACGTACGTCCCCATCCCGAAGAGCCAGTCGACGGCGAACGGCGCCCGCGGCAGCGACGCCGCGAGAGCGCCGTGGTGGAGCACGCGGATCCCGCGTCCCCACCACTCCACGGCCCCGCCCGCCGACCACACGCGCCCGGGCTCCTGCGCGTACATCACGGCGCTCCCGACGAGCGCGCCCGGGTTCGCGTCGACGGCCTCGCCGAGCCTCTCGAAGAAGTCCGGCGCGCACGTGACGTCCTGGTTGAAGAAGAGAACGGCGTCCTCCCCCCCGCCCCGGGTCGCCTGCGCGCCGAGGACGATCGCCCCCGTCCACCAGACGGGCGTCGACGTGCGGACGACCTCGACCGGCGGAAGCTCCCGCGCGATCTCGGCGCCCTCGGCCTCGCCCTCGTCGTCCACGTAGACGATGCGCCGCGCGCCGGCCGCGAGAAGCGAGCGGAGCGCCCGGCGCGAGGCGTCCGCGCGCCGGAACGCGGGGACGAGGACGACCGGTGGCCTCAGGCGCTTTCCCCGGGCGCGTCGAGCGCCGCCAGCTCGGCTTCCACCATGAGACGCACGAGCGCGTCGAACCCGGTCTTCGGGGCCCAGCCGAGCTCCCGCCGGGCCTTCGAGGCGTCGCCGCGCGTCTCGGAGATGTCGATCGGCCGGACGTACTCGGCGTCGAGGACGACGTACTTCGCGAAGTCGAGCCCCGCGACCGCGAAGGCCGCGCGGCAGAAGTCGCCGACGGAGTGGGACACGCCCGAGGCGAGGATGAAGTCGTCCGGCCTCGGGGCCGCGACGATCCGGCGCATCCCGTCGACGACGTCGGGCGCATAGCTCCAGTCCCGCTTCGGCTCGAGCGTCCCGAGATGCAGCTCCTTCTGCCTGCCGCGCGCGATGCGCGCCGCCGCACGGGCGATCTTGCGCGTCACGTAGTTCTCGCCCCGGCGCGGGCTCTCGTGGTTGAAGAGGATTCCCGCGCACGCGAAGAGGCCGTAGGCCTTGCGGTAGATCCGCATGAGGTTCAGGGCGTAGACCTTCGCGGCCGCGTAGGGGTTGATGGGGTTCATCGGCGTCGACTCGGTCTGCGGCGTCTCGACGGCCTCGCCGAAGATCTCGCTCGTCGCCGCGAGGAAGAGCCGCGCGTCGGGCGCGACGCTCCGGACGGCCTCGAGGAGGCGCAGCGTCCCGAGGCCCGTCGAGTCGGCCGTGTACTCGGGCAGGTCGAACGAGATCTTGACGTGGCTCTGCCCCGCGAGGTGGTAGATGACGTCCGGGCGGACCGACCGCAGGACGGCCACGAGGCTGCTCGTGTCGGAGAGATCCGCGTAGTGGAGCCTCAGCCGGCCGGTCTCGCGCGCCTCGGCGAGGGCGGGGAGGGAATCCAGGCGCGTCCTCTGAAGGAGGCTCGACTGGCGCACGAGCCCGTGCACCTCGTCGCCGGAGGCGAGGTGCGATTCGGTGAGGTACGAGCCGTCCTGGCCCGTGACGCCCGTGACGAGGATGCGCGCCATGGCCCGCATGTTAGCGGGCCATGGCCGCCCCGGGTCAGAGGATCGACTTGCGGAGGATCGCCGCGGCGCTCAGCGCGAGCGCGGCGCCCAGCACGAAGAGCCCGGTCGTCGACAGGGACGGGATCGGGAGGATGCCGAGGCCGACGCCGGAGAAGTTCACGACGCCGCCCTGCTCGAGCGGCGTCATGCAGGCCGTCGCGACGGGCGGCAGGATCGGCGTGGTGAGGGCCTGCGCCTTCGCCTTCGCCGCGGCCTTGCTCGGCTGGCCCGTGACGAAGTTCATGATCACGCGCGTCGCGCCCGGGGGAACCGTGAGGTCGTAGCCCCAGTACGGGTTGTCGTCCCCGTTCACGAAGTGGATCGAGGAGAGAGGCGTCGCGGTGGCCCCGGGACCCTGGAGCACGTGGCCGATGCGCGGGTCGCTCGACGTCGTGCCCGAGTAGTTCTGGAACGTCGTGACCCACAGGGTCGAGGTCATGATCGAGGCGCCGGTCGAAGAGTCCGTGACGATCGTGTTGGAGTCCGAGCCGAGGTTGTTGCCCGTGCCGACGCGGACGAGAATCGGGCTCGCGGTGGGGTTCGAGATGATGTTCAGCCAGCGCGCGAAGGAATCGGAGGTCGGCACGTAGACCTTGCGCTGCACGTGCAGGCCGCCGATCGTCTGGACCGGGAAGACGACCTGCCGGTTCGCGCAGCCCGCGTCGAGCGCCGCCGGGCCGTTCTTGTTGTAGAAGACCTGGCCCGCGACTCCCGTTTCGCACGGGAGGGCGACGTTCGCGCCGATGTTCAGGCAGATCGTGTTGTAGCCGTCGAACATGTCGTTCAGCGTCGACGCCACGTTCCCGCCCATGCTCGTCGTCGCCTGCACGGCGTGCGTGTACGACGCCTCGCTCATGGCGCCCGACGCCGAGCTCGACGTCGAGAACGTGATGTTCGTGTTGATGAAGTACTTGAGGCCCGAAGCGTCGATCAGGCTGATCGAGCCGGTCGCGAGGGCCCGGCGGCCGACGGGCGTCTGGTGCCGCGCGGCTTTCTTCGCGGCTTTCTTGTCGACCTTGACCGCCCGAATCGAATCCGCGGTCGTGAAGGAAACGTCCGCGAGAGCCGGAAGACCGGCGATCGCGGCGCAAACGACGAGCGCCCGACCAAATGTCTTCATGGAGACTCCTATGTGCCGGAGAGCCTATGGCGCGACGCGGAATCCGTCAAGACCCGAAAAACGGCCGAACGCCTAGACTCCGGGCCGTGGCGAACGGGACGGCGCCGAAGCGATTTCGAGCCTTTGGGGCCGCCGCCTGCCTCCTCGCCGCGGCGGGCTGCGGCCGAACGCCGGCCCACCCGAACGTCCTCGTCATCACCGTCGACACCCTCCGGGCCGACCACCTCGGCTGCTACGGCTTCGGCCTCGCCCGGACGCCCCGGATCGACGCCCTCGCCCGGGAGTCCGTTCTCTGCACGGACGCGATCTCGGCGGCGCCGATCACGTTGCCCGCGCACTGCTCGATCTTCACGGGTCTGCTCCCCCCCGCGCACGGCGTCCGCGACAACGGCACGTACGCCCTCGGGGACGGCACGGTCACGCTCGCGGACCGGCTGAAGGCCGCCGGGTACGAGACGCAGGCCTTCGTGTCGGCGCTCGTCCTGAACCGGCGCTACAACCTCGCCAAGGGGTTCGACGGCTACGACGACGACCTCTATGCCGAGGACACGCCCGCGCTCTTCATGATCCGCGAGCGGCGCGCCCGCCGGACGGCCGACCGGTTTCTCGCGTGGCTCAAGGCCCGGCCCAAAGGCGCGAAGCCCTTCTTCGCCTGGGTCCACTTCTTCGACCCGCACCAGCCCTACCGGCCCGAGGGGCAGGACTCGGTCCTCGCCGTGACGCCTTACGACGGCGAGATCTCCGGCGCCGACCGCGCGGTCGGGCGCGTCCTCGACGGGCTCGCCGCCGCCGACCTCCTCGACGACACGCTCGTCGTCTTCACGGCGGACCACGGGGAGAGCCTCGGCGAGCACGACGAGAAGACCCACGCGATCTTCGTCTACGACGCGACGGTCCACGTGCCGCTCCTCTTCCGGTATCCGGCGGTCTTCCGCCCGTACCGCTACGACGGGGCGGTCCGGTCGATCGACATCGTGCCGACGGTCCTCTCCGTGCTCGGCCTGCCCGGCGGGGGCGAGACGCAGGGCGTCGACCTCGTGAAGCCCTTCCGCCGCCAGGTTCCGCCCCCGGACCTCCCCCAGTATTCCGAGTCCCTCCTCTCGGAGGTCGGCTTCGGGATGGCGCCCATCGTCGCGGTCCGCCACGGGGGCTTCAAGTGGATCCGCGTCCCGAAGCCCGAGCTCTACGACCTCCAGAACGATCCGCACGAGCTGAAGAACCTCTACCCGGCCGAGGCGAGGCGCGGAGCCGTCCTCGACCAGGAGCTCCAGCGCATCCTCGACGACAGCAAGCGGCGCGCGGTCCCGGCGCGCGAGAGCCCGATGTCCCGCGAGACGATGGAATCCCTCATGTCCCTCGGCTACCTCGCGCCCGGGCCGGACCGCGCGAGCGCGGCGGGCATCGACCCGAAGGACGGGATCGGGATCTACAACGACCTCGAGGACGCGAGGCATTTTGCGCAGAGGGGCCACTGGCTGAGGGCGGAGGAGCGCCTGAAGAGCATCCTCGCGCGGGTCCCCGGCCACCTCTCGGCGCGGAACGTCCTCGGCCTCGTGTTCGTCAAGCAGGGCAAGCTCGAGGAGGCGAAAGAGCAGTACCGGATCTCCCTTTCACAGGACCCGAAGCAGTCGCGCGTGCTCGGCGTCCTCGGGAGCCTCGCCCTCGTCGACGACGACCTCCCCGAGGCCGAGCGTCTCTTCCGCGCGAGCCTCGAGATCACGCCCGGCTTCGTCGAGTCGATGTGCAACCTCGGCTTCATCGCGTCGCTGAGGGGCCGTCCCGCCGAGGCCCAGGCGTGGTACGACAAGGCGCTCGCCGCCGACCCGGCCTTCCCGCAGCCCTGGCGCCTCGCCGGAGACCTCTACTACCAGCGCGGCGACTGGGCCTCCGCGCGCGCGAGCTACGCGAAGGTGCTCGAGAAGATCCCGCACGAGTTCGAGGTCCTCATCCAATCGGGCAACTGCTCGCGCCGACTCGGCGACGACGCGGCCGCCCTCGACGCGTTCGCACGTGCCGAGGCGCTCCGTCCCGACTCGTGGATACCCGCCTACAACCGCGCCTGCCTCGCGGCCGCGCGCGGGCGCGTGCCGGAGGCCGAGAACCGGCTCCTCGAGGCCGCCGCGCGGGGCCTCGGCGACCCGGGCCTCCTCGACCGCGACCCGGATCTCGCTTCGATCCGGGGCACCGAGGCGTTCCGGAACGCCCGGCGGAAGGCGGTCGAGACGGCCGCGGCGCACCGGGACTGAGGACCCGGGCCCGAGGGCCCGAATTGTGGGAAAGTGGAGGGAATGATCGAGGGGCGAAGGCCCCGGGTGTTCGTGGATCTCGCGCCGCTCTCGCCGGACGGCGGAAACGGCGGGGCGCGCCTCTTCGTCCTCGATCTCCTCGGGGCTCTCCTCGAGCGGCCCGGAGCGCACGAGATCCACCTCCTCGCCAAGCCGCAGGCCGCGGCCGCGGTCGCGCCGCTCGTCGCGAAGGGCGCGGTCCTCCACGCGCTCGGGCCCGGCCTCGACGTGGAGGAGCCGCGCAAGATCCTCCGGACGCGCCGCCGCCTGCACGGCTTTTTCCAGCCTCTCCTCGATCTCGCGGCCCCGGACCGGACGTCCTTGAAACGGCTCGGCGCCGACGTTCTCCTGAGCCCGCTCGGCACGGCGGCGTTTCACGAGAACGGCCTTCCGCACGCCGTCGTCGCGTACGACTTCCAGGACCTCGCGTATCCGGATTTCTTCGACGCCGACGAAAGGAGGCGGCGCATCGAGTTCCGGGGCGACCTCCGGCGCGCGGACCGCGTCGTCGCGATCTCGGAAGCGACGAAGCTCATGGCCGTCGAGCGCGTCCACGTCAAGGCCGAGAGGATCGCCGTCCTGCCGCCGGTCGCGGGGCCCCTGCGGCGGCCGCTCGACCCGCGCGACGCCCTCGCGCGCCTCGACGCCCTCGGCCTCTTCCGGACGGAGTACGCGCTGTACCCGGCGAACTTCTGGCCGCACAAGAACCACGAGCGCCTCCTCGCGGCCGCGGCGATCGTCGCGCGCGAGATGCCCGACTTCGTCCTCGTTCTGTGCGGCGCCCTCGACGAGGCGCGCGAGACCGTGCGCGCCCGGGCCGAGGCGGCGGGCCTCGCCGGGAACGTCCGCGTCCTCCCCTACCTCGACGAGGCCGACACCACGGCGCTCCTCGAGGGCGCCGGGCTCCTCGTCTTCCCGTCGCTCTTCGAGGGCTTCGGGATCCCGGTCCTCGAGGCCATGGCCCTGAGGACGCCGGTCGCGTGCTCGGACCTCCCCGCTCTCCTCGAGCTCGCCGGCGACGCCGCCCTCTTCTTCGACCCGTCGGACGAAGCCGGCATCGCCCAGTCGATCCTCCGCCTCTGGACCGAGGACGAGACGCGCGACCGGCTCGTCGCGAAGGGTCTCGTGCGGGCGGAGCGCGTCGCGCGGATCGACGTCGCGGGGGGGTACCACGAGATCCTGGCGGAGCTCGCGGCCTGAAGGCGGATTCGTACACTTCCGGCAACCGCGTGCGCCAGCGCCCTCTCCTCCGGTGTCTCGCTCTGGCCGGGATCCTCCTGGCCGGCTTCGCTCATCTGATCTGGAACGGCTGGCATGCGCGGCGGATCGTCGCGGAGAACCTCCCGCACCCGTCTCTCTCCTCCGGAAAGCGGGAGATCGATCTCTGGGCTCCGACGTACGAGCCCGGCCGGCTGTACGACCTGACCTTCGTGCGAAGCGACGACGGGCCCGAGACGTTCCCGACGGGAACACGGCTGATGGTCCAGCTGGCCTCGGGCGGCCGCACGCGGCTCCTCGTCGTGCGCCCCGGCCATCCGAACACGGACGTCTCGTGGTGGAGCCTCCTCACGGGCCGCGAGAGGCTCCAGATCGTCCCGGACCGCGGGTGGGTCGATCTCGGACCCGCTCCGGAGCGGGGGGACTCGCTCGAGGTGCAGGTCACGGGGCTGCTGCCGGGACCGTACGGATTCGCCCAGCTTCTCGAGGGGAAGCAGCCGCACTTCGAGCGCATTCTCGCCGTGCGGCCCGAGTCGCCGCGGGCGCGGCCGACGCGGACGACGCTGCGCTACCGATTCGAGCGGATCGACCCCGTGCCCGCGCAGGAGACGCTCGCCCGCTTCTTCTTCTTCGTCTCGTGCAGCCGCGTCCTGCAGGCGGCCGGTGTCGTCGCGCTCGCTCTTCTCTTCGCGGGCTGGTATTGGCTCTGGGAGGAGAGAGCCACGCGCGCCGCCGCGTGCCTCGTGCCCGCCGTGACGCTCCTCCACGCGTGCTGCCTGCCGCCGTTCCAGGGCGCGGACGAGGCCCTGCACGAGGCGACCGTGGAAGCCCTGCTCTGGAACCCCTCGATGCTGAAGGGCCCGCCCGCGTTTCCACGGTCGCTGTCGCGCGTCTACGCGGCGATCGGTTACGACCGGTTCGCCGGCGATCCGGCGACTCCCGTCGACATCACGTCGCCGGAGCGCCGCGCCGCGCTCGCGGGACTCCTTCGCATGACTCTCGGCGAAGACGCCACGGTCCCCGTGCCTCCCACGGCGGACGAGCGCGCCCTGAACCCGTCGCGGCGGGCCGTCTTCTATTACCACGCGTTCGGTCTCGCGGGCCCTCTCTTGCGCTCGATGAGCGTCCTCGACCGGCTCGAGGCCTACGTGGTCTTTTCCGCTCTGGCGTCTCTTGCGCTTTTCGGCGCGGGACTGCTCCTTCTCTCCGGATCGGGCTCCACCCCCGCCCTTTCGCTCACGTACGGCCTCGTGGCTCTGCTGCCCTACTCGGTCGGCGTCGTGGCGAGCTGTTCGAACTATTCCGTGGCGATCGGATTCGGGCAGTTCCTGGGGGCCTGCCTTCTCGCGGGAGTCCTGACGGACTCGCGCCCCCGGCAGCTCGTCGCCGCCGCACTGTTCACTCTCGCCAGCGTCGTGGGCATCGGCTTCTGGGACGACTTCGTCTTCTTCGCCGTCCCGTCCACGCTCGTCCTGACGTTCCTCGGCGCCCGCGCCTCGTGGACGCTGCCCCGCGCCCGCCGCTTCGTGTCCACGGCCGCGCTCGCTCTCGGACTCCTCCTCGCGGGGGTCTTCGCGTGGGCGCTCGTCACGGGCCGGATCCGGGGCGCGATCGCGAGCTTCGGAAGGAGACTTCCCCGGGAGCTCGGCGGCTTCGAGGACCCCTCTCTCTGGCTGCTGCTCGGCACGGCCGCGGCGCCCTTCGTCGGCGCGCTCGCGCTGACCCTCGCGATCGTGCGCTCGCGCAACCTGTCCGAGCCGGCGCGCCGCCGGGCGGCCTTCCTCCGCACCGCCGCGCTCGCGGCGATCTTCGCCGGGATGTTCCTCGCGACGGCCTGGCGTGCCGTGCCGTTCGAGCATCTCCGGCTCGACTTTCCCGACGAGGTCGCCGCCCACTGGACGGCCTTCTGGTCGAACAGTTTCGCCTTCGACCAGGACGTGCTCTCCTGGAAGATGTACTGGGGCGTTTTCGGCTACGCCGACGTGTCCTACCCGGACGCCCTCTACGCGCTCGCGCGCTGGGCGTGCGTCGGCCTCCTCGTCGCCCTTCCCGTCCTGAGCTGGCGGTTCACGCAGAAAGACCCCGCCCGATCGGCCGTTCTCCTCGTCGCGGCCGGCTACGCGCTCTCGGCCTGCGTCGTGACGAATTCGCTCCGGTTCTTCGTGCCCACGAACCCGTGGGGCCGGTTCGTCCTTCCGGCCTTCCCGCTCGTGGCGCTCCCGCTCCTCGCGCGCGCCGCCGGTCCGGAGCGGACGCCCGCCCTGCGGCTCGCCCTCGCGCTCCTCGTCGCGCTGCACGTCTGGACCGCGATCGCGCTCCTCGGCTCGCGCTACGCCGTCGGACTCTGAGACGCGTCGCTCAGGCGACCGCGGCGCCGCTCGGCGACGCGGGCTTTGCGGAGGGCACGGCGTTCACGAGCGGCGCCGCGCCGCCGAGGCGCGCGTCCGGGAGCAGGTCCATGAGGCACCGCCGGATCGCGTCCTCGCCGCCGTCGTCCGCGAGCCTCTCGAGCTTCGCGAGCGCGCGCTCCACCACCTCGGGGGGCGAGGGCGGCATCTTGCCGATCAGGATCTTGGGCTTGCCCGTCGGCGCGACGTTTTCCTCGTCCGTCGCCACCTCCTCGTACAGCTTCTCGCCCGGACGCACGCCCGTGAACACGACGGCGATGTCCTCGTTCGGCTTGAGGCCCGAGAGACGGATCATCTCCAAGGCGAGGTCGACGATCCGCACGGGCTCGCCCATGTCCAGGACGAAGATCTCCCCGCCCGTCCCCATGGCGGCCGCCTGCAGGACGAGCTGGCTCGCCTCGGGGATCGTCATGAAGAACCGCACCATGTCGGGATGGGTGATCGTGACGGGCCCTCCGCTCCGGATCTGCTCGCGGAAGATCGGGATGACCGAGCCCGCCGAGCCGAGGACGTTTCCGAACCTCACGGCGACGAACCGCGTGCCGTAACGCCGGTCGAGGTCCTGGACGACGAGCTCGGCGACGCGCTTGGACGCCCCCATCACGGACGTCGGCCGGACCGCCTTGTCCGTGGAGATCATGACGAAGACGTCGACGCCGTACTCGCCCGCGATGGTTCCGAGGCGCGCCGTCGCGAGGACGTTGTTGCGGATCGCCTCGGAGGCGTTCGACTCCATCAGCGGGACGTGCTTGTGGGCGGCCGCGTGCAGGACGATCTGCGGCCGGTGCTCCTCGAAGACGCGGCGCATGCGCACCTCGTCCCCGACGTCCGCGACGACGGCCACCGGCTGCGAGTCCGGCCAGCGGCGACGGAGCTCGCGGTCGACGTCGAAGAGGGCGAATTCGGCCCGCTCGACGAGCAGGAGCCGGCGCGGGCCGAGACGCGCGACCTGGCGCGCGAGCTCGGCGCCGATCGACCCGCCCGCGCCCGTCACCATGACGACCGAGCCGACGAGGAACCGGCGGAGCTCCTCCTCGTCGAGCTTCACGGGATCGCGGCCCAGCAGGTCCTCGATCTGCACGTCGCGGATGCTGCTCACCTCGACGTCTCCCTGCAGGATCTCCCAGATCCCCGGCATGATCCTCACGCGCACGGGGATCTCGTCGCAGATCTCCACGATCCGGCGGATGTTCCGGCGCGGCGCCTGGGCGATCGTGATGACGACCTCGTCGATCGCGAGGTGGCGGACGAGCCCGGCGAGCTCGGAGGTCGTTCCGACGACGCGGACGCCCTGGATGAGCGAATCCTGCTTCGCCGGGTCGTCGTCGACGAAGCCCCGCACGTTCAGCTCGGAGTCCCCGCGGCCGAGAATCTCCTTCAGCGCGAGGATGCCGGCGCGCCCGGCCCCGACGAGGAGCGCGCGCTTCCGCGTCACGGGCTCCGCCGTGCGCAGTCCGCGCTCCCACCGCTCCCACATGAAGCGCCGCAGCACGCGGAGCCCGAGGACGCCGCCGAACCCGAGGAGCGCGTCCATCACGATGATCGAGAGCGGGATGCGGTAGTCCTGCAGCGTCTGGGGCAGGGCGAGGCGCATCACGAGGAGCGGCGTCGTCGCCGCGACCGCCGCCCGGGCGAACACGAGAGTCTCGGCGAGCCCGATGTACCTCCAGATGAACGCATACGCCCCGAAGGCCGACAGCGCCGCGAACTGCAGGAGGATGACCAGCGGGATCTGTGCGACCGCGGCCCGGAACCTGTCCGGAGGGATCTGGAATTCGAAGCGGATGGCGTACGCGACCAGAAACGCCGCGCAAAGGACGGCGACGTCCAGCAGGTACTGCACCTGGCGGTTCTTGAACCGCGACAGCAGGCCGAGCCCGCGGTCGGACTCGTTCCCGCTCAAAGCGCGCCTCCGGCGGGGCGGAATCGCACGGCCATTTGCTCTGGAACTGTCGCGAGGCGACATCACCTTACGGACATTTTAAAGTTGTACACAGGAAGACCGGGCGAGAATCGGCCGTGCATCTCGTGACGGGAGCCGGCGGATTCCTCGGGCGACCGCTCGTCGATGCGCTCGCCGCGGCCGGCGAGGGCGTGCGGGCGATGGTCCGCGCGGGCGCGCCGGACGTCCCCGCCGGCGTCGTGACCTGCCGCGCCGACCTCTCGGATCCGGACGCCCTCCGCCGCGCCGTCGACGGCTGCGAGACGGTCTTCCACCTCGCGGGCAAGGCCCACGACCTCGACGCCGCCGGCGATGACGACGCGTTCCGTGCCGTCAACGTCGACGGGACCGCGAACCTCCTCCGGGCCGCGGCGGAGGCGCGCGTGACGTCCTTCGTCTTCGCGAGCAGCGTCAAGGCCATGGGAGAAGGAGCCGAGGAATGCCTCGACGAGGATTCGCCTCTCGCGCCGGAGTCCCCTTACGGGCGGTCGAAGCGGGACGCCGAGCGGCTCGTGCTCGACGCGGACGGGCGCTCCGGCATGCGAGCCTCGATCCTGCGCTTTCCGCTCGTGTACGGGCCGCGCCTCAAGGGAAACCTGCGCCGCATGCTCGACGCGATCGAGCGAGGCGTCTTCCCGCCGTTGCCGCCCGTCTCGAATCGGCGCAGCCTCGCCTCGGCCGCCGACGCCGTGAGCGCGCTTCGCCTCGCGGCGCGCCTGCCCGCCGCCGCGGGCCGGGTCTACCTCGTCACGGACGGCGTCGTCTACACGTCGCGGGGAATCTACGACGCCATGCGCGAGGCCCTCGGCAGGCCGCCCGTCTCGTGGAGCGTTCCCCTCCCGGCCCTTCGCGCGGCCGCGGCTCTCGGGGAGGCGGCGGCCCGCGTCGCGGGACGGCGCGTCCCGTTCGGGCGGGCCTCCCTCGACAAGCTCCTCGGCTCGGCCTGCTACCGCAACGACCGGATCCGGCGCGAGCTGGGATTCGTGCCCGCGACGACGCTCCAGGCCGAGCTCCCCGCGATCGTGCGGGCGAGGCCGGTCGCGCCGTGACCGCCTCGCGCGTCCTCGCCGCGGCGTCGGTCGGCTTCGCGGTCTCCGCTGTCGCGTCCTGGGCGCTCTCGCGCTCCTCGGCGTCCCTCTGGCCGCGCGACATGCCGAACCAGCGATCGCTCCATTCCGTCCCCACGCCGCGGACCGGCGGCCTCGCCGTCCTCGCCGGCCTCGCGGCGGCGCTCCTCGCGGCGCACGCCTTTCCGGGACGAGCGGGCCTGTGGATCTCTGCCGCAACGGTCCTCCTCGCCGCCGTGTCCTTCGCAGACGACCGCCGCGGTCTGCCCGTCGGTCTGAGGCTCGCGGCGCACGCGCTCGCGGCGGGAGCGGTCGTCTGGGGCGCGGGGCTCGCGGCGCCCCGCGTCTGGCTGCCCGCCGTCGGGGATCTGGAGCTCGGCTCCCTCGCGGCTCCGCTGAGCTTCGTCGGGGTCCTCTGGCTGACGAACCTCTACAACTTCATGGACGGGATGGACGGGCTCGCCGGCGCGATGACCGCGGTCGGAGGCTCGTGCCTCGGGATCGCCCTGTGGAGAGGCGGCGACGAGGGAGGCGCGCTCGTGTCGTTCCTCCTGGCCGCCGCCTCCGCCGGGTTCCTCATCGGAAACTGGCCGCCGGCGCGCATCTTCCTCGGGGACGTCGGCGCCATCCCGACCGGGTTCCTCGTCTCGGTCCTCGTCCTCAGGGCCTCCGCGACGGGAGCGCTCGACCCCGGCGCCTCGTGCCTCGTGTTCGCCCCGTTCGTCGTCGACGCGACGGCCACCCTCGCGCGGCGCGCGCTCTCGGGCGAGCGGGTCTGGAAGCCGCATCGAAGCCACTGGTACCAGCGCCTCGTTCTCGCCGGCCTCCCGCAGAGCCGGGTCCTGGCCCTCGAGATCGGCTGCATGGTCCTTTGCGGCGCGCTCGCGCTCTTCTGGCAGCGCGGCGCGGACGGCGCGCGCTCCGGCATCGCGCTCCTCGTCGGCGTTCTCTTTCTCGGCGTGTCTCGGGCCGTCATCCGCGCCGAGGCGCGGGCCGGCCGCTAGGGTTCCTCAGGCCTCCGCGACGACACGCGCGAAGACGGCGAGCATCTCGTCGGCCTGGCACCGCCGGCTGTGGAGGGGCGCGGCCGCGAGGCTCGCGGCCGCGAGGCGGTCGCGGCGGCCCGGGTCGGCGCGGAGAGCGCGGACCGCCGCAGCGAACGCGCCGGGCTCGCCCGCCGGGACCCAGAGGCCCGCGCCTTCGCCTTCGACGATCTCGCGCGCCTCTCCGTCGGGGGCAACGAGGAGGATCGGAAGGCCCATCCCCATCGCCTCGAAGATCTTCGAGGGAATGACGGTCCCGAAGACCGGGTCGTCCTTGAGGTGGACGAGGGCGACGTCGCACAGGCTCCAGACGCGCGGCATGTCCGCCTTGTCCCGAGCGGGCACGAAGACGACGTTCCGGAGCCCGCGGCGCGCGCCCTCCGCGACGAGGGTCTCGCGCTCGGCGCCCGCGCCGACGAGAAGGAAGGAGACGTCCGTGTCCCGCAGCCGCTCGGCGGCGTCGAGGACGTTCGCGAGGCCGTGCGCCATCCCGTGCGTCCCGAGGTAGCCGACGACGAAGCGCCCCTCGACCCCGAACTCGCGCGCGAGCGCCTCGTCCCGCGGGCGCGGCGCGTAGCGCGGCAGGTCCACGCCGTTGCGCACCACCGTGGCCCGGTTGTCCGGAATCCCGCGCCGGACGAGGTCTTCGCGGAATCGGCGCGTGAGCGCGGCGACGGCGGCCGACTCGCGATAGAGGAAGAGCTCCACCCTCTCGAGAAGAATCATGAGCCCGCGATTGCGCGACGCCCCCACGGCCTCGATCGAGGCCGGCCAGAGGTCTCCGAGCTCGAAGACGAACGGGACGCGGCGAAGGCGCGAGAGGATCCAGCCGCCGACGGCCGCGAAGAACTGCGGAGAGGTCGCGGCGACGACGTCGGGCTCTTCCTCGCGGAGGCCGGCGGCGACGGCGGCGAGCATGTACGAGACGAAATCGAGGGACCTCAGGAAGAAGCCCCGGTTCGGGGCGACGAAGGTCCGGACCCTCACGACGCGGATCCCGTCGCGCACCTCCACCGAGCCCCGGTTGCGGTATCCGGGAAACACCCTTCCGTCCGGGAAGTTCGGCGCGCACGTGATCACGGTCACCCGGTGACCGTCTTTCACCCAGTAGCACGCGCGCTCGTAGACCCGCGTCGCCGAGGCGTTGCGCTCGGGCGGGAAGTTGTCCGAGAGGAAGAGAATGTTCATGGCGTGTTGCGGGTCGAAGCGAAGCAGATGCAAGAGCTTACAACCCGCCGACAGGACCGGCCGGAACGGCACCCGCGGGGAGGCGTGAAACGCGGGGCCGCCCTTTCTCGCATTCCCTTCAAAAGGGAGGCCTTCGTGAGACCCATCCGCGGACTCTCCGTCCTACTCGGCGTCGGAATCCTCCTCGGCGCGGGCACCGACGCCGAGGCGCAGTCGAACCGGGTCTTCGTGTCGGCGCGGAGCGGGTCCGACGCGAACGCCTGCAACAACATCAATACTCCCTGCCAGACCTTTCAGGGAGCGGTCAACCAGGTCGCGGCCGGGGGCAGCGTCATCGTTCTCGACACGGGAGGCTACGGCCCCGTGACGATCGGCAAGTCGCTGACGATCGACTCGCCGCCCGGGATCGTCGCGTTCATCCATCCTCCGGCGGGAAACGCCGTGAACGTCTCGGCGGGCGCGTCCGACACGGTCGTCCTCAGGGGGCTCTCGCTGAACGCGAGCGCGGGCCACGGGATTTACGTCACGTCGGTCGGGGCCCTCTACGTCGAGAGCTGCACGATCGTCGGCTTCTCCCTGAACGGCATCATCTTCACCTCGCCGGGACAGCTCTTCGTGAAGGAATCGTCGTTCTCGGCGAACGGCGCCGCCGGAATACTGGTCGTGCCGGGCTCCGGGACGGCGAGCGCCGCCATCGACCGCTGCCGGTTCGAAGGAAACGGTTTCAGCTCCCAGATCGGCGCCCTGACCGGCGGCGACCGCGCGACGGTGACGGTGCGCGACAGCGTCGCGTCCGGCGGCTTCCGGGGCTTCCAGGCGGGCAACGGGGCCGGGCAGGCCGCGCAGGTCAACGTCGAGCGCTGCGTCTCGACGAGCAACGTCGTCGGCCTGTTCGCCTCGGACGGCGCGAGCACGGTCCTGCGGGCATCGGACAGCGTCGTCACGAACAACACGCTCTACGGGATCGAGGCGCAGGGCGCCGGCAGCGTCCTGTCGCGGATCAACAACACGGTCGAGGGCAACGCCGCGGCCCAGGCCTTCACGGGAATGTTCTCGGGGAGATGACGCGTGGGCCGTCCGTACCTCCTTCTCGCCTTCCTCGCGTCCGTGCCGGTCGCCGCGCAATCGAACCGCGTGTTCGTGTCGGCGCTTTCCGGGAACGACGCGAACGCGTGCAACAACATCGCGACGCCCTGCCACACGTTTCAGGGCGCCGTCAGCCAGGTCGCCTCGGGAGGCTCGATCCTCGTCCTGACGACCGGCGGCTATGGCGCCGTGACGATCAACAAGGCGCTCACGATCGAAGCGCCGACGAACGTGATCGCGTTCATTCATCCGTCCTCCGGAGACGCGATCACCGTCAACGTCGGCGCCTCGGACACCGTCGTCCTCCGCGGCCTGTCGTTGAACGTCGGGGCCGGCAACGGGATCGTGTTCTGGGGCGGCACCCTTCAGGTCGAGAGATGTGTCCTCAACGGATTCGTCAACGCGATCCTGCACCAGAGCAACGGACTCCTCATCGTCAAGGACTCGACGATTCGGAACTCGAATTACGGAATCCGGATGGACGCGGCCAGCCCGACCGGCACCCGCGCCGTCGTCGAACGCACCCGCATCAAAGGCAATCAGAACGGCGTCTTCGTCTACAACGGCGTGCTCGTCCTCCACGCCTCGAACGTGTCGGGAAACTCCGCGGCCGGCGTCTTTGCGTACGGAGTGGGCGGCGGCGCCGCGCCCGACGTCACGGTCGAGGACTGCCTGATCGCGCACAACGGGGACGGTGCCGATTCCTGGGGCACGTCGGGGGGCATCGCCACGCTGCGCGTGAGCAACTCGACGATCGTCTACAACGTGTTCGGGCTCGACCAGTTCGACGGCGGCACCCTGCTCTCGCGAACGGACAATACCGTCGAGGGCAACACGGTCGACACGTCGGGAACGATCTCGTCCTACTTCCCAAAGTGAGGCCGCGATGCCGAGAACCCTTCGCCCGGCCCTGCCCGCGACGGCCGTCATCCTCCTCGCCCTGGCCGCTCCCGCGGCGCACGCACAGGCCAACCGCGTCTTCGCGTCCGCCCGATCCGGAAACGACCTGAACACGTGCAGCAACATCGCGACGCCCTGCCAGACGCTCCAGGGGGCCGTCAATCAGGTGGCGGCGGGCGGCGCCGTGCTCGTGCTCGACACCGGCGGGTACGGGCCGATCTCGATCGGAAAAGCAGTCTCGATCGAAGCGCCGGCGGGAATCGAAGCGTTCATCCATCCCCCGTCCGGAACCGCCGTCACGATCACCGCGGGCGCGAGCGATGTCGTCGTCCTGCGCGGTCTGATCCTCAGCGTCGGGTCGAGCTACGGAATCGACTTCATCTCCGGCCTCGCCCTCCACGTCGAGCGCTGCGTCATCCAGGGGTTCACGGCGGGGATCATCGCGAGCCGCTCGTCCGGCAACACCGAGTTGGATCTCTACGTCGAGGACACCATCGTAAGGTCCTGCGGAGACGGGATCCTCGCGGGCGCACTCAACGGCACCGTCCGGGCGACCGTCGACGGTTGCACTCTTGAAGGCAACGGCTCCTTCGGCCTCCGCTCCGCGACGGACTTCTGCTCCTCGTGCGTGACCCAGGCCGTCGTCCACGACACCGTCGCCGCGGGGAACAACGTCGGATTCGATGCCGCGTCGTACGGGGCCGGCCGCGTCGCCGACCTCACGATCGACGCGTGCACCGCCGCGAACAACTCCGTCGCCGGAATTTCCGCCGACTCCAGCACCGGCGGATCCTCGACGGTCCGGTACAGCACGTCGACGGTCACGGGCAACGGCGGCCCCGGCGCCTCGAACTGGGTGGGAGTCCGGCAGTTCGACCCGGCGCAATGCCTCTCGCGGCTCGACAGCACGGTCGAGGGAAACCACGCCGACTTTTACGGAACGATCGGCAGTTACGCCCCACGGTAATCGAAGACTAGGAGGTGTGCGATGCACGACCGACGACTGTTTGCCGCTCTCTCCCTGACCGCCCTCTCTCTCGCGGCGTCGCCGCCCGCCTTCGGACTCGCGAACCGCGTCTTCGTCTCCCAGCGCTCCGGCAACAACGCGAACTCCTGCGACAACATCACCACGCCCTGCCAGACGTTCGCGGGGGCCATCGCCCAGCTCAACCCCGGCGGAGAGGCCATCGTGCTCGACTCCGGCGGCTACGGGCCTGTGACGATCAGCCAGTCCGTCACGATCGACGCGCCGCCGGGCGTCCTCGCCTTCATCCATCCGCCGTCCGGAACCGCCATCACGGTACACGGCAGCGCGGCGACCGTCGTCCTGCGGGGGCTCACACTCGACGGCGGCAGCGCGTCGGGAATCGCGTGGGACGGAAACGGCATTCTCCAGATCGAGAACTGCGTCATCAGCGGGTTCGCGGGCGCCGGCATCGTCGCGAATCCCACCGGCACCTCGAAGCTCTCCGTGAAGGACACGATCGTTCGCAGCAACGGCTGGGTCGGCGTGTATCTGCAATCGGTCAGCAGCGGCCCCCCCGCCTATCTCGAGGCGTCGATCGATCGCTGCCGCATCGAGGACAACGCCGCGGCCGGCGTCGACCTCGAAAGTCCGTCACTCCTCGCGATCGTGAAAGCCGTCGTTCGCGACTCGGTCCTCGCCTCCAACCAGTACGGACTCTTCCTCGACTCGAACGGACTGGCGGATGCCTTCGCCGATTCGTGCAGCGCCTCGGGGAACACGACGGGCATGCAGGCCCAGGGCATCTCGACGCTCCATGTGATGGGCTCGTCCATCTCGCACAACGGCTCCGGCCTCGTCCAGTCGGACATCGCCTTCGTCGAGACGATCGGGAACAACATGGTGCGGGGCAACGGCACCGAAAAGTCCGGCACCATCAACGTCCGGTCGGGCGACTAGAGCGGCGGTGAGGGAGATCCCAGCCATGAGACGCTTCGCCCGATCCTGCGGCCTCGCCGCCGCCGCATTCGTCGTTCTCTCTCGCGCGCCGGTTGCTCTCTGCCTCGCCAACCGCGTCTTCGTGTCGGCGCGCTCCGGAAATGACGCGAACGCCTGCGACAACATCAACACGCCCTGCAAGACGTTCGCGGGTGCGGTCCTGCAGCTGAACCCCGGGGGCGAGGCGATCGTCCTCGATTCCGGCGGTTACGGTCCCGTGACGATCACGCAATCGCTGACGATCGCGGCCCCTCCGGGCGTGCTGGCCTTCATCCACCCGCCGGCGGCCGACGCGATCAGGATCAACGCCCCGGGGGCGACCGTGGTCCTTCGGGGGCTGACACTCAACGGCGACGACAAGTCTTACGACGGCATCCGTTGGGAGGGCAGCAGCGGCAACCTCCACATCGAGCGCTGTGTCATCGAAGGGTTCCCGCGTGGCGTTTCTGCCTTCACCGACGGAGCTTCAGAGCTGTTCGTGAGGGACACGACGGTGCGCAACAGCGCCGGCGACGCGGTGATCGCCTGGGCGGAGCTCGCCACGCTGAGGGTGTCAATCGATCATTGTCACATCGAGAACAGCCAGAACAACGGCATTTATCTCGTCGCGGATGCCGCCGCCTTCGTCGATGCTGCCATACGCGATTCCCTCCTGACCTTCAACGATACGGGACTCAACGTCACCGCCAACCAGGGCGGAGTGGCACGAGCCCTGGTGGATCGCTGCAGCGTGTCGGGGAATGGCGACGGGATGGAGGTGTGGAACGACGGCTCGGCACTTCGCGTCATGCGTTCCTCCGTCACGCACAACGGGAGTGGTTTCGCTCAGGGAGCCTCCGCCACCCTCGAGACGATCGGAAACAACATGGTGCGCGGAAACGCCACCGACGAATACAACGATGGCTCCGCGTCGGTCACCGTACTGCCCGGCGACTGACTCCGTGAGGAGGGACCGACATGCGCCACTCCCCTCGTCGACAGCGACGGAACGTACGGCATCGACTGGACCGGGAGCGGGAGCCTCCAAGTCGAGAACTGCGTCATCGGCGCCTTCGGTTGGGCAGCGGTTCACGCCTCTCCCGCCGCCGACGGAGCGCTCTTCGTGAAGGACACCATCGTGCGCGGCCTTCCCGGCAGCGGCGGTTACGGCATCGAAATCTGGCCGCCGGTAAACGGGGGGACCGTGAAGGCGTCGATCGATCACTGTGACGTCGAAAGCAGTTCCGGGGGAATCGAGCTCGTCGGCGAGACCGGCACCACCATCGACCTCGTCGTACGCGATTCCGTCCTGGCGTTCAACGGCGGCGGCCTCTCCGTGGAGGCGAACCCTGGCGGATTCGTGCAGGCCTTCGCGGACCGGTGCAGCTTCTTCGGCAACGGCAGCGGAATCTACACGAACAACCCGAACGCCCGGCTGCGTGTCACGCGATCCTCCATCACGAACAACGTCACGGGCATGAGCGCCTATCTAGGGGGCGCGATCGAGACCATCGGCAACAACATGGTGCGGGGGAACGGCACGGACAAGGACGTCGATGGAGCCTCGACCATCACCATTCGACCCGGCGATTGATCGGCTCCAGGGCCGCGACCTCCTCGGCACCTTTCGCGGGCTGACGCCTTTTTCCGTCCGCTTCCGCCTCTACGGGGGAGAGCCGGATGAAGGAGGACCGTCGTGACCACTCGACGCATGAACCTCACGCCCCTTGCCATCGCCGCGCTCCTGACGGCGGCGACGCCCGTCCTGGGCCTCGCAAACCGAGTCTACGTTTCCCAGCGTTCCGGCAACGACGCCAACTCCTGCGACAACATCCTGACGCCGTGCCAGACCTTCGCCGGCGCAGTCCTCCAGCTGAACCCCGGAGGCGAGGTCATCGTCCTCGACTCGGGAGGATACGGTCCGGTGACGATCACGCAGGCGCTGACGATCGAGGCGCCCCCGGGGGTGATTGCTTTCATCCATCCGCCTTCGGGAGACGCCATCACGGTCAGCACCGGATCCTCCGACGCCGTCACCCTTCGGGGCCTCGTGTTGAACGACGGGTCGGTGGGAATCAACGTGACCTCGGTCGGCACGCTCCGGATCGAAGGCTGCGCCCTCAGCGGATTCACGAGCGGCGTCGCCTTCGAGACCGCCGGGACGCTGGAGATGAAGGAGACGACCGTGGCGTCGGTCGTGGACGCCGCCGTCCTCATTCAACCGCCGACGGGGAAGGCCTATTTCTCCATCGACCATTGCCGCTTCGTGGACAATTTCCTCGGCGTCTACATCGAGGACCGCACCACCGGGACCGCGAGCAACTCCGTCTTCGCCCGCCAGAGTGGTGGTGCCGTTGGTGCTGGGCTCTTCGGCCCGGGCAAGACCGAATTCAATCTCGAGAACTGCGTGATCTCGAACAACGAAACTGGCATCGTGAGCAACGGCGCCCTCGTCCGTGTCTCGAACTCGACACTCACGAACAACGACACCGCTCTGGATCCCATCGGCAGCGGATCCATCCTGACCCGCAACAACAACACCGTCCAGGGAAACACGACGAAGGGAAGCTTCACGGGGAGCTACGGGGCGGATTAGGAACAGAGGCCCGTTCCCTCGCCACTCAGCGCACGAGGTCCTCGGAGAGGATCGAAGGGCACCAGTACGTCTCGATGTGCTCGACGACGAGCTCCGTCCCTCGCGCGTGGCTGACCCACGGCCATTTCCTCGGGTCGTAGGTCGCGTCCGTGAGGTCGCGGACGAGGACGGCGTGCATCCCGAGGGTCACCATCTGACGGATTCCGAACGCCCGGCCCAGGACGCACTTGTTCGCGTGGACCCCCATGTACACGAGGTTCCGGATCCCCTGCTTCATGCAGTACGCGTAGATCTCGTCGGCGCTGTCGCTCACGCCGTCCTCGTCCCGGATCTCGAGGGCGGGAAGCTCGCGCTTCGCCGGCCTCGGGCCGGGGTCGACCATCATGTCGTCGCACGGCAGGACCGCGTCGTCGATGGGCCAGGCCCCTTCCCGGGCCGGGTCGAAATCGCACCACTCGGTGAGGACGGCGCGCGCGGCCGGCCGCGCGGCGGCCATCCGGCGCCGCGCGGGCGTGTTCTCGTAGAACGCCATCGTGCCGCTCGGGGCGTGGATGATCGTGACGCCCCGCCGGCGGGCGGCCTTCAGAACCTCGTTCATGCGCGGGGCGAGCTCGCGAAGTCGGCGCTCGGCGGACCTGCAGTAGTGCGCGTCCCACATGTCGCAGACGATGATCGCCGTCCGGCAGGGATCCCACGTCAGCGAGCGGACCACCGGAACCGCGCGTCCGGCCGCCGGGACCCGGCTCCTCGCCCGGAGGTGGAGCGCGCGGGGCGCGGGCGCGCCGCCGGCCCACGCGGCGGCCCCGAGCAGCGTCGCGAGAAGGACTGCCCGCACCGTCGTCATCCCGAGCCTCGCGGCGCGAACGGGCGCCCGGCCGCGCTGTCCGCCAGGACCTCCGCGATCCGTTCGCCGGTTCGCCCGTCCCAGAGCTCCGGAATCCGCGCCGTCCGGCCGCCGCTCTCGCGAAGATCGCGGAAGGCGCGGTCGAGCCCGCCGGCGTCGGCGCCGACGAGCGTGTTTGTGCCCTGCGTGATCGTCACGGGCCTTTCCGTGTTGTCGCGCAGCGTGAAGCAGGGAACGCCGAGGACCGTCGTCTCCTCCTGAATCCCGCCGGAGTCGGTGAGGACGAGCGCCGCGTGGTCGAGAAGCGCGAGAAACTCGAGATAGCCCAGCGGCTCGACGACTCGCATCGACCGGGAGGCTTCGAGGCCGCTCTCCCGCATGCTCCGGGCGGTCCGCGGGTGAACCGGGAAGACGACGGGATATTCCGCGGCGACCGGCTCGATCCGCGACAGGATTCGCGCTAGGGCTTCCGGCGCGTCCACGTTGGCCGGGCGGTGGAGCGTGAGGACCGAGTAGGCGCGTTCCTTCAGCGAGAGCCGGCCGCTCACCTCCTTCCACGGCGCGCGCGGGCGGTGGCGCAGGAGCGTGTCGATCATGACGTTGCCGACGAAGTGGATTCGCGCCTCGTCGACGCCCTCTTTCCGGAGGTTCTCGTCCGCGTCTCGGGACGGGGTCAGGAGGACCCGCGCGAGGCGGTCCGTGACCATGCGGTTGATCTCCTCCGGCATCGAGAGGTCGAAGGAGCGGAGGCCCGCCTCGACGTGCGCGACGGGGACGCCGGCCTTCGCCGCGACGAGGGTCGCCGCGAGCGTCGAGTTCACGTCGCCCACGACGACGACGACGTCGGGCCGCTCCTCGCCGAGCGTCTTCTCGAACTCCACCATGACGGCCGCAGTCTGCTCCGCCTGCGTGCCGCTCCCGACCTCGAGGTCGCGGTCCGGCCTCGGGAGCCCGAGCTGCTCGAAGAAGACGCCCGACATCCTCGCGTCGTAGTGCTGCCCCGTGTGGACGAGACACTGCGCGACGCCGGAGCGCTTTGCGAGAGCCTCCATCACGGGCGCGATCTTCATGAAGTTCGGCCGCGCGCCGACGACGTGGAGGATCCTTCTCATGGTCCGTCAGGCCAGCGGGTCACCGGCTTCCCTTCATAGCGGCCAAGGATCCCAGCTGACCAAGCACGGCGGCGACGTTATTATCCCAGGTGAAGTGACGAAGGACGATCGAGCGCGCGCGGCGTCCCATCCGCTCGCGCTCGGCCGAATTCATTGATCCAGCCCGGTGCAGACCCTCCGCGAGCGCGTCGACGTTGCCCGGAGTGACGAGGATCGCGGCCGGCCCATTTTCGACGCCATACCCCGCGTTGGCCGCGTTCCGTCCTCGAAGTACCTCCCCGATCTGATCGAGGTCGGAGGCCACGATCAGGCGCCCCATTGCCATGTACTCGAAGAGCTTCGTCGGGCTCCCGAAGAACTGGCTCCCGTCCGCGTTCGGTTTGTGCGGCGAGACCAGGACGTCCGAGGCCGCGAGGATTCCGGGGGTCTCTTCGTGCGGCCGCAGGCCGGCAAAGGTGACGAGGCCTTCCCGCTGGGCGCCGCTCAGCCGATCACGGACCATCGCCGACCGGGGGCCGTCACCGACGAAAAGAAAATGCGCACGCCGTTCCCGAAGCCATCCGGCCCGTCGCTCACGAAGAGCGAGAACGGCGTCCGCGAGGATATCTGTGCCGTGCCATTCTCCGAAGGTCCCGATAAATGTGTAGAGGAACGGGTCTGCCGGCACGCGGAGCCGGGCCCGCACCTTTTGGGACTCTTCGCTTGAGAAACGTGCCGGGTCGAACTCGTCCGTGTCCACGCCGTTCGGGTGGAAGAGAATGCGGCCCGCAGCGACCCCCGCAGCCAGGGCATGACGCCCGACCTCCTCGGAGACCACGACGACGAGGTCCGCCGCACGGAGTGCCGCGCGCTCGGCGGCCCGCGCCGCTCCTTCGAAGACAAGCCTCCGGCCCCAGTGCCGCTGGACCCAGACCTCCGACCCGTTGAACTCGATGACGAGCGGAATTTCGAGTGCCTCCCTCAGCCTTGCCCCTGAAAGGTCGTTGAGGGCAAACCGCTGGTAGATGAAGTTCGGCGCAAGACGCCGCGCCTCGACCAGGGCCGCTGCCTTGAAGAGCCGCCGGTATCGGTGCTGATTCAGCTCGTGCGACGGTGCGAGCGTGAACGTCGCTCGAGTCACGATCTGGGGCACGTCCGGCATGACGGCTGCCTGGCGCTGGCTCGCAACGATCGTTACTTCGATCGCGCGCCGCCGGAAGGCGTTCACGACGCCGGCGACGTGGGCGACGGATCCCCCGACCGGGCGCCCGAAGTTAAGCCCCGGTTTGAGGTAGAGGCAGCGACGCAGGGGCCCCGGCCCCAGGCGTCTTTCGCGGGTCAGGGCGAGACGCATGACGCTCTCGCATTCCGTCCGAACGGCGGCGCCGAATCCGGCCGCGAGCGCCCAGGCGAGTCGCCCGAAGACGGGCACGATCGCGCGCACGCGCGACACGGAGACGGCCGCCGCTCGCCCGGCTCGGATTTCACGACGCGTGGCGGACACGCACGCCGCGAGCGGAAGGAGGTAGTCGCGGAACTGCTCGAGGTCCTCGTCCGACCCCACAACGATCGCCGCACGCGAGCGACAGGCCCGTAACGTCCTGAGCAAGCCCGTGGGGGACAGGCGTCGGAGGGCCTGCAGGTCCAGGAAGCGAACGTCGGACCCCAGTTCCGCGAGAAGCGCGTCACGCTCGGCCGTTTCGAGCGGGAAGGCCGACAGGACAGTCGCGGCGGTCTCGACCGTCACGCGGAAATCCCCTGCGATGGTGCCCAGAGCGCCGAGAGGCCGAGCGACGTCTCCCTTCGGAATCGCCAGGCGAGCGCGCCGAAGATCAGCGCGTATCCGACGCTGCTCGACGCGGCGGCGACTAGGAATCCAAATCGCGGTAGAAAGGCGAGGTTCAGCGCGAGGTTGATGGCGAACGCAGCCAGCCACGAGTAGGTGATGAATGGCGGAAACCTGCGAGCCGCGAAGTACTGCGCGAGTAGGCCTTCCAGGCCGAGACAGACGAATCCAGGCAGCAGGAGCAGCAGGGCCGGGTAGGCCTCTGCATAGCGCGCCCCGAAGAGAAGACGGACACCGACCGAGCCGCCGGCGGCCATCAGAACGCTCAGCCCGGCCAGGATCATCAAGAGCGGCCGGAAGGTCCTGCGAATCAGCGAGGCCGGGTCCACGGATCTCGTCAATGAGGGGAGAACGAGCGCCGCGATCGTGGACGGAAGGACGAGACCGAGGTCGATCAGCTGAGCCGCGATTGAGTAGATGCCTGCCTCGCGTGCCCCCCGAAAGAACGCGACGAGGAGGATGTCCGACCTAATGAGCAAGAAAGGAATCAGCAGAACCGGATAGGCCCGGAGGCCCAGACGAAATGCGGCAGCCAGAAAGGGCCGCGTATTCCTGCGGCGTGACGCAGGTGCGGACTCCACCGAACGCAGGTAGAACGCCCCGGCCGCGACAACCATGAGGTCGGCGCCCACCAGCGCGAGCGCGAAGAGGTCGACACGTGAGTGAAAGAGCAGCAACGACGTAGTCCCAAGGCCGAAGGCCGCGACCCGCCCGCCCGCCTCGAGATACCCGAGGGCCCGCGTCTCCCCGAGGGCGATTAACGTCGAGGATTGAATCAACAGCATGAGCTGGAGGGGCAGCCAGGCCGTCGCGAGGAACCATAGGGCGGGGCCTGGCCGCGCCCCCCCGTTGCAGTAGAAGACGGCGCCCGCGATCGCGAGAGATGCCGCAATCACCGTCGGCCAGATCCAGAGAGAACTCCTGTACCGTGCGACGCGGGCCCGCCTCTTCGAGAACAGAATCATCAGCGAGGACGAGAGCCCGACGTTCGCAACCTGGGCGCCCAGGAGCACCGCCGACTTGAGAGTCGCGAAGTCCCCCTGTCGCTCCGGTCCCAGCAGCCGCGCGGCGACGATGCTCAGCCCCGCCCCGACGACGAGTCCGAGGATCCGCGCCGCGTAGAGTTGCGCAATCCGACCCCAATGCGTCTCTTCCAGGTTCCCGCGCGTCATGGGAGGCCGGAGCCGACGCGGGCTAAACGCCGACGGAACGCCACCCAGACTGCTACCACGAGGCCCCAACCCCAGGCGACTCCATACGCGTTCAGGAGGCTGGCACGAACGGAATCCTGGGTGATTTCCGCGCAAAAGAGGACGACGAGAGCCCCTAGGGTCGCCCGGACTTCTGGAGGCCAAGGGCCGGTGAGGGCCCTGCGCCAAGCCGCCGAGCAGGCCCAGCCTAGCGGGAAGCAAAGCAGAAGAGCGCCGAACAGCCCGATCTGGCTGAACCACGAGTACTGAAACGGTACGGATGTGGCGCCCTTGTCGAGCTGCCCGTACATGGCTCCGTAGACGATGAGGTTGTCGTCGGGCATCCTTCCGAATCCCAGGAGATCGGCTCCGACGTCCAGGCCAAAGAACGGTATTACTCCCGGAAAGAGCGCCGGATAGGCGAGCGCCGGCGGCGGCGTGCGCGTAACCGGTGCGAGAAATGCGAACATCAATCGCCCGGCAAACGGGTCCTGGCCCTCCGGCGGGTTTTCCTCCGTCGCTCCGACCCAGCGACCCGGGAAGAGCTTCTCCACGGCGGACTTCATCGCGGGTCGCCGAATCGCCGTGTAGTAGGTCCGTGGGGGAAACAGGGAAGCTTTGGAATGCGGCTCAGGGGTCGCGGCCAAAGCAGGGGAATCATCGACTCGCGTGCCAAACGGCATTTCCGGCCCAGCCCCGGTTCTTCCACTTCTAGCGAGGAGGCCCGTCGTCTCGCCCTGTATGACAGGCGGCCCGATCGTTGTCGAGGGTGCGAGCTGCAGGCGAGGCGCCACGAGAAGCGCGCAGTACGAGACGTATGCGATTCCGCAGGCGGCCGCGATACGCAGAAGGCCGCGACGACCCCGTGCGATGGAACCCGGCGAGGTCACCGCTGCACACGCCGCGAGGTAGATGAGCGAGAGGACCACATAGCGTTTCTGAAAAACGAGAAGGTCGGCGCCGATCAAGACGAGTCCAATCGCGACGGCCGCAGCTCGGCGCCTCGGCGAACTCCAGGTCCCAAGCCAGATTCGGACGGCGAGAAGCCCCGACGTTACGGGTAGGAATACATAGATGTTCGCCCATTCCGGGAACGACAAACGATCAAAGAGAAGAAATCGGGCCTGGATGAGAGCGCCGTAATCGAACCAAGCTCCAGCGTGCAGGAAAGCACCGGTACGCGCTAATGAGCCCGTCGCCACGGCCAGTGACGCGGCGTAGACGCCGACGAGAGGAGCCAGACCGAGACGTCGGGCGGTCAGCGACTCCTCCTCCCGTCGGCTGCGGCTCGCGAGCATCCAACCACCGAGGAAGAGCACGGGCGCCGAAAGGACCAAGAGCCAGTCTGAGAACACGTCAGAAGGGTCTAGCCAGAAGGGCTTGATCCCTACGGTTCGTGCGAACGTCCGTACGAAGAAGCTCGGTCCGAGGAGCAACAGCGTGGCGCCGAGCAAGAACGTGCCCGCGTAGAGGGTCAGGAATACGAAGAGGGGAAGGTGCTCGATCGGTCGATTCCCGTCCCTCACGCACGCACTTCCACGGCCTTCTCCGTGCACCAGGTCGCCCAATAGCCGTCCTCGGCCGTGACGCCCAGCGTCGCCTTCCCGCGGAGAGCCAGGAGGAAATTCTCGAGCTGGCCCGATTGGCCCTTGTCGACGGCGCGGGTATGAAACGGCTTCATGGGCGCGCCGAACGCCGTGAGCGACCGGAACTCGTCGAGGACGAAGGTAGCGCCACCGACGAACACCTCGAGCCTCTCTTTTCCCGCATCGGAGTGGCCCGCCGTCGCGTAAACCAACGTGCCGACCGAGCCGTCCGCGAACGTCAGCGTCACGGTCGCCTCGTCGCGAGCGGACGCGCCCGGCGCGGCCGCCACGTCCCGGATCTCGGCTCCGGCGAGGTGGCGCAGGAGGTCGAAGAAGTGCACGCCCTCTCCGAGGAGCCGCCCGCCTCCCTCCACGGGGTCGAGCAGCCAGTGGTCGGGCGGGAGAGGGCCGGCGTTCACGCGATAGAGCATCGTCTTCGGCCCCGCGATCGGCGCGAGCGCCTCCTTGAGCCGGACGACGTGGGGCGAGAACCGGCGGTTGAAGCCGACGGTGAGAAGCGCCTTTTCGCGCGCGACGCGCTCGACGAGGTCGAGGCCCTCGGCCGCCGTCATCGTCATCGGCTTCTCGACGAATACGGCCTTACCCGCCTCGACGGCCGCGCAGGCGATCGGGTAATGCCGGTCGTGACGCGTCGCGATGAAGACGGCGTCGACGTCCGGATCCGCGAGCATCTCGCGATAGTCGGTCGTCCCGCGTTGGAACCCGTCCTTCTCGACGGCTCCGCGGACCGACAGCCCGTTCCGCCCGCACACGGACGCGAGCTCGACGTCCGGCCGGGCGCGGAGGAGCGGCAGGAGCGCGGACCGGAAGTAGCTGCCGTATCCGACGACGCCGACACGGATCGCGCCCGGGCGGGCCGCGCTCACGCGGGTCGTCAGGTGCGTTCGCGAAGCCGGCGGGGCCGCGGCATCCGCGGCTCCGTAGGCCAGGACGACGCCGAGGGGCCGGGGCTCGGCCGGGAGCGAGGCGTACGCGTCGGGCGCCTTCCAGACGTCGTGGACGGCGTCGATGAGCGGCCGCACGGCAAGGGCGCCGGACGCCATGAGGCGCAGGACCTCCGCCATGTTCCGGCCCTCGGTCCAGCGCACGTAGCCGAACGGGTAATCGTGGCCCTTCTCCTCGTACTCCGCGTCGTAGCGGCCGGGACCGTAGGACGTCGAGACGAGAAAGTCCAGCTCCTTCCTGTAGATCCGGTCGCGCTGGATGCGGATGGGGACGTCGCCGACGAGGACGACGCGGCCCTTCCGGCGGCAAGCCTCGAACGAGCGGTTCAGGAGATTCGAATCGCCGCCCGCCGCGGTCACGATCACGGCGTCCGCGCCGCGCCCTTCCGTCCGCTCGAGGATCCCGGCCACGAAATCGCGCTCGCCGGCGGCGAATCCGTCCGTCAACCCGAGGGACCGCGCCCGTTCGACGCGGTCGGGACGCACGTCCACGCCGAAGACGACGCAGCCGTTCGCGCGGAGAAGCTGGGCGGTCAGCTGCCCGAGGAGACCGAGGCCCAGCACGACGACGCGCTCGCCGAGGGTGGGCGCGCAGCGCCGCACGCCCTGGAGCGCGATCGCGCCGAGCGTCGTGAACGCGGCCTCGTCGAGCGCGAGGCCGTCCGGGACCTTCGCCGTGAGGTTCGCCGGAACGAAGACGACCTCGGCGTGGTTCGCGTACCCCGCGCCGGCGCAGGCGACGCGGTCGCCGGCCAAGAACCCGGTCGCGCCGCCCCCGACCTCGAGCACGACGCCCGCGCACGAATACCCCGTCGCCTGGTCGCTCGAGAGACGCGAGAGCACGAGCTCCACCGTGCTCTGGAGACCGTGCGAGGAGACGCGATCGATCACCTTCCGGACGAGCGCCGGGTTCCGGATGGCCTTCATGAGAAGGCTCTCGCTCCCGCCGCCTCCCGTGAAGGCGGACTCCGTGCCGACGCTGATCACGGAGTAATGGGTTCGGACGACGACGCCGCCCGGCCGCACGACCGGCGCCGGGACGTCGAGAACCCTGACCTCCCCGCCCGAGACCGCGACTTGGAGCACGAGGAATCTTAACGCGCGCCCTCTAATAGGATTCCGCGACGGCCGCGACGCGAACTCCTGCGACAACATCGACACGCCCTGTCTGTGACGCGGAATCCTAACCTTGGGGCTCCCCGTGAGGCCCAAACCCATGGCGACCCGCCGCGGCGAGCGTGGGCCGAACGTCCTACTGCGCGAGGTATCCCAGGGACTTCAGCCGCCGCAGCCACTCGGCCGTCGGCGCGTCGTGCGTCCACGCGCGAAGACGCTCGAGCCCCACGCGCGATCGGAACTCCTGGTTGAGGCGCCCGATCATCTGAGCCCCGAAACCCGACGTCTCGAGGCACGGGACCTCGCGCCAGTAGGGTTTCGCGCGCTCGTAAAGGCGGCATCCCGCGGCGGAGCGCGTGACGCGCCGATCCCCCTCGACGAGCCCGACCGCGTCGGTCGCGACGAGAGGATCGAGGCCGACGTCGTTGCCCGGGTAGGTGTGGTGGTAGAGGAGCGGCGGACTCGTCGAGAGCGCCCAGGAGCCGGACCGGCTCCACGTCTCGATGGCGTCCCGGAGCCCCGCGAGGCCGACGGGCTCCTCGCGCGTCCCGCGCGGGATTCCCGGCCCGGACACGATCAGCGGAACGTGGACCTCCTGTTCGGAGAGTCCGATGTTGTGCGTCCACAGGTCGCGCTCTCCGAGGAGCTCGCCATGGTCGGCGGTCGCGACGTACAGGGCCTCCCGGTCCCGCCCGAGGCGCCGCATCAGGTCGCGGAGCTCGCCGAAGGCCGCGTCGGCCTGGAAGACCTCCGCTCGGTAGAGGCGCCTGAGATCGAGCTTTCTCTTCGCGCCGAGTCCGTGCGCCGACCTGAAGAACGCCGTGAGGGAGCCGTCGGCGGCCCGCAGGTGGCCCGACGTCGTGACGTGAGGCGCGAATCGGCGGCGGGCCTCCTTCCCGGGCGTGTACGGGTCGTGGGGATCGAAGAAGTTCACGAAGAGAAACAGCGAGTCGCCGGCCCCCAACGTCCCGAGGGCGCCCGTGACCGTCTCGACAACGGCGTGTCCCGTGGCGCGCTCCCGCCTCGCCTCCGCGTCCTCGCGGCCGCTCGCAAGCGCCGCTCGCGTGACGGGGTCCACGACGTTCGTGAAGCTCTCGAAGCCCTGGTCGAAGCCCGTGCCCGGGCCGAGGATCCAGTTCGCCGACACTCCGACGGTCCGAAAGCCGGCGGCCCGGAGCGAGGGGACGAGGCTGCCGTCGGCCGGCAGCCGCGCTTCGGTTCCGATCAGCCGGCCCGAGAACATGGCGCCGTGAGAGGGCATCGTGAACGAGTCGGGCGCGAAGGCCGACTCGTAGGTCAGTCCCGAGCCGGCGAGAGCGTCCAGCGACGGCGTGACGCCCTCGCGCGCTCCGTACGCCCCGAACTCGTCGAGGCGGGTCGTGTCGAAGACGGCGAAGACGATCGTCCGGCCCGTCGCGGCCGACGGAGAGGCCGGCGCTCCCGGGGCGCAGGCGAGAAGAGCGAGGGCCGCCGCCACGATCGCCGTGAAAAAGGCCGTCCTTCGGGCGTTCGTCATCCGCGCCTCGCCACGAGCTCCCATTCTGCTTCGAACGGCAGCGTCGGCTCCGCGGAGGCGACCCACGTCTCCCGCGCGAGCTTCACGCCGTAGGACGGCGAGAACCATCCGGCCTCGCGCCGCCACGTCACGATCTCTCGTGCCCTCGGGGAGATGCGGGCCTCGAGGCCGCCGTCCCAGCGCAGGACGACGCTTCCGCCGGCCGCCTCCTCCCCCGCTCCGCCCGGCGCCGCGTGGAAGAAGAACTCGACACGGTGGCGCGCGGCACCCGTGACGCGGTCGCGCACGACGAGGCGCGCCTTCGTCCGGTCGAACGAGAGGGTGCGCGATACCGTCACGGGGTCCGTCAGGCGTCGGTAGCCCGTGTGCGATGCGGCGAGCGTGTCCTCGCGCTCTCCTTTCGAAAGCGCGACGTCGAACGGCACGGCGTCGTTCCGGAGAGACCAGAGCGCGAGCGCGGACGGGAAACGGTTGATCTCCTCTCCGTCCACGCGGATCGTGCTGTGGAAGGCGGTCCCGCGGAAGCGGTTCCGCCACTCCGGCGACGCCGTGTAGACGAACGCCCCCGAGTCCGTGAGGACGGGCCGGCCGAGCGCGTGCCATTCGAACGACAGGCAGTCGTTGTGGCCGTGGCCCCCGCGCCCCTTGAAGCCGACGGGTCCGGCGTCGGCGAAGACGTAGCCGGTCGCGGACCGCAGGACGAAGAAGCCCGCGTCGGGGAAGCCTCGCGTGCCCGACGGGGACGTGCTCTCGAGCCCATCGAAGACTGCCGCCGAGCCGGGGCCTAGGAGCCAGAGCGAATCCTCGAAGAGTCGGCCCGCCCGTCCGCGGAAATCGCCACGGCCGAAGAGGACCGCGCCGGTCGAGAGAAGGGTGCGGTGGTCCCGGACGTCTTCTCTCCCGAGGACGAGCGCCCGCCCGTCGTCGGCGTCGCCCACGACCGGCGAGAGCCCCTCCGGCGTCACGTACGCTTCCGTGAACTCGAGCATCCGCGCGAGCCTCTCGTCGAACGCGGCGCTTGGCGGGCGGCCCGCCGCGACGAGAAAGCGCCGCCCCACGAGGAACAGCTCGAGGACGAGCCGGTGGTATGCCACGGAGCCCTCGATGCCGGCGCCGTCCGGCGTCGTCTGCCGGAGGATCTCCTCCTCGAGGAGGCGCGCGCCCGCGTCCCGCCATCGCGCGCCCTCCGGCGTCGCGTCGAAGACCGTCCCCAGGGCGATCATCCCGAGCGCGTCTGAGAGGTAGTGGTTTCCGTTCACCTCGCCGATCTCGAGGTGTTCGGGAATCCAGACGGCGTGCTGGTGGAGCGAATGGAGGATCGTCTCGAGGAACGCCGCCGGAAGCGCTCCTTCGAACAGCGTCAGCGCCCAGATCCAGCTCACGGCCCGGAGCGCGACGTCCATCGTGCAGGCCCAGTTGATGCCGGTGCCCGGAGGATTGGCCCCGATCCACGAGCGCACTTCCTCCTCGAACTCGCGCGGAGCGCGCGCGTCACCGAGGACGATCCACGCCTGGCCGAGCCGCGTCAGGTGCTGACCCCGCGAGAGCTCCCACGGGACCTTCACGTCGCACGGCCGGTCGAGGCGCGCGTAGTCGATCGCGTGGGAGGGAACACCGGAGGGAAAGCGATGTCCGGACCTGAAGTCGAGATGCCAGTCGATCGTGGACCCGAGCCGCACCGGCCCGGAGCCGAGAAGGTCGAACTCGTGAGCGAGGGTCCGCTCGACGTCCGCGAGGAGGCGCTCCCTCTCCGCGGCGAAGCGCCCCGAGTAAAGGGCCCGCAGCGTCTCCCTCTCCGCTTCGCCAAAGGAGAGGGTCCGCGCGCTGCTCCTCTCCCAGAGCTCGCGAAGCGACGCGACGCCCGCCCGCCGCGCGAGAACCGGCGCCGTCTCCCGTGCGAGCCGGCGCCTCAGGCTCTTCGCCCCCAGCGCCCGGCGCGCCTCCAGGGCCGCCCGCCGGGCGAGGTACCCGGGAGACTTTCCGGCCGCCCGCTTCAGCAGCTCGCCGATCCTCAAGCCACGCGCGCCTCTCGGGCCGAGTCGATCCAGCTGTCGAACCAGGCCACGGCGTTGTAGAACGTCCAGACGTAGAGGGCGAAGTCCGCCTTCTCCGACCTGTGCCGGCGCAGCATGTCGAGGACGACGTCCCTCCGGGCCGGGAACCTCTCGAAGAACCGCGTGCTCTCGAACTCCCGCTGCACGGCGCGGCCGAAGTCGCCGCGCAGCCACTGGACCATCGGGGCGCCGAAGCCCATCTTCGGGCGGTCGATGATCGCGTCCGGCACGAGCCCCCGCACGGCCCTCTTCAGGAGCGATTTCGAGACGCCGTCGCCCACCTTGAGGTCCATCGGGAGGCCCATCGTGAACTCCACGAGCTTGTGGTCGAGGAACGGCACGCGCGGCTCGATCGAGACGGACATGCCGATCTTGTCGACGCGCATGAGGAGGAGCTCCGGCAGGCGGAGCTTGAACTCCGAGTAGGTCATCCGGGTGAGGAAGTCCGAGCCCGGCGCTCTCTCGTCGAGGCGGTTGAAGAAGGACCGCACGACCTCGAAGCTGTCCGGCAGCGCGAAGGACTCGGGCATCAGCCCGCTCGCGACGAGCTCCGGCCGGAGCGCGGGCGGTTCGAGGCGGCTCCGGTCGACGAATCCGGACTTGCGTGCTTCCGGAAAGACCATCGCCCCGCTCCAGAAGGCCTCGCGGTCGCGGCCCGCCCTCGCGACGATGTCGAGATACCGGTCGTGCCGGTCGTGGAGCCGCGAGACGACGTCCGCCACCCCCGCGACGGCGCGACGCAGGGGCCGCGGGAGGCGCGCGAAGGGCGTCCAGTACGAGCGGTACATGTCGAGGTACGCCATGTAGCTCTGGTAGCCGCAGAACTGCTCGTCCGCGCCCTCGCCCACGAGGACGACCGTCGTCCCGCTGTCACGGAGGAGCTTCGAGACGAAGTAGAGCGGGATGCACACCCAGTCCGCGATCGGCTCGTCCTGCGAGACGACGAGGGAGGGCAGGTAGGCGCGCATCGCCTTCTCGTCCACGAGCACCTCGTGGTGGTCCGTCCCGAACGTCTTCGCCGCGAGGCGCGCGTGGGAAAGCTCGTTCAGGTGCTCGTGGTCCGAGAAGCCCACCGTGAACGTCTGCACGGGACGGCTGACGTGCCGCGCCATGAGGCCCGTGATCGCGGTCGAGTCGACTCCGCCCGAAAGGAAGACGCCGAGCGGGACGTCGGACATGAGGCGCTTGTCGACGGCCTCGTCGAGGAGTGCGCGGACGCGCGTCACGGCGCGCGGCAGGGCCTCCTCGCGGGGCAGGCGCGCGAGCTCGGCCGCCTCGGCGCTGCGGCCGGGCAGCGCGTCCCAGTAGCGGACGGCCTCGACGCGCCCGCCCGCGTCGATGGACAGGTGACTGCCGGCCGGCAGCTTGTAGATCCCGCGGAACATCGTGAGAGGCGCGGGCGTCGTGAGGAAGCTCAGGTAGTGGTAGACGGAGAGGTCCTCGAGATCCCGCGGCACGCCGGGGTGCGCGAGCAGGGCCTTGATCTCGGACGCGAAGAGGAATCCGCCCGCCGCCCACGTGAAGTACAGCGGCTTGATGCCGACGCGGTCGCGCGCGAGGAAGAGACGCCGCGCGCGGGCGTCCCAGATCCCGATCCCGAACATGCCCTCGAGACGGTCCAGCACCGCGGGACCCCACTCCTCGTAGCCGTGGACGATGACCTCCGTGTCGGAATGGTCCGTCCGGAACCGGTGCCCCTTCGCGACGAGCTCGGGCCGGAGCTTCTGGTGGTTGTAGATTTCTCCGTTGAAGACGACCGCGACCGACCCGTCCTCGTTGAACATGGGCTGGTTCGCGGTCGCCGAGAGGTCCACGATCGCGAGCCGCCGGAAGCCGAGGCCGACGCGCCCGTCCGGAGACGTCCACAGCCCCTCGCCGTCGGGGCCCCGGTGCGCCATCGCGTCCCGCATGCGGGCAAGGAGCCCGCCGTCGACGGGGCGCCCCGAAAGGGAGAGCCACCCCGCGATTCCGCACATCGGGACTGAGTCTACGTGACGCGAGGGTCCCCGGCCGTTGTATGCTCTCGGCCGCAGCACACCGGGAAATCAAAAGGAGGCTCATGATGGCTCGTCGGCTCGTCTTCTCAGTCGTTCTTCTCTCTCTGGCCGTCGTCTCCGGCGCCGCGCGGGCGCAGGCGACGCGCACGTGGGTCTCGGGCGTCGGCGACGACGCGAACCCCTGCAGCCGGACCGCGCCCTGCAAGACGTGGGCGGGCGCCATCAGCAAGACCGCGGCGAGCGGCGAGATCGACGCCCTCGATCCGGGTGGATTCGGCGCCGTCACGATCACGAAGTCCATCACGATCGACGGCGGCCCGGGCATCGCGGGCATCCTCGTCTCGGGTACGAACGGCATCGTGGTCAACGTAGGGTCGACCGACGTCGTCACGATTCGAAACATCGATTTCGAAGGCCTCGGCACGGGCCTCACGGGCATCTTGTTCCTGGGGGGAGGGGCGCTGCACGTCTACAACGTGACCATCCGGAACTTCTCGAGCTCGTCCGCCGGCGTGGGGATCGGCTTTACTCCCTCGTCGGGCAACTCGAAGCTCTTCGTCTCGCGATCGTCGATCCAGAACTGCAGGGGTGGGCTCCATATCGCTCCCACCGGCTCCGGGGCGGCCGTGGCCACGATCGAGGACACGGTCCTGAACGGGAATGCGACGTACGGCCTGCGCGTCGAGGGCAATTCCTCGACGAGCGCGAAGAACGTGACGGCGAACGGGAACCTGAACGGCTTCTACGTGACGGACCTGACGGGCCAAATGCCCACCCTGAACCTCGATACCTGCGTCGCCGCCCACAACTCGGGTGTTGGCGTGCGCTCGGGCTTCGGGGGGGCCGGTACGGCCAAGGCATGGATCTCGAACACGTCCGTCTTCGAGAACGGAACGGGCCTCCAGTTCGACGGGAACGGCCAGATCATCTCGTTCGGGAACAACCACGTGTTCTCTAACAGCACCAACGGGGCGCCGTCGAGTACGATTCCGCAGAGTTGATGGCGGCGCCCGACGCAGGGTCGGCGGCACCGGAGCCGCCGGCCCCACCGGCTGCGTTGGGTCATCGGATAATCTCTCGATGACGCGCCACGAGGAAGTGCCGCCTCTCGCTGCGGATGCGGGCGCACTGCGGTCGTGGGCGATATGCGCGCTCCTTCTCGTAGCAGGGCACAGCTGCTGGTGTGTCACGCGCGTCCCCTCGTTCAGGAGGTTCCTCGTGGCGGAGACGACGCAGTCGTTCTCGATGACGCCGTACTTTCTCTCGGCCGCCGTCGGCGATCCACATCGGGTGGGGGTCTTTCTCCAGGCACAGGCGCGCGCGTTCCACGAGACCGGCGGCGATCGACCCGCGTCCCGCCTCGACATCCGTTCGGTGCGCGCCGAGGGCCCGGAAATGGTGCTCTCCCGCGTCGACCCAGGTTACTGCTGGGTCCTTCACGCAGCTTCCCTCCTCGGGATGCCTCTCTCCGTCGCCGGCGTCGCCGAATTCCAGCAGGTCGTCGATCTCGTGTGTCTGTGGCTCGCGGCCTGGCTCGCGCTTCGCGTCTGGGGGCCTGTTGCCGGGGGCCTCGCGAGCGTGCTCTATGGAGCCAACTCCTCCATTCCCGCAATCACACATCTCGTCACGTACTACTTCTGGAGCGTACCGATGGCGTTGGTGCTCGCACACGTCGGGTTGCTCTGCCTTCGGCGCTCTCGCGTCACATCCCTTTGGTGGGCGGCTCTCGTCCTCCTGGCGGCTTGGGCGGTCTGGGTTCGCATACTCTGGCTGCCGGTCTTTGTCGTATTTCTTACCGGCGTCGGCCTCGTGGCGCTGCCACGTAAACGGGCGCTCGCGGTGGCTTCTTCTCTCTTTGCTCTCGTACTGAGCTATGCGCTTCTGCTTCATCGTGTCGCGAACGAGGGTCTGGGCGACATGTGGCACCCTCGTTCCCAGCTCTGGCACACGCTTTATATCGGCCTCGGAGCTTACGGCGATTGGGACGACATCCGTTGGCTCGACGAATATGCCTACGCAGTCGCGGGCGCGGCCGGGATTTCATCGCGAGAGTGGAAGCGGTACGACGAGTTCTTTCGTGGCAAATTCGTAGGCGAGGTCTCCAGTCACCCGGCGCGGTACATCGCCGCTATCGCGCGGCGAATCGGCGACTACGTGGACTTCGGCAGGGTTTCGGTCGCCGGCGCCCGCATACCGGCTCGTAGCAGCTGGCTCGGGTGGACGTTTCTCGTGATCGCTGCTATCTGTCTGGCGAGAGATCGATTCTTGCACTTCGACGAGCAATTGATCGGCGCCCTCTACGGACTTCAGATCGGAGCCTGGGCCATCCTGGTTCCGCCAGTAATGCCCTACCCTGTCGAAACGCTCGGACTTGCGTATCCCCTAGTGGCGGGCGTTATTGTCGTTTCACTGCGCGTGACAACTGGTTGGTTCCGAAGGACCGATCCTGGCTCAGCCCGCGCCGTCCGTGGCTGAGCGGGCCCCATCAGAATCAAAATACGAATCGATGGGGCTTGAACGCCGAGACCGAATAGCCGGGCAGCGAATCGACGGATTGCGCGTAGAAGACGTACGTGAGCCCGTCGTTCGCGTCGCAGGGAAGCCGGACCTCAGAGCCGTTTACGGACACTGCGACGTAATCACCCGGCGGGCCTTGGATTGCGTACAGGCCTGGGCCGGTGATCGGCATCCCAACGGGGTCCATGTAAGGCACCGACGTCGGGCCAGTCAAGGGGCATCCACTCTGCGGACACACGATGAGATAGAGAAGCGGATAGTCGAGGTAGTACGACGTCGCGACGGAGTTCCCCCGCGCGCCGAGAAACTGGTACGTCACGTCCGAAAAGGTCATGGATCGCGTCGCCTTCGATATGTCCGACGCCGTCGCCCAGCCGCCGTCGGAGGCGCGGCGAGCCGTGAGGTCGAACGTGGGGTCGAGGAGCATCCACGTCCTCCCGATCGGCTCCTGGAACTCCACGAGCGTGTGTCCGTCGTACGAGTTGGGCTTCAGGCACACGTTGAGGAGCCGGGCCGGCTGCGTGATGTTGATCTGACCGAGGATCGAGACGAGCACGACAGCGTAGTCGCCGCAGAATGCCGCCGACCAACCCTCGGCGTCCAGAAGGTCCGCGAGCGGCGTGTTCGGATAAGGGATGTTCGCGTTGTTCGCCATGCCGCGCACGTAGTCCGTGGCCCAGAGTGCCGCCGGAACGACGAACGGGTTCGGCGAGCCGTTGATGGCGACCGAAAAATGGAAGTCGATCGGGGCCCAGGCGCCGTTCACGCGGGCGCTCAGGCGGCCGTAGAGCGTCCTGCCGACCGGAAGCGGGCCGACGAAGCGCTTCGGGACCGAGATCTCGCCGCTGTCGTGAAGGTCGTTCCCGCCGAGGCTAGTCCCGATCTGGAGGCGGTACGTCGTGACGTAGGGGCCGGGCTTCCACTCGAACGGCGCCCCCGTCGTCAGGTTCGCCGCGCCGTTCACGGGGTAGACGAGCGTGGGAAGCAACGAGGGCCCCGTCGACAGGACCGCGTCCGTCGCGCGCCAGGCGCCCCACTTCAGCGTGAAGAGCCGGATGAATAGAAACGCGCCCTGTGGGACGGCCCGAGCGACGTAGGACGTCGAGGAGATCGTGGCCGAGTCCGCGACGTTCGACTCGCCGTACGCCGTCCCGACGATCAGCCGATACGCGTCGGCGTTCGGCACGGGGTCCCACGAGAGCTCCACGTCCCCGGAAGCGACCGTGGACCCGCTCGACGGCGACCCGAGCGTCGCCGCGGGATAGCCGGAGGAGCCGAACGTGAAGTCGCGGTGGGTCCACCGCCCCGCGACGTTCGTCGCGATCCGGGCCTGGTACGTGCCGGCCGGGAGCAGCGGAAGCGTCAGGCTCGTGCGCGGCGTCTCGCCCGAGTCGTAGACGTCGGCGAGGCCGGCCGCCGTGCCGACCTGGAGCTGGTAGGACACCGCGCCCTCGACCTCGGTCCAGGCGAAGGCCTGCCAGAAGTTCACGTCCGGGTCGCCGGGAGCGGGATAGACCATCGAAGCGGTCCCCGTCACCGCGACGGGCGAGAAGACCGAGCCCGGAACGACCCGCCGCGGTCCGGTGGCCGTCGTGCGGGTGGCCTCCGAATCCCGCGGGACGGCTGACAGCGCGGCCGCGGGCCTTCCCTGGCGGTTGCCGTTCGCGTCCGGCGCCCCGACGAACTGGTCGGAAGCGCTCGCCCCCCGCGCGAGGACCGCAGCGAGGACGAGCGGGAGAACCTTTCGGCCCTTTCGCACGACGAGCGTCTCCTTCTCCTGAAAACCCCGGGGACGACGAATTAGCAGCTTCGATGCCACGAACTGGGACTTCGAAAACGGCCTACTGGTTTACAGGAGTGACCGAGGGCGTGCCCCGCCTCACGTCCTTTCGTCGGACCGCGAGAACGAGACTGACACTCTTTGTCGGTGGGGGCAACCGGGCGGCCGTCAGGCCTTTCGGAGGACGCCGTTCGCGACGGCCGTCGCCGGAACGACGTTTCGGGTGTCCACGACGAGCTTCGCGAGCGCGTAGAGCGCCGGATCCCGGAACTGGCGGTGCGCCGTTGCGAGGACGAGCGCGTCGTACCGGCCGAACTCCTCGGCGCTGCACGGCACCGACGCCAGGTGCAGGTCGTGCCGGCGGACGCGCCGCGCCATCGGGATGTAGGGGTCGCAGTACGCGACGTCGGCCCCCTTCTCGCGCAGGAGGTCGATGATCTCGAAGGACGGCGACTCGCGGTCGTCGTCGATGTCGGGCTTGTAGGAGAGCCCGAGGACGAGCACGCGCGCGCCGCGCGCGCTGGTGCCGCAGGCGTTGAGGGCCTCGACCGTCCTGTCGACGACGTAGCGCGGCATGCCGGTGTTGATCTCCCCAGCGAGCTCGATGAAGCGCGCCCACACGCCGTGCTCGGCGGCCTTCCACGTCAGGTAGAAGGGATCCAGCGGGATGCAGTGCCCCCCGAGGCCGGGGCCGGGCGTGAACGGCATGAAGCCGAACGGCTTCGTCTTCGCCGCCGCGATCACCTCCCACACGTCGATGCCCATCCGGTCGAGGATCACCTTCATCTCGTTCACGAGGGCGATGTTCACGGCGCGGAAGACGTTCTCGAGGATCTTCGCGGCCTCCGCGACCTCGGGCGACGACACCGGGACGACCGTCTCGACGGCGGCCGCGTACAGCGCAACCGCGGCCCGCTGGGATTCCGCGTCGATGCCGCCGACGATCTTGGGAGTGTTGCGCGTGTGGAACGTCGGGTTCCCGGGGTCCTCGCGCTCGGGCGAGAATGCGAGAAAGAAGTCCCGGCCCGAGACGAGGCCTCCCGCCGAGAGGCGCGGCAGCAGCTCCTCCCGCGTCGTCCCGGGATACGTCGTCGACTCGAGGACGACGAGCTGGCCCGGACGAAGCCTCCGCGCGATCTCGTCGGCCGTGCCGCGCACGAAGGAGAGGTCGGGCTCGCGGTGCTTTCCGAGGGGCGTCGGGACGCAGACGACGACGGCGTCGCATTCGGAAAGGCCGTCGAGCCGGTCGCTCGCCGTGATGCGCCCGCGCGCGAAGGCGGCGCCGACTCGTTCCGGGCCCAGGTGGCGCAGGTACGACTCGCCTCTTCGCAGCGCGTCGGGTTTGGCGGGATCCGCGTCGAAACCCGCGACCCGGAAGCCGGACTCCTCGAAAAGGAGCGCGAGAGGCAGCCCGACGTAGCCGAGGCCCACGACGCCGACGACGGCCTCGCGGCTCGCGATCCGCCGCAGGAGCTCGTCGAGCCTCGTCGCCACGCGAAGACGATACCAAACGAAAACTCGCCCTTGCGCCCCCACCGTGACCTCCCGACACTACCGGCTGAGATGCGGTCTCGAAGATCGACCCGGACGGAACTCTGCCTCCTCGCCGTCGCGGCGCTCGCCCTTCCGGCGCGGGCCGAGACCCTACCCCCGGGCTTCGGCGACGCGGCCGTGGCGACGGTGGGCGCGCCCACCGCCCTCGCCTTCACGCCGGACGGGCGCCTCCTCGTGACGACGCAGGGCGGCACGCTCCGCGTGATCTCGGGCGGGGCGCTGCTCGCGACTCCGGCGCTCTCGCTCGGCTCGAAGGTGTGCACGAACGGCGAGCGCGGCCTCCTCGGCGTCGCCGTCGACCCGCAGTTCGCGACGAACCATTGGATCTACCTCTACTACACGTTCAACAAGAACAACAACGGCTGCCCGACGCAGAGCCTCGCCGGGCCCGTCGAGCGGATCTCGCGCTTCACGCTGGACGTCCCGACGGCGAACGCGATCGACCCGGCGACGGAGGTCGTCCTCCTCGACGGCGTCCTGAACTTCGCGGGCAACCACAACGGCGGCGAGCTGCGCGTCGGGCCGGACGGGGACCTCTACGCCGGGATCGGCGACGGCGGGTGCGACTACGCGGGCGACAGCGGCTGCCAGGGCGCGAACGACGCCTCGCGCGACCGGAACATCCTGAACGGGAAGATCGTGCGCATCGCGCGGGACGGCAGCGTGCCCCCCACGAACCCGTTCCTCGGCGCGGGCACGGCGCGCTGCAACACGGGGCCGTCGGCGCCGGGGACGATCTGCCAGGAGGCGTACGCGTGGGGCTTCCGCAACCCGTTCCGGTTCACGTTCCGTCCGAGCGACGGCGCCCTCTTCGTGGACGACGTCGGGGAGAGCTCGTGGGAGGAGATCGACGTCGTGCAGGCCGGCGGCGACTACGGCTGGCCCTGCCGCGAGGGCGCGCACACGGCGCTCACGACGAACCACTGCAGCCCGACGCCGATGAACATGCTCGACCCGTACTACGAGTACCCGCACGGCGCGATCCCGGGCACGTCCGCGACGGGCTGCGGGACGGTCGTGGGCGGGGCGTGGATCCCGGCGGGCGTCTGGCCGTCGGCGTACGACGGAGCGTTCCTCTTCGCGGACTTCAACTGCGGCGCGATCCTCCGCCTGCCGCCCGGGGCGCCGCCCGTCGCGACCGATTTCGCGATCGGGCTCGGGAGCTCGGTCGTCGTCGACCTCCTCGTCGGACCCTCGCCCACCGGCACGTCGCTCTACTACACGACGTACGGCGGCGGCGGCCAGGTGCGGCGGATCGACTACGCCGTGACCCCGCCTCCCGCCGCGACGTTCACGACTCTCCCGCCCTGCCGCCTGATCGACACGCGCGGCTCCGCGGGCCCCGCGGGAGGCCCGGCGCTCGCGGCGAACGGCACGCGCGACTTCCCGATCGCCGGCGCGTGCGGCGTCCCGTCGGGCGCGGCCGCCGTCGCCGCGAACGTGACCGTCACGGGCTCGGCCGTCGCGGGGGCCCTGCGCATCGGGCCGGCGGGCACGACGCCGTCGCTCGACACCGTGACGTTCGGGGCGGGGATCACGCGCGCGAACAACGCGGCTCTCGGCCTCTTCGGGACGCCGGCCGGCAGCGTGACCGTCTTCTCGAACTTCGCGTCCGGCACCGTGCACCTGATCGTGGACGTGACGGGCTACTGGGAGTGACGCGCCGGCAGCGGCCTCAGCGCAGGCCGGTCTTCTCGCGCTCCTCGCGGATCGCCTCGAGCTCGGCGATCGCCTCGAGGTCCTTCCGCCGCCCCACCGCGCGCTTGAGCCGGATGAGCGCGTCGAGCGTCACGCAGAGACAGTCGACACCGAAGACGTGGATGGTCTCGGTCTCCTTCTCGAGGCTTTCGTACGTGCCGCCTCCGGCCACCTCTCCGAGGAGGTCGAGCGCGCCGAGAGACGTAGCGAGCGTGAAGTTGAGGCCGGAGCGGATCGTCCGCTCGTCCCAGACGAAGGGAAGGCTTTCAGGCGCGCCACGAAGGCGCGGAGCGAACGGCGCGATCGCCTCGGCGAGGCGCCGGACGTTGTCGGGAGCGCGGGAATAGACGACGTCGAGGTCCAGAGTGAGCCGCGCGCCGCCGTGTCCAGTCGCCGCGGCGCCGCCGATCACGATGAACCGGACCTCGGCTTCCTGGAGCGCTCTCAGGAGCCCTGGAAAGTCCGTCATCGCCCAAACGTCGCGCGGCCGGCCCGCCTGAGCTCCTCGGCGAAGTCCTGCAGCTTCATGAGCTGAATGAGCCGCTCCTCCACCGTCAGCTTCAGGTTCTCGCGGATGAGCGTGCGATCCACGTCCTTTTTCAGCTCCTCGACGAGCCGGTCGAACTCGTCCGGTGGAACGGGCGGAGCGTCTGGGACGGGCCTCACGGCGCCAGCTTACGCCGCCGGCGTGCCGCCCTGCGCCCACGCGTGGTACGCGGCGCAGACGTCGGCGGCCGGGCCGTCCTTGACGATGCGGCCTTCGGAGATCCAGATCGCGCGCGTGCAGTTCTCGACGATTTCGGGCAGGGAATGCGAGACGAGGAGGAACGTCCGCCCGCGGTCGCGGAATCCCGCCATGCGCTCGTGGCACTTCGCCTGGAAGCGCTCGTCGCCGACCGCGAGCGCCTCGTCCACGAGGAGGATGTCCGGGTCGATGTCGGTCGCGGCCGCGAACGCGAGCCGGGCGCCCATGCCCGTCGAGTACGTCCTCAGCGGCGCGTCGAGGAACGCCTCGAGCTCCGCGAACGCCGCGATGGAGTCCATCCTCCTCTCCATATCCTTCCGGGAATGGCCCATGACGGCTCCGTGCAGGATGACGTTCTCGCGCCCCGTGAGCTCGCCGTGGAAGCCGAGGCCCAGCTCGAGGAGCGGCGCGACGCGGCCGCGCACGACGACCCGGCCCTGGCTCGGCCGCCGGATCCGGGCGATGACCCGGAAGAGCGTGCTCTTCCCCGCCCCGTTCGGCCCCACGACGCCGACACGCTCCCCGCGCCCGATCGTGAGCGTCGCGTCCCTCAGCGCGACGAGCTCGCCGTGCTCGATCCGGCCCTGGAGCTTGCGGATCGCGTACTCCTTGAATGTCTGGACGGCCTCCTTCGGGATCCGGTAGCTCACCGAGACGCCGGCCATTTCGACGGCGGCGTCAGCTTCCGCGGCCATATTCCTCGATGCGGGACGAATAGAAGAACCAGCCGGCCGCGAGTGCGGCGATTGCCGCGAGCGCCGCGAAGGCGAGGGTGTTCGGGCCCGGGAGCCAGCCGTCGTAGAGCGGCGCCCGGAAGACCTCGACGAGGTACGTCATCGGGTTGTACCGGACGATGAAGCGGTAGCGCTCCGGGACGAGGGACGGCGTGTAGACGATCGGCGTCACGAAGAACCACGCCCCCACGAGCACGAGGTACGTCTCCTTCACGTCGATGAAGCGCGACGCCATCGTGAAGACGATGAGGCCGACTCCGGTCGTGAAGAGGGCACCGATCAGGATCGAGACCGGGACGAAGAGCCACGAGGCGTGGACGGGGAACCCCGTGCACACGATGATGAGAAAGAGCGGGACGAGGGACAGGACGAGGTTCACGAGCGCGACGCCGACCGCCGAGACGACGAAGACCGAGCGCGGGATGAAGACGCGCTTCGTGATCTCCATCGCGTCGATCGTGAGCGACGCGGCGTGGCTCGTCGCGCCCGCGAAGAACGCCCAGAAGGTCGACCCCGTCAGGTAGTAGACGGGGAAGTTCTTCACGTTCAGGCGCATGACGAGGGCGAAGACCCACGTCATCGCGAGCATGTTCAGGAGCGGGCTGAGCATCGTCCACGCGACGCCGAGGACGGACCGCTTGTAGCGGACCTTGATGTCGCGCGCGACGAGCTCGGACACGAGGTGGCGGTAGCGCCACAGGGCCTTCGCCTCCTCGACGAAGAGGAGGCCCCGGTGGGCGCTGTCGTAGACCTCCGTGCCGGGCGCCTGCCGCGTCATGGACTGAGTGTAGCCGGGACCCTCGAGAGGCGGCGAAGCGCGAGGCGGCGTCGCTTGACAGGCGCGGGCCGCGGGCTCGATCCTGCCCGCGAGGTCCCTCGTGAACGTCTACTGGATCCTCTCGGACGACGATGCCGGGAACGCGCTCGAAGCCGTGTCGCGCCAGGTCGCCGAGGGCGACCACGGCAGCCCCACGCTGGCCGGCGCGCTCGGCACGCTGCGCTTCCACTCCGAGATCTTCAACGAGGCCGTCCTCGAGACGAAACGCCCGTTCGTCGCGCCCGTCATCAACGCGTTCCGCCGCGCGCTGACGAAGTTGTTCTGGTGGTACGGCCTGCCCCAGTGGGGGCAGGTCTCGGAATACCAGCACGCCGTCTCGAGCGTGATCGACATCCTCCTCGCGGACCAGCGGCGGCTGAGGACGCGCGTCGCGGACCTCGAGAGGAGGCTGGCGGAGCTCGGGGCCCGCGCGGGCGACAGGCCGTGACGGACGCGCCGCGCCTCCGCGTGACGTGGCAGTCCCGATGGGGGCTGCCGATCGGGTACGCGAGCACCTCGGAGGAGCTCGCCCGCGCGCTCGTCGCGCGCGGCGTCGACCTCGCGTTCCGGCCGACGCCCTGGCCGCGGACGCCCCACATCGCGGACCCCGTCCTCGAGGCCCTCTCCGGCCGCCCTCCGTACGAGGACGCGCCCCAGGTGAGCTACGAGCAGGCCGACCTCTTCTACACGGCACATCGGGGCTACAAGGTCGGCTTCACGATGCTCGAAGTGGACGGGATCCCGCGCGCGTGGGCGGACGCCTGTAACGCGATGGACGAGGTGTGGACGCCCTCGCACTGGGGCGCCGAGCGCTTCGCGGTGAGCGGCGTCACGAAGCCGATCCGCGTCGTCCCCCTCGGTTACGACGCCGGACGCTTCCGGCCGGAGCCCGGCGCCCGCCGGGCCAGCCCGCGTTTCACGTTCCTCTCGGTCTTCGAGTGGGGCGAAAGGAAGGCGCCGGAGGTCCTGCTCCGCGCCTACGCGGCGGCGTTCTCGGGAACCGACGACGTCCTCCTCGTCGTCCGCGCGAACAACCACGACGGGCACGTCGACGTGCCCCGGCAGATCGAGAACCTAGGACTTCCCCGGAACGGCCCGCCGGTCGCGTTCCTCTACAACACGCACATCCGCGCGAACCAGCTCGCGATGCTGTATCGCAGCGCGGACGCGTTCGTCCTGCCGTCGCGCGGCGAGGGCTGGGGAATGCCGATCGTCGAGGCGATGGCCTGCGGCCTCCCGGTGATCGCCACGCCGTGGAGCGGCCCCTCGGAGTTCCTGCACGAGGGCGTCGGCTACCCCATCGCCCTGAAGGGTCTCGTGCCCGCGGATGCGAAATGCCCGTACTACGAGGGCTTTCGCTGGGCGGATCCGGACCCGGACGATCTCGTCGCAAAGCTGCGGCGCGTCTTCACGCACCGCGAGGAAGCCCGGGCGAAGGGCGCCGCCGCCGCCACGGAGGCCGCCGCGAGGTGGACGTGGGCGCACACGGCGGCCCGCGTCGAGGAGCGGCTGCGCGAGATCGGCGCCTGACGCCCCGCCCCCTGCGGCCTCCTATACTTCGGCCGTGACCCTGCACGTTCCCGACGACGACTGGGTCTCGGCCCGCGTCGAGGCGGCCCGGCACGAGCGCGAGATGGCGCTCGCGGCCGCGAAGCGTCTCGACGAGGAGGTCAGGCGGCTTTCCTACCGCGTCGCCGAGCTGGAGGCCGACCGCGTGGCGCTCAAGGGCCGCACGGAGGAGGCCGAGGCGTACGTCGCGGCCGTGAAGGCGTCGACGCCCTGGCGGGCGATCCAGTTCCTCCGCGGCCTCGTGGGCCGGAAGTGGTGATGGAACCCGCGACGGACGCGGCGGGAGGCGCCGGCGAGCTCGAACGGCTGCGGAAGGAGGCGGCGGAACTGCGCGCCCTCGCGCGGCAGCTCTCGGCGACTCTCGCGCGCGCGGTCGCGGCGCTGCCGCCCGGCGCCGCGCTCGCTCTCGCGAAGGGCGAGGGCGCCGGCCCCGGGCCGCCGCTCGTGCTCGAGCACTGGACCGAGACGATCGAGATGACGCGGGCGGACGTCGCCTCGGAGATGGACCTCCTCTGGAAGAGACTCCCGCCGCGGGAGACGGCTTGACGCCTCGGCGGACGGCGATCGTCGTCCTCTGCTGGAACCGCTGGGAGCTGACCCGCCGCTGCCTCGAGACGCTGAAGGAGCACACGGACCTCGCGCGCGCCGAGGTCATCGTCGTGGACAACGGCTCGGCCGACGAGACGCCCGCGCGCCTCGCCGCCACGCCCTGGGTCCGAGTCGTGACGAATCCGACGAACCTCGGCTACGTGCGCGGGAACAACGCCGGGATCGCCGCGGCGGGAGCGGACGCCGACGTCGTCCTCCTCAACAACGACATCGAGATCCACCAGGACGGCTGGCTCGACGCGCTGCGCGAGGCGGCGCACGCGGCGCCCGACGTGGGCATCGTCGGTTGCCGCCTGGTCCTCCCGGACGGGCGCCTCTTGCACGCGGGGACGTACATGCTCCCGGACACGTTCTGGGGGCAGCAGATCGGCGCTCTCGAGACCGACGTGAACCAGTACGCGCGGACGCGCGACGTCGAGGGGGTCGTCTTCGCGTGCGTGTACCTCAAGCGCGAGGTCCTCGCGAGAATCGGCGGGCTCTCCGAGCGGTTCCGGTCGTACTTCGAGGACACGGACTTCTGCCTGCGCGCGAAGGAGGCGGGGTTCCGCACGGTTCTCTGCGGCGCCGTGACGCTCGTCCACCGCGAGCACGGCTCCACGTCGGACCAGCCGGAGACGTTCGAGGCGCTCTTCCGGGCGAGCCGTCGGACGTTCCGCCGCCTCTGGGGCCGGAACCTCGCGGGGCGGTACCGTCACGACCTCGCGTGGCAGTCCATCCTGAACTTCCCGACCGGCTACGCGATGAGTTGCCGCGAGATCCTGCGCGCCTGCGACGCGGAGGGCATCCGAGTCGCTTACGAGTACGTCTACGGGCCCGGGACGCCGTTTCCCGTCCGCGAGGACGAGAACGCGCGCGACTACCTCCTAAACGTCGTCTCCGCGCGCCGGAGCGGGCGGCGGCCGCGGATCTCCGTCGTCTACGGCCAGGGCGACGTCTTCCTCCGCAACAAGGGCCGCCGCCGGATCGGTTACACGATGATCGAGGTAGACGGCTTCCCGGCCGAGTGGGTGCGCCAGGCGAACGAGATGGACGAGGTCTGGGTGCCGTCGGGCTTCAACCGCGACGGCTTCCTCGCCTCGGGGCTCAAGAGGCCGGCCGTCGTGATGCCGCTCGGCGTCGACGTCGACCATTTCCACCCGGGAATCCGCGGCGTCAGGAACCCGGCCGGCGACTTCGTCTTCCTCGCGAGCTTCGAGTGGGGCGAGAGGAAGCGCGCCGACATGATCCTCAAGGTCTTCAATCAGACCTTCCGCCGGAGCGACCCCGTCGTCCTCGTCTGCAAGGTCATCAACGTCAACAAGGCCACGAACGTGCGCGCGCAGATCGAGGCGCTCGGCCTCTCGTCCTCCGGCGGACGCATCGCGTTCCTCCACAACCGCGAGTTTCCGTACCACCAGCTCGGCGCGCTCTACCGCTCGGCGGATTGTTACGTCTCGGCGGGCCGCGGCGAGGGCTGGGACATGCCGCTCATGGAGGCGATGGCCTGCGGCCTGCCCGCCATCGCGACGGACTGGGGCGCGCACACGGAGTTCGTCCACGGCGGGATCGCGTACCCGCTGCGAATCCGCGGGCTCCTGGCCGCCGACGCGCGCGCGCCGTACTACAAGGGCTTTCGCTGGGCCGACCCCGATCCCGACCACCTCGCGCACCTCTTCCGGCACGTGGCCGAAAACCGGGAGGAGGCCGCCGGGAAGGGCCGCCTCGCCGCGGCCGAGATGGCCGCGAAATGGACGTGGGGCCACGCCGCGCGGCGCATCGCGGCGCGGCTGGACGCGATCGATTCTTGACTTCCTGGCCTCGGGCAGGACGGCATTACAATTACTCTCTTGAATCGTGCAAGGGAAAGGCGATGAGCCGGGACCTCATATCGGCTCCCAATCGAGATTCGGGTAGGATGCGCCGCGCTCGCTCGGCGGCCTGGCCCGCGCTCCTTCTCGTTTTGGCCGCGCCCGGCTGCAGTCGCCGGACAACGCCATCCAGTCCAGCCGCCTCCTCGCCATCCAATCCAGCCGTCACCTTCGACGCCGAGCTCGTCGACTCCGACCCTGGATCTTTTCATCAGCGATTCGACGGTTCCGCCGGCAAGGTCACGCTCGGCACCGGCTGGTACGGAATCGAGCAAGTCGAGAAGACCGGGCCCTGGTCAGGCTTCTCCTGGGCGGCCCGGACCGCGCACGTCTACTTCGGAGTGCCTTTCTCTCATGACGTGGAGCTGATCACACGCATCGCTCCCTTTACCTATCCGGGCGCTCCGCCACAAACCCTGACGCTGATTCTCAACGGTACGTCGCTGCACGTCGTGACATTGGCGGGCGACTGGCAGGAGCTGCGTCTCCCGCTACCGGAAAGTCTCTTTCGGGCGCCACTCAACGACTTGCAGCTGACGTTTGCATATTCCGCCGCTCCTTCGAAGGTGGTTGGATCCGGAGATCCGAGAGAGCTCGCGGCGGTCGTGGGTGACCTGTCGGTCGTGCCGCGGGGGCGGCCGGCGTCGGTTCCCGAATCCAGTTTCACCGGCGAGGGCGCCTCGCGCGAAGTGATGCTTCAAGGGGAGGGAGTGGCGATTCCGTTGCCGGCTGGCCTGCGCTATCGCCTCCGCGTCGGTGCGGTGCGTTCCCAGGAGCCTCGAACCATGATCTCCGTAGACCTTTGGCGGGCAGGCTCCCGGAAGATGATCTGGAAAGGCTTGGCGACGAGGCTGTCGGGCTCGACGCTCGACTTCGGGGTCGACGACGTTGCGACGGTTGGCATGCTGGTCATGCGAGCACAGACGCACTCCGGATCCCCGTTGCATTCAAAGGCAAGCGTGGACCTCGAGCTGACCGCTCCGGAGGTGTGCGGCGATGGGAACATGACGGCACATCCTCTCAAACCCGACATCTTCCTGTACATCATCGATACGCTGCGAGCCGACGCAGTCGGAACGTACGGCGCGCGCCTGCCGTCGAGCCCCCGCATCGACGCCTTCGCACGCGACGCGGTCACCTACGAGCGGGCCTGGAGTGCGTCTTCCTGGACGCTTCCGGCGACGGTTTCGATCCTTTCGGGCGTCTACCCGTTCGAGCACGGCATGGACGAAGCCAGCGAGCGGCTTCCCGCCGCGGGCGTGCCGTGGCTGCCCGAGCTTCTTTCGCGGCTCGGGTACGAAACCGCCGCCATCTCTCAGTGGCCTCTCGGCAGGCCCTTCGGTCTGGAGCGCGGCTTCGGCACTTACACGCTGGATGTCCGATTGATGACGAAGAGCTATTCGGAGCTCGCCCGCGGTCTCTTCTGGCAATACCTGTTCGGCCGGCCGCAGCCACGGCGGCCCCTCTTCGCCTACATCCACACTTCCGATCCGCATGCCGTCTACGATCCGAAGGGGCAGGACAGGGTCTTTGCCGACCAGCAGCCGGGCACGCTTCCATCTCAGCTCTATAACCCGCAGGCCTTTCTCACCCAGGGCTTCGGCAAGAACCCGGCGGACACGGCGCACTTGCGAGCGCTTTATGACGGCGAGGTCCTCCACGCCGACCGACAGTTCGGTGCCTTTCTCGACATGCTTCGCTACCTTGGTCTCTACGAGCGGAGCCTGATCATCCTCGTCGCAGATCACGGCGAGGAGTTCTATGAGCACGGAGGGTTCGACCACGGCCGCACACTTTACGAGGAGCTGCTGCACGTGCCGCTGCTCGTCAAGTATCCCGCCCAGAGCGGCGCCGGAACGCGAATCGCAGGACGCGTCAGCACGCTCGATCTGCCACCTACGATCCTGGAGATGCTGGGGCAGTCGTACGGGAGCCTGCGTCTTCACGGCAGGCCTCTTCCTCGCACCGCGGAGACCGCGGACGCCGCCAGAGGGCTCTTCGCACAAGTCAAAGTCGGCGGGAGCGGGGCGCTGGGACCGGTCGACCTTTCGGCGTTCGTGGCGGGCAATGTCAAGTGCCTCCACAGCGCGCTGCCGGCAGATCGCTTCCGCCGGCCGGCTCCCCAACTCGCGGTCTACGACCTGGCGGCTGACCCGGGCGAGCACACGCCCCTCAAAATGAGCGATGCCCGGGTGGGGCCATGTTCGGCCGAGCTCGAGCAGTGGTTGGCTCGCGCCCGCGCCGCGGCTCAGCGGCCGAAGCGGAACCGCGAGGAGCTTCCCCCTGAAGAGATCCGCCGGTTACGCGCACTCGGGTACGTCCAGTGACAGGCCCACCGCGGCACGCCTTATTTCCTGTCGAGCGGCGGTGACGACCGGACCGGCCACTCCGGACGGCTCGCCGGCCGGGGGCGGGAGCATGGGGCGAAGGGTACTGAGAAGACCCTTCGAGTACTCGCTCTCTTGCGCGATCGAGAGGGACCGCATCCGGGTCTTGGCCGTCGCGCACCATCGCCAGGAACCCGGCTATTGGGCGGGCCGGTAGCGGCTAGACTCGCGTCCTACCCATGGCACGCAGAACACGGCTGCTGCCGCTCCTCTGGAAGCGCCTCCCTCTCCGGGAGGGCGCGTGACGCAGCGGCGCGCGGCCGTCGTCGTCCTCAGCTGGAACCGCTGGGAGCTGACACGCCGCTGCCTCGAGACGCTCCGGGCGCACACGGACCTCGCGAACGCCGAGGTGATCGTCGTGGACAACGGCTCGACGGACGAGACGGCCGCGGGCCTCGCCGGGATCCCGTGGGTCCGCGTCGTCACGAACGCAACGAACCTCGGGTACGTCCACCGGAACAACGCCGGGATCACCGCCGCGCCGCCCAAGAGATGGCCGCGAAGTGGACTTGGGGCCACGCGGCGCGGCGCATCGCGGCGCGGCTGGACGCGATCGATTCTTGACTTCCTGGCCTCGGGCAGGTCACGGCAAATCGACGCCTCTACCGGTCAGCCAACTGCCACGCTTCCGCGCGTCGCGCGAGGGCTGGGACATGCCGCTTTTGGACCAGGTGTCATGGTGCTCCAGACTGGCAGCCTCTTCGGCTCTTCTGCGATGATCTTCCTCGAGGTCGTTTTTTGAGCCTTGCCTCCGGATCCGTCGTGATTCCCGTGTTCAACGGCGCCGAATCGCTTCCGGAGCTGATCGCACGCCTCGAGCCCGTCCTGAAGCAAGAATTCGACGCCTTCGAAGTGATGCTCGTCAACGATGGAAGTCGCGATCGAAGCTGGGAGGTGATCCGAGGTCTCGCGGAACGTCACCCGTGGGTCGTCGGAATGGACCTGACGCGCAACTATGGACAGCACAACGCGGTACTTTGCGGCGTCCGCGCGGCGAGTGGCGATGTCATCGTGACGATGGATGACGACCTGCAGCACCGGCCGGAAGATATCCCCATGCTCGTCGAGGCCCTTGCGGAGGGCGTAGACGTGGTTTACGGAACGCCAATCCAAGAACGTCACGGCTTCTTCCGCGACTGGGCCTCGCGCTTCACGAAGATGATGTTGAAATCCGTGATGGGCGCTCAGACGGCCCGTCTTGTGAGTCCTTTTCGGGTCTTTCGGACGAGATTGCGCGACGCCTTCGCCGAGACCCGGAGCCCCTGGGTTTCGATCGACGTTCTATTGACCTGGGGGACGACGCGATTCGCTTCCCGTGCCGTGCCCCACGAGACCCGCCGCCGGGGTCTATCGAACTACACCGTCACCACACTCGTTCGCCACGCGATGAACATGATGACAGGCTACAGCGTGCTTCCGCTTCGCCTCGCGAGCCTGGCGGCATTCATGTTCACGATCTTCGGGTTCGGGATTCTCGTGTTCGTCATCGGGCGCTACTTCCTTGAAGGAAGCCCGATGCCCGGGTTCCCGATGCTGGCTTCGCTCATCACGATCCTCGGAGGCGTCCAACTCTTTTCGCTGGGAATCATCGGCGAATACATCGCCCGGATGCACCTGAGAGCGATGGACACCCCGCCGTTCGTCGTCCGCGAGCAGTTTACGAAGCGGGACGCATCGGCCGTCAGCCGGGCCTCTTCCTGAACACGAAGAGTTTCTGGGTTCCATAGTCGCCCCAGGACGGGGCCTGCGACAGCCAGCGGTTCCACTCCATGTCCGGCCTCGCGACGTCCACGGCGGAGCCGAGGGCCTTCGCGAGAAGCGGCTTGAGCACCCGGGTGCCGACGAAGTAAGTGCTCGCGAAGTTGACGAGCTCGAGGAGCTCCATGCCGGGGGACAGCGCCGAAATCACCGCCTCCTCGTCGAGATAACTATTGAAGGAGGGCATCGGAATGTCAGGCAGGCTCCACTCCCGCCGGAACTCATTCAGTCGATTCCACCCCTGCAGCGTCGCCTCCGAAAGGAGCAGCATGCCGCCGGGCTTCACGACGCGGGCCGCCTCCCGAAGACCGCGGAGCTGCCGATCCCATTCCCCGAGGTTGATGACCACGCGCACCACGATCACCTTGTCGTAGGCGCCGTCTGGTTCCGCGAGGCCCATGACGTCGCCCACATCAAACGCAGCCGAGCCGGCGAGTCGGGGCCGGAACGCCTCGAGACGCGTTCTTGCGTGCTCAATCATTTCGGGAACGTAATCCAGCCCCTGGACGTCCACCCGGCGGTGCGTCGCAAATTGAATCGTCGAGTAGCCGTTCGCGCACCCGATATCCAGGACTTTGTCCCCGTGGTCGAGGCGCCGGACGATCTCACTGATTTCCATGTCGATCACGGGAAAATCCGACCAGGATGCCGCTGGGGACTGGCCGTAAATCTTGGCTTGCTTCTCCCAGAACGACCGGATTTCTGCCACGCTGAGCTTGGCCGTCACCGTGCCTCCATTCACCGCCCTGTTCCGCAGGAAGCTACTATAACGGCGTCTCCGCTCCGACCGAACCGGGAGGAATGGCCACATCCGAATGAGCCAAGCACCGATACCCTTCAACCGAGTTTCGCGCGTGGGCCGGGAGCTCGATTATGTCGCCGACGCGGTGGCGCGAGGCCACGTCTCCGGCGACGGGTATTACACGAAACGATGCCACGAGCTCCTTCTGGAAATCCTCGGAGCGCCGAAGGCTCTCCTCACGACGTCCTGCACGCATGCCCTCGAGATGACGGCGCTTCTCCTCGAGATCAAGCCGGGAGACGAGGTCATCGTTCCGTCGTTCACGTTCGTCTCGACCGTGAACGCGTTCGTGCTGCGGGGAGCGAGGCCCGTGTTCGTCGACGTGCGGCCCGACACGCTGAATCTCGACGAGACACTTCTCGCTTCGAAGATGACAGCGCGGACGCGCGCCATCGTCGCCGTGCATTACGCCGGCGTCGGATGCGAGATGGACGAGATTCTGCGGATCGCAGGGGCTGCGGAAGTTCCCGTCGTGGAAGACAACGCACACGGCCTGTTCGGCAGTTATCGAGGACAGCCACTCGGAACGTTTGGTGTGATGTCGACCCTCAGCTTTCACGAAACCAAGAACGTCTCGTGTGGCGAGGGCGGTGCTCTGATCGTGAATGATCCTGCGCTGGTCGCGCGAGCCGAGGTTCTCCGCGAGAAAGGAACGAACCGGAGCCGCTTCTTTCGTGGAGAAGTCGACAAGTACACCTGGACCGACATCGGGTCCAGCTACCTGCCTTCGGACATTCTCGCCGCCTTTCTTCTCGCCCAGATCGAGGCGCGCGACGAGACCCAGGCGTCGCGTGGGAACACCTGGGAGACCTACAGAAATCAGCTGGCCGACTGGGCCGTTCGCCGGGGCGTCCGCCTTCCCGTCGTTCCCGCGCATTGCGTCCAGCCGAACCATCTTTTCTATCTTCTTCTCCCCTCTCTCGAGGAGCGGCAGGCCCTGATCGCTCACCTGAAACGGCGGAGTGTCCATGCCGTGTTTCACTATTTGCCGCTGCATTTGTCGGAAATGGGTCAGAAGCTCGGCGGAAGAAAGGGTGACTGCCCCGTCACCGAGGATGTCAGTGATCGCCTCGTTCGGCTTCCCCTGTTCAGCGCCCTGACGGCGGACGAGGTACGACGCGTCGTGGACGCCGTGAGCGAGTTCTGAGGCCGGCGATGTCTCAAGTTGTCACAGGAGTTCGATCGGCGCTTTCGCTGCCGGCGGTCTACCGCGCGTTCATCAACCTTGCTGGCGGAGATCGCGCCTACCGCGAGTTCGTCGGCCGCTACGCGCGCCCGCGGCCCGGCGACCACGTCGTGGACATCGGTTGCGGGACGGGACACCTCGTGCTGTTCCTGCCCGGGGTCGACTACGTGGGATACGACGCGGATCCGGACTACATCGATGCGGCGCGGCGCCGCTACGGGCGGAAGGGCTCTTTCTTTCTTGCCGGGGTCGGCTCCCCTCCGCCGCTGCCGGATCACGGCTTCGACCTCGCGATCGCATTCGGGGTGATCCACCATCTTGGCGACGCGGCGGCCGGCGCGCTTTTCCGCGACGCGCGAGCGCTGCTGATGCCTGGAGGGCGCCTCGTGACTTGCGACGGGAGCTACGCGGAAGATCAATCGCGAGTCGCGCGATGGCTCATCGCGCATGACCGCGGGCAGGCCATCCGCACGCAAGGTACACTCGAAGCGCTCGCTCGCACCCACTTCACCGACGTCCGTAGCGACGTGCGGCACGATCTCCTGCGCATCCCGTACACGCACGTCATTCTCGAGTGTCGGGGATGAGGCCGCAGCGCCGGGCGACGCAGGTGCAGATGCGTCCGCCCGTGACTCCTCGTGGGCCGGACGAGACGCCGGCAGGTCGCAGCCTTTTCTCGCCGTTCACGGACGTCCTCCTCGTTCTCGCCGTTCCCGCCGGAATCCTCGTTCTCGATCACCAGTGGATGTTCCCCGGCGCCCAGCGCGACCCCTGGATCTATCTGGGGTACTTCAAAGCTGCCCCAGAGTGGATCAAGGCGTTTCCGGGGGCCTACTTCGGAACCCGGCTCTCCGTCATTCTCCCCGGGCTCTTTCTCCACAGCCTGCTTCCGACGTTGGCTGCCCAGCTCTCGCTTCATCTCGCCCTCGCCTGGCTCGCCCTGCTCTCGTTCTACGGCGTCGCGAGCGCGCTGTTCGGGCGGCCGCCGGCCTTGCTCGCCACGATCTGCCTGGGATGCCAACCCTTCTTCCTTTTTTCGGTCGGAGAGAACTACGTGGATGGGTTCGGGATCGCGTACTTTCTCGCCTCTCTCCTTGCCGCCACGGCGGCGGCGCGTGGCCGATGGAAGCCGGGGCTCCTCGCCGCGGGTGCGCTTGGCGCCGCCATCGTCACGGCGAACCTCTATTACGTCATCTACCTTCCCGTGGTCGCCGTCCATTTCATCGTGCTCAACCGAACGGCTTCCCGGCGCCCCCTGCTCCGGAGCTTCGCGTGGGCGACTGCGGCCGCGTCGGGCGCATTCCTGGCGTTCGGCATCGTCAGCAAGATCATGGGCGGCCGGTTTCTGTACCTGATTCCGTCCACGGCTTTCGCGACGACCTTCATCAAGTCCGCGAACCCCTTCTGGATTCCCCCGGCGACGTGGCTGCGCCATGCCACCTGGCTCGTATTTCCCGCCATGGTTCTTCTCGGCGCCCTCGCAACGGTGATCTCGCTGCGAATGCATCCGCGAAAAGAGCCAACGGGTCTTCTCCTCTACACGCAGGTTCTCTTCATCGGCTTCCCGGCCGTGATGTTCGCCTCCTTCCCGCTCAGCCCCACTGTCGTGTTCCAGCAGTGGTACTACGCCAGCCTGATGCTCCCGCTGGCGGCCCTCGCCATCGCCGGACAATTGTCGCTGGCCCGAGACCGTCATCCCCGCCGCAGCATCCACTTCGCGTGGGTTGCTGGTGTGGTCCTCGTCGCATCCTTTGCAATCAGAACGCCGAAGAGCCTCCTTTCCCATCACGGGCCCACCGTATTGGTACCTCTGCTCGCCTTCCTGCCCGCCATCGCGGTGGTTATAAGCCGGACGACGGGAACCGCGGCCCGCCTCGTGTTCGTCCTGTCGCTCGCGGCCTCCTCCATCGTCGCACGGGACCTCTTCCCCCAAAGTGGCGATTTCGACCGCTTCGGTGGAGACCGCGCCCAGATCTTCTTGCAGGTTGACCGGAGTGTGAGCGCGTATCGGAGCTTCGACCGCTCGGGAGAACTCTTCTTCTGGTTCGACGAGGCCGAAGAGAAGGGAGTGCTCTTCGACATGATCGCGGCAACCTCTTTGTCCGGCTGGCGCATCGTCACGATGGGATTCCCGCTCTTCGTGCCCGGAGGACTGACTGCGAATGGCACGCCCGTCACACCCGGGATGAAGATCGTCGTCCTCTCCGCGAGAGAGACCGCGTGGCCTGAAGCGGAACAGGCCATCCGGTCATTGAGCCTTCGCGCCCGCAAGCTTCACGAGGATCTGATCGAAGGGGCCGCCGGCCCCTTCAGAATGATCTTCCTCGAAGTGCTCGCGCCCAGGTCTCAGCAGGCGCCGGCGCCGGCCTGAGCCCCAGACGACCTACTTGAAGTACCCGTTCACGTCCACGATGTGCGCGTGCCATAAGGCCCAAAGGTTGGGGCCGCAGTCCGCTCGCTGTTCGGCCGCACGCTATGCTCGATCGCGATGACGCTATGACGGCTAGCCCGCTCCCGGCACCCCGCTCCGGCATCGCGGGGGCTCGCGCTCTCGTGACGGGCGGCGCGGGTTTCATCGGGTCGACGCTCGCGATCGCTCTCGCCGACGGCGGCGCGACCGTCCGCGCCGTGGACGCGATGCTCCCGGGCTACGGCGGCAACCTCTTCAACCTCGAGCCCATCAAGGACCGCGTCGCCTTCGAGGTCGCGGACATCCGCGACGCGGCGGCCATGGCCCGCGCCGTGCGCGGCGTCGAGATCGTCTTCCACCTCGCGGGGCAGATGGACCACGTCCTCTCCCTCACGAACCCGTTCCCGGACATCGACATCAACATCACGGGGACCACCGTCCTCATGGAGGCGCTCAAGCGCCACAACCCCCGCGCGCGCGTCGTCTACACGGGCACGCGCGGCGAGTACGGCAGCGCGGACTCCCTGCCCGTCGCCGAGGACGCGCCCACGAATCCGCGCGGCCTCCACGAGATCTCGAACCTCGCCGCCGCGAAGATCGTCGAGATGTACGGGCACGTCCACGGGATCAGGGGGACGATGCTGCGCCTCTCGAACGTCTACGGCCCGCGGGCCCAGATGCGCCATTCCCGCTACGGCGTCGTGAACTGGTTCGTGCGCCTCGCCCTCGACGCGGAGACGATTCCCGTCTTCGGCGACGGGAAGATCCTGCGCGACTTCCTCTACATCGACGACTGCGTCGAGGCGATTCTCCTCGCGGCGGGAAACGACGCCGCTCTCGGGGAAGTCCTGAACGTCGGCGGCGGCGAGCCGACGACGTTCCGCGAGGTCGCCGAGACACTCTCGTCCCTCGCGGGCGCGCGCTGGGAGTTCGCGCCGTTCTCGCCCGAGCGCAAGGCGCAGGAGCCCGGCGACTTCTACTCCGACGTCTCGAAGATCCGGCGCGTCCTCGGCTGGCGGCCGCGGACGCCGCTCGCCGAGGGCCTCGAGAGGACGCTCGCGTACTACCGCGAAAACCGGGCACGCTACTGGTAGCGCGCCGTCCACCTCACCGCGGCGCGACCCTCACGCGCGCCTCGGCCGTCGCGCCGCCCTCCGCCGAGAACCGGGTGATCGCCTCCTGCTCGAGGTCCAGCCCGAGCGTGTAGTTGCCGGGCTCCGCCGGGGCCGTGAGGACGAACGAGAGCGGCGCGACGTCGCCCGGCTCCGTGCGGCGGTCCGGGGTCGCGAACGTCTCCTCGCGCGCGACGGGCCCCGCCCACGTCGCGACGAGCCGCACGTCGTTCATCCACGTGCAGGGCCCCTCGTTCGCGGCGCGAGCCGAAGCGTGGAAAGTCTCGCCGGGCGCGAGGCGCGCGGGGAGCGTCACCGCCGACCACGCGACGCGGTAGGCGCTCCGCGGCATCGGGAGAGCCGCCGCGCGGCCCACGAGGTCGCGCACGCCGGCCGAAAGGCCGCTGAAGATCCGGAAGGCGCCGACGCGCGTTTCCGTGAACGCCGCGCCCTCCTCCACGAGGGCCCGGCGGAAGCAGAGGTCGCGCGGCGGCAGCAGCACGATCGCGGGGCCCTTCGCGGCGCGCACGGCGGCGTCCCACTCGAGGTTCCGCGTCCCGTCCTCCTTCGCGATCGGCGTCGCGAGGACGGCCCCGCCCGACTCGAACGTGACGCGGTACGCCGTCCAGTAGTTCGCGTAGACGCGCGTCGCCCCGAGGCGCTCGAGAGAGGCGACGAGCGGGCCGAGCGGGCCGGTGACCTGGCTGTCGTCCCGATCCTCGAGGTGCCGGCGCCCCTGGAAGGCGCCCGAGAGGTCGCTCGCGAGGAGGACGGCCATCCCCGCCGTGGCGGCGGCCCGCCGCGGGCCCGGTGGGGCGAGGCTCACGGAAATCCCGAGGAGCGCCACGAGCGCCGCGTACGCGCCGACGAGGTAGCGCGGCTCGGACGGCGTCAGGCGGCCCGAGAAAACCGTCGCGACGCCCAGCGCCGCGATCACGGCGAAGAGGAGGCGGAGCCGCCTGTCCGCGCGGGCGGCCGAGAGCGCCGGCGCGAGGAGCGCGAGGGTCACGAGCGGAACGACGGCGCGGGCGCCCGGGAAGGAGGCGTGGGCGTCGTCCGTGAAGTGAGGCCGCGCCGCGCCGAGGAAGACGGGCAGTGTGGCCGAGAGAAAGCCCCAGAGGTTTGCGGCCACGCCGGACGCGGCGATCGGCGAGAGCTCGCGCGCCGTGAGGCTGCCCCAGCCGTGGCGCACGTTCCAGATCAGAGTCGGCAGGGCGCCGAGGATCCCCGCGCCGGCGATGGCCGCAAGAGCTGCCGCCTTCGGCCGGGGGCCGGGACGCAGTGCGAGCCAGGCGAGCGCGAGCGCGGGAACGGGCAGCGTGACGGGAGAGACCCAGAGGCCGACTCCGGCGACGAGGCCGAGGGCGGCCAGAGCGGGCCCGGCGGACGCGCCGGACGCGAGCCTCGCGTCGGCCTCGAACGCGAGCGCGAGCGCCGCGAGAGAGAGGAGCGCGATCGAGGCGTACGCGCCGTCGGAGGTCAGGAGCTTGTAGGGCAGGAAGAAGGGCGGCAGGGCGAGGAACGCGGCCGACGCGAGGCCCGCGCGGCGCCCGAAGAAGCGCGCCGTGAACGCCGCCGTCCCCGCGAGGAAGAGAGCGTACAGGAACACGTAGAACGCGCGGAACGCGGCCGGGGTGGCGCCGAGGACCGCAAAGACAGGGACGAGGAGGTGGGACTCCAGCGTCCCGCCGTACGTCGAGCCCCAGAAGAAGACGGGATGGCCGTGGCCCTCGAGGATGTGCCGGGCCATCAGCGCGACGACGGCCTGGTCCGCGCTCTCGGGGATGCGCGCCGAGGCGATCAGCCACGCGACGAGGATGCCGGCGAAGACGAAAAGAGCGGCGAAAGGCAGAATCGCCCGCAGCCGCTCTGGTGTCACCCGGGGAATTTACCCCGGAGGCGGTGCCCCCGGGGACTAGCTCACTGGAAGTAGCCGGTGATGTCGAGAATCGTGTTGATCGTCCCCTGGCCGGTCGCGGTGCCGTAAATCGTCCCGAGATCGGGTGTCGCTACGGCGAGAGGCACGATGGCGCCGTTCGCAAGGGCCGGCTCGCCCGCGTTGAAGTTCACTGTCGAGACGAGCGGGCGGGAGCCGCCGTTGGGCCACAGGCTCACGAAGCCGTCCTGTGTCGGCGAGACAACCGTGACGTTCAGCGAGACCGCCTTCGCGGTCGAGGGGACCCCGCAGACGCCCTTGATCGTGAAGTTCCGCTGCACGGACGCCGTCATGATCCCGCCGTAGCCCGAGCGCGTGTCGACCGCTCGGCAGGGCGTGACCGCGTAGTACTGGAGGCCGGTCTGGGCCTGCGCCGGACCCGAGGCGAGGCCGGCCGCCGCGACCGATACGGCGAGGAAGAGCGCACGGTGGAACGGAATCTTGCTCATGGACTGTCTCCTTTTTCCGGTCGCGGGATCCTGAACAGAGTCTAACTGAGATTGAATTTCGATTGGTAGTGTCGGCGCCTCACTGGAAGTACCCGTTGACGTCCAGGAGAAAATCGACCTGCCGGGCGCAATTGTTGTAAACAGAGAACGTAGTCGTCGTCGCCGAGAGGTAGACGAGCGCGTTGTTCGCCCGCGTCCGGCCCGCCCGGAAGCTGATCGCGCTGGTGCCCGGCTGCGGTGCGTCGGAAGGGAACACGACGAGCTCCCCGGAGGCCGCCACGTTCGTCACCGTCATGTTCGCCGAGATCGCGACGGCGCCGGACGGGATGCCGCAGACGCCCGCGACGTCGAAGTACCTGACGGCCGTCGGGGCGAGCGCGGGGCCTCCCAGCGGCCCGCTGCCTACCCTCGTGTCGAGGACCCGGCACGGCGGCAGCGGGTAGAATGACGCGTTGACGGGCGTTCTTGGGGCGCACGAGCCCGAGTTCGGGGCGACGGCGAGCCGTCCCGAGTCCCGCCTGTAGGAGCCCCAGGGCGATGCCGTCCCCTTGCCGGTCGTCCAGGCGTAGACGCTGACGTTTCCGGACGTCGAGGACGCGGCCGCGACGTTCAGGATGCCGGACTCGACCGCGAGCGTGGCGCCGGAGGCGGTCGTCGGCATGTAGAGGGAGAATTCACCCGTGTTGTGCGGCGGGCCGGCGTCGGTCAGCTGGACGCCCGCGTGATCGAGGATGCAAATCTCGGTGTTCGTCGGGACGAGGACCTCGAGCTTCGAGTCGCCGAGCACGTCCCCGACCACGGGCTGACCGGCGCTCAGGTTCACGCCAAAGTACGCCTTCGGATTTGTCTTCCAGAGGAGGGCGCCCGTCCCCTTGAACGCGTAGGCGTTGAAGTTTTGCGGGTTCCCCGTCGAGCAGTCCATGTCAGTGACGACGACGTCGAGGATGCCGTCGCCGTCGAGGTCCGCGAGGGCGGGCGACGTCGTCACCTCTCCCGAGGTCATGCCCGCGACGCCGAAGCCCGGCAGGAGCTGGCCGTTGCAGCGGAGCGCGTAGATGGCGCGCTTGCGGAGAGGGCCAATTCCGCTCCCGCAGGGCGCGGGGTTTCCCCAGTACGTGCCCGTGCCGAAGACGATCTTCGGCGTGCCGTCGCCCGTGATGTCGCCGACGACCGGCGAGGCCATGATCATCTGGTCGACGTCGTAGGGGAAGCCGGGGTACTCCTGCGCGACGTACGTCAGGACGTGCAGGCGCCCGCCGTCGATCGTGGGCGGAACGCCCGGCGGGTTCGCGGTCGGGTCGGCGTGCGAGTCGGTGCCGATGATGATCTCGAGCTTGCCGTTGCCGTCGAGGTCGTAGAGGACGGGCGAGGACCAGATCGTGTCGCGGATGAAGAGCGGCCAGCCGCCGGGCTTGGCCGAGCCGTCGCGGCCGTCGACCGCGTAGATGTGCCCGTCGAAAGAGCCCCAGACGACGTCGTTGTGGCCGTCGCCGTCGATGTCGCCGATCACCGGAGTCGAGACGACGCCGAGGGGGAAATTGCTGTGGCTCGGCCCGTCGTTCGCGCTCAGAACCGTCCACAGAAGATGGCCGTCCCGGCGGTACGCGCTCACGCCGCCGACCGTGGCGGGATCCGACGGCGGCCACACGCCGCCACCGAAGCCGACGACGATGTCGGTGGCGCCGTTTCCGCTGCCGAGGTCGCCGACTGCCGCGCTGCTTACCGCCTGGCCCGGCAAGAGCACTGGCCAGCCCGCGGCGACGCTGCCGTCGTCGTTGATGACGTAGAGCTCCTTCGAGCTCGTCCCGACGATGAGGGATTTCCCGCTCCCGAGACCGAGGCTCGCCCAGACGAGTTCGTTCGAGGGGTGCCCGGTGCTCCCCGCAAGCACCTTCGGAAAGCCGGGCCTCAGGGCGTATCCCGGAGGCAGGGTCTGCGCGCACATCTCCCGCCCTCCGGCAACAATAAGTGCCAGCAGGAGGCCGCCTACGGCTACGGATTTCGTCCTACTCGTAGTACCCATTCACGTCCAGCACGAGATCGAGGGACCCGTTGGAGCCGTTTCGCGCGCTTGCAAGGCCCGTGCCGTCAGACGAGAGCGCGACGTGCGCGTTGTTCGCCCGCGTCCGCCCGGCGTCGAAGCTGATCGAGGTGGCGTTCGTGGCGCCCGTGCCTCCCTCGTAGAGCGCGAGGCTTCCCGCCGCCCGCGGCGAGACGACCGTCAGGTTCAGCGACACCGCGACGGCCGTCGCGGGGATTCCGCAGGAGCCCGCCAGCGCGAACGTGCGCGTACCGAACGCGGCGAGAGCGGGGCCGCCGAGCGGCCCCTGCGCGTTGCGCGTGTCCACGACGCGGCAGGGCGGCAGCGGGAAAAAGAGCGTCGGGACCGGCGGCGCCTCCGGCCGCCAGCCGAGCTGGATCACCTCGAAGTCGCCGGCGGTGATCGAGGCGAACGCGGGGTTCAGGACCCCGTTGTCCCAGCGCGTGTCGTACGTGCCCTGGACGTACATGTCGGACCCGTTGTCCGCGACGATGAGGCCGTACGTCTTCATCGCCTGGAAGATGCGCTGCACGGCCGCCGGGAAGCCGCTGATGTCGACGCCCGGCCTGAGCCTCAGGCGCGCCCCCATCGGCGGCGCGCTCGGGTTCGACCCGGCGACGTGCGAGGCCGGGTACACGTACCCGTTCGTGTCGCGCACCGTGAACCGGAACGCGTGGCGGATGGGCGACGTCCCGTACGCCTCGTCGTAGCGCACGAGGCCCGGCAGGATCGCGAGGCCCGCCGCGTCCGCGCTCGTCCACCCCTCGGGGCGGCGCGCGTCCGAGTCGAGGGAGAAGACGGCGCCGGAACCCGCGCGCCACGCGCACGAGGCCAAGCCCGCCGGCAGGCAGCGCGTGTTCCACGTCTCGAAGAGCAGGCGGTGGTCGGCGTCCACGACGAGCAGGTGCTTGTCGCCGCGGCAGGGCGAGCCCGCGTACGAGGAGTCACAGTTGCCGGGGTAGCCGCCCTCGATCCAGTGGGCCTGCGTCTTCGCCTCGACGGGGATCGGATAGCCCGCGGGCCGGCCCGGCGCGCCGGCGTCGCTCTCGGAGGCGTAGTCGAAGGCGACGCTCTCGAGTGGCTGCGTGCCCGGGACGACGGCGTACGGCATGCCGTAGATCGCGGTCGTCCCCGCGTTTCCGCCGAGGTCGGGATGCATGCCCCTCGAGATGCCGATCCAGGCGATGAACGCGTCGCTGTTCGCGTCGACGGGCGCCTCGCTGACGTCCGCGTTCCACCAGTTGTCGGCCGGAAACAGCGGGAGCGGGCCGGGGAGGGGCCCGCCCTCGACGGGCTGGGCCGCGAGCGGCGCGGCGGCGAGCGCCGCGAGGAGCGCGAGAGCGGCGGCGCGGCCCGGGAGCCTCACTTGAAGTAGCCGTTGACGTCGACGACGAGGTCGAGCGAGCCCGCGGCGTCGTTCTTGACGAGGAAGCTGCCGTCGGACGCGAGATAGACGAGAGCGTTGTTCGCGCGCGTCTGGCCCGCCCGGAAGCCGAGAGTCGAGGTCCCCGGCGGGGACGCGAGGCCGTTCGGGTAGACGATGACGTCTCCGGCCGCCGCCGGGCTCACGACCGTGACGTTCGCGGAGATCGCGACGGCGCCGGCCGGGACGTTGCAGACGCCCGTCGCGACGAACGACCGCTCCGCGACCGCCGCGATCGACGGGCCGCCGCGCGGCCCGATGGCGTTTCGCGTGTCGAGGACCCGGCAGGGCGTCACGGAGTTGAAGCCCGTCGGGGCTGAGACGGGCGGGGGCGGCGGCGGCGGCGGGGTCACGACCGCGATGCACGAGGACGAGGCGCCGGCGTCGAGCGTCGGCCCGACGTATCGCGTGATCGTCGAGGAGTGGAAGACGAGCGACGACGTGCACCCCTGGAGAAGGTGGCAGTAGCCCATGAGGGTGCCTTCGACGCCCGGGACGCCGTTGATCGTCTGGGCGGTGGGGCAGGTCGGCGTCCCCGTGAAGCAGGCCGGCAGGCTCCTCTCGGCGGCGTAGCAGGTGTCGGGCTTCGGGTCCGCGTAACAGTGCGTGTGCGGCGAGCCGAGGTTGTGGCCGATCTCGTGGCCCATGATGAGCGTGTCGCCCCACAGGTAGGGGTCGCTCGACTTGAAGAGCTGGCAGAAGCTGTAGTCGTAGGAGCTTCCGCAGACCGAGCTCGCGACCCACGCGATGCCGGAGGCCGAGTTCGTGCCGGGCTGCTTGCCGGACATCATCGTGACGACCGAGCGCGGATACATACCGAGCGGGTAGTTCGCGTTCCAGTAGCTCGTGAACTCGCCGAGCTCGTTGGTGTCAGCGTTGCCGCCGTCGTTCACCGTGTAGGGGTCCGTCGAGGTCCTGAGGAACGTCGTGCCCTGGAGGAGCTCGAGGTTCAGGTCCCGCTCGTACATGACGTTGATGTTCGCGATGAGCGTCGCGATGTAGTTCGTCACGGCCGTCGTGTTGTTGCTCCAGTAGGCCATGTACTCGTTGTCGGTGTCGATCGCGACGACGGCGCTGTGGAGGGACGACAGGACGTTCGCGTGGACCGCGACCGCCGCGGTGCGCGAGCTCTCGGGCGGCGCCCAGGAGACGGACGTCTCGACCGTGTCCTCCTGGCCGCACGTCCACGTGGCGCCGTCCGGGACGACGGGCGGTGCGAGGAGCTGCCGGCGGCCCGGGCGCGACGCGTCGCGCGAGATCTCGTGGACGCCGTCGGGCCCCTGGATTAGACCCGAGACCGAGAGCGTGTCGGGGTCGAGCGCGATCCAGAACCGGTTGCCCGCGCCCTCGTTGTCCTCACCCGAGAAGAAGACGAGGCGCGACCTTGGGATCTCGATGCGGAAGCGGCCGTCGACCCTGTAGAGGTGGGCGTCCGGAGCGTAGATCTCCGTGCGGGCGAGGCGGACGGAGCGGCGCACTCCGGGCGCGGTCGGGAAGCCGGCGACGTTCCGTCCCTCGCCGGTCTTCAGCGCGAGGAGGGCGGGGGCGAGCTTCTCGTCTAACGACAGCAGCTCTCCGACCCCGCGGCCGCCCGGCAGGTCGACGATCCGCCCGAGAGATCCGGCCTGGAGCGGCTCCTCGGGGCTCTCGGCGGCGACAGGGGCGCACAGCGCGAGACCCGCGAGGAGCGCGAAACTCGCCGACACAACCCCAGCCGTACGCCGCGAGAAAGCCGAGCTCATATTCACACTTCCTGCCGGGGCGCGGCCCGGGCTTGCGGATCGACGAAACTCCGCTCTGTAGTGCCGTAACCCCACTCGATTTCTGGGGTTTACGTGACTCCGGTCACCGAGTGAGGCGGGCGGTTCCGGCCTGCCCCCCGCTCCGAAGCGTCAAATCTTGGTGCTCAGCATTTGCTCCGCTCCCGGAAATTCGTCGGACCCACGGGTCTCCGGCTCATTTCCGGCGCGCGTCCTTCATCGCCGCGCGCGCCTCGCGGGCGGCCTCGCGGCGCCGGATCGTCTCGCGCTTGTCGTGCAGCTTCTTGCCCGTCACGAGCGCGATCTCGACCTTCACGCGCGGGCCCTTGAAGTAGAGCGTGAGCGGGACGCACGTCGCGCCCGATCGCTGGATCTTCGAGGCGAGCCTCGTGATCTCGCGCTTGTGGAGGAGGAGCTTCCTCTTCCTCTTCGCATCGACGTTGTTGTAGCTGCCGGCCGTGTACGGCGGAACGTGGACGTTCCACAGCCACGCCTCGCCTCCCTCGACGGCCACGTAGCCGTCCTGGAGGCTCGCCTTCCCCTCGCGCAGGGACTTCACCTCGGTGCCCGTCAGCGCGAGGCCCGCCTCGATCTTCTCCTCGACGAAGTACTCGTGGAACGCACGGCGGTTCGTCGCGATCGGACGCGTTCCCGCGTTCTTCGCGGCGGCGCGCGCGTCCTTCCGGCGCTCCTCGCGCGCGACGCGGGACTTCACGCCGGTCCCTCCGTCAGTCCGAGGGGCTCTCGACCATGCGCTTGAACTCCGGCGTCACCTCGGGGTCGAACTGCGTGCCGGCCTTCGACTCGATGATGTCGAGGGCCTGGTAGTCCGAGAGCACGGCGCGGTAGGACGTGGGCGCGGTCATCGCGTCGAAGGCCTCGCACAGGTGGATGATGCGCGACCCGAGCGGAATCTGCTCGCCCCTCAGGCCGTCCGGATAGCCGCCGCCGTCCCAGCGCTCGTGGTGGTGCCGGACGAGCGGCGCGACGGGGTACGGCCAGGGGATGTCCTCGACGAGAAACGCGCCGACGCGCGGATGCGTCTTCAGGAGCTGCAGCTCCTCGTCCGTGAGCGTCCGCTTCGCGTAGAGCGTGTCGTAGTTGAGCTCGCGCAGGCCGATGTCGTGCAGGATCGCGGCGACCGTGATCTGTTCGACCTCCATCGCGGCGACGCCGAGCTGGACGGCGAGCTTGCGGGCCATGCGTCCCACGTTGAACGAGTGCGTCTTGAGCGCCGTGCGGCGGAGAAGGCCCGGCTCGATGAGCTTGTTGACGAGGCCCCGGTAGGCCTCGCGGAAGCGCGACTCGCCGCGGGCGCCCGCGAGGACGTTCCGGAGCACGACGTGTGACGCGCGCAGCGCCTCGCGCGCGTCCGGATTCGGCCCGTGCCGATAGAGGAGGGAAAAGAGAACGACTCCCTCCGGCGAGCTGTCGAGAACGGACGACTGGATCGCGGCGATGTCGGCGCGGCGGACGGGCCGGCCCTCCCCGGGGGCGTCGAGCGGCCGGACGACCGGATCGCGGGTGAACGCGAACGGCACGGCCGCCTTCGCGAAGATCTTCTCGAGGTTCTCGATGAGCGCGGGAAGGACGTCGGCGTCGAGCGGGCGGCGCGACGAAACCGTCACGATCCCGGCGCCGGGCAGGAACGACGACACGGCGGCGATCTCCACCTCGTCGTAGTTCAGGCAGCTCGGGAGATAGATGTGGACGAACTCGGCCTCGCGGGCCGAGAGCCCCCCCGTCGGGGGCGCCGCGATCCGCTGCGTCCCGCCCCGCGCGAGCGTCTCCTCGACGAGGCGCGCCGTGCGCGCCACGACGCCCAGGAGCGTGCCGGGGTCCTGCGGCGCCTGGTCCGAGACGGCCACGGCGGGCACCCGGCGGTGGACGCCCGAGGTCTGGAACTGCGCGGTCGTGAAGCCGGAGGTCTTTTCGAGCGGCGAGGGGAGCGCCGGCCCGACGGCCGGAGGCGGGTCGAGCGGCCTCTCGATCTCGGGCGGCCCGTCGCGCAGGATCGCGGCGCCCGCCTGCGCGTCGTTGAGGCGGCGGAGCTCGACGGCGAAGCGGCGGAGGAGATCCGCGAGCTCCAGGGCGTCGTCGTGCGCGAACGCGACGCGTCCCGCCTTGTCCCTCACGTCGACGAGCCCCATGATCCGCCCGTCGAGATAGAGAGGCGCCGTGAGGAGCCGCGTCGTCGCCGCCTGGATCATCGTGTCCGCGAGCCGCCCGGCCTGGTTCACGTTGTTGATGAACGTCGGCTCGCGGTGCTCGTAGATCTGGTTCACGAGCGGATCGTTGCGCCCGAGGCGGTCCGCGAGGCGGTCGCCGCGCGTGAACCCGAACTGGGCCTTCAGGCGGAAGACGGCGCCGCCGGGATCGAGCGTGTAGAACGCGGCCTTCGCGGGCCGCCACTTCTGGGCGAGCACGGAGAGGAAGTCCCGGTAGAACTTTTCTTCCTCGGGTGCGAGCACGCGATCCTCCGGCGATCTTCCAGAATACCAGCCGCGCATTCGAGGGCTCCGCAGCCCCGCCCGGGCGCCCGGACCGGCGCTGTGGCGGATCCGCAGCAGGTGACGCGATTCCGCCACATCGATGTGCCCTCTTCGGGCTCCGGCGGCGTGGAAGTCCTTGCCATCACGGGAGCTTCACACTGGCACCTGCCGTGCAATTTCCGCGGCGATGCTCGTGCAGTCGACACTCGCAAGGTCCGTTCGTCTCTCGGGAATCGGCCTCCACAGCGGCCGCCACGCCCGCGTCGTCCTCCATCCCGCGGAGGCCGACCACGGGATCGTCTTCTGGCGGACCGACGTGGATGCCTTCGTTCCCGCCGTTGCGGAGGCGGCGGGCCGTTTCGACCACGCGACCTCTCTCGGCGAACGCGGCCGCGAGGTCGGCACCGTCGAGCACCTCCTTTCCGCCGCCTTCGGCGCCGGGCTCGACAACCTCCTCGTCGAGGTGGACGGACCCGAGGTGCCGATCCTCGACGGGAGCGCGCTCCCCTGGCTCGACGCCTTCGCGAAGGCGGGTCTCGCCGCGCAGGCGGCGCTTCGCGCGCCGTTCACGCCGTCGCGCATCCTCGCCGTCCCGGCGTCGGCGGGCCGCAAGCTCGAGATCCGCCCCGCGCGCGACCTGCGCGTGACGTACACGATCGACTTTCCGAACCCGGCCGTCGGTCGCCAGTCGCTCACCGTCGTGCTGTCGCCCGAGACGTACGCGACGCACGTCGCCCCCGCGCGCACCTTCGGCTTCCTCTCGGAATACGAGTTCCTGAAGGCGCACGGCCTCGCGCGCGGCGCATCCGCCGAGAACTGCATCGTCGTCGGCGAGGACCGGGTCGAGAACGGCAGGCTGCGCTTCCCCGACGAGTTCGTCCGGCACAAGGTGCTCGATCTCGTCGGCGACCTCGCGCTCGTGGGCCGGCCCGTCACCGGGCACGTCGTCGCGCACAAGGCCGGCCACTCGATGCACGCGGCGCTCGCCGCGCTCCTGCGCGACGAGGCCCGCGCGACGGCTTCGGCGGGGACCGCGGCCGCAGCGATTCACGTAAACCGCTAGAGTTCCGGGGTGCACCTGCGCCCCCTCCGACTCCCGGCGCTCCTTTCCGGCGCGCTCTTCGCCCTGGCGGCGGGCCGTGGCGCGCTCGCCCAGACGGCCCCGACCATCCCCGGGGTCTCGAGCTGGGTGACGGGCCGCGACCTGCGCGTCGAGGCCGCGCTCTCGCCGGGCCTGCCCGAGGAGGTCCGCCAGCGCCTCGGATCGGGCCTCGCGACCACCGTCTCCTGGCAGATCCGGCTCTTCGTCTTCCGGAACCTCTGGTGGGACGCGCTCAAGGACGAGCGCGGGTACGCCGTCACCGCGACGTACCGGCCCGACACGTCGGACTACCTCGTCGAGAGACGGCTCGACGCCCGGCTCCTCGACACCCGCATCCTCCCGACGAAGGAGGAGGCGGCAGCGGCGCTCACCCGCGTGCCCGGCCTCCCCGTCTTCACGATGGGAGATCACCTGATCGGCAAGAAGCTCGTCGTGCGGCTCCGGTGCCGGTACGGCGACGGCCTCGCGCTCGGCGTCGTGCCGACGAGCAACGAGACCGACTGGACGCGGTCGGGAGTGTTCGAATGGACGGCGCACGGCACACGCTGAACGACTCGGTGCCGCCCGCTCCGCCCTGGAGGTGGACGCGCGACAACCGGATCCTCCTCGCGATCGGGCTCGCGCTCGGCGCCGCCCTCGCGGGCGGATACGCCCTCGTCCTGCGCACCCGCGAGCTCACCGCCGTCGCGGCCACGAACCGGGTCCTCCTCTTCGTCCTCTTCTACATCGTCGTCGTCCTCATCCTCGTCCTCCTCTTCGTCCTCGTGCGGAACGGCGTCAAGCTCCTCCTCGACGCGCGGCGGGGCGTCTTCGGCTCCCGCTTCCGCGTCCGCGTCGTCGCGACCTACGTCGGCCTCGCCCTCCTCCCGATCTCGCTCCTGATCCTCCCGACGACCGGTCTTCTCCAGCGGAGCGTCGAGCGCTGGTTCGCGCCGCCCGTCGAAGAAACGATCCGCGCCGGCCGCGTGGTCGCCGACCTCGTGCGCGCCCGCGCCGCCGCCCTCGAGAAGCGCACGGCCGACCGCCTCCTCCCGCGCCTCGCCGCGGCGCCGGAGCGGGACGTCGTCCCGATCCTGTCGGCCGCGCGGGAGGCCTCGGGCGTCGACTACATCGAGTGGCGGCGGGCCGGAGCCCCGGCCGCGGCCGTGAGCTCGGCGCGCTGGCCCGTCCGCGACGTGAACGACCCCGGGACCGATTGGATCGCCGACGCGCGCAGCCGGGGCGTCTCGCGGCGGATCGAGCCCACCCGCGACGGCGGGCAGACGGGCCGATCCCTTTTCGCCGCGCCGGCCGGCCTCCTCCTCGTCGGGACCCTCGAGCCGCCCGCCGACGCCGAGCCCCTCCGGCAGCTCTCGCGCGCGACGTCGGCGTACGCGGCCCTCAAGGCCGAGCGCGCGTCGCTCGAGGCCGTCCAGATCCTCCTCTTCCTCCTTCTCGCGTTCCTCGTCCTCCTCGCGGCCGTCTGGGTGGGCCTCGTTCTCGCGCGGCGCGTCACGCGCCCGATCGCGTCGCTCGCGGCGTCCGCGCGGAGGGTCGGCGCGGGCGACTTCGACGCGCTCGTCGAGGTCGAGGGAGGCGACGAGATCGGCGCCCTCTCCCGGGCGTTCAACGCGATGACGTCCGAGCTCCGGCAGCGCCGGGCCGCGCTCGTCGCGGCGAACGCGGAGCTCGAGACGACGAACCGGCGGCTCGACGAGCAGCGGCGCCGGTTCGGGACCATCCTGGAGCGGCTGGACGCGGGAGTCGTCGCGTTCTCCGCGGACGGCCGGCTCGCCTTCCTGAACGACACGGCGCGGCGGCTCCTCGGCCGCGAGTCCGCCGGCGCCGTCGAGACGCTCGACGACCTCCTCGCGCCCGCGTCGCTCGCGCCGCTCCGGGAGTTCGTCGCGCGCGCCGCCGGCTCGGGTCCGCGCGAGGAGACGATCAAGATCGGTCGCCGCGTCCTCGAGGCTCACCTGGCCCAGGCCCCCGCCGAGACCGGCGGCGGGGGGCCTTGCATCGTGACGCTCGAGGACACGACGGCGCTCGTCGCCGCCGAGCGCGCCGCGGCATGGGAAGAGGCGGCGCGGCGCATGGCGCACGAGATCAAGAACCCGCTCACGCCGATCCGTCTCGCGGCCGAGCGCATGCGCCGCCGGGCCGCGGCCTCGCCGGGCGCCGGGGATTCTCTCGCGCAGATCGTCGAGGAGGGCGCGTCGACGATCGTCCAGGAAGTCACCGCTCTCGCGGCCCTCGTCGAGACGTTCCAGCGATTCGCGCGCCTGCCGGCCCCCGTGCTCGAGCCGACCGACCTCTCCGCGGTCGTCGCGCAGGTCGCGAAGCTCTACGACGGGGTCAAGCGCGGGATCGCGGTGAGCGCCGAGGTCGCCGAGGAGCTGCCCCCGGTGAGAGCCGACGCCGCCCAGCTCCGGAGGGCGCTCATCAACCTCGTGGACAACGCCGTGGCGGCGACGTCCGAGGGCGGACGCGTGCGCCTGGCCGCCCGCGTCGCCGGCGGCCGCGCGACCGTCTCGGTCGAGGACGACGGCCCCGGAATCTCGGCGGCCGACCGCGAGCGCGTCTTCGACGCCGATTTCTCGACCAAGGGCCGCGGCTCGGGACTGGGGCTCGCGATCGTCGCGCGGATCGCGGCCGACCACGGCGGCGGCGTCCGCGTGGAGGAGAATGCCCCCCACGGATGCCGATTCCTCCTCGAGTGGCCGGCCGCGTGAGGCCGGGATGACCGCGCCGGCCCGCGAGAGGACGCGCGTCCTCGTCTGCGACGACGAGCCCGGCATCCGGCAGACGCTCGGCCAGATCCTCGGCGACGAGGGCTACGCCGTCGAGGCCGCCGGACTCGGCCAGGAGGCGATCCAGAGCGCGCTCGGCGACGCGCCTCCCGACGCCGTCTTCCTCGACGTCTGGCTCCCGGACGTCGACGGCCTCGCCGTCCTCGACCGACTGCGGGCGGGCGGCTTCTCGGGCCCCGTCGTCATGATCTCGGGTCACGGGACCGTCGACACGGCGGTGGCCGCCGTGAAGCGAGGCGCGGACGATTTCCTCGAGAAGCCCCTCGCGCTCGAGAGAATCCTCCTCACCCTCGAGAGGGCCCTCGAGCACAGCCGCCTCGCGCGCGAGCGCGACGCGCTCCGGCGCGAGCTCGCGAGCCGCGACGCGCGCGACGCGGAGGAGGAAGTCCTCCTCGGCGAGGGCCCCGCGATGGCGCGGCTCAGGTCCGAGATCGTCCGTGCGGGCGCCTCGGACGCGCGCGTCCTCATCACGGGCGAGAGCGGCACCGGCAAGGAGCTCGTCGCCCGCGCCCTCCATCGGGCGTCGCCGCGCGCCGCCGGGCCCTTCGTCGAGGTCAACGGCGCCGCCATCCCCGAGGAGCTCATCGAGAGCGAGCTGTTCGGGCACATGAAGGGGTCCTTCACCGGCGCTTTCGAGGATCGCAAGGGCAAGTGGGAGCAGGCCGACGGCGGGACGCTCTTCCTCGACGAGATCGGCGACATGTCGCCCCGCACCCAGGCCAAGATCCTCCGCGCGATCCAGGACGGGAAGATCACGCGCGTCGGCGGCGCGAAGACCGTCGCGACCGACGTGAGGATCGTGGCGGCGACGAACCGCGACCTCCCGTCGATGATCCGCGCCGGCACCTTCCGCGAGGACCTCTACTTCCGCCTCGCCGTCGTCCCCCTCCGCGTGCCGCCGCTCGCCGAGCGGCCGGAGGACATCCCCCTCCTCGTGACGCACTTCGCGGCGTCCGTCGCGCGGAACCGCGGCCGGCGCCCGAAGACGTTCGATCCCGCCGCGCTCGACGCCCTCGCGAAGCGAAGCTGGCCCGGAAACGTGCGGGAGCTCCAGAACCTCGTCGAACGCGTCCTCCTCATGTCCCCGGGAGCGGCCGTCCGCGCGGCCGACCTCCCGCCGGAGGAGGGGTCCACCCGCCCCGTCTCGGGCGTCTCCCGCGCCGTCGAGGAGCTCGCCGGCGCGACGCTCGCCGAGGCGCGGGACGGCTTCGAGAAGCGCTACCTCGCGCGCGTCCTCGCGGAGACGAAGGGCAACGTCTCGCGCGCCGCCGAGCGCCTGGGTCTCGACCGCACGACGCTCCACCGCAAGATGAAGACCCTCGGCCTGGACGGGGACAAGGACCCGGGCTAGCGTTTCCGGCCCGGGCGGTCGGCCTCCGGGATCCGCTCGACCGGCGTCTCCGACTCGGCGAGCGTGTCGAGGAGGGCGGCGACCGTCGCGACGTTCGTCCGGAGACCCTCGCGGTCCACCTTGTCGAGCGTGTCGTCCGCCGAGTGGTGGACGTCGAAGCAGGAGCTCGCGGGTCGTGTCGTAGGCCCCGTCGGTGGCCAGCGCCGAGACGACGAGGCCGCCCGGCTCACGAGAGCCTCTCGAGGAGCTTGTTCTCGAGAACCTGGGGTCCGGGATCGGCCTCGAGCCGAAGGTAGTGGCCCGCCGCCGCGAGGAGCGCGGCCTGAGGGACGAGGCCGACGATTTCCGAGCCGACGACCGCGACGCCGCTGCGCTCGGCCTCGGACCGCACGGTCTCGAAGACGCGGTGCAGCGGGGTTTTCTCGAAGTTCGTCATGTTGATCGAGACCTGCACCTGCCCGCGCGCCTCGAGCTTCACGCCCATCGCCTTCACGAATCGGTAGCCGCCCGAGAGGTGGCGGATCGCCTTCGCGATCCGGTCCGCGACCGCGAGGTCGGACGTCCCGAGGTTGATGTTGTAGGCGATGAGCGGCGCCCGCGCCCCGACGACGACGGCTCCTCCCGACGGGTGCGGAGCGGAGGGGCCGAAGTCGGGCTTCCAGGCGGGGTCCTCCATCCTCTTCGCGAGGCCCTCGAACTCGCCCTTCCTCACGTTCGCGAGGTTCTGGCGCTCGGGAGACGTCGCCGCGTCCTCGTACAGGAAGACGGGGAGGGCGAAGCGCTCGGCGAGAGTCCGCCCGAGCGATTTCGCGAGGTCGACGCACTCGGCGGACGTCGCGCCGCGCACCGGGACGAAGGGAACGACGTCGACGGCGCCGAGGCGGGGATGGGCGCCCTGGTGACGCCGGAGATCGATCGCGGCGAGCGCCGCGCCGACGAGCGCCGTCATCGCGGCGACGAGAGGCTCGCCGTCGCCGAGGAACGTGAGAACCGAGCGGTTGTGGTCCCGATCCGACGTCCGGTCGAGGAGCACGACGCCCGGGGCGGCCTTCACGGCGGCCTCGGCGAGCGCGGCCACGACGTCGTCGCGGCGCCCCTCGCTGACGTTCGGAATGCACTCGATGAGCCGTGCCATGTCGCCTCCCGCGAGGGAGCGATCGTACCCGACGCAACGCCGGGGGGTTCTTGCTAGCATTCCCGGGAATGGTTTCCTACGCGGGCAGTCCCGCCCTCGCGGTCGAGGCGCGGGAGAAGGTGCTTCAGACGTTCCGGCACACCCTTTCCCTCGCCCAGTCCGGCAAGGTCGAGGAAGCGCTCCTCGGCTGCGACTTCATCCTCAAGATGGACGGTCGCTTCGCGCCGGCCCGCGCCCTCCTGGACGCGCTGCGCACCGCCGCTCCCGGAGCCCCCGTGGACGTCAACCGGTTCTCGGAGTTCCTCGGCTTCGAGAGCGCCGTCGAGGAGCTGCCGAACTCGGCCGAGGTTCCGCTCGCCGGCCCGCCGCTCGGCGACGCGTTTCCGGCGGCGGCGCCCCCGGCGGCGTCCGGCGCCGGACTCGACGACCTCGTCTTCGGCGACGAGGCCGGCGCGCCGCCCCCGCGCCCCGCCCCGAAGACTCCCGTGCCCGCGACGGCACCGCCCCCGCCGCCCTCCTTCGCGCCCGTCGCGGGCGGGGACGCGTTCGCCGGCCTCGACGACCTGAGCCTCTCGTCGGGAGCGCCGTCGATGGTCGGATCGCCTCTCGAGCCTCCGGAGCCGGCTTCCGCGCCGGCTCCGGCCGGGACCGCGCCGGGAGACGCGCTTCCACCGCCCGCCGCGGCGCCGCGCCCGGTCTCCGGCGTCGTGTCGGACCCGCGCATCACGCAGTTCCTCAAGCAGGGCGACGAGGCCTTCGCGCGCGGCGACGCGCAGGGCGCGATCGACCTGTGGAGCCGCGTCTTCCTCATCGACCTCTCGAACGAAGAGGCGTCGCGGCGGATCGACTCCGCCCGGGAGGCGCAGGCCGAGTCCGCGCGCAAGATCGACATGCTCCTCTCCGAGGGCGTCCAGTCCTTCGAGGCCGGAGACCTCGCGGGCGCCCGGAACAAGTTCCTCGACGTCCTCGCGCTCTCCGAGAACGACGCGACGGCGCGCGGGTACCTGAACCAGATCGACGCGGCCCTCTCGACGCCCGGCTCCGGCGGCGCGCCGGCAGCCCCCGCGACGCCCGAATCGGATTTCATGCGGAACGAGATCGAGGCGCCCCACTCGCCGTCCTTCGCCGACGAGATCCCGCCGCTCGAGGAACACCTGCACTCCGAAGGCGCGACGCCCGAGCGCGCGACGCTCCGGAAGGCGAAGAGCCGCGTCGACCTCAGAGTCCTCCTCGCCGCCGGGGTCGTTCTCCTCGCGGTCGTCGGCGGCGGGACGTACTGGTTCCTGCGCGGCGGCCGTTCGGCCCCCGCGCCCGCGGCGGGATCCGCGTCCGCCGCGAAGCCGGGTACGCCGGTCCGCTCGGCCGACGATCCGTTCCTGAAGGCGCAGGCTCTCTTCGACGCCGGCAAGCTCGACGAGGCGATCGCGGTCCTCCTCAAGCTGCCCGACTCGGACCCTCGGCACAACGAGGCTCTCGTCCGGATCGAGAAGATGAAATCCTCGGCCGCGCCGACTCCGGCACCGGCGGCCCCGAGCGAGGCGGCCCTCGACGAGATGCGCGTCGCGGGATTCGCCGCGATGTCCACGAGCCGGTACATCGACGCGGTCAAGAACCTCGATCCCGTCGTGAAGGCCCGCCCGCAGGACGGCGAGGCCGCGGTCGCGCTCCGGCGCGCGCTCGACCAGGTCGCCGCCCTCTCGAGCGCCGTGAAGTCGTACAACGAGGGCGACTACGACAGCGCGATCAAGCTGCTCTGGGCGGCGCGCAAGCAGGACGAGCGAAATCAGGACGTCGAGGAGTACCTCGCGAACGCGTACGTGAACGCCTCCATCCAGGCGCTGCAGGCCGGGAACATGTCGAAGGCCCAGGGCGCGCTCAAGGAGGCGACCGAGCTGCGGCCGAACGACGCCGAGGCCCAGCGCCTCCTGCGATTCGCCCGCAAGTACCCGCGCGGCGCGACCGACCTCCTCTCGAAGATCCTCATCAAGCACCTCGCCGTGCGCCCGTAGGGCGGTCACAGCACGATGGCCGAGCCTCCGCGCGATCCCCTCGCCGAGCACCCCCTCGCCAGAGAGCCGGAGGCGGCGCGTGGCAAGCCGCCCGGGCGCACGCTCGATCTCTTCGGCGACGTCGGGGAGACGCCGCTGCGCGAGGGCGCCGTTCCCGCCCCGGGGGAGGCGCCCCCGGTCCCGCGCGACCGCGCGCGCTCGGCGGTCCGCCCGGCCGAGGAGATCCTCGCGCCGCCGCGCCCCGAGGAGCTCGAGCCCGCGGAGGGAGACGAGGGCCCCCGCGCCGTCGCCTTCGCGCGCCGGGTGGCCGCGGGCCTCGCGGATCTCCTGATCCTCGCGCTCGTGGGCGCCGTCGAGCTCGCGGCGGGCGCCCTCCTCCTCGACCTGCGCTTTCCACCGCCCGCGTTCGCGCCGCTCGCCGCGTTCCTCTTCCTCGCGGCGCTCGTCCTCCTCGTCCTCGCGCCGTTCGTCTGGGGCACGACGCCCGGGATGGCGCTCGCCGACCTCAGGATCCGCGCCGCGGACGGCGGCTCCCCGACGCTCGCGTCGGCGTTCCTGCGTTTCCTCGGCTTCCTTCTCACGGGCGCCCTCGCGGGCGTCCCCCTCCTCGTCGCCGCTTTCGACCGGCGCGGCCGCACCCTCGCGGACCTCCTTTCGGGAACGACGATCGAGGGCGTCGAGGCGCCCGAGGCCGTCGGAATGCCCTAGGGGAGCCGATGCGGATCGCGCTCGGCCAGATCGACACGACCATCGGCGACTTCGCGGGCAACGCCGCGCGGATCGTGGACGTGCTGCGCCGCGCCGAGTCCGCCGGCGCCGAGATCGCGGCCGTGCCGGAGCTCGCCCTCTGCGGGTATCCGCCTCGCGACCTTCTCGAGCGGCCCTCCTTCCAGGAGGAGGCGCGGCGGACGCTCGCCGCCCTCGCCCGAAGGACGCGGGAGACGGCTCTCCTCGTCGGGACGTTCGTCCCGAACCGCCGGAAGACGGGCAAGCCGTTCCACAACGTCGCGGCGCTCCTCCACCGCGGGCGGGTGCGCGTCCTCGCGAAGAAGACGCTCCTCCCCACGTACGACGTCTTCGACGAGGGCCGCTGGTTCGAGCCCGGCGAGGCCTGCACCCTCGTGCCCTTCCGCGGCGAGCGCATCGGGCTCCCCGTCTGCGAGGACCTCTGGAACGACAAGGACTTCTGGCGCGCGCGGCGCGTCTACCACGACGATCCGGGCGAGGCGCTCGTCCGCCGCGGGGCGACCCTCATCCTGTCGATCTCGGCGTCGCCGTTCTCGGAAGGCAAGCCGCGCCTCCGCCGGCGGATGCTCGCCCGCTATGCGCGGGACGGACGGGTCCCCGTCGCCTTCCTCAACCTCGTCGGGGGAAACGACGAGCTCGTCTTCGACGGCGGGTCGATGTTCCTCGACGACCGCGGCCGCGTCGCCGCGCGGGCGCCCCTGTTCGCCGAAGACCTCCTCGTCGCGGACGTCGTGCGCGGCCCGGACCGCCGGGCGCGCGTCGTCGCCGTCTCGGGCGGCGTGCCGGCCGCCTCCCCGGACGCGGACGGCGAACCCCTCGAATCCCTCCGGCGCGCGCTCGTCCTCGGGATCCGTGACTACGCGTGGAAGTGCGGGTTCCGGACGGCCGTCCTCGGACTCTCGGGCGGCATCGACTCCGCGCTCGTCGCGGCGCTCGCCGTCGAGGCCTTCGGGAGGGAGAACGTCACCGGCCTCGGGATGCCCTCGCCGTACTCCTCGGAAGGCTCCGTCTTCGACGCGCGCACCCTCGCGGAGAACCTGGGCATCCGGTTCGAGGTCCTTCCGATCGGAACGCTCTTCGACGACGCCCGGGCGGCTCTCGCGCCGGTCTTCTCGGGGCGTCCCGCGGACGTCGCCGAGGAGAACCTCCAGTCGCGCCTCCGCGGGCTCCTCGTCATGGGATTCTCGAACAAGCTCGGGTCGCTCGTCCTCACGACCGGCAACAAGAGCGAGCTCGCCGTCGGCTACTGCACGCTCTACGGCGACATGTGCGGCGGCCTCGCGCCGATCTCGGACCTTCCGAAGATGCGGGTCTACGCGCTCGCCCGGCACCTCAACGCCCGCGCCGGACGGCCCATCATCCCCACGGCGTCGCTCGAGAAGCCGCCGAGCGCGGAGCTCAAGCCGGGGCAGCTGGACGCGGACTCGCTCCCGCCCTACACGGTCCTCGACGCGATCCTCGAGGGCCTCGTCGAGCGCAACCTCTCCGTGACCGCGGCGGCGCGCCGGAGCGGAGCCTCCCGGGCCCTCGTCGAGCGGATCGCGCGTCTCCTCGACGTTTCCGAGTACAAGCGGCGCCAGGCCGCGCCCGGCCTGAAAGTCTCCGCGAAGGCGTTCGGGACCGGGCGCCGCGTTCCGATCGCGCAGAGGTCCCCGCTCTGAGCGCCGCGGCCGCGGGCGCGCCGAAGTATCCCTGGAAGGAGATCCCGGGGTCGTCGCACCTGATCCTCCTCGAGAAGGTGCGCGCGCGGGGAAGCGGACTCGCCGTTCTCGACCTCGGGTTCGGCGCGGGGCGGCTCGCCGAGCGCATCCGTCCCGCGTGCCGGTACCTCGCGGGCGTCGAGCTCGATCCCGGCGCGGCCGCGGAAGGCGCCCGATTCTTCGACCATGCCGTGACGGGCGACCTCCTCGAAGGAATCTCCGGGCCCTGGGAGGAGCCGTTCGACGTCGTCATCGCCGGCGACGTCCTCGAGCACCTGCCATGCCCGGAGGATCTCCTCTCGGGGCTCAGGCCGCTCCTGAAACCCGGCGGCGCGCTCCTCGTCTCCCTCCCGAACGTCGCGAACGTCACCGTCCGGCTCGGCCTTCTCTTCGGCCGGTTCGCCTACGCGCCGCGCGGTATCCTCGACCGCACGCACGTGCGCTTCTACACGCGCGCGTCGGCGCGCGCCCTGCTCGCCGAGGCGGGCTTCCGGATCACCGGCGAGGATTCGACCGCGATGCCCGTGGAGCTCGCGGTGCCCGCGCTCTCGCGCCCGCCGCTCGCGGCGCCGGTGCGCGGCGCGGCGCGCGCCCTCGCGGCCGCCTGGCCGACGCTCTTCGGATACCAGTTCGTGTTCGAGGCGACTCCACGATGACGCGCCCCTCGGTCGAAGCGCTGCCGAAGGCCGCGGCCGCCCCGTCGGAAGGAGGGGTCGACGTCACGATCGTGATTCCCGCGTACAACGAGGAGGCACGGCTCCCGGCGTCCCTCGGCGCGATCGCGGCCTACGTCGCAGCGCGGCCGTCCGCCCCGCGGATCGAGGTCCTCGTCGTCGATGACGGCTCGTCGGACGCGACGGGCCCGCGCGCCGAGGACGCCGCCCGGCGGCACGCCCTGTCGCTGCGCGTCGTGCGCCTCCCGGCCAATCGCGGCAAGGGAGCCGCGGTGCGGGCCGGGTGTCTCGAGGCCGCGGGCGGCCTCGTCCTCGTCTCGGACGCCGACTTCTCGACGCCGATCTACGAGTGGGAGAAGCTCGCCGCCGCCGCCGTGCCCGTCGCGATCGGCTCGCGCGCCCTCGACGAGGCTCTCGTCAAGGAGAGGCAGCCCTACTTCCGGCAGGCGATGGGAAAGCTCTTCAACCGCCTCGTCCGCCTCGTCGCGGTCCCCGGAATCCGCGACACGCAGTGCGGCTTCAAGCTCTTCACGCGGGAGGCGGCCCGCGAGATCTTCTCCCGCGCGCGCGTGAACCGCTTCGCGTGGGACGTCGAGGCGCTCCTCCTCGCGAGGCGGCTCGGGTACGAGATCGCGGAGGTCCCCGTCCTCTGGTTCAACTCGGCCGACTCGCGCGTGACGCTCCTCGGCGGCGCGCAGGCGTACTGGGACGTCCTGAGAATCCGCTTCAGGACGCGGCTCTGACTCCTCCGGCGCCGAGGGGGTTCCGGGGAACCCGGAGCCGGGTTCCCCCGGGACGCGTCAGTAGAGCGGGAATGCGGCCGTCAGCTCGCGGACCCGCGCCTTCACGCGGCTCTGGATCGCCGCGTCCTCGGGGGCGGCGAGGACCTCGCCGATGAAGCCGCCGATCGTCCTCATCTCGGCCTCACCCATCCCGCGCGTCGTGACGGCGGGCGTCCCGATCCTCAGGCCCGACGTCACCATCGGCGGGTTCGGGTCGAACGGGATCGCGTTCTTGTTGACCGTGATCCCGGCGGCGTCGAGCGCCTTCTCGGCGACCTTGCCCGTGAGATTCCTCTTCCCGACGTCCACGAGGAAGAGGTGGTTGTCGGTCCCGCCCGAGACGAGGCGGAACCCCGCGGCGAGGACGGCGGCCGAGAGGGCCTTCGCGTTCGCGACGACCTGCTTCTGGTACGCCGCGAACTCCGGCGACGCGGCCTCCTTGAGCGCGACCGCCTTCCCCGCGATGACGTGCTCGAGCGGACCGCCCTGGATCCCCGGGAAGACGGCCTTGTCGACCTCCTTCGCCCACTCCGGCGTCGTGAGGATGAGGCCCGCGCGCGGCCCGCGGAGCGTCTTGTGCGTCGTCGTCGTGACGAAGTGCGCGTGCCCGACCGGCGAGGGGTGCAGCCCGGTCGCCACGAGGCCCGCGATGTGGGCCATGTCGACCATCAGGAGCGCGCCGACGGAGTCCGCGATCGCCCGGAACTTCGGGAAGTCGAGCGTGCGCGGGTAGGCGGACGCGCCCGCGACGATCAGCTTCGGCCTCTCGGCCTCCGCCGTCTTCTGGAACGCGTCCCAGTCGATCGTCTCCGTCTCCTTCCCGACGCCGTACGAGACGACGCGGTAGAGCTTGCCGGAGATCGAGAGCGGGTGGCCGTGCGTGAGGTGGCCGCCGTGCGCGAGCGACATGCCGAGGAGGGTGTCGCCGGGCTTGAGGCACGCGAGGTAGACCGCCGTGTTCGCCTGCGAGCCCGCGTGCGGCTGGACGTTCGCGTGGATGGCGTCCGGGTTCCCGGGGGAGAAGAGCGCCTTCGCGCGCGCGATCGCGAGGGACTCGGCCTCGTCGACGTGGACGCACCCGCCGTAGTAGCGCCTGCCGGGATACCCCTCGGCGTACTTGTTCGTCAGGACGGAGCCGACGGCTTCCATGACGGCGCGCGAGACGAAGTTCTCGGACGCGATGAGCTCGATGCCGTCGTTCTGGCGCGCCGTCTCGGCGGCGACGATGCGGGCGATCTCGGGATCGGCCTCGGCGAGGGAGCGGTTCAGGAGGGCGGCGGGGCGGACGGTCGTCGACATGGGCTCCTCCGGGGCCGCGATCGTACCGCGCGGCCTTCCGGCCGCGCCTCCGCCCGAGCCCCGGACTCCGTCTCCGCGCGGCGCCCCCGGCCTCTCCTACTTCGTCCGGGCCGCCACCGCCGGCTGGCAGGCGCTCGTGGCCATCGAGGACGCCTGCGGCCCCGACAGCCCCGAGGCCGCCGCCGCCGTCGGCGGGCTCGGGAAGACGCCATTCCCGCTCTGGAGAGCGTCGTGGCCCGGAGGCCACGTGAGCGAGACCTCCTGCGTGTGGCCGGGAGGCCAGAACTTCGACGACGGGTCGTAGTGGCCGGTCGGCCACGTGCCCGAAACGACCTTGTCGTGGGGCGGGTAGCCCGGGTCGGTCGACGTGTAGGTCCCCTGGTGGTCTCTCGGCCAGCTCGATGTCGACACGACGTCGTGCCCGGGCGGCGGCGGCCACGTCGCGGAGAAGAACCCCTGGTGGTTGACCGGCCAGGTCTGCGAGAAGGGGTTCGTGTGCGTGGGAGGCCAGCCCGCCGAGATGATCGGGTCGTGCCCGACGGGCGGGAACGTCACGGAGAGCGCGTACTGGTGGTTCGGGGGCCAGGTCTGCGACTGCGCCGCCTGGTGCGGGGGCTCGGCCGGCCACGTCACGGAAATGTCGTAGCCGTGCATGGGCGGGAACGTCTGGGACCAGTCGACGCAGTGGTCGACCGGCCACGTCTGCGAGACGCTCCAGCCGTGCGTGGGCGGGAACGCCTGCGACTGATCCGCCTCGTGTCCGACCGGCCACGTCTGCGACGGAACCGTCGCGTGGTTCGGCGGCCACGCGGGCGACACGGCGGCGTTATGCGGAGACGGCCATCCGTTCGACGGACCCGCCGTGTGGCCGGGCGGCCAGATCGACGTCGTCGCGTAGACGTGCCCCGGCGGCCACGAGAGGGAGGTCTGGAGCGCGTGCGTCGGCGGCCACGTCAGGGACGCGGCGTAGAGGTGGTCCGGCGGGTACGTCATCGAGACGGGGACGGTGTGCGGCGTCGGCCACGTCGACGACACGAGGACCGTGTGGTCGATCGGCCAGCTCAGCGAAACGGCCGCGGTATGGGGCGGCCAGAAGAAGGAGGTGATGGGGTCGTGGCCGGGCGGGCTGTTCCACGTCGAGGAGATCGGGTCGCCGTGGCCCCAGGGCCACGTGGACGTGACGGCGGCCGTGTGGTCCACCGGCCAGCTCAGCGAGAGCGGCGCCCGGTGCCCCGTGGGCCACGTGAGCGAAATGTCGGTGGAGTGGCCCGTGGGCCAGCTCGCGGACCACTGCGCGATGTGTGCCGCGCTGGGGTCCGGCGTGGGCGCCGGAGACGGCGAGGCCGTCGGGGCCGGGCTCGGGGTGGCCGTGGGCTCCGGCGCGGGCGTGGCCGTGGGTTCCGGAGTGGGCGCGGCCGTCGGGACCGTCGCGCCCACGGCGACACGGGCGGACGGCCCGAGGAGGAGCGCGAGGAGGAGCGCGACGCCGCGAGCGGCGGCGCGCGCGGAGGAAAAAGCGGCGGCAAAGTCCCGGCGGTTCATCAGCGTCCCTCCTTTGCAGGCAGGGCGGTCCCGGCCGGGCTGGCCGGGACGTCCTGCTTGTAGTCGTGCGTGAACGCGGCGATGAGGTCCCCGTCGTCGGCGTTGCGTGCGCGGAGAGCCGAGACGAAGGACCGGAGCTCGGCGAGAGAGTTGTAGGTCTGGAACGGCGTGAGCGCGAGCCGCGACGCGGAGCGCGAGCCGTCGCCGTTCCGGAAGCAGCCGCGCCGGTCGACCCGGCCGCGCGCGTACGGGTAGGCCTTCTCCATCATCCCCTGCAGGGCCGCGGGCACGAAGTTGTCCGCAAGCTGGTCGAAGGGCCCGTCCCAGTAGTTGTTCCGCCGCATGTTGTCCGCGTCGACCGCGATGAGCACCTTTCGCCGGCGCGGCGCGTCGACGTAGAACGCGAAGCCGGACAGGCGGCCCACGACGATTCCGGGCTCCAGATCCTGGAGCACGTCGGGGAGACGGACCGTCTCGTCGAGGACGAAGCGGAACGCGTTCCTCTTCGTGTCGAAGAGGAGAGCGAACTGGTACCCGGAGTCGTCGCACGTGCGCTCCACGAAAACCTCCTCGGGGAGGAGGCTCGCGGGCGGCACGGGAGCCTGGCTCACGTCGTTCAGCCGGAACGTCACGGTCTTCCCCCGGTAGGTGACGTCGTAGGCGAGCGGGCCCCGGCGCACGACGCCGACGCCGTTCGCGGAACCCAGCTGCCGATAGTGCTGGGAGAGCTCGAGGTCCGCGGGCTTCTCCGGACGGTTCGCGGCCGCGAAATACGCGAAGTCGACGAGCCCCCTGTCGCGGTCCTCCGCGTCGAGCCGGATGTTCCCGGACACCTCCTGGCCGTTCGCGAAGAACCTGAAGTAGTAGTAGTTCTCCGTCGGGTAGACGAAGACCGAGGGTCCGAGCCTCGCGAAGACGAGCGCGAAGACACCCTCGGGATCGGCGAGGTCGACGTGTCTCTCGCGCGCCTCGCGGACGAAGGTCTCCCCCGTGGACAACACGATCGATCCGCCGGTTTCCGGAACGGGTTTCGGCTCCTCGGCCCTCGCCCGTCCGGACGCCAGGTACGCCGCGACGACGGCGGCAAGAGCCGGGAAGACTCGGCGCACGCTCATAGGCCTGATCCTCGGACTCGGTCTCGGTCTTCCCGGACTCTAGGACGCGGGCGCGCCCCTGTCGAGGGGAATCCGACGCCGCGCCGCGCTCAGGGCGCTCCGGGGCTCCTTCGGGGGTACGCCGAGACCATCGCGTCGTACTCGGACAGCGCGTAGCTGTCCGTCATGCCCGCGAGGTGGTCCGCGATCGAGCGCAGGAAAAGGGGCTTCTTCAGGTAGTTCGCCGCGATCTCCGCGTCGAGCCGCTTGAGCGGCACGTCCCTCAGGTACGTGACGCCCGCGAGGTCGCGGTAGCGCAGGAGCACGTAGTCCGGCAGGAGCCGCGGGTTGCCGTACCAGGCCGAGAACAGCGTGGTCACGACGAGGCGCGCGCGCCCGTCGTGCTGGGCGACACGATGGCTGTGGATGACGTGCTGGTAGATGAACTCCTTGAGCTCGTCGTAGAAGCGCTGGCCCGTCTTCGACGGCGCGACGAGCGAGCCCGGGAGCTTGCGCCTCTGCGCGTAGAAGTCGTCGGGCGTCGCGATCTCCTTCGCCTCGAGCCAACGCCCGATCGACGTCCGCGACGAGGTGATGAGGTCGGTGACGAGGAGATGGATCATCCCGCGGATCAGCATTCCCTCGCGCGCCGTGCGGTCCGTCGCGCCCGTCCACGCGGAGCCGAGCGCCTCGACGACCGCCTTCGCGATCGGGAGCGCGAGGACCTTCTCGAAGTCCACGAGCTTGAGGCCGTCCTCGAGGTCGTGCGCCTGCTGCGCGTATTCGTCGGCCCACGCGACGGCCTGCCCTTCGAGGTGTCCGCCGGAGGAGAGGTTCAGCCCTTCGCCGCCCACGTCCGGAAACGGGAAGTCCCGCCGCCACGTCGTGTGCTTGAGGATCCCTTCGCGCGTGTCGTTCGTGAGGTTGAGCCCCGGGTGTTCGTAGCGCTTCTCGAGGACGTCCACGACGCGCACGCCCTGGTAGTTGTGCTTGAAGGCGCCGACCTGAGCCGCGAGCTTCGTGTCCAGCGGGAACGAGGGCTCCGCGCCCGTCAGGATCCTGTTCAGGACCTTCTCGCCCGAGTGGCCGAAGGGCGTGTGCCCGAGGTCGTGCCCGAGCGCGCAGGCCTCCGCGAGGTCCTCGTTCAGCCCGAGCGCCCGCGCGACGGTGCGCGCGATCTGCGTGACCTCGAGCGTGTGCGTCAGGCGCGTCCGGTAGTGATCCCCTTCGAAGGGAATGAAGACCTGCGTCTTGTGCTTGAGCCGGCGGAACGCGCGCGAGTGGACGATTCGGTCGCGGTCGCGCTGGTACTCGGTCCGATAGTCGTACGTCTTCCCTTCCTCGGCGATCGGATAGCGCCGGACGGCCCGCGTGGCGCGCGAGGCGTAGACGGCAAGACGCGCGTCCTCGAGCGCCTCGAGCGCCCTCTTGTCGTAGATCGGGACGAGGCTCTGCGGCTGCGATTCGGCCATGGAAACTTCAGCGCGTTCTGCCGGGCGGAAGGGCGAGGTCGAGCTCGACCGGGGTCTCGTCCTCGCGGGGCTCCGCGTACTGCGAATATACGTCCGGGCGACGCTTTTCCCATTCGATCGTGGACCTCCAGCCTCTTTCGACCACGACCGAGTCGCATCGAAAGAGCGGAACACGCGTCCCGTGGCGTCCCAGATAGGCCGGAAACGCGTAGCAGGACATCACGGGCGGGCCGTCACGGAACACCGACGGCACGTTCCTCAGGAAGAGCGCGGGAGCATCGACCCGCCTCCCGACCTGATCCATGACCGACCGCGAGAGACGGGCGGCGTCGCGCCAGTAGCGGCTCGCGGAGGCTCCGCTCGCGATCGCCCCGAGCACGAAGCCCCCGACGAGAACGCTCCCCCCGGCGCGGGCGAGCCGGATCCGGCCTTGCGTTCCGGGTGGCGCCGGCACGGCCTCGAAGAGCGACGCTGCCCCGATTCCGAAGAGGATTGCCGCCGGCACGGACGGCAGATAGAGGAGTCTGCCCCCGCCGGCCGCGCCCGGCACGAACGGCATCCAGAGCACGAGGCCGAGGAACGCCCCGGACGCCAGAAAGAAGCCGGCGGCCGCGATCGGGCCCCCGGACCAGGCTCCGAGAATGATCCCGGCCAGGCCCAGGAATCCCGAGAAACGCACGAGATCCGAGACGAACGAGGGGTCTCCGAAGTACGGCGGCGTGACGAATCCTCTCGCGTATGCGCCGAGGTCGTGGAGGAGCGGCGCGCTCCGAAAGAGCGCGACCGCGTCGCCGTACGGCGACGCGGCGAGCGACATGACGCGGGATCTCAGCAAGAGGAAGACGAGAACCGCCATCGCCGAAACGCAGGCCGCGAGGACGAGGGCGGCGCGATCGGGGGTCCCCCGACCGGGTCTGCTCATCGCGAGGACCGGCAGCAGGACGAGAAGTCCGATCGCAGGTTCCTTGGCGAGCAGGGCGAAGAGGAATGCCGCGCCGGCGGCGGCCGCGAGAGTCAGGCGCCGCGCGCGACTCGTCTCAGCCCTCAGTACCCCCGCCCAGGCCAGGAGGGAGACGAGGACGCCCGTTGCGCCCAGCAGGTCGAATCGACACGAGGTCCACAACCGGACCTCGGCCGTCGCCGGAAACACGAGAAAGAACGTCGCCGCGAGCCCGGAGACGAGCGCCGTCTTCCCGAACGCGCGGAGAACGCGCCAGAGGAGAACGGCGTTGGTCAGATGAAAAAGAGCCGTGACGACCATGTAGCCCGCCGGCCAATCCCAGCCGAACAACCGGACTCGCCCCAGAGCGAAAGAAAGGCAGCGGGCCGGAACATGCTCGCCATCGACTCGCGCAGGAGGTCGGAGGGCACGTGGTGCTGGCAGAGGCCGAGAAGCGCGAAGTCGTCGTAGAGGAAGAACGCATCCCCGAGGGTCGGAGCCCAGACCGCGACGACGAGCAGTGCGGCGGCGCAGACGAAGATGACGGCCGGCCACCCTCTCACCCGCAGCCAGGGCTCCGACCGGCGCTCCTCGTCCGGATCGGGCCTCGTCCGTCCCACGAGCGATTCTACCCTCGCAGCGCGAGCACCTCGCCGGCGAGGTAGAGCGATCCCGCGACGAGGATCGGACCGGGGCCGCCCACTTCCTCGAGCCGGGCGAGGCCCGCCGCCACCGACGGAGCCGTCTCGAGGTCCGGCCGCCCGAGGCGCTCCCGGAGGCGCTCCGGCCTCTCGGCGCGCGGCGAGTCCGGCGCGGCGAGAACGATCCGGCGCGCGCGCGCCGCGAGCGGCGCGAACACCTCGACGAGATCCTTGTCGGCCATCCCGCCGAACAGGAGGTCCACGGAGCCCGAGAGACCTGCCGCGTCGAGGTACGCCGCGAGAGCATGGGCTCCGGGCGGGTTGTGCGCGCCGTCGACCAGGAGCGGGCGGCGGCCGGGCGCCTCGATCCGCTCGAGCCGCCCGCGCCAGCGCGTCGCGGCGAGGCCCCTCTCGATCGCGGCGTCGTCGAGCGGCGCGACCGCGCGGGCCGCCGCGACCGCGAGCGCGACGTTCTGGAGCTGGTGCGCGCCGGCGAGCGGCGAGAGACCGGCCCAGCGGGACGACGCGGCGACCTCGACGAGACGGGCGCCCACGCGCCGCGCCTCCTCGCGGAGGACGGCGAGCGGCCCGTCCGCCGTTCCCGCGGCGCCGACGAGGGCGGGCCGTCCCGCCCGGAAGATGCCGGCCTTCTCGAGCGCGACGTTCTCGAGCGCGGGGCCGAGGACGTCGAGGTGGTCGGCCGCCACGTTCGTGACGACGGCGAGCTCCGGCTCGACCACGTTCGTCGCGTCGAGGCGCCCGCCGATCCCGACCTCGACGACCGCGACGCGGACGCGCGCGCGCCGGAAGAGCTCGAACGCCGCCACCGTGATCGCCTCGAAGTACGTCGGGGACCTGTCGCCGGGACCGGCGACGGCGGCGACGAGCGCGAGGGCGTCCGAAAGCGCGCGGGCGGGGACGTCGCGGTCCTGGAGTCTCACGCGCTCCGTGACGGACACGAGGTGCGGGGACGTGTAGAGCCCGCACGGCACCCCTGCCGCCGCGAGGATCGCGGACACGGAAGCGGCGGTGGACCCCTTCCCGTTCGTGCCTCCGATGAGGATCGTGGAGAACGAAGATTGGGGATTTCCGAGGGAGGCCAGGAGGGACAGAGTCCGCGAAAGGCCCGGTCGGATCTTCTGCGGACCCAGCGCATCGAGCCAATGAAGACCCGGAAGAGTCGAAGGGCTCATTCGGATGCTCCTCGAACGTCCGGAGTCAAGGGCGCGCTTCGCGCGCCGCGCAGCGGTCGAAGACCCTTGACACCGGACGTTCGAGAGAAGGATTTCTCATCTATCGGCGGCCGCACAGCGGCCGCCGCACAGCAGAAAATTCCACGGTCTCTTCGGACCTCACGTCGTCTGGAGCAGCCGCAGCACCTTGGCGAGCGCCGCGCGCATGTCCGTCCTCTGGACGACGAGGTCGACGAAGCCGTGGTCCTGCAGGAACTCGCTCCTCTGGAAGCCCTCGGGCAGCGTCTGCCGGATCGTCTGCTCGATGACCCGCGGGCCCGCGAAGCCGATGAGCGCCTTCGGCTCGGCCATGTTCACGTCGCCGAGCATCGCGAAGGAGGCCGTCACGCCGCCCGTCGTCGGGTCCGTGAGGACCGACACGTAGGGAACGCGCGCGGCCCCGAGGCGCGCGAGGGCGGACGAGACCTTGCCCATCTGCATGAGGGAGAGGATGCCCTCCTGCATGCGCGCGCCGCCGGACGCGCTCACGATCACGAGGGGTTTGCGTTCCTCGAGCGCGAGCTCGGCGCAGCGGGTGAGCACCTCGCCGACGACCGAGCCCATCGAGCCGCCCATGAACGCGTAGTCCAGGACGGCGACGACGGCGGGGACCCCGTCGATCTCTCCCTGCGCGGCGAGGATCGCGTCGGGGCGTCCCGTCCTCGCCTCGGATTCCCGCAGCCGGTCGCGATATCTCTTGCTGTCCTTGAACTTCAGGGGGTCGCCCGGGCGCACGCCCTCGAAGAGCGGCTCCGCGCCGTCTCCGAGGAGCAGCCGGACACGCTCGGCGGCCGGCATCCGGAAGTGGAAGCCGCACTTCGGGCAGACGCGCACGTTCCGCTCCACCTCCTTGAGGTAGAGCGTCTCGCGGCAGCCCTCGCACTTGAGGAAGAGACCCTCCCCGAGCGAGGCCGAGGTCCTCGGGTCACGCGGGGCGCGCGGGCCCTTGTCCTTGCGGAACCACATGATCGAACCCGCGATGTTACCGCGTCGCCGGGGGCCCGAACGAGACGAGAGGAGCTCCGTCCGGACCGGGGGTCACGCGCGCCGAGACCGCGAAGAGCTCGGAGAGCAGCGCCTCCGTCAGCGTGGCGCCGAGCGGCCCTTCCGCGAGGACGCGTCCCCCCGCGAGGAGAACGGCGGCGTCGGCGCCCTGCACGGCGACGTCGAGCTCGTGCGTCGAGAAGAGAACGGTGCCGCCGGATTCGGCGCGGCGGCGCACGGCGCCGAGGACGAGGAAGCGGTGGCGCGGGTCGAGATTCGCCGTCGGCTCGTCCAGGAGGAGGACGGACGGCGCGCCCGTGAGGACCCGCGCGAGGAGCACCCGCTGTCTCTCGCCGCCCGACATCGCGCGGATGTCCTCGCCCGCGAGCGCGGACGCGTCCATCTCGTCGAGCGCCGCCTCCGCGGCGGCCCGGTCGGCCGCTCCCGGCGCGCCGAAGGCGCCGAGGTGCGGCGTCCGACCGAGGAGGACGAGCTCGCGCGCGGTCATCGGGAAGAGAGGCTCGAAGGACTGCGGAAGGTATCCGATGCGGCGCGCGGCTTCGCGCCGCGGCACCGACGCGAGGGGGCGTCCGCCGAGAAGCACCTCTCCCGCCCGCGGCCGCAGGGCGCCGGCGAGGACGCGCAGGAGCGTCGACTTCCCCGAGCCGTTCTCCCCGAGGAGGGCGGTCGCGCGTCCGGAACGAAGCGGGAGAGAGACGTCCTCGAGGACGCTCTTGGCGCCGTAGCCCGCCGCGAGGGCGCGGGCCTCGAGGAGCGGCGCGCCTTCCGGCGTCACGGGCGCGCCCTCAGAAGGATCAGGAACGCGGGGGCGCCCAGAAGGGCGGTCACGGCTCCGACCGAGATCTCCGCGGGCGCGAAGAGGGAGCGCGCGAGCGTGTCCGAGGCGACGAGGAGCGCGCCGCCGCCGAGGAACGAGAGGACGAGGAGCGCGCCGTGCCCCCGGGCGAGGCGCCGGACGGCGTGCGGAACGAGGAGCCCGACGAAGCCGATGATCCCCGTCGTCGCGACCGCCGCCGCCGCGAGGAGCGAAGCGGCGAGGTACGCGATCCGCTTGACCCTCTCGACGGGGATGCCGAGCGTCGCGGCCGTCTCCTCGCCGAGCGCGAGGGCGTCGAAGGCCCGCGCGAGGGGAACAAGGAGCAGAAGCCCGAGCGCCGCGTACGCGGCGAGGGCCTTCACGGCGCCGGGCGTCGCGCCGGCGAGCGAGCCGAGCATCCAGAAGACGAACGACTGCGTCCGGGCGGCGTCGCCCAGCGAGAGGAGGAAGAGGAGCACCGCCGACGCGAGCGCGTTCACGACGACGCCCGCGAGGAGGAGCCGGCCGCGGTCGAGGCGTCCGCCGGAGGAGGCTCCCGCCCCGACGGCCACGACGGCCAGGAGAGCGCCGAGGAATCCCGCGAGCGGCAGCGCGAAGGAGCTCCCCCACGCGCCGCGCGCCCCGAGGCCGAGGAGCGCGCCGACGAGCGTCCCGCACGCCGCGCCTCCCGAGACGCCGAGGAGGTACGGGTCGGCGAGCGGGTTCCCGAGGAGCGCCTGGAGGGCCGCGCCCGAGACGGCGAGCGCGCCGCCCACGAGCGCGCCGAGGAGGGCGCGCGGGAGCCGCAGCTCGCGCACGATCGCGACGGTGGAGGCGTCCCCCCTCCCGAGGAGCGCGTCCCACACGGCGCCCGGCGAGAGCGGGACGCTTCCGACGAGGAGCGAGCCGAGGACGACGAGAACGAGCGCGGCGAGGAGCGCCGCCGCCGCGGGGGGCCCTCCGCGCGGGCCGCGCGTCACGGCGCGCCCCCGAGCGCGGCGAGCGCCTCGAGCGCGTCCACGAGGCGCGGGCCGGGCCGCTCGAGGAGGTCGCCGGGGACCGTGGCGACGCGCCCCTCGCGCACGGCGGGGACGACGCGGAAGGCGCCGCTCTCGAGCGCCGCGCGGAACGCGCCCGCGTTCTCCGCGGTCGCCGGCCTGACGACGAGGTCCGGGTTCCACGCGGCGAGCGTCTCGAGAGAGACGCGCGGCCAGTCGCCCGCGCGGGCGGGGACCGCGTTCGTGAACCCGGCGCGGGCGAGAACGTCCCCCACGAACGTGCCGCGACCCGCGACGACCGGCGGGTCGGGCCAGACGAGGACGACGGCCGTCCGACCGCGGTGCGCGCGCCCGCGCGTCTCGGCGGCCGCGATGCGCGCCCTCAGCGACGCGACGAGAGACGCCGCCTTCTCCGGCTCCCCGATCGCGGCCCCGACCCGCGTCACGTCGTCGAGGACGCCGTCCAGCGTCGTCCCCGCCGTCACGAGGACGTTCATTCCCATCGACTCGAGTCTCTCCCAGGCGGCCCGGTCGGTTCCGTCCTTCGAGACGACGACGAGATCCGGAGCGAGGAGGGCCACGCGCTCGAGGTCCGGCGCGAAGCCTCCGAGGCGGACCTTGCCCTTCGATCCGGCGAGGTCGCCGGCGAAGTCGCTCACGCCGACGACGCGCGGCGCCGCGCCGAGGGCGAACAGGATCTCCGCCGCCGAGGGCGCGAGGGCGACGATGCGCCGGGGCCTGACGGGAGTGGCGACCGGAACGGCGAGGAGGAGGAGCGCGAGGAGCGACCGGGGGGTCAGGATTCTTCGGCTTCCTCGAGATCGTTCGGAATCCCGAGCCTCAGGCACGCGGCCGCGTACATCTGCCGCGCCGCCTTCTGGGCGTTCTGGAGGTCCGCGAGCCGTTCCTTGACCTTCGCGAGCTCGGCCTGGATGTCGCCTTCGAGCTGGTCGATCTCGGCCTTCGTGACCGCCCGCGTGTGCTCGTAGAACTTCTTCTGTTCCTCGGAAAGGCTCATGCGCAACTCCTGCGGCGAACGCTCTTCAGGGCCGGACCTCGATCGGGAAGGTCTTCCACATCCTGACCTTCACTCCGTCCTTGGTCGCCGGCTGGATTGTCGCACCCTTCAGGGCGAGGACCGCCGCCTCGTCGACGAACTTGTAGGCCGAGGGCTTGATGACGCGCGTCTCGACGACGACTCCCCTCTCGTCGACCAGCGCCATGAGGACCGGCGTCCCGATCGAGCCGTCCGCGGCGCGCGAGACCTGCCGCGCCTCCGGCGGCAGGGCGCGCATCGCGCCGAGGCGCACGAGCCGCGGCTCGACGACCCCTTCTCCGGGCCCGACGAGGTCGCCCTCCTTGACGGGCGCGGCCGAGGGCGCCGGAACCGCGGCAGGTTTCTCGGCGACCGGCACGGCCGTCGGGTGCGGCGCGGACGCGATCTCCTGCTTCGGAGGCGCCGCGACGGGAGGCGCCACGGCGGGAGGCGGAGCGACGGGCAGCGGCTCCGGCGCTTTCACGGCCGTTTCCTTCGGCGCCTCGCCCGCCGTCTTCGGCTGCAGCGTGAGGACCGGCGGAGCCTGCGCCGAGCCGGGCTTCGCCGCGGCGGTCTGCTTGCCGGCGTCCTTCGCCGCCTTTTCGTGCTCGGCCGCGAGGCGGCGCGCCTCCGCTTCGACGGCTCTCTGGTCGACGACCTTCGGCGCCTCGGCCGTCGGGGCGGGTGCCGCGGCAGACGTCTCGGGCGCCGGCGCCGCCTCCGTCTTCGGGGCGGGCGCGGGCGGGGCGGGCTTCGGGCCGCCCCAGCGGTCCTTCGTCATGAAGAGCGCGACGCCGACGAGCGCGGCCGCCGCGAGACCGATCCCCGCGATGAGCCCCGTGCGGCCCTTCTTCGACTCGCCGGCGGCCGGGATCGCGGGCGCCGCCTCGGCGGCGGCGCGCGGCGCCTCCCGGCGAGGCACGGCCGCGCTCTCGCGCGGGGGCCCGGGGGGCGTCACCGCGGGCAGCGGGAGCTCGCCCGACTGGTGGATGAGGAGACCCTTGCCCTTCTTCGCGACGGCGGGCGGCGGCGGCACGTCGCGCGCCGCGTCGAAGGCCGCGTCGATCTCGTCCCCCGTGGACGTCGACGCCGGAGCCTCGAGAAGGCGGTGGACGTAGATCGCCACGTCCGCGGGTCCCGGCGAGGGCTGAAACGCGTAGAGCACCGCGTGCAGGTCCTTCTCCATCTCGGAGGCGTTCTGGTAACGGTCCTGCGGGTTCTTCGCGAGCGCCTTGAGGACGATCTGGTCGACGCGCTTCGAGACGTCGACGCCCCGCGCGGAGGGCGCCTCGATGTCCCCTTCGCGGACGCGCTCGAGGATCGACATGTCCGTGTCGCCCTCGAAGAGCGGGGAGCCCGTGAGCATCTCGTGGAGGACGGCCCCGAGCGAGAAGATGTCGCTCCTTCGGTCCACGCGCTTGCCCCACGCCTGCTCGGGGGACATGTACTGGAGCTTGCCCTTGAGCGCGCCCGAGATCGTCGTCGAGACCTTGCTCGCGGCCTTCGCGATCCCGAAGTCGCAGAGCTTGATGTCGCCTTCGTAGCTGATGAGGATGTTCTGCGGCGAGACGTCGCGGTGGACGAGGTTCAGCTCGGTCCCGTCCGCGGCCGGCCGCCGGTGCGCGTAGTCGAGCGCGTTCGCGATCTTCGCGGCGATGAAGAGCGCGAGCTCGGGAGGGAGCGGATACGCGCGCTCCTTCCCGAGCTTGAGGAGCGTCCTCAGGTCCTTGCCCTCGACGAACTCCATCGCGATGTAGTGCCACGCGTCGACCTTTCCGAGGTCGTAGATGTGCGTGATGTTGTTGTGGTTGAGCTGCGCCGCGAGCTTCGCCTCGTCCACGAACATCGTGATGAAGGCGTCGTTCGCCGCCATGTGCGGCACGATCCGCTTGATCGCGACGATCTTCTCGAAGCCTTCCTCGCCGCGCATGCGCGCCTTGAAGACCTCGGCCATGCCGCCCGAGCCGATCTTCTCGAGGAGCTGGTAGCGCCCGAACTGCCCGGGCACGGGCGACACGCGCCCGCGCACCGGCGTCACCGCCGCGGCGGGCGGCGGCGGCGCGGGGGCCACGCGCGGTGGCGCCGCCGCCGTCCCGGAGGTGGGCGGGATCGCCGGCGAGGACGCCGGCCGCGGCGCCGGCGGCGGCGCGAGCGGCGTCTTCAGGCGCAGCGTCTCGCCGGAGACCTCGCGCGAGGTCTCCTTCGGGCGGCCCGCCTTCGGCTGGGGCAGGAGCCCGGAGAGGGTGTCCTGGAGGAGCTTGTCGACCGAGGCCCTCGAGGCCGCGTCCGGCGAGCTCTTCGAGGGGGCGGTGACCGCCGCCGACTGCGCGAGCGCGCCGAGCGCCTGCTCGACGTTCAGGCGGGCCGTCGGAGCCGTCACGGACGGTCTCGGCGGCTCGTTCGCCGAAGGGAAGGGACCCTGGAGCGGTTTCCGGGGCGCCGGCATGAGCCCGGAGAGGGTCTGCTCGAGCCGCTTCTGCATCGCGGGGTCCGCCGCGGGGTTCGAAACGGGCTTCGGCCGCGGGGCGGGGAACGCCGGGTTCGTGTGGGCGGGCGAGGAGCGCGGCGTCTGAGCGGGCGGCGCCGTCGCGATCTGGGACACGACGTCGTTCGAGCCGCCCTCGCCGAGACCCGTCAGGACGTCCGAGAAGATGTCGTCGGCCGAGAGAAGCGGGCCGCCCGGATCGCTCGGCGGCCCCGGAGACGGCATCTCGAGGGCGGGCCTCAGACCGAGAGCCATGGCGACCTCGGCCTGGAAGACCTCCTCCGTGAACGGCTTCTCGAGGATGCTCGTCGCGCCGACGCGCTGGGCGTCCGCGCGCTTGTTGCGCCCCTTGTAGCCCGACATCATGAGGATGATCGGCGGCGTCGGTCCGAGTGTCTGCATCCCCTTGATGACGTCGGGCGTACGCATTTTCGGAAGCACCGACGAGACCAGGACGAGATCCGGGCGGTTGCGCCGGAACATCTCCAGCCCTTCCTCGCCGTCGCGCGCCGAGAGGAGTTCCACGTCGGGCTGCGTGAGGAGGAAGCCGCGGATGCGGTCGAGGTAGCGAGGCTCGTACTCGATCAGGAGGAACTTCATTGTCCGAAAAAACTATTATCGCCCGCGTGTCGGGCGTGTCAACGAATCCCCGCATCCGGCGCCTCTTCTCGCACGCTCTGGGCTGCAAGGTGAGCCGCGTCGACGCGGGCGCGACGGCCCTCCCGTTCGCGCATGCGGACGCTCCCGCCGCCGCCGACGTCCTCCTCGTCCACGGCTGCGCCGTGACGAACCGGGCTCTCCGGGACGGCCGCCGCGTCGTGCGCGCCCTCCGGCGCGCGAACCCCGACGCGACGCTCGTCGTCTCCGGCTGCCTCGCCGAAGCGGACGGGCGGAGGCTCGCCGCGATGCCCGAGGTCGATCTCGTGGTCCCCCTCGGGGCTCGCTCCGCCCTGCCCGCCCTGCTCGACGCGCGCGACGCCGGCCTTCTCGCCGGGAAGATCGCGCGGGCCGAGAACGCGCGCGAGGCGGCCCTCTTCGCGATGCCCGTGGGCTCCCGAACGGCTTCCGCGCTTCTCGACCCGGACCGCACGCGCGCGTTCCTCAAGATCCAGGACGGCTGCCGGAGGCGGTGCGCCTTCTGCGTCGTCCCGTCCCTCCGGGGTGAAGAGCGCAGCGCGGGGCGCGAGGACGTCGCGGACGCCGTGCGCCGTCTCGGCGAGGCTGGCGTCCCGGAGGTCGTCCTGGCGGGCGTCCACCTCGCGGCCTTCGGGGCCGCCGGTCGCGGCGGCCTCGCGGCGCTCCTCGACGACCTCGAGCGTGACGCCCCGCGATGCCGGGTGCGGCTGTCTTCTCTCGAGCCGATGGAGGCCGGCGAGGAGATCGTCGACCGCGTCGCGTCCTCGCGCGTCGTGGTCCCGCATCTCCACCTTCCTCTCCAGTCGGGCTCTCTCGCCGTCCTCAGGCGCATGCGCCGCGGGATCGTCCCGGAGCGCTATCGCGCGCTCGTGGAACGGGCCGCGCGCGCGAATCCCCGCCTCCACCTCGCGACCGACCTCATCGCCGGCTTCCCGGGCGAGACGGATGCCGACTTCGAGGAGACGCGGCGGTTCGTCGCGGACCTGCCGTTCGCCTCGCTCCACGTCTTCCCGTTCTCCCCGCGGAGCGGAACCGACGCCGCCGCGTGGCACCGCGAGTCGCCGGTCCTGTCCGGCGTGACGACGGCCCGGACGCGCGCCCTTCGGCGCCTGGGAGAGGAGAAGCGCCGGGCCTTCGCCTCACGCGCCGACGGGACCGAGGCCGACGTGGTCGTCCTGCGCGGCGGCCGGGGCCTGACGGACCACTATCTCGAGGTCGGCCTGCGCCTCCCGCCGGCCGACGCGGTCCCCGGACGCCGGAGCGTCCTGCGCCTTCTCGCCTCGGGCGCGGGAGGGTCGCTCGAGGCGCATCCCTGCTAGACTCTGCGGCCCCGAAGAGCCCGTCCCGCGGAACGCGCGCGCGCCGCGGGCCACGATCACGCCTGAGGTGAGCCCATGTCCGGACACAGCAAATGGAGCACGATCAAGCACAAGAAGGGCGCCGCCGACGCCAAGCGCGGGCGCCTCTTCACGAAGCTGATCAAGGAAATCACGATGTCCGCGAGGGTCGGCGGCGGGAGCGTCGAGTCCAACCCGCGCCTGCGCTCGGCCGTCCAGGCCGCGAAGAAGGCGTCAATGCCGTCGGACAACATCGACAAGGCGATCAAGCGCGGCACGGGCGAGCTCGAAGGAGTCACCTACGAGGAGATCGTCTACGAGGGCTACGGTCCGGGCGGGGCCGGAATCCTCATCGAGGCGATGACCGACAACAAGAACCGCACGACCTCGGAGATCCGGCACCTTCTCACGAAGTACGGTGGAAACATGGCGGCGTCCGGCGCCGTCGCGTTCCAGTTCTCGAAGAAAGGCGTCATCGCCGTGGAGAAGAGCGCCGTGAAGGAGGACACCCTCATGGAGCTCGCGCTCGAGTCCGGGGCCGAGGACTTCCGGACCGAGGACGCGGAGATGTTCGAGATCGTCACGGACCCGGCGTCGTTCGACGTCGTGAAGGCCGCCGTCGAGGCGAAGAGCATCCCCGTCCACACCGCCGAGGTCCAGATGGTCCCGCAGTCGACGATCGACGTGGGCGACAAGGGTCCCGCGCTCCTCAAGCTCCTCGAGATGGTCGAGGACAACGAGGACGTGCAGAAGGTCTGGTCGAACGGCGACATCGACGAGAAGTACCTCGTCGAGTGAAAATCCTCGGCGTCGACCCCGGGAGCCGCGCGACGGGGTGGGCCGTCGTCGACTTCACCGCCGCGCCGCGCCTCGTCGCGGCCGGCGTCCTCCGCCCGCCGCCCGCGCTCCCGTTCGCCGGCCGGCTGGAGTTCCTCCACCGGTCTCTCGGCTCGATCGTCGAGAGGGAAACGCCCGGGACCGCGGTCGCCGAGCGCGTCTTCGCGGGCGTCAACGCGCAGAGCCTCATCGCCCTCGGAGAGGCCCGCGGCGTCCTCCTCCTCGCGCTTGCGCAGGCGGGTCTTCCGGCCGCGGAGATCACGCCCGCCGAGATCAAGCGCGCCATCGCGGGATCCGGATCGGCGGAAAAGGAGCAGGTGCGGCGCATGGTGGCCGCTCTCCTCGGACGGCGCCTCGCGCTGGACGCCGCCGACGCCGCGGCGGCCGCTCTCGCGCACGGATTCGTCGTCGCGCGCCGCGGCGCGACGCGGGGACCGGAGGCGCTCGCGGCGGCCGCCCGCGTCGTCGTTCGACGGCCCGCGGGCTGAACCTTTCTTGAGAGAGACGCCCCGCGGCTGCTATCGTCCGGGCGGTACCTGATGTCTTTTCAAGGCTCCCTGAACGAGCTTCCGCTCGCCGACATCGTCCAGCTGGTCGCGGTTTCGGGCAAGACGGGCATGTTCTCGATGACGCGTGCGTCCGAGAAGGGGTACGTCTACCTCCAGAACGGCCAGATCACGCACGCGAAGGTGGGCGAGATGGAGGGCGACGACGCGATCTACGCCCTCGCGCTCTGGAGCCACGGGACCTTCCAGTTCTCGCCCGGCGTCGAGAGCGACGCGCACACGATCACCCGCTCGAACACGAACCTCCTGCTCGAGGCCGCGCGGCGCAGCGACGAGTGGAAGATCCTCTCGCGGAAGATTCCGGCGACCGACTCGGTTCCCGTTCTCGTCTCGCGCGACGGGGCGACCGGCCCCGTGACCCTGACGCCGCTCGAGTGGAAGGTCGTCACGAAGACGGACGGCCAGCGCTCGATCGAGGAGATCGCCCGCGGCCTCAAGATCTCCTCGTTCGACGTCGCCAAGACGCTCTACGGACTCGTGACGGCCGAGCTCGTCGAGATCGCGAAGACCCGCGCCCCCCAGGCCGCCGCGGCTCCGGCTCCCGCTCCTCCCGCCGCGCGCGCCGCTTCCTCCGCTCCGCCGGCGCTGCCCGCGGGGACGGGACAGAGCCTCACGAACGTCTCGACGCACAGCGGCGCCTTCCAGGCCCTCTCCAAGGGCGACGAGCGGCGCAGTCTCCAGATCCTCTGCACCAAGGTGAAGCAGGAGGCCGAGGGCGCCGCGGGCGCCGCCGGGGACGCCTCGATCGAGCGGCCCTACCGCACGGCGCTCGCCGATCTCGACCGCGGACGGGGCCTCGACGTCGTGCGCGACCTCATCCGCACGCTCGAGGACGCGATCGCCGCGCTGCGCGGGCCGGTCGCGGCCCGGGCCTTCCGCGAGAAGATGAATCCCCTCCTCTGACGTAAGTCGTTCCTCTCATTTGCCCTTCCGGGCCGGGACGGGTTAGACTCGATCGGCAATTTCCCGTCTTCTGGGCATCGGTTCGAGGCACTTCCCCGCCAAACCCGGGCGTACAGGCCCGCCGCAGGCGGCAAAGGAGATTCGATGAGACGGATGCGGACCCGACTGTTCCTCGCCGCGGCCGCGTGTTTCGCTCTCGCGCTCCCGGCGCGGGCGCAGGTCGCCCCGACCCTCTCGGGCGAGACGGGCCTCTTCGAGATCAAGAACGCGGACTCCCTCGCCGCGGGCCGGTTCTCGGTGGCCCTGTCCTGGAGCATGTGGACCCTCACCGCCGCGCCCGTCCCCGGGTCGAGCCCGTTGCCCGACGACCCGCTGCGTTACGACCTCCAGCGGATCGGGGGCAGCGTGGGCTACGGCCTCACGGACCGCTGGGAGCTCGTCGTCGGCACCGGGTCGAGCTACTACAGCGCGGATTCGGCGGTCTGGCAGGGGCTCATCAACGGCCGTTACCGGTTCGGGTCCTTCTCGCGCACCGAGATGGACAAGGTGAGGCTCGGGTCGAAGCTCGTTCTGAATCCGCACGATCCCGTGCGCGTCGCGCTCTTCGGCGGAATCTCGATTCCGACCCAGTCCGAGAACGACGTGAACGCGCTCGGGACGTACCGCGCCGACTACGATTTCGGCGCCTCCTTCACGGGGGGCTGGGTCACGTTCCAGACGTCCTACCTCCTGACGGGCAAGCTCGGGGTCGGCACCCCGACACCCACGGGGGGCCAGTACGGCTACACCCTCCCGAACGAGTGGCGCAACGCGGTCGGCGTCGCGGTTCCGCTCGTGCCCGGCGTCTTCAAGCTGATCGGCGAGATCAACCGCGTTCACTACGACGGCGGCGACACGCAGCCCGTCGACTACTCCGAGGCGCTCGTCGGCGGCCGGGTCGGATTCGGAGACTTCAGCGCCGGCGCCGCCGTCCGGGTGAACATCGACCGCTGGGCCAAGTACGGGAGTACGCCGGGCAACATCGGCGGCGTCGTCCAGTTCGCCTACGCGCCCCCGGCGCCGAAGGCCGAGCGCAAGAGGGTCGTGGCCGCGCACGAGGAGCCCGCGCCGGCGCCCGCGACCGAGGCCGTGCCGCCGGCCCCGCCGCCGGCTCCCGCACCGGTCGTCGCCCCCGCGCCGGCCCCGTCGGAGCCCGCCGTCGTGGCCGCTCCCGCCGCGCGCCCCGCGACCTCGACGACCGACGAGATCCTCTTCGACCAGGGAAAGACGCGCCTGACGAACATCGCCAAGGCGATCCTCGACGGCGTCGCCCTTCGCCTGAAGAACAACCTCGCGGCCACGTGCACGATCTCGGCCTACACGGACGGCAAGGAGAAGGGCGACCATGCGGCCCTCGCGAAGGGGCGCGCCGACGCCGCCAAGGACTACCTCATGAAGCGTCACGGAATCGACGGCTCGCGCATCGCGACCGAGGTCAAGGGAGACGGCGACTCGCCGGACGCGACGCGAAACCGCCGGGCGGTCGTCTCCGTCACGTTCCCCTGACGCCCCTCCGGCGGGGCGGAACCCCTTCCACGGCGGCGTTACACTGACGCCGCCGTGGAGTCAGGATCGAGCGGCCTCTTCTCGACCGGGACGTTCTCGACGGGCTCCGGCCCGGGTGCCGGAGGCGTCTTCCGGTCGCGGGCTCTCGTCGTCCTCGCGACGGCCGCTGTCGTGGGCCTCCTCTGGGCGGGGAAGATCCTCTTCGTCACGTTCTTCTTCGCGCTCTTCCTCTCGTTCGCGCTGCAGCCCTTCGTCTCGCTCCTCGAGAGGATCCGGACCCCGCGCGCCCTCGCCGTCCTCGTCGTGATCCTCCTCCTGACGGCCCTCGTCGTCTTCTTCGTCGTGAACGCGCTCGGGCAGATCGAGGCGTTCTCCCGCGACCTTCCGTCCTACGAAACGAAGATCCGCGCGTTCACCTCCAAGGCGCAGGGCCTCTTCGCGCAACTCGAGGAGCGCACGCGCTCGCTGCTCCCGGAAGGAGACCGCAGCGCGCGCGCCGTTCGCCTCGAGGCGGACACGCTCGACTCGCTCTCGAAGGTCGCCATCCAGGTCAAGACGGTCCTCTCGCTCCTGCTGTACGCGGCGGCCGTGCCGATGCTCTCGTTCTTCATGCTCAAGGATCGCGAGAAGTACGGCGGCGCCGTCGCGAAGATCCTCCGCCTCAAGGGCGGCCGTGCCGCGCAGGACTTCGCCGAGGGTGTCGCCCGCGTCCTGTCGGGCTACGTCCTCGGCGAGCTCTTCGTCGTCCTCATTACCGCCTGCATCACGACCGCCGGGCTCCTCGTTCTCCGCGTGCCGTACGGCTACGTCCTCGGGCCGCTCGCGGGCATCTGCGTGCTCGTTCCCTACGTCGGCGTCATCATCTCGACGACGCCCGCATTCGTCGTCGCGCTCCTGGCGTCCACGGACGCGGCGCTTCCCGTCAAGGTGCTCGTCTTCTACGCCGTCGTCCAGTTCCTCGAGGGGAACGTCCTGACCCCCTTCATCGTGGGGAGCCGCGTGCGCCTCCACCCGCTCGCGGTCCTCTTCGCCTTCCTCTTCTGGGGCATCCTCTGGGGCGTCCCGGGCGCGATCCTCGCGGTGCCGCTCACGGCGACGATCAAGGTCGTGACGGAGCGCTTCGAGCGCTACGCGCCGTGGGCCGCGCTCCTCGGCGAGCGGACGCCCGACCCCGAGCCGCCGGAGGAGCCGGAGAGCCTCCTGGCGAACCTCTAGCCCGCCAGGTTCTTCCGCCTCACGGCGAGAAGGCCGCCGGCGACGCCGGCCGCGAGGCCGAAGAGGAGAAGGAGGAGCGACGTCGAGCCGGGGAGGAACCTCACGGCAAAGACGCCGAGGAACGCGTTCCGCGTCGCGGCGACCCACGCGAGGACCCCGCGGTAGACGAGCCAGAGCGCGCCGACCGCGAGCGCGGCGCCGAGGAGGCCCTGCAGGAGGCCGCCGAGGACGAAGGGACCGCGGATGAGGAGCTCGGGCGCGCCGACGAGCCTGAGGATCTCGATCTCGTCGCGGTGGAGGAGGATCGTGAGCCGCACGACGTTCGCGATCGTGAACGCGGCGCCCAGCGTGAGAAGGGCGGCGAGGACGAACCCGGCGACCTTCGCGAGCTGGACGGCCCCGCGCAGGCGCCGGATCCACTCCACGTCGAACTGGACCTCCTCGACCGCACGGTGCGCCGCGAGGTTCTTCAGGAATCCGGGCACGGCCGCCGAGGACACGGCCGACGGCTCGAGGTCGAGCTCGAGGGACTCGGGGAACGGGTTCGTCGGGAGCGCGCGCGCGGCCGGCGCGAGGGAGCGCCACCAGTCCGAGAAGCGCGCGCGGGCCTGCTCCGGCGTCACGTGCTTCATGCGCGCGACGAGGCGGGAGTCGCGCGCGACGCGCTCGAGGTCGACCCGGTCCGCGTCGGTGACGTCCGGCCTGAGGAAGACCGTGACCGCCGACTCGTCGCGCACGGTCTCGACGACACCGCGCAGGTTTTCCGCCACGAGAAAGAACGCGCCGACGAGGGAGATCGAGATCGCGATGAGCGCGACCGAGAGCGACGTCATGCGGCGCGCCCGCGCGAGGCCCTCGAAGGCCTCCGTCCAGAGCGCGGCGAGCGACGAGGTTCCCCTCAAGCCGGGGGCTCCTCGCGCCGGTGGGCCGCCTGCGGCGGCAGCGCCGCGTCGACGAGCCCGTCGACGAGCCGGCCGGCGTCCAGCGTGAGGCACCGGCGGCCGGCTCCCCGGATGAGGTCCAGGTCGTGCGTCGCGACGAGGACGGTCGTTCCCCTCACGCTGATCTCCACGAAGAGCTTCATGACCTCCTGCGCGAGACGGTGGTCGAGGTTCCCCGTCGGCTCGTCGGCGACGAGGAGCACGGGGTCGTTCACGAGGGCGCGCGCGAGCGCGACGCGCTGCTGCTCGCCGCCCGAGAGCTCCTCCGGGAGCGCGGACATCCGGTGGTGGAGCTCCACGAGGCGGAGCGTCTGGTACGCGCGCCGCCGGCGCTCCGCCGCGGGGACGCCGAGGAACTTCTGGACGTACGTGACGTTCTCGAGGACCGTGCGGCGCGGGAGGAGCTTGTAGTCCTGGAAGACGACGCCCATCGAGCGCCTCAGCGCGGGCACGCGCGAGGGCGGCATCCCGCTCACGTTCATCCCGTTCACGATGATCTGGCCCTCGGTCGGCTTCTCGGCGCGGAAGATCATCCGGAGAAGCGTCGTCTTCCCGGCTCCCGAGGGGCCCGTGAGGAAGAGGAACTCGCCCTTCTGCGCCTGGAACGTGACGTCCTTGAGGACGCGGCGGCCCTGATACTCCTTGGCGACGCGGTAGAACTCGATCATCTTCGGGGGGTGCGACGTCCGCCGGCGCTCACGGCGAGGCCGGGTTCGCACCCCCCAGGCCCCCCTTTCCCTCTCACCTCTCCAGCTCCTCTTTGAGCAGCCGGTTCACGACGGCGGGCGCGGCCTTTCCGCCCGTCGCCTTCATGACCTGGCCGACGAACCAGCCGAACGTCGCGGCCTTCCCGCCGCGGTACGCCGCGACCTGGGAAGCGCTGGCGGCGAGAACGTCCCGAACGAACCCGCGAAGCTCGTCTTCGTCGCTGATCTGGAAGAGATCCATCGAGGAAACGAGATCGGGAGCGGAGCGACCGGTCTCGATCATCTTCGTGAGAATCTCCTTCGCGGTCTTTCCCGAGATGGTTCCCGCGTCGATCAGCGCGACCAGCCCGGCGAGCGACTTCGGCGCGACGGGCGCGCGTCCCGCCTGCTTGTCCGCGTCCGACATGCGGCCGAGGAGGTCCGACAGGAGCCAGTTCGCGACCGCCTTCGGGTTCGAGGGGTGCGCCGCCGCCGCCGCCTCGAACCAGTCCGCGAGCGGACGCGACGAGCACAGGAGCGCCGCGTCCGCCGCGGGAAGGGCGTACGCGGCCGCGAGGCGCTCGACGCGGGCCTCGGGCAGCTCCGGCATCGACGCTCTCACCGCGGCGATCCACGCCGCGTCCACGACGAGCGTCCCGAGATCGGGATCGGGGAAGTAGCGATAGTCCATCGCCTCCTCCTTCGACCGCATCGTTTTCGTCGCGCCCGAGGCCGGGTCGAAGAGGCGCGTCTCCTGGACGACGCCCGCCCCCGAAGAGAGCGCGGCCGTCTGCCGCTGGATCTCGTGCTCGAGCGCCTTCTTCACGTGGGCGATCGAGTTCAGGTTCTTGATCTCGACCTTGACGCCGAGCGCGGCGGCCCCGCGCGGCCGGAGCGACACGTTCGCGTCGCAGCGCAGGGACCCTTCCTCCATGTTCCCGTCCGAGGCGTCCACCCAGCGCACGAGGCGGCGCAGGCCCACGAGGTACTCGTGCGCCTCGTCAGGCGAGGCGATGTCGGGCTCCGTGACGATCTCGATGAGCGGCGTCCCGGCCCGGTTCAGGTCCACGAGGGTCGCCGACGACGGCACGTCGTCCCACGGGACCTCGTGCATGGACTTCCCGGCGTCCTCCTCGAGGTGGATGCGGTTCAGGCGGATCTCGCGGCGGCCCGCGGCCGCCCCGACCGCGACCCGGCCGCCCGTCGCGAGCGGGAGCTCGTACTGGGAGATCTGGTAGCCCTTCGGGAGGTCCGGATAGAAGTAGTTCTTGCGCTCGAAGACCGACGCGCCGCGGATGGTGCTCCCGACCGCGAGGGCGACGCGCATCGCGAGCGCCACCATCTCGCGATTCGCGACGGGAAGCGTCCCCGGGTACCCGAGGCACACGGGGCAGACGGCCGTGTTCGGCGGCGCGCCGAACGTCACCGGGCACGGGCAGAACGCCTTGCTCCTCGTCCTGAGCTGCGCGTGTACCTCGAGCCCGATGACGGGCTCGAACGCGGTCTCCGGCATTCCGCGAGTCTAGCGGAGGGCTCTCTGGCTCAGCGCCGGCCCTGCGCGATCTTCGCGGCCTCCGGCAGCGACCTCAGGCGCAGCATCGCGAGGACGCCGAGGGCGGGCCCCGGCGCGAGGAGAGCGAAGACCCAGCGCCACGAGAGCGCGGGCAGGAACGCGGGAACGAGGTCGATCGAGACGGCCGTCAGGAGAAACCCGAGCGACGTCTGGAGCGTGAGAGCCGTCCCCATGTAGACGGGATCGCCGAGCTCCGTGACCGCCGCCGAGAACTGGGCCGAGTCCGCGACGACCGAAGCGCCCCAGACGGCCGCGACGGCGAGGAGCAGGGGCGGAGGGCCGCCGTAGCAGAAGCCGATCGCGACGCAGCACGCCCCGCTCGTCGCCATCGCGACCGAGGTCACGAGCGTCCGGCCCGCGCGGTCGGCCGCGAGGCCGGCCGCGACGCAGCCGGCGGCGCCGCAGCCGATCACGAGAAACGCCGCGGCCTCGGCGGCGGCCGGCGCGACGCCCCTCTGCGAGAGGCTCGCGCGGAGCATCACCGGAATCCACGTCCACATCGCGTAGAGCTCCCACATGTGGCCGAAGTAGCCGAACGTCGCGAGGCGCACGCCGCGGTTTCTCAGGACCTTCGCGGCCTGCGTGATGTCGAAGCGCGCGACGGGGGGCGCGAAGGGCCCCTCGTGGACCCAGAGCGCGACGAGGAGCGCGCCGAGCGCCGCGAGCCCCGAGACGGCGAGGAGGCTCGTCCGCCACGCCGCGCCGAACGCGGCGTTCACGAGGTACGGGAAGCCCTTGCCGAGCGTGAGGGCGCCCACGAGGGCGCCGAGCGCGAGGCCCCGCCGGGCGCGGAACCACGTCGCGAGGATCTTCATCCCCGGCGGGTAGACGCCCGCGAGGCAGAAGCCCGTCGCGAAGCGCAGGACGAGCGCCGCTCCCGGCCCGTGCCCGGCGAGCGCGAGAGCCGCGTTCGCGGCGGCGCCGAGGAGGCTCGCGCCGACGACGAGCCGCCGGGGCGCGAAGACGTCCGGCAGGTTGAAGATCGCGCTCGCGAGCGTCCCGGCCACGAAGCCGAACTGGACGGCGAGGGTCATCCACGTCGCCGTCGTGTCGGAGAGGCCCCACTCGGCCTTGAGGAGGGGCGCGACCGCCGACGCCGAGAACCAGAGGGACATCCCGAAGAGCTCGGCGAGCGACAGGAGGACGAGGACGCGCCAGCGCCCCGCGGGCTCCGCGGCGGGGGCAGGGAACGCGCTCATCCGGCCGCCGGGAGCATCTTTCCCGGATTCAGGATTCCCTTCGGATCGAGCGCGGCCTTCACGGCGCGCATCGCGGCGACGAAGGCGGGCGGGCGGCGCATCGGGAGGAGGTCGCGCAGCGTGAGCCCGACGCCGTGCTCGCCCGTGATCGTCCCGCCGAGGCGGACGGCCTCGCCGTAGATCCTCGCGACCACGGCCTCGAAGGCGAGAGGGTCGGCCTCGGCCGCGCCCTCGCGCAGGAGGCGCACGTGGAGGTTCCCGTCGGCCGCGTGCCCGTACGCGAACGCGCGCAGATGCGCCTCCTCCGCGAGCCGACGGACGCCCGCGACGAGCGGCGCGAGCTCCGAGCGCGGGACCGCGAGGTCGAGCTCGAACGAGACGCCGAGCTCGAGGATCGCCTCGGCCGCGCCGCGCCGCACCTCCCAGAGGGCCCGGCGCCTCGGCTCGTCGGCCGCGAGCGCGACGTCGAGGGCGCCGCAGTCGAGGAGGGCCTCCCCCGCGGCCGTGGCCTCGCGCTCGACCTCTTCGCCGGTCGGCCCGTCGAAGTCGAGGAGGATCCGCGCCTCCGCCCCGGGGAACGGCACGCTCACGCCCTTCTTCCGCGAGGAGACCTCCACCGTGGGCCGGTCGACGATCTCGCAGGCCGAGGGCACGAGGCCGCGCCGGTGGATCTCGAAGACGGCGCGCGCGGCGTCCTCGAGCGACGGGAACGGCGCGAGGACGGTCGCCTGGACCGCGGGCTTCGCGATGAGCCGCAGCCACGCCTTCGTGACGACGGCGAGCGTGCCCTCGCTCCCGACGAGGAGGGCCGTGAGGTCGTAGCCCGCGACGTCCTTGCGCGTCTTGCCGCCCGTCTCGGCGACGGAGCCGTCCGCGAAAACGGCCGTCAGGCCGAGGACCCAGCGCCCCGTGACGCCGTACTTCGCCGCGTGCGGCCCGCCCGCGTTCTCGGCGACGTTTCCGCCGATCGTGCACGAACCGCGTGACGCCGGATCGGGCGGGTAGTAAAGACCCTTCTCCTCGACGGCCTCCTGGAGCGTCTGCGTCACGACGCCCGCCTCGGCGACCGCGACGAAGTTGTCCGCGTCGATCTCGAGGATGGACGTCATCCTCTCGAGGGAGAGGCCGAGCCCCCCCGAGACCGCGAGGGCGCCGCCGGACAGGCCCGTCCGTCCTCCCTGCGGCGTGACGGGGATCGCCCGGGCGTTGCAGAACGCGAGGAGGCGCGAGACCTCCTCGGTCGTCCGCGGGCGCGCGACCACGGAAGGCGCCGCGACGAGGTCGCGCGTCCAGTCCTTCGCGTAGGGAGCGACGTCGTCCGCGGCCGCGAGGACGTGCGTCTCTCCGACGATCGCGGCGAGCGCGCGCCCTTCCTCCGGGGACAGGTCGCGCCGCGGCATGCCGCGATCTTAAGATGGAGGGATGCTACGCGTCGCTTTCCTCGGCCTCGGCTCCATGGGCGGACCCATGGCGCGTCGGATCGTCGGTGCCGGCTTTCCCGTGATCGTCTGGAACCGCGATCCCCGGCGGGCGGCGCCGTTCTCGGCTCTCGGCGTCTCCGTCGCCGAAACGCCGCGCCAGGCCGCCTCCCGCGCGGAGGTCGTCTGCACGATGCTCGCGGATCCCTTGGCCGTCGAGGCGGTCGCTTCCGGTCCGGACGGGCTCCTCGCGGGCCTCTCCCCCGGGGCGCTGTGGCTGGACTTCTCGACCGTGACGCCCGCGACCTCGCGCGCCTGCGACGCCCGGACGCGGGAGAGGGGCGCGCGCTTCTGCGACGTGCCGGTCGCGGGCAGCGTGAAGCCGGCGGCGGACGGCACGCTCAAGATCCTCGCGGGCGGCGACGCGGCGGATCTCGAGAGGGCGAGGCCCGTCCTCGAGGCGGTGTCCAAAGGCGTCCTCAACTTCGGGCCCGTCGGGCAGGGCTCGGCGATGAAGCTCGTGAACAACCTCCTCTTCGGCGTCACGCTCGCGGCTTTCGGCGAGGCCCTCGGCCTCGCGCGGAGGCTCGGCCTGCCGGAGAAGGAGACGACGGAGTGGCTCCTGTCGATCCCCTCCGTCTCGCCGTACCTCAAGGCGAAGATGGACTTTCTCGCGGGCGGCGGAGACCCGCCCGCCTTCCAGCTCTCTCTCATGGAGAAGGACCTGCGCCTCATGGTCGAGGCGGGCGGCGGTCCCTTCCACGCCCCCGTCGTGGACGCCGCGCGCCACGACTACGAAAGGGCGCGCAAGGCGGGGCTCGGCGAGCGGGACTTCGCCCACGTATTGTCCTTCCTGAAGGGACCGCTCCCGAAGAGCGGAGAGCCGATCATTTGAGGTCAAATGAATCTCGTGGTACGCGGTCGTCGCGCACGGCATCACCGTCCTCACGTTGAATCGGTCGATCCTGACGGAGAAGGTCGCCCGCCGCGGCTTCCGCCTGAGCCGCGAGTACGCGGTCGACCCCCTCGATCCTGTTCGTGCGGCGCCGGCTGACGGGCCGCGGCCTCAGACGCGCCGGTACCGCTCGCGGATCGTCGGGATCAGGTACTGCGCGAACGCCGACTCGAGGCCGAACTTCGGGCAGAAGTCCCAGTCCGCCCGGGCCGCGGAGTCGTCGACGTCCGCGGGCCAGGAGTCCACGATTCCCTGGCGCTTGAGGTCCGGCTCGAACGTGACCTGCGCGTCGGGGAACGACTTGAGGACGAGGTCGCGAACCTCGGCCGCCGAGGGCGCGAACGCGCCGACGTTGTACACCTGGCGCGTCAGAGTGCCTCCCGGAACGGTCGCGAGCCTCAGGAGCGCGTCGACGGCATCCGGCATGGCCATGAACGGGATCCGCGTGTCCTCGCGGACGAAGCACGCGTAGGGCTTTCCCTCCGCCGCGGCGTGGATCATCTCCGGCGCGTAGTCCGAGGTGCCGCCCGACGGCACCGTCACCGCCGAGATGAGGCCCGGGAAGCGGAGGCAGCGGAAGTCGACGCGTCCGCCCTGCGTCTCGGACGAGAGCTGCTTGTAATGGCGCGCGTAGTACCGGCCGAGGTGCTCGGCGTAGAGCTTGTTGCAGCCGTACATCGTGACGGGGGTGTTGTACTCGTCCTCCTTGACGCGCCCCGCGAGTCCCTTCGCCGCGAGATCGGGGAGGCCGTACGCCGCGATGGAGGACGGGTAGAGGAACGTGACCGCGCGGCCGTGCGACTGGCGTTCGCTCTGGGCGAACTCCAGCATGTTGATCATTCCCTCGACGTTGACCTGGTGGGCCGTGACGGGCGTGAATTCGCCGCGGGTCGAGAGGAGCGCCGCGAGATGGAAGATGAGGTCGATCTCGAACTCCGACAGGATCCGCTCGAGGACGCTCCGGTCGAGAACCGAGCCGACGAATTCCCGGTTCACGAGATGCGCGAGCGGCGGGTCGAGGGACTTGAGGTCGAGGGTCAGGATCGGGCGCGTGCCTTCGGCGGCGAGGCGCGTGATGAGGCCGTGCCCCATCTCGCCGCTCGCGCCGGTGATCAGAACGACGGGTCTTCTCATCACGCCACGGTGACGCCTTTCTCCAGGTAGACGTCCTGGATCGCGTTCAGGAGGGCGACGCCTTCCCTCATGGGCTTCTGGAACGCCTTGCGGCCCGAGATGAGGCCCATCCCGCCCGCGCGCTTGTTGATGACCGCGGTCGCGACGGCCTGCCCGAGGTCGTCCTTGCCGCCCGAGGCGCCGCCGGAGTTGATGAGGCCCGCGCGGCCCATGTAGCAGTTCACGACCTGCCAGCGCGTCCACTCGATCGGGTGGGCCGGGACGAGCTTCGCGTACGCCTCGGCCTTCGGCTTGTTCCCGAACGGGAGCGCGGGAAAGCCTCCGTCGTTCTCCGGCTGCTTCTGCTTGATGATGTCCGCCTCGATCGTCACGCCGAGATGGTTCGCCTGCGACGTGAGGTCTGCGGCGACGTGGAAGTCCTTCTCCTTCGTCTTGAACTCCGGGTTCCGGAGATAGCACCAGAGGACCGTGAACATCCCGTAGTCGTGCGCCTCGTGGAACGCGCGCGAGATCTCCGTGATCTGCCGGCGCGCGTTGTCCGACCCGAAGTAGATCGTCGCGCCGACTCCGGCGGCGCCCATGTCGAAGGCCTGCTTGACGCTCGCGAAGATGGTCTGGTCGTACGACGTCGGGAGCGTCAGGAGCTCGTTGTGGTTGATCTTCACGATGAACGGGATCCGGTGCGCCCACGTCCGCGCGACCGAGCCGAGGACGCCGAGCGTGGAAGCGACGGCGTTGCACCCGCCCTCGGAGGCGAGCCTCACGATGTTCTCGGGATCGAAGTACTCGGGCGCGGGCGCAAACGACGACGCCGCCGAGTGCTCGATCCCCTGGTCGACGGGGAGGATCGAGAGGTAGCCGGTGCCCGAGAGGCGGCCCGTGCCGAACATCCAGGAAAGGCTCCGGAGCACGCCCGCCGGGCGGTCGGACGGGACGAAGACGCGGTCGACGAAGTCGGGTCCGGGGAGGTGGAGCATCGAGGCGGGCACGCCCTGCGCCTCGTAGTCGAGGAGGGAAGCGCGTTCGCCGAGCTGCGTGCGGATGGTCTCGAGCATCGAGGTCCTCCTGAGGCGGGACCTCCATCCTAGCCGAAGGTGCCGATCGAGACGGGGTATCGGCGCGGCACCCGAGGGGACTCCGTGGCATCCTCGCGGCGTGCCGGAGCCGGCCGCACCGCAGACGACGATCGTCTCGGACTTCGTGAACAGGACGTTCGGGCTGTGGTTCCCGTTCTTCCGCTGGATGGCGCGCACGCTCCCGCCCGTCGGCGTCGCGCGTCTCGCCGAGGCGACGGCCGAGCGTGCGATCTGGGAGCGCGACAGCGTGCGCGAGGCGATCCTCGACAACTACGCGGCGGTCCTCGGTCTCCCCCGCAACTCCCGCGAGGTCGAGCGCGCCGGGCGTGAGATGGTCTCGCGGCACTCGCGCCTCTGGATCGACCTCCTGCGCTATTCGGGGCGCCGCGACGTGGACCCCGCCCGGCTCGTCTCCGCCCGCATCGGCGACCAGCCGCTCCTCTCCGCGCACGGCGAGGGAAAGGGCGCGATCCTCCTCACGGCGCACGTCGGCAATTTCGAGATCGGCGGCATGTTCCTCGCGAAGCTCGGAATCGAGGTCGCGGCCGTCTACGTCCCGGACCCCTCGCCCGTCATCGAGAAGCACCGCGAGGACGCGCGCCGGATGCTCGGCGTCACCGGGATCCCGGTCGACCGGTCGCCGTTCGGGTTTCTGCCGGTCCTGCGCGCGCTCGAGCGGAACGCGTTCGTCGCGATCCAGGGGGACCGCGACGTGTCGGGCACCGGCCGCGCCATGCCGTTCTTCGGAAAGACCGCGTCGTTCCCCGTCGGGCCGTTCCGCATCGCCCAGGCCTCGGGCGCCCCGGTCTTCCCCGTCTTCGTCCTCCAGGACGAGGACGGGCGCTACCGCACGATCGTCGAGGAGCCGATCCGCGTCCCGCACGGGCGCGGGGCGGCGGCCGAGGAGGCCGTCGTCGCCGGTCTCGCGGCCTTCGTCGCCCGGATGGAGGCGATGATCCGCGCCTACCCGACGCAGTGGTACCGGTTCGCGCGGTTCTGGGAGAGCGCGGAGTGAGGCGCGCCGCTCCCGCCGGGCTCGCGGCTCTCGCCGCGGCCGCCTCGGCGCTCGGCGCGTGCGTTCCCTCCCGGCCCGCGGGCGCTTCCGAAGCGCCGGCCCGGGACGTCGCGATCGAAGAGAGCGCGGGCGTGCGCCGGCTCGGCGCCTCCTGGGTGGCGCCCGTCCTCCCGCCCGGCTCGGCGGACGGCATCCTCGTCGGCCGCTTCGAGGGGCCTCCGTACGACCTCGGCCTCGCGTTCGGCCGGCTCACGCGGCCCTGGATCCGCTCGGAGGAGACGCACCTCGACGCGCTGTTCGCGGCCCTGATCCCCGGCGGGCTCAAGCGCGCGTTCATCCGCGAGCTCTCCGCCTTCCGGCTGCGCTCTCTCCCCGAAGAGATCCCGCCCGACCTCCTCGTCTCCATCGCGGGTCTCGCGGACGGCTACGAGCCCGTCCCGCCGGCATCCGGCTGGAACGCGTGGCGGCGCATGCTCGACCTTCACGCGCTCCACGACGTCTCGCAGCGGTTCGTGGACGCCCCCGCGCTCGCCGCGGCATGCACGGGCTTCGCGGCCCGGGACGCTCACGGCGGCGTCCTCCTCGCGCGCAACTTCGATTTCGAGGGCGGCGACGTCTTCGACCGCGGCAAGCTCGTGTCCGTCGTCGTCCCGGACGGGAGGATTCCCTACCTCTCCGTCGGGTTTCCGGGAATGCTCGGCGTCGTCTCGGGGTTCAACCGCGAGGGGATCGGCGTCGCGCTTCAGGCGATCGCGGGCGGCGAGACGGCCGGATCGGGCACGCCGGTCACGCTCCTCCTGGCGGACGTCCTGAGGAACGAGAGCACCTTCGAGGGCGCGGTGGCCCGCCTGCGCTCGGCGCGCGTCTTCGTCTCGGACCTCATCCTCCTCGCGGACGCGAAGACCGGCCGGATCGCCGTCGTCGAGAAGAGCCCCTCCGCGTTCGCGGTGCGCGAGACGGCGGCCGGCTTCATCGGCGCGACGAACGAGGCCGAAGACGCGGCCGTCAGGGCCGGAGGCCGCCCGCTGCCACCCGGGTCGACGTCGAAAAGGCGGCGCGCCCGCCTCGACGTCGTCCTCGCCGAGAGGAACGGAGCTCTCGACGTTCCCGGCGCCGTCGCGATCCTGCGCGACCGCCGCGGGGCGGACGGGACGGACCTCGGACCCGGCAACCGCAACGCGATCGACGCCTCCATCGCGACCCACTCCGTCGTTTTCGACCTGACGCACCTCCGCGCGTGGGTGGCCGCGGCGCCGCACACGCTCGGGCCGTACGTGCCCGTGGACCTCCCCGCCGTGCTCCTCGCCCGGGACGCCCCGCCCCCGCCGGCCGCGGAGTGCGTCCCCGCGGACCCGTGGCTCGTGTCCGGCGGTTTCGACCGCTATCGCCGCGCGCGCGCCGCCCTCGCCGAGGCGCGCCGCCTCGAGAAGGGGCGCGGCGCGGGATGGCTCGAGGGAGCGGCCGCGGCGGCCCGGCGCGCGCACGAGCTCTCTCCGGCGTTCGCCGAAGGCCTCGCGAAGCTCGGCGAGCTCGAGCTGCGGCTCGGAAACCGCGCGACGGCTCTCGGCCTTTTCGACGAGGCCCTCGCGCACGATCCCGGCCCCGCGCCCCTCCGCGCCGCGGCCGAGCGCTGGCGCGAGGCCGCGGCGCGCGGCGGCGCCTTTCCGAAGGACGGCATCCCCACCATCCCGACGCCGGACGAGCTCATCGCGGAGCGCGAGGCGGGAAAGAAATAGGAGACTTTTCCTGCTCAGGAGAAGAAGGCGAGGGTGACGGCGGCGCGCGAGCCGTGGACGTCTTGCGCCTCGTAGCGGTGAATTTTCCTGGAAGGTGAATGTGCCTGGGGCGTGCCCGCCGCCGATGCGCGGCGAGGCGCGTCGGTGGCCGCGGCGGCAGCGGCCACATCGGTCGCGATCTCCCACAGACCCGTCACGCCGAGGCGCTCGATCGCCGCGCCGCCGACCCCCGCGCCGCCGACCCCCGCGCCGCCGGGCGCCTCGGCTCCTGCCTCATTTGCCCCTTCTGAGGAGTAGCCCTCTTTGGACACGTCCGAGAGCGCCGCCGCATCGAAGGAGAGAGACGCCTCGATGAAAAGAGCGCTCCCGTTCCTTCTCTGACTCGAAGAATCCTCCTCTTCTCTCTCCCCTTCTGCCGCCTGCACCAGCACCGCCGCCGCCGACTCGACGAGCGTTCGCCCCGGGTTCTCGCGAAGGAACGCGCGCCGCGTCTCGTCGTCGAGCCCCTCCGCCGCGACGACGAGGATCCTATCCGCGTCGCCCGCCTCGACGCGGCGCGCCGCGAGCGCGAGGGCCTCGAGCCCGGCCGTGCGTCCCGAGACGAGCGTCTCGGCGACCCCGCCCAGGCCGTAGAGGATCGCGAGCTCGCCGCAGACGGCGTTGTGCACCGTCGCGACGAAGACCGAGGGCGCGAGGTCCTCGACCCGCCCCGCCGATGCGAGGAGGCGCTCGTGCTGCGTGATCGCGTCGCGGCAGCCGCAGCCGGTTCCGACGACGATGCCGAAGCGCGGATCGGGCCCGGCCTCACCCGCGACGGGCGCGCGGCCGGCGGCCGCGAGGACGGACGCGCCCGCGAGGACACCCGAGCGCCCGAAGCGGTCCATGCGGCGGAGGCGGTTCGCGTCGACGCGCTCGTCGCGAACCGTGGCCCCGGCCTCGGCCCGGAACGCGGCCCGCGTCAGGAGGACTCTCCTCACGCGCGCTCCAGGACGAGCGCCGCGTCCGTCCCGGAGAACGCGGCCGAGGTCGAGAGGGCGACGTCCACGCGCACGGACGGCCGGTGCGGCGCCCCCGAGACGACGAGAAGGGGCGAGAGCGGCCCGGAGGCGCGGTGGCCCGCCGTCGGCGGGACGTCCGAAGCGCCGAGGACGAGCGTGCAGAGCACCGCCTCGAGCGCGCCGGCCGCTCCGAGGGTGTGGCCGATCGCGCCTTTCAGTCCGTGGACCGGCACCGATCCTGCTCGCGGGCCGAGGACGTGCGCCAGAGCGGCCTCTTCCATCGCGTCGTTGAACACCGTGCCGGTGCCGTGAGCGCTCACGAAGCCGACGTCCGCCGCGGAGCGCCTCGCGTCGCGCAGGGCCGCCTCGGCCGCGCGGGCCAGCCCGCCGCCGTCGGGCCGCGGCCGCGTCATGTGGAACGCGTCGGCCGCCGAGCCGTAGCCGGTCACGCGGGCGAGGACCTTCGCGCCGCGCCGCGCGGCGGCTTCCTCGTCCTCGAGGAGGAGAAATCCCGCACCCTCTCCGAGCGTGAGGCCGTCGCGCGCGGCGTCGAACGGGCGCGCCGCCGTCGGGCTCAGGGCGCGCAGGGAGTCGAAGCCCGAAAAGACGAATGGGGAGAGGGCGTCCGCCCCGCCCGCGAGGACGTGCGAGGCGCGGCCCTCGCGGATCCAGGCCGCGCCGAGGCCGACCGCCGCCGTGCCCGACGCGCAAGCCGTCGAGACCGTGGCGACCGGCCCTCGCGCGCCGTGCCGGCGCGCGAGGAGCGCCGCGAGGCCGCCGGGCAAGGAGCGCGCGAAGGGCGGGGCTCCGCCGGCGAGCCCCCGGCCCCAGGCTTCCTCGCCGGCCAGCGTCGTCCCGACCGCGACTCCGGCGCCGGCGCCGCCGAACGTCGCCGCCGGAAGACCCGCCAGCGCCTCGCCCGCGGCCGCGAGCGCGAGGAGGGCGCCCCGATCTCCGGTCGCCGACTCCGGATCCGACGGCAGGTCGCGGACCTCGGCGGCCGTCTTCGCGACGAAGCGCGAGACGTCGAACGCGGCGACGGGAGCGATGGCGGTCCGGCCGCTCCACGCGCCCTCGCGGAACGCCGCGACCCCGCGCCCAAACGCGCTCACCGCTCCGAGCCCTGTCACGGCGACGCGCCGGCCTCCGCCCGCCTCTCCGCTCATCTCCTCCTTATAATCCCCCGCCGCGCCGCGCCCCGGGCGCGACGTCCCGGGCGATCCCGCCCGATCCTCACATGAAGATCGTCGTCGCGTCCGACGCGCATCAGCCCAACGAGGCGTACCGGGGAGCCCTCCTCGCGGCCGGAGCCTTGCCGGAGGAGCTGGTCCTCGTCCTGCCCGGAGACCCTCTTCCCCACGCCTTCGACGGCCTTCTCCTCGCGGGCGGGCCGGACGTTCATCCCGCGCGTTATGGCGAGACGCCGCGGACCGAGACGCTCGTCTGCCGGACCGAGCGGGACGCCCTCGATTTCGCGGCGTTCTCCGCCGCCGAGTCGCAGGGCGCACCCGTCTTCGGGATCTGCCGCGGGCTGCAGGTCCTCAACGTCGCGCTCGGCGGGACGCTCTGGCAGGACCTTCCCTCGCAGCGCCCGCGCGGCATCGACCACGACGCGGACGAAAGGGGCGGCCGCGACGCGCGCGTGCACGCCGTCCGGACGGCCGGCGGCAGGTCCGCATCCCCGTTCGCATCCGCCGTCGCCGCGGCGCTCGACGTGAACTCGCGCCACCACCAGGCCGTCAAGGATCTCGCCGGAGGGCTTGTCTCCGTCGCCGCGTCGCCGGACGACCTCGTCGAGGCGTTCGAGCGCCCCGGAGGCGCGTACCTCGCCGCGGTCCAGTGGCACCCCGAGGATCTCGTCGCGGACCCGCGTCAGAAGACGCTGTTCCGGGGGTTCCTCGACGCCTGCCGCGCTTTCGCGCGCGCACACGGCCGGGCGACGAGCCCACTCGTCGAGGTGTCCCTCGAGGGCGCGACGGCGGTCCTGAAGCTCTCGCGCCCCGCCGCCGAGAACGCCCTCGCGGGCGAAATGGCCGAACTCCTCGCCGGCATGCTCGACGCGCTCGGCGGCGACCCGACCGCGCCCGCCCTCGTCCTCACGGGCGCGGGGTCCGCCTTCTCGGCGGGCTTCGACGCGGACGTCCTCGCCGCGCTCTGCGCCGCGAGGGACGAGGCCGGGTTTCTCGCTCTCGTCGACGCGGCCGGGCGGGCCGTGCGCGCCATCGTCGGAGCGCCGCGGCCGGTGATCGCGGCCCTCGACGGACCCGCCCTCGGCGCGGGCCTCGCGCTCGCCCTCGCCTGCGACCTCAGGATCGCGGCCGGCGGCGGGACCGCCGAGGCCGAGCTCGGGCCGGCGCGCTGGCTCTCGGCGCCCGAGGCCGGCGCGTCGGCGCTCCTCCCGCTCGTCGCCCCGGGGGCCGCGGGTCTCTTCCTTCCCGGCGCGGCGGTCGGGGCGTCGCGCGCGAAAGAGCTCGGCCTCGTGGACCTCGTCACCGAGGACGGCCCGGCTCTTCCGGCCGCGCTCGCCCGCGCCGCCCGCCTCGTGGTCCCGGCGCTTCCCGCGCTCGCCGCGGCCAAGCGCCTCTTCGCCGCCGAGCGCCTCGCCGCTCTCGACCGCGCGCTCCCGAGGGAGCGCGAAGTCTGGCTCGCCCTCTTCCGGGACGGCTTCCTCGCCGCCTCTCTCGCGGCCGCACCCTCGAGACCCATGCCCCCACAGGAGATCGCATGAACCGACTCGCCTTCCGACTCCTCTCCCTGGCCCTCGCCGCATCCGCCACGGCCGCGCTCGCCGGGCCCCCGGCTCCGGCGCCGGACGCGAAAGCGGCCGCGGCTCCCGTGAACGTCGCGCGGCCGTTCAAGGACGTCGGCCTGTGGTACGGGCTCTTCGGCGGGACGATCTGCTCGTGGCTCGACGCCGGCGACGGAGTCTTCCTCATCGACACGGGATCCAGCGGCGCCGACGCGCGGGCGCTCAAGGCCGAGATCGCGAAGACGACGAAGAACAAGCCGGTCAAGTGGATCGCCCTCACCCACCTCCACGCGGACTCGAACGACGGCCTCCCCACGTTCCTTCCCACGGACGCGACGATCTTCGTCAACGCGAAGGCCGCCGCGCTCCTCCTCGACGTCACGAACCGTCAGAAGGGTCCGGCGCCCAGCATCGTCGGCGTCGGCGAGCGCCTCCTCCTCATGGCCGGGAAGCTGAGGCTCGAGATCGGCGTGCCTCCCGCGAACGCGCACACGGCGTCGGACCTCTACGTCTTCGACGCCGGGACCCGCACGGCCTTCGTCGGCGACCTCGTGACGCCCGACCAGTGTCCGATGCTTTCGGACCCCGACTCCGACCTCAAGGGGTGGCTCCTCGCGCTCGATCGGCTCGACTCGCTCAAGGCGGCGGCGCTCGTCCCGACGCGCGGCAACCCGGCCACGAACCCGGCCGCGGAGATCGACCGGACACGCCGGTACATCACGAGCATGCTCCAGTACCTCGTCGAGAAGAAGAAGCAGGACGCGCCCGAGGCCCGCGTGACCGGAGAGCTTTCGATCGAGAAGCTGGGGAGCTACTGCCCGCGCGAGCTGAACGCCATCAACGCCCTGAGCGTCTACCGGAGGATCGCCGTCGACGGGACGATGGTCCCCGGCTCCGCCCTCCAGAAGGCCCGGCCGAAGTGAGACCTTCCCCGCCGGGGCCGCGCGGCGCGCGCGCCTCGACGGTCGTCTGGATGCCGCCGCGGGGCGTGAAGACGCCCCGCACGGAGATCCGGCGCGGGCGGAGGGCCGCGACGAGATCCTCGAGGACGCGGTTGACGACGTTCTCGTTGAAGATCCCGAGGCCCCGGTAGCCGTTCAGGTATTCCTTGAGCGACTTCAGCTCGACGCAGCGCCGGTCCGGGACGTACGCGACGGTCAGCGTCGCGAAGTCCGGGAGCCCCGTCTTCGGGCAGATCGACGTGAACTCCGGGATCGTGATCACGATCTCGTAGTCCGGCGCGTACTGCGAGGGCCACGTCGAAAGTGCCGGGAGGCGCTCCTTCACGCCCGAAGCGGCGTGTCGGTCGGTGTAGCCGGACATCGGCGGGAGGATAGCGCGGGGGACGTCCTGGAGGACGCCCGCCCTGGCACGCCGTGTGCGAGAATTCGCCTCCGCCATGGCCTTCACGCCGGAAAAGCGCGCCGCGCTCCTCAAGGACATCCGCCACCTCGCCCTCATGGCCGCCGTCATCCTGACGGGACGGTCCGTTCTGGCGGACTGGTACGTCGTCCCGACGGGATCCATGAAGCCCACGATCCTCGAGGGCGACCGCGTCTTCGTGTGGAAGTCGGCGTACCAGGTGCGCCTCCCGTTCTCGCGGATCCGTCTTTTCGAGACGGGAGCGCCGCACCGCGGGGACGTCGTCGTCATCCGCAATCCGGACGGCGGAAGCGTTCCCTTCGTCAAGCGGCTCGTCGGGCTTCCGGGCGACGTTGTCGAGCTCCGGAACGAGACGCTCTACCTCAACGGCAAGGCGCAGCCGACCGAGTTCCAGCCCGAGCGCAAGGACGACGACGGCGAGACCGTTCTCCTCGGCACGGAGATGCTCGGCAACCGGCCGCACCCGGTCCGCGTCCTCCCCGACCGGCCCGCGTTCCGGACCTTCGGGCCCATCACCGTGCCGCAGGGCGAGGTCTTCCTCATGGGCGACAACCGCGACGAGAGCCGTGACGCGAGGTTCTTCGGGACTCGGCCGGTCTCGGACCTCCTCGGCCGCGCGGTCGGCGTCATGTGGAGCTGGAACCAGGAGTTCTTCAAGGGGCCGCGCTGGACGCGCATCGCGCGCCCCTTCATCACGAGCGCGCACGGCGCCACGATCGACTAGCCCCTCTCCACGCCTCCGGCTCCCCGCATCGGGTGGCGCCTTGATCTAATTGATCTTTAGACTTAATCTAAGCTGCTGATGGACCCGAGCGCCCTCGCGAGCCGCCTGAAAGAGAAGGGTCTGCGCGTGACGCGGCAGCGCGTCGCCGTGCTCGAGTACCTGTGCTCGACCCCGACGCACCCCACGGCCGACGAGATCGGCGCCGCCGTGAACCGCGCCCGGCCCACGACCTCGCGCGCGTCCGTCTACAACGTCCTGAACTCGCTCAAGGAAAGCGGCCTCATCGAGGAGCTCGTCTTCGACGACGCCGTCGCGCGCTACGACGCGAACCTCGGCCCTCACCACCATTTCGTCTGCGTGTCCTGCGGGGCGGTGCACGACATCCCGTGGGACGCCTTGCCCCGCGTGCCCACCGGCCGCCTCCCGACCGGCCACACGGTCGAGAGCGTCGACGTCACGCTTCGCGGACACTGCCCGGCCTGCGCGCGCCGGGCCTGACGCTCAGCGTTTCGCGATCGGCACGTAGTCGCGGCGCGCCGGTCCCGTGAAGACCTGCCGGGGGCGCGCGATCTTCTGCTCCGGATCTTCCACGAGCTCCTGCCACTGGGCGAGCCAGCCCGCCGTCCGGGGGATCGCGAAAAGGACGGTGAAGAAATCCGTGTGGAAGCCCATCGCCTCGTAGATGAGGCCGGAGTAGAAGTCGACGTTCGGGTAGAGCTTCCTTTTGACGAAGTAGTCGTCCTGGAGCGCGATGCGCTCCATCTCGAGCGCGATCCCGAGGAGCGGGTTCTTGCCCGTGACCTCGAAGACCTGCTCGGCGAGCTTCTTGATGACCGTCGCGCGCGGGTCGTAGTTCTTGTAGACGCGGTGGCCGAAGCCCATGAGGCGCTTCTCGCCGTGCCCTTCCTTCACGTCCTTCACGAAGGCGGGGACGTTCTTGATGTCGCCGATCTCGTGCAGCATCTTGAGGACCGCCTCGTTCGCGCCGCCGTGAAGCGGGCCGTAGAGCGCCGCCGTCGCCGCCGCGACGCTCGAGTACGGGTCCGTCTGCGCCGAGCCGACCGAGCGCATCGCGTTCGTCGAGCAGTTCTGCTCGTGGTCCGCGTGGAGGATGAAGAGGACGTCGAGCGCCTTCTCGAGGATCGGGTTCACCTTGTACGTCGGCTCGGCCATCTTCTTCATCATCGAGAGGAAGTTGCCCGTGTACGAGAGGTCGTTGTCCGGATAGACGTAGGGGAACCCGATCGTGTGGCGGTACGTGAACGCCGCGATCGTCGGCATCTTCGAGATGAGGCGCGTGATGTGGTGGTCGCGGCACTTCTTGTCGAACACCTTCTTGGCGTCCGGGTAGAACGTCGAGAGCGCGCCGACCGTCGAGAGGAGCATCCCCATCGGATGAGCGTCGTGGCGGAACCCTTCCATGAGCTTCTTGAGGTTCTCGTGGAGGTACGTGTGGATCGCGACGTGGTGCGTGAACTCCTTGAGCTCGGCGGCCGTCGGGAGCTCGCCCTTGAGGAGGAGCCAGGCGACCTCGAGGAACGTCGATCTCTCCGCGAGCTGCTCGATCGGATAGCCGCGGTACTCGAGGATCCCCTTGTCGCCGTCGATGAAGGTGATCGCCGACTTGCACGACGCCGTGTTCGTGAAGGCCGGGTCGTAGGTCATGAGGCCGAAGTCGTCGTCGCCCGTCTTGATCTTTCGGAGGTCGAGGGCGCGGATCGTCCCGTTCTCGACCGGCAGCTCGTAGCTCTTCCCGGTGCGGTTGTCCGTGATCGTCAGCGTGTTCTTATCGGCCATGTGCCCCTCTCGGTCGCCCGGACGGCGGACCGCCCGGAATTCTATGCCCGCGGCGCGCGAGGCGCGTGACGGCGAAGGGCTTGCTTAGAATGTGAATCGTGAACCTCAAGCGCCACTTCGGCGAGGCCCTGACCCTCGTCGCCGCCGCCGTCCTCTGCGCCCTCGTCGCGAACGCGCTCGCGCGGAGCGAGCGCAAGCTGCCGCTCGTCGGGACGTATCCGAACGCGACGACTCTGCCGGTAAGAAAGACGGGAGATTCTTCTGCTCCCTCTCGATCCGCGCCGGTCGCCTCGTCGCCGGCGGACTCCGGAGCGACGGCGACGTCCGAAGCTTCTTCGAAGGTGAATGAGGGCGGGGCAAACGCGGCGGCGACCCCCGCGAGCGCCGCCCGCGCAGCCGCGAAGACCCCAATACCATTCGAAGAAAAGCGCCCCGGCCCCCGCGTGAAGTCCGCGGCCACGACACCGGAGCCTGCGAAATCCGGGGAGCAAAAGGAACTTCTCCTCTCCCGCTTCCCTCCCCATCCCGACAAGCCCTTCGTCGAGATTTCCGGCGACGACGTCGCGTGGCTCGTCGCGCGGGGCGTCCTCGTCATCGACGCGCGGCGGACGAAGGACTACGAGGAGGGGCACGTCGCGGGTGCGCGGCACATCTCGCCGTGGGAGGGCGACGCCGACGCGAAGATCACCGCCCTCGTGAACGAGGCACGCGACGGGCGGCTGCCCGTCGTCGTCTACTGTTCCGGCGGCGACTGCGAGGACTCGCACATGCTCGCGCAGCGCCTCTGGGGAGGCGGGTTCAACAACCTTCTCGTCTACAAGGACGGCTGGCCCGACTGGGCGCGGCGCGGCGGAAAGAGCGCGACCGGGCCGGAGCCGGCGTCGTGACACTCGCGCCGCGGGTCGCATCGCCCTGGCTCACGGTCCGCGTGCAGATCGCGCTCGGCGTGTTCTTCGTCGCCGCGGCGCTGCCGAAGGTCGTGGATCCCCCCGCCTTCGCGCACATGATCTACAACTATCGCCTCGTGCCCGGCGCGCTCGTGAACGTCATGGCCCTCGTCATGCCGTGGATCGAACTCCTGGCGGGCCTCGCGCTCGTCCTCGGGATCTGGACGCGGACCTCGGCCGCCCTGATCGGCGCGCTGCTCCTCGTCTTCATCGCGGCGATTTCGTTCAATCTCTCGCGCGGCAACGCGATCGACTGCGGGTGCTTCGACGTGACGGCCGCCGGGAAGAGCGTCGCCGAGCGTCTCGCCGACATGCGTTGGGACGTCGTCCGCGACCTCGGGATGCTCGTCATGGTCGCGCAGATCCTCTGGGCGGCGGGGCGGGCGCACCCGGATCCCCGCCCGGAATCGAACGCCGCGCGATAGCCCGCCCGGTCCGCGAGCACTACATTGCAGTGGTGTGGTCCGACCGATCGTCGCCGCTGCGCGCGCTGGCGGTTTCCGCCCTCGCGCTCGGCGCCTTGAGGGCGCCTCCGGCGTCCGCCCAGACCTGCCTCCCCGGCTTCACGACCGGCCCCGACACCGGGCTCCCCGCCGGCGCCGTCGTCGTCGCCGCGCCGGACCTCAATCGCGACGGGCGGCCGGACCTGATCTTCCAGGCCGACGGCGGTACCGGGTGGGCGCTCAATCAGGGAGGCGGCCGCTTCGCTCAGGCGGGCTTCGCCGCCGGCCTCTGGGGCGAGATCGCGGTCGGAGACCTCGACGGAGACGGCGTGCCCGACGCCGTTCTGGTGACCCGGGGGTCGCAGCCGCAGATCTCGACGTACCTCGGTGACGGCTCGGGCGGCTTCCACCTCGCCACCTCTTTGCCTGGGCCGCCGTATGGTGGTGCGTGGTCTCCAATCCTCGCCGACTTCGACGGGGACGGGAGCCTCGATCTCGCTGTCGAGACTTCCACCGCCGCTTCCGTCTGGGTCTATCCGGGCGACGGCCGCGGTGGGCTCTTGCCGAACGCGAGCTATTTCCGGCCGTCTGCGCTCTTGACCATCTCGCTCAGCGCAATCCACTTCCCCGGCGCCCGCCGCTCGAGTCTCCTCGTGGCGACAGGCACCCTCCACGGGTTCCTGGGTTCTTGGTCGTCCTACGTCTCGGTGGGCGTCGAGGCCTGGACAATGAGTGGCGGCGGATGGAGCCAAGACGCGGTCGACATCCTCGGATCGACAGGCATGCTCGGCCTCGCGGTCGGCGACGTGGACGGAGACGGACTCGACGACATCGTAACGGTAAGCCCGACGCCGGAGGTTGGTGTCTCGAGGATCGACACGTACCTCGATCAGCCCGGCGGGTTCATCCTCGCCTCTCGTTCTCTCGCTTCCGGTTTTCAGGACCTGCCGCATCCCATCGTCGCCGACTTCGACGGAGACGGCCGCCTCGACCTCGTCCTCTTCGACACCGGCTACCTCTCGTCGCGAAAATTCACGCTCCAGCTCGGGGACGGAGCCGGAGGATTCGGCTCCCCGCGGACCTTCACGCTGCCCGCTCCGGCCCCGTACCTGTACCTCCTCGCCGTGGACGTCGACGGCGACGGGCGCGCCGACCTGATCGCGTCGGGAATCGACGGCTCGCCGCCGCTCCTTCTCCTCGGCCTCTGCGAGAGGCTCGCGCCCGCGGAACCCGGGCCCGGCTTCTCGCCGAGGCCGCAAAGCCCGCGCTGACGCCCGCGGTCAGCCGATCGCGCCCAGCTCCTTCGCGACCGCGAGCACCTCGTCCACCGTGAGGTCCGCCTCCGGCAGGCCCTGCCGCGGATTGATGAAGCACGGGCGGAGCGCGAAGACGCCGTTCACGCGCGTGTGCGACGGGACCGCGCGGGCCCGCGCGCGGACACGCAGGAGGATCTTCTCGTTCAGCTCCTCGAGGGCGGCCTCGTCCGCCACGCCCTTCGGCTTCACGCGGAAGCAGCAGATCGAAAGAACCGGCTCGGCGAGGAGCTCGAGCGCGGGGTGCGCCCGCACGCGCTCGGCGACGCGGCGCGCGCAGTCGTGGTGGCGCACGACGCGCTCGCGCATCCCGCGCGCCCCGATCTCCTTCAGGAGCGCCCACACGGCGAGGCCGCGCGGCGGCGCGGAGTGGTCGAGCGAGTAGTTCGGGTTCCCCTCTCCGAGCTGGTCGAACGGCGAGAGGGTGTCTCCCGTGTCCGTCGGCGCCATCTCGACGTAGGCCGCCGGCTCGAGCGTGAGCGAGCGCGCGAGGATTCCGCCGTCGCGGACGAAGGCCGCGCCGCAGCCGACGGGCACCGCCATCCACTTGTGCGGGTCGACGGCGAAGGAGTCGACCTTCCCGAGGTCCCCGTAGAGCGGGGCGACGCGCGGATCGAGGACGCCGAAGCCCCCGTAGGCGCCGTCCACGTGCAGCCAGACGCCGCGCGCGTGGGCGATCTCCCTCATCGCGTCGATGGGATCCACGCTCCCGGCGTTCACGTCGCCGGCCGAGGCGACGACCGCGACCGGAGTCGCGCCGGCGCGTGCGTCCTCGTCGAGGAGGCGCTCGAGGGCGGAGAGGTCGGGGCGGCGCGCCGCGTCGACGGGGACGAGGCGCAGCGACTTGCGCCCGAGCCCGAGGACGCCGCAGGCGCGGTGGACGACGTGGTGGACCTCGCTCGACGCGTAGACCCGCGGCGACGGGAGCGCCGCGAGGCCCTCGAAGCCCGGGTCGACGCCGAGCCTCTCGCCCGCGTGCTGGCGCGCCGCCGCGAGGCCGACGAGGTTCGCCGTGGCCCCCCCGCTCGTGAACGAGCCCTCGAAATGGTCGGGCAGTCCGACGAGCCGCGCGACCCAGCGCAGCGCGAGGACCTCGAGGAAGTTGCCCGGGGTCGCCCACCAGCGCTGCGCGGCCGCGATCGCGCCCGCGAGCTGCGCGACGGCGGGCACGGTCGTCGGCGCGGTCGTGACCCACCCCGTGAAGCCCGGCGCGCCGATCCGCAGGCCGTTCGGGATCACGACGTCGCGGAGGAGCCCGAGGACGGCCTCGCGCCCCGCGCCCTCCTCGGGCAGGGGGCCGTCCAGCTCCCGCCGCCAGGCAGTCCTCCTTGCCGCGCCGTCCGGCCCCTCGAACCTCTGGAAGCGCTCGAGCGCGGGCAGGATCGCGGCGAGCGATTCGCCAAGCGCCCATGTGGACGCGGACTCCGTCGCGATCCTCGGCGTCGTCGCGGCCACTCGACCCGCGTTTGCGCTCGGCATGGGCACCTCCGGGAGGCGGTATTATGACCATTCGCCGCCATGCCGTCCGCACGCTTCCCGGGTCTTCCCCTCCTGAAGGCGTTCGAAGGAGCGCTCAAGGAAGGACTGCTCCTCGACGAGGCGCTCGGCGGCATCCTCAACGCCGCCCTCCACTTCTTCGACGCGCCCGTCGTCGCTCTTCTGCCGGGCGCCGGCGTTCCGCCGATGACGCGCTCCGGCCGGTCGAGCGTCGCCGCCGCGGCCGAGACGCGGCTCAACCAGCACCTCGCCGAGGTCCTCGCGCACGGCCGCGCCAAGAAGGCCGCCGAGGGCGGGCTCTCCTTCTTCGGCGCGCCCGTGAAGGTGAAGGACCAGACGCAGGCGGTCTTCGGCGTCGTCCTCGAGACGATTCCCGGGACCGACGCCGAGGCCGAGGACGCGGCCCGGGAGTTCGCGCGGACGATCGGCCACGTCCTCGAGCGCGACCGCACGCTCGGGACCCTCATGAAGCGCCGCGAGGAAGCCGTCGCGCTCTTCGAGCTCGCGTCGGGCGCGTTCCTCTCGCTCAACCCCGACGAGGTCATCCGCCTCACGGTCGCGTCGCTCTCGCGCGAGCTCGAGTTCGACCGCGTGAGCGCCTTCCGCTTCCAGATCGAGACGAAGGAGATCACCGAGATCCTGACCCACGGGACGCCCCTGAGCGGAGAGCGCGCGAAATCGGGCCGGATGCCGATCGCCTCCGACGAGCTCCTCGCGCGCTGCCTCGCCGCTCACGGCCCGGCGTTCGAGGACGAGCCCGGCACGCAGCCCGTCCGCCGCCGGCGCATGGCCCTTCCCCTCCACGCGGGCGCGCACGTCTTCGGGTTTCTCACGATGTCGCGGCGCGGGGGGTTCGCGCTCACGCCGCAGGAGCTGCGACTCGCGCAGGAGCTCGCGAAGCTCGCGGCGGGCGCCCTCGAGAAGGCGCGGCTCCTCGACGGCGAGCGCCGCAACAACGACCGGGTCGCCTTCGTCGGCCGCCTCCACGCGGCCCTCACGGGCCTCACCGACGTCGGCGCCATCGTGAGCCGCACGGTCGCGGAGCTCGGGCCGCAGTTCGACCTCGACGTCTGCGCGATCCGGCTCCTCCCGGCCGGCGACCTGCCCGGCGCCGAGGCCGCCCACGTGAAGGCGGGCGGGTCGACGGAGGTCCAGATCCCCGAGTCGCTCCTCGCGCATCTCGCGACGGAGGGCGCGCACGCCTTCTACGCGGACGCCTCCTCGGACAGGCACGGCAAGGCGCTCCTCCCGACGGGCCCTGCGATCACGGCGCTCCCCAAGCCGCTCGGCCTCCTCGCGGTCCCGCTCGCCTACCGCGGCGCGCCGGTCGGCGTCCTCTGCGCCGTCTCGTCGGCGCGCCCGCCGGGCCTCTCGCCCGATCTTCTCCCGTCCTTCGAGGCCCTCGGCGTCGAGGTCTCCCTCGCGATCGCGTCCGTGCGTCTCCTCCAGCAGGAGCGCGAGTCCTACCGGTTTCTCGACCGCCTGCGGGAGGTCGGCCGGTCGCTCTCGACGACGTTCGACATCGACCGGATCAAGCAGACGCTCTGCGAGCAGGCCGTGAGCCTCCTGAAGGCCGACGCCGCGCAGTTCTGGGACGCCGACCCGGCGTCGAAGTCCGTGAAGATCGGCGCGCGCTGGGGCGCGGACGTCGGCGACGATCTCGCGCGCGCCGTCCCGTTCGACCAGTCCACCCACCCGATCGTCCGGACGTTCATGGACAAGACCCTCGCCGTCGCGGGCCCCGCCGAGGGCGCGTCGTTCTTCCCGGGGAACGCGGGCGGAGGCGCGGCGCCGCTCATCCGGGCCGCGGCCGTGCCCCTCACGTACCACGACGAGCTCATCGGCGTCCTCTCGATCGCGGCGCGGCGCGGGGTCGACGACTGGCCGGTCGACCTGAAGGAGCGTCTCGAGCTCCTCGCCGACTCGGCCGCCGTCGCGCTCCACAACGCCAGGCTCATGCGGCTCATCGAGCAGCAGACCGAGCGCGACAGCCAGTCGGGGCTCTACAACCGCTCGTCTCTCGGCAAGAGACTCGAGTCCGAAGTGCGCCGCGCCGAGCGGAACGGCCAGGCCGTCGCGGTCGCGCACATCCGGATGGACGGCCTGAGGGAGTCGATCGTGCGCCTCGGGGCGGAGCACGGCGACTCCTTCCTCCCGAGGCTCGCCGCCAAGCTCGTGCGCTCGACACGCGCCGTGAACTTCGTCGCCCGCGACCGCGACGACCGTTTCTACATCCTCATCTTCGAGGCCGGCAAGGTCCAGGCGCACCGGGCGATGCGCTCGATCCAGAAGAACTTCGAGAACGGCCTCGACGACCGGCTCGTGCAGTCGGGGATCACGCTCGCGCTCTCGGCGGGCATCTCCGTCTACCCCGACGACGCCTTCGACACGGCGTCCCTCCTCGCCCGCGCCGAGGAAGCTCTCGCGGAAGCCGTGAAGGCGGGACCGGGGTCGGTCGTGCTCTACCACGCGTCCGAGTCGGACGCGGCCGCGGCCGGCTGACGCCTCCGATATCCTCGCGCCATGCCGATCACGACGGGGACGGCCCTGGGCCGGTACCGCCTTCTCGAGCGCGCCGGGACGGGCGGGATGTCCGAGGTCTGGAAGGCCGAGGACGAGACGCTGCGGCGCACGGTCGCCGTCAAGGTCATCCTCGGGCCCGTCGCGCAGGACCCGACGTTCCGCGAGCGATTTCTGCGCGAGGCGCGCCTCGTCGCGGGCCTCGAGCACCCGAACGTCCTGCCCGTCTACGATTACGGCTCGGCGACGATCGACGGATCCGAGGTCTCGTACCTCGTGATGCCGCTCGTCGCGGGCGGGTCGCTCAAGGGCCGTATCGCCGGACCCGTGCCGCCCTCCGTCGCGGTCGCCTGGCTGGCCGCGATCGCGGGCGCGCTCGACCACGCGCACGCGAAGGGGATCCTCCACCGCGACATCAAGCCCGCCAACGTCCTCATGGACTCGCAGGGCCGCCCTCTCCTCGCCGACTTCGGCCTCGCGCGCAGCGTGGACGCGACCTCGGGCCTCACGGCGACGGGCACCGTGATGGGGACCCCGCTCTACATGGCGCCCGAGCAGGCGACCGGCGGGGCTCTCGACGGCCGGGCCGACGAGTACGCGCTCGCCGTCGTCGCGTTCGAGCTCCTGTCGGGGCGCGTGCCGTTCCTCGCGGACTCGCCCCTCGCGGTCCTGCACCAGCAGGTCACGGCGCCGCCGCCGCCCCTCTCGTCCGTCCTGCCCGGCAGCCCGGCCGCCGCCGACCCCGTCCTCGCCAAGGCGCTCGCGAAGAAGCCGGGCGACCGTTTCGCGACGTGCGGCGCGTTCGTGCGCGCCCTCGGCGACGCGCTCGGCGTCCCGGTCCCGGCCGCGGCGGCCGCGCCCCCGGCGCCGGACCCGGGCTCGCGCCTCCAGACCGTCGTCTCGAAGGACCTCGGGCCCCCGCTCACGGCCCCCGCGTCCGCGGCGAGCCCCGGCGTCGATCCGACGCGGAGGACGCGGTTCACGCTCGCGGCGATCCTCGTCCTGAGCGCGGCGGGCGGGGCGTGGCTCTACCTGAGCGGGCGGCACCCGTCCACGTCGATCGGCGCCTCGTCTGCCGCAACGCCGGAGATTTCTTCGAGTGTGAAAGAGGGGAACCCGGCAACGGGAGAGGCGCCGCCCGCGACGGATGCCGGCGCAGCCGCATCGTCGGTTGTTTCTTCGAAAGTGAATGAGGCGAGCGCCGCCGCTCCCGGCACCGCCGTGGCGTCGGTGGAGCCGGCGCCCCACTCACCCTTCGAAGAAAATTCGCAGGCCGGTGCCCGGCGCTCCGCCGGAAACACGGCGCGTTCGGACGTCGCCCCCGCGCGAGCGAAGCAGAGAGAATTCCTTCCCCTCCTCTCCGGCGCCGCCTTCTCCGGCGACACGCAGCTCGCCGCCGCGTGGGAGGCGCTCGACACGCGCGGCAAGGCGCGGCTTCAGCGCGAGGACTTCGTCTCCGCGATGGGGACGGCGCGCGAGGTCCTCGCCCGGCGGCCGACTCTCGAGGCGCGCTTCCTCGACAAGTTCGCGCGCGCGGGCGTCGCGTTCGCCGACGGCCGCGACGCCGAGGCCTGGCAGCTCCTGACGCTCGCGCTCCGGGACGGGGGCCCCGCGACGGACACGCGCGTCATGCGCTTCGTGGCGGAGGAGGTGGACGGCATGGGCCCGAATCCCGGGCCCGACGGGGCGTGGGTGATGGGCCTCGCGTTCGCCGACGCGCGCGGCGAGCTCCACGCCGAGCTCGACAAGGCCCAGCAGCGGGACCCGAGATCTCCCAGAGTGAGAGAGGCCCGAGAGCTTTCGGGGAGATGAAACCGGGGATTTCTTGGAAGGCACATCGGGCGCGCCTCGCCGTCTCGATCGAGCCGCGAGGCCGCCGCTTATTCTTGCTTTCTAAGAGACTCCCCGGTTCTCTTCGGACTTCAGTTCTTGAGCGTGTCTCCGGCCTTGAACCCGCTGCCCGAAACCGCGGAGGCCATCGAGAGGCGCGGGCCCTTCACGGCCGTGATCTTCACGCGCCCGACCTTCGTCTCGTCGGCGCCGAGGACCTCGCCGGTGTCCGGGTCCTTGATCTGCTTGCCGACGCGATAGACCGTGAACTCGTCGCCTTCCTTCACGCCGGCCTCGGCGCCGACGTTCAGGTAGAGCGTGCCGCCGTCGACGTTCGCGACCTTGCCGACGATGCCCGACGCGTCGCCCTTTCCTCCCATGCCGGTCGTTGCGAGGTTCGCCTTCCCGAGCGACTCGGCGAGCTTCTGGACGACCGGCCGGAGGATCTTGTCGACCTTCCCGTGGTCCGACGCGCCGCCGCCCGCGCCCGCGACGTAGACGCTCGCGTCCGACGTCTCGCCCGAGGCCGTGTCGGCCCAGACGATCTCGCCCGTCGACGTCGAGAACGCGCGCGCGTCGAGCGCGGCCTCGGCCTTCTGGGAGTGGACGCTCACGGACGGCAGGCCGAACCCGCCGGGCACGCTCGCCCCGCGGTTCGTCGTGCCGAGCTGGGTCACGGAGCCCGTCACGAGGTACTCGACGCCGAGCATCTTGCCGATCTTGACGGCCGTCCTCGGGTCGACGTCGCCCGAGAGCGAGAGGCCCTTCTCCCGCATGATCGCCGCGAGCTGCTCGCGCTCGATGACCCGGTACTTGCCGGTCTTGACGAGCTCGGTCACGAGCATGTCCTGCGCGCCACGGCCGGCGTCGTACCAGTTCCAGGTGTAGTTCGACGCCTTGTTCTTGAACTCCAGGACCGCGACGCGCGGCTTGGCGCCGTCGGCGAGGACCGCCGGGGCCGAGAGCAGGGCGAGCAGGGAGAAGGCGGAGACGATTCGCTTCATCGTGTCACCTCATGAAGTTGTGGACGCTATTCTAGGACGATGGAGGACGAGAGCTCCGGAACGCCCGTCCGGATCCCGGTCGAGGACGCGCTCGACCTGCACCCGTTCCGGCCGGGCGAGACGGCCGCCGCCGTCGCCGCGTACGTCGCCGCCGCCGCGGAGAGCGGATTTCGCGAAGTACGTCTCATCCACGGCCGGGGCATCGGCGTCCAGCGGGCGATCGTGAGGAGCGCGCTCGAACGCTCGCCCGACGTCGTTTCGTTCGCGGACGCGACGCCCGAGCGGGGCGGCTGGGGGGCGACCATCGCCGTGCTGAGGGTGAAGCCGTGAGCGACCTCCTCGACCTCGTGATCGTCGGCGCCGGGCCGGCCGGCATCGCCCTCGGCGCCGAGGCGGTGAGCGCGGGCCTCGCTCCGGAGAAGATCCTCGTCCTCGAGCGCGGCGAGGCTCATTCCTGGTCGATCCGGAAGTTCTACCCGGAGGAGAAGCTCGTCACGGCGAACTACAAGGGACTGCCCGCCGTCTGCACCGGCGTCTTGTGCCTGACGGATGCGAGCAAGGGCGAGACGCTCACGTACCTCGACCGGGCGATCGCGGACCACCGGCTCGCCGTGCGGTACGACGAGGGCGTCGGCGCGATCCGTCCGCGAGACGGCCATTTCCTCGTCGAGACGTCGCGATCCTCGTACCGCGCGAAGACGTGCGCGATCGCGATCGGCATCCTCGGCCGCCCCCGGAAGCCCGAGTGGCCGATCCCCGCCGCCCTGAGGAGGGCGATCACGTTCGACGTCACGTCCTGCCCGCTGAAGGACGCCGACGTCCTCGTCGTCGGAGGCGGGGACTCCGCGTCCGAGTACGTCCAGTACCTCGTCCAGGAGAGATGCCGCGTCGTCCTCTCGTACCGCGGCGAGACGTTCCACCGCATGAACGACATCAACCGGGACTCGCTCGAGTCGCTCGAGAGGCGGGGCCAGGCGCGCGTCCTGCGCCGTTCGGTCGTCCGGCGCGTCGAGGCCGACGGCGGCCGGCCGCGCGCTCACTTCGCGCCTCCGGGGCCGGAGCCCGAGACGTTCGACCACGTCGTCCTCGCTCTCGGCGGTTCGACGCCCGAGAACTTCCTCCGGACGATCGGGATCGATTTCGACGGAGCCGTGCCCGTTCTCCGAGACGGATACGAGACGTCGATCCCCGGCCTCTTCCTCGTCGGCGATCTCACGGCCGGGCGCACGGGCGGGTCGATCGTCAGCGCGTTCAACTCCGCGAGCGAAGCGATGCGCGCGCTCTGCGAAGGGCACCTCGACTGCCCGCTTCCGCCGCGCGGAAAGGCGCCGCCGGGGGGGCGTTAACAGCACCCTTCCGGTAGACTCGCGCGCGTGAAAAATCTGACGGCCGCGCCGAAAAAAGAACGCACGACCGTGATCCGCGGGTCGGGCATGTACGTGCCTCCGCAGGTCGTGACGAACGAGATGATGGGCCGGATCATGGACACGACCGACGACTGGATCGTGCCCCGCACCGGCATCAGGGAACGCCGGTTCGTCGAGTCCGGAGTCGGGTCCGCGGAGATCGGCGCGAAGGCCGCCGAGGCCGCGCTCGCCGACGCGTCCCTCGCGGCCGCCGACATCGACTTCATCATCTTCGCGACGATGACGCCCGACCACTACTTCCCGGGGAACGGCGGCCTCCTCGGGGCGCGGCTCGGCCTGAAGACGACGCACGCCCTCGACATCCGGATGCAGTGCGCCGGCTTCCTCTCGGGCCTCCAGACCGCCGACGCGTTCATCCGCTCGGGGATGTACGACCGGATCCTCCTCGTCGGCGCCGAGGTGCACAGCGGCCTGATGCCGTGGCCGGAGTCCGTGTGGGACGTCATGCTCGGGAAGTCCCCCGGCCCCTGCGACGCGGAGTGGTACCGGAAGGCGACCGGGATGCGCGACCGCGCGGTCCTCTTCGGGGACGGCGCGGGCGCGATGGTCCTCGAGGCGAACATCTCGGGCGACGGGCGCGGGCTGCTCGGCTTCGCGATGTACACGGACGGCGACCACTGGGACAAGCTCTACGTCCCGGGAGGGGGCTGCAAGTCCCGTCCGTTCTTCACGCCCGAGATGTTCGAGAGCCTCGGGACGATCCCGATCGTCGAGGGCCGCCAGGTCTTCCGCCTCGCGACGACGCTCATGCCGGCCGCCGTGCAGGACATCCTCGCCGCGAACGGGAAGACGCTCGACGACCTCGACCTGCTCCTCATGCACCAGGCGAACCTCAGGATCAACGAGGCCGCCCAGAAGGTGCTCGGGCTCCCGGACGGGAAGGTCTTCAACAACATCCAGAGGTACGGCAACACGACGGCCGCGACGCTCCCGATGGCGTGGCACGAGGCCCGCCGGGAAGGCAAGGTGAAGCCGGGCAGCCTCGTCGCGTTCACGGCCCTCGGCGCGGGCCTGCACTGGGGCGCCGGGCTCGTCGTCGCGTAAACGCGCCGGTCAGGCCTCGCCGTCGCGCTCGTCGGGCAGGCGCTCGGAAGAGAGCAGCGCCGCCGCGTCGGCGAGGTCGGGGCGCCTGGCGGCGAGGGCCACGACCGCCGCGATCGGCTCGCCGAGGAGGACGATCCGGTCGCGCAGGCGCTCCTTTTCCCCGCTCCCGGCGGCCGCGGCCGTCTCGGCGAGGTCGACCTGCGCGCGGCGCATCCGCGTCGCGATCTTGAGCGCGAAGGGCCGTCCGCCTCCGGTCTCGATCCCCGCGCGCCCCGCCGCCCGCGCGACGCCCGTGAGCCCGTGCACGAGCGCGCCGAGGAGAGGCGCGCCGCGCTCGGGGTCCTCGAGCGCGCGCTCGAAGACGGACTCGACGGGATTCCAGAGGACGCGGGTCCACTCCCCGCGGCCCTTCTCGGCGTCCTCGCGCATCCAGCCGACGAGCGCGCCGGCCCACGGGCCGAGCGCGGCGAGGTCGTTCCCGGCCGCCGCCATGACCCTCACGAGGGGCCGGAGGACCCGGCCGCCCGCCTCCTCGAAGAGGCCCGCGTGCGCGACGTGCCGGAGCGACGCCACGAACGGCCGCGCCGAGTGCGCGTAGAACCCCGGCATCCCCCTCTCGCGCGCCGCGACGAGGACGTCGGCCCAGAGGTCGAAGAACGCGAGCGCGACGGAGGGCGAGCCGCGCCTCACGACGGCGACGCGCAGCTCGGCGAGCCAGGGCGTGACGAGGAGCTGGAAGATCTGGTCGTGCGTCTCGCCGGCGAGGGCCGTGAAGCGCGCCGAGACCTGCGCGAGCGAGGTCGCGACGACGGACGCCGGGCTCTGCGAGAGGACGTTCTCGAGAACGTCGTGGACGGTCACGAGCGGGTCGTCGGTCTCGACCGGGTACACGCGGAACGAGAAGATCAGGTCGTTCAGGACGTCGCGCCGGCTCTGGGAGGTCGCGCCCGCCCCGAGGAGCCGGTTCTCCTGCGCGACGAGGTACTCCGCGCCCACGTGGGCGAGCGAGCTCTCGAGGAGGCTCTCCTGCGTCAGGAGGCGCGGGATGCGCTGGAACAGCCGCGCGAGGCCGAGGATGCACCCGCCGAACTCGACGACCCCACCGCCCGAGAGAAGGAAGATCGCGGTCGCGTTGTGCGCCACGGGCGGGAGGTGCGCCGCGAGGAGGGCGAGGCAGGCCGCGACGATCGTCACCATCGCGCCCGCGACCGCAGTCCGGAAATCCTCGTCGGCGAGGATCATCGACCCGAGGTGCGAGCGCTGGACGGCCGTCCCGAGCGTGAGGGAGAGGATGAGGACCGATCCGGCCATCGCGACGACGGCCGCGAGGACGGACGCGATCGTCGCGAGGAGGTACGTGAACGGGACCATGTCCTCGGATTGCGGCGCGCGCAGATCCGTTCCGACGGCCGCGACGACGAGCCCGGCGAGCTGGAGCGCCACGCCCGCGAGAAGGAGCCCGACGACGAGGCGCCGGCGCCGGGAGCCGGCGTCGGGTCGCGCGGCCCTGCTCATGCGGGCCGGAGCGCGACCGAGGACCCCACCCACGTGAAGTCCTTGTTGAAGTCCACGCCGAGCATCTTTCCGCGCGAGAGCCGGCAGAGGTTGAGCCCGAGCGTCGGCCGCGCGTCGCCGTCGGGCCGGAAGAACATCATCCGCACCTCGACCTTGACGCGGCCGCCGTCCGCGGCCGCGAGGCACGGGTCGTACGCGATCTTCTCCATGAGGACCCAGTGCGCGCGCTCGCCTTCGGGGATGCGCGCGACGTCCTCCGGAGTCGGGTCGACGTTCACGCCGCCCCCCGCGAACGAGAAGAGCGGCTTGAGGACGTAGCGCTCCCCGACGTCGGCGGGCACCGGGCCGAACTCCGAAAGGACGGTCGCCCGGGGGACGGACGGGTGCGCGAGGAGGGGAAGCGACGCCTTCGACCACGCCCAGTACCAGTTCGGGTGCGGGACCCAGCGCACGTCGAGGTCCTCGCGGAAGTCGAACGGAAGCTGGGCGCCCGTCCGGATGAGCTCGTCGAAGACGATCCGGTTGTAGATTCGCTTCACCGGGACGCGCCGTCCGCCCGCCGTGCGGAAGAGGCGGCGGCCCTCTTTCACGAGCGCGCGCGGGTCCACGCTCTCGACGCCGAGAAGGGCCCTCGTCGCCGAGAAGTCGATGGCCGTCTTCTGCGCGTCCGGTTCGAGATCGAGGAGCACGACCTCCCCGGCGTCCTCGTCCCCGACGACCGTCCGCCGCAGGAGGTCGACGAAGCCGCCGCGCGAGAGGCCCGAGAAGTACGGGCTCCACGCGCCCTCCGGAAGGCCGGGCACGTCCTCGAGGGCCGCGTTCCACGCGTCCGACTGCAGGACCTCGAACGCCGAGAGGGACGGGAAGCCCTGCAGCTCGATGAGGCGTGGCACGAGGCGGCCGTTCTCGCGCACGACGGCGAAGTCGACCTGGGCGAGCGACGGGAGCGGATCCATCCCCGGAGCCGACCAGCGCGCCGGGATCGCGTGTTTCATCCGGGCGAGAAGGTCCGGCGCGGCGAGCTCGTCGACGATCTCGCGCGCCGCCTTCGCGAGCGCCGCGTCGAGCTCCGGCGTCAGGAAGACCGGAGTCTCCGCGAGCCGGAATCCGGGCGCGCGGCCCGCGCGGCGGGCCAGGTCTTCCGCGTAGCGCGCCGCGAGGGCCGGCGTGAACGCCGCGTTGAAGGCGGCGCGATGGCCCGGATGCATGGGCGCGGAGTCTAAACCTTCCTTTCCTTCCACTTGCCCCGCCGGAAGAAGAGCGCGCCGAGCGCCGCGTACGCCGAGAAGCCGAGCGCGACGGCGAGGAAGACGCCCTTCGGCCCGAAGCCCGCGCGCGCCGCGAGGAGCCACGCGAGCGGGATCTCGAGGAGCCAGAAGACGAGGAGGTTGACGACGGTCGGCGTCCAGGTGTCGCCCGCGCCGTTGAGCGCGCCCGAGAGGACGAGGCCCCACGCGAAGAACGGGAATCCCGCGGCGATCACGCGCAGGCCGAGCGCGCCGACGGGGAGAACGGCCGGGTCCGTCGAGAAGAGCGCGACGAGCGGGCGGGCGAGGACGACGAAGGAGAGGCCGACGGCCCCGAGGAACGCCATGTTGTAGAGGCCCGCGAGGGCGACGGAGCGCTCCGCCCGCTCCGGCCGCCCGGCGCCGAGGTTCTGGCCGACGAGCGTCGCCGCCGCGTTCGACATGCCCCACGCCGGGAGGATCGCGAAGACGACGATCCGGATCGCGATCGTGTAGCCGGCGAGCGCCGCGCTCCCGAATCCCGCGAGGATCCGCACGAGGCCGATCCAGCTCGCGGTCGCGACGAGCGACTGGACGATCGCGGCGCCGGACAGCTTCAGGAGCGCGAGCATCGTCCTCGGGTCGAGCGCGAGATGCTCCCTGCGGATCGCGATGCGGCCCGTCCCGCGCGCGAGCATCGCGACCTGGAGGAGGACCGCGAGGCCCCTGCCCGTCGTCGTCGCGACGGCCGCGCCCGTGACCCCGAGGCGCGGGAACGGGCCGAGGCCGAAGATGAGGCACGGGTCGAGGACGAGGTTCACGGCGTTCGCGAACCACAGGACGCGCATCGCGACCGTCGCGTCGCCCGCGCCGCGGAAGATCGCGTTGATGAGGAAGAGGAGGACGATCACGACGTTCCCGCCGAGCATCACGGCCATGAAGCGCGATCCGGAGGCGACGACGTCCGGCCCCGCTCCCATGAACGCGAGGATGCGCGACGCCGAGAGGGCGCCGAGGACGCCGAGCGGAACGGCGATCGCGAGGCCGAGCGCGATCGCCTGCACGGCCGTCCGGGCCGCCCGCTCCCGGTCGCGCTCGCCGATCCGCCGCGCGACGGTCGCGGTGGCCGCCGTCGAGAGGCCGATCGCGATCGAGTAGAGGATCGAGAGGATCGACTCCGTGAGGCCGACGGTCGCGACGGCCGCGGCGCCGAGCTTGCCGACCCAGAAGACGTCCACGACCGCGAAGACCGACTCGAGAGCCATTTCGAGGACCATCGGGACCGCGAGGAGGACGACCGCGCGCCCGACGGGCCCCTCGGTGAGGTCGCCGTGCCCGCCGCGCAGCGCCTCGCGGAGCGTCGCGAGGATTCCGGGAGGTCGCGGGCTTTCGGCGGGAGGGGCCACGGCGGAAGCCTACGTGAGGCGCCGGGACGTCGTGGCCGGACGGGCCTCGCATACGATGTGCCCATGAGAAACGCCGCCCGGGCGACGACGCTCGCGCTTCTCCTCGGGGTCCTCCTTTCCGCGCCTCTTCGCGCCTCGAAGAGCCCCTCGAAGAAGGGCTCCCACGCGCAGATCGTCGCCGTGTGCCGCGTCGAGTCGCCGCCCGCCGCGAAGAGACACCGGAACCACCGCAGGTTCCTGGAGTTCGACGTCACGATCCTCTCGTTCGCGCGCGTCGCGGGCGACGCCGAAGCCGACCCGGACCTCCCCGTCCGCCGCGACCGCCCGATCCACGTCATCCACGACCTGTCCTGCGGCGGAAGGTCTCTCGACCTCGCGCCCGGCGACGCCGTGGAGATCCGCGGCGAGTACGTCGCGGTCCCGGGCGGCGGCGACCTCATCCACTTCACGCACGCCGCGGACGGCTCGTGCGGGCCGGCCGGCACCCACCCCGACGGCGGCATCCGGAAGCTCGACGCCTCCGCCCTGAAGAAGGCCGCCTGAGCGCGGCCGCGCGCCCGTGAGCCTCGACGACGCGCGCGCCGGCGCCGAGCGCCTCGTCGCCGCCTGGGACGCGTACACGCGGGCGTTCGCCGCGATCACGCGGCGGGCGGGCGTGCGTTTCTCCGCGCGGGACTGGCGCGGGACGCGGGCGGACGCGCTCGAGCGCCTCGAGCTCTACCGGGCCATGGTCGATCCCGCCGTCGAGGACCTCGCCCGGATCCTCGGAAGAGGTGTCGGGGACAAGCGGGTCTGGACGCGCATGAAGGAGCGCTTCTCCGCCCTCGTCGGCGGCCGGCTCGACGGCGAGCTGCTCGAGACGTTCTTCAACTCGGCTTCGCGCCGCGTCTTCCACACGATCGGCGTCGACGACCGCGCGGAGTTCGTGACACCGGAGCCCGCGCCCCTTCCCGCCGAGGCGGCGGGGCGCTTTCTCGCGTCGTGGGACGCGCGCGTCGGCCGCGAGGCGGCGCTCCGGAGCGCGCTCCTCTCCTTCCCCTTCGCGGCCGGCTGGGAGGACGCCGGGCGCGACGCCGCGCTCGCCTCGCGCCGGCTCGACGCGATCCTCGCCCGGGCGTGGGGGAATCCCTCCTTCGACGCTCTCGACCTCCTCCGGCCGGTCTTCTTCCGGAGCAAGGGCGCCTATCTCGTCGGGCGCGTCCGCCGGGGAGAGAGCCAACGCCCCGTCGTCTTCGCCCTCCTGAACCGCTCGGGCCGCGTCGAGGTGGACGCCGTCCTCTGCGACGAGGACGAGGCCTCGATCGTCTTCAGCTTCACGCGTTCGTACTTTCACGTCGACGCGCCCCACCCGGCCGCGCTCGTCGCGTTCCTCAAGGGCCTCATGCCGAAAAAGCCGGTCGGCGAGCTCTACACGGCCCTCGGGTTCCACAAGCACGGGAAGACGGAGCTCTACCGCGACCTCCTGCGCCACCTCGCCTCCGCGGACGACCTCTTCGTCGAGGCGCCCGGCTCGCGCGGGATGGTCATGCTCGTCTTCACGCTTCCGTCCTTCGACGTCGTCTTCAAGGTCATTCGCGACTCGTTCGCGCCGCCCAAAGCCGCGAGCCGTCGGGACGTCCTCGAGAAATACCGGCTCGTCTTCCGGCACACGCGGGCCGGCCGCCTCGCCGACGTCCAGGAGTTCGAGCACCTCTCCTTTCCTCTCGCGCGCTTCGACCCGGCGCTCCTCGACGCCCTGCGGACGTGCGCGGCCGAGACCGTCGAGGTCCGCGGAGAAGACGTCGTCCTTCGCCATCTCTTCACGGAGAGGCGCCTCGCGCCGCTGGACCTCTTCCTCCGGAGCGCGCCGGCGGCCGAGGCCCGGGCGGCGATCCTCGACTTCGGCGAGGCGATCCGAGACCTCGCGAAGGCGAACATCTTCCCCGGCGACCTTCTCCCGAAGAACTTCGGCCTCACGCGGCACGGCCGCGTCGTCTTCTACGACTACGACGAGATCGCGTTCCTCACGGAGGTGAACTTCCGCGAGCTGCCCGCCGCGGCCGGCGAGGAGGCCGGAGGCGCCGACCCCTCCTTCTACGTCGGGGAGAACGACGTCTTCCCGGAGGAGTTCGGGACGTTCATGGGACTCCGTGGCGCCGTGCGCGAGGCCTTCCTCGAGCGGCACGCGGACCTGTTCGGCGTGCGCTTCTGGCTCGACGCGCAGCGTCGCGAACGCGCCGGGGAGCTCGTCGACGTCTTCCCGTACCCGCGCGAGGCCCGCCTGAGGCCGTGACGGCCTCAGCGCGCGCGGGCGCGGCGCCACGCGCCGTAGGCCCGCGGCCCGAATAGGCCCACGAGCGCGAGCCTCCGGATGTGCTTCGGCGAGGGATGGAGCCGCGCGGCGCGGGAGAGGATCGGGAGGACGTCCTCGCGCGAGTCGGCGAGGTTCTCCTGCATCGCGAGCGCGGCCTGCATGCCGAGCATCTTCGCGAGCGCGCGCCTCACGGCGGCCTCGCGGCCCGCGAGCGCCGGGTGCGGCCCTTCGAGGAGCCGCTCGAGGATCGGCACGTTCAGGCGCACGCTCTCGAGGAGGCTCGCCGACGCGTTCCCGCCGTGCCTGCGGTACCGGTAGAGCGGCCGGTCGAGGTAACCCATCCGGTGGGACAGAGAGAACCTCAGCGCCATGTCCGTGTCGGCCGCGTAGCCGTCCGTCGCATAGGGCCCCACCGCGAGAAGCGCGGCGCGGCGCACGACGGGTGTCGAGGACGCGCCGAGCTCACCGGAGAGAAATCCCTCGAAGGTGAATTGGTCGCCGGGATACCGGCGGCGCGAAATTTCTCCGGTCGGCCGCCCCGCGGCGTCCACAATCGAGCGAGCAGTGGACACCCAGTCGAATTCCCTCTTACCTTCCAAGAATCTCTCGGTCTCCTCCAAATAAGTCCTTTCGAGCGCATCGTCCGACTCGAGGAACGCGACGAGGTCGGTCGAGATCGCCGCGACGCCGCGGTTGTACGTCGCGCCGACGCTGCCGCGCCCGCCGCCTTCGCGCGTGAGCACGCGGATGCGCCGGCCGAACCCGGCGAGAACGCCGAGCGTCCCGTCGGTCGACCCGTCGTCGACGACGACGACCTCCTCGGGCGTCCGCGTCTGGGAGAGCGCGCTCTCGACGGCCTCGCCGATCCAGCGCGCGTGCTGAAAGGACGGAACGACGACGGAGATCGACGTCACGCGCGCGCGGCGCGCACACGCCGCTTCAGGCTGCGGAAGGCGGCCGCCGCCGAGCCCGTCCGCCACCAGAGGCTGAGCGCGAGCTCGCGCCGTCTCACCGCGGCGACGACGCGCGAGCCTCCCGGCAGGTACGCGAACGTGAGGTAGTACCACCCGCGCAGGCGGGACGGCCGGTGCGTCACGGCGACGCGCAGGGCCGCGCGCGCCGCCGGAAGGTCCGCGCCCCTCACGAGCAGCTCGCGGCCGAGGCGCAGGTACTCCTTGCCGCGGAGCCGCCGCATCGGCCGCCGGAACTCGGAGGCGAACTCCGGGTGGGCGGCCTCGAGCCTCTCGAGCGAGCGGACCGACTCGCGGGCGTTCGCGAGGAGGTCTCCGCTCGCGTTCTCCGCGTGACGCCGGTAGAGAAGGAGGACCCGCGGATCCTGGTGCACCTCGGTGACGAGCGAGAGGCGCAACCAGAGGTGTCCGTCCTCGTTCGCGCGGACCGTCTCGTCGAACCCGCCCACCGCCAGGAAGACGTCGCGCGCGACGAGCGGCGTGCAGATGGTCCCGACGTCTCCCTCGAGCATCCCGGCGGTCGAGTAGGCGGCGCCGGCCGTCCTCTTGTGGATCACGTGCGCGGTCGGCCGGCCGCCCTCGAGGACTCGCACGCCGAAGCAGAGGACCCCGACGCCGGGGTTCGCGCCGAGGTGGACGTCCGCCGCCTCGAGGTACTCCGGCTCCCACCGGTCGTCCCCGTCGAGAAACGCGATCCAGGACCCGCGCGCCTCGCGGACGCCGCGGTTGCGCGCCGCCGACGGCCCCGCGTTCGGGCCCGAGAGCACCCGGACGACGCCGCCGAACCTCTCGGCGACCGCACGGCTCGAGTCCGTGGAGCCGTCGTCGACGACGAGGATCTCGAGCGGGGGGCGGGTCTGGACAAGGGCGCTCCGGATCGCCTCTCCGAGGTAGCGGTCGGCGTTGAAGACCGGGATGACGACGCTGAAGGTGCGCGGGGGGACGGCACCGGACACCCGGCCAGTCTACGCGCTCGCGACTGATTCAATCGCTTCGTTGCCGGGGCAACCACCCGCCCCTATGATCCGCGCCCGGACGAAGGAGGATTTCCATGCCCAGCGCCAAGCCCACCGTTCCCGCCACGGGACAGAAGATCACGATCTCCGGCGGGAAGCTCCAGGTCCCCGACCGCCCGATCATTCCCTTCATCGAAGGCGACGGCATCGGGCCCGACATCTGGCGGGCCTCGGTGCGCGTCCTCGATGCCGCGGTCGCCAAGGCCTTCGGCGGGAAGCGACAGATCCAGTGGATGGAGGTCTACGCGGGCCAGAAGTCCTTCGACCGCCTCCAGACCTGGCTTCCGGACGAGACGATCGACGCCTTCCGGGAGTTCCTCGTCGGGATCAAGGGCCCTCTCACGACGCCCATCGGCGGCGGAATCAGGTCCCTGAACGTCGCCCTCCGCCAGACCCTCGACCTCTACGTCTGCCTGCGTCCCGTCCGGTGGTTCCAGGGCGTGCCGTCCCCGGTGCGGCATCCCGAGAAGGTGAACATGGTCATCTTCCGGGAGAACACCGAGGACATCTACGCGGGCATCGAGTTCGCGATGGGCACGGACGACTCGAGGAAGGTCGCTTCCTTCCTCCGGGAGACCTTCCCCGCCCAGTACAAGAAGCTCCGCTTCCCGGCGACGACGAGCTTCGGCATCAAGCCCGTTTCGCAGGAGGGCTCCGAGCGCCTCATCCGGTCCGCGATCGAGTACGCGATCGAGAACGGGCTGAAGAGCGTGACGCTCGTCCATAAGGGCAACATCATGAAGTTCACGGAAGGCGCCTTCCGGAACTACGGCTACGCCCTCGCCGAGAGGGAATTCGCCGACAAGACGTACACGTGGGAGCAGTGGGAGCGCACGAAGAAGGACAAGGGCGAGGCCGCGGCGAACGCCGAGCAGAAGGCCGAGCTCGCGAAGGGGAAGGTCCTCGTCAAGGACGCGATCGCCGACATCACGCTCCAGCAGGTCCTCACGCGCCCCGACGAGTTCGACGTGATCGCGACGCTCAACCTGAACGGCGACTACCTTTCGGACGCGCTCGCGGCGCAGGTCGGCGGGATCGGGATCGCGCCGGGCGGGAACATCAACTACACGACCGGCCACGCCATCTTCGAGGCGACGCACGGGACGGCGCCGAAATACGCCGGCCTCGACAAGGTCAACCCGGGCTCGGTGGTCCTCTCCGGCGAGATGATGCTGCGCCACCTGGGCTGGACCGGAGCCGCCGACCTCATTCTCAAGGGCATGGACGGCGCGATCCGGGCCAAGACGGTCACCTACGACTTCGCGCGCCAGATGGAAGGCGCCACCGAGGTCTCCTGCAGTAGATTCGGGGATGCGGTGATCGCCCACATGGGCTGAGGAGGCTTCCATGAACGTCCTCGTCCTCGGAGGAACCGGAACCGTCGGATCCCGGGTCGTCCGGGAGCTCCTGACGCGAGGCGCGGACGTCTCCCTCCTCACCCGCGACGCGAAAAAGCCCGTGCCCTCCGGGGCGCGGGCCGTCGTCGGGGACCTCCTCGACCCCGGGACGATCCGCACGGCCTTCGGGGGCCGCGACGCCGTCTTTCTCCTCACGGCGCTCGGAACGTCGGAATGCCACGAGGGCCTCATGGCCGTGAACGGCTGCCGGCTCGCGGGCGTCCGGAAGGTCGTCTTCCTCTCCATCCACCGGCTGGACGAGGCGCTTCACCTTCCTCACTTCGGAGCAAAGCTTCCGATCGAGGCGGCGATCAAGGCCTCCGGGATCCCGTACACGATCCTCAGGCCGAACAACTTCTACCAGAACGACACCTGGTACAAGGACGCGATGCTCGGCTACGACGTCTACCCGCAGCCGTTCGGCGACGTCGGCCTCTCGCGCGTGGACGTCCGCGACATCGCCGAGGCTGCCGCGCTCGCCCTGACGTCGGACGCGGCGAGGAACGAGACGGTCAACCTCGTCGGCCCCGAGGTCCTGACGGCGACCGCGACGGCGGCGACGTGGGGCGGGGTCCTCGGCCGCAAGATCGCCTACGGCGGCGACGACCTCGACGCGTGGGAGAAGGCGTCGCTCGCCTTCCTGCCCGCGTTCGCCGTCTTCGACTTCCGGCTCATGTACGCGTTCTTCCAGGAGAAGGGCCTCAAGGCCGCGCCGGAGGATGTCGCGAGGTGCACGGCCCTTCTCGGCCACGCGCCACGCCGCTTCGACGAGTTCGCCGCCGAGACGGCGCGCGCCTGGAGCGCCTGAGCGCAGGCGGCCGGGCGGGCGAGCGCCGAGCGCTCACGGTAGGATCGCGCCCATGAGAAAGGGCGCGAAGCCGCTCGTCGGCGTCGTCATGGGCTCGACGTCCGACTGGGAGACGATGAAGTGGGCGTACGAGACGCTCGAGCGCTTCGGCGTCCCGTGCGAGAAGCGCGTCGTCTCGGCCCACCGGACGCCGAAGCTCCTCGCGCGCTACGCCGCGGAGGCCGAGCGGCGCGGCCTCGAGGTCATCGTCGCCGGCGCCGGCGGCGCCGCGCATCTGCCGGGGATGCTCGCCGCGCAGACGACGGTCCCCGTCCTCGGCGTTCCCGTCGAGAGCCGCGCCCTCAAGGGACTCGATTCTCTCCTCTCGATCGCGCAGATGCCGGCGGGCGTGCCCGTCGGCACGCTCTCGATCGGCGTGCCGGGCTCCATCAACGCCGGCCTCCTCGCCGTCGCGATCGTCTCGAACGCGCACCCCGAGTTCCGCCGGAGGCTGAAGGGGTTTCGCGCGGTCAAGACGCGCGAGGTCCTGAAGTCCCGCCTGCCGTGAAGATCGTCCCGCCGGGCTCGACGGTCGGCGTCCTCGGGAGCGGCCAGCTCGGGCGCATGTTCGCGCTCGCGGCGCGTGCGATGGGCTACCGCGTCCAGACGTACTCGCCCGAGGAGGACTCGCCGACCGGCCACGTCGCGGACGTCGAGGTCTGCGCTCCGTACGACGACCTCGACCGGCTCCGCGCGTTCGCGAGAGGCCTCGACGTCCTCACGTTCGAGTTCGAGAACATCCCGCGCGCGGCGCTCGACGAAGTCGAGCGGCTCGTTCCCGTTCGTCCCTCGGCCGAAGCGCTCTGGGTTTCGCAGAATCGAGAGAGGGAGAAGGATTTTCTCAGAAGGGTAAGAGTCCCCGTCGCCGGGTGGGCTTCCGTGCGGACGTCCGAGGAGCTCGCGTCGGCGCTGTCTTCGATCGGCGCCCCCGCCGTCCTCAAGACGGCCGCGTTCGGATACGACGGGAAGGGTCAGGAGAGGATCTCTTCGAAGGACGAGAAGGAGGCGGAGCGCGCCTGGGCGGCTCTCGGGCGGGCGCCCTGCGTGCTCGAGGCCTTCGTCGATTTTCAAAGAGAAGTCTCCGTCGTCGCCGCGCGCGGCCAGGACGGCCGCGTCGCGTTCTTCCCGGCATTCGAGAACGAGCACAGCCGGCACATCCTCGACGTGACGACGTGCCCCTCCGCCCTTTCCGCCCTCGAGGAAAAGACGGCCAACGAGATCGCGCAGGCGATCCTCGAAGCGCTGCAATACGTCGGCGTCCTCTGCATCGAGATGTTCCACACGCGCGATGGAAAGCTGCTCGTCAACGAGATCGCCCCGCGGCCGCACAACTCGGGGCACCTCACGATCGACGCCTGTGTCGCGAGCCAGTTCGAACAGCAGCTGCGCGCGGTCTGCGGCCTGCCGCTCGGCTCGCCGGAGCTCCTCCGCCCCGCCGCCATGGCGAACCTCCTCGGCGACCTGTGGGAGGCCGGCCCGCCGCGCTGGGAGGTTGCCTGCGCGCTGCCCGGCGTCGCCCTCCACCTCTACGGCAAGAAGAAGGCCAGGTCCGGCCGGAAGATGGGGCACCTCACCGCCCTGGCCTCTTCTCCCGAGGAGGCCCGCCGCCTCGTCCTCGAGGCGCGCGCCGCCCTCACGCGCTAGGGCGTCGGAGGGACCCGAGCGCGTCGACGACGCGCTCGAGCTTCATCCCGCGGCTCCCCTTCACGAGGACGACGTCCCCGGGCGCGAGCCTCGCGAGCAGCCACTCGACGAGCGGCTCGATCTCGGTGAAGTGCGCGGAGGAAGAAGAAGAAGACAAGAATTCTCTGAAGGTCAGAGGGGAACGCGGACCGAAGAAGGCCGCGACGGCGACGCCAGCGGCTGCCGCCTTCCGTCCCAGCATTCGATGCTCTTCCTCTTCTGCGGCGCCGAGCTCCAGCATGTCGCCGAGGATGGCCACGGCGCGACCCTTCCCGCCTCCCGCCGCCACGAGCGACATCAGCGTCGCGAGCGCCGCCTCCATCGAGGCGGGCGACGCGTTGTAACAGTCGTCGAGGATCGTGACGCCCAGAGGCGAGAGCACGATGCGCGATCGATGGGAATACGGCCGCGCAGCCGCCAGGCCTTTGGAGATCTCTTCGAATGAGTAAGAAAGAGAACGCGCCACGGCCGCCGCCGCCGCCGCATTCATGGCGTTGTGCTCACCCACGAACCCCAGCGTGACTTCGCACCTGCGGAGCTGTAGGTCGGAGCCACGAACGCCACCCCCGGCGCGGGCGTCCCACTCTTCCCCTTCCAAGAAAATCTTCTGTCCCTCCACCCCGAGAGCCGTCACCCCGACGAGCCGAACGTCCGCCAACGCACTCTTGCCAAAGAAAATCCTCTTCACGCCGGGCACGACCCGCTCCGCCTGCGCGATGCAGCGCGGATCGTCCGCGTTCACGACGGCTGTCGCTCCGGGAAGAAGGCCGCGGTAGAGCTCTCCCTCCGCCTCCGCGACGCCGTCGAGGTCCTTCAGGAACTCGAGGTGCTCGGCCGCGACGAGCGTGACGACGCCCGCGTCCGGGCGCGCGATCGCCGTGAGCCGCGCGAGCTCACCCGGGGCCGACATCCCGAGCTCGACGACGGCGGCCCGGTGTTCCTGCGAGAGCCGGAGAAGCGTCCGCGGGACGCCGACCTCGTTGTTGAGGTTGCCTTCGGTCGCGAGCGCCGCTCCGCGCGTCCTCAGGATCGATGCGAGCATTTCCTTCGTCGTCGTCTTGCCGGCGGAGCCCGCGACGGCCGCGACCGGGATCGAGAACCGCCGCCGGTGAAACGCCGCGAGCGCGCCGAGAGCCCGAAGCGTGTCGTCGACTTCGAAAAGCGGCAGGCCCGACACCGCGCGCGTCCCCGCCCGCACGACGGCGGCCCCGGCGCCCTTCGCCCTCGCCTCGCCGAGGAACGCGTGGGCGTCGAAGCGTTCGCCCTTCAGGGCGACGAAGAGCGCGCCGGCGGAGATCGCGCGCGTATCCGTCGAGACGGACCCGAAGGACGCGGGCGCGTCCGCGGGCACGGCCGCGCCCGTGGCGCGCGCGACGTCCGCCGCGGTGAAGAGCGCCTCAGTCGAGGCCGTGGCGCGTCTCCGCGAGGATGTAGTCGACGACGTCGGGAAGGCTCTTCGTGCGCTCGTAGACCTCGAGCTGACGGTCGGCTCCCGTCCGGCGCTCCACGATCGTGTGGACGTATTCGACCTCGTTCCGCGAGCCCAGCTCGTCGACGACGTCGTCCACGAACTCGAGGAGCTCGCCGAGGAGGTCCCTGAACGGCACCTCCTCCTTCTTGCCGAAGTCGATGAGCTTGCCGTCGATCCCGAAGCGGGCGGCGCGGTACTTGTTCTCGCTGATGAGGGCGCGCGAGTAGAGGCGGTAGGAGAGGTTGCGGTCGTGGAGCTTCCAGAGCTTGACCGTGATCGCCTGGAAGAGCGCCGCGAGGCAGATCGTCTCGTCGATCCGCATCGGGATGTCGCAGATCCGGAACTCGAGCGTCGGGAAGAACGGGTGCGGGCGGACGTCCCACCAGATCTTCTTCGGGTTGTCGATGCAGTTCGTCTTCACGAGCGTCTCGACGTAGCTCATGTAGTCGGCCCACGAGAAGAACTGGTCCGGGATGCCCGTCCGCGGAAAGCGGTCGAAGACCTTCGCGCGGTAGCTCTTCCAGCCCGTCTCGTGGCCGGACCAGAACGGCGAGTTCGTCGAGAGCGCAAAGACGTGCGGGAGGAAGTAGCGGGCCGCGTTCTGGAGGGCGATCCGCGTCTCGTCGTGCTCGACGGCGACGTGGACGTGGAGGCCGAAGATGAGGTTGCCACGCGCGACGGCCCCGAGGTCGTAGA